>Ga0180223_1000025_pt1 | contig 395991 bp, 364 predicted proteins | sample eDN5th30CKraftOP_FD_151337 | JGI IMG/M metagenome (GOLD analysis project Ga0180223, IMG submission 151337) | Enriched Organic Plus compost microbial communities from Emeryville, California, USA - eDNA 5th pass 30_C Kraft OP (version 2) (version 2) ...
TATAGGCGTCCGTGTGGCAAATCCCCGTCGCCATGATCTCCACCAATACCTCGCCCGCCTTCGGACCCTCAAGGTCCACCTCCACAACCTCCAACGGTCGCTTCGCTTCAAACGCTACAGCAGCGCGGGTTTTCATATGTCTTCTCCGGGATCGGCCAATCGCGATGAGGCTTGTTGGTAGCTTGCCGCGATTCGGGCAACCCCAAAGCGAATGCCGATGGCTCGGCGTGACTCAGCGTTTGTGCGCCGAGACGGCTGCCACCGCCGCGCCGCTGCCCGCGTCGCGCGCCGGCCGGTCGCCGCGGGCGAGATAGGAACGGACGATCCGGTTCCAGCGCGCATAGCCGGATTCGCTCAGATGCAGGCCGTCGCGCCCGAAATAGCTCGTGTCGGGCGCCTCGTCCGGCAGGCGCAACTCGTCCGCCGCATCGATGAAATCGAAGTGCGTGTCCCCGGCCTGCGCGCCGATGAGCGCATTGGCCTGCGCGATGGCGCGGCGGTGCGCCAGGCGCGCCGGGGCGACCTTGATCGAGAGATAGGCGATCCGCGCCGCCGGGAAATCCGCCCGCAGCCGGCTGAGCAGCGTGCCCACATCGCGCGCGACGTCCCGCGCCGGGCGGCCCTGCGCGAGGTCGTTCTCGCCGACATAGACGACGATGCTCTCCGGCCGTAATTGCCCGACCAGCAGGTCGTAATGGGCCAGCACGTCCGTCACCGTGGCGCCGCCGAAGCCGTGATTGATGGTCTGCGCGCCTGGGAAACCCGTGCTCAGCTTCCACAGCCGGATGCTGGAGCTGCCGAGGAACAACACGCCGCCGTCCGCGACCGGGTTTGCGCGATCCCGATCCGCGATCGCCGCCAGCTCGGCGGCAAAGCGGACGGGTCCGGCATGGGCCGGCACGGACATGACGACCGCAAGCAGCAGCGCGGACAGGATCGAATGTCGCGTCATTGCCTCAACAGGAAAGTAAAGCCCCCCTTCGGCAGGGTGCTGCCTTCTTACCGAGTCGCACCGCGCGCTTGAAGGGTTTTGCGACGAATCGCAGACGTGCTCAGTAGCCGATAGTGAAGCGCGCGTTCGGGTGCTTCGGCTGCTCGATCTCGTCGACCAGCGCCACCGCGAAATCCTCATAGCTGATCGAGCTCTTGCCGTCCGGTGCAGTGAGCAGCGTGTCGGTGCCGAGGCGGAAGGTGCCGGTGCGCTCGCCGGGGCCGAAGAACATGGCGGGCGAGAGGAAGGTCCACTCGAAGTCGGCGCTGTCCCGCAGCTTATTGAGGAACTGGCGGGCCGGCTCGGCCTCCACCTTGATGAAGTCCGGGAAGCCGGGCGTGTCGATAAGCAACTGCCCGTCCTCATTCTTGAGCGAGGCGGCGCCGCCCACGATCAGCAGCCGCACGCCGGCCTTGCGCGCGACATCGAACACCGCATCAGCGTCGAGACCATTGAACTTCATGGAGAGGATCGCCGCGTCATGGCCCTTCAGCTTCGCGGCCATGTCGTCCGTGTCGTTGATGTCGGCCTTCACCCAGGTGACGCCCTCGCGCGGCGCCTGGCTGTCTGCGCTGCGGGAAATGCCGGTGACGCTGTGGCCGCGGCTGGTCGCCTCCTCGACGAGACGCTGGCCGGCATTGCCCGTGGCGCCCATGATGGCGATCTTCATGGCTCTTCTCTCCTGCTCAAGATGACTCGGGCGCCGCGCCCGCAAATTGACTTTGACCTTTTGAGACGCGCCGCGCGGAAAGACAAGATCGGCCTCTCGCGCACCCCTTGACGGCCGCCCGAACACGCGAAATAAAATTTCACGAAGCGCGCGAGATCGGCTAAAAGCGCGGGAGCTGGCAACAGGCAAGGAGGGGCAGATGGAGCAACTGGATTTTTCGCTTGGCGAAACCGCGGACATGATCCGCGAGACCTGCCGCCGCTTCTCCGCCGACCGCATCGCGCCGCTCGCCGCGAAGGTGGACCACGAGGACTGGTTCCCCATCGATCTGTGGCCGGAGATGGGCGCGCTCGGCCTGCACGGCATCACCGTGAAGGAGGAGGATGGCGGCCTGGGCCTCGGCTATCTGGAGCATGTGATCGCCTGCGAGGAGATCAGCCGCGCCTCCGCCTCGGTCGGCCTCTCCTACGGCGCCCACTCCAATCTCTGCATCAACCAGATCGCGCGCTGGGCGACGCCGGAGCAGAAGGCGAAATATCTGCCCGGCCTCATCTCCGGCGATCATGTCGGCAGCCTCGCCATGTCCGAGGCGGGGGCCGGCTCGGACGTCGTCTCGATGAAGCTGCGCGCCGACGCGGTGCAGGGCGGCTATGTGCTCAACGGCACCAAATTCTGGATCACCAACGCCGCCTATGCCGAGACGCTGGTCGTCTATGCCCGCACCGATCCGGAGGGCGGATCGAAGGGCATCACCGCCTTCCTGATCGAGAAGGACATGGAGGGCTTCTCCATCGGCCAGAAGATCGAGAAGATGGGCATGCGCGGCTCGCCCACCGCGGAGCTGGTGTTCAACGACTGCCATGTGCCGGAAGCGAATATCCTCGGGGCACTGGGCGGCGGCGTGAAGGTGCTGATGTCCGGCCTCGATTATGAGCGCGTGGTGCTCTCGGGCGTGCAGCTCGGCATCATGCAGGCCTGCCTCGACACCGTGCTGCCCTATGTCCGCGAGCGCCGGCAGTTCGGCAAGCCGATCGGCGCCTTCCAGCTCATGCAGGCCAAGGTGGCGGACATGTATGTCGCACTCAACTCGGCGCGCGCCTATGCCTATGCGGTGGCGAAGGCGTGCGACAGCGGCAAGACTACCCGCTTCGACGCGGCCGGCGCCATCCTGCTCGCCAGCGAGAATGCGGTGAAGGTGGCGCTGGAGGCCGTGCAGGCGCTGGGCGGCGCCGGCTACACGACCGACTGGCCGGTCGAGCGCTACATGCGCGATGCCAAGCTGCTGGACATCGGCGCGGGCACCAACGAGATCCGCCGCATGCTGATCGGCCGCGAGCTGGTCGGCGCATGAGCGATGCGGCGCTGGACGGCCTGCAATATTATGGCGCCGGCGCTGCCACACTGGCCGCGCTCGTCGTCGCGCTGGACCTTGGCCGGCGCATCACCGGCTGGGCCTTCGTGCTGTTCGTCACCAGCTCGATCGCGCTTATCGGCTGGGGCTTCCTCCAGCCGGGCAGCGAGGGCATCGGCTGGCAGAATATCGCCCTGCTCGCCATCAACGCCACCGGCGTCTATCGCTATCTGATCCGCAAGAAGGAACCGGCATGAGCGGCCCCGTCCTCTCCACCGCCATCGATACGGCGAGCCCCGAGTTCGCCGCACGCGCCGCGCATAACTGCGCGCTGCGGGACCGGCTCTATGCCGATGTCGCCAAGGCCGCGCTGGGCGGCGGCGAGCGTGCCCGCGAGCGCCATGTCGCGCGCGGCAAGCTGCTACCCCGCGAGCGGGTCGAGCGGCTGCTCGATCCGGGCAGCCCCTTCCTGGAGATCGGCCAGCTCGCCGCTCATGGCGAATATGAGGGCGAGGTGCCCGGCGCCGGCATCGTGGCGGGCATCGGGCGTGTCTCGGGCCGTCAGGTGATGATCGCCTGCAACGACGCCACCGTGAAGGGCGGCACCTACTACCCCCTCTCGGTGAAGAAGCATCTGCGCGCGCAGGAGATCGCGGCGGAGAACCGCCTGCCCTGCATCTATCTGGTGGATTCGGGCGGCGCCAACCTGCCGCACCAGAGCGAGGTGTTCCCGGACCGCGACCATTTCGGCCGCATCTTCTTCAACCAGGCGAACATGTCCGCGCAGGGCATCGCGCAGATCGCCTGCGTCATGGGCTTCTGCACCGCGGGCGGCGCCTATGTGCCGGCCATGTCGGACGAGAGCGTGATCGTGCGAGGCCAGGGCACCATCTTCCTCGCCGGCCCGCCGCTGGTGAAGGCCGCGACGGGCGAGGAGATCAGCGCCGAGGATCTGGGCGGCGGCGAGCTGCACGCCCGCAAGTCCGGCGTGGCGGACCATCTCGCCGAGAATGACGAACATGCGCTCACCATCGTGCGCGACATCGTCAGCCAGCTCCCCGCCGACCGCGCGCCGGACATCCCCCTCCTCGATCCGCGCCCGCCGAAATATGACGCGGACGAGCTTTACGGCATCATTCCCGAGGATGTCCGCGCGCCCTATGACGTGCATGAAGTGATCGCCCGCATCGTCGACGGCAGCGAATTCCACGAGTTCAAGGCCCTCTATGGCAGCACTCTGGTCTGCGGCTTCGCGCATATCTGGGGCATGCCGGTCGCGATCCTCGCCAACAACGGCGTGCTGTTCTCCGAAAGCGCGGTGAAGGGCGCCCATTTCATCGAGCTGGCCTGCCAGCGCCGCATCCCCCTGCTCTTCCTCCAGAACATCTCCGGCTTCATGGTCGGCGGGAAATATGAGGCGGAAGGCATTGCGAAACATGGCGCAAAGCTGGTCACCGCCGTCGCCACCGCGCAGGTGCCCAAGCTCACCGTGCTGATCGGCGGCAGCTTCGGCGCGGGCAATTACGGCATGTGCGGCCGGGGCTATTCCCCGCGCTTCCTCTTCTCCTGGCCCAACAGCCGGATCAGCGTGATGGGCGGCGAGCAGGCCGCGAGCGTGCTGGCCACGGTGCACCGCGACGCGGACAAGTGGACGCCCGAGGAAGCCGAAGCCTTCAAGGCCCCGATCCGCGAGAAGTTCGAGGCCGAGGGCGACCCCTGGCACGCCACGTCCCAGCTCTGGGACGACGGCATCATCGACCCGGCGCAGACCCGCGACGTGCTGGGCCTCGCCCTCGCCACCACGCTGAACGCCCCAATCCCGGAGGCAGCCCGCTTCGGGCTGTTCCGGATGTGAGGAAGAGCGCTGGCCTAGAGACCCTCCCCGAGCAAGCTCGACGAGGAATGCAGACGAGGCACCCGACATGCTGACCTCCCTCCTCATCGCCAATCGCGGCGAGATCGCCTGCCGGATCATCCGCACCGCGCGGGCGATGGGCATCCGCACCGTCGCCGTCTACTCCGACGCGGACGCCAAGGCGCTGCATGTGCGCGAGGCGGACGAGGCGGTGCATATCGGCCCCTCGCCCGCGCGGGAGAGCTATCTGGTCGGCGAGACGATCATCGCCGCCGCCAGGACCACGGGCGCGCAGGCCATCCATCCCGGATACGGCTTCCTCAGCGAGAATGCCGATTTCGCGCAGGCGGTGATCGACGCGGGGCTGATCTGGGTCGGCCCGCGCCCGGATTCGATCCGCGCCATGGGCCTCAAGGATGCCGCCAAGGCGCTGATGCAGAGGGCCGGCGTGCCGGTGACGCCGGGCTATCTGGGCGAGGATCAGTCGCCCGACCGGCTCAAGGCCGAAGCGGACGCCATCGACTATCCCGTGCTCATCAAGGCGGTCGCGGGCGGCGGCGGCAAGGGCATGCGGCGGGTGGACGCCGCACCGGATTTCGCCGACGCCCTCGCCTCCTGCAAGCGCGAGGCGGCCGCCTCCTTCGGCGACGACCGCGTGCTCATCGAGAAATATATCCTCTCGCCGCGGCATATCGAGGTGCAGGTCTTCGGCGACACGCACGGCAACATCGTCCACCTGTTCGAGCGCGACTGCTCGCTCCAGCGACGGCACCAGAAGGTGATCGAGGAGGCCCCCGCCCCCGGCATGGACGAGACGACGCGCCAGAGCCTGTGCGCTGCCGCCGTGCGCGCCGCGCAGGCGGTGGACTATGTCGGCGCCGGCACCATCGAGTTCATCGCGGATGCGAGCGAAGGCCTCTCCGCCGAGCGCATCTGGTTCATGGAAATGAACACCCGGCTTCAGGTCGAGCATCCGGTCACCGAGGAGATCACAGGCGTCGATCTGGTGGAATGGCAGCTGCGGGTGGCGAGCGGCGAGCCGCTCCCGAAGCGGCAAGATGAGCTTTCTATAGACGGCCACGCGGTCGAGGCGCGGCTCTATGCGGAAGATGTGGCGGCGGGCTTTTTGCCATCGACCGGACCGCTCACGCATTTCCAGATCAGCGGGTTGTGGAAAGCACAGGCGCGCATCGAGACAGGCGTTCAACAGGGCGATGTCATTTCGCCATTCTATGATCCGATGATCGCAAAGCTGATCGTTCACGCCGATATGCGTGACAAGGCTATCGAGGCGCTGGATCGCATGTGCGGCCAAGTCGTCTGTTGGCCCGTCAGATGCAATGCCCAATTCCTCAGTAATCTGCTCGGCGAGCCCGACTTTAGGGAAGGCAAGGTCGATACCGGGCTCATTGAGCGCGAACTCGATGATCTGATCCCGGACACAGCGCCCAGCAAGCATGCCCTCCAGTCGGTTGCTCTCGTCGCCGTGGATCGTGCAATGGGCGGGCGTCCCACCAATTTGCGGGAAACCTATATCGAACGACCGGAAACGGCCTGGAACTGGCTGAGGGGCTTTCGCCTGAACGCCGGCTCCGCACCCACCATGATCCGCCTCACGGACGGCAAGCATGATTATGAAGTGCCCTTCGACGAGATCGCTGTCGGAAAAGCACTCTATGTCACAGTGGAGGATGAAGGCTATCTCGTCTCCGAGGACGGCGCCAGCTTCGTCTTGACCGAGGCTCGCCATGATCCCGGCGCGGCCGCCCACGCCTCCGACGGCGCCATCCTCGCCCCCATGCCCGGCCGCATCATCGCCGTGGAGGTGAGCGAGGGCCAGCATGTCGCCAAGGGCCAGAAGCTGCTCACGCTGGAAGCCATGAAGATGGAGCACAGCCTCACCGCACCGTTCGACGGCACCGTCGCCGCACTCGCTGCCACACCCGGCGCGCAGGTGCGGGTGGAGGCGCTGCTCGCCCGGATCGAACCCACAGGAGACACGCCCGCATGACCGCCCGCTTCTTCGACGAACTGACCGTCGGCGACCTCATCGTCCACCCGCTCCACCGCACGGTGACGGAGACGGACAATCTCCTCTGGTCGGCGATGACGCACAATCCCCAGCCGCTGCATCTGGACATCGAGGCGGCGAAGCAGACCGAGTTCGGCCAGATCCTCGTCAACTCCACCTTCACGCTGAGCCTGATGGTGGGCCTCTCGGTCGAAGGCACCACCATGGGCTCGCTGGTCGCCAATCTCGGCTTCGACAAGATCGTGCTGCCCAAGCCGGTGTTCATCGGCGACACGCTGCGCTGCGAGAGCACGGTCACGGCCCTGCGGACAAGCAAGTCGCGCCCCAATGCCGGCATCGTCACCTGGGAGCATCGGCTCTACAACCAGCGCGACGAGATCGTCTGCCAGGGCCTGCGCACCGCCATGCTGCTGCGCAAGCCCGCGCCATGAAGCTGCTGCGCTCGCTGCTGTTCGTCCCCGGCGACCGGCCGGAGCGCTTCGCCAAGGCGGCGGCGAGCGGCGCGGACGCGATCATCCTCGATCTGGAGGACAGCGTCGCGCCCGAGCGCAAGGCGCAGGCGCGGGCGGACGTGCTGGGCTGGCTGCAGGGCGAGCGGCCGGTGCCGACTATCGTGCGCGTCAATCCTGCCGATTCGACGATGATCGACGCGGACATACCCTGCCTGCGCGCCGGCCGTCCCGATGCGGTGATGCTGCCCAAGGCGGAAGGCGCCAGCTCGATCCGGCTGCTGGACGAGCGGCTGGGCGGCGCGGCGGTACCGATCATCCCCATCGCCACCGAGACGCCGCGCGCTATCTTCGAACTGGGCAGCTATCATCAATGCGCCAACCGCCTCGCCGGGCTGAGCTGGGGCGCGGAGGACTTGCCCGCAGCGATCGGCGCCAGCACATCGCGCGAGGCGGACGGGCGCTATACGCCGCCCTATGAGACGGCGCGCAGCCTCACCCTGTTTGCCGCCCATGCCGCCGGCGTCCCCGCCATCGACACGGTGTTCCCCGACCTCGCGGACATGGACGGCCTCGCCGCCTATGTCGCCCGCGCGCGGCGGGACGGCTTCACGGGCATGCTGGCGCTGCATCCCAGGCAGGTACCGGTCATCAATGCGGGCTTCATGCCGAGCGCGGCGGAGATCACGAAGGCGCGGGCCATCGTGGATGCCTTCGCGGCGCATCCCGGCGCGGGCGTGCTCATGCTGGAGGGGCGGATGATCGACCGGCCGCATCTGGTGCAGGCGGAGCGGATTTTGGCGCTGGCGGCGGCAGAGTGACCGGCCGCCCTTCCCCTCAATCCCCTCGCGGCTCCACCGGCCTCGGCCGCCCGGCTTCATCCACCGCCACGAAGGTGATGATCGCGTCCGTCACCTTGGCTGCCTCGTCGCCATTGCGGTCGCGGCTCCAGGCCTCGACCGCGATGCGCATGGAGCTGCGGCCCATCCGATCCAGCCGCGTGTAGATGGAAAGCTCGTCGCCCGCCTTCACCGGCCGCAGGAAGGAGATGCCCTCGATCGCCGCCAGCACCGCCCGCCCGCGCGAATGGCGGGAGGCGAAGGCGCTCGCCGCCAGATCCATCTGGCCGACCAGCCAGCCGCCGAACATGTCGCCATAGAAATTGGCGTCGGCGGGCATGGCCGTCACCCGGATGGTGGGCTGCGCGTCGGGCAGGCGCGCGCCTTCAGATGTGGATGGCATGGCCCAGCGCCTTGAGCGCGCTTTCGTGCACCGCCTCGCCCAGCGTCGGGTGCGCGTGGATGATGCCGGCCACATCGTCCAGCGTCGCACCCATCTCGATCAGCGCGACGAACTCGCCGGCCAGCTCCGAGATATGCCTGCCCACACCCTGGATGCCGACGATGCGCCCGCTGTTCTTCTCCGCGATGGTGCGCACGAAGGTGCCCGGCGCACCGGCATCCATGGAGAGCGCCCGCCCGTTCGCCATGAAGGGGAACTGGCCCACCACATGCGTCTCGCCCGGCACGTCCACGCCCACCGAGACGATCTCCGGCTCGGTGAAGCAGATCGCCGGGATGGCCGCCGGATCGAAGCGCCGCCGCTTGCCCGCGATGATCTCCGCGACCATCTCGCCCTGCGCGGAGGCGCGGTGCGCCAGCATCGGCTCGCCGGTCACGTCGCCGATCGCCCAGACATTGCGGGTCGATGTGGCACAGCGATCGTCCACCTTGATGAAGCGGCCGTCCATCTCGATGGCCATCGCCTCCAGCCCCCAGCCCTGCGTAGCGGGCTTGCGGCCGATGGTGACGAGGATCTTCTCCGCCGGCAGGGTGAAGCGGTCGCTCTGCGCCGTCTCGATGTCGAGCCCCCTGGCGGAGAGGCCCATCGCCTTGGCCTGGAGGTGCAGTTCCACGTCATGGGCAAGCAGCCAGTCCTTGACCGGCTTGGTCAGCGCCTCGTCATAGAGCGGCAGGATGCGCTCGGCCGCCTCCACCAGCGCGACATGGACGCCGAGCTTGGCGAAGGCGATGCCCAGCTCCAGCCCGATATAGCCCGCGCCCACCACGGCGAGGCTTTTCGGTAGCGCCTCGAGGTCCAGCGCCTCGGTCGAGGAGAGGATGCGGGCGTCGCTGAACGGCAGCGAGGGCAGCTCGACCGGCACCGAGCCGGTCGCCAGGATCACATGCTCGGGCTCGATCTTCACCGGCCCCTCCGCGGTATCGACGGTGCAGCTCTTGGCATCGGCGAAGGTCGCCCAGCCCTTGAGCTGCGTCACCTGCGCCTTGCGGAGCAGCGCGGTCACGCCGCCGCTCAGCTTGTCGACGATGCCGTCTTTCCAGCGGATCGTCTCGGCGAGCTCCAGCCGGGGCGGCGCGTCCAGGCGGATGCCGAGATACCCCGCCTTGCCGGCCGCGCGCGCCGTCTCCTCATAGAGGCCGGCGGCATGGATGATCGCCTTGGAGGGGATGCAGCCCTTGGTGAGGCAGGTGCCGCCCGGCCGATCGCCCTCGACGATCACCGTCTCCAGGCCGAGCTGCCCGGCGCGGATCGCGGCGACATAGCCTCCCGGCCCGGCGCCGACGACCAGCACTTTCGGCTTCAGCAGCTTGCCGCTCATGCGCCCTCTCCCATGAAGATGAGCGCGGGATGCTCGATCATCCGCTTGAGCGCCTGGATGAACCGCGCCGCGTCATAGCCGTCGACGATGCGGTGATCGAAGGACGAGGAGATGTTCATCACCTTGCGCACGCTCACGAAAGAACCCTGCACCACCGGCTTCTCGACAATCTTGTTGGGACCGATGATCGCCACCTCCGGGTGATTGATGATCGGTGTGGTGACGACGCCGCCCAATGGCCCCAGCGAGGTGATGGTGATGGTGGAGCCGGAGAGTTCCTCGCGCTTCGCCGTCCCGTCGCGCCCGGCGGCGGCGAGGCGGGCGATCTCACGCGCGATCTCGGCGAGCGTCAGCGCCTCGGCATGGCGGACCACCGGCACCATCAGGCCGGCGGGCGTCTGCGTGGCGATGCCGACATGCACCGCCTCGGAGACATGCAGCACGTCCTCGTCGTCATCGAACCGGGCATTGACCTGCGGGAAATCCGGCAGCACGCGCACCAGCGCCTTGATGAGGAAGGGCAGCATGGTGAGCTTGGGGCTCCCCTCGGCGGGCCGCGCGTTCATCTCCGCGCGCAGCGCCTCGAGCTGCGTCACGTCCACTTCCTCGACATAGGCGATGTGCGGGATGCGGCGCTTGGCCTCCTGCATCTTGCCGGCGATGCGGCGGCGCAGGCCGACGATCTTCACATCCTCCCCGCCCATGCGCGGCGCGAGGCCGCCGGGCGCGCGCGCCATGCCGCCGGCGGCGATGAAATCGTCGAGATCGGAGGGCAGGATGCGGCCGCCCGGCCCGGTGCCGGGGACGAACTGAAGCGGGATGCCCAGCTCATGGGCGCGGCGGCGGGTGGCCGGCGCGGCGAACACCTCGTTGCGCCCGATGGGGATGTCCACGCGAGGGGGGGCAGAACGGGATGGCGCAACCTTGTCCCCCTCCCGCTTGCGGGAGGGTTCCGCCTTCGCGGGCTCGGGCGGCGGCGCGGGCTCGGACTGCCCTCCCCCGGCCCCTCCCGCAGGCGGGAGGGGGGCGGGTTGCGCTGCGGGTTCGGCCGCTTTCGCCGTCTCGGCCGCGACATTCCCCTCGCCCTCGACCTCCAGCTCGACCAGCACCGATCCCACCAGCACCATCGCGCCGATCTCGCCGTTGATGGCGGTCACCGTGCCGTCCACCGGCGAGGTCATCTCGACCGTCGCCTTGTCGGTCATCACGTCCGCGAGATTCTGGTCCTCCTTGATGACGTCGCCCGGCTTCACATGCCAGGCAACGATCTCGGCCTCGGTCACGCCTTCGCCCACGTCAGGCAGGCGGAAATGATAGCGTCCCATGGCGGTCAGTCCTCCATCACGCGGCGGAGCGCGGCGGCGAGCCGGCCGGGGCCGGGCAGATAGTCCATCTCGAAAGCATGCGGATAGGGCGTGTCCCAGCCCGCCACACGCAGAATCGGAGCCTTCAGCGCCCAGAAGCAGCGCTCCTGGATCAGCGCGGAAAGCTCGCCGCCGAAGCCGCCATAGCGCGTCGCCTCGTGCAGGATGACGCAGCGCCCGGTCTTGCCCACCGAGGCGAGGATAGCCTCGATATCGAGCGGCACGATCGAGCGCAGGTCGATGAGCTCCGCGTCCACGCCGCTGTCCTCGATGCCGGCCTTCGCCACATGAACCATCGTGCCATAGGCCAGCACGGTCGCCTCGCGGCCCTCGCGCACCACCGCCGCCTTGCCGAGCGGTACGGTGTAATGCCCCTCCGGCACCTCGGCGGTGGGATCGCCCGCCCAGTTCTTCATCTGCTCGTCGTGCCGGCCGTTGAACGGACCGTTGTAGATGCGCTTGGGCTCCATGAAGATGACCGGATCGTCATCCTCGATCGCCGCGATCAGCAGGCCCTTGGCGTCATAGGGATTGGACGGGATGATGGTCTTGAGGCCCACCACATGCGCGAACAGCGCCTCGGGCGACTGGCTGTGCGTCTGCCCGCCGAAGATGCCGCCGCCATAGGGCGAGCGCACCGTGATCGGCGCGGTGAACTCGCCGCCCGAGCGGTAGCGCAGCCGCGCGGCCTCGGAGACGAGCTGGTCGTATGCCGGCAGGATATAGTCGACGAACTGGATCTCCGGCACCGGACGCAGCCCATAGGCGCCCATGCCGATCGCCGCGCCGATGATGCCGCCCTCGGCGATCGGCGTGTCGAAGCAGCGGTTGAGGCCGTGCTTCGCCTGCAAGCCGTCCGTCACGCGGAAGACGCCGCCGAAATAGCCGATATCCTCGCCGAACAGGATCACGTCCGGATCCTGCGAGAGCTTCACGTCGAGCGCGCTGTTGAGCGCCTGGATCATGTTCATGGTCGGCATGGCGTTCAGACCCCCAGCTCGCGGCGCTGTTCGATCACGCGCCAGTCGGGTTCCTTGAACACATGCTCGAACATCTCGCTGACCGGCGGCTTGGACTTGCCGAGGGTGCCGACCGCCTCGCCTTCCTTCATGGTGGCGCGGACATGCTGGTCCAGCTCCTCGGCGAGCGCGGCGTGGCGCGCCTCGTCCCATTCGCCGATGGCGATGAGATGCTGCTTGAGCCGCTCGACCGGATCGCGCAGCGGGAAGTGCGCCGCCTCGTCGCTCGGGCGATATTTGGTGGGATCGTCGGACGTCGAGTGGCCGGCCACGCGATAGGTGACGAACTCGATCAGCGTCGCGCCCATATTGGCCCGCGCCCGCTCGACCGCCCATTGCGTCGCCGCCCAGATGGCGAGGAAGTCATTGCCGTCCACCCGCAGGCCGGGCATGCCGAAGCCGATGGCGCGCGCGGCCAGCGGCGCTTCCTGCGCGCCGGCGATGCCGGAGAAGCTGGAGATCGCCCACTGGTTGTTGGTGATGCAGAGCAGGACCGGCGCATGATAGACCGAGGCGAAGGTCAGCGCCTCGTGGAAATCGCCTTCCGCCGTGGTGCCGTCGCCCACATAGGCCAGCGCCAGCTTGTCGTCGCCCTTGTAGGCCGAGCCCATGGCCCAGCCGACCGCGTGGATCATGCGGCTGCCCAGATTGCCCGAGAGCGAATAGAAGCCATAGTCGCGCGCCGAATAGAGGATGGGCAGCTGGCGGCCGCGCAGCGGATCGCGCTCGTTGGAGAAGATCTGGTTGACCAGGTCGATCAGCGGATAGTCCCGCGCCATCAGCCAGCCGAGCACGCGGTAGGTGGGGAAGCACATGTCGCCCGCGCCGAGCAGCAGCGATTGCGCCACGGGAATGGCCTCCTCGCCGGTCGACTTCATGTAGAAGCTGGTCTTGCCCTGCCGGTGCGCGCGGAACATGCGATCGTCGAAGGCGCGGGTGAGCATCATGGCGCGCAGGCCGCGGCGCAGCATGTCAGGCGCGATGCGCGGCGCCCATGGCCCCACGGCCTGCCCCTCATCGTCCAGCACGCGCACGAAGCGGAACGGCTGCTCGCGCATCTCCAGCCCCGGCGTGGTGGCGGCGGGCCGCTCGACCGCGCCGGCCGGCTCGAGACGGAGATGGGAGAAATCGGGCGTTCCGCCGGGCCGGGCGTCCGGCTCGGGAATATGCAGAGAGAATGAGCGGTCATTCCTCATCGGGCGGGCCTCTCCAGAGTCTTTTCGAGCTCGGATTGTCTCACAAGGCATCGTGAAACATTATTGCTTTCTTGTCGCGCGAAATGAATAAGGGAGGAACGATATTCCTCTCAAGGCATAGCTCATGGAACAAGATTCCCTGGATCGGTTCGACCGTAAGATATTGGCCACGCTTCAGGCCGATCCCGAGATCACCGTCGCCGCCCTCGCCGAGCGCATCGGCCTCTCCCAGACGCCCTGCTGGCGGCGACTCAAGGCGCTGGAGCAGCAGGGCTATATCGCCCGCCGCGCCGTCATCCTGGACGCGCGCAGGCTCGGCTTCACCGTGGACGTCTTCGCCCATGTCCGCCTCGCCCGCCATGACGAGGACACGCTCAACGCCTTCGAGGCCGAGGTGCTGCTCCATCCGCAGGTGGTGGAATGCTTCTCGATGAGCGGCGAGAGCGACTATCTGCTGCGCACGCTCTGCCGCAGCATCGAGGATTATGACCGCTTCCTCAAGAAGGTGCTGCTGCATCTGCCCGGCGTGGTGGCGGTCAATTCCAGCTTCTCGCTGAAATCGGTGAAGATGACGACGGACCTGCCGATCGAGGTAGATTGAAGGGCGCCTCAAGCAAGCGTGGGCCGGACTCTCACCCGTCACTCCGTTCGCCCTGAGCTTGTCGAAGGGCTGCTCTTTCTCTTTCAACGCCTGGCCGGAAAAGAAGGACAGCCCTTCGACAAGCTCAGGGCGAACGGAGTTGGAAGGTCGCGGGAGAACGTAGTCCCTCAGTTCCCCACCACCGTGCCGCCATTGGGATGCAGCACCTGCCCGCTCATGTAGCTCGCATCCTCGCAGGCAAGGAACAGGAAGCTCGGCGCCACCTCGTTGGGCTGGCCGGGGCGGCCCATGGGCGTCTTCTCGCCGAAATGTTCCAGCTTCTCGGGACTGGCGCCGCCGGAGGGATTGAGCGGCGTCCAGATCGGGCCGGGCGCCACGGCGTTGACGCGGATGCCCTTGCCCACCAGATTTTCGCTGAGCGAACGGGTGAAGGCGGTGATCGCGCCCTTGGTGCTCGAATAGTCCAGCAGCTCGGCTGAGCCCTGATACATGGTGACGGAGGTGCAGTTGACGATCGCCGCGCCGGCCGTGAGGTGCGGCATGGCGGCCCGGGTCAGGAAGAACATCGCGAAGATGTTGGTCTGGAAGGTGCGGCGCAGCTGCTCTTCGGTGATGTCCTCGATATGCTTGTCGGGATGCTGCTCGCCGGCATTGTTGACGAGGATGTCGATCCGCCCGAACGCCGCGATCGTCCGCGCGACCAGATCCTCGCAGACGGCGCGCTCGCCGAGGTCGCCCGCGAAGGTCATGGCCTGCCGCCCCTCGCCCCGCACGATCTCCCCGGTCTTGCGCGCATCGTCATGCTCGCAAAGATAGGCGATGGCGACATCGGCCCCTTCCCGCGCGAACAGCGCCGCGACGGCGCGCCCGATGCCGCTGTCCGCGCCGGTCACGATGGCGACCTTGCCGGCCAGCCGCCCGGAGCCGGGATAGCGCGGCGCCCAGTCCGGTCTGGGCTCCAGCCGGCTCTCATGGCCGGGCAGCCCGTCCTCGTGGATCATCGCCACCGTCTCGGCCATGATGATATTCCCTTCGGCTCAACGATCCGCCACATGCTCCGGCTTGCCCTTGCGGCTGGTCTCGGCAAGCTCCTCCAGCTGCGTCTCGCTCATGGAGTCATACATCTCGCGCGAGGCGCCCTTGAGCGCGCTCGTCTTCGTCTCGCCGCGCTTGGCGGACAGGGCCGCGCCGGCCGCCTTCTGCTGCGCTTTCGATCTGGCTGGCATGATCGCCTCCACATCGCGCAGGCGCGGCGGACGCGCATGCCCGCCGCGCCTCGCGTCAGTCAGATGAACGGATAGGGCACGCCCCAATAGCCATAGACCTCGCGGCCATAGACATGATCGTAGGACGGCTCCTGCTCGCCATAGCGCGGCGCGGCCTCGAGGCGCGTCTTGTCGATGTCGACCACATAGCCGCCCTGATCGGTCTCATAGTCGAGCATGTCCCAGGGAATGGGATAATAGTCGCTGCCGATGCCGAAGAGCCCGCCGAATTGCAGCACGGCATATTCCGCCTTGCCGCTGCGCTTGTCGACCATGAAGTTGCGGATGCTGCCAAGCTTCTCGCCCTGCCGGTTGTAGACGGTGGTGCCGTCCACCCGGTCGGATGCGATGAGGCGGTTGGTTTCCTGGGTTGCGATGTCTGCCATCTGGACCTCCTGTCTCCTTGGAACAAAGTCCCCGATCCTGGGCCGGCGTTTGCCCGAACCGGCCCGGACCGGGGACACCGCCGCCCGAACGAAATCGGGCTGGCGGATCTGCATGAGCGGCGACATGTCTCGCTGCTCTCCTCTCCCGAACGGCTGGTGCGAGGCGAAGTTCCGAGGGCTCGTCTATGGCCCGCCACGCCGTGTCTCAGAGCGACGGCAGGCGCTGCCGCGCGACGCCCCAATCCTGGAGCGCAGGCCCCGCCGCGCGGTCCAGCAGCAGCGCCGCGTCGCCGATGCCGAAGGGATGGGCGCTCTCCATCCCGTCCAGCTCCGCCCAGTCCACCGGCACCGCGACCGGGGCATTGGCGCGGGCGCGTGCCGAATAGGGCATGACGGCGGTGGCGCCGCGCTGGTTGCGCAACCAGTCGATGAAGATACGGCCCTTGCGCTTCGCCTTGCTCATCGTCGCCACATAACGCTCGGGCGCCTGCTCGCTCATCAGCTGCGCCAGCCCGCGCGCGAAGTCGCGATGCGCTTCCCAGCTATGGCCGCGGGTCAGCGGCACGACGACATGGATGCCCTTGCCGCCGGTCAGCATGGCGAAGCTCGCAAGGCCGAGCTGCGCCAGCGCCTCGCGCACTTCGCGCGCCGCATCGCGCACCTGCTCGAAGCCCAGCCCCTCATCGGGATCGAGGTCGAACACCATGCGGTCCGGCTTCTCGACATCGTCGGCGCGGGCGCACCAGCCATGGAACTCGATGGACCCCATCTGCACGCAGGCCCGGATGCCGTCCGCATCCGCAAGGTAGAGATAATCCTCGCTGCCGCCGCCCTTTTCCAGGATCGGCACATGGCGGACATGCGGGCCGAAGGAGCCGCTGTCATGCTTCTGGAAGAAGCATTTCTTCTCCCGGCCCTGCGGGCAGCGCACGAGGCTCATCGGCCGGTTTGACGCGAAGCGCAGCATGAGCGGGGCGATCGCCTGATAATAAGCCGCGAGGTCGCCCTTGGTCTGGCCGCTCTCGGGAAAGACGACCCGGTCGGGGTGCGAGATGGTCACGTCGCTTTCCACCGGCACCGGCTCGGGCCGCTCGGGCGTCACCGCCTTGGCCGGCTTGTCGGCGCGCAGGCCGAGGAAGCTGCCGTGCCGCACCGCTCCGTCCGCCGTGAATTCCGAGAAGGCGATCTCCGCGACCAGCCGCGGCTCCACCCAATGCGCGCCGCGCGTCATGGCGCGGGGCACGTCGGCGGCGGCGGTCTTGCGCGCGAGCGGCTTCATGCGCGCGGCGAGATCGGCCAGCGTGTCGCTGCCGAAGCCCGTGCCCACGCGGCCCTTGTAAACCAGGGCGTCGCCGTCCCACTGGCCCAGCAGCAGCGAGGCGAAGGGCCGGCCCCGCGCGCTGCTCGTCGTCCAGCCGAGGATGACGAACTCCTGCCGCAGCGTGCATTTGACCTTCACCCAGTTGCGCGTCCGCGCGCCGCGATAGGGCGCGTCGATCCGCTTGGCGACGATGCCCTCCCCGCCCGCGCCGCACATCGCGCGGAACAGCTTCTCGCCCGCGCCGATGACATGGTCGGCCACCTGGACCGGCCGCACGGCATCGGCGAGCAGCGCCTCCAGCCGCTCCTTGCGCTCGATATTGGGCAGCGTCTTGAGGTCCTTGCCCTCAATGCGCAGCAGATCGAAGGCGAAGTAGGACAGCGCCGCCCCCGCCCCCTCCTTCAGCCGCGCCTGCAGGGTCGAGAAGTCGGGATTGCCGTCCGCGTCCAGCGCCACCACCTCTCCGTCGATGAGCGCGGGTGGCAGGTCGAGCGCGGCCAGCGCATCGGCGATCGGCGCGAACCTCTCGGTCCAGTCGAGTCCGGTGCGGGTGTAGAGCCGCACCTTCGCGCCGTCGACGGCCGCCAGCACCCGGTAGCCGTCGAACTTGATCTCGTGCATCCAGTCATTGCCGGCCGGCACCGCGTCGACCAGGGTCGCGAGCTGGACCGGCTCGAACGGCGCCAGCCCGGCCTTCGACCGGGCGCGACGGGGTTTGGGCGCCGCCGTCTTCGCATTGTGGCGCGCCGCATCCGCCATCGCCTTGTCGAACGCCTTGCCGCGCTTGCCCTTGAGCGATTGCGTCCCGCCCTTGTCGGCCGCGATCTCGTCCATCGTCCGGCCGGTGAGCACGCTGGTGAGCCCCTCGCCCACCAGCGTCTCGCTCGCGCCCGTCTCGTCGTCCGCGATCTTGCGCAGCAGCCAGTTCTCGCGCTTCTCGCCCGGCCGGGGCCGCATGCGCACCAGCAGCCACTCGCCCTTCATCCGCTCGCCGTCGAGCCGGAAATGGAGATGGCCCTTCTCGATATCCTCGGCGCTCTTGCCCTCCACGGGCGCCCACGTCCCCTGATCCCACAGCATCACCGTGCCGCCGCCATATTCGCCCTTGGGGATGGTGCCCTCGAAATGCGCGTATGAGAGCGGATGGTCCTCGGTGCGCACCGCGAGGCGCTTGTCGTCGGGGTCGAGGCTGGGACCCTTGGTCACCGCCCAGCTCTTGAGCACGCCGTCCACTTCCAGCCGGAAGTCCCAGTGCAGCCGCGTCGCGGCGTGCTTCTGCACGATGAAGAGATTGCCGGACGGGCTGCGCGCCGCCTTGCCCGCCGGCTCGGGCGTGCGCGCGAAATCGCGCTTGGCATTGTAGGTGGCGAGGGGGTCCTTGCGCGCCATCAACGGTCCCCACGCCTGTGCGGCGGGAGCCAGCGCCGTTCGACGATGCGCAGCACCGTCATCATGACGATGGCGACGAGCGCCGCCACCAGCACCAGCGGCCACTGCCCCGCCCCGCAGGCGATGCCGATCACCGCGGCGAGCCACATATGCACGGCGGTGGTGAGATTATGCACCTCACCCTTGCTGACCACGATCAGCCCCGCCGCGATGATGCCGACGAATGCCCCCGCCCCCTCGAACACCCGCAGCGGGTCCATGCGCGACTGGCCCTGCGCGAGCTGGTTGTAGAGGGCGATGGCGCACACCGTCATCACCGCCGCGCTGAAGCAGACCAGCCCGTGCGTGCGCAGCCCGGCGGCATGGCCCTTCAGTTCGCGGTCGAGGCCCAGCACCAGCCCCAGCAGCGCGGCGATGCCCAGCCGCAGCAGCACCTCGCCGTCGATCCAGTGCAGCGGCGTGGCCGGGTTGAGCGGCATGTCAGGCGCTCTTGCGGCGGCGGGTGGTCGTCTTGCCCTTGGCGGGCGAAGTGGCGGCAGCGCCCGCCTTGCGCTTCGACTTGGCGGCCGCACCTTCCGCACCGCCGACCGATTTGCGCAGCGCCGCCATCAGGTCGATCACATTGGCGCCCTTGGCCACGCCCGGTTCCTCGACATCCTCGAGAATCTGCTTGCCGCCCTTCGCCTTGCGCTTCTTCTCGATCAGCCGATGCAGCGCGTCGACATAGCGGTCGTGGAACTCGGCGGGCTTGAACGGCGCGGTCTTCTTGTCGATCAGCGTCGTCGCGAGGTCGAGCAGGTCCCCTTCCGGCTCGGCCTCGCCGATGTCGCGGAAATAGCCCTGCGCCTTGTTCACCTCGTCGGCATAGCGCAGCACTTCCATGACGATGCCGCGCCCGCACGGCTTGATCGAGACGAGCTGCTCGCGCCCGCGCACCGAGAGCTGGCCGAGCCCGACCTTCTTCGTCGCGCGCAGGGCGTCGCGCAGCACGATATAGGCCTCCTCCGCCAGATCGTCCGCCGGCACGACGAAATAGGGCTTCTCATAATAGAGCACGTCGATCTCGTGCGCCTCGACGAACTGGACCAGCTCCAGCGTCTTGCGGCTCTCGATCTTGACGGCCTCGATCTCCTCGTCGTCCAGCAGCACATAGCTGCCCTTGGCGACCTCATAGCCCTTCACGATCTCGTCGCGGTCGACCGGGCCGATGCCGGGCGCCACCTTCTCGTAGCGGATGCGCTTGCCGCTCGGCTCGTGCACCTGATGGAAGCTGATCGCCGCGCCCGAGCGCGTGGCGGGATAGACTTCGACCGGGATCGAGACCAGGGCGAGCCGGATCTGGCCCTGCCAATATGCACGCGCTGCCATGCGGAACCTCCGTCAGGCAGAAGGCGCGGGCCGATAAATGGTTCCCCAAGTCCCCCTCCCGCTTACGGGAGGGGAGAGGCGCTCACACCATCGCCTCGGGCCGCACCAGCCGGTCGAAGGTCGCCTCGTCCACCAGCCGCAGCGCCAGCCCCGCCTCGCGCAGGGTCAGCCCCTCGGCATGGGCATGCTTGGCGATCTTGGCGGCATTGTCATAGCCGATCTCGGGCGCCAGCGCCGTCACCAGCATCAGCGAGCGCTCGACCAGTTCGGCGATCCGCGCCTCGTTGGGCTTGAGGTCCTCGATGCAGCGCTCGGCGAAGCTCTCCATGCCCACGCTCAGAAGGTGCATCGAGCGGAGCACCGCCGCCCCGATCAGCGGCTTGAACACGTTCAGCTCCAGATGCCCCTGCAGGCCGCCGATCGTCACCGCCTGATGATTGCCGATCACCTGCGCGGCGACCATGGTCAGCATCTCGCACTGGGTCGGGTTGACCTTGCCCGGCATGATCGAGCTGCCCGGCTCGTTGGCCGGCAGGTCCAGCTCGCCCAGCCCCGAGCGCGGTCCCGAGCCGAGCAGGCGGATGTCGTTGGCGATCTTGGTCAGCGCCACCGCCAGCGTGGAAAGCGCGGCGGAGACATGCACCAGCGGATCGTTGGAGGCCAGCGCCTCGAACTTGTTGGGCGCGGTGAAGAAGGGCAGGTCGGTGAGCGCGGAGATCTGCGCCGCCACATCCTCCGCGAAGCCCTCCGGCGTGTTGAGCCCCGTGCCGACCGCCGTGCCGCCCTGCGCCAGCGCCATGAGATCGTGCATCACGGCATGGGCGATGCGCTCGCGGCAATTGGCGAGCTGGCGCGCATAGCCGGAAAATTCCTGCCCCAGCGTGAGCGGCGTCGCATCCTGCAGATGGGTGCGGCCGATCTTCACGATCCCGCCCCAGGCGCTCGCCTTGGCGTCGAACAGGTCGCGCAGATAGTCGAGCGCGGGCAGCAGGTCGTCCGTCGCCACCCGCGCCACCGCGATGTGGAGCGCGGTCGGGAAGCTGTCGTTGGACGACTGGCTCATGTTCACATGATCGTTGGGGTGCACGGGGCTCTTGCCGCCGCGCGTGCCGGTCAGCAGCTCGTTGGCGCGACCGGCGATCACCTCGTTCACGTTCATGTTGCTCTGCGTGCCGCTGCCGGTCTGCCAGATGACCAGCGGGAACTGGTCGTCCAGCCTGCCGGCGATCACCTCGGCGGCCGCCTTGTCGATCGCCTCGGCAATCTCCTCCGGCAGGCCATGCGCCCGGTTCACCCGCGCCGCCCCGCGCTTCACGATGGCCAGCGCATGCACGATGCCGATCGGCATGCGCTCGGTGGCGCCGAAGGGGAAATTCTCGATGCTGCGCTGGGTCTGCGCGCCCCAATAGGCGTCCGCCGGAACGTCGATGGGGCCGATGCTGTCGCTTTCGCTGCGGGTGTCGCTGCGGCTATCGTTCATGGGGCTGCTCTCCGGTTCGCGTGCTGCGCATCAGATGGGCCTCATCACGGCTTTTGCCAACCATGGCCGCATCATTGCTCCGTCCCCTACCCCGTTCGCCCTGAGCTTGTCGAAGGGCTCTCTTCTTCTTCTCCAGCGTTGCAAAGAAAGAAGGAAGGCCCTTCGACAAGCTCAGGGCGAACGGGATATTAGGGGTTGTTGAACTGGGCTATCAACGCCCTGGGCTCCTTTATGCCGCTCGCGCATTCTCCCCTTCGCCCATGACCCGCGCCCTCATCTTCGTGGACGACAGCCTGCCCGGCATCAGCCGCCGCAAGCTGCGCGGGCATTGGGCCTATTTCGATCCGGACGGCGCCCGGATCACCGACCGCGACGAGATCGACCGGCTGAACGGCATCGCCCTGCCGCCGGCCTATACCGACGCCTGGTTCGCGCCGAGCGGCAATGCGCATATCCTCGCCACCGGCATCGACGCGCGCGGGCGCAAGCAATATCGCTATCATCCCGATTTCATCGCCGCGCGCGATTCCGCCAAGTTCGAGAGCTGCGCGCAGTTCGGCCGGCTGCTGCCGCTGGTCCGCGCCCGGGTTGAGGACGACCTCTCCGGCCGCGACCTCTCCCGCCAGCGCGCCATCGCCTCCATCGTCCGCCTGCTCGACGATGGCCGCATCCGCATCGGCAACGAGGCCTATGCGAAGAGCAACCGCAGCTATGGCGCCACCACGCTGCGCATGCGCCATGTGCGGATCACGCGCGGCAAGCTCCGGCTGCGCTTCAAGGCCAAGTCCGGCAAGCCATGCGAGATCGGCATGACCGACCGCCGCCTCATCCGCTTCGTGCGGCAGATGCAGGACCTGCCCGGCCAGCATCTCTTCCAATATGTCCGCGAGGATGGCGAGCCGGCGCCGGTCTCCTCCTCGGACGTGAATGCCTATCTGCACGAGACGCTGGGCGCGGACTTCACCGCCAAGCATTTCCGCACCTGGCGGGCGAGCGCGCTGGCCTTCGAATGGCTGGCGGAGGCCCGGCGCGAGACCGGCCTCGCGCCCATGCTGGACTTCGTCTCCGAGCATCTCGGCAACACGCCGGCGATCGCCCGCAAATCCTACATACACCCGGCCCTGCTGGAGATCGCGAAGGAGAGCGCCCTCGCCTTCCGCGAGCAGTTGCGCCTGCCCCGCCGCACGCGCTGGCTGAGCCGCCACGAGCGCGGGCTGATCGCATTTCTGGATAGGCCGGGCTAGACGCCCCCTACCGGCACGCCCGCCATCCCATCTCGCCGCGCTCCGCCTGATCGAGATGAAGATGGTCGCGATGCTGCGCATTATAGTCGGGCGACAGCACCGTCGCGAACAGCCGGCAGGCGCCATCCCGCACGATATGGAGAAACGCCGCCTCGTCCGGCGCGCCGCCGCGCCAATCCTCCAGCACGGAGATGCGCCGCCCGTCCGTCAGCACGAATGCGGCGATGTCGATGGCGTCGGCGGTCGCATGCTCGCTCCAGGCGCCCTCGGCGCGGCCATAGAGGCGCCGGCAGCTATGGCTGCCCAGATGCTCGATGCGCGCGACGGACGCGCCCAGCAAGCGCTGCGCCGCCGGCTGCACCACTTGCCAGTGCCACACCGCCAGCGCCGCCACCACCGGACAGGCCGGCGCCACCCGCGCGGGCGCCAGCGCCAGCATCGCCTGCCCCCGCGCCACCCGCACGCCGTCCTCGACCCGGCATTGCCCGCTGCCGAACGGCGGCACGGCCGTGATTTCGAGGCCCGTCCGGCGCAGCAAGGCGAGGCATCGGCTCCGATCCCCGGTCAGCCCCGCCAGCTTGCGCCCGGTGAACAGGCCGACCGGCGCGTCGAGGTGCAGCGGCGTCCAGGGCAGGTCCTGCGGCTTCGGGCGCAGCAGCAGCCAGGCCAGCGCGGCGAGGCCGGCCAGCAGCGCCAGCCACGCCGTCCCGTGCAGGATGCGATAGAGGAACGTCAGCCGCATGACCGCGCAACGAGCGGCGGCGCGCCCGGCTCCCGGCAACTTCCCGTCCCTTCGTGCATTGGCTTGGAGGACGGCCGGACATCGGCCCCCTCAAGAGGAAAGGATCTCTGGCCATGGCAGAACAGGCCAAGCAGGACAGCAATGGGAAGAAAACGGACGATGAGGAAAAGGGCAAGCTGCCCCATGTCCGCGATGCGGGTCCCAGGCATATGAAGGACGAGCCCGTCCGCAAATGGGGGAAGGTCGACCAGGAATCGGACGAATCCTTCCCCGCCAGCGACCCGCCCGGCAATTATTGACGCCGGACGGCCGGCACATCACGGCAAGCAATGAGGGGAGCCGGTCCGAAGCGGATCGGCTCCGCCGCCATGTTCAGAGTTCAGACCGGCTCCTCCTCGGCCAGCAGCATGCGTGCGACCTGATCGGTGGGGTGGCCGGTCATCACCTTCTCTACTTCCCCGATGATGCGCGCCTGCACTTCCTTGTGGAACTTGCGGCGCAGCACGCCGAGCGTGCGGGGCGCGGCGACCACGACCAGCGCGCCCAGATCATTCTCCAGCGCCAGGGCGTTCAGATGCTCCGCGATGCGCGCGGCGAACCGCTCCTCCGCCTGCCGATGATAGTCCGGCTCGGAGACCGACGCCTGACCGGGGCCGACCGCCGGCCGCTGCCCCGCCAGATCGGTCTTCTGGTCGAGGTCCGAGGGATTGGGCTGCTCCTCGCCATATTCCACGACGAGGCGCGGCGCATCGGCCATGCCCTGGTTGCGCATCAGCAGCATCTTGCGGCCGTCGGCGACCAGGACGAGACAATCATGAGGCAAGCGCATGTTGGGGGACTCCTCTTCGGCTGCATGAATGAGCCTAACGCGAGGAACCGCCCGCTGTTCCCTGCGTCGCGGCGGCGTGCGGGAGCCGGCCGGCCTTCAATCTGCCCGCCGGACGCCTAAATAGACCACATAGCGCGCGCCTCGACGCAGCGACGTGTGCGCACAGTCAGGAGACAGCCATGACGGGACGATCGGACAGGAAGCGCAAGCGCCCGCCGCCGCCCATTCGCGACGCAGGCCCCGAGAACATGAAGGACAAGCCCACCGATCCCTGGGACAAGGTGGACCAGAGCTCCGACGAATCCTTCCCCGCCAGCGATCCGCCTTCGTTCAACGCTTCGGGCGGCTGAAGCGGCGCGACTGATCGTCTCAGTGCTCCTGCGAAAGCAGGAGCCCAGGGCGCATGGGCGGTTCGCTGCCGCCCTGGGCTCCTGCTTTCGCAGGAGCACTGATTCTACTTGAGCGGGACAGACCTCAAGCTTCCACCCCCTCCGGCGCTCCGGCACGGGCCACGTCGATGGTGCAGATCCGCCCGTCGCGCAGGCCGTAGATCACGAACACCCGCACCGCGACGGACTCGCCCTTGCCGAGCGGCGCCACCACGAAGTCGGGCGCGTCCACCTGCGCGGTGAAGGTGCTGGTGCAGTCCACCGCGATGCCGCAATCGTCCATGACGAGGCTGTGGATGGTCAGATGCTCGCGCACCGAGCGGAACATCGCGCCGTAGAAGTCGAGGATGCCCTGCCGCCCCGCGATCGGCGGCACGGAGGGCAGGCGCAGCGTGCAGTCGTCCGTATAGTAGCGCCCCGCCCGCTCCATGTCGGCGGCGCTGAACGCCGCCGCATAGGCCTGATAGGCCGCGCGGCCGCCGGGATGGCCGGAGAGCATTGGCGCCTTCTCGACGCCTTGTCCGGCGGGCCATGTCATCGAGCAGAGTTCCTTGATGAGTCCCTGCGCGTCCAGCGCATAGGTGACGAAGAAGCGCACGGTGATGATGTCGCCGGGCATGAGCGGCGCGAAGGGGAAATCGGGACGCGGCGCCGAGCAGATGAAGTCCATGTCGACATCGACGAACAGCCGGTCGCCCTGGTGCATCACCATGCGCGGGCGGACCACCTCGCGCACCCCGTCATGCGCCCAGCGCAGGAAGGCGAGCAGTTCCGCCCGCCCCCGGCTGACCCGCGAGGAGCTGTACATCACGCAATCCGGCGCGAACCAGCGCTCGACGAGCGCCGCGTCGTCGCCTTCGTTGAAGGCCGCGATATATTCGTCATAGTTCATTCCGTCTCTCCCGCCGCTTCCGCGTCCGCGCGGCGAGCGATGCGCAGCAGCAGCTCGTCGAGCATCGCCAGTTCCTCCGGCTCGATGTCCACCAGCAGCTTCTCGTAGAAGCCGCGGCGCTGGCGCTGCATGCGTTCGTAGATCTTCATGCCCTCGCGCGTGACGACCAGCAGGCTGCTCTTGCGGTTGCGCGGATTGTCCACGCGGGTGAGATAGCCCGCCAGCTCCAGCGACCGCACCGCGCGGCTCACTTCCGCGCGGTCGACCAGCGCGGCCGCCGAGACCTCGCTGGCGCTCTTCGATCCCATGACCGCGAGATGGACGATCACCCGCCACTCGGCGAGCGAGACGCCCGCCAGCTCGCGGATATGCTGGGTGGAGATGCGGTCCAGCATCTTGCCCAGCATCAGCAGCCGGTATGGCAGGTGGCGCTCATCGAAGATGCTCCACGCCACCTCCAGCGGTCCCGGCCCCGACAGCTGCTTCTCCCGTGCCTTCGACACGCGGCGCGCCCCCGTTGCCGCCCCCATCAGAGCGCGACGCTCACGGCCTTGAGCTCGGTATAGGCCTCGATGCCCGCCTTGCCGTTCTCGCGGCCCCAGCCCGATGCCTTGTAGCCGCCCAGCGGCATCGCCGGATCGACGCCGCCCGAGCCGTTGATGCGGATCGTGCCGGCCTTGAGCCGCCGCGCCAGCTTGTGCGCGGTGGAGATGTTGGACGTGAAGATCGAGGCGGAGAGGCCGAACTCGGTCTCGTTGCCGCGCCCGGCCAGCGCCTCCAGATCCTCGTCGTCGCCGAAGCGCATGGCGCACAGCACCGGGCCGAAAATCTCCTCCTTGCGCACGCGCATGTCCGGCCTGGTGTCGAGCAGCACGGTCGGCTGCACGAAATAGCCCCGCCCAAGATCGTCGGCGTCTATGGTTTCGCCGCCGACCAGAACGCTGGCGCCTTCCTGGCGGCCCGAGGCGATATAGCCGGTCACGCGCTCGAGCTGCTGCGCGCTCACCAGCGGGCCGATCATCGTGTCGCCTTCCAGCGTCTGGCCAACCTTCAAGCCCCTGGCCATGTTGACCACGCCTTCCAGCACCGCGTCCGCCACCTTCTCATGCACGAACAGGCGCGAGCCGGCCGCGCAGACCTGCCCGGCATTGAAGAAGATGCCCATGGCGGCGGCGGGGATCGCCTTGGAGAGGTCCGCGTCGGCGAAGATATAGGTCGGCGACTTGCCGCCCAGCTCCAGCTGCACGCGCTTGAAGTTGGTCTTGGAGGCCTCGATGATCGCCTTGCCCGTCACCGTCGAGCCGGTGAAGGAGACCTTGTCCACGTCGCGATGGCTGGCAAGCGCCGCGCCCGCCGTGCGGCCGAAGCCGGAGACGATGTTGATGACGCCCTCGGGGAAGCCCGCTTCCATCACCAGCTCGCCGATGCGCAGCGTGCTGAGCGGGGTCTGCTCGGCGGGCTTGAGCACCACGGTGCAGCCGGCCGCGATCGCCGGGGCCAGCTTGCCCATCGCCATCACCAGCGGGAAGTTCCACGGCACGATCTGCACGCACACGCCCACCGGCTCGCGCAGCACATAGGAGAGCCACTCGCCCGGCGCGCTGATCTCGGCCGTCTCGCCGTAGATCTTGCTCGCCCAGCCGGCATTGTAGCGCAGCTGGCCGACCGCGCCCGCCACGTCGATCATCCGTGAGAACTGGATCGGCCGGCCGACGTCCAGCGTCTCCAGCAGCGCCAGCTCCTCGGCATTGGCCTCGATGAGGTCGGCGAGCCTGAGCAGCAGGTTGGTGCGCTCCGCCGGCTTCACCTTCGACCAGGCGCCCTCGAACGCCCCGCGCGCCGCCGCGACGGCGCGGTCCACGTCCGCCTCGCCCGCGCTCGCGACCCGGGCGATCACCTCGCCGGTCGAGGGATTGATCGTCTCGAACGTCTCGCCCGAGGCCGCCTCGACGAACTGGCCGCCGATCAGCATGCGCGCCGGCCCCTTGGCATAGCGCAGCTGCACCTGCTCGAGCAGGCCGGGATTATAGGGAGCGTTCATCGCGTCAGCATCCTTTCCAGAGGCGTTCGCACGCGCGAGACGCCAAGAGTTGTTGAATCATCACGAACTCCTCAATAACAGCATGTTCATGTCCGCGCCAAGCGCTAGACGACATTGTCAACGGGAGAGGTCGCCCTGACTGCCGAGATGCCTACGCAAACGCCTGCGGAAACCTATGATTATGTGATCGTCGGCGCCGGCTCGGCGGGCGCCGTGCTGGCGGCGCGACTCACCGAGGACCCGGCCGTGCGCGTGCTGCTGCTGGAGGCCGGCGGCGGGGGCGACGACTGGCTCATCCGCATGCCGCTCGGTTTCCTCAAGGCGCTGTTCAAGCCGGGCTATACCTGGCCCTACTGGACCGAGCCCGAGCCGCACATGAACAACCGCAAGCTGATCCTGCCGCGCGGCAAGCTGCTCGGCGGGTCCAGCTCGATCAACGGCATGGTGTTCATGCGCGGCCACAGCGCGGATTTCGACCGCTGGGCGCAAATGGGCGCGAGCGGCTGGAGCTATGCCGACGTGCTGCCCTATTTCCGCAAGATGGAGCGCAGCTGGCGCGGCGACTCGGACCTGCACGGCGGCAAGGGTCCGCTCGCCGTCACGCCCAACGCCACCAAATGGCTGCTGCACGACGAGCTGATGGCCGCCGCGAAGAATGCCGGCTACCCGCTCACCGACGACATTCATGACGGCGCCGAGGAAGGCGTCGGCCGCATCGAGCTGACCATCGACGAGAAGGGCCGCCGCGCCTCCACCTACGCAGCCTATCTCAAGCCCGCCATGGCGCGGCCGAACCTCACCGTGCTCACCCATGCCATGACCCAGCGCGTGCTGACGCAGGGCAAGCGCGCCACCGGCGTCGAATATCGCCATGACGGCCGGATCAAGACCGCGCTGGTGAGCCGCGAGGTGATCCTCTCGGGCGGCAGCTACAATTCGCCGCAGCTGCTCATGCTCTCTGGCATCGGCCCGGCGGCGCATCTGCACGAGATGGGTATCCCGCTCGTCCACGATCTGCCCGGCGTCGGCCAGAATCTCTCCGAGCATCCGCGCGTGCCGGTGCTGTTCGAGGCGGCGCCCGTCACCTTCGTCAACGAGCTGCGCTTCGACAAGGCGACGCTGAGCGTGCTGCGCTGGTATTTCACCGGCAAGGGGCCGTTCGCGCGGCAGGTGAACAGCGCCAATCCCGTGCTGCGCACCGATCCGCGCCTCGCCCAGCCGGACATCCAGCTCTGGTGCAACCCGGTGACGCTGGACGCGCATCTCTGGTTCCCCGGCATCAAGAAGCGCCCGCCGCACAAGCTGACCGCGGACGTGATCCTGCTGCACCCGGAAAGCCGGGGCAAAGTGTTCCTCAAGAGCCCGAAGGCCGACGACCATGTCGGCATCTTCCTCAACCTGTTCAGCGCGCCCAATGATTTCGCCACGGCGCGCGCGGGCATCCGCATCGCGCGGAAAATCTATGCCACCTCGCCCCAGTCGGACATCACCGGCAAGGAGATCGTGCCCGGCATCGAGGCGCAGAGCGATGAAGCGCTGGACGAGCATATCCGCGCCACCGCCGGCACCACCCAGCACCCGCTCGGCACCTGCCGCATGGGCACCGGCCCGGCGGCGGTGGTGGACCCGCAGCTCCGCGTCATCGGCATGGAGGGCCTGCGCGTCATCGACGCCTCGGTGATGCCGGACGAGACCGGCGGCAACATCAACGCGCCGACGATCATGATCGCCGAACGCGCCGCCGACCTCATCAAGGGCCGCGTGCTGGCCCCGGCGGAGATCGACCATGCGAGGGCCTGAGCGCCTTTCCTCCCCCTCCCGCTTGCGGGTTCGCGCGAAGCACGTGACTCGCGCGAAGGCCGAGGGGTGGGCTCTCCGGCGCTGCGTCAAGAGTCCCGCCCATGGCGTTAAAACAGTGCTCCTGCGAAGGCAGGAGCCCAGGGCGCATGCGCAGTCCCTGGCCGCCCTGGGCTCCTGCCTTCGCAGGAGCACTGATGGGTTCAGACGCGGGAACCGCGCTACTCCTTCGGCCGAGTCACGCGCCTCGGTCGACCGCAAGCGGGAGGGGGGACGATGTGGCCTGTCCTACACACCCCGCCTCATGCCATCATGCCCGCCATGACCCGCTTCATCCGCCTTCACCGCAACGCCGCGACCGCCCCCGCACGAGCCTTCACGACCCAAGGCGGAAGAATTTCGATTTCACCGGAACCTTCAGAACCTTTGGAACAAGATTACGCGGCGTGACCTGCCCGCCGCCCAAGGAGAATGCCGCATGACCCGAGAGGATTTCGAGAGCTATATCAACGCCTTCAACGCCAACGATTTCGACGGCTTCTCGCGCTTTTACGCCGACGATGTCGATTTCCAGCTCGGCGATCGCATGCACATCGTCGGCCGCGAGAATATCGCGGACTTCTACCGCGGCATAAAGGCGCATTTCGCCGAGACGCTCACCATCCTGGACCTCGTCCTCGCCGATGACGGCGCCTGCCTGCACGTCTACACCAAGTTCGAGACCATCGAGGACTGGCCGGAATTCACCATGTGGCCCACGAAGAAGGGCGACGTCCGCGAGATCGAGAGCATCATCCTCTACAAGATCAGGGACGGCAAGTTCACCCACATCAAGTCCGCCCGCTTCAAGGAACTCTGAGTCTTGGCCAGCAGCAGCAATCCCGATTTCATCGTCATCGGCTCCGGCTCGTCCGGCGCGGTGATCGCCGCGCGCCTTTCCGAAGACCCGAACGCGAAGATCCTCGTGCTGGAGGCCGGCCGCCGCGAGCGCTCGATGCGGCTCGCCATGCCGGTCATGTTCCCGTTCGTGATGGCGGACCCCAAGTTCAACTGGAGCTATATGGGCGAGCCGGAGCCGTTCGCGGACAATCGGCAGATCCGCCAGCCGCGCGGCAAGGCGCTGGGCGGCTCATCGATGATAAACGGCATGCTCTACGCGCGCGGCCACAGCCGCGACTATGACGAGTGGCGCCAGCTCGGCAACGAGGGCTGGAGCTATGAGGATGTGCTGCCCTATTTCCGCAAGTCCGAGAATCACTGGGGACCGGCCGACGAATGGCACGGCAAGGGCGGCCCGCTCTCCATCAAGCAGCAGCCCAAGGACAATGACCTCTACCGCCGCTTCATCGCGGCGGTGACGTCGCTCGGCTATGCGGAGCGCGACACCTTCCATCGCGCCGGAAAGAATGGGGAAGGCCAGGAAGGCTGGGGTCCCCCGCCCCTCTCCATCCACAAGGGCACGCGCGGCAGCACGGCGGCGCGCTTCCTCATCCCGGCGATGAGCCGTCCCAACCTCACCGTCGAGACCGGCGCGCTGGTCACGCGGATCGAGGTGGAGGCCGGCCGCGCCGTCGCCGTCCATTATCGCGACAGCGAGGGCCGCGACCAGCGCGTCACCGCCAATCAGGAGATCATCCTCTCGGGCGGCGCCTATAATTCGCCGCAACTGCTGCTGCTCTCGGGCATCGGCCCGGCGGACGAACTGGCCGCGCACGATATCGCCATGGTGCATCATCTGCCCGGCGTCGGCATGAACCTGCAGGATCATCCCTCCGTCGCCATGGTGCTGCGCGCCGCCCGCGAAGTGACGCTCACCAATGCGCTGCGTCTCGACCGCGCGGCCCTCGCCGGCGCGCAATGGCTGCTCACCCATGGCGGCATGATCGCCGACATGCCGGTGACCGCCAACGGCTTCATCAAGACCCGCCCCGAGCTGGAGCGGCCGGACGCGCAATGCCTGTTCCAGCCGACCATGATCGGCGCGCAGCTCTGGTTCCCCGGCTGGCGGGCGCCCAAGCCGGACGTGTGCGCCATGGCCTGCGTGCTGCTGCGGCCGGAGGGGCGCGGCTGGGTGAAGCTGCGCTCGGCCGACCCGACCGACAAGCCGCGCATCCTCTCCAACGTGCTCTCGACCGAGAATGACCGCGCCTTCTTCCGCCGCCTGATCCCGCAGCTGCGCGAGATCTACGCGACCTCGCCGCTCAGCGACGTGCTGCATGGCGAGGTGATGCCCGGTCCGGACGTGCAGACGCCCGAGGAGATCGACGCCTGGACCCGTACCGCGATCGGCACCGCGCTGCATCCGGTCGGCACCTGCGCCATGGGCCAGACCGACATGGCGGTGGTCGACGCCCGCCTGCGCGTCCATGGCCTCGCCGGCCTGCGCGTGGCGGACGCGGCGGTCATGCCCCGCATCGTGGGCGGCAACACCAACGCCGCCTGCATCATGATCGGCGAGAAGGCCGCCGACATGATCAAGCAGGACAACGGGCTGGCGGGGGCTTAGCGCCCCGCCCCACCCATTTCCGTCAAGCCTCATCCCGCTGGACGCTGCACCGCCGCCCGCTTATGAATAAGGCGTTGAGGCGGATGGAGGGATCGCCGGGGCGATGAACGCGTTGTCAGCCGCGATGTCCCGGATCGTCCCGCTCGCGCTCGCCCTGCTCGCTGCCTGCTCGGGCAAGGACAAGCCCGTCGAGCCGCCGCCGCGCGCGGACGACGCCATCCCCGCGACCAGCGAGGCGTCGGTCATCGCCGTCCCGGTCGACATGGACGCCGCGATCCTCAGCCGCGCGCTCGACCGGGAGATCCCTCGCCGGCTCTGGTCGATCGACCAACGTGAGAGAAGCTGCATCCAGCCCCAGCGCGTCCGCGTGTTCGGCCGCAATGTCCGCGTCACGCCGCCGATCAGTTGCACCATCGTCGGCACCGTCACGCGCGGGCCGATCCGCATGCGCGGCGAGGGGCGCGAGATCGTGGTGGACCTGCCCATCCATGCGGAGATCAGCGCCCGCGACGTGGGCGGCGTGCTCAAGGGCGAGACCGCGACCGGCAGCGCCCGCGTGCAGGCGCGCATCCGCCTCTCGCTGAACCCGGACTGGACGCCGCAGGGCAGCGTGCGCCTCCATTATGACTGGACGACGCCCCCCGGCATCGACTTCCTCGGCCAGCGCATCACTTTCACCGACAAGGCGGACGAGCATCTCCAGCCGATCGTCCGCCGGCTGGAACAGAGCCTGCCGCGCGAGCTGGAGAAGTTGCGCCTGCGCCAGCGGGTCGAGCAGCTGTGGCAGGACAGCTTCCGCACCATCCTGCTCAACGAGCATGATCCGCCGGTCTGGATGCGCCTCACGCCGCGCCAGCTCATCTATGACGGCTACCGGCTCCGGAACGGCCGGCTGCGCCTCGACCTGGGGCTGGAAGCGGTGACCGAGACCTTCGTGGGCATCAGCCCGCCCGCGCCCCAGCCGACGCCCCTGCCCCCGCTCGGCCGCACCGACGCGCCCGAGCAGCTGCGCTTCTTCATCCCGGTCGTGGCCGATTATGCGCAGATCGAGCCCGTCATCCAGCGCGCGCTGGCGCGGCGTGCGCAGCGTCCGTTCGAGCTGCCCGGCATCGGCCCGGTCAACGCGCGGTTCGAGAAGGTCGTCGCCTATGGCACGACCGGCGGGCGGATCGCCGTCGGCCTCACCATCGCCGCCCAGCCGGCCGGCGCCAATCTCGGCGCGACCCACGGGCTGGTGTGGGTGACGGCGCGGCCGGTCAACGCGCCGGACTCGGCCACGGTCGCCTTCGAGGATCTCGCCATCGCCGGCGATACGGACGGCATCGGCGGCGACCTCGTCCTGCGCCTCGTCCAGAGCCCCGGCGTCTCGGATGTCATCGCCACCTCACTCACGCAGAATTTCTCGCACGACCTCGATGAGCTTCTGGGCAAGATCAGGCGCGCCATCGAGGAGAAGCGCGAGGGCGATTTCACCATCCGCGCCCGCATCACGCAGGTGCAGACCGGCCGCATCAGCGCCCACGGTCCCGGCCTCTACCTGCCGGTGCGCGTGACCGGGCAAGCGCAGATCGACTATCGGCCGGGGCAAGGCCGCCGGATGCGCGAGTGAGGAGACCCTGGGCGCCCGCACATGCTGGCTCATCCTCAAGCGAACGGAGATTGGTGCCATTGCGTCGATGTCCTCGATCCCCAACAAATTCCGCTCCAACGGCAACTCATGATTGATTCCTCATCATCGGCATGATTGGGTGCGCGCCAATCAAGCAAGCGGCCGCATGAACGGCGCGCAGGATCGGGATGCCTTCCATGAACAGATTCGACGTCGAAGCCTTCATCGACCGGACACGCATCGGCTTCACCCAGTCCATGGCGCTGCTGGTGTGCATCCTCGTCTGCTTCATCGACGGGTTCGATATCTTCATGATCGGCAAGATCGCGCCGGCCATCGCCAGGGATTTCGGCCAGCCGTCCGAGGCGATGACGCCGCTGTTCGTCTATCAGCAGATCGGCCTGGCGGTCGGCGCCTTCGTCGTCTCGCCGCTGGCCGACCGGTTCGGTCGGCGCGCCATGCTGATCTTCTCCTGCCTCACCTTCGGCGCCATCACCTGGGCCAGCATCCATGCGCAGACGCTGCACCAGCTTGCGCTGCTGCGCGGCGTGGCGGGCGTGTTCATGGCGGCGGGCCTGCCCATGGCGATGGCGATGATCTCCGAGATCACGCCGCGCCGGCTGCGCTCCACCTTCGTCGCGGTGGCGCTGGCCGGCTACTCGACCGGCAGCGCGGCGAGCGGCGTGGTGGCCGCCTGGCTGCTCGACGATTATGGCTGGCACAGCGGCTTCTGGATCGGCGGGCTGGTGCCGCTGCTCTGCGTGCCGCTGCTCATCCTGTTCGTGCCCGAATCGCTCAAGTTCCGCGCCGAGCGCAATCCCAACGACAGGGGCATCGCCAAGACGCTGCGCAAGCTCGACCCGGATATCGCGCTGCGCGGCGACGAGTTGTTCGTCATTGAATCGGGCGGCACCAAGGGGCGCAAGGCGCGCCTGACCGACGTGTTCTCGGACGGGCGCGCCTGGATGACCACGGTCATCTGGGCCGCCTGCATGCTCAGCATGACCAATATCGCGCTGATGGGCGCCTGGCTCCCCACCTTCTTCCAGGAGATGGCCGGCATCCCCATCCAGCAATTCGCGGTGGTCGCCATGATCGGCTATATGGGCGGCGTGGCCGGCACGCTGGTCATCGGCTGGCTGATGGACCGGATGAAGCCGGCCCTGCTGCTCGCCGGCTTCTACGTGCTGGTCGCCGCCTCGCTGGTCGCGCTCGCCTGGGTGCCGTTCCACTCGGCAGCCTTCGTCGTCGTCGCGATCCTGTGGAGCTTCTTCCAGACCGGCGGACAGGGCGGGCTCAACACGCTGGTCACCCATGTCTATCCGCCGCGCATGCGCTCGACCGCGCTCGGCTGGGCCGGCGGCGCCGGGCGTGTGGGCGGCATCGTCGCGCCGATCGCCGGCGGCTTCGCGCTGGCGCAGCATTTCTCGCTGCAACTGACGCTCGCCCTCGCCGCGACCCTGCCGCTCGCCGTGGCGCTGCTGATGCTGCTCTTCTCGACCATCCGGCATGGCGAGGAGACCGGCGAAGCGCAGCCCGCCCCGAGCGCCGAATGAGCCAGCGCCGCGCCTGGTTCGAAGCTTATCTCGCCGCCTTCAATCGCGGCGATTTCGAGGGCTTCGGCGCCTATTATGCCGAGGATGTGCAGTTCTTCGGCCAGGCCGCCACACTCACCGGACGCGCGGCGGTGCTCGATTTCTACCGGGGCGTGCGGGCGCGGCTCGACGAGACGGTGGACCTGCTGGCCTTCGTGGGAGGCGCGGACATGGCCGCGGCGGAAATCCGCACGACGCTGGTGGCGAGGGAGGATTGGCCCGATTTCCCGACCGGCGCGCTGCGCCGCGGCCAGCGCCGCCAGAGCATCAACTTCGCGCTTTACGATATCGCGGGAGACCGGTTCACCCGCATCCGCTCGGCGCGGTTCCAGCGGATCGAATAGCGGGATTTCAGAGCTCCTGCGGAAGCAGGAGCATGAGTTGGACGCGACATCATCCCCCTCTCGCTCGCAGCAAGGGCGAACTGAACGTCAAGCCTGTCTGAGCGCGCGAAGGGCACGGCTGCGATGCCCTCATCTCACTGCCCGCTGATCGTCCCTTCCTCATTGGCGACGATCGACAGCACCCGCGCCCAGGCGGCGACATTCTGCTCCAGCGCCGCGGGATCGACCTTGTCCAGCGTGTCGTCGGCCGTGTGGTGCAGGTCGAAATAATGGGTGCCGTCCTGCCCCATGTCGATCACCGCCAGCTTCTGTGCCGCGATGATGGCGCCGACATCCGCGCCGCCGCCGGCCGTGCCGTCCTGCGCCACGATGCCCATCTCGCCGAGCGCGACGGTCAGCCGCTCGCGCAGGGCCGCATTGCGCGCGCCCAGCCGATACTCGACCTTCCAGATGCGGTCCGCGCCGAAATCGCTCTCCATGGCGAGGGCGTGCTTTTCGCCGCCATGGGCCTGCGCATAGGCGTCGCCGCCAAACGCGCCGACCTCCTCGGAGCCCGCCCACAGCACGCGGATGGTCCGCAGCGCCCGGTTGCCGATCTGCGCGCGCAGCGCCGCATCGGTCACGATGCCGCAGCCCGCCGCGTCGTCGATGGCGCCGGTGCCGAGATCCCAGCTGTCGAGATGGCAGGCGACCAGGATCGCCGGCAGGCTCGGGTCGCGCCCGATCAGCTCGCCCACCACATTGCCCGAGGGCATGTTCTCGTGCGTCTCGCCGGTGAGTGTCAGGGAGAGGCGCATCGGCTCGCCCCGGCCCGCCACGCGCGCGATCAGGTCCGCATCGGGGCCGGAGACCGCGCCGGCGGGGATCGGCGTCACGCCGTCCGGGAAGCGCGTGACGCCGGTGTGCGGCACGCGATGATTGTCCGTGCCGATCGAGCGGATCACCACGCCGACCGCGCCCTTGCCCGCAGCAATGGCCGGCCCGGCCCGCCGCACCTGGCCATAGGGGCCATAGCCCGATCCGTCCTGCGTCGGCCGCATCGCATGGTCGACGAAGGCGATCTTCCCGGCCAGCGATCCCTCGGGCGCGGCCTTGAGCGCGTCCAGCGTGCGGAAATAGACCAGCTCGGCCTCGATGCCGGCGGCCGGCGTCGCGCCGCTATAGCCAAGCGCGGTGATCGCCAGCGGCTGCACATAGGGCGCCACGAGGCTGGCGCGATCCTCGCCGCGCACATAGCCGCGCATGGTGAAGGGCTCGATCCGCACATTGGAGAAACCGAGCGCGGTCAGCTTCGCCTTCGCCCATTCGCGCGCGCGCGCCTCCGCCGCCGATCCTGCCGGGCGCGGCCCGACCTCGGTGGTGAGGCCCTCGGTGATGCCCCAGGCCACGCTGTCCGTGTCGGCCCGGGCCGGCGTCCCGGCGGCGATGGTGATGGCGATGGCGGCGGAGAGCGCGAGCGGCGCGCGGCGGGATGAGTTGAGCATGGTCAGTTGCTAGCAAGCAGTCTCGGGACTGGCCAGCCCCTTCGCGGGTCGATAAGGGGCGCGCCATGCGTGTCGACCTGTTCGATTTCGAGTTGCCGCCCGAGCGGATCGCGCTGCGTCCCGCCAGCCCGCGCGACGCCGCGCGCATGCTCGTGCTCGCGGAAGACGCCACGCGCGATGCCCATGTGCGCGATCTCCCCGCCCTGCTGCGCGCCGGCGACTGCCTTGTGTTCAACGACACGCGCGTGATCCCCGCACAGCTGGAGGGACAGCGCGGTGCGGCGCGGATCGGTGTCACGCTGCACAAGCGGCTCGGCCCGCGCGACTGGCAGGTGTTCGTGCGCAACGCCAGGCGCGTGCGCCCCGGCGACGTGATCGACTTCGCCGCCGGCGTGCAGGCCCGTGCCGGCGAGCGGGACGAGGACGGCGGCATGGCGCTCGCCTTCCTGGGCGAGGAGCCGGTCGAGTTGCTGCTGGAGCGCGCCGGACAGATGCCGCTGCCGCCCTATATCGCCAGCAAGCGTCCCACCGATGCGCGCGACCGCGAGGATTACCAGACCATGTTCGCGCGCGACGCCGGCGCCGTCGCCGCGCCCACCGCCGCGCTTCACTTCACCCCCGCGCTGATGGCGGCGCTGGAAGCGGCCGGCATCGGCCATGCCACGCTCACCCTGCATGTCGGCGCCGGCACCTTCCTGCCGGTCAAGGCGGACGATACGGCCGACCACCGCATGCACGCCGAATGGGGCCGCATCGACGCGGAAACGGCCGACCGCCTCAACGCGGTCCGCGCCGCCGGCGGCCGGCTGATCGCGGTCGGCACCACCAGCCTGCGCCTGCTGGAAAGCGCGGCCGGCGAGGATGGCGTCATCCGCCCCTTCGCGGACGAGACGCGCATCTTCATCACCCCCGGCTACCGCTTCCGCGCGGTCGACGGCCTCATGACCAATTTCCACCTGCCACGCTCCACCCTGTTCATGCTGGTCAGCGCGCTCATGGGCATCGAGCGTATGCAGGCCGCCTATGCCCACGCGATCGCGCAGGGCTATCGCTTCTACAGCTATGGGGACTCCTCGCTGCTGCTGCCGGATCGCTGAGCCCTCTCATGCGGACAAGCCCCGCACGAATGATCGAAACATTCGAAAGAATAGCTCACCCCCGCAGCGCGCAGCCCGAATAGCGCGGCAGGCGCCCCTGCCCCGCGCCGCCGACGCGCTCCAGCGGCGCAGCATCAGCGGGCGCCGCATCCGGCCACGGCGCGTCATCCGGGCCGAGATTGAACAGGCAGAGCAACCGCTCGTCATGGAAGCGCCGCTCGAACAGCAGCACGCCGCTTCGATCCTCGGCCTCCCGCACGCGCATGCAGCCCCAGCGCAGCGCCGGCTCGCCTTTGCGAAAGGCGAGCAGGCGGCGGGTGAGGTGGAGCAGCGATCCGGCATCCGCCTCCTGCCTGTCCACCGCCAGCGCGGGATGGTCCGGCCCCAGCGGCAGCCAGGGCCTGAAGGTCGAGAAGCCGCAATAGGGCGCCTGATCGCCCTTCCACGGCATGGGCGTGCGCGCGCCGTCGCGCGAGAGGGTGAGCGGCCAGTTGGCGATCGCCTCGGGATCGCGCAGTTCCTCGAAGGGGATGTCCACCTGTGTCAGGCCCAGCTCCTCGCCCTGATAGAGGAAGATATTGCCGCGCAGGCAGAGCAGCAGCAGCATCTTCATCGCCGCGAAGCGCGCCCGCGTGCCGTCATCCGCATCGGCCGGGAGCCAACGCGAGAGGGCGCGCGGCGCATCGTGATTCTCGAACGCCCAGCTCGGCCAGCCGGTGCCGGCATGGTCCGGCCACTGCTCCAGCGCCTGCGCGATCACCGACGGGGTCAGCGCCTCGGCATAGAGGAAATCGAAGCCGTAGCTGGTGTTGAGCCGCGTGTCGGCGCGCGTGTAGAGCTTCATCTCGCGCAGCGCCTCCTCCCCGCCGATCTCGGCGACGGTGAAGCGATCCTCATACTCGTCCAGCAGCAGGCGGATGCGCTCGATGAAGCGGGGGATGTCGCGATGCCCCTGGTTGAAGCGGCGGACCTGATAGTCGAACGGCCGCGTGCGCAGCCTGTCGGACGGCGGCTGGGGCGGATTGTCGCGCAGCTTCGGGTCCGGCATCAGAAAGTTGAGCGCATCGAGCCGGAAGCCGTCCACGCCGCGATCCAGCCAGAAGCGGGCAATGTCCAGCAATGCCTGCTGGACGGCGGGATTATGGCCGTTGAGCTGGGGCTGCTCGCTGAGGAAATTATGGCAATAATATTGGCGGCGACGCGCGTCCCAGCTCCAGGCCGGGCCGCCGAACACCGACTGCCAGTTGCTGGGCGGCGAGCCGTCCGGCCTGGGATCGGCCCAGACATACCAGTCGCCATGCGGCCCCTGCGGATCGGCGCGGCTGGACTGGAACCAGGGATGCCGGTCGGACGTGTGCGCCCAGACCTGATCGATGATGAGCCTGAGGCCGAGCCCGTGCGTGCGGTCGACCAGCGCATCGAAATCCTCCAGCGTGCCGAAGATGGGATCGACATTGCGGTAGTTCGCCACGTCATAGCCGAAATCGGCCATGGGCGAGGTGAAGAAGGGCGAGAGCCAGACCGCATCCACCCCCAGCCGCGCCACATGATCGAGATGCGCGGTGACGCCGCGCAGGTCCCCGATTCCGTCGCCATTCGCATCGGCGAAGCTGCGCGGATAGATCTGGTAGATGGTGCAGCCGAGCCACCAGGGCATTGTCGCGGGATCGCGATGGCTGACGGCGGGGGCGGCGACGACGGGCTTTTCGGGTTTCATCGTGGCGCAGACTGCATGGGCGGCGGGGACGTTGCAATGCGGTGCGCGCGGAAAGATGGGCGGGCCGGGCGAAGGCGGCGGCCAAAGCCGTGCAGCGCGGGCGCAAGACCATGAAAAACAAGGCTGTGAGTGCGAAAGACGGCCATGAAGGCGCGCGCGCTCTTCCACGAAAGGTTCTGAAGGTTAAGGTGAAAACGAAATAGGACGCATTCCGGCCACAGGGGTGCAAATGGAGCGAAGTGCGGCGGCGGGACGGGAGCAGCGTCATGATGCGCATGGTGGCACAAAGCCGGGGTTGTAGGACAGCGTCGCCGGGACTGGCGCATATTCATTGCGGTTAACGCGTCGCTTGAACCGTCCGAAAGCGACAAATTGCAGAAACCCCCACTTAGTGCAATCTGTTCGAATGAAGCGCGAATTGGGTCTATTTTTTCTTCTATCCACGGCTGCATGCGCAGGCTGGACGCAATCCACCAGGGAAGAAACTTTCGATCAATTCGTCGCCCGTATCGAACGCTAACCCAGCGCCATCACTTGCGGCAGTCGAACCAGTTGAGAGAGCCCTCGCTCAAACGCCCTGCATAGGCGATCCTGCGACATGGGAAAGGCAGTATGTGGCTTCCGGCAAATTTGACCGCCGCACCGGTACGGTTACGCTGGATTATTGCGGCGAGAATCTCGGTTCACCGCAATGACTATTCCCCACCCATTCCAGCCGCTTCAACCCTCACAAAACGCTATTCCCCCTTTGCCGCCCGCTCCTTAAGTGACAGACAAAGTCATCGATAAGGAGAGCGGGATGCGGTTCAGGGATAAGGTGGTGCTCGTCGTCGGCGGCAACAGCGGCATCGGGCGGGCGGCGGCCGAGGGGTTCGGGGCGGAGGGCGCGCATGTGTTCCTGACCGGACGTTCGCAGGCGACGATCGACGAGGCTGTGGCCGCCATTCCGGGCGCGCGGGGCTTTCGGGCCGACATCGCGGATATCGAGAGCGGCGCCGAGGCGCTGGCGGCGATCCGGGCGGCGCATGGGCGGCTGGACGTGCTGTTCGTCAATGCCGGCATCGGGGCGTTCGCGCCGGTCGAGGCGGTGACGCCTGCGCAATGGGACGAGGTGCATGGCATCAACCTGCGCGGCTGCTTCTTCGCGGTGCAGAAGGCGCTGCCGCTGATGGGGCAAGGCGGCGCCATCGTCATCACCGGATCGATCGGCGCGGTCGCCGCGGTGCCGGGCAACGCCATGTATGCCGCCGCCAAGGCCGGGCTGCGCGCCGTCGCGCGGACGTTGGCGGCGGAGTTGGTCGGGCGCGGCATCCGCGTCAACATGGTGAGCCCTGGCCCCACCGAGACGCCGATCATCAACCGCAGCGGCGTGCCCGCCGAGGCTGTGCCCGGCCTGCGCGAGGTGATGACGCAGGCGGTGCCGATGAAGCGCATGGGCCGGCCGGAGGAGATCGCGCGGCCGGTGCTGTTCCTCGCCTCCGACGAGGCGAGCTTCATCACCGGGATCGACCTTTATGTCGATGGGGGTTGCGTGGAGCTTTGAGGGCGGGCGGAGCCGCCTCAAGTCCTCCCCAAGCTCGCTTAGGGAGGGGACCGCCAAAGGCGGTGGAGGGGTCGGCCGCAGGCCGTAAGCCTGCGCGCCATAGCCCCTCCACCATCCGGCTTCGCCGGACGGTCCCCCTCCCCGAGACAAGCTCGGGGAGGATATTGTTCGTGTTCAGTTGGTCAGCGTCCAGCTGCTTTCGGTGCAGACGTTGAGCGTCTTTTCCCAGGTCGTCGCGGCGCTTTCGGTCTGCGCCTTGAGCGCGAAGGTGCAGTCGCCCCGGCCATTGTCGACATCGATGCTGACATTGTCATGCGGGTTCAGCACGTTCGAGCCGAGCAGGTCGCGATCATACATCTCGCGCCCCGGCAGACCGAAATAGACGCGATACACCTTGTAATCCGAGTTGTTGTAAACGGTGATCCGCCCCCGGCCGCTGCTGGAGCCGCCGCCGCGCGCGTCGATGAGCGTCCAGCTGTTTTCCGTGCAGACGTTGAGCGACTTCTCCCACACATCGGAATCGCCGGCGGTGGTGGCCTTCAGGTTGAAGGTGCAATCGCCCCGGCCATTGTCGACATCGATGCGGAGATTCTCGCCGGCGTCCAGGATCTGCGAGCCGAGCAGGTCGCGCGAATAATATTCCATGCCCGGACGGCCGAAATAGACATGATAGATGTCCTGGCTGGAATTATTATAGACGGTGATGGCGCGGTTGCGCCCGTCGCTGCTGCCATCGCTGGCGTCGACCAGCGTCCAGCTGCTATCCGTGCAGACGTTGAGCGTCTTTTCCCAGACCTTGGCGTCGCCGGCGGTGGTTGCCTTCACCTTGAAGGTGCAGTCGCTCCGCCCATTGTCGATATCGAGGCGGATGCTCTCGCCCGCGTCCAAAATCTGCGAGCCGAGCAGGTCCCGCGAATAATATTCCATGTCGGGACGACCGAAATAGACGTGATACACGTCGTCGCTCGAATTATTGTAGATGGTGACGTAGCGGTTGCGCCCGTCATTGCTGCTCGCCTGCCCGTGCGCGGCGGACAGCGGAGCGATCGCGACGATGGCGCCCAGCACGATGGAACGAAAAACACGCATCAGTTGAATCCCCCAGAGATGGCCCATGGCCCGAAAAGCCCCGACATGCGCGACCGCGTCATAATCCCGAACCCGGACGTGACAAGGGCCGTCGCATGATCGCAGCCCCGCCCGCATCCTTACGAAAGCCGAAGCGAAGGCGGCTGGCAAGCGCGCGGGATGATGGCCGGACGAAACGGCCGATTCCCCCGATCCATCCGGTCCCGCGCGCCATGGCTCAGTTGGTCAGCGTCCAGCTGCTTTCCGAGCAGACGTTGAGCGTCTTTTCCCAGACGGTCTCGTTGCTCTGCGTCACCGCCTTGAGCATGTAGGTGCAGTTACCTCGCCCGTTATCGACATTGACGCGGATATGATAATTCGGATTGAGGACTTCGTCCCCAAGCAGGTCGCGCGCATAATATTCATTGCCCGGCACGCCGTAATAGACGCGATACACCTGATAATCCGAGTTATTATAGATGGTGATGTTGCGATTGCGGCCGTCATTACTGTCCGCGGCATGCGCCACGGAGAGCGGCGCCGCGATCGCCATGATGCCGAGCGCAAGCGTGCGAAGAATAGTCATCGTCTAACCCCCCAATCATCGGACGACGCCCCACCGCGCCGCCACGACGACTGAATATCGCAAGCCGCCTTACTTCTCCATGAATTCCGTGCGGGGATCGACGATCATGATGGAAAAATCGGTGGAGCCGCCATGCGCCGATAGGCGCATGTCCAAACAGGCTCCAAGGCCCATCGTCCTGGCGGGACGTCGCCGGGAGCCACTCCGCGACGTCCCGCCTCCGGGGCGCGACCTTCGCCGCCCCGCTGCCCTTCCGGCCGCTCAGGCCGAAAGATCGATCGCTTGCCCCCGCCATGCCGACGCGGCGCGGCGCGCGGACAGGCCCACGGCCTGCGGGAAGCCGAGCATATGGTCCAGCAGGTCCTGCCCCGCGGGCCAGTCGCCCAGCCGGGACTGGGCGTTGACGTGACCCGCCGGTCCGATGTCGAGGAAATCGCTGCCCCAGAACTGCGCCATGCGCTTCGCCCGGTGCGGCTGCGCATAGGGATCGTCCTGGCTCGAGACCAGGACGGAGCGGAATGGCAGCGGCGCGACCGGCATGGGACTGAAGGCGGCCAGTCGATCGTCGGTCGGCGCCACGTCGAGATCCGGCGGCGCGACGAGCAGCGCACCGATCACCGGATCGCCGAAGGCCGGCCGCTCCAGCGCCGCCCACCAGGCGACCGCATGGCAGCCCAGGCTGTGCGCGACGAGGAAGACCGGACGGCCGGCGCCGCGAATGGCGAGATTGAGCCGGTTCACCCAGCTGTTCCGATGGGGGCGCGACCAGTTGCCGAGATCCGCGCGCACGCAGTCCAGCCGCTCCCGCTCCCAGATGCTCTGCCAGTGCGTGGGGCCGCTGCCGTCGAGGCCGGGGACGGTCAGCACCAGCGGTGCGTGGGAAAGCATGGCATCCATGATCGATCTCCTGCGAAAGAGAATCGGTCGACTCTGCATACGTCCCGATCGTCATGGGGAAAGTATAATCTACTTCCTCAATTGACAATATCGTCCGACCGTCGCGCCGGCACGCTTTGCGGCGAAAATATGGCAGCCGCAGGCGCGATCCTAGAACAGGCGCGTCAGCAGATAGAACAGCGCGCCCACCGCCGCCGAGGCGGGAATGGTGATGATCCAGGCGATCATCACGCTCTGCGCCACGCCCCAGCGCACGGCCGAAGCGCGGCGCGCCACGCCCGCGCCGATGACGCAGCCGGTGATGGTGTGCGTGGTGGAGACCGGCACGCCCAGCGTGGAAGCAGTGAACACCACCACCGAGCCGCCCATCGAAGCGGAGAAGCCCTGATGCTGCGAGAGCTTGGTGATGCGCGAACCCATCGTCTCGATGATCTTCCAGCCGCCCGTCATGGTGCCCAGCGCGATGGCGACATAGCAGGCGATCGCCACCCAGTGCGGCACATGGAACTCGCCGCTCAGATAGCCAGTCGAGTAGAGCAGCACGGTGATGATGCCCATGGTCTTCTGCGCATCGTTGAGGCCGTGGCTCACCGAATAGGCGGCCGAGGAGAGGAGATGGAGATAGCGGAAGCTGCTGTCCGCCCCGCGCGCGCTGGCGCGGCGGAACAGCCAGCTCGTCACCGCCATGATGAGCATCGCCAGCACCATGCCGAGCATGGGCGAAAGCACGATGGCGACGAGCGTCTTGGTGAGGCCGCTCCACTCGATGCCGGTGATGCCGGCATGCGCCGTGCCCGCGCCCACCAGCCCGCCCACCAGCGCATGGCTGCTCGAGGAGGGAATACCCTTGAGCCAGGTGACGACGTTCCAGAACATGGCGCCCACCAGTGCGCCGAAGATCACCGCCGGCGTCACCAGATCCTTGTCGATCAGGCCCGCGCCGACCGTCTCGGCTACCTTGTGCAGGCTGGGGAAGCCGAGCGTGAGGAAATAGGCGGCGAAGTTGAAGAAGGCCGCGAAACCCACTGCCGCGACCGGCCCGAGCAGCCGCGTCGCCACCACCGTCGCGATCGAGTTCGCCGCATCGTGCAGGCCGTTGAGGAAGTCGAAGGCCAGCGCGATGAGCACGAGGCCGACGAGCAGCGGAAAGGCGAGATCGTGCATGCGCGCGGCGCTCAGGCGTTGTCGATCACGATGCCGTCGATCTCGTTCGCGACATCCTCCAGCGCGTCGACGATGCGCTCCAGATGGTTGAGGATCTCGCGGCGGACGATGAAACCCATCGGGTCGGTCGGCCCGATCTGGCGGAACGCCGCCTTGAGGCCGGCCGCATAGATGGTGTCGGCATGGCCCTCCATGCGCACCAGCCGTTCGGTCAGCTCGTGCAGCCGCTTGCCGTTGGTCGAGACGTCGCGCAGCAGCGGCATGGCTTCGGCCAGCACGCGCACGCCGTCCACGATGATGGCGGCAATGTCCTTCATCTCCGGCTCGAAGCTGGTCACGTCATAAAGGTCGATCGCGGCGGCGGCGGCCTGCATCTCGTCAATGGCGTCGTCCATCGAGCCAATGAGGCCGATGATCGCGCCGCGGTCGAACGGGGTGAGGAAGGTCTGGCGCACCACGCGCAGCATCTCGCGGATGATCTCGTCCGCGTCATTCTCCCGCTCCATCACCTCGCGGATATGGTCCGTGCGATGATCGCCATCGTGCAGCAGCCGCGAGAGCGCGTCGGCGCCCGCGACCACGGTGCGCATATGCGCCTCGAACAGCTCGAAGAAATTCCCCTGCTTGGGCAGGAGACGCTGGAACCAACCGAACATGCTGTTCATCCCCGATTTCTGTGCGACCGTGCCCAGCAGCGTCTCGCGCTTCACCGCCGCCTTGAAGTCCGACGCGGCGAAGGAGCGGATCAGTTCGGCCAGATCCCGTTCCTCGACCTTGTCCGCCGCCTCGGCGAGGCTGAACCAGCGGCGCTCGCGCTCATCATGCTCCTTCCAGGCCGGCAGCTCCCGCCAGACCGCGAGCGGAAACACCTCCACGTCGGCGAGCAGCGAGGCGCCATTCCCGCGGCGCTTGCGGTAGCGATAGGAGCCGAGCGGCGTCGGGCAGACCGCGCCGATCACGCCGGCTTCCTCCTCCGCCTCCATGGCGGCCGCCTGATGCAGCGCCATGCCCGCCGGCGCATTGCCCTTGGGGATCACCCAGCGCCGCGTCTGGCGCGAGGTGACGAGCAGGATGCGGATCGGCGCATCCAGCGCATCGCCATCGGCGCGATAGGGCAAGGCGGCAATCTGGCGGATCTTCATTCCCCGGCTGGACCAGTGTGGCGGGCCAGCCCATGTTACAATATCGTGACAGGATCAACCCGAAAGCCGATCCGGCGGGCGGAGATCGGCGAAATCTCCGTCTCCTCCCAATCCCCGTTCGCCCTGAGCCTGTCGAAGGGCTCTCCTTCTTTCCCTCCAAGGCTGGAGAAGAAAAGTGCAGCCCTTCGACAAGCTCAGGGCGAACGGGAGAAGAAGGCATCCTCCTTAGAGAAACGCCTCCCCGTCCCCAACCGATCCGCGCCCGATAATCCGGCTTGGAGAAGGGCGGCATCTCTCCTATCTCTTGCCCATGTTGTCCGGCGCGCCCGTTTCCCTGTCAGCCCCGGTCGCCGATAGCGACGAGATCGATCCCGTCAGCATCCTCGACCTCTTCACCATCGGCGTGGGTCCATCCAGCTCGCACACGGTGGGGCCGATGCGCGCGGCGCGGCGCTTCGCCACGCTGGCGGTGCAGGACGGGCGCGCGGTGGCGCGGGTGCGCTGCACGCTCTACGGTTCGCTTTCGCTCACCGGCCACGGCCATGCGACGGACAGCGCCGTGCTGCTCGGCCTGTCCGGCTGGGAACCGGAGACGGTCGACCCGGACGAGGCACCGCATATCCTCGCCCAGCTGCGCGAGACCGGGCGCATGATGCTGAACAGCGCGCGCGACATTCCCTTCGAGGAGGCGCGCGACCTCGTCTTCGACAATGAATTCCTGCCCGAGCATCCCAACGGCATGATCTTCGAGGCGGTGTTCGAGGACGGCACGCGCCTCTCGCGGCGCTATCTCTCGATCGGCGGCGGCGCCATCGTGGAAGCCGGCGCCGAGCCGGTGCGCCGCAACATCCGCCTGCCCCATCCGTTCGGATCGAGCGCGGAGCTGCTGGCGATCGGCGCCGCGCAGGGCCTCTCCATCGGCGAGATCGCGCTGGCCAACGAGACGGCCTGGCGCGCGACCGCCGAGACCGACGCGCAGCTTGACCGGGTGCGCGCTGCCATGTCCGCCTGCATCGACCGGGGCCTTGCCTGCGAGGGCGAGCTGCCGGGCGGCCTCAAGGTGCGCCGCCGGGCGCGCGCCATCCATCAGGCGCTCACCGCCAAGGGTCACGCCGTGCAGCCCTCCGACGTGTTCGAATGGGTGAGCCTGTGGGCGCTGGCGGTCAACGAGGAGAATGCCGCCGGCGGGCGCGTGGTGACGGCGCCGACCAACGGCGCGGCGGGTGTGATCCCGGCCGTGATGCGCTATTACGAGACCTTCGTGCCGGGCGCGGACGCGGCGGGATCGCGCCTGCTGCTGGCGACGGCGGCGGCGATCGGCCTGCTCTACAAGAAGCGCGCCTCCATCTCGGCCGCCGAGATGGGCTGCCAGGGCGAGGTGGGCGTCGCCTGCTCCATGGCGGCGGCGGGCCTCGCGGCCGTGCTGGGCGGCACCAACGCGCAGATTGAGAATGCCGCCGAGATCGGCATGGAGCATAATCTCGGCCTCACCTGCGATCCGGTGGGCGGGCTGGTGCAGATACCCTGCATCGAGCGCAACACGATGGGCGCGATCAAGGCGATCAACGCCGCCTATCTCGCCCTGCGCGGCGACGGCGCGCATGTGGTGAGCCTCGATGCCGTCATCGAGACGATGCGCCAGACCGGCGAGGACATGCGCTCGCAATATAAGGAGACGAGCCTGGGCGGTCTGGCGGTGAATGTGGTGGAGTGCTGAGGGCGGGCGGGACGGCTGTCGTTATCCGTCATTCCCGCGAGCGCGAGAGTGTGGCGAAACAGCGTGACATCCGATCCCCGTTTGGCAAAAGCGGGAAGGTGAAGCTTGTCCGGAATGAGATAGACTCACGTGCTCCTGCGGAGGCAGGAGCACTGCCTTGATGAGAGCATCCTCCCTCAGATCAAAGCTCGCCGCTCAGATCAAAGCTCGCCTTCCAGCCAGCCCTTGAGCGCGCTTTTGGGGGCCGCGCCGACCTTGGTGGCGGCGGGATTGCCGTTCTTGAACAGGATCATCGTCGGGATGCCGCGCACGCCGTAGCGGGCGGGGGCGTCGGGATGATCGTCGATGTTGATCTTGGCGATGGTCACCTTGTCGGCCAGCTCGTCGCTGATCTCCTCCAGCGCCGGGCCGATCATCTTGCAGGGGCCGCACCACTCGGCCCAGAAATCCACGAGCACGGGCTTGTCGGCCGCGATCACATCGTCATGAAAGCTGGCATCGGAAATCGCCTTAGTGGCCATGATCGCACTACTCCTCGAAACTGTAGAGCAAGTATCTAGTCGGCCCCCTGCCCCGCCTCAAGGGCATCGCCGGACAAGAAGTGCTCCTGCGCCGCAAAGCGCGGCTTGTGCGCGTCGAGCAGCGCGGGCGGCAGGTCGATGAGGCGCGGGGCCGCCGTGTAGAGCAGGCTGACGCGCTGCGGGCGGCCGGGAAAGATCGCCTCCAGCGCGGCGGCATAGGCGGCCATCTGGCGGACATGGGCGAGCGGCGCATCGTCCACGCCGGCGGGCACACGGCGGCCGGTCTTGAAATCGACCAGATGGACGAGATCGTCCGTGACCAGCAGCCGGTCGACCGTGCCGGCGATCACCTGCCCCTCCACCACCGCCGCGATAGGCGCCTCGGCCAGCGCCTGCGAGCCGAACAGCGCGGCATGGGCGGGATCGTCCAGCACCGCCATGGCATGGGCGACCAGCGCCGCCTGCCCGCCCTCCTCCAGCGCCGTTCCCGCGCGCGCCAGCCAGCGCCGGGCGGCCTCGGCGCGCTCGGATGGCGGCAGGTCCGGCAGCCGCTCGAACAGGGCATGGAGCAGCCGGCCGCGCTCGGCGGCGCGGCGCATGGCGGCATCGGGCGGCGGATCGGGCACATCGTCCTCGATGGCGGCGGAGGGCGCGAGCGGGCGCGGCGGGCGCGATTCGACCGGCGCGGGCTGGCGCAGCCATGCCGGCGGCGCGATTGCCTCGCTCGCCTCCGCCGCCGCCTGCGTCCGGGCCTTGGCGGCGGGATGCCGGTCCCGCCCTGCCCAGAGCAGCCCCTCACCCCATGGATCGAGCGCGGCCGGCTGCGCGCCGAGCGCGCGCATCGCCGCCTCGACCGCGCCATGCCAGCTCGCCTCCGGCACCACGCCCCTGGCGCGCGGCCCCAGCGCGCCGGTGACGACAAGCTGCTCCTGCGCGCGGGTGAGCGCCACGTAAAGCAAGCGCCAATGCTCCTCCGCCTCGATCCGGTCGGCAGCGGCCATGGCGGCGGCGATCCGCTCGCCGGTCTCGTCGGCGGCGGGGCGCGGCAGCGGCAGGCTCGCCTTGTCCGTCAGCGGCAGCGCAACCGCGTCGGCGCGCGGCTTGAGGGCGGGGTCGAAGGCGGCGTCGGCGAGGATCACGACCGGCGCTTCGAGGCCCTTGGCGCCGTGGACGGTCATCACGCGCACCATGTCGCCGGTCTCGGCCAGCTCGCGCTTGATGTCGGCATCGCCCCGGTCGAACCAGTCGATGAAGCGCTGGAGCGAGGGATGGTCGTCCGCCTCGAAGGCGAGCGCGGCGTTCAGAAGCTCGTCGATGGCGTCGCGCGCTTCCTCGCCGAGCCGGGCGACCAGCTTGCGGCGCCCGTCCATCGCGCCGGAGAGGATGGTTTCCAGATAGCGATAGGGCGTGGTCAGGTCGGCGAGCGCCAGCAGGGCGCGCAGCGGCGCCTGCTCTGCTGCCTCAAGAGTGGCGCGCAAGTGGTTCCAGAGTGAGGCTTTTTCGCGCCCGATCGCGCGGCGCATGAGCTGGTCCTGGCCCCAACCGATGAGCGGCGAGACCAGCAGGTTGGCGAGGTTGAGATCATCCTCCGGCTGCACGGCGAAGCGCAGCGCCGCGAGCAGATCGCGCACGGCGAGCGGGGCCTGGAGGCGCAGGCGGTCCACGCCCGCCACCGGCACGCCGGCCTCATAGAGCCGCGCGACGATGAGGCGCGAGAGGGCGCTGCGCGAGCGCAGCAGGATGAGCACGTCGCCCGCCCTGGCAGCGCGGCCCTGCGACTCCAGCCAGAGCGGCGCGGCCGGATCGAGCCAGCCTTTGACCATCTGCGCGATCCGCTCGGCATGGCGGCGCTGATGGTCGGCGAGCCAGTCCTCGTCGCCCTCGGCCGGATCGCTTTCGGGCAGATCGTCCTCCGCCATCGGGCGCACGCTGGTCGGCGGCAGCAGCAGCACGCGGCCGGGATGGGCGCGGGCATAGCCGTGGCGCGCGGGCGGCGCATCGAGGCCGAAGGCGGCGGCGCCGAGATGGTCGATCACCGCGTCCACCGTCTCCAGCACCGCCGGCACCGAGCGGAAGCTGAGCCGCAGCGGCAGGTCGCGGAACGGGTGGTCGGCGCGTTCGGCGGCATCGCGAAACTCGCGGAAGGCATCGAGGAACGCGTCGGGACTGGTGCCCTGGAAGCCGAAGATCGCCTGCTTGGTGTCGCCCACCACGAACATGGTGCGGTGGACGCGCTCCCCGCCCTCCGGCTCCGTCTCCAGAAACTCGCCGGCGATGGACCAGACGATGTCCCACTGCGCCTTGTTGGTGTCCTGCGCCTCGTCCACCAGCACATGGTCGATCTGCTGATCCAGCTTGTAGCGGATCCACTCGGCCATGCCGGCGCGGGTGAGCAGGTCGCTGGCCCGGCCGATGAGATCATCGAAATCGACCGCGCCGGCCTGCCGCTTGGCCTGCGCATAGGCGCGGGCATAGGCGCGCCCGGCGGTGAGCGCCTGCGCGGCACGATGCGCGAAGGCGACCTGCCGCCGCAGGTCCAGCAGGCGGCGGATCGCCGCGCCGCAGCCCTCCCCCAGCGCGACATAATCGGGCTGAGCGGCGAGCAGCTTGGCATTGCCGCGATTCTTGACCTCGCCTTTCTGGGTGAGGATGGCGGCGAACAGCGCCTCAAGTCCGGCCGCACGCCCCTCGGGCGCGCCGGCCAGCCAGCCCTCGACCGCTTCGACCACCTTGCTCCCCGTCGCCGTGTCCCATTCCCGGTTGGCGGCCGCCACCTGCCGCAGCATCCCGACTGGGAAGGCCGCGTCGGCGCAAGCCTGCGCGACCACCGTCTCGACATCGCCTTCGGGCAGGTCGAGGAAGGCCAGCAGGAACGGCGCGATCTCCTCGGGCAGCGCATCCAGCGCGCGGGCGGCGGGCACGCAGCGGGCGAGATAGGCGAGCGTGCCCTGCTCGCCGAGCTTGAGCGCCAGCATCTCGATGGCGGCGAGCACCGCCGCGTCGCCGTCGCGTCCGGCGCGCTCCAGCATGGCGATCAGCGCCGCGCGCGACAGCTCGGTTTGTCCGCGGTCGTCGAGCGGCCGGAAGCCGGGCACCAGCCCCGCCTCCAGCGGGAAGGCGGCGAGCAGCGACTGGCAGAAGCTGTGGATGGTCTGGATGCGCAGGCCCCCGCCGGTCGCCTCCAGCACGTCCGCGAAGAGCAGGCGCGCGCGGGCGATGGCGGCATCGTCATTGGCCTCGCCGAGCGCGAACAGCTCCTTGCGCAGGTCACGGTCGGGAATCTGCACCCAATGGGCGAGGCGGCTGTGCACGCGCTCGGCCATTTCCGCCGCGCCCGCCTTGGTGAAGGTGAGACACAATATGCGCTCGGGCGCGACGCCCTGGAGCAGCAGGCGCAGCACACGGGCGGAGAGCACGGCGGTCTTGCCCGTGCCGGCCGAGGCGCTCACCCAGCGATGGGCGCGCGGATAGGAGGCGTCGGCCTGATCCTCGGTCAGCGCCTTGAGCGGGCCGAACTCAGCCATCACCGCCCTCCCCCGCACCACCGCGCGCGAACCATTCGTCCAGCCGCATGAGCTGGTCATAATCGGTGAACACCGGCGCGTCCGAATGCGGGCGGGCCGTGAAGGGCTCATCGCCGGTCAGCCAGCGCGCCGCCGCCTCATCGAAATAGCGCGCGACCATGGGCAGGAAACGCTCGGTCTCGATGCGGCCATGCGCCCCGCGCGGATCGGTGAGCGCGCGCTTGTGGCCGAACTGGCCGCCCGGCGCCTTGTTAAGCTTCCAATATTCAAAGGCGCCGACCGGCGTGCCGACCGGAATCGGGCCGAAGCCGCCCTCATGCGCGATGAGGCCGAGCAGGCCGAGCTGGAGCGAAAAGCCCGCCTCCACCTGTTTCACGCTGGCCGTGGCGCCGCTCTTGTAATCGATGATGGCGAGGGCGCCGTCCACCAGACGGTCGATGCGGTCGGGCTTGCCGGTGAGCGTCACGCCGCCGCGCGCGATCTCGCCCCATTCCTCGCCGAACAGGATCGTGCGGCCGCCTTCCGCCTGGGCCGCCACTTCCGCCGCCACCCAGTCGAGCGCGGCGAGCAGGCGCGGCTGCCACAGCGCCCTGAGCAGCGGATGGGCCGAGGCGTCGGCGATCATCTCGCGGGCCAGCGCGGCGAGGCGGGCGGGATCGCGGCCGCCCTCCTTCATCCAGCGCTCCAGCACGTCATGCGCGCGGGTGCCGCGCCAGGCGGGACCGGGATCGGCATCGACCGGCTCCAGCGTGGCGAGCCTCAGGATCTTTGCGGCGTAGAAGCCGTAGGGATCGGCACGCAGCCGGTCGACATCGGTGACGGCGATCCTGCGGGGGCGCGCGCCGGCCGGCGGCGACGGCGCGGGCGCGCGATAAGCGGGCGCGGGCGCATCGGGCCGGTCGATGCGGCGGGCGAGCGCGAGCAGCCGCGCATCCTCCACCCAGCGCGCGCCTGTCATGGCCTTGAGGCGCAGCCAGAAGCGCGAGGCGACGGTGGGCGCACTGATGTCTCGCCGCGCGCGGGTGAGCAGCACCTGCGGCGCGCCGAGGCCATTGGCGAAATCATGCGCGGAGAGGCCGATGCGATAGTCCAGCCCCGGCAGGCCGAGCGCGCGGCGGATGCTGGGCGCCAGCCACGGGTCGGGCGACGGCAGGCCCGGCCAGACGCCCTCGTTGAGCCCGGCGAGGATCATCAGATCGGCCTGCTGAAGCCGCGCCTCGATGAGGCCGAGGATCTGCACGCGCGGATGGCCGCCCTGCGGCGGACGCACCGCGACCGCGCCGAGAATCTGCGCCAGCATGGCGACGAAGCCGGCCGGATCGGCCATGGCGGGACCGTGGACGGCGGCCGCCTCGGCATCGGCCAGGCATAGGGCGGCTGCATGGCCCTGATGGCGCGCCCAGACCGCATCGCCGCTGAGCGCCGAGGCCGCCTCGCGCAGCGCCGCGAACAGGGCGGGCAGCGGCGCCTCGCCGGCAAAGGCCCGCTCGATGGCTGCGAGTCGCGCGGCGACGCCGGGCCACCAGTCCCGCACCGCCTCGCGCGCAGCGGCGGTGCGGCGATCCTTGCCCGCCAGCCGCGTGGCAATGCCGGCAAGGCCGCCGGACGGGCGCGGGCCACGCAGCAGCAGATCGAGCGCGCGCACCTTGTCCAGCCAGCCGACGCGGCCCTCCCCCGCCATCACCAGCGGATGCTTGAGCAGGGCGAGCAGCGGCACCGGCGCGAAGCCCTCCGCGCCCGCCTGCGCCAGCGCCAGCAGCAGCGTGCCGGGCGGGAGCTGGGCGAGCGGGCGGCCGGCGCTGTCGTCCGCCTCGATGCCCCAGCGGCGCAGATGCGCGGAGACGCGCGTGGCGAGGTCGCGGTCGGGCGTCACGAGCGCGGCGGTGCGGCCGGGCGTCTCGACCGCCTCGCGCAGGGCGATGGCGATGGCCTGCGCTTCCTCGGCCGGATTGGCCGCCTCGATGGCGCGCACATCCTTCAAGGAGCGCTCGCCGGCGGGCACCTGCGGCCAGATGCCGGTGAGGCGCGGCGGCAGCATGGCGTTGCTGATCGCCTTGCCACGGGCGGCGCGGGCGTCATGCTCGCTGCCCCAGCGCCATTGCGCCACCTCGCCGCGGTGAACGCCCATGCGGTCCAGCATCAGCTTGAGCGCGAACTGGGGGTGCGATTCATGCGGGCGGCCAGAGGGTTCCGCGCTCGGCTCGGGCGGCCACACGGGGCCGATGGCATTCCACTGGTCCGCATTCAGATGGAGATCGAGGTCGGGCAGCACGACCATGCCCTGCGGCAGCCGCGCCACGGTGCCGAGCAGTGTCGCCACGGCCGGCGCGGCCATGACCACGCCGGCGGCCACCACGAAGCGGTCCGGCGGCGCCGCCCGCCAGCGCCGCGCGACATGATCGAGCAGGCGGTTGCGCCGCTCGGCGAGGTCGATGCGCCCGCGCGCGGCCAGTTCGCCCGCCCAGGCGGTCATGAGCTGCTCGAAGTCGCCGAACGCGGACTGCCAGTGGCCGGACAGCGCCTCCGGCTCCAGCGCCTTGAGGTCGGCGGGCGCCTTGCGCTCGACGATGAGCTGGTCGAGCGTCCGCGCCAGCGCGCTCGCCAGCCGCCATGCCTCGCCGATCTCGATTCGCTCGCCGGCGCGCGCCCGCTGCGCCTGGACGAGGCGGGTGAGCACCATCAGCCGCTCGGCCGGCGCAATGGCGGGCGGCAGGTCCATCTCCGCGCCGATCGGCGCGAGCGCGCTGCCCAGCGCCTCGTCGAGGTCGATATCGCCGATCGGCACCAGCCGGGGCAGCAGCAGCCCGCCCTGCGAGGCACGCACGAAGGCATCGCGCACGGCGCGCACGGCGCGGTTGTTGGGCAGCAGCACGATGCCGCGCGCCAGCGCCAGCCCGCCGTCCCTGCGGCCATGCTGGGCGAGCAGCCCGGCGGCGAGCGAATCGGCGAACGCGCGATGCGCGGGGATGGTGAGGAGCGCGGGGGACGCTCTATCAGCCATCGTGCAGCGCGGCCTCGACCAGCGGCAGGGCCTGCGGCGTGCCCACGTCGAACCACAGGCCGCTGTGCGAGAGGCCATAAGCGCGGCCCGCCGCTATGGCGCGATCCCAGAACACCCCCGTCGAAAAGACGTCCGCCGGCGGATCGACGATCAGCTTCGGCGAGATGATCTGGAGGCTGCAATAGACAAAGGGCGCCACCCGGCCGGGCTTGCGACGCGCGATACGCCCCTGCGCGTCCATGTGGAAATCGCCCATGCCGGGATAGCCGGTCGCGCGGGCGAAGGGAATGAGCAGCAGCAGCACATCCATGATCGCCGGGTCCCAGCGGGCCGACAGCGCCTCTATCGCATCCACCGGCCCGTCCACCCACAGCACATCGGCATTCACGCACAGGAAGGGCTTGTCGCCGATGAGCGGCAGCGCCTTGACGAGGCCGCCGCCGGTTTCGAGCAGCCTGGCGCGCTCGTCCGAGATGAGATAATCCGCGCCGGTGTGGCGGGCGCGGGCCTTGAGATGCGCCTCGATCGAATCCGCCAGATAATGGACGTTGACCACCGAGCGGCGGATGCCGGCCGCCTCCACCCTGTCCAGCGCATGGTCGATGAGCGGCTGGCCGGCGACGCGGATCAGCGGCTTGGGCCGGGTGGCGGTGAGCGGGCGCATGCGCTTGCCGAGGCCCGCCGCCATCAGCATCGCGGTTTCGAGGTGGATGCTCATGTGGCGCCTCCCGTCACCAGCGCCCCGCGAACCTCAGCAGGCACGTTCGCGGCGAACCAGCCGGCGACCGGCGCCAGCGCGGGATGCGCCAGGTCGCGCTCCAGCAGGCCCCACATGCGCGGCAGGAAATCGAGATAGCGCGGCTTGCCGTCGCGCTTCCACAGGCGCGTGAAGATGCCTATGATCTTGGCGTTGCGCTGGGCGCCGAGCACGGCATAGGCCGCCTCGAAATCGTCCGGGCAGTCCGCGATCGCGCGGTAATGCGCCAGCATCGCGCGCTCCACCTCGGGCGAGACGTCGCGCCGCGCATCCTGCAGCAGCGAGACGAGGTCATAGGCCGGATGGCCGGCCAGTGCGTCCTGGAAGTCCAGCAGACCGAGCCCGTGCGAGCGGCCGTGGTCGGGAAGCAGCATGATATTCTCGGCATGATAGTCGCGCAGCACGGTGACGCGGGGCGCCCCGTCCTGCTCGGCAATGGGGAGCACCGCGTCCCAGGCGGCGGCATAGCCGGCCTCGTCCACCGGGAGACCGGCGGCGGGGCAGAACCATTCGGTGAGCAGCCCAGCCTCGCGCTGGTAGACGGCGCGGTCATAGGGATCGAGCCCGGCTTGCGCGGGCAGCCTGTGGAGATCGCCGAGCAGCGCCACCGCGCGCGTGTAGATCGCCATCTCCTCCTGCGGGGCTGCGTCGAGATGCTCGCGCACCCGCTCATCGCCGAAATCCTCCAGCAGCACGAGACCCTGATCGAGATCGCGCGCCAGGATGGCGGGCGCGGCGAAGCCATGGCCGCACAGCCATTCGCCGACCGCGATGAACGGGCGCGGGTCCTCATGCGGCGGCGGCGCGTCCATCAGGATCGCCCGCCGATCCCCGTCCACCACGCGGAAATAGCGGCGGAAGGACGCGTCGCCCGCCAGCGGCAGGATGTGCGCGCCGGCCCAGCCGGCGGTTGCGAGGAAAGCGGACGCGCCGGGCGGCGGGATCATCGGGGTGGCCATCGGCCTCCCCAAGCCGGGGGCACGCGCGCTGTCAAGAGTCGTGCGCCATCCGGCGCGGGCAAGAGTCGTGCGCCATCCGGCACGGGATCGAGGCGGAGCGCCAGCGCCATGTCCGCGTAGAGGCCGCCCAGCCGGTCCGGCCATTCGATGACGAGGCAGCCCTGCGCCAGCCAGTCGTCGAGGCCCAGTTCCTCCAGCTCGCCTTCATGCTCCAGCCGGTAGAGATCGACATGGGCGAGCGGCAAGCGGGTTTCGGGCGGCTCATAGCCCTGCACGATGGCGAAGGTGGGGCTCGGCGCCTCCCCGGCAAGCCCGAGCCCGCGCAGCAGGCCGCGCGCGAGCGTAGTCTTGCCGGCGCCGAGGCCCCCTTCCAGCATCACCACGTCGCCCGGTTGCAGGGATGCCGCCAGCCGCCGCCCGAAAGCCAGCGTGGCCGCCGCGTCGGCGAGGCGGATCGGCGGCAGGCTCATTGGCCGGCGCCTGAGGGCAGGTCGATGGTCACGATCGTCCCCTGCCCCGGCTCGGAGACGAGGCCCACGCTGCCGCCATGCGCCTCCACGAACTGGCGGACCAGCGGCAGGCCGAGGCCGGAGGCATGGCCCTCGGCATTGCGGCCGAAGCGCGCGAACGTATCGAACAGTCGGGCCTGCATGCGAGTGTCGATGCCCGGCCCGTTGTCGGAGACGACGATGCGCACGCCCTTCTGCGTGCCCTCGCTGTGCAGCAGCACGCGCCCCCCCGCATCGACGAAGCGCACCGCATTGTCCACGACATGCTCCACCGCCTGCCGGATGCGCCGCTCGTCGCCCGATATGGTGCCGGTGGAGGGCAGGATGGACTGGGCGAGCGTGACCTCACGCGCCTGCGCCTTCCCGGCGGCGGCCGCCGCTATGTTGCGGAGCAGCGCAGCGATCTCCACCGGCTTGCGCTCGATGGGGAGGCCCCCGGCCGCTCCCTGTGTCAGATCCAGCACATTGTCGATCAGGCGCGCGAGACGCGTGGTGCTGGTGATGATCGCATCGACATATTCGCGCGCCTGCTCGCTGAGTTCGCCGGCATAGCCGGACTGCATCATCTCGGCGAAGCCCACGATGGAGGTGAGCGGCGTGCGCAGCTCGTAGCTCATGTTGGAGACGAAGGCGGTCTTGACCCGGTCGGCATCCTCCAGCGCCTCGTTGCGATCGCGCAGGGCCTGCTCGATGCGGCGGCTGTCCGAGGTGTCGAGCATGACGAACAGCGCATTGCCGTCCGGCAGGGGAATCGCGGCGAACTCGAAATAGCGCCCGTCCGCGAAGGCGATGCGCCCGCCGCGCTGACGGCGCTCCATGGTGGCGGCGCGGATGAGCTGGTGCACCAGGCTGGACTGCTGCGGCCGGGCGAGCCGGTCGGCCAGCACGGACATCAGCTCGTCAACGCGCGGATGGCCGGCCAGCATCGGCTCGGGCACGGACCAGATCTGGCGGAAACGGCTGTTCCAGAGCGAGAGGCGCCCGTCCTGCGCGAACACGGCGATCGCCTCGAACAGATTGTCGAAGGTCGCGGTGCGCACGCGCAGCAGCGTGTCGCGCGCGCTGGAGAGCTGCACATGCTCGGTGCGGTCCTCGAAGATCAGCAGCAGGCCGCCGTCCGGCAACGGCTGGGCATAGACGCGCAGATGCACGCGGTCGCGCAGCCGCCAATGCTCCTCCAGCGCATTGGGCGACTGGAACCATTGCCGCCGCTCCCTGCGCCAGGCCGGGAAGTCGGAGGTCTCGGGGACAAGCCCGGCATCGCGCATCGCGTCCAGCACGCGGTCGAAATGGGTGTCGACGGCGGCGGCGTCGGGACGCAGGCCGAAGATGCTGATGAAGGGCTGGTTGCAGAATTGCAGCAGATGGTCCGGGCCGAACTGCACCACGCCGGCCGAAAGCCGGTCCAGCATGTCACGATTGGCCTGGATGAGATGGCGCAGCTCGGCGCGCACATCCTCCAGCTCCTGCATGTCGATGGCATAGCCCGCCACCCCCACCGGGCCGAGCGGCACGTCCACCACGCGCATCACCCGTCGCTCGCCGTCGATGGTGACGGGCAGCATGCGCGCCGTCGGCGCCTGGGCCGAGGCGGCGAGCGCGGCCGAGGCGCCGGGCGACAGGCCGTCGACCGCCTCGACCAGCTCGATGCCCTGCTCCACCACCTGCTGGGCGGAGAGGCCGTCCACGGCGCGCACATAGGCGCTGTTGACGAGGCTCAGCCGCTGATCGGGCGTGCGGTGCCAGACCGGCATGGGCGCTGCCTCGATGACGCCGGAGAGCGCGTCCAGCGCGTCTCGATAGCGGGCGACCTGGCCGCGCAGCTCCTCGATCTGGGACTGGCTCTCCGTAGCGTCGAAGATCCACAGGACGATGGTGCCGGGGCTGGCGAGGTCCGGCCCGGTGGCGCCGCCGCGCACCAGCAGCGTGCGGCTCGACCCGCGCGCGCTCACCGGCAGCACGAAGGCGCGCCCGCCCCGCTGCGCCGCGCGCACCTCGGCGGCGAGCGCGCGGGCATGGTCCGGCTCCAGCCCGCCTTCCTCGGCGACCAGCTCGGAGAGGAAGGCGGGCACGGTGGTGCGGCCGAGCCAGCTCGCCAGCCGGTCAGGCGCCTCGATGCGCCCGTCCGCGCGGACCAGCACGGGAATGGCGGGGGCGGATTGCAGCAGGTCCGCCAGCCGGCTCGCCTGCGCCCGCGCCTGCCGCGAGGCGCGGCGCTGGGCGAGGCCGGTCATCACGGCCCATGCGGAGAGCGCCAGCCACAGGGCAAGCACCACCCCGATGGCGGCCAGGATTGGCGGGGAAAGCGACATCACCGCGTGGGATTAGTGGCCCCGGCGGCGTGACACAATAAGGGAGGCGATTTGGGGTGCGATGCGGGGGATGAAGCTCCCCTCCTCTTCAGAGGAGGGGCCGGGGGTGGTGGCGATGCGGAGCATCGCACGCCGACCGCCCCCTTCCGTTCGCCCTGAGCCTGTCGAAGGGCCGTTCTTCGTCTTTGAACTCTGGTCCCGAACGAAGGCAGTGGAGCCCTTCGACAGGCTCAGGGCGAACGGGCGTGGTGATTGCGAGGGCGGCGCTGCGTTGGTTCGGCGCCGCCCTCGCGCTTGGCTCAATATCGGTAATGATCGGGCTTGAACGGCCCGTGCTGTGGGACGCCGATATAGGCGGCCTGCTTCTCGGTGAGGGTGGAGAGCTTGACCCCGAGCTTGTCGAGATGGAGCGCGGCGACCTTCTCGTCGAGATGCTTGGGCAGCACATAGACCTGGTTCTGATACGCATCGCCCCTGGTCCACAGCTCGATCTGCGCCAGCACCTGGTTGGTGAAGCTCGACGACATGACGAAGCTGGGGTGGCCCGTCGCATTGCCCAGGTTCACCAGACGCCCCTTGGAGAGGATGATGAGCTTCTTGCCGTCCGGGAACGCCACCTCGTCCACCTGCGGCTTGATCTCGGTCCAGGCCATGTTGTTCAGGGCCGCGATCTGGATCTCGCTGTCGAAGTGGCCGATGTTGCACACGATCGCCATATTCTTCATCGCCCGCATATGGTCGAGCGTGATGACGTCGGCATTGCCGGTCGCGGTCACGAAGATGTCGGCGCGCCTCGCCGCTTCCTCCATCGTCACCACCTCATAGCCTTCCATCGCCGCCTGCAAGGCGCAGATCGGGTCGACCTCGGTCACCAGCACGCGCGCGCCGCCATTGCGCAGGCTCGCCGCCGAGCCCTTGCCGACATCGCCGAACCCCGCCACGCACGCCACCTTGCCGGCCAGCATCACGTCGGTCGCGCGGCGGATCGCGTCCACCAGGCTCTCCTTGCAGCCATAGAGGTTGTCGAACTTGCTCTTGGTGACGCTGTCATTGACGTTGATCGCCGGGAAGGGGAGCTTGCCCTGTTTGGCGATCTCATACAGGCGATGCACGCCGGTGGTGGTCTCTTCGCTGACACCCTTGATCGCCTGCACGGTGCGGGTGAGATAGCCCGGATGGTCGGCGATGAAGCGCTGCAAGGTCGCGACGAAGATCTCCTCTTCCTCGTTGCTCGGCGCGAACAGCGCCTCGCCCGCTTCCACCCGCGCGCCCCACAGGGCGAACATGGTGGCGTCGCCGCCATCGTCCAGGATCATGTTGCAGGGCTCATCCCCCCACATGAAGATGCGGGCGATATAGTCCCAATATTCCTCCAGCGTCTCGCCCTTCACCGCGAACACCGGCACGCCCGTCGCCGCGATCGCCGCGGCCGCATGGTCCTGGGTCGAGAAGATGTTGCACGAGGCCCAGCGCACCTGCGCCCCCAGCGCCACCAGCGTCTCGATCAGCACCGCCGTCTGGATCGTCATGTGCAGTGATCCCGTGATCCGCGCACCCTTCAGGGGCTGGCTCGCCCCGAACTCGGAGCGCAGCGCCATCAACCCCGGCATCTCCGTCTCCGCTATCTCAATCTCCTTCCGGCCAAAACCAGATAGAGACAGGTCCGCGACCAGATAATCATGCTCTTGCGTCGCCATTTGAAAAATCTCCCGAGGATAAGGCGTCGATAGGCGCGCCGGAGAACGGCGCCGGTTGAATTTGGCCGCGCCAATATCAAGCCCGGCCTCGACCCGCAAATATAAAGATTTCTTTATGTGCTCGTGAATGTGGAGTGAGACATCGCGGAAGAGCGATGTCTTGGGCAGCACCGGCCCGCTCCCCCACCCGGCCTCCCATATGATACTGCCGTTGGGAGGCCGGGTGGGGGAGCGGGCCGGTGCCGCCATGCGCCGCGAGGCGCATCAAACCGACTCTCAGGCGTGGCCGCTGCTGCTCGCCAGCATCGCGGGATCGATGCCCTCCATGGCGAAGGCGGCCGCCCAGCGGTCCGGCGGCGCCACGCCGAAGAGCCGGCGCGGATCGGCGCTGCCCAGATACCAGCCGGGCGCCGCCAGCTCCCGCTCCAGCTGTCCCGCCGCCCAGCCCGCATAGCCGAGCGCGACCAGATAGTCGCGCGGGCCGGTGCCCTGCGCGATGGCGCTCAGCACTTCGAGCGATCCGGTCAGCGCGAGATCGGGGCCGATGGCGTGGCTGTCCGCGCCGGTCCAGTCCCGCCCGTGCAGCACGAAGCCGCGCTGCGGCTCGACCGGGCCGCCAGCCAGCACCAGATCGTCGGGGATGTCCTGCGCGCCGATATCGAACGAGCCGAGCAGGCCGCGCAGGCGGATGGTCCGCATCGACTCGCCCAGCGCGATGCCCATGGCACAGCTCTCATCATGGATGCACAGCAGGATCGTCGCGCGCTGGAAGCGCGGGTCCGGCATGTCCGGCATGGCGAGCAGCAGGCGGCCGGCCAGCGAGGTGGTGAATTGAGTCTGCGTCATCCTGTCCTGCAAGTTGTCGTGCGATCGGGCCATGGCGAGTCGGCTCCAAGGATGCCCGCCCGCCCTGCCCGCCGTCCAGCCCGAAGCGGCAGGCGACGCCATGCCCTTGACAGGAGCCGGATCAGCACCGAAGTCCGCAGCGGAGCCGAAAGGCCGGCCTTTCCCCCTTATGAGTCAGGAGACCCGCTATGACCATCCAAGTTGGCGACAAGCTGCCCGAAGCCACCTTCGCCGTGATGACCGAGAACGGCCCGGAGCAGGTGAACAGCCAGGACTATTTCGCCGGCCGCAAGGTGGCGCTCTTCTCCGTGCCCGGCGCCTTCACGCCGACCTGCTCGGCCAAGCACCTGCCGGGCTATATCGAGAAGCAGGCCGAGCTGAAGGCCAAGGGCATCGACGAGATCGCCTGCACGGCGGTCAACGATCCCTTCGTCATGGGCGCCTGGAGCAAGGCGAGCGGCGCGGACGGCAAGGTGACGCTGCTGGCGGACGGCAATGCCGCCTTCGCCAAGGCCGTGGGCCTGGAGATGGACGGCAGCAAGTTCGGCCTCGGCACGCGCGGCCAGCGCTATGCGATGGTCGTCAACGACGGCACGGTCGAGCAACTCCATGTCGAGGCGCCGGGCGAATTCCGCGTCTCCAGCGCGGATTATCTGCTCGAGCAGCTCTGAGAAGATTTTTTGAATGCGCCTTGCGGCGCATGGCGGCACCGGCCCGCTCCCCCTCCCGACCTCCCACAGCTTATCCTGAATGGGAGGCCGGGAGGGGGAGCGGGCCGGTGCCGCCAAAATTCGCTCTTCCGCGAATTTTCAAGCAGACTCTCAAACCGCCATCAATATATCCAGCGCCACCTGCTGGAGCGGCGTCAGGCCCTGGAGCGGCGCGATCAGACGGTCGCGCACCGCCATGGCCGGCGCTGCGGCCTGGACCGGCAGGCCGGCGATCTGCTCGCCATAGAGGCCGTTGGAAATCGCCTGCTCGCCCACCCGCATCAGCGAGCGCGCCAGCGAATGCGGCAGCCGCCCGGCCTGGTCGGACGTGCCGACCGGCGCGGGCGGATCGGCCGCATAGGTGCCCGCATGCAGGCGCGGCGAGGCAGCGATGACCTCGCACAATCGCTCGAACCGCCGCGCCACCAACCAGTTCGGCCGCCGGCGCTGGCGGCACAGCAGCTCGAAACTGTGCGAGACGATGGTGAAACAGGGCTGGCCGTGCAGCGCGGCATGGGCCAGCGCGTCGATCATCTCGCGGGCCGAGAGCGCGGTGATCTGGGCATGGCGATGCCCGCCGCCGGGGCTGGCGATGGCCGAGACCGGCACCTCCACCACCGCGCCGCGCTCGACCGGCAGAGTGCAGCCGGGGTCCAGCGAGATGGCGCAGACCGAGCTGCCATAATCGGGCGAATAACTGCTGTCATAGCGGATGCCGACGCGGCCGAGCGCCGTCAGCGTATCGTCGTTCGCGCCGTAATTGCCCGCGCGGAACGCCACCGGCGCCGGCGCGCCCGCCGCGACCAGCCGCGCCATGCCATAGTCCAGGATGCGGACCTGGTCGGCGAGCGGGAAGTCCGCCATGTTGCGCCCGCCGCGCCCGTCCGTGGGGCCATGGGGCGCCCATTCCAGCCACTCGGTATGGGCATGGAGTTGGGCGTCATGACCCGCCTCCAGGATCGGATGCACGATGCGCCGCACCATGTCCTCGCCCGCCACCAGCGCCACGAGCGGATCGACGAAGAACACGCCCTTGAGCCCGTGCGCATCCAGCCGCGCCATCTGGTGGACGATGCCGAAATCGCCCGCGTCCGTGCGGCCGAGAATGGCGCTCTCGAAATTCGCGTCGAGCCCCGCGCGGCCATGCCGCCGGAAATGCATCGACGAGAGTTCCGTGTCGACGGTCAGATAGACGGTGGTGACCGGCTGGCCGATCTCCCCACCCTCTGCGGCGCCATGGGCCGAGCACTCTTTCACCGGCAACATCTCACGGTTATGGAAGGCCATGACCAAGATCGATAGCAGAGCCATCGTTAACCAACTCATAGCAGAATATGAACGGGCCACCGGCAATTTACGTGACGCGCTCTTCGCCTATTCGCGCGACCGCACATTGCCCTCGCCGGCCGCCGCGCATGACGGAACCTTCTGCTATCCCTCGCTGACCATCGACTATCGCCAGGCCGCAGACGAGCCGCCCGCCCGCCGATCCTTCGCGCGGCTTTCCAAGGCGGGTCGCTACCGCACGACCGTCACGCGCCCGGCGATGTTCGCAAATTACCTGATCGAGCAGCTCGACCTGCTGATCGGCGACTATGATGTCGAGGTGTCGGTCGGCCGCAGCGACCAGCCCATCCCCTTCCCCTATGTGCTCGAGAATCTGCCGGCCGGCGCGCTGGCGGCGATCCCCCCGTCCGAACTGGCGCGGCATTTCCCGGCGACCGAGCTGGCCGAGATCGGCGACGAGATCGCCGACGGGCTGTTCCTGCCCGGCCCGACCGGCGAGCGGCCGCTGGCGCTGTTCGATGGCCTGCGCACCGATTTCAGCCTCGCCCGGCTCAAACATTATACGGGCACCGCGCCCGAGCATGTGCAGCGCTACATATTGTTCACCAACTATCATCGCTATGTGGACGAGTTCGTGCGCTGGGGCTGCGCGGAACTGAAGCGGCCCGGCACGCGCTTCACCGCGCTCTCCGGCGCGGGCGGCGTGATGGTGACGCCCGACACGGCCGATCCCGAGAGCGCCATCGCGGACAGCGCCTGGCGCAGGCACCAGATGCCGGCCTATCACATGATCGCGCCGGACGGCAGCGGCGTCACGCTGGTGAATATCGGCGTCGGTCCCTCCAACGCCAAGACGATCTGCGACCATCTCGCCGTGGTGCGGCCCGAGGCGTGGCTGATGATCGGCCATTGCGGTGGCCTTCGCCCCTCGCAGCGGATCGGCGACTATGTGCTGGCCCATGCCTATCTGCGCGACGATCATGTGCTGGACGAGATGCTGCCGCCAGAGATCCCGGTGCCCGCGATCGCCGAGGTGCAGGTGGCCATGGCGACGGCCGCCAAGGCGGTGCTGGGCGGCTCGGGAGACATCAAGCGGCGGCTGCGCACCGGCACCATCGTGACCACGGACGACCGCAACTGGGAGCTGCGCTACTCGCACTCGGCGCTGCGCTTCTCCCTCTCGCGCGCGGTGGGCGTGGACATGGAGAGCGCCACCATCGCCGCGCAGGGCTATCGCTTCCGCGTACCCTACGGCACCCTGCTCTGCGTTTCGGACAAGCCGATCCACGGCGAGCTCAAGCTGCCCGGCCAGGCCAACCGCTTCTACGAGGAAGCGATCGCGGGCCATCTCGCCATCGGCCTGCGCACCTGCGAACTGCTGCGCGAGCAGGGCGACCGGCTGCACAGCCGCAAGCTGCGGGCGTTCAACGAGCCGCCATTCCGGTGAAGCCTCGCTGATGGGCGCCAGGCCAAGTGCCGATGGGCATCTGTGGCACTCGGTGTCGACCACCGGCATAATCCAGATTGGAATCAGGGAAGAACGTTTACAGCGGGTTGTAAACAGCGACCGATCCGGCCCTGCCAGAAGGAGCTAAGTGCTTGGAAAAATGGCGCGCCCGGAACGATTCGAACGTCCGACCCTCAGATTCGTAGTCTGATGCTCTATCCAGCTGAGCTACGGGCGCACTGCCATGTTTCGGCGCCTTTGCCCCGGCGCCATGGGAGAGGCGCAAATAGTCGGGGGTGCCGCATGTGGCAACCCCCTTTTTGCGCTTTTTGTGGGGTCGTCCTCAGCCCCCCTTCGCGCCGTTCGCCGCCAGTGCCGCCTGCGCGGCCGCAAGGCGTGCGATCGGCACGCGGTAGGGCGAGGCGCTGACATAATCGAGGCCGGTCCGCTCGCAGAAGGCGATGCTGGCCGGATCGCCGCCATGCTCGCCGCAGATGCCGAGCTTGATGCCGGGCCGCGTCGCCCTGCCCCGCTCGGCCGCGATCTCGATGAGCTGGCCCACGCCTTCCACATCCAGGCTCACGAACGGATCGCGCCCGAAAATGCCCTTGTCGACATATTGGGTGAGGAAGCGGCCGGCATCGTCGCGGCTGACGCCGATGGTCGTCTGGGTGAGGTCGTTGGTGCCGAAGGAGAAGAACGCGCCCACCTGCGCGATCTCACCGGCCATCAGCGCCGCGCGCGGCAGCTCGATCATCGTGCCGACCAGATAGTCGACCGACGCGCCGCGCTCGGCGAACACGGCCTTCGCCGTGCGGTCGACCACGTCCTTCATCAGCTCAAGCTCGCGCTTCGTGGCGACGAGCGGGATCATCACCTCGGGCAGCGGCGCCTCGCCGCTCGACTTGGCGACGTCCAGCGCGGCCTCGAAGATGGCGCGCGCCTGCATCTCGTATATCTCGGGATAGGTGACGCCCAGACGGCAGCCGCGATGGCCGAGCATGGGATTGAACTCGTGCAACTCGGCCGCGCGGCGCTTGAGCAGCTCCACGCCCACGCCGGCTGCCCTGGCCACGTCCGCGAAATCCACATCCTCCTGCGGCAGGAACTCGTGCAGCGGCGGATCGAGCAGGCGGATGGTGACGGGCAGGCCGGCCATCTCGGTGAAAATCGCGGTGAAGTCCGCGCGCTGCTCGGGCAGCAGCTTGGCCAACGCCTCGCGCCGCCCCGTCTCGCTGTCCGCCAGGATCATCTGGCGCACCGCCGTGATGCGCGCGGCATCGAAGAACATATGCTCGGTGCGGCAGAGACCAATGCCCTCCGCGCCGAACTCGCGCGCCGTGCGGCAGTCGAGCGGCGTCTCGGCATTGGCGCGCACCCTGAGGCGGCGCACATCGTCGGCCCACGCCATGAGCACGCCGAAATCGCCGGCCAGCTCGGGCTGCACGGTCGGCACCTCGCCGGCCATAACCTCGCCGGTGCCGCCGTCGATGGTGATGATGTCGCCTTCCTTGAGCAGCCGCTCGCCGATGCGCAGCAGCTTGCTCGGCGCGTCGATGGAGATGCTGCCCGCGCCCGAGACGCATGGCCGCCCCATGCCGCGCGCCACCACGGCGGCGTGTGACGTCATGCCGCCGCGCGCCGTCAGGATGCCCCGCGCCGCATGCATGCCATGAATATCCTCGGGGCTGGTCTCGATGCGCACCAGGATCACCGCCTCGCCCAGCTCGTTCAATCGCTCGGCGCTCTCGGCGTCGAACACGATCTGGCCGGAGGCCGCGCCCGGCGAGGCGGGCAGGCCCTTGGTCAGCACGTCGCGCGGCGCATCGGGATCGAGCGTGGGGTGAAGCAGCTGGTCGAGTGCGGCGGCATCCACGCGCGCCACGGCTTCCTCGCGGCTGATGAGGCCCTCATTGGCCATGTCCACCGCGATCTTGAGCGCCGCCTTGGCCGTGCGCTTGCCCGAGCGGGTCTGGAGCATCCAGAGCTTGCCCTGCTGCACGGTGAACTCGATGTCCTGCATGTCGCGATAATGCGTTTCCAGCGTCTGGAACACGCGCGCCAGCTCGGCATAGGTGGAAGGCATCGCCTCTTCCATGCTGAGCGGCTTGGCGCCCGCTGCCTCGCGTGCGGCCTTCGTCAGATATTGCGGCGTGCGGATGCCGGCGACCACATCCTCGCCCTGCGCGTTGATGAGATATTCGCCATAATAGGCATTCTCGCCGGTCGCCGGATCGCGGGTGAAGGCGACGCCGGTGGCCGAGGTGTCGCCCATATTGCCGAACACCATCGCCTGCACGTTGACCGCCGTGCCCCAGTCGCCGGGAATGCCGTTGAGCCGCCGGTAGACCTTGGCGCGCTCGGCCTGCCAGGAGCCGAACACCGCGCCGATGGCGCCCCAGAGCTGCTCATGCACGTCCTGCGGGAAGGGCTTGCCCCACTGCTTCTCGACCAGCGCCTTATATTCGGCCACGAGCGCCTGCCAGTCGGCCGCCTCCAGCTCCGTATCGAGATAGGCGCCCTTGTCTTCCTTCGCAATTTCAAGCGCTTCCTCGAACTTGCTGTGATCGAGGCCGAGCACGACGTCCGCATACATCTGGATGAAGCGGCGATAGCTGTCCCAGGCGAAGCGCGGATCGCCGGAAGCGGCCGCCAGCCCCTGCACCGTCTGATCGTTGAGGCCCAGGTTCAGCACCGTGTCCATCATGCCCGGCATGGAGACGCGCGCGCCGGAGCGGACCGAGACGAGCAGCGGATCGGCCGCATCGCCGAAGCGCTTGCCGGTCACCGCCTCGATATGGGCGATGCCGTTTGCCACTTCCGCCTTCAGGCTCTCGGGATAGGTCTGTCCGTCCTCATAATAGCGGGTGCACATCTCCGTGGTGATCGTGAAGCCGGGCGGCACCGGCAGACCGATCGCCGCCATGCCATCGAGATTGGCTCCCTTGCCGCCGAGGAGATTCTTGTCCCCCTTGCCGCCATCGTCGACGCCGCCGCCGAAACGATAGACATATCTCGTCATCAGTCGCTCCACTTTCGTCCGGTTGGCGGCCCGCGATCGATCATGTCGGCAGACATGCGGGCCGAGCAGGGAAATTGCGGGTGCCTTAGCCCTCTATTCGTGAAAAGTCCGCAACTTTGTGCGCCGCAGCACGAATACGCGTCAACAGGCTTAACCGTGCCTGCCGCTTGGCGGGATCGGCATCGTTTACGGTGACCTGATCGAAAAAGGCGTCGATCGGCCCGCGCAGCGTGGCGAGCGCGGCCATGGCGCTTTCGAAATCCTCGGCAGCGATAGCCGCATCCGCGCGCGGCCCCGCCATGTCCAGCGCCGCGATCAGCGCGGCTTCGGCGGGCTCGGGCGTGTAGCTGAGCGCCGCCTTCTCGTCATGCTCCCGGATCGCATGGGCAATCGCGGGATCGGTGAGCGCCACGCCGGGGTCCTCCTCGCCGACGAGGCTCTGCGGCTTGGTGGCGGAGGGCGCATCCTCCTTCTTGAGGATATTGGCCGCGCGCTTGTAGCCGGCGAGCAGATTGGCGCCGTCGTCCGTGCCGATGAAGGCTTGCAGCGCCTTCACGCGGGCGAGCAGGCGGACGAGATCGTCCTCGCCGCCAAGGGCGAAGACCGCGTCGATGAGGTCGTGCCGGACGCCGGCCTCGCGCTGCTGGACCTTGAGGCGGTCGGCGAAGAAGTCGAGAACTCCGTCGATCGTCCGCCCGACTTGAAGCGGTTCCTGAGTATCAATCTGGAAGGCCGCCAGAATTTTCCGCAAAGGCGCCTTCAGACGGTTTGTCTCGATCAGCAGAATCGAGCCCAGTGCGGCGCGGCGGAGCGCAAAAGGATCGCGCGAGCCAGTTGGCTTTTCATCGATGGCGAAGAACTGAAATAGGCTGTCCAGCTTGTCCGCCAGCGACACAGCCACCGTCACCGGCGCGGCCGGCACCTCATCCCCCTGCCCCACCGGCTTGTAATGATCGCGGATCGCATCGGCGACCGCGTCCGGCAGGCCTTCCGCACGGGCATAATAGCCGCCCATAAGTCCTTGAAGTTCAGGGAACTCGCCGACCATCTCGGTGACGAGATCGGCCTTGGCGAGGCGCGCGGCCTGTTCGGCCTGATCCGGGTCGGCGCCCTTGACGATCCCCTCCTCCACCAGCCAACGCGCCAGCTTCGCCACGCGCTCGACCTTGTCGGCCACGGTGCCCAGCTTCTCGTGGAAGGTGATGCGCTCCAGCTTCTTCGCATGCTCGGCGAGCGGGGTCTTCTTGTCCTGCTCCCAGAAGAAGCGGGCGTCTGAGAGGCGCGCGGCCAGTACCTTGCCGTTGCCGGCGACGATCGCCGCGCCGCTGTCCTTCGCCTCGATATTGGCGGTGCAGATGAAGGCGTTGGCCAGCGCCCCGGCAGAATCGCGCAGCACGAAATATTTCTGGTTGATACGCAGCGTGAGCTGGATGACCTCGGGCGGCACCTCCAAAAAGGCCGGATCGAAGCGGCCGAGCAGCGGCACGGGCCATTCGGTCAGCCCGGCATTCTCCGCCACCAGACCCGCGTCGGGGATCAGTTCCAGCCCCGCCTCGGCCGCGAGCGCGTGCGCCCGCGCCTCGATGATCCCGGCGCGCTCGGCCTGGTCCACGATCACATGGACGGCGCGAAGCTGGCCGGCATAGGTCGCCGGGCTTTCCACGGAAATCGCGCCGTCCGAATGGAATCGATGGCCCACCGTCTCGCGGCCCGCCACGATCCCCTCGATCCCGAACGGCACCACATCCTCGCCCAGCAGCGCGACGATACCCTGCAACGGCCGCACCCAGCGTAGGCTCTCGGTGGAGAGGCTCGCCGGCCCCCAGCGCATCGATTTGGGCCATGGAAAGCCGCGAACGATGGCGGGGATCGCCTCGGCCAGCACCTCCGCCGTGGCGCGGCCGGGCTTCTCCACGGTGGCGAACCAGACGCCGTCGCGATCCTCGAGCTGGTCCCGGGTCAGCCCGGTCTTGCGCAGGAAGCCTTCCAGCGCCTGCGGCGGCGCCGGGATGCGCGGCCCCTTATACTCCTCGCTCACCGCCTGCGTCGCCAGCGGCAGGTCGTGCGCGATGAGCGCGAGGCGGCGCGGCGTCACATGGCTGGTGATCGCGCCGGGTTTCAGCCCCGCCTCGGCCAGCGTCTCGGTGAACAGGCGCGCCAGATCCGCGCTGGCCTTGGCCTGCATGCGCGCCGGAATCTCCTCGCAGCGCAGTTCCAGAAAAAAATCGGTCATCAGAGCGTCCATCCCGGGAAGCGGGCTTCCCAATCCGCGCGGTTCTTCTCGATATGGGCCTCGCAGCTGCCCTTGGCGAGGTCGCGCACGCGGCCGATATAGCTCGCCCGCTCCTGCACGCTGATGACGCCGCGCGCCTGCAACAGGTTGAACACATGGCTCGCCTTGATCGCCTGCTCATAAGCGGCGAGCGGCAGGCCGCGCGCGATGCTCGCCTTGCACTCGGCCTCAGCGTCGCGGAACCAGCGCAATAGCTTTTCGGTATCGGCCACCTCGAAGTTCCAGGCGGACATCTGCCGCTCATTGTCGAGGAACACGTCGCCATAGGTGACGGCCGGGCGATCCCCCACCGCATCGTTGAAGACGAGGTCATAGACGCTGTCCACGCCCTGGATATACATGGCGAGGCGCTCCAGCCCGTAGGTCAGCTCGCCCGCGACCGGCTTGCAGTCGAAGCCGCCCATCTGCTGGAAATAGGTGAACTGGGTGACCTCCATGCCGTCGCACCACACTTCCCAGCCCAGGCCCCAGGCGCCGAGCGTCGGGCTTTCCCAGTCATCCTCCACGAAGCGGATGTCGTGCACCAGCGGATCGATGCCGATCGCCTTCAATGAGCCGAGATAGAGCGCCTGCAGGTCGGGCGGGCTCGGCTTCATGATGACCTGATACTGGTAATAATGCTGGAGCCGGTTGGGATTCTCGCCATAGCGGCCGTCCGTCGGCCGGCGCGAGGGCTGCACATAGGCGCAGTTCCACGGCTCGGGACCGAGGCTGCGCAGCGTGGTGGCGGGGTGGAAGGTGCCGGCGCCCACTTCCATGTCGAACGGCTGGAGGATGACGCAGCCCTGCGCCGCCCAATAGTCATGCAGGGTGAGGATCAGCCGCTGGAAACTGAGCGGCGCCGCTGCCTTGTCCGTCATAATGCGTTCCCGGAGGGTCATGGAATGGGCGGGCTTTGGCGCATCACGCCATGCCGGTCAAGCAACCAGCCCGGCGGCGCGTCAAGGCAGCCGGGCGCAGCGGCTTTCGGGCTTCGTCCGACCAGTCGTCTCGATTCGGGACAGGCGCGCCGCGCCTCTGCATGGCGTCATCCCGCAAGATGAGCACATAAATCTAAGCATATGATTCAATGACATTTGTTTCAAAACGTAAATGTCCACTCGTCGCACAAATATTACTTGACTACGAAATATAGTTAACGCAGCTTCATCAACGGGTCGGAGAGCCCAAAACCGTTGAATTTGGTGGGAGAATAATCATGAAATTGAAGGTTGCTTCCCTTGTGGGATCCGCATTGGTGGCGCTCGGCTGCGCGACCAGTGCCAACGCCCTGACGTTCAACCTCATCAACACGGGGGGTGTTGAAGAAGGAACGGATGCGTATATCGGTTTCCATGCCGCAGCCTGGTATTGGTCGTCCGTCTTCACCGATGACGTGACCATCAATCTGCGCGTGGGCTTCAGCCAGCTTTCCGATCCCAATGTGCTGGGTCAGGCGAGCAGCTCCTCGAGCGACAAGGCCGCCAATGCCTGGCGCACTGCCATGGGCGCGGATGCCTCGACCGCCCTGGATGCCAGCGTGGTTGCCAACCTCTCCAATTTCAGCAACCAGAATATCCGGCTGAACAACACGGTGCAGAAGTCGCTCGGCCTCTGGACGGGCAGCGATAGCGCCATCGACGGAACGATCACGTTCAACTCGTCGCGTCCGTTCGATTTCGACACGCGTGACGGCTTCTCGGGCGTCCCCGCTTCGGACTTCCTGAGCGTCGCCATCCACGAGATCGGCCATGTGCTGGGCTTCACCAGCGCGGTCGGCCAGAACACGACCAAAAACTCGCGCCCGACCAACACGGACGCCTTCCGCTACAAGGATGGCGAATGGGACAACACCTGGGGCGGCTATGCCTATTTCTCGATCGACGGCGGCGAGACCGAGTTCCTCGGCAATGCCGGTTTCTCGTCGGGTCCGGACGGCTTCCAGACCTCGCACTGGCGCGAGGGCGGCCGCATCCATGACGGCACGAGCTGCACCATCCTCACCGAGGCGCAGGTCGGCATTCTGGACCCCACGGGCGGCCTCTGCCAGGAAGGCATCGTGACCGCGCAGGATCTGGCGATCTTCGACGCGCTGGGCTGGGATCTCAACATCGATATCCTGAACCATCTTGATTACAATATGTCGACGTCGCAGATCCTCCAGGCCTATCTCAATGCGCAGAATCCTGCGGTTCCCGAGCCGGCGACCTGGGCGATGATGATCGGCGGCTTCGCGCTCGTCGGCGCCAGCCTGCGTCGTCGCCGCACGAACGTCAGCTTCGCCTGATCCCTGATCGGGTCGCTTGATCTCAAGAACGCCGCCGACTCGCAAGGCCGGCGGCGTCACCGCCCGGCGAACGGCCGAGGCAATGGGAGGATATCCCGCCATGGGTCCGGTTTCCATGCTTCTCGCCTCCCTCATCGTCCTGGCCGGAGGGGTCGCCCCTTCGCTGACCAGTACCCAGCGCCAGACGATGGAACGGATGTTCGCCTGCCCCGCCGCTCTTCCGGACGACGATGCGCGCATCCTGGCGGTCCGTCATTTCGTCGAGCGCTACGGCGCGCTCGCGCCGCGCTCCACCATCGCCGAACGCATGGCCTTTCACGATCATCTGGTGGCCGAGAAGCGCTGTCCTGAGATGGATCATGACCTGATCCATACCTTTCCGGAACTCTGAGACGTTCGTCCGCGCCGGCCGATGAAGCACAAGGCCCGGGCACCGCGGCAACGGCATCCTTGCTTGCACTCGCACGCCAAGTCCGCGATGCAGCGGCGAGCCATTCCCGGCCATGGGACGACGATGATGCGCTGCCTGCTCCGCTTTCTCGCCTTTGCAGCCCTGCTGACCGGGCTCGGCCCCGCCATCGCGCAGGACGGCGCGATCGACGCGCCGGCGCCCGCCCCCGCGCCCACAATTGCCACGCCGGTCGAAATCGTCCCGGCGGACACCGGATCGGCCGAGGCCGGACGCCTCGACGCCCGACCGGCGCTCTGGGTGGTGCGCGACGCGGACACGACCATCTATCTGTTCGGCACCATCCACATCCTGCGGCCCGAGATCGTCTGGTTCGAAGGGCCGATCCGGGCAGCGTTCGATGCATCGCAGCAGGTCGTCGTCGAGGTCGTGCCGCGGCCGGGCGACGAAGGGCTGATGGCGCGCCGGGGCATCCGGACGGAGGGTGCGCCGCTGTCCGCGCTGCTGCCCGCGCCGCATTGGCAGCGCTACGTTCAGGCGCTCGAGGCGGCCGGTCTGGGCGCGGCGCAGGCCGATCAGGTGAAGCCATGGTTTGCGGCGCTGATGCTGTCGGTCGCGCCGCTCGACAATCTGGGCTACACGCCCGAATATGGCGCCGATGCCGTGATCCAGGCCGCCGCGACCGAAGCTGGCAAGACACTGACCGGCCTGGAGACGACCGAGGAGCAAGTCGGCTTCTTCGACACGCTGCCCGCCGATGACCAGCTCGCGCTGCTCAAGCAGACGCTGGACGAAATCCCCTCGCTCCACGTCACGCTGGAGAAGATGATCGGCGCATGGGCACGCGGCGACCCGGAGCGGCTAGGGCCGCTGCTCAACGAGACGATGAAGGGCTCGACGCTGCTCGAGAAGCGCCTGCTGGCCGAGCGCAACGCCCGCTGGGCGGACTGGATCAAGGCGCGGCTGGACCAGCCCGGCACGGTCTTCATCGCGGTCGGCGCAGGCCATCTCGCCGGCAGCGCCAGCGTCCAGCACATGCTTCGCCAGCGGGGCCTCCAGGCCGAGTTGGTGCGGGGCGCCCAACCCGAATGACCCGCCTCGCCCTGCCGACCCGCCGGCGGGCAATCTTCCTCCTGCTGGCCGTGGCGGCCCTGGCCCTGCTCACCGGCATCGGCTGGTGGATCGGCCAGCAGACGCGCCCGCAGCCGGCATCCGCCCGCCCCGCCCTGTGGCATCTCGTCCAGGGCGAGCGGGAGGCCTATCTGCTCGGCACCTTGCATGTGGTGCCCCCTGATTCACGATGGCTGGGACCGGGTATCACGCGGGCCGTGGGACGCAGCGACCGATTGATCCTCGAAGTCACGGGCCTTGAAGCGGAGCGGCAGACCGGCGCGGTCTTCGCCCGGCTCGGTCAGGCGCGCGGCCTGCCGCCCGTCACGGCGCGCCTCGCGGCCGAGGATGCCGAGCGGCTGCGGGTGCTGGCCGCGCGTGACCCGCGCGGGCTGCACGGGATCGACGGCTACAAGAGCTGGGCGGCGGCGCTGCTCGTCAACGCCTCGGCCGCCTCGCGCCTGTCCCTCTCGAGCGACGCCGCGCCCGAACGGCAATTGAGCCGGCTCTTCGCCGAGGCGGGCAAGCCTGTCGCCGGCCTGGAGACGATCGCGGGCCAGCTCGGCCTGTTCGATGATCTGGACGAGACGGATCAGCGCCGCCTGCTCACCCAGTCCGTGCGGGAGGCCGAGGCGGCGCCCCGGCTCTATGGGCAACTCTATGCCGCCTGGGCCACGGGCGACCTCGATCGGATCGGGACGCAGTTCCTTGCCCCGCTCGTCGCCGCGCCGGCCCTGCGCGCCGCGCTGGTCGAGCGACGCAACGCGCGCTGGGCGCAGCAGCTCGACAGCGAGCTAGGCCGGGCGGGTGCCGTGACCTTCATCGCCGTGGGCGCGGGCCATCTGGTCGGGCCGGACAGCCTGCTCGCCGCCATGGCCGCACGCGGCTGGCAGGTCGAGCGACTGCAATAGAATTTTGTCCCGCTCAAGTAAAACTCCATGCTCCGGCGAAAGCAGGAGTCCAGGGCGGCAGCGAACCGCCCATGCGCCCTGGGCTCCTGCTTTCGCAGGAGCACATCATGGTTCTGAACCGGAGGGACCCGCATCGCGTTGAAGCGCATCCCTCCTACTGACCATTCGCTTGCCGTGACGTCCGAGCCAGCGGATGATCCATCTGCCTCGGCATCTCTTCAGCGGCCCGAAGTCCCTACGCCGTCAGGAACGCCTCGGGCGGCAGCTCCATCAGCGCCGCCGCACCGCCCTCGATCTTGCGGCGATGCGCGCCTGCTTCCGGCATGATCCGTTCGGCGAAGTAGCGCGCGGTCACCAGCTTGGCCTTGAGGAAGTCGGCATCGGCCGCGCCGGCCGCCAGCTTCGCCTGCGCCGCCATCGCCATGCGCAGCCACATCAGGCCCACCGCCACGATGCCCATGATGTTCATATAGGCATAGGCCGCCGCGCCGGCATTGTTGCGGTCGGTCATGGCGTTCTGCATCAGCCACATGGTTGCGGCCTGGAGCTGCTGGTTGGCCTTTTCCAGCGCTTCGGCTATCGCCGCCGTCTCGGCCACGGCCTTGCCGGCCGCCACATCCTCGCCGACCAGCTTGAAGAAGGCCTGGATCGAGCGGCCGCCATTGGCGGGCAGCTTGCGGCCGACCAGATCCATCGCCTGCACGCCGTTGGCGCCTTCGTAGATCATCGCGATGCGTGCATCCCGCACCGCCTGCTCGACGCCCCATTCCCGGATATAGCCGTGGCCGCCGAACACCTGCTGGGCGAGCACGGTCACGTCGAAGCCCTTGTCCGTGCCATAGCCCTTGATGACGGGCGTCAGCAGCGAGATGAGATCGTCGGCCGCCTGCCGCTCTTCCTCGGTCTGCGCCAGATGGGCGAGATCGACCTGGAGTGCGCCCCACAGGCAGAGCGCCCGCAGCCCTTCGGTCAGCGCCTTGCCTTCCATCAGCATCCGCCGCACGTCCGGGTGGACGAACAGCGTGTCGGCGGGCTGGTCCGGCTCGGCCGGGCCGGTGAGCGCCCGCCCCTGCCGGCGATCCATCGCGTAGCGCACCGCCTGCTGATAGGCGAGCTCCGCCTGCGCCAGCCCTTGCAGGCCCACGCCCAGCCGCGCCTGGTTCATCATGATGAACATGGCGGCGAGGCCCTTATTCTCCTCGCCGACCATCCAGCCGGTCGCGCCGTCATAGTTCATGACGCAGGTGGCGTTGCCGTGGATGCCCATCTTGTGCTCGATCGAGCCGCAGGAGACGGCGTTGTGCGCGCCCAGCGACCCATCGTCGCCGACCATGAACTTGGGCACGAGGAAGAGAGAGATGCCCTTGCTGCCGGCCGGCGCGCCCGGCGTCTTGGCCAGCACCAGATGGATGATGTTCTCCGCCATCTCATGCTCGCCGCCGGAGATGAAGATCTTGGTGCCGCTGATGCTGTAGCTGCCGTCCGCCTGCGGCTCGGCGCGGGTCTTGATGAGGCCGAGATCGGTGCCGGCATGCGGCTCGGTGAGGTTCATCGTGCCACACCATGTGCCCGCGACCATGCTGGGCACATATTTCTTCTGCAATGCCTCGCTGCCCTTGGCGAGGATGGCGGAGACGGCCGCCCCGGTCAGGCCATGATACATGTTGAAGGCATGGTTGGCGGCGGTGAAATATTCCTCGACGCCAATCGCCATCACCATCGGCAGGGCCTGGCCGCCAAATTCCTCCGGCGCATGCAGCGTCGTCCAGCCGCCGTCCACGAACTGCCGGAACGCCTCGGGGAAGCCCGGCGGCACGGAGACCGTGCCATCATCATTGCGCGTGCAGCCATGCTGGTCGCCCACCGCGTTCAGCGGGAACAGCACTTCCGAGGCGAACTTGCCGCCCTCCTCCAACACCGCCTGCACGATGTCCGGCGAGGCGCTCGCGAAGCCCGGCAGATTGGCCAGCCGGTCGAGCCCGACAATCTCGTCGAGGACGAAGCGCGTGTCGGCGACGGGAGCGGTGTAGGTCGGCATTGAAACTCTCCTGAGACTGCGGGGACACCGCCGACCCGTCAGGCCCCGCGCGCGCGGGCACCATCCTCGACGAGCGCGATGAAACTGGTCAATTCGGCGATCGCGGCGTCGATATCGACACGTTGGCCCTCAAGCAATGCGATACGTTCGCGACATTTGGCGATCGTCACCTCACGCTGGCTGCGGCGGCCGTCGCCGGCATCGTAGAGGTCGATCATCTCGCGGATCTCGCCGAGGCTGAAGCCCACCCGCTTGCCGCGCAGGATCCAGGCGAGCCGCGCCCGGTCGCGATGGCTGTAGATGCGCGCGAGGCCCTGCCGGCGTGGCGCGATGAGCCCTTCATCCTCATAGAAGCGCAGCGCACGCGGCGTGACGCCGAACTCCTCGCACAGGTCCGAGATGGCGAAATCCTCGCGCCCGTCCGGCTCGGGCTGCGGAATGCCGGCAATCATGCTGCGGGTGGCCATGGCGCGAGGCTAATGCCACCTTACGTTTACGTCAACGGCAAAGCGGCTGGCCGTCCGCCCCGGTCAGCCGGAGCGCCTGCGCGGGATCGCGGTCGCTGCGCGGGAAGGTGACGCCGGCGAAGGTGCCACGGCTGGAGCAGAGCTGGGCGCAGCTCACGTCCAGCGCGCCGGGCATCACGATCTGGTCGCCGTCATAGCGCGCGACGACGGTACAGTCCGCGCCCCTCCCCTCGAAGCGCAGCAGCAGCTTGTCGGCCGAGAGCTTGGCCCGGCCTTCGCCCCGGCAATATTCGTCCTGGCCGATCCGCATCTCGGCACCGAAGCGGTAGCGGCCGCGGGCATTGCCGTCCGACACCAGGCACAGCCGGTCGCGCCCGCCCTCATAGTTGCGGCCATAGGCGCCGGCGGGATCGATCCGGGCACTGTCCGGCAACGCGCCCGATTCGAGCGCGAGCGCATCCAGCGCCGAGGCGGCCTGGGTCGATGCCTGCCCGCCTCCGCCCTCGCCGCCCCGCTCGCCCGCATCCCCGCAGGCCGCGAGAGTGCCGAGCAGCGCGGCCGCGATCCACGGGCGGAGGGCCTTCACCGCGCCGACGGCTCCCTGTCCGCGATGCGCTCCAGGCCGTTCGCTGTGACGCGCCGGTAGAAGCATGTCCGCGCGCCGGTGTGGCAGGCTGGCCCCGCAGGCTCGACACGCAGCCACAGCGCATCCTGATCGCAATCGACACGCATCTCGACCACGCGCAGCACATTCCCGGACTCCTCGCCCTTGCGCCACAGTTTCTGGCGACTGCGCGACCAGAAGTGCGCCTCACCCGTGTCGAGCGTGGCTTGCAGGGCCTGCGCGTTCATATGAGCGAGCATCAGCAGTTCGCCGGTCGCGGCATCGGTCGCCACGGCGGTGACGAGACCGTCGCGGTCATATTTCGGATCGAGCGCGAGGCCCGCTTCTCGTGCATTGTCGGCCATGCGCTGCCTCTATCGGGTGATCCGGCCGGGGGGAAGCCGTGGAACGTCAGCCCCGGCCGATCAGCGCGCGCGCCATCTCATCCGCCACATGCGCGGCGGGACGGCCGGTCGCCTTGCTCCGCGCCCAGATGTCGCGCAGCCGCTCGGGAATCTGCGCGATCCGCGCCTCCACCTCGGCGCGGTCGCCATGGCCCAGATATTCGAGCGCGACATTGATGATGCCGCCGGCGTTGATGACATAATCGGGGGCATAGAGGATACCGCGCGCGTGCAGCCGGTCCGCGTCCGCCGGTGTGGCGATCTGGTTGTTGGCGCCACCAGCCACGATCGGCGCGGCCAGATGCGGGATCGACTGTTCGTTCAGGATCGCGCCCAGCGCATTGGGGCTGAAGATGTCGGCCTCGACGGTCATGATCGCCTGCGCGTCCACCGTCTGCGCGCCCAGTTCCGCCGCCAGCGCCTGCGCCCGTGCGGCGTCGACATCGGCCAGCGTCAGCCGCGCGCCGTCCGCCGCGAGCCGGCGGGCGAGACCGCCGCCGACGCTGCCCACGCCCTGGATCGCGACATGGACGCCCGCCATGTCGGCCTTGCCCAGACCTTCCGCCGCGGCCGCCCTGACGCCCAGATAGACGCCGAGCGCCGTCAGCGGGCCGGGATTGCCGCCCGCGGCCCCGCTCGCGACCGGCAGGCCGGAGACGTAGCGCGTACTGTGTGCGATGGCGGACATGTCCGCCTCGCTCATGCCGACATCCTCGGCGGTGATGTAGCGGCCGCCCAGCGATTCGATCGCCCGGCCGAAGGCGCGCAATTGCTCGGCCGTCTTGGCCGTGCCGTCGGAGAGGATGACGCCCTTGCCGCCGCCGATCGGCAGGCCGGCCATGGCGTTCTTGTAACTCATGCCGCGCGAGAGGCGCAGCGCGTCGGTCAGCGCATCCTCGTCCCGCGCATAGGTCCAGAAGCGCACGCCGCCGCTGGAGGGGCCGCGATGCGTGGAATGGACCGCGATGATGGCGCGCAGGCCGCTGTCGCGATCAGTGAAGAAATGAATCGTCTCATGGTCGTCGAAGTCCGGGTGGGACCACATCATGCTCAGATCGTCCTTTGCCAGGCGTTCCGCCGAACCCGGATGACTGGGCCATACCAGGGAGAAGAAGGAAAGGATGGGGCGACCGATGGGATCCGAACCCACGACCTCTGGTACCACAAACCAGCGCTCTAACCAACTGAGCTACGATCGCCACGGCGCTGCGAAGCGCGAGACGCGGCCCATAATGCGCAGCGGTGGGCGGCGTCAAGCCACGGCAGGAAAAAGGCACGGCAGGAAAAAGGGACGCGGAAGGCGGATATGAATGGGTGATGCCATCCGGAAAGGCGCCCGGCGGTGCCGGCTCAGGATGCGTAACGACGCGCACGCGGCGCGTAGGAAACGATCCGAGTGCGACTGGATGCGAGGCCGAAGATCGGGGTCGCGCCTTCCCTCCATCATCCCGGAGAAAGACGGCATCTCATGCGGCGGAAAGCCCGACTTCCGATGGGAGGGCAGCTTCCGCGGAAGCGGATGCGCTCTGAAGGGTGCGGCAAGCGTTCGCCGCGGCCCCGGAAACCGCCCTTGCCTTGCGAGCATCGGACGCCCGGCGCTGCTCGGCCGGCCATGAGGAAGAAACGCAAGCCAGACCGCATCGAATGCCAATCCGGCAACGGCCAGGCGACCCGCCAAGCCGGCATCGCTCCCTCCCCCCACGCGAGATGAGCATCGATGCCTGCATGCAGCGGATCGCCTGAACCGCCAAAAGAGCAGGGACGGATGATACCGACCCCATCCGGCCGCCTGAACGCTCGTCCCTCCTCCTCGCGCGAGGGCAGCGTACCGGCGCCAATTCTTTAGTTGACGGCGTCCTTCAGGCCCTTGCCCGCCTTGAACTTGGGCTGGCTGGAAGCCTTGATGGCCATCGTTTCGCCGGTACGCGGATTGCGGCCGGTCGACGCCTTGCGCTTGGAGACCGAGAACGTGCCGAAACCGACCAGGCGAACCTCATTGCCCTTCTTGAGGGCGTCGGTGATCGCGTCGAATACGGCCTCGACCGCCTTGCTGGCATCCGCCTTGGTAAGGCCGCTCTGGTCTGCGACCGAGCCGATGAGATCCTGCTTGTTCATGCCTTTAGAACCCCCTTCATAGGTGTCTTGTGGGTGGGAATCGTGCGACGAAGGCGCGCATAAAGGCGCGGTTGTTCGCCTGAGTCAAAGAATTTCGAGTAGTTAGCGTCTGGTTTCCGCCGTTTTCATCTCATTTTTGGGGCATCCGCTCCCAATATGGGAATGGATGCCTCAATGACGCAGCCCCGCGTCGCTTTCCGGCACAGATCCGAGCGGCGGCTGGGCCGCCAGATCGTCCGCTTCCGACCAGTCGATCGGCGTCAGCGGCGCGATCAGCGCGCGCGCCAGCACCTCGTCGACATGGGACACCGGAACGATTTCCAGCCCTTCGCGGATATTGGCCGGGATCTCGGCGAGATCCTTCTCATTCTCCTGCGGGATGAGCACGGTCTTGATGCCGCCGCGCAGCGCCGCCAGCAGCTTTTCCTTGAGGCCGCCGATCGGCAGCACCCGCCCGCGCAGCGTCACCTCGCCGGTCATCGCCACATCCTTGTGGACGGCAATGCCGGTCAGCGTCGAAACGATCGAGGTCACCATGCCGATGCCCGCGCTCGGTCCATCCTTCGGCACCGCGCCCTCGGGCAGGTGGATGTGGATGTCCTTGCGCTGGAAGATGCTGGGCTTGATGCCGTAGCCCGGCGCCCGCGCCTTCACATAGGAAAAGGCGGCCTGCACCGATTCGGTCATCACATCGCCGAGCTTGCCGGTGGTCCTGATCGCGCCCTTGCCGGGCACGGTCACCGATTCGATGGTCAGCAGCTCGCCGCCCACCTCGGTCCAGGCGAGGCCGGTCACCGCGCCGATCTGATGCTCCTCCTCGGAGACGCCATGGCGGAACTTGCGCACGCCCGCATAGTCGCCGAGATTGTCCGGCGTCACGGTGACGCTGGTCTCCTTGCCCTCCAGGATGCGGCGCAGCGCCTTGCGTGCCAGCCGGGCGATCTCGCGCTCCAGCGTGCGCACGCCGGCCTCGCGGGTATAATAGCGGATGAGGTCGCGCAGCGCCTCCTCCGCAATCGCGAACTCGCCATCCTTGAGACCATGCGCCTCGATCTGCTTGTCGATGAGGTGCCGCTGGGCGATCTCCACCTTCTCGTCCTCGGTATAGCCTTCGAGGCGGATGATCTCCATGCGGTCGAGCAGCGCCTGCGGCAGGTTGAGGCTGTTCGCGGTGGTGACGAACATCACGTCCGACAGGTCGACGTCGATCTCCAGATAATGGTCCTGGAACCGGCTGTTCTGCTCGGGATCGAGCACTTCAAGCAGCGCCGAGGCGGGATCGCCCCGGAAATCCTGGCCCAGCTTGTCGATCTCGTCGAGCAGCACCAGCGGATTCATCGCGCCGGCCTTCTTGAGATTGGCCGCGATCTTGCCCGGCATGGAGCCGATATAGGTGCGCCGGTGGCCCCTGATCTCCGCCTCGTCACGCACGCCGCCCAGCGACTGGCGCACGAACTCGCGGCCCGTCGCCCTGGCGATGCTGCGGCCGAGCGAGGTCTTGCCCACGCCCGGAGGGCCGACGAGGCACAGGATCGGGCCTTTCAGCTTGTCCGAGCGCGCCTGCACGGCGAGATATTCGACGATCCGGTCCTTCACCTTGTCGAGCGCGAAATGGTCGGCGTCCAGCACCGCCTGCGCCTTGACGAGGTCCTTCTTGAGCTTGCTCTTCTTGCCCCAGGGCAGGCCCAGCAGTGCGTCCAGATAATTGCGCACCACCGTGGCTTCAGCCGACATGGGCTGCATCGCGCGCAGCTTCTTGAGCTCCGCGTCGGCCTTGGCGCGGGCTTCCTTGCTCAGCTTCGTCTTCTTGATCTTGTCGGCCAGCTCGGACAGCTCGTCGCCCTCCTCGCCCTCGCCGCCGCCCAGCTCGCGCTGGATCGCCTTGAGCTGCTCATTCAGATAATATTCGCGCTGGGTCTTCTCCATCTGGCGCTTCACGCGGCCGCGGATCTTCTTCTCGACCTGCAGCACGCCCAGCTCGCCCTCCATGAAGGCGAACACCATCTCCAGCCGCTTCATCGGATCGGCCTCGACCAGCAGCGCCTGCTTGTCGGCCACCTTCACCGCCAGATTGGCGGCGACGAAATCGGAGAGGCGCCCGGCTTCCTCGATCTCGCGCAGCTGCACGGCGGTCTCGGGCGGCATCTTCTTGTTGAGCTTGGCGTAATTCTCGAACTGGTCGGCCACCGAGCGCATCATCGCCTCGACCTCGGTACCGGCGGATGCGGCATCCTCGACCGGCGTGACGGCGGCGACCATATGGCCATCCTCGTCGCGCAATTCGGAGAGAGTCGCGCGCTGCTTGCCCTCGACCAGCACGCGCACATTGCCGTCCGGCAGCTTCAGCATCTGCACGATGCTGGCCACCACGCCGACATCATAGAGCGCGTCGCGGTCGGGATCGTCCTCGGACGGGTCGAGCTGCGCGACGAGGAAGATGTCCTTGTCGCCGTCCATCGCCTTTTCCAGCGCCGTCACGCTCTTGTCGCGTCCCACGAACAGGGGCACGATCATCTGCGGGAAAACGACGATGTCCCGCAGCGGGAGCAGGGGCAGATCGAGAGTCATGCTATCTCCAACATGCGCACGGCACGGTCGGCCGGCGACTTCACATGCTTCATATCGGCCTGTGCGGCCGGTGTTTCAATGCTGCGACGCGGCAAACGCCCGGGTAACCCTGTTGCGGGACCCTGGCAGCGCGCTCAGAACGGCAGCTTGAAGCCCGGCGGCAGCGGCAGGCCGCTCGCCATCTTGCTCATCTGCTGCTGGGCGACCTCGTCCGCCTTGGCGCGCGCGTCGTTGAACGCCGCGACGACCAGATCCTCCAGCATGCCCTTGTCCGCGGGCACGATCAGGCTGTCGTCGATGGACAGGCCGAGGATGCGCCCCTTGGCACTGGCCCGCACCTTCACGAGCCCGCCGCCGGCCGCGCCTTCCACCTCGACATGGTCAAGCTCGGCCTGCGCCTTCTGCATCTCTTCCTGCACCCGGCTCGCCATGCCGAGAATGTCGTTCAAATCCTTCATCTGCGTTCACTCCAAGTCTTGTCCTGTGCCGGATCGATGAGTTGCGCGCCGGGGAAAGCCTCCAGCGCCGCCGCCACGACCGGGGTGCGGGCGAGGTCGTCGAGCCGGGCCTGCCGCTCGGCCTCCTGCTGCTCGCGCAGGCTGGGCGCGCCCTGCGCATTGCTCGACCGGACGTCCCAGGGCGCGCCGGTCAGGTCCTTGAGCGCGCTCGCCACCTGCCGCGGGAAATCCGCGTCGAGCGGCTGGAGGATCCTGAACTCCAGCTCCGGCGGCGCATAGCGCACCAGGCTCACATAGTCATGCAGCTCCGCGCCGAGCCGGGGAAAGCGATCGAGCATCCGCGCGACCAGTTCGGCGAAATCAACCGGCAACGCCGGCCCGGCGGAAGGCGCCGCGATCTGCGCGCTCGGCGGCGGCGCGGGCGCGCTCTCCCCGGCCGGCGCGCCGCCGCTGCCTTCGCGGATCAGCCGCGCCAGCTCGGAAGGGTCGGGCATGGTCGCGGCATGGATCAGCCGCAGCAGCGCCATCTCGCAGGCCGCCTGCGGCCGCGCCGCCGCCACGATCTCGGCATGGCCCTTGAGCAGCAGTTGCCAGAACCGATGCAGCGCGGTGAAGGGCAGCGTCTCGGCCCAGCCGGCGATGGCGGCGCGCTCCGCCTCGGCATGACGGTCCAGCCCGGCGCCCCGTCCCGCCTTGGCGGTGGTGACGGCATGGATCAGCTCCAGCAGCGCGTTCACCGTCGCCACCGGCTCGACGCCCAGCGATTCCTGCTCGGCCAGCGCATCCAGCATGGCCGGCGCGTCGCCCGCCACGATATGGTCGAGCAGCCGCCGCACCGCGCCGCGATCTGACAGGCCTAGCATCGCGCGCACCTGATCGGCGGAGACGAAGGGCCGCCCCTCGACCGTCTCGGCATGCGCGATCGCCTGATCGAGGATCGATTGGCCGTCGCGCGCCGAGCCTTCCGCCGCCGTGGCGATCAGCCGCAGCGCGTCATCCTCGGCGTCCACGCCTTCCTTGCCACAGATCATGCGGAAATTCTCGGTCAGCAGGTCCACCGGAATGCGCCGCAGGTCGAAGCGCTGGCAGCGCGAGAGCACCGTGATCGGCACCTTGTTCACCTCGGTGGTGGCGAACAGGAACTTCACATGCTCGGGCGGTTCCTCAAGTGTCTTGAGCAACGCATTGAAAGCATTGCGCGACAGCATGTGGACTTCGTCGATGATGTAGATCTTGAAGCGCGCGGAAACGGCCGCATAGCGCACCGCCTCGATGATCTCGCGCACATCGTCCACGCCGGTGTGGCTGGCGGCGTCCATCTCGATCACGTCGATATGGCGGCCCTCGGCGATCGCCTTGCACGGCTCGCACTGGCCGCAGGGGTCGATGGTCGGTCCGCCCTGTCCGTCCGGTCCCACGCAGTTGAGCGCCTTGGCGATGAGCCGCGCGGTCGAGGTCTTTCCGACGCCGCGCACGCCGGTCATCAGGAAGGCGTGCGGCAACCGGTCGCGCTTGATCGCATTGGCGAGCGTGCGCACCATCGCATCCTGGCCGATCAGCTCGGCGAAGGTCTGCGGACGATAGGCGCGCGCCAGCACGCGATAGCCGCCGGCCCGCTCCATCGGTTGCGGCGGCGGAGGCGTGCCGAAGTCGAGGCCCGGCCCCGGATCGGTCTCTTGGGGGGAATCAGTCATTGCGAGGGACTCTAGAGCATCGCCGTCCGGATCGGAACCGTCACGCCGCGCGCCGCGCACGCGCCGCAGTTGGCAGGGCGATGCCGATCAGGATCAGCGCCATGCCGACCATATGATAGCCGTGGATCGGTTCCGCCAGCACCAGCGATGCCAGCAGCGCGCCGAACAGCGGCTGGAGATTGACCGCCTGCCCCACATCGGCCGCGCCGATCCGCTCCACCGCCAGATTGTAGAGAAAATAGGCGATGAGCGAGGGAAAGAGGATGATATAGCCGACACCGGCCAGTACCGGCAGCGAAAGATGGACCGGATGGCTTCGCAATTCTGCGATCGAGAAGCCCATCATGGCGATGGCGCCGATGGCGATGGTCACGCCGACGAAGCTCATGCCGTGCATCGGCGGGCGCAGGCGCAGCAGCACCGTGTAGAGCGCCCAGACGATCACCGCGCAGAGGATGAGCGCGTCGCCGCGATTGAAGGTCAGCGTCGCCAGCACGGCCGGATCGCCCTTGAGGATGATCGCCACCACGCCCGCCGCCGCGATCAGCACGCCCGCGATCTGCACGAAGAGCGGCCGGCTCCGGAAGATCAGGGCATCGAGCGCCAGCACCAGCGCCGGGACCGCCGCCTGAATGAGCAGGCTGTTCGACGCCGTGGTATATTGCAGCCCGGAATAGAAGAAGGCGTTGAACGCGCCCATGCCGAGCATGCCGAGCAGCAGGATGATCGGCCAGTGCGCCCGGATGATCGCGCGATCCGCCACGATGAGCCGCCAGCAGAAGGGCAGCGCCAGCAGGAACGCGCCGCCCCAGCGCCAGAAAGCCAGCGTGAAGGGCGGCACATCGTTCCGCAAGGCCCGCGCCACGACCGAATTGCCCGACCAGAACAGCATCACCAGCGCGAGCATCAGATAGACGGCGCGGCGCGACCTCAGTTGCAATGGACCATCTCCGACGGACCCCGACAGGCGATCCGCGCCTATGGCCCGACACGGCATCCCCGCGCAAGGCGGGTTCGAGACCGGAGGTGGCGCAGGGCATCGTTGCTTCACAACCAGTGCTCCTGCGAAGGCAGGAGCGTTGATATTTGCGGGGCGTGCAGGCTCAGGCCGGGCAGCGTCGGCAATAAAATTCCACCGTCACGTAAGGAAAGCATCGCGCCCTATGCTTGCATTTCGCGCGCAACGGGCTTCTAAGCTGAACCTCCAGTTCCGGATCGCAGGGGGACCAGCCGCATGACCACAGCCGAGGCGACGCCCGCGCTCACCATCGTCGACCATGCCGACCGGGCCTTCTTCGGCCATCCCAAGGGCCTGGGCTATCTCGCCTTCACCGAGGCGTGGGAGCGTTTCTCCTATTATGGCATGCAGACGCTGCTGGTCCTCTACATGACCAAATATCTGCTGCTGCCCGGGCAGGTGGAACGCGTGTTCATGATGGACGCGTTCCGCACGCTGCCGCTCTACAGCGGCCTCGACGGCCAGCCGCTCGCCTCCGCCATTTTCGGCACCTATGCCGCCTGCGTCTATCTGACGCCGATCCTGGGCGGCCTGATCGCCGACCGGCTGCTCGGCAAGCGGCGCACGGTGCTGCTCGGCGCGATCACCATGGCGGCCGGCCATTTCCTCATGGCGTTCGAGGCGAGCTTCCTGTTCGCCCTGCTCTGCATGGTGCTGGGCTCGGGCATGTTCAAGGGCAATATCGCCAGCCAGGTCGGCGCGCTCTACAAGCCGGGCGACCTGCGCCGCGCGGACGCTTTCCAGATCTTCTATCTCGGCATCAATGCCGGCGTCATCCTCTCGCCGCTGATCGTCGGCACGCTGGGCGAGAAGGTCGGCTGGCACTGGGGCTTCGGCGCGGCGGGCATAGGCATGCTCGTCGGTCTCGCCATCTATGTGGCCGGCCAGAAATATCTACCCTCCGAGCATTTCGCGCCACAGGGCAAGGCAGCCCGCACGGCCGAGCCGCGCCCCGCCATGACGCGCTCGGACTGGCTGGCGCTGATCGCCGTGCTCATCCTCATCCCGGTGATGGCCGTGGCCATCGTGCCCAACAACCAGATCTTCAACGCCTATCTCATCTGGGGCGACGAGAAGTTCGACCTCGTCTTCTTCGGCACGCGCCTGCCCACCTCCTTCCTCGTCACGCTGGACGCCATCGTCTCGGTGAGCTTCCTCGCCATCGTGGCGCTCTTCTACCGCTGGTTCAGCCGGCACTGGAAGGAGCCGGACGAACTGGGCAAGATGATCATCGGCTCGCTCTTCTCGATCGGCGGCATGCTCTGCCTCGCCACGGCTGCGGCGAGCGCCACCGGCGACCAGAAGATCGGCCTGTTCTGGCCGATGATGTTCGAGCTGATGAATTCCATCGGCTTCGCGCATCTGCTGCCGGTGAGCCTCGCGCTGTTCACGCGCCTCGCGCCCCGTGCGCTCAACGCAACGGTGGTCGGCCTCTATTATCTCGCCTTCTTCGGCGCCAATTCGCTGGTCGGCTGGGTCGGCGGCTTCTACGAGACGATGCCGACGCCCGCCTTCTGGATGATGCATGCCGGTTTCGCCGCCGCCTCGGGCGCGGTGTTCCTGCTGTTCAAGCTGGTGCTGGCGCGCCGTTTGCTGCACGATCCGGTGACCGTCGACGCCTGATCGCTGGGCGAGTCTGTCGAGGAGAGGTGGAAGCCGGAACGACCCGCAGCGAATTCGTTGTGGCTGCTTCCGTCAGGATCTGACCAGGTTGGCGAAGACTACGTCCGCCCGACTTCCGTCGCGGCATATGGCGGCGATGCGGGCGAATTGCAAGCGGATCACGGTGCCCGATGCGCCGCGATCCGGAAGGAGGCCGTCATGAGCGAGGAGACCCCGTCCCAACCGACCGCCGGCCGTATCACCGGCCTCGGCGGCATCTTCTTCAAGGCGCGCGATCCGGCCGCGCTCGCCGCCTGGTATCGCGACGTGCTGGGCATCGGCATGGAAGGCTGGAACGGCGCCATGTTCCCCGCCGACGCGCCCGGCCGGCCGCCCTTCCAGCTCTGGACGCCGTTCGAGGCGACCACCGACTATTTCACGCCGTCCGAGCAGGGCTATATGATCAATTTTGCGGTGGACGATCTCGATGCCTTCCTCGCTCGCCTGGCGGAGAAGGGCGTGAAGCCGCTGCGCCGCGACGACAGCGATCCGGGCGGCCGCTTTGCCTGGATCATCGACCCGGAAGGCAGCAAGATCGAGCTGTGGCAGCCGAAATAGGGCTGGGTTGATACTTTGACCTCAGTGCTCCTGCGAAAGCAGGAGCCCAGGGCGCATGAGCAGTGCCTTACCGCCCTGGGCTCCTGCTTTCGCAGGAGCACTGCCTCGGATTACGGGTCGCTCAAATCCCCTGCATGTTCCGGCTCTCGGCGGGAATGCGCACGGTCAGCGTGGGCAGGTCCGCATCCAGCACGATCTGGCAGGCCAGCCGACTCGTCCGCGTCGTCGATGCGGCGAGGTCGAGCATGTCCTCCTCTTCCTCGCTGGCGCGCGGGAGCCTGGGGAAGTCATCGGGGTCGACGATCACATGGCAGGTCGAGCAGGCCATCTGGCCCTCGCATGTGCCTTCGAGCGGTTGGCCGGCGGCCTGGGCCACGTCGAGCAGCACGTCACCCGGCGCCGCATCGACGTCGCGGACATGCTGTCCGTCCGCACTCAGAAAGCGCACCCGCGTCATGCCACCGCCCTCTGCATCGCCGCCGCCTCGTTGATGAGCGCGGCTGCCTCCTCCAGCTCGTCCAGCGTCGTATAGCGGCCGAAGCCCAGGCGCAGCGCGCCGCGCGCATCGGCATCGCCCAGGCCGATCGCCTTGAGCACATGGCTGGGCCGCCCCGTGCCGCTCGAACAGGCCGAGCCGAGCGACAATGCCACGGTGCGCACCTGCGAGAGCAACCGCGCCGCGTCGAGCCCGGGCCGGCGCAGGTTGAGATTGCCGTGATAGCGCTCCGTCAGCGAGCCATTGACCCGCCACTCGGCGAACAGGACCAGCGCCCGCTCCCAAAGCGTCTCGACATGAGCCAGGTCCGCCTCGCGCCGCGCCGCCGCCAGCTCCGCCGCCACGCCGAAGCCGGCGCACAGCATCGGCGAGAGCGTGCCCGGCCGGATGCCGTCCTCCTGCCCGCCGCCATGCATGAACGGCGGCAGTTCCAGCCCCTCGCGCATCCACAGCGCGCCGACGCCCTTGGGGCCGTGCATCTTGTGCGCGGTGATCGCCACCATGTCCGCGTCCGGTGTCGGGAACTTGCCGAAGCCCTGCACCGCGTCGCACAGCACCGGCACGCCGCCGGCGCGCGCGATGCCGATCAGCGCGTCGAGCGGCTGCATGACGCCGATCTCATTGTTGACCTGCATCACCGCGAGCAGCGCCGCGCGTTCGTCGATGGCGGCCTCGGCGATGTCGAGATCGACCAGCCCGTCCGCGCCGACGGGGAGGATCACCGGCTCGAAGCCCTCGTGCCGCAGCGCCATCACCGTATCGAGCACCGCATGATGCTCGCTCGCCAGGGTGACGACCCGCCGGCGCCCGGCCGGCGCCGTGCGCGCCGCGCCGTGAATGGCGATGTTGAGCGCTTCCGTCGCGCCGCTGGTGAAGATGAGGCGGCCCCGCGGCCGACCCAGCGCGGCCCGCACGCGGTCGCGCGCCAGCTCCGCATCGGCCGCGGCGGTGCGGCCGATGCGATGGGCGCTGTTGGGGTTGCCATAATGGGCCATGGCGTTGGTCATGGCCTCGGCGACTTCCGGCGCGAGCGCGGTCGTGGCCTGATAGTCCAGATAGATCATGTTGTTCGCGTTCCCGTCCTCACCGCCTGCCACTGCGCAAGAAAGGCGTCAATGTCCCGCACCTGCGTGTCATGCCCCAGACTGACACGGAGTATCTCGGCCGATGCCGCATCGCCCCAGCCCATGGCGGCGAGCACATGGCTGGGGCGCAGGCTGCCCGAGGAGCAGGCGCTGCCCGCCGAGACCGCTATGCCGGCCATGTCCATGCGGATGAGCTGCGCCTGGGCGGAGACGCCCGGCATGCGGTAACTGCCGATGGTGGGCAGGCGCGGCGCTCGCTCCGCCACCACCGCGCCGCCCGCCGCGCGGATGCCCGCGTCGAGCCGCGCGCGCCAGTCCGCCGCGCGGGCCAGCCAGCCCCGCTCCGCCTCCAGCGCGGCGGCGAAGCCCAGCGCCAGCGGCATCGCCTCGGTGCCCGGCCGATAGCCCTGCTCCTGCCCGCCGCTCGGCCGCAGCAGCGTCAGGTCGCGCACCAGCAGCGCGCCGATGCCGATCGGGCCGCCCAGCTTGTGCGCGCTCATCGCGATCATGTCCGCGCCCCGGGGCAGCGCCAGCTTGCCCGCGCCCTGGCTGCAATCGGCGAAGAGATGCGCGCCGGCGGCATGGATGCGCGCGGCGAGATCGTCCAGCGGCTGGATGACGCCGGTCTCGCTGTTCACCTGCTGGATCGCCAGCAGCGCCCCGGACGGCAGCGCCTCCGGCAGCCGGACCATGCCGTCCGCATCGACGGGCAGCCGCGCCTCGGGCGGGACATGGCGCAACACCGCGTCATGCTCGGTCGCGCCGGCCCGCACCACGCTTGCCGTCGCCCGCCCGAGCGCGAGCGCGATCGCCTCGCTGGCCCCGGCGGTGAGGATCAGATGTCCATCCCAGTCCAGCGCCGCCGCGATCCGCCGCCGCGCATCCTCCAGCAGCGCCCGCGCCTGCCGGCCGCGCGCATGCGGCGAGGAGGGATTGGCCCAGGCGGCGAAACCCTCCAGCACGGCCTCGCGCGCGGCGGGCAGCAGCGGCGTCGTCGCGGCATGGTCGAGATAGATGCGGCTTGTCATTCCAGTCCTTGGCGGCGTGGGAACCGGCACGGTCCCAAGAAGATTGCGAAATCGCGCTGTCTCCCTATATAAGCGCCCGTTCCCGTGGCGTCAGCCTTCGTGCCGCCGCCCTGCCCGTATCGATCCACAGGTGCCATGCCCGACGTCATCTTTCCCGGCCCCGAAGGCCGCCTCGAAGGCCGCTTCAGCCCCCCGCCCCGCCCGCGCGCGCCGGTCGCGCTGATCCTGCACCCGCACCCGCAGGGCGGCGGCACGATGAACGACCGCATCACCCAGGCGCTCTACAAGACCTTCGTGAAGCGCGGCTTCGCGACGCTGCGCTTCAATTTCCGCGGCGTGGGCCGCAGCCAGGGCACGTTCGACAACGGTATCGGCGAACTGTCGGACGCCGCCGCCGCGCTCGACTGGGTGCAGAGCTTCCATCAGGAAGCGCAGACCACCTGGATCGCCGGCTTCTCCTTCGGCGCCTGGATTTCCATGCAGTTGCTGATGCGCCGACCGGAAGTGCGCGGCTTCATCTCGGTGGCGCCGCCGGCCAACATGTATGATTTCTCGTTCCTCGCCCCCTGCCCCGCCTCCGGCATCATCGTGCAGGGCGTGAACGACGAGGTGGTGACCGCGCCGTCCGTGCAGAAGCTGGTCGACAAGCTGCGCACGCAGAAGGGCATCACCATCCATCATGACGAGATCCGCAACGCCAATCACTTCTTCGAGCATGAGCTGGACCAGCTGATGATGAGCGTCGACAATTATCTCGACATGCGCCTCGCGCCGGATTCGCCGATCCGGTAATCCCGAGTCGCGCCGGAAGGGCTCCGCCAGCTTCCGGTTCCCTTCCTGCTTCGCGATGCCCAGGCTCGCGATGCTGTTCACTGGCACCCTCCGCAGGTCGCCACTTCAACGGTTCATCGCGCCCAGCGCACCGGTTGGCGACACATGCGCGCCGCCGGAGCGTGTCATAGAGGCACTCGCACAAATCCATGATTTCCGCCGCAAATTCGTTGACAACGGCTCGACCCCCGCTGAAACATGCTTAATCCCAGTTAACCCTGACTGGGCACCTGAATGGGGAGATTCAGATGCGTATCTTCACGACCATGATGGCAGCGACGCTGCTGTCGACCGCCGCCTTCGCGGCAAGCACTGCCAATGCCGCCACACTGGTGGTCGATGTATCCGGAATTGACAGCTATGGTGGGTATGGCGATCCGGGCAACACCATCTTGAGCTTCGACATCGGCGCCGGTTCGATCGTCACTGACGTCGCCTATGACGTTTCGCTGGAAGCCTTCTCGCCGAGCTGGCTCTCGGAGATCACCCTCGACTTCACCGATTCGGCCACGCTGGCCGGCGTTTCCCTGACGCCGGGTTTCATGGATTCCACCTCGGGCGTGGGCTCCTATGCGGATTCCGCGAGCCTGGTCGATCTCGGCCTTTCCTTCGCGGTGGGTGACGATGGCATCCTGCTCCTGCAGTTCTACGACTCGTTCGACGATTCGAGCGTGACGCCGGACGGCCGCTGGACGCAGGGTTCGATCACCTTCACCTACACGGCCACCGATACGCCGGCCGTGCCCGAGCCCGCCACCTGGGCGATGCTCATCAGCGGCTTCGCGCTCGCCGGCGCCGCCATGCGCCGCCGCGCAACGGTCGCCTTCGCCTGAGCGAAACGGCCCTGGCCAATATGGAAGCCGCCGGTCTCGCGACCGGCGGCTTTTTTAGAAGTCATGGAGTTCGCAAAACCGGATATGGCTCGAAGGCCAGCGATTGATATTCGATTTTGCTCGGCGACCGGACATGACTCGTTTCAGGGGTTGGGTGGCAGCAAAGCGACCTTGATCTGGCGCACATATGACAAGGCATGGCCCGCGCTGTCATAACGCACCTGATCTCGCCAGCCGGACCGCTTGAGTTCATCGCATAGAGCGGGCCACACAGCCGCATCGGCTTCCGTCTTGGCTTCGCATTCCTCAATGCTGCCGGTAACCCCAATTCGAACGATGAGTTCGAGTTGAGGCGGTCTCTCGCCGTGCGCTTGCTCGGCGGTGGGCCTGACACCCAGGTCCGGCGGACTCTCAACCGGATACCGAATCTCGCCAGGACGATCCGGCAGAAAGAAACTCAAGGCGCCACGCCAGACACCGTAGCTGGGCTGTCCTTGCCCATCCCTTGCAGGCGTAAATCGGGCTCGCATAAGGTGCGCGCAGAAAATGGAACTGAAGTCGGTTCCGATGATCTCGTCGACCTCGCACGCACGTGGCTTCCCCTTCGGGTCGATCAGCAACCGGAGGACTGCCGCGCCTTGCTCACCCCGCGCCACGGCAGCACCGGGATAATCGGTGAACCGTATCACGGGCCGACGCGGCAGCTGAGGCGCAGCCATCCCGCTCGCGGCTGCGATGGCGGCAACAGCCATCAGAGCAATCATTGATCCCACCTCCCCACTCGCAGATTATCGACGGCAACAGCGGCTTGCAATGGAACCGCGCGCGCAGGAATGACCGATCAGGTACGCGCCGCTTCCACCAACTCCGCCAGCTCCAGCCAGCGCTCCTCGGCCGCATCCTTCTCCGCCCGCGCCGTCTCGATGGCCGCCGTCAGGTCCGCGAAGCGCTTGGGGTTCTTCGCGTAGAGATCGGGGTCGGACAGTGCTGCCTCGTCGCGTGCGATCGCGGCCTCGATCGCCTCGATCCGCTGGGGCAGCAGATCATAGTCGCGCTGGTCCTTGTAGCTGAGCTTGGCGGCCCTGGGCGGGGGGGGTGCGGCGGGCGCATCCGCCTTCGCGGCCGGCTTCCTGGCCTGCGCCATGGGCTTGCGCCGCTTGGCCTCCCAGTCGGCATAGCCGCCCGCGATGACATCGACCCGGCCCGATCCGTCCAGGCCCAGCGTCACCGTCACGGTGCGGTCGAGGAAGTCGCGGTCGTGGCTGACGATGAGGACCGTGCCCTCATAGTCCGCGATCACCTCCTGCAGCAGGTCGAGCGTCTCCAGATCGAGATCATTGGTCGGCTCGTCCAGCACCAGCAGGTTGGACTCGCGGGCGAACTCGCGCGCCAGCAGCAGGCGCGAGCGCTCGCCGCCCGACAGCGTGCCGATGCGCGCGTCGACCAGGCCGGGATCGAACAGGAACTCCTTGAGATAACCCTGGATATGCTTCTTGTTGCCGCGCACCGTCACCCAGTCGCCGCCGTCCGCCAGGATGTCGCGCACGCGCTTCTCGGGCTGGAGCAGCCGGCGCTGCTGGTCGATGACGATGCCGTCCAGCGTCCGCGCGCGCATGACGGTGCCCTCGTCCGGCTCCAGCTCGCCGGTCAGCAGGCGCAGCAGCGTGGTCTTGCCCGCGCCGTTGCCGCCGACGATGCCGATCCGGTCGCCGCGCTGGATGCGCAGGGAGAAATCCTTGATGACCGCGCGGTCCCCGAAACGCTTGGTCACATGCTCGGCGGTGATGACGCTCTTCGTCTTCACATCGTCGGAGACCACCGCCATCTTCGCCGTGCCCTGCGGGCCGATCATCGCCGCGCGGGCGGCGCGCATCTCGTGCAGCCTGGCGAGGCGGCCCTGATTGCGCTTGCGCCGCGCGGTGACGCCGCGCTCCAGCCAGTGCGCCTCGATCTTGAGCTTCGCGTCCAGCTTGTCGGCCGCGCGCGCCTCCTCGGCATAGACCTTGTCCATCCACGCCTCGAAGCCGCCGAAGCCCACCTCGTTGCGGCGCAGGCTCCCGCGGTCGAGCCACAGGGTCGAGCGGGTGAGGCGCGTGAGGAAGGTGCGGTCATGGCTGATGGCGATGAAGGCGCCGTTGTAGCGGCCGAGCCAGTCCTCCAGCCAGTCGATGGCGGCGATGTCGAGATGGTTGGTCGGTTCGTCGAGCAGCAGCAGGTCCGGCTCGCTCGCCAGCGCCCGGCAGATGGCGGCGCGGCGGCGCTCGCCCCCGGAGGCCGTCGCAGCCTCGCGCGAGAGATCGATGCCGATCTGGTCGGCGATCGCCTCCACCTCGTGCCGCGCCGGCGCGCGCGCACCGGACAGGGCGAAATCCAGCAGCGTCGGGAAGGCGCTCACGTCCGGGTCCTGCTCCAGCATCACCACATTGGTGCCCGGCACGATCGCGCGCTTGCCCTCGTCCGGCTCGATGCTGCCGGCGATCAGCTTCATGAGCGTGGTCTTGCCCGCCCCGTTGCGGCCGATGAGCGCCAGCCGGTCGCGCTGGCCGATATGCAGGTCCAGCCCGCGGAACAGCCAACCGGCGCCCTGGACGAGGCCGAGATTTTCATAGGAAAGAAGTGGCGCTGCCATGACGCGGCGCTAAAACAGATGCATGGCGCGGGGGCAAGGCCGGTGTTCGGCAGCATGGGTCATCATCGGTTCAGCCGCAAACGCGCAGGAGGCCCGCTCGATGAACGAACAGGAAGGATATCCGACATGCGACGCTTGTCCCTTGCCCCTGCCCTCATGCTCGCCGCCACGGCGGCCGCGCTCATGACGCCGGCCATGGTTTCCGCCCAGGACGATCAGGGCGCGATGCGGATGATCCCAGCGGGCGGGCCGGTCCTGTCGCTCTCCGTCACCGAAGCCATCGACAGCGCGCCGGACATGGCGACGCTCTCCACCGGCGTGCAGACCAATGCCCAGACCGCGCAGGAGGCGATGAGCCAGAATGCCGCGCTGATGGAGAAGCTGATCGCGGCCGTGACCCGGGGCGGCGTCGAGCGCAAGGACATCCAGACCAGCGGCATCAACCTCAGCCCGCAATATGACTACAGCAATCGCAGCGACGGCCAGCCGCCCCGCTTCCTCGGCTATCAGGCCAGCAACCAGCTGACCCTCACCATCCGCCAGATCGACAAGGCCGGCGCCCTCATCGACGCCATGGTCTCCGCCGGCGCGACCAACATCAACGGCCCGACTTTCGGCATCGCCGAGCCCGAGCGCATCCTCGACCAGGCCCGCGCCAAGGCGGTCCAGACGGCGCAGGCCCGCGCCAATCTCTATGCGCAGGCGACCGGCTACCGCACCGCCCGGCTGATCGCCGTGGACGAGAGCGGCAACATGCCCCGTCCTGTGCCGATGCCGCGCATGGCGATGATGGCCCAGTCGGACGCCGGCACGGAGATCCAGCCGGGGCAAGTCTCCAGTTCCATCACGCTCGGCGTGCAGTTCGTGCTGGAGCGCTGAACCGCAGCGAAAGAGGGCATTCAGCGGTCGTTCAAAGGGTCCGCTCTAAGGGACGTGCATGACGAAGCATCTCATCATGGCCTTCTCGCTCGGGCTCGCCGCGCTCATCGGCGCGGCGCTGCCCGCCGAGGCGCCGGCGCAGAGCTTCTCGCGCGGCGAGGAGCAGAACAATGCCCGCCGCCAGATGCTGGACGGCCAGGTGATGCCCTTCTCCGTCATCAAGCGCCGCGTCGAGCGCGAGATGGGGCGCGAGGCGTCCTATGTCGGCGTCGCCCCCTCCCCGCGCGAAGGCGTCTACCGCCTCCAGTTCCTGCGCAATGACGGCGTGGTGATCTGGGTCGACGTGGACGGCAAGACCGGCAATATCATCGCGCGGACCCGCTGAGCCGGGTCTGCGCCCTTGAACGGCGCCATTTGAGCATTATCAGGGCGATATCCGCCCCTTTCGGAAAGGAACATCATGCGCCTGCTGATCGTCGAGGATGAACCGACCCTTGGCCGCCAGCTCAAGTCCACGCTGGAGGGCGCCGGCTATGCGGTCGACCTCGCGACGGACGGCGAGGACGGCCACTTCCTGGGCTCCACCGAGAATTACGACGCCGTGGTGCTCGATCTCGGCCTGCCGGAAGTCGACGGCCTTACCGTGCTGGACCGCTGGCGCAAGGAGGGCAAGGACACGCCCGTGCTGGTGCTCACCGCGCGCGACAGCTGGTCGGACAAGGTGGCGGGGCTGGATGCGGGCGCTGACGATTATCTCGCCAAGCCCTTCCAGAGCGAGGAACTGATCGCCCGGCTGCGCGCGCTCATTCGTCGCTCCTCGGGCAACGCCTCCAGCGAGCTGACCGCCGGCGACGTCCGCCTCGACATGCGCTCGGGCAAGGTCACGCTCAACGGCGAGCCGGTGAAGCTCACCGCGCAGGAATATAAGCTGCTCTCCTACCTCATGCACCACAAGGGCAAGGTGGTGAGCCGCACCGAGCTGATCGAGCATATCTACGATCAGGATTTCGACCGCGATTCCAATACGATCGAGGTGTTCGTCACGCGCATCCGCAAGAAGCTGGGCGCCGACGTCATCTCCACCATCAGGGGGCTGGGCTACAGCCTGGACGAGCCCGCTGGCTGATCCGGCCTCCGCCGGGCCGGTCGCCACGGGATCGCCGCCCCGGCGCATCACCGGATCGCTCAGCCGGCGGATCATCATCATCTCGGCCCTGTGGATCGGCGCCCTGCTGCTGGGCGGGGGGCTCGCGCTCGACCGCGTGCTGACCAACGCGGTCACCACCAATTTCGACGATGGGCTGGACTATGTGCTCACCGCCATGATCTCCTCGGCCGAGGTCGGGCCGGAAGGCGAAGTGCTGTTCAATCGCCCCCTCGCCGACCAGCGCTTCCTGGAGCCGGCGAGCGGCCTCTATTATCAGATCAGCGGCGAGAATCATGAGGACTGGCGCTCCCGATCGCTGTGGGACCGCGCCATCCAGGTGACACCCGAGATGCGCGACCATCCCGGCCAGGGCATCGACAGCACCCAGTTCTCGGACGAACCGCTGCGCCTGATGACCCGCACGGTCATCCTGCCCGGCAGCCAGACGCGCTGGATCTTCATCGTGGCGCAGGCACGCGAGGGACTGGACGCGCAGATCCACACGCTGCGCACCACGCTGGTCAAGAGCTTCGCCGCGCTGGGCCTGGGCCTCATGGTCATGACCGCGCTCCAGGTCTTTTACGGCCTGCGCCCGCTGCGGCATATCCGGCGCGAGATCGCCCGGATGCGCACCGGCGAGAAGGCGCGCGTCACCGAGCCGCTGCCAAAGGAAGTGCAGCCGCTGGTGGAGGAACTGAACGCCCTGCTCGCCCACAATGAGCAGCAGGCCGAGGAAGCTCGCCGCCATGCCGGCAATCTCGCCCATGCGCTCAAGACGCCGCTCACCGTGGTGATGAACGCCGCGACCGCGCAGGCGCCCGATCTGGCCGGGACGGTGATCCGCGAGACCGCCACCATGCGCCGCCAGATCGACCATCATCTCGCCCGCGCCCGCGCGGTCGGCCGGCGCGGCGCAGCGCAGAGCCGCACGCCGGTCTGGCCCAGCCTGGAGGGCGTGGAACGCGCCGTCGAGCGGCTCTATCCAGACGTGCGCATCGATCGCGGCGGCAACCATGAGGCCAGCGTGCGGGTGGAGCGGCAGGATCTCGACGAACTGCTCGGCAATCTTATCGAGAACGCCGCCAAATATGGCGGGGGCAGCGTGTTCGTGACGGTGCAGGCGGCCGCGCCCTGGGTGGACATCCTCGTGGAGGATGACGGCGCCGGCATTCCCGAGGCCGACCGCGAGCGCCTGTTCGCGCGCGGCGCCCGGCTCGACAGCGGCAAGCCCGGCACCGGTCTCGGCCTCGCCATCGTGCGCGACGTGGCGGAGATCTACGGCGGCGGCGTCTCGCTGGACGAAAGCGAGGATCTGGGCGGTCTCATGGTCCGCCTGCGCCTGCCTGCCGGCTGATCTTTCCGGCGACGAAAAATGGGGCCGGACCTTGCCGGTCCGGCCCCTCTCCATTTGCGGGAAACGTTTGTTCAGGCGAACTGGATGTTCGTGCGCCGGCGACGCAGCGTCGAGCCGGCCAGCGCGAAGCCGCCGATCATCATCGCCCAGGTCGCCGGCTCGGGCACGGCGCCCGGCAGGTCCTTGACCTTGAAGTTGAAGTCGTCGGAGAGGCCGCCGGCGAAGTTGAACGCGACATGATCGATCGCGCCGTCGAACACGCCGCTCCAGCCCGAGCCTATGCCGAAGCTGAGGCCGGTAATCATCAGCTGCGAATTGTCGCCGGTCACGGCCAGCCAATCGTTCAGCGTCCGCATGTTGGCGATGATGTCGCCTTCATTGCCCGAACCGCCGGTAATGTTGTTGTTCGACCCGGTTGTGGCCCAGAACTTGCCGCTGTCGAGATCGATCGAGGAGGTCACCCAGCTGCCTTTCGTCGCCGTGCCCTGATAGGTCGGCTCGAAGACGAAGGTGGCCGCATAGGTAATCGGAAGGCCGAAGAACGAGCCCTGCCGCTCCACATTCAGCTTGAGCGCCGGAACCTGCTGCGCGCTGGTCGTGGAGTCAATATTCACGAACCAGTCGTACGAGAGTGAGTCCAGCGACGAGAGAAGCACCGGCGTGTTGAACGTGTAGTTCAGCGAGGCCTTGCCGCTGCTGCTGGGCGAATTGAACTGGGCCGCGCCGTCGCCGTCCTGCGTATGCACGTCCGTCAGGGTGACGGAGGCGCTGCCGGCGAGGTCCGTCACGCGCCACTTGCCGTTACCCGGGCCAAGATCGGTCGACCAGACATCGGTCGCCTGAGCGGCACCAGCGCAAAGCGACAGAGATGCCGCAGCTACCATCAGATAGGTCTTCATATTTCCCACTCCCATTAAATCCACTCCCTTTCGGGTGATTTGGGAGATGCCTCACGTCGCTGCCGCTCTCAAAATTAATTAACTCTCTTTGGGGTGAAATTAATCATATTTGATGTAATTCGATCATTATTCGAGATAAATCGGGACAATTTCATTAATGATTTCGAGAAGTCTATTTGGATATTTACGATATCTCTAAACATATCCTGCGAATCACCCGTCTTCATCGCATGATCTCAGGATCGGGCAAGCCCCCTCACCTGCGGTCTCACACTGGACCGCCAGATGATGCAGCGCGGCGCGCGCCTTCTTCAGTTCCGCGATGCGGGCATCGAGGACAGCGAGTTGCTTCACTGCAAGGCCGCGCGCGGCGGCGCGATCGTCGCGCGCGTCCAGCGAGAGCAGTTCGCCGATCTGCTCCAGCGTGAAGCCCGCCGCCTGGGCGCTGCGGATGAACCGCAGGCGCCGCACATCATCCGGGCCGTAGCGCCTGATCCCGCCGGACAGGGCGTTGCCGCCGCTCTTCCCGGGTATGCCGAGCAGGCCGCGCCGCTGATAATAGCGCACCGTCTCGACGCCGACGCCGCCGGCCCGCGCAAGGCCCGAGATGGTCATGTCCGCCATGCTTGACTCCGTACCATGGTCCGCACCCTATATGGAGGGCGCCCCGATATGCACAAGGATGAGCCCCATGACCGATCCCCTCCCGGCTTCCCATCGCAAGGCGCTGCTCTACCGGATGGTGATGCCCGGCCATATCTGCCCCTACGGCCTCAAGGCGCTGCATCTGTTGCGCCGCAAGGGCTATGAGGTGGAGGATCGCTGGCTCACCAGCCGCGCGGAGACCGACGCCTTCAAGGCCGAGCATGACGTGCGGACCACGCCCCAGACCTTCATCGACGGCCGGCGCGTGGGTGGATATGACGACCTGCGGCGCTTCTTCGGCCTGAAGGTCCGCGATCCGGAAGCGTCGAGCTATGTGCCGGTGATCGCCGTGTTCGCCGTCGCCGCGCTCACCGCGCTCGCCATCGACCGGCTGACCGGCACGGCGCCGTTCGGCCTCATGACGCTCGAGCGCTTCATCTCGCTCGTCATGATCCTGCTCGCCATGCTCAAGCTGCAGGATGTCGACCGGTTCGCGACGATGTTCCTCGGCTATGACCTTCTGGCCCGGCGCTGGGTGCCCTATGCCACCCTCTACCCCTTCGCGCAGCTCGGCGCGGGGCTGCTGATGCTGGCCGGCGCCCTGCCCTGGCTCTCGGCGCCGGTCGCGCTGCTGATCGGCGGCGTGGGCGCGGTCTCCATCTACAAGGCGGTCTATGTCGAGAAGCGCGCGCTCAAATGCGCGTGCGTGGGCGGCGGCAACAATGTGCCGCTGGGCTTCGTCTCGCTGACCGAGGATCTGTTCATGGTCGCCATGGCGCTCTGGATCGGCGCGCTATGGCTGGCGTGAAGCGCGGGGCGTCGGCAAGGCCGGCGCCCCTGTTCCTGAGCGTGTCCGGATGAGACGGAATCAGGGCTCCTGCGGGCCGAAGGCGGGCGTAGCCTAAAGCAGGAGCCCAGGGCGCATGAACAGTGCCCTATCGCTCTGGGCTCCTGCTTTCGCAGGAGCACGTTATGCTTCTATCTGAAGCGGGCGGCCGCTCGTTACTTGCCGCGCTTCTTGCGATGGCTGTCCAGGTCGAGCACGTCCGTCTCGTTGCCCTCGGGGAGCAGGCCCAGGCGGCGCGCCACTTCCTGATAGGCTTCCACCTCGCCGCCCAGGTCGCGGCGGAAGCGGTCCTTGTCCAGCTTCTCGTTGGTCGCCATGTCCCACAGCCGGCAATTGTCCGGGCTGATCTCGTCGGCCAGGATGATGCGCGCGAAGTCGCCGTCCCAGATGCGGCCGAACTCCAGCTTGAAGTCGATGAGGCGGATGCCGATCCCGGCGAACAGGCCGGAGAGGAAATCATTCACGCGGATCGCCATGTCGGCGATGTCGTGCATCTCCTCCTGGCTCGCCCAGCCGAAGCAGGCGATATGCTCCTCGGTGACCAGCGGATCGCCGAGCGCATCGTCCTTGAGGCAATATTCGATCAGGGTGCGTGGCAGCACCGTGCCCTCGTCGATGCCCAGCCGCTTGGAGAGCGAGCCGGCCGCCACGTTGCGCACGATCACCTCCAGCGGCACGATCTCCACCTGGCGGATGAGCTGCTCGCGCATGTTCAGCCGCTTGATGAAGTGGGTGGGCACGCCGATGCCGGTGAGCAGCGTGAAGACATGCTCGGAAATCCGGTTGTTGAGCACGCCCTTGCCGGAAATCGTGCCCTTCTTCTGGGCATTGAAGGCGGTGGCATCGTCCTTGAAATACTGGATGAGCGTGCCGGGCTCGGGTCCTTCATAGAGGATCTTCGCCTTGCCTTCGTAGATCTGGCGGCGACGGGACATGTGCGTGTGCCTACTCGTTGGGAATCACCGGAAAGCCAAGGCCCCGGCGACGCGAATCAGCAAGGATCAGCGCGCGCCGGGGCTCTGAGCCGCCCTGATAGACGATGATCGGGGCGAGTGCAATTTTGGCAGGGGATCAACCGGCCGCCGGCGCGGGGCGCGGACCGGCCCCGAGCGGACCGGCCTCCTCGCTCGCGCCCTCCGCCTCCCCTGCGGCGGGCAGCGGCACGGCACCGATATTCGCAGCATAGCGATAGGGTCCGAGGATCCAGTAGAGGACCGTGCCGATCGCCAGCGAGACGAGCATGACGACATAGCCGCTCAGATAGGAGCCGCTGCTGTCATGCAGCCAGGCCACCACGGGCGGCGCGGCGCCCATGGCGAAGGCGAGGAACATATTCTCGAACCCATGATAGAAGCCGAACGCCTTCAGGCCGAAGAAGCGCACATGCATATAGGTGCCGATCGGCCGCGCGGTGCCGAAGGCGAAGCCGCCCAGGCCCACCGCGAGGCCCAGCAGCAGCCATCCGCCGAAGCTCGCCGTGACCATGGCGAAGAACAGCAGGCCGAGGAAGGAGACGAGCTTGAAGGGAATGGCGACGCGGCTGGTGTTGAAGCGATCCGCCGCCCAGCCACCGGCCAGCGTGCCGATGGGCGCGATGAGCGTGGTGATGCTCATATAGGTGACGGCATCGGTCTGGGTGAAGCCTTTCTCGCCCAGCATCGGGACAAGGAAGGGCATCATGCCGGTGCGCGGGGCCGTGCCGATGATGGTGGCGATGACGATGAGCCAGAACACGCGATCGCGCATGATCTGACGCTCGGTCAGCCCTTCCAGCGCCGCGGAGGGATCGGGCTTCTTCTCCGCCGTCCTGGGCTTGAACAGCCGGCGGTCGCTGCCGATCTCGCCGGGCTCGTCCATCACGAGATAGATGACCGGCAGCAGCGCGAGGACGATGCAGCCGCAGATGATGAACATCTCGCGCCAGCCGAAATCGGTGATGAGCCAGTTGAGCAGCGGCGGGATGCCCGCGCCCGCCAGCGTGGATTCGATGCCGAGCAGCGCCATCGCCTTGCCGCGATGCTGGGTGAACAGCGCGCTCACAATCTTGGTGTAGCCGATGGCCGTCGAGCCGAAGACGCCGAGCAGCGCGAAGCAGAGATAGAATTGCCAGAGCGCGTCGACGAAGCCGATCGCCATCGTCGCCAGCGCCACGCCGACCGTGCCGAACATGATCGGCAGGCGCACGCCCACCCTGTCCATGAACCGCCCGTAAAAGGGCAAAGTCACCGCGCCGCACCACATGAGCGCCGTCATCGCCCAGCTATATTCGGTCTGCGACCAGCCGAACTCCTGCGTCACCGGCAGGTTCACCAGCGTGATCGCGCCGAACGGCAGCAGGCTGGTGGCGAACATGTTGGCGAGGGTGATGATGGTGGCGAGCTTGATCTTTCGAAAGGAAAAATCTGACTCGTAGCGCGGTTCGGCGCCGGGCGGCGGAACGGCCGCCTCAGCCAAGACAAGTCTCCGCACGCGACAGAAGACCGCAGCGTTGGGTCATGATTTCCCGGCCCACAACTCTCTCCTCATCCGATTGCATTCTGCCGATGCAATTCAGACAAAATCAACAACCCTGTCCCGCTCGTCAAGTGCCTTTCGCCACGCGGCATTCGATATCGCCTTTCTCCCCAGCCGCATGCTATCGATCCGATAGCGTCCGGAAAGGGGGATATCCTGCGGTCGGCCGGCGCCTTGTTTGCTTTCATGCTCCTCATGATTGGTTCGCCCGCACAGGCCGCGCCCCTCGCCGACCTGGCGGAGATCGTGGCGCGTGGCCGGCTGATGCAGCGGCTGGACCAGGCGGCGTGGATCACCACGGACGATCTCATGGCCATGCTGCCGGCGGAGCGCGCCCCGGAGGTCGGCGGCTGGGTCGTGACGCCGACGGATGCCGGCTTGCGCGTGGACTATTTCGGCCAGGGCGACATGGCCGATCGCGCCATCTATTCCGCGCGGATCGTTGACGGGCACATCGTGGAATCCCGCCTCCATCCCGCCGACGCGCTCCCGTCGCTCGATCGGACCGCGCATGCGCTTCGGGTCGCGCTCATGCTGGCGCGCGGGAAAATGGCCCGGCATGTCGACTGGCAGGCCTGCACGCCGGCGCCCTTCAATACGATCATCGTGCCGCCCGATCGGGACGGAATCATCAATGTCTACTTCATGAGCGCGCAGGTCGCCGCCGGTGAGATCCCGTTCGGCCGCCATTATCGCATCGCCATCGGCCCCGACGGCACGATCCGCAGCGGTCGCGCCTTCGCCAAGAGTTGCCTGATGCTGCCGGCGCATGATCCCGATGGGCTCAAGAGAGGAGGCCTCTACCTCACCCACCTGCTCGATCCCCAGCCGACCGAAGTGCATATGTTCGAGCAGATCGCCAGCGGCCTGCCGCTCTATGTCATGACGACCGGCAACGGGCTGAGCTGGTCCGTCACGGATCAGGGGATCGCCCGGATCGACGTCTTGCCCGAGCCGGTCGGGCCGACCATCTGACGGATATCAGCCGCCCCGGCGCGTCAGGGCGGCCCGCGCCTCGGCCATCAGCGTGGCGATGATCTCGGCGACGGGCTCTTCGCGCGTCACCATGCCGACCGACTGGCCGGCCATCAGCGAGCCGCCCTCGACATCGCCGTCGATCACCGCGCGGCGCAGGGCGCCGGCCCAGTAATGCTCGATCTCGAGCTGCGCGGCGGCCATGTCCACGGCGCCTTCGTCCAGCTTCTGCGCCACCTCGCGCTGCTTGGCGGTGAAGGCCTCGGTGCCGGCGTTGCGCAGGGCGCGCACCGGGATCACCGGCAGGCGCGGGTCGATCTGCACGCTGGCGACCGCGTCGCGGGCGGAGGCACGGAAGAAGGCCTTCTTGAAATTGACGTGGGCGATGCTCTCGGCGGCGCAGGCGAAGCGCGTGCCGAGCTGCACGCCCGCCGCGCCCATCTCCAGATAGGCCGCGATCGCCTCGCCATGGCCGATGCCGCCGGCGACGAACACCGGCAGCTCGCCGGCCATGACCGGCAATATCTCCTGCGCCAGCACGCCGGTCGCCACCGGGCCGATATGGCCGCCCGCCTCCATGCCCTCGATGACCAGCGCGTCCACGCCCGAGCGGTGCAGCTTCTTGGCGAGCGCCAGCGCCGGCGCGAAGCAGATGACCTTCGCGCCGCTCTCCTTGATCGCCTCGATGCTGCCCTTGGGCGGCAGGCCGCCGGCCAGCACGACATGGCCCACATGATGCCGCGCGCAGACCGCGATCAGATCGAACAGCAGCGGGTGCATGGTGATGAGATTGACGCCGAAGGGCTTCTGCGTGAGCGCCCTGGTCGCCGCGATCTCGGCATCGAGCAACGCGGGCGTCATCGCCCCGCAGGCGATCAGGCCGAAGCCGCCGGCATTGCTCACGGCGGCGACCAGATGCCGTTCGGACACCCAGCTCATCGCCCCGCAGATGATGGCGGTCTCCGATCCGAGAAACGCCGTGCCGCGCGCCATGAGCGCCGTCAGTCGATCATCCGCGATTGTCGTGCCGTTCATTGCCGCTCCGCTGCCTGTGATGGAAACCAGCGCCTGCCGATAGTGAGTCCCGATGCGCTTGGCGACAGGATATTGCGTAGCGGGACGATGCCGGACCGGTGCCGCTCACACCGCCCGGCGCAGCTCCACCGCGCCGCCGTCCGCGCGGGCGGGCTGGTCGGGCCACATGCCGCGCGTGTCGTAGACCGCCTTGTCCGCCCGCTCGTCCAGCGGCACGGACTTGAACATGTCATGGTCGACCAGCACGATGAAAACCGCGCACTGCTCGATGGCGTCGTCGATGTCGATCAGCGTGGCGCCCGTGCCGGCGAAGTCCATCGGCAGGCCCGCCGCATAGGGCTCGACCAGCCGGACGCGCGCGCCATAGCGCTTCGCCAGCCGGTGCGCGACTTCCAGCGCCGGGCTTTCGCGGAAGTCGTCGATATTGGGCTTGAAGGCGAGACCCAGGCACGCGACCTGCGCGCCGGGATGCGCGTCGATCAGCCGGCTCGCCTGCTCCACCACATAATTGGTCTTGGCGAGATTGACCTCGCGCGCGGTGCGGATGATGCGGCTGTTCTCCGGATCGCCATGGACGATGAACCACGGATCGACCGCGATGCAGTGCCCCCCCACCCCCGGTCCCGGCTGGAGGATGTTCACGCGCGGATGGCGGTTGGCGAGGCGGATGACGTCCCACACGTCGATGCCCATGCCGTCCGCGATGACGCTGAGTTCATTGGCGAAGGCGATGTTGACGTCGCGATAGCTGTTCTCGACCAGCTTCACCATCTCGGCCGCGCGGGCATTGGTGGTGATGCACTCGCCGCGCACGAACCGGCGATAGAAGGTCAGCGCCTTGCGGGCGCAGCGCGGGGTGATGCCGCCGATGCAGCGATCATTGTTCACCAGCTCGATGAGGATGCGCCCCGGCAGCACCCGCTCGGGGCAATAGGCGATGGAGATGTCCGCGCCATTGCCGGTCAGGCCCGGCATGCGCAGGTCCGGCCGCAGCTTCGCCAGCGCGTCGCGCACCGCCTCGGTCGTGCCGACCGGCGACGTGCTTTCGAGGATCACGACATTGCCTGCGGCCAGCACCGGCGCGATGGTCCGCGCGGCGGCGAGCACATGGCTGATATCGGGCGCATGATCCTCGCTCACCGGCGTCGGCACGGCGATGACGAACACGTCCGCCGGTTCAACCGCCAGCGACGCGCGCAGCGTGCCGCGCGCGACCACGCCCTGCACCAGCCCGTCCAGATCGACTTCCTCGATATGCACCTTGCCGCTGTTCACCGTGTCGACAACATGAGCCGAGACGTCGACGCCGAGCACCCGCATGCCCGAGCGGGCGATCAGCGCGGCGGTCGGCAGGCCGATATAGCCGAGGCCGATCACGGCCACTGTCTGATTGTGCTCAACCGGCATCGGCAATGATCCTCGCGATCCGGGCGGCGGCCTGACCGTCGCCAAAGGGATTATGGGCGCGCGCCATCGCGCCATAAGCCGCCTTATCGTCCAGAAGCGTGAAGATTTCAGCAACGATCGCGGCGCGGTCCGTGCCGACCAGCCGCGCCGTGCCCGCCGCCACGCCTTCCGGCCGCTCGGTCGTCTCGCGCATCACCAGCACCGGCTTGCCGAGCGAGGGCGCTTCCTCCTGCACGCCGCCGCTGTCCGTCAGCACGATCTCGCAGGCATCGAGCAGACCGACGAAATTGGGATAGTCGAGCGGCTCGATCATCGCGACGTTGGAGAGGCCGGCCAACTGCGCGTCCATCACCCGGCGCACGTTCGGGTTGGGATGGACGGGGAAGATCACCGCCACATCCGCCCGCGCCGCAATGTCGCGGATGGCGCCAGCGATATTGGCCATGCCGTCGCCGAAATTCTCGCGCCGATGGCTGGTGACGGCGATGATGCGCCGGCCCGCGAACCGTGCCGTCAGCGGCGCAATGTCCGCCGCCAGCGCCGGCGTCTCGCGGATGCGCGCCTGGGTGGCGAGCAGCGCGTCGATCACCGTATTGCCGGTCACATGGATGCCGGCCGCGTCCCGGTTCTCGGCGCGCAGCGCGTCGGCGGCGGCCTGCGTGGGGGCGAAGTTCATGTCCGCGATGCAGGCGACCACGCGCCGGTTCACTTCCTCCGGCCAGGGATGGTGGATATCGCCCGAGCGCAGTCCCGCCTCCACATGACCGACCGGGATCTTGCGATAATAGGCCGCGAGGCTCGCCACCATCGTGGTCAGCGTGTCGCCATGGACGAGCACGCGGTCCGGCCGCTCGGCATCGAACGCCTCGCCCAGCGCCACGATCAGCCGGGCGGTGAGACCGTCCAGCGTCTGGTCGGGCCGCATGATGTCGAGGTCCAGGTCCGGCACGATGCCGGCCAGCTCCAGCACCTGATCGAGCAGCGCGCGGTGCTGCGCCGTCACGCAGACGCGCGTCTCGATGCCGGGCGTCGCCTTGAGCGCATGGACGACCGGGAACATCTTGATCGCCTCGGGCCGCGTCCCGAACACGAGGATGACTTTGCGACTGGCCACGCGCCTACCCCCTGATGCCCGGCGGCACCGTTAGAGTGATTTCGAGGCAGATGGAACATCTGCCGGCTCGGAAATCACGGCAAACAAACGGAAAACGGGAGATGATCCGATTCAGTCTGAAGCGGATCGGCTCTACGGGCGGATTGTGAAAGCGGGGTAAAGCGGGGCGGGTCAATCCACGCGCCGCGCCGGCAGCCGCGCCTTGTCGATCCGCGCGGCGACGCCGACGCTCCGCCCGGCCAGATTGGGCACGGTGAAGCGCGCTTCCGCGCCCATCAGCTGCGCCGCCTGCGAGAGCGTGAGGCCATAATCCTGCCGCAGCCAGGCGATGAGGCCCGTGCTGGCCATGCGGAGCGCTTCGTCGAGCGATCCCGCCTGGCCCAGCGCCATCAGCTCGGTGGACGATTCCACGCGCGGCATGGAGATGTGCCGGCCCTTGATGAGCTCGACGCGGAACTCCACGTCCATGGACGTCTCCAGCGCATATTGGCTGGTCTCGCCATCGCCCTGCCGCGCATGCGCATCACCCAGATAGAGCAGGCCGCCGGGCTGCTGGACGGGCAGATAGACGCTATTGCCCTCGATCACCTCGGGGAAATCCATATTGCCGCCCGACCGGCCGGTGTCGCCGGTCGACATCGGCGCCGAGCCGAAACCGCCCGCCAGCGCCAGCCCGCCCAGCATCGGCCGGACGGGCACGCGATAGGCGCCGAGCGCACCTGTCGCGCCTTCCGGCCAGGCAAGACCGTTCGCGCGGTCCAGATGCCAGCGCACCGGCTTGCCGAGCTCGCCCGCGTCCGGGACGAGGCTCGTTCCGAGCGCACGGCCGACGATGGTGTCGAGACTGTCCGCCCAGTCGCGGTTGAGCCGCAGCTTGAGGATATGGACGACAATCGTGTCGCCCGGCGCCGCGCCGGCGATGAAGAAAGGCCCGGTCTGCGGATTGCCGAAGAGGGCGCGCGTCACCCCATGCTCGTCGACACCGCCCGAATCGATCGTGCGCGTGCGCACCGTGTCCCCCGGCCAGAGGGTGAGCACCGGCGCACGATCGGCCGAGAAGCTGTTGGAGAAATCCGTGGGTTCGAAGTCGACGGTGCGCGTTCCGCCCACGGGCCGATTCGGCACGCGCCGGCCCGTGAAGCCATGCCGCGCCCGCGCGCCGGCGATATTGGGATCGGGATAGTCCGCCGTGCCGGTCAACCGACCATCGGCAAGGGACCCGTCGAAGACATAGGTCGCGTCGCGCGAATCGCGGATTTCGAGGTGGAGGCGATTGCCCCGCATCGCGCCATGCACGGCCTCGCCATCCCAATCGCCCGAGAGCTGACCGCCGGACTGGTGGAGATTGAGCGTCGAATATTCCGCATTGCCCCAGCGATCCGTGGCAAGCACCCATTGACCCTCGATCCGCTCGCCCGCCTGCGCGGGCATCGCCGCGACGATCGACAGACCAGCCAGCAGCAGCCAATGGCCCGGAAAACGCATCACTCCACCTCCCATTCTCTTTCGACTACAGTTGTAGTCAATCTGAAATGGAAGGCAAGCCCATAGAAGGCGCCGCGTCCGCAATGCCCGGCTTCGACGCCCTACCCCGCCACCAGCGCCGCGTCGCGCAGGCCGCGCCACACACGCGCCGCCTGCACGCTGTCCCTGACGTCATGGACGCGCACCAGTTGCGCGCCGCGCTCGATGGCGCCGAGCGCCAGCGCGACCGATCCGCCCAGCCGCTCGGGCACCGGCGCGCCATCGGTCAGCGCGCCGACCATGCGCTTGCGGCTCGCGCCGAACAGCAGCGGCACGCCGAGGCCATGGAAGAGCGCGAGCTGGTTCACGATGCGCGTATCGTCCTGCAGGGCCTTGCCGAAGCCGATACCCGGATCGACGATGATCTTCGCCCGGTCCACGCCCGCCGCCACACAGGCCGCGATGCGCGCCTCCAGCCAGTCATGGACGGCAAGGTCGATCGTCGGGCCGCCCACCGCGCCGCCCTTGTAGGTGACCGCGCCGCCATGCGGGTCCTCGCCCGCCGAGGGGCTGTGCATCAGCACCACCGGGCATCCGGCGGCGGCGACCACCTCCAGCGCGCGCGGATCATGGGTGAGGCCGGTCACGTCATTGACGATGCCGGCACCGGCGGCGAGCGCGGCTTCCATCACCGCCGCCTTGCGCGTGTCGATCGAGACGATGATCCCGCTGCGCGCCAGCCGCTCGATCACCGGCGCGGTGCGCGCGATCTCGTCGCCTTCCCAGACAGTATCGGCGCCCGGCCGGGTCGATTCCCCGCCCACGTCCACGATGGACGCACCGGCAATCTGCATGGCGAAGCCCGCGTCCGCCGCCGCTTCCGGATCGCCGACATGCCGCCCGCCGTCCGAGAAGCTGTCCGGCGTCATGTTGAGGATTCCCATCACCTGCGGCGTATCGAACCGCAGCACGCGCGCGCCGAGATTGAGCGCCGGCCGCGGCGCGGTGAAGGCCGCCATCAGCGCCTGCGTCCGCTCCCCCAGTGCATCGGGCAGGCGCGCCTGCCAGTCCGCCAGCACAGCAAGCGGCACCTGCGCCTTGCCGCGCGTGCCGTCCGCCTCGATCCACAGCGCCTCCACGCCCTGGAACCAGATCAGCCCGCCGGCCAGCCGCAGGAAAGCGTCCTCCGCCAGCCCCACCGGCGTATCGGCGAACCAGATCGGGCGGAGATAGAGGCGCGCGCCGGCGGGCGGCATAGAAGCGAGATCGGTCATATCCGGCTCCTAGAATTATCCGCTTCAGATTGCACCCGTTGTGCTCCTGCGCCGGCAGCAGGCCAAGATCCGGCCGGAGCGCTCACACGCCCTGGGCTCCTGCCTTCGCAGGAGCACTGCTTCGATGCCTGTGCCCCCGTTCAGAGCTTATGGCTCCGTCGCCAGCAGATAAAGCTGGCGCAGCGCATCGAGAGGCTTCACCGCGCCCTCATGCTCGATCTGCCAGAAGGTCCAGCCGTTGCAGCTCGGCGCACCTTGCAGCGCCGCGCCCAGCTTGTGGATCGAGCCATGCTGATCGCCGCATTCGAGGCTTCCGTCCGCGCGGACCGTGGCCGTCCAACGAGCCCTGGGGTCGCGCAGGCGCGCGCCCGGCGTAATCATGCCCGTCTCGACCAGCGTGCCGAACGCCACGCGCGGCTGGCTGCGCGGGGACTGCATGATGCTGAGCGCGCTTTCGTCGAGCGGCAGCGCCGCCGCGATGCGCTCGCGCGCGACCTCGCAATAGCTGTCCTCGCGCTCGATGCCGATCCAGCGGCGCCCCAGCCGGCGCGCGACCGCGCCGGTCGTGCCGGTGCCGAAGAAGGGATCGAGCACCACGTCGCCCGGCTGGGTGCAGGCGAGCAGCACGCGGTAGAGCAGCGCTTCCGGCTTCTGCGTCGGATGCGCCTTGTGCCCGTCCCTCTTGAGCCGTTCCTGGCCCGCGCAGATCGGCAGCACCCAGTCCGAGCGCATCTGCAGCTCGTCGTTGAGCGTCTTCATGGCGCGATAGTTGAAGGTATATTTCGCCTTCTCGCCCTGGCTCGCCCAGATCAGCGTCTCATGCGCATTGGTGAAGCGCGTGCCCTTGAAATTGGGCATGGGGTTGGCCTTGCGCCACACGATGTCGTTGAGGATCCAGAAGCCCTGGTCCTGCATCAGCGCGCCGACGCGGAAGATATTGTGATAGCTGCCGATCACCCAGAGCGTGCCGTCGGGCTTCAGGATGCGCCGCGCCTGCGCCAGCCATTCGCGGCAGAAGGCGTCATAGGCGCCATAGCTGTCGAAATGGTCCCAGTCATTGTCGACCGCGTCCACCCGGCCGCCCTCGGGCCGGAACAGATCGCCGCCGAGCTGGAGATTATAGGGCGGATCGGCGAAGATCATGTCCACGCTGGCGTCCGGCAGCGTGCGCATGATGGCGATGCAGTCGCCCTGCAGCAGCGTGTCGAGCGGCAGGACCGGCGCCAGCCCTTTCGGCGCGCCTTTCCCCTTTGCGGGCCTCGTCGCGACCCGTTCGATAACACCCATCCCGTCCTGTCCCCTGTTCAACCGGGCACGGGTGTGAGTCCCCGCGACTCGCCCGTCAAGCTCGGTAACCCGGGCCGGGCCACCGGCCGGACGAACGGCCGCGCAGGAACGAAACGAGTCCCCACGAGGGATGGAGTCTCCCCAAACGCGGGAGACTCAACATCTAGTGGTGTTGCGGGGAAGACTCACCAGCGGCGGCTATGGACGATTTTTTCGATCTATCCGCTCAACGCCATCCCGACCACTGCACGAGCAGCCAGAGACCGATGGCCGCGAACAGCAGCGCCGCCACCATCCGCACCGCCTTGAGCGGCACGCGCCGGATCAGCTCATGGCCCAGATACACGGCCGGCACATTGGCGAGCAGCATGCCGAGCGTGGTGCCCAGCGTCACCAGCTCCACCTGCTGGAAGCGCGCGCCGAGTGCCACGGTGGCGATCTGCGTCTTGTCGCCCATCTCGACGAGGAAGAAGGCGATGGTGGTGGTCAGGAAGGCGCCGAAGCGCGGCGGCTTCTCGTCCAGATCGTCGATCTTGTCGGGGATGAGCGTCCAGGCCGCCATGGCGAGGAAGGACAGCGCGACCACAAGCTGGAACCAGGCATTCTGGAAGATGGAGGCGACGCTGGCGCCCAGCAGCGCCGCGCAGAAATGATTGGCGAGCGTCGCGGCGAGGATGCCGAGGATGATCGGCACCGGCTTGCGGAAGCGGGTGGCGAGCAGGATGGCGAGCAGCTGCGTCTTGTCGCCGATCTCGGCGAGCGCGACCACGGCGGTCGAGGTAAGCAAGGCGTCCATGAAATATCCCGGGGCCAGGCAGCAGACAAACCGACGACATGCCGCCCCCCGCCCGGCCCGGACGGAAGCGCCATGTCATTGGTCTCGCCTGGACTCATCCCCCGCGCGCCACGGCCTCTCGACCGAGCATGTTGACGCATGGGCCTGCCGATATGGCAGCTGGCTACTCCCCAAGTGACGGTCGCGGGCTAGGGGCTCAGGTGGGCGGAGTCAAGGGCAGCAGCGGCAGCGGACCAGATCCTTCCCAAACAAGCTGGGGGAGGAATTCAATCGACGTCACCGCACCTCAACACCGGCGATAAAGTCCTCAAGCAACCGATTGAAAAACAATGGCTGCTCCAGATTGACCGCATGACCACTATGCGGAACCACGCACAGCGCCGCGCCGGCAATGATCCGCCGCAGGAAGAGATTGACCTCCAGGCAACCGCCATCCTCATCGCCTACCACCAGCAAGGTCGGCCGATCGAGGCGCCCGAGCATATCCTCGAAATCGTAAAGCGAAGGGCGATCGCCCTGATAATGGCGGAAGGTGCGCGCCATGCCTTGCGGCGAATGGGTGCGCAGATCGTCGAACCATGCCTGCCACCCAGCCGGATTTCGCGCCTTGAAGCCCGCGCGCGTCGGCGAGGCGGCGATGGCCAGCGCACCCGCCTCGCTCCCCTCGGCCTCATACAGGTCCGCCAGCCGCGCCATGGCGGCGCGCAGCCCTGCGTTCGGCCCGCGGGTCGAGCCTGTGCCGCCCCCCGCCAGACAGAGCGAGCGGACGAGGTCGGGACGCTCCAGCCCCAGCATCAGCCCCGCATAGGCGCCCATGCTGAGACCCACGACATGCGCCGGCCCGCCGGCCACCTGCTCCACCACCGCGGCGAGATCCCGCCATGCCGGCTCATGGCCATAGGCGGCATCGTCCAGCGGCACGCCCGAGGGCGGATAGCCGCGCGCATCATAGGTGATGCAGCGGTAGCGCGGGGAGAGCGCCGCGACCTGCCCCGCCCACTGCCGGGCATCGGCGGCGCTCTCATGCGCGAACACGATCGCGGGACCCTCTCCGCAGGCTTCATAATGCAGCCGCACACCATCGCTCACGACAAAGGCCATAGCGCTCCTCCGCCGTCAGATCAGCGCAAGCTGCGCGACCGGCGCGAAGCTGCGCCGGTGCAGCGGGCTCGGCCCATGCGCGCGCAGCGCCGCCAGATGATCGGGCGTGCCATAGCCCTTGTTGCGCTCCCAGCCATAATGGGGATGCGCCAGCGCCGCCTCGCGCATCAGCGCGTCGCGATGCTCCTTGGCGATGATGGACGCCGCCGAGATGCAAGGCTCCAGCGCGTCGCCGCCCACGATGGGCCGCGCCGGCCAGCGCCATTCGGGCCGCCGGCCGTGCGGCGTCAGATTGCCGTCGACCAGCACTTCGCGCGGATCGCAGCCGAGCCGGGCGCACAGCGCCTCCACCGCCAGCGTCATCGCCAGCATGGTGGCGCCGAAGATGTTGAGCCGGTCGATCTCTTCCACATGGACCACGCCCACGGCCCACTGGCAGCGCCGCTTGATGACCGCTTCCAGCGCCGCGCGCCGCTCGGGGCTCAGCTTCTTGCTGTCGTCGAGCCCGGGCGGGCGCGGCTTGCACAGCACCACCGCCGCCGCGACCACCGGCCCCGCCAGCGGCCCGCGCCCCGCCTCGTCCACGCCCGCGATCATGGCGTCACGCGCCAGGGCGGATAGCGCCGGTTCTCCCCGGCCTCGAAGAGGCACACGCGGTTGCCCGCCGGATCGACCAGCCACGCCTCACGCCAGCCCCAGCTCTGCGCCACCGGCTCGCTGTCGAAGGCGAGCCCCGCCGATTGCAGCGCCGCGACGCGCGCGTCCAGATCGTCGCACTCGAAATAGATGGCCGCGCTCTCGCCATGGATGGAGAGCGTCGCCCCGCCCGGCGTCTCGAAGCGGGCATAGCCTTTCTCCGGCGCGTCCACGATCAGCGTCAGGCCCAGATCCTCGTAGAAATCGCGCGAAGCCGGATAATCGCTGACCGGCACGCTGGCCTGGTTGAAGCGCATGGTGGGCGCAAGATCGAGTCGCACCTTGTCCTGCCCCATCGGGCCATGGCCGCCGCCCAGCCCCGGCCCGTCGCGCAGCGCCAGCCGCACGAACAGCCGCGCCCGCGCGATGGCGTCCGGCAGGTCGAGCCCCTGCCCCAGCCCGACGGCGATGGCGCTGGCCAGCGTGCAGCCCGTGCCATGTGTGTCGTCAGTGTGGATGCGCGCGCCTTCCCAGCGCGCGATCTCGCCCTCCGGCCCCACCAGCCGGTCGATGATCGTCTCGCCCGGCGCATGGCCGCCCTTCACCAGCAGCATCTCGCCGCGCGACGTCAGCGCCGCCTCGCCGCCCAGCGCTTCCAGCTCCGGCAGATTGGGCGTGGTGACGAAGGCCCAGCCCATCAGCTCGTGCAGGCTCTCGATGGTCGCGGCATCCGCCAGCACGCCGCCGCTGCTCGCCACCATCACCGGGTCCAGCACCACCGGCGCGCCGATCGCCTCCAGCCGCCCGGCCACCGCCAGCGCGGTTTCGGCCGAGCCGATCATGCCGATCTTCACCGCATCCACGCCGATGTCGCTCACCACGCTGTCGATCTGCGCCAGCACCATGTCGGTCGGCACCGGATGGACGGCCTGCACGCCCAGCGTGTTCTGCGCGGTGATCGCGGTGATCGCGGTCATGGCATGGCCGCCGAGCATGGTCACGGTCTTGATGTCCGCCTGGATGCCGGCGCCGCCGCCCGAATCCGAACCGGCGATGATGAGGATGCGCGGAGTCGTCATGATCCGCCTTATTGGCCCTGGCGGCGCGCCCTGTCGAGCATGGCCGTGGCGGGGCACCCCTCGCCCGCGGATTTCATGGTTCTGATTTGCGCCGGATCGCTCTACACGGGCACGCATGCGCTTCGCCCTCGACATCGAACGATCGCTCACCGGCCGCCCCTGGCGCTGGCGCGGGCCGGAGCCCGCCGGCAGCGCGGGCGATCTGGTGGACGATCTGCTGCGCGCGCGCGGCTGCCGGCACGAGGATCTGGAGCGCGAGCGCGCGCCCACCATCCGCGCGCTGATGCCTGACCCCTCGCTGTTCCGCGACATGGACCGCGCCGCCGAGCGCCTCGCCACCGCCGTCATCGACCGCGAATCGGTCACGATCTTCGGCGATTATGACGTGGACGGCGCGACAAGCGCCGCGCTGCTCATCCGCCTGCTGCGGGATCTCGGGCTGGAGGCAGGCTATTATATCCCCGACCGGCTGATGGAAGGCTATGGCCCCTCCGGCGAGGCGCTGGTTGCCCTGGCCCGGCAAGGCTCCAGCCTCGTCGTCACGGTCGACTGCGGCGCGCAGGCCTTCGCCGCGCTGGAGGCCGCGCGCGATGCCGGACTGGACGTGGTGGTGGTGGACCATCACAAATGCGCCAGCGCCCTCCCCCCCGCCCATGCGCTGGTCAATCCCAATCGGCTCGACGAGAGCGAGATCGGCGCGGCGCATGGCCATCTCGCCGCGGTCGGCGTCGCCTTCATGTTGGGTGCGGCGCTGCTGCGCGTGCTGCGCGCGCGGGGCTGGTTCGCCAGCCGACCCGAGCCGCGCCTGATCGACCTGCTCGATCTGGTGGCTCTTGGCACGGTGGCGGACGTGGCGGCGATCCGCGGCCTCAACCGCGCCTTCGTGGCGCAAGGCCTCAAGGCCATGGCCAGGCGCGGCAATATCGGCCTCAATGCCCTGCTCGCCGCCGCCCGGCTGGAGCGCGCGCCGCAATGCGCCGATCTCGGCTTCGCGCTCGGCCCGCGCATCAATGCCGGCGGGCGCGTGGGCCGCTCGGACCTCGGCGTGCGCCTGCTCACCACGCAGGACCCCGCCGAAGCGGCCGACATCGCCCAGGAGCTCAACCGCCTGAACGAAGAGCGCCGCGCCATCGAGGCGGCCGTGCAGGAACAGGCCGAGGCGCTGCTCGCCGCGCAGGCCGACCGCGCCGTCGCCGTGGTCGCCGCGCCCGGCTGGCATCCCGGCGTCATCGGCATCGTCGCCGGCCGCCTCAAGGAGAAGACCGGTCGCCCCGCCATCGTCGTCGCGCTGGACGAGGCCGGCGTCGGCAAGGGCTCGGGCCGCTCGATCGGCGGGGTGGACCTGGGCGCGGCGGTGCTCGCCGCCAAGGATCACGGCCTGCTCGTGGCCGGCGGCGGCCATGCCATGGCGGCCGGCCTCACCGTGGCCGCCGACCATCTCGACGCTTTCGCCGCCTTCGTGGACGAGCGGCTGCGCGATCATGTCGCCCATGCCGCCGCGACGCAGGCGCTGCTCGTCGATCTGCTGGTCGCGCCCGCCGGCCTTACGCCGGAGCTGGTCGGCAGCATGGACGGCGCCGGTCCCTTCGGCAATGGCTGGCCGGCCCCGCGCGTGGTGCTGGGTCCGGTGCGCGTGGTCCGCGCCGACATCGTCGGCACCGATCATGTCCGCGCCATCGTCAGCGGCGCGGACGGGCGCTCGCTCAAGGCCATGGCCTTCCGCCACGGCCAGACGCCGCTCGGCCAGGCCCTGCTCGGCGCGGACCCCGCCCGGCGCTTCTGGCTCGCCGGCCGCGCCAAGATCGACGACTGGACCGCCCGGCCCACCGCCGAGCTGCATGTCGAGGACATCGCGCCGGCCTGAAGCGCCTCTGCCCCAACATCGCCCTTGACCCGGCCTCCGCACATCCCTAAAGGCGCCCCTCTACACGGCACCGCCGCACGCGGCGCCTCGTGGCCCCTTCGTCTAGCGGTTAGGACGCGGCCCTCTCACGGCTGAAACACGAGTTCGATTCTCGTAGGGGTCACCATAAAATCAATGACTTGGTTGATATGAAATCGACCCCTTGCCGGGGTTGGCCGGACGCTTGAAACAGCGGCGAAGGCGCGGGAAAGCGGTTCGCTTGGCGATGGCGCCCCCGATCTTCCCGAGCGCTGGTGTCTGAACGGCGCGCCCCCACCCGCGCGAGCAACGCCGCGCGGGATCAACTGGAGCCGCGCTGGGGCCATCTCGAAAGCTGCGTCCATCTCCTGCCGGCCGATGCGCGGCAGACGCTGACCTCAAGCCCGCCTCCGGGATGGACGCGCGCACCATCCAATCTCGCTGCCGCCGGACGCCATTCTTCTGGCCCATAGCAGGAGCAGGAAGATCATGGCGCTTCCCTTGATCGACCGGGTGCAGGGCGCCTATCTGCCGGTGCCATGACTGCGCGATTGACGGGGTGGCCATCGGCTGCTCTGCTCGGCCCCGAGGCTGAATGGTTCGCGCGACTGATCCCGATATCGCCATTCCACCTCCCGTGGCGTGTCCTGGCAGATCCGGCGCGGTTGACTTTCGTGCTTGCGACGGCCGGTCAGAGGTCCATAGGCAAGCTCCCCTCAGGAGCGTTTCCCACCTCTCATGAAATTTCCCCGATTGTTCACCTTCGCCAGCCAGGATCTCGCCCTGGATCTCGGCACCGTCAATACGCTGGTCTATGTCCGCGGAAAGGGCGTGGTGCTCAATGAGCCGTCCGTCATCGCGATCGAGACGGTCGCGGGTGCCCGCACCATCAAGGCCGTTGGCAACGAGGCCAAGCTGATGCTCGGCAAGACGCCGCAGGGCGTGAAGGCTATCCGTCCGCTTCGTGATGGCGTGATTGCCGACATCGACATCGCCGAGCAGATGATCAAGCATTTCATGGACAAGGCGCTGGGCGGCGGAAACCCTCTGCGCCGAAGCAACAACGTCGTGGTCGCCGTGCCGACTGGCGCGACCCAGGTCGAGCGTCGCGCCATTCGCGATGCGACCTCGAATGCGGGCGCATCCCGGGTCCGCCTGATCGACGAACCGATGGCGGCGGCCATCGGCGCCGGTCTTCCCGTGACCAAGCCGATCGGCGCCATGGTGGTGGACATCGGGGGCGGCACGACGGAGGTGGCGGTCCTCTCACTCCAGGGCATAGCCTATAGCGGCTCGGCCCGGGTCGGCGGTGACAGGATGGACGAAGCGATCGCCTCCCATATCCGCCGGAACCACAATCTGATGGTCGGCGAGGTCACGGCCGAACGCGTGAAGCACGAGATCGGCAATGCGATGAGCCCCGCAAACGAGAGCGCGAGCATGGGCGTCCGGGGCCTCAGCCTGTTGAACGGCCGCCCCTCCGAAATCGAGGTCACCGAAGCGCAGATTGCCGAGGCGCTGCGCGAGCCCGTCGGCCAGATCGTCGCGGCGGTCATGAAAGCTCTGGAACAGACGCCTCCCGAACTGTCGGCGGACATCATCGACGAGGGCATCACGCTGACGGGCGGCGGCGCGCTGTTGCGCGGGATTGGCGATGCCATCAATGCGGCAACGGGCCTGCCGGTCAGGGTCGCCGACGATCCGCTGCTCTGCGTTGTGTCCGGTGCGGGGGCCGCCCTCGAAAATTCCGTCTATGAGGGTGTGCTGACACCGGCCTGATGCGTGCGCTCGGGCTTCCGCCCTTGAGCCTTGGGGTCAATTGACGCGGGGCCTTGCGGAAATGATTATTCAACGGCGGCGTCCCGCGCCTTCTCTGCTTCCTGACGCGATTTGACGGCTTCGGCCCGGAGCACGCGCTCGGCCATTTTTCGCCATGCCGCCTCGGACCGCAGACATCGCTCGCGAACGTTGGCGAGCTGCGTTTCGAGTGCTTCACGCGCGCAATCGGCTGCGCGGGCGAGATAGAAGTCACTGTTGACGGACATGACTCGATCTCCCGAGTTGGATCAGTCGATCATTTCGGCGACCAGCCGCCGGAGATCGCGCCGCGAGAGTGTTGATCCGATCAAGGCAGGCCGGGCCGCGGCGATGGGGATATGCTTATTTGGCTTCAAGGAGCCGGACAAAAATGGCTTGAACAGAAAATTGGTATGAAAATTCATTATAGTCCTGGTGCACGGTCGATAATGTGCAAGAGATGGATGTGTATTCGCGAAAGACGATCTCCCTTTCGAGAGGACGTCTCTCGACCTGAACCTAGTCGCCGGCCATGGAGCGCGTGCACAAAAGCACCGCGCCTCGCCGGCCATATATAGGCAATGATATCGACATCATGCCCGGATGAACGCGGAAGCGTCCATCCGGAGAGAGTCTTCGATCAGGCGACCGAGGAGGATCAGCAGAGCCTCCTCGATCCAGGCCTCAGACCGCTTCGAGGTTCACGGCGGACTGTTTGCCACGATTATCGGTTTCGATTTCGTAGCTCAGCCGCTGATCCTTCTGGAGAGTCACCATGCCGGCGCGCTCCACGGCGCTGATGTGGACGAAGCTGTCATTGCCGCCATCTTCGGGCTGGATGAAGCCGTAACCCTTGTCGATATTGAAGAACTTAACGGTGCCAATAGGCATGAGATGTTTCCTTTCAGGAAAACAAAAATGACCCGCCGGCAAAGTACCGGCAGAGCTGGTAGCGTGAGAAAGGAAGGATCAGCCTGAAGCTTCAAATTCCGTCGCATGCGACGATAGCTTGCGCAACATGGGCGTTGGATGCCGAAAAGTCAAGAATTCGCCGCCGGATCGAAATTTCCTTCATCAGATCGTCGCCGAGATCGCGATAGAATCGAGCGATCGATTGAAGAGCCAGAGGCGTTTCCAGAGAGACATCACATGCGAGTGAAATATCCTTCACATGTGAGGGCTGACATATTGTCCCCGGTCGGCGCAGGCGCGTCGCAATCCTGCGGATCGCCCCCAGACGGGCATCATGCCGGCTGGGCATGCCGATCATATGCTCGACAAGCTTCAGCTTATCGGAGGTTTTCCTCAACCGCGCGAAGCGCCGTGCGTCATGATCCGGGCCACCGAGCGACAGCGCAGCTTCTTCCAGCAGGACGCACAGGAACCGATCCAGTTCGCGCAGATAGTTGGCCAGCAGACGATTGTGCACGCCTTGTGTCCACGGGCAGGGCAAGGTCCGGGCGTGGCTCACCTCCCATTGACGTTGCGAAACGAAGTCGCAGCCTGCGACGAGCGTCGCATGGGCGCGGTTCAGCACGCGCCGGGGAGTCCCCGATCACCGAGACGCAAAGGGTCTCTCGTCATCGCCACAGCGGCGCGTATCAGCGCCAGCCAATGGTCTGCATAATAGCGATTGAGGTTCATTTTCAGCGCTCCAGAGACAAGCAGGAGCGCGATGCTCTCCAGCCGGCTGGCGTTTGAGGGAGATTGCCGACGCCGCTCGAATAGCATGGCCGGTTCATAGCGCCAATGACCGGCGTGGATTTAGGCGCTCGGGTCGAGCCCCAAGGGCGGCGCGTCGGCGGGACGAGCCGCACGCACGTCCAGGCCGTATCGACATTCAAGTTTCTGGAATGATGGGCCATCTCGCCATTCATAGTCTTCGTCATGCTGAACCTGTTTGGCATTTATCCCATTCGCATACGTGATTGACATGTTGGATCGAGCGATCATAACAGCGGCAGGATTGAGGGGGATTCTGCATGACCGAACCTGCGAGCGAGTTCGAGGATTTGTTTGGCGGCGACGAACCGGAGCCACCACAAGTCAAATTCGTCAATTCTCCATCACAGGCGCCGACGCTTTACGCCGACACCCTCATGTTTGTTACGGGCGTGGGAAGCGCCATGGCACGGCTGCAATTTGCCGAAGTGATACCGGGGGCTACAGACAGTGCGGACCCAGGTATGAAGATGCGTTACGTCTTCAATCTGGCGATGCCGACAGACGCACTAATCAATATGACTCGCTATTTGATATCGTCCATTCCGAACGACATGCTCAAAGAGGCGGACGATGGCGAGTAATCCGTTACGTGCCGCCAATAGCAACCCGTCGCCTCTGCCTGAGCAAAGTGGCCAACAATCTGGGACAATTTGGCTTCCACATCAGGTGCCTATTGGGCAATCAAATCCTAACCGATTGGGGGTTAGCCCCCAACCGCCGAGTGGCGGTGGAGGTGACGATATGACACCATTATGGAAGCTTGATATTCCAAGAGATGTTCAAATCGTCAAATGGGGTCTGGCTGGCTTAACTGCCGTTTTTGGCTTAGCGTTCTGGTTCCTGCTAGGCCAAATCGACAACCGATTTGATCGCGCCGATGAAAAAATCGGCCAACTTTCACAGCAGGTTTCGGACGTCCGCGTCGGAATTGCTCAGCAAAGCGGGGACGTTAAAGCTATATTGGAAAAGCTGGATGACAACGCTCAAAGAGGCCCGCGAGAAGGGCAATCTGAACCAGTTCATCAAGGAGCGGGAGGCGGAGCAGGGAAACCCTGACACCTTCAATCGCGCTGTCCGCTCAATGGCCCAAACGTCGAAAGAAGCTCGTCCAGCATCAAAGAAGGGCAGGCGCGGCGGTTAAATCGGTACTCCGCTTCCTTGGCGTACTTCCAAAGGTGCTTGCCCGAGACGTGGATGTGCGTCCCGTTGATCGACCGCTTGAGCTGAGCCCAGAAGCCTTCGATGGCATTGACGCCTTTACCGCACGGTGTCGCATATTCGCCAGCCTTGTGATTGACGGTTAAGTGCCGATAGCCAGACTGATCGATGTCCTTGTAGCCGCCAAATTCATCCGAGTGGATGGTCGTGCCAGGCAGGACGTTCTCAAGGATGACGCGCCGCATGGCAGCCTTGTGGCGGCTCCGAACCACGCGCGTGACAATCTCGCCTTCCCGCTCCATCATGCCGACAACGCACGTCTTGTTGCCCTTGTAGCCCGAGCCCATGCCGGAAACCGAGCCTCCGATCAGCGTCTCGTCAACTTCGACATGCTCGCCAACGCCGCCGAGTGGATCGTCGCCGTCCACATTGGCCATATGCTCACGGATCAGGCCGGCCATACGCCAGGCTGTCTTGTAGGTGACGCCGAGTTGGCGTTGTAGTTCCTTGGCCGCGACCCCGTTGCGCGTCGTGGTGAACAGGAAGATGGCATAGAACCACATTTGAAGCGGCGTCCGCGTCTGCTGAAACGGCGTCCCGACCGTGGGATGCAGGTGATGACCGCACCACTGGCAGCTATAGGCACGTTCCGCCTTGATCCGATGCCAGCCACCGGCGCGTCCGCACTTGGGGCACTCGAAATTTTCGCCGAAGCGAACCGAGAACAAATGCTGAAGGCACGCTTCGTCATCCGGGAACTGCCGGAAAAACTGCGCCACGGTCTGCGGTTTCTTGCTCATGGGGCATTATATACCCCAAATGTTCTACGTATGGCAAGGGGATAATCGCCAACCTGTTTCAGCATGACAGGGTTTTGTGGCTTCGATGCTGGATGTCGATACAGCCTAGCCGCCCGCCGCGAAAATCCCATAGCGCTCACGCCATGCGGCCACTTCATCCCTGAGATGCGCGGGCGCGGGGTCACCCGAGAGGACAAGGCGGGCGACGTCGTTCTCGGGATGCATCAGCATCTTCCTCGAACCGTCGCTGAACCAGATGGGGATCAGCCGATCGCACAGGCTGTCTAGGATGGTTTCGACCATGTCGGTCTCGAAGGCGCCATCGGCGAGGGTGCGGACGTTGACCGAGACGCCCTCGAAGCAATTGCGCGGCTCGCGCACGAAATTGAGCGATACAAGCAGGCCGGACCGGTCCGGCCGTGCTTCATCTGGCATGTCCGCGATCCTGCGCCACGCGCAGAACCACGTCCGGCAGATATGGGGCCGCTCCGCATGGATGCTGCATCCGCCCGACGCGAGATGAATGCAGGGTGTTCCCGCCGGCTTCCTGAAATCGGGCGTGTCCACGGTGAGGACGGTGCAGCACGCCGTGCAAGCGCCGCAGGCGCGATCGGCGAGGACCGGCCCCAGCAGCATGGTTTCCAGATCTGTCTCTGCCGGCATCCGCGCAGGGACTGCCCCGACCCCGGCGGGAATGCAAGCGTCCGAATTGGAATGAGGCCCGGGCATGGCCTGTGCCCGATCTCCAGGTCTCGCGCTGCTTCCCATGGGGCCATCTCCTTCAGGCATTGGACAAATCGCCCCACCGCATGAAGCCGGGCTGACAAGCCGCACGGATTGCCCTACCGCGCCGCCATGACGCAGCGCATCCGGGAGTCGGCAATGGCGCGCGGCCTGTTGGTCGCGGCGGTCTCGCTCGTCCTGCTGCTGCGTGCGCTGGTGCCGAGCGGGTTCATGCCGGTGGAGACGAACGGGCGGATCGTCGTCCAGCTCTGCACCGGCACCGGCCCGGCGAGCATCGTCATCGATCTCGGCCAGAAGGCACCGGCGGACCAGCACAAGGCGGCCGACCATCCCTGCGATTTCGCGGGCGGTTTCGCCGGCGGCCTGCTCTCTCCCGCCCTGTCCGCGCCTGTGCCGGCGCCGCTGCCGGCGATCCTGCTGCCCTTCGGCGCCGCCATCGCCGACCTGACCGTCCACCGCCTCGCGGCGCCACCGCCGCCCGCCATCGGTCCACCCCTGACTCGTTGAAGGCATGCGCGGCGCCCCGCTCCCGGGGCGGCCCGCGCATTTCAGTCGCCAGCCCAGGCCGGCCCATGTCCGCGCGGCATGACCGGCGTCCTGGCGTCCATCCCTTCGGATTCAGGACCACGCCCTTGCCTATCACCCGCTTCACGCTCGCGGCCATGCTGGTCGTAGCGCCCGCCATGGCCCGGCAGGCCGACATCACGCCCGCCGACGAGACGGCGAGCGACGCCATACTCGTCATCGGCCAGCGCGACACGCCGATCACCGTCGCGCCGCGCGGCCTCTCCGTCTCGCTCGGACAGCAGCACTTCGACGCGATCAACGCGGTCAATGTCGAGGATCTGATGAAATATGCGCCCAACTTCTATGTGCGCAAACGCTTCGCCGGTGACGATAATGCCGTGGTGGCGTTGCGCGGCGCCAACACCATCCAGAGCGCGCGCACCATCGTGCTGGTCGACGGCTTCGTCGTCTCCAATTTCCTCGGCAACCGATGGGACTATCCGCCCAAATGGAATGTCGTCGGCCCGTCTGAAGTGCGCCAGTTCGACATCGTCTATGGTCCCTACTCGGCCCGCTATGGCGGCAATTCCATGGGCGGCGTCATTTCCGTGACCACTCGGACGCCGGAGGGCACCTCCGCCTACGCCACGGCGCAGACCATGGTCATGCCCTTCCGCGACTATGGCTATGACGAGAGTTTCGCCGGCGCCAACGCGGAAGCCGGGGTCTCCTGGAAGCAGGCGGACGGCCCCTGGAGCATCCGGGCGGGCCTGCGCCATTTTGAAAATGTCGGCCAGTCCATGACCTATAATCTGCTGAGCCGCGCGACAGGCACCGCGCCCGCCACGCCCGTGACCGGCGCCTATGACGACGACCGGCTCGCCGCGCCCCTGTTCGGCGGCGCCTCGCCGGTCGATGTGGTGCAGGACCAGGCACGGCTGCGCGTCGGCTATGAAACGGGCGGCGGCTGGACGATCGAGGCGCTGGGTTTCGTGTGGGCGACGCGGCAGGACCTCACCGATCCGCGCAGCTTCCTGCGGGACGAACAAGGCCAGCCGGTCTATCAGGGCCGCGTCGCCTATGAAGGCGCGGTCTGGAACGCTACCGGCCTGAATTTCTCGACCCTGCGGCGCACCGAATATCTGGCCGGCCTCAAGCTCGCCGGCCCGCTGGCCGGCTGGGCCGTCTCGGCCAATCTCTCTCATTACGGCATTCCCCGGCAGGACAGCCGCAGCTCGGCCGACTACGCCACCGGCGCGGCATCGGGCGCGGGCACGCGGACCGTGCAGCGCTCGCCCGGCTGGTGGACCGGGGATGTGACGGCCGAGCGCGCATTCGGCTCGCACAGGCTGGCGCTCGGCCTCAATGCCAGTCTCTACGAGACGGCGCAGGAGACCTTCGCCACCGCCGACTGGCGCGCGGCGAGCGATCCGCTCTTCACCGCGGGCACGCGGGGGCGGACCAGCCTGTGGGGCCTGTGGATCGAGGACGGGCTTTCGCTGGGCGACGATGTGACGCTCACCGCCGGCATCCGCTACGATCGCTGGCGCGCCTTCGGTGGCGCTCTCTCCGGCCTTGTCACGGGCCGTCGCGAGGATGCGCCCTATCCGGCGCGCACCGACAGCTCGGTCAGCCCCAAACTCAGCTTGCAGAGCAGGTTGCCGGGCGACATCGAGTTGCAGATCAGCCTCGGCACCGCCAAGCGCTTTCCCACCGTAGGCGAGCTGTTCCAGGGCCGGTTCGACACCGATCTCGGCATCATCGATCCGGACAGCTTCGATCCCGATCTCCGCCCGGAAAAGTCCTGGGACGCCAATCTGATCCTCGCCCGCAGCTTCGGCAAGCTGCGCGCCACCGCCAGCCTCTTCTACCAACGGATCGACGACGCCATCTTCAGCTTCCAGGGCCTCAACCAGTTCGGCACGGTCGTCAGCTCCTACAAGAATGTCGACCAGATGCGGCAACTCGGACTCGAGCTGATCCTGGAGGCGCGGGACATCCTCCCCGACCTCGACATGGACGCCAATCTCGCCTGGACCGACGCCAGAACCCTGCGCAACCGCGCCGACCCACGCGCGGAAGGCGTGCAGTTCCCGCGCATCCCGCGCTGGCGGGCGAACGGCAATATCCGCTACCGGCTCGCCGATCCGGTCCGCCTCTCGCTCGGCTGGCGCTTCGCCACGCGGCCAAATTCCGACCTGCTGGGGCTGGTCCGCGGCGGCGCCTATGGCTTCCAGACCGAATATCTCTTCATCGACGCACGCGCCGCCTTCGCGCTCAGCCGGCTGATCGAGCTGGGCGTCGGTGTCGACAATCTCTTCAACGACCAGGCCTATGTCTCGCATCCGCTGCCGCAGCGGACAGTCGTGGCCGACATCAAGCTCAGACTGTGAGGGCCGCCATGACCATCGACCGTGCCGCCCTCTATCGCACCGTCTGGCGCTGGCATTTCTATGCCGGGCTGTTCGTCATCCCCCTCGTGCTGCTGCTGGCGGTGACGGGGGCCGCCTATCTGTTCAAGCCGCAGGTGGAGCGCTGGGAGGAACGGGCCTTCCATAACCTGCCGACCGCAGGGGCCGTCCCACCCGAGGCGCAGGTGGCGGCAGCGCTGGCCGCCTTCCCCGGCGCCCGGCTCGCAAGCTACCGCCTGCCCGAATATCCGGGCGACGCCGCGATGATCCATCTCACCCTCGCGGATGGCGCCGTGGATGCCTTCGTCTCGCCGCAGGGCCGGCTGCTGGGCAGCATCGCGCCCGGGAGCCGGCTGATGGAGATCGACAAGCGCATCCACGGCCAGCTCCTGCTCGGCCCGCGCGGCAGCTGGCTGGTCGAGCTGGCGGCGAGCTGGGCGATCGTGCTGATCCTGTCCGGCCTCTATCTCTGGTGGCCGCGCGGGCGACTGTTCGCAGGCGTGCTCTGGCCCCGCCTGCGCGGCGGACGACGCATGGTCCTGCGCGATCTCCACGCCGTCACCGGCTTCTGGATCTCCGGCCTGGCGCTCGTGCTGCTGGTCACGGGCCTCCCTTGGGCCGGCCTGTGGGGCAGCGCCTTCAAGGCCGCCCGCGCCGAGCTGGGCTGGGTCAGGGGCGCGCAGGACTGGACGCTGGGCGGCGAACCGCCCGATGATCCTCATGCCGCCCACCATCATGCCGCGATGATGCCAATGGAACCCGCCATCGCCACGTCGGCCGGTCTGGACATGATGGTGGAAAAGGCCCGCGCCGAGCGTCTCGCCTTTCCCGTGATCGTCAGCCCGCCTGGCGCAGGCGGCCGGTTCGGCGGCCCGGCGGCTGCCGACTGGACCATCCGCTCGGATGCGCAGAACCGTCCGCTGCGCATGACCATTCGCTACGACGCGGCAACCGGCCATGAGGTCTCGCGCGAAGGGTTCGCGGACGGCCATCTCGCCGATCGCATCGTCGGCTACGGCATCGCCTGGCATGAGGGGCAGCTGTTCGGCTGGATCAACCAGCTTATCGGCGTTCTGACCGCGCTCGGTCTCGTCACCATGGCCGTCACGGGCTTCCTGCTCTGGCGCCGCCGCAAGCCCGCGAACCGGCTCGGCGCGCCGCCGCCCGCATCCGTGCCGCCGCGCATGGCAGGCGTGGTCGCGATCCTGCTGCTGCTCGCCGCGCTGCTGCCGATGCTGGCGGGATCATTGCTGCTGCTCTGGCTGTTCGAACGGCTGGCCCTGCCCCGTCTGCCCGCCGTCGCTCGCTGGCTGGGCATTCCCGCGTCCGACTAGCCGGCCCGCTGCCGCCAGAGCCATGCCGCGCAGGCAAGGTCCTGCACGATCGCGCCCAGCGACTTGTAGATGGTGACGTCGTCCGGCCCCGTCCGCCCGGCCGCCGTCCCGGCGAACACATGTCCGATCTCCGGCAGCACATGCGCGGCCGTCACCAGCCCCGCATCCCGGGCACGCAGATATTCCGCGCCCTGCGCCAGCACGCCCTCGCGATGATCCGGCACGAACCGCGCCCGCGCCACCAGCGCCGGATCGATCTCGCTCGGCCCCGCGCGGCTCGATCCCACGGCGTTGATGTGCATGCCGGGCCGCATATGCGCATCGAGCAGGATCGGCTCGTCCGCCGCGCTCACCGTGCAGACGATGTCGGCGCCATCGACCGCCTCCGCCACGCTGCCTGCCGATCGCGCGGGCGGGCCTAGTTCGGCCTCGATCCGCGCCGCGAGTGCCTGCGCCTTCGCCTCGGAGCGCCCCCAGATCGTCACGCCGGCCAGAGCGCGCACATGCCGGATGGCGGCGGCATGATGCCAGGCCTGTTCGCCGGCCCCCAGGATCGCCAGATGAGTCGCATCCGGCCGGGCCAGCACGTCCGTGGCCGCCGCCGATGCCGCGCCCGTGCGGATCGCGGTCACCTCGCCGGCATCGACCACGCAGACCGGCGCACCGCTTGCCCGGTCGAACAGCAGGATCGCGCCCTGATGCGACCGCCCGCCCGATGCCGCCGCATCCGGGAAGGCGCTGACGATCTTGGCGCCGAACCCCGCGCCGTCCAGCGCACCCGGCATCACGCCGAACAGATCGCCGCCGCCCAGGTCCAATATGCTCCGCAAGAGCTGTCGGCTGCGTCCCTGCGCCAGCGCAATCATCGCCTCGCGCATCAGGCCGATGCAGGTCGCATGATCGAGCCGCCGGGCGGCTTCCTCGGCGTCGATCAGGATCATGGCCGCGCGTCTGCCGCTCCCGATGGTGGCGCATAGTCGACCCGGCGATAGGGCCGACCGCGCTTCACGGTCATCTCGATCCGTTCGATATTGTCGATATCGGCCACCGGATCGGCGGTCAGCACCACGAAATTGGCGAGCTTGCCAGCCTCGATCGAGCCCATCTCCGCACCCTGTCCCGCTGCCCGTGCGCCCACCAGCGTCGCAGCATGGATCGCTTCCAGCGGCGGCATGCCCACATCATGGGCGAGATAGCGGATTTCCTCGTGCACCGCCGGCCAGGGATCGCCCGGCGGATTATCGAAGTCGGTCCCGGTGGAGATCGGCACGCCGGCACGCCATGCCTGCCGCGTCAGCCGTACCGTCGTCGCGCCGGTGCAGCGCAGCGGCTTGGCCTTGGGATCGGCGCGCCGGTCCGCCTCGAACTTCACGAACAGGCTGCCGGTCGCATCCACGATCGTGCCGTGCGCGCGCATCGCCGCGAAGACCCGCGCCATCGCCGGATCGTCGCCCTTCGGCGCCAGCAGCGCCTCATTGACCGGCGTGCGGTCCTCATAGGCCGACAGCATCACCGGCTCGACCTGATAGGCGAGGTAGCAGACATGGCTCACCACATCGACGCCGGCATCGATCACATCGGCCGGGCGCGTCGGGAAGACCGCGCTGTGCGCCCAGACCATGATATGCTGGCGATGCGCCTCCACCGTGATCGCCCGCACCAGCTCGGGCGGCAGATCGGCGTAGATCTTGATCGCGCTGGCGGAGGTGCCGCGCGCCAGCGTGACGGCGGTGGCAAGGTCGGTCTGCGCGTCGATCGCCTGCATCCAGGGCGCGGTACCAGGCGCGAAGCCCCGGCTCACCGCCAGTACCCGCTCGTCGGCGAAGAAAGGCGGCCCCGCCATCAGCGCGGCATAATAGATGTCCGGCGCCGGAATCTCGCCGACCAGGCTCGCCCGTGCCAGCTCGCCCACGGCGCGCAGATCGTCCGCCATGTCGCGCACGGCGGTGACGCCGCCATAGAGCTGGCGGCGCAGGATCGCGAGCGCGGCGTCCCGATCCGGCGGCGTCGCCAGATGGACATGCGAATCGATGAGGCCGGGGATCACATAGCGTCCCGCCAGCGAGACCGTCCGCGCGCCGGCCGCCTGATCCGCCAGACTGCCATGCGGCCCCACCGCGACGATCCGCTCGCCCGAGACGAGAATGTCCTGCCCCGCCCGCGCCGGCGCGCCCGTCCCATCGATCAGCGTGGCATCGCTGTAGAGCACGGCCTCGGGCACCTCTGTCGCCCGGCTTGCCGTGACGAGCGAGGCTGCCAGCACAGGTACGGCCAGCAGGGCGGCAAGGATGCGCGGGATCATCATGGCTTCAGATGTTGCGCAGCGCGCCCGCCAGCAGCTTGTGCAGCTTGCTGTGCAGCGCATCGTTGGCGGCGAGGATCTCGCGCCGCTCGACCGGCTCCGCGCCGCCCCGGAAATCGGTGACGAAGCCGCCGGCCTCGCGGACCAGCAACATGCCCGCGCTCACGTCCCAGGGGGCGAGGCCGCTTTCCCAGAAGCCGTCATAGCGTCCCGCCGCCACCCAGGCGAGATCGAGGCTGGCCGCGCCGAACCGGCGGATGCCGGCCACCGCCGGGCCGATCGCGCCGAAGATGCGGCTGAACTGCACGACGTCGCCATGGCCATGGAACGGCGCGCCGGTGGCGATCAGCGCCTCCGTGAGGTCGCGGCGGGAGGAGACGCGCAGGCGCTGGTCGTGCCGCCAGGCGCCGCGCGATTTCTCGGCCCAATAGCTCTCGTCCGTGATCGGCTGGTAGATGAGGCCGGTGCTGACCTCGCCCCAGCCCTTGCCGTCCAGCCGCGGCTCCTGCACGGCGATGGAGATGGCGAAATGCGGGATGCCGTGCAGGAAGTTGCTGGTGCCGTCGAGCGGATCGATCACCCAGCGCGGCTTGGCCGGATCGCCCGCGATCTCGCCGCCTTCCTCGAGCAGGAAGCCCCAGTCGGGCCGGGCCTTACGCAATTCGCCCACCAGCGTCTGCTCGGCCTTGCGGTCCGCCATGGAAACGAAATCGGCAGGCCCCTTGCGGCTCACCTGGAGATGCTGGACCTCGCCGAAGTCGCGGCGCAACTGCGGCGCCACCTTGCGGGCCGCGCGGTCGATGACGGTGAGAAGGCCGGAATGGGAAACCATGTCAATTGTCCTCAAGGGCAAGATTATAGACGCGGAAGACGCTGTCTCGCTGCCAGCCCGCGCCTTCATATAGCGCCTGCGCGGCCAGATTATCGTGCGCGGTCGAGAGCGTCAGGCGAGCCGCACCCTGCGCGATGCCGAAAGCGCGGGCCGCCTCCAGCAATGTCCGCCCCACGCCCGACCCGCGCGCAGCCGGCGCCACGAACAGGTCGTTCAGGATGTAGATGCGCCGCGCCCGCATCGAGGAGAAGCTGGGGAAGAGCTGGGTGAAACCGAGCAGCACCCCCGCGCCGTCCTCCGCCACGAACACCGCCGATTCGCCGCGCTCCAGCCGCTCGGCGAGGAAGGACCGCGCCAGCGCCGGATCGCCCGGCTGCCCGTAGAACTGCCGATAGCCGTCGAACAGCGGCGCCAGCGCGTCGAGATCATCAGGCGTGGCGCGCCGCACCCGCCATGGCTGCGCTGGCGCGGGTCCGGCCAAGGTCGCCCTCAGTCCGCCCGCTTCACATATTCGCGCTCATAGACGTCGACGACGATGCGCGTGCCGGTGACGATGTGCGGCGGCACCATGACGCGCACGCCATTGTCCAGGATCGCAGGCTTGTAGCTCGCCGAGGCGGTCTGGCCCTTCACCACGGCATCGGCCTCGACCACGGTCGCCTCGACCTGCTCGGGAAGCTGCACGCTGATCGGCCGCTCCTCATACATTTCCAGCATGACCATCATGCCGTCCTGCAGGAAGGCCGCGGCGTCGCCGACGAGATCGGTGGGCAGGCTGATCTGCTCGTAGGTCTCCGTATCCATGAAGACGAGCATGTCGCCCTCGGAATAGAGATACTGGAAGTCCTTGGTGTCGAGCCGGATGCGCTCGACCGTCTCAGCGGAGCGGAAGCGCACATTGTTCTTGCGCCCGTCGATCAGGTTCTTCAGCTCCACCTGCATATAGGCGCCGCCCTTGCCGGGCTGGGTGTGCTGGATCTTCACGGCGCGCCAGAGGCCGCCTTCATATTCGATATTGTTGCCGGGACGGATGTCCACGCCGCTGATCTTCATGGGGATCGCCTGTCTGTCTGGAAATGGTGGAAAGAGCCGGTGGCGCCATCTAGCGATCTTGGCCCGCATCGGCAAGGCCGCAGCGCGGTTCGTGATTGACCCGCCGGTGCCTTCGCCTAGCCTGCGCCCCGCAGACCGGAAAGGAGAGCCATGCCGCGCACGCCCGAGGAAGACGCCAATGTCCGGCTGGTGCTGGACCTGTTCGAGACCGTGCTCATCCCCATGGACAAGAGCCTCGTCGACGAGTTCATCGCCGAAGACTATCTCCAGCACAGCTCGCTGGCCGAGCCGGGGCGCGAGGCGCTCAAGCGCTGGCTGGACTTCGTGCGCGTCGAATCCCCGCAGGCCACGCAGAAGATCTACCGGGTGTTCGCCGAGGACGATCATGTCATCACGCACCAGCATGTGATCCGCTGGCCGGGCGACCCGGGCTTCGCGGTGTGCGACATCTTCCGGATCGCGGACGGCAAGATCGTCGAGCATTGGGACGTGCTGCAGGCGCTTCCGGAGAAGCCGGTCAATCCCAACTCGATGTTCGAGGACGGGGCCTGACCCGCCACGCTCACAGGGCGGCACCGAGCGCATCCACGCCCTTCGACAATCCCTCGAAGAGCCGCCCCTGCCGAAAAGCCGGGATCATCTTATCATTGATGATCTTCTGGCATAATGCGTCGCTCAGGGTCTGCTCGAGACCAAGGCCGACGGCGATGCGCACCTGTCGCTCATGCGGAGCCGCAACAATCACCACACCATCGTCGCGATCGCGGTGCCCGATCCCCCAGCGATTGCCGAGGTCCCGCGCATAGGCGGTAATGTCATTCCCTTCGAGCGAGGCGACCGTGACGACCACCATCTGCGCACCCGTCCGGCGTTCCAGAGCGGCGAGCGCCTGATCCAGCGCGGCGCGCTGGGCCGGGGTCAGCACGTTCGCGGCGTCGGTCACGCGGCCCGCCAGGGCCAGCCCGGCCGCATTCGACTGGACGGTATCGGCCTCGTTCATGGCCGTTCCGGCGACCCCGGTGCAGGACAGGCAAAGCAGCGTCGGCAGGAACAATGCCAGACGCGGCCAGCCGTTCATCCCAGCACAGGCCCGAACGCCGCCACGCCTGCCCCCGGCCCGCCCGCATGGTTCCACACCGCGCCGCTGACGGCGAGGAAGTCCGCGCCGGCCTCGACCAGCGGGCCGGCATTCTGCGCGGTGATACCGCCGATGGCGACGCAGGGCAGCTCCATGAAGGTGGACCACCAGTTCAGGATATCCAGCTCGGCATGATGCTGCACGGCCTTGGTCGCAGTGGGGAAGAAAGCGCCGAACGCCACATAGTCGGCGCCGGCCTCGCCCGCTTCCATGGCGCGATGGCGGCTGGCGTGGCAGGTGACACCGATCTGCGCCGTCGGGCCGAGGATGCGGCGCGCCTCCTTCGGATCGCCATCGCCCTGCCCCAGATGCACGCCGTCCGCGCCGAGCCTTTTGGCCAGCGCGATACTGTCATTCACGATGAAGGCGACGTCGCGCTCGGCGCACAGGCGCTGGAGCGGTTCGGCGAGGCGCGCGATCTCATGCTCGTCCGGCCCCTTGAGCCGGAGCTGGAACGCGGCCACCGGCCCGCCGTCGAACGCCGCGCGGAGCTGGTCCGCGAAATCCGGGCCGATGGCGGGCGGGGAAATGAGATAGAGCTGACAGGGCGGAATGTCGGTCATATCGATGCCTTAGTCGAGACGAGGTCGCGACGGAAGCATTGCCGGCGTCCGGACTGGATGGGGCGACGGAGGCGCGAAAGGTTCTGAAGGTTCCGGGGTTTCATAAAATCCCCTCACTGAGTGGCGGCGGTTTGATCGATGTGGTCGATCAATCCGACATGGCCTGATGGCGGTTGTGGGATGGGAGGCTGTCGCCTGGACCTGCACCCAGCTTGTGCTCCTGCGTTGCTTTCATGCGGACGGGCGCGAGATAGGGCGGACGTGCAGGTCATATCAACGGTCTGCCACGATTCGATGGGAGTAGGACAGTCCGGATCAGGTCACGCCATAGCCTAGCCGGGACAGCGCAGCGACGAAGGCGTCACGATCGTCCAGCTTGTGCGCGAGCCGCGCGATGCGGCGGCGGCCCAGCATCACCGGCTCGGCAAGGTCCAGCACGATATTGGGCCAGGCGATCAGCGCGAGGTTGAGTGTGGCGCGGTCCTTGATGAGCGGCCCGTCCCATTCCGGCCGCAGCCCGGCGATGCTGGCCAGCGGCACCGTGACGGAGCGCAAGGTGCCGCACCGCCAGACCAGCCTGCCCTCGCCGATCTCGACCGGCCGGGTGCGGAAGGAGCGGATCAGCATGACGAGCCATATCAGCGCCAGCAGGCTCAGCAGCGAGAGGAGCAGCGCCACAGGCGGACTCCACAGCGCGACCAGCAGATGCAGCACCGCGCCTTCGATCAGGATGAGGCCGGCCAGCACCCACATCATCGGCGCGAGGCTGCGGTGATAGGCGAAGCGCGCGCGATCCGACCTCATGCCGGCTCAGTCCGCCAGCGCGGACTCGATGGCGGCGACGAGGGCGGGATCGTCCGGCTGCGTATCCGGCGAGAAGCGGGCGCGCACCGCGCCGTCGCGGCCGACAAGGAACTTCTCGAAATTCCACAACAGCTCCGGCGCGGGATTCGGCTCCATGCCATAGCCCTTCAGCCGCTCGCGGAAGGCGGCGTCATTGGCCGCGGCGGGCATGGCGGCGGTCAGCGCGGCATAGAGCGGATGCTTGTCCGGCCCCGTCGCCACCAGCTTCTCGAACATGGGGAAGTCCACGCCGAAATTGGTGGTGCAGAAGCTCTCGATATCGGCATTGGAGCCCGGTTCCTGCCCGGCGAAATCATTGGCCGGGAAGCCGAGCACGACCAGCCCCTTGTCGCGATAGTCGGCGTAAAGCTTTTCCAGCCCCTCATATTGCGGCGTGAGGCCGCATTTGGAGGCGACGTTCACGATGAGCAGCACCTTGCCGGCATGGTCGGCCAGCGAGGCGTCGGCGCCCCGGATCGTCTTGAGCGGGATATCGGCGAGCGCGGTCATCGGCGGGGTCTCCCGGGACATGGATGCATGGCCGGCCGATCATAGGCGGCCATCCCTCGCATGTCATCCGTGCGGATGACGCACAACCAGCCCTTCGGCTCAGCCCGCCGGTTGCTCCGCGTCCAGCCCATAGGCGCTGTGCAGCACGCGCACGGCCAGCTCGGTCTCGTCCTCGTCGATCAGCACCGAGACCTTGATCTCGCTGGTCGAGATCGCCTCGATGTTGATGCCGCGCTCGGCGAGCGTCTTGAACATGGTGGCGGCGACGCCCGCATGGCTGCGCATGCCCACGCCCACGACGCTGATCTTGGCGACCTCCACATCCGTGATGACGCGCCGGAAGCCGATGGACTCCTTGGCGGCCTCCAGAATGTCGACGCTGCGGGCAAGGTCGGCGCGCGGCACCGTGAAGGTGACGTCCGTCTCCTCATTGTCCTTGGAGTCGTTCTGGATGATCATGTCGACATTGATGCTGGCCTCGGCCAGCGGCGTGAAGATGTTGGCCACGGCGCCCGGCTTGTCCGGCACGCGGGTGACGATGATCTTCGCCTCGTTCTTGTCGTGGGCGATGCCGGTGATGAGCTGCCGTTCCATGTCGCTTTCCTCGATTTCCTGCTCGCTGACGATCATTGTGCCCGGTTCCGGATCGTCGCCCGGCTCCTCGAAGGAGGAGAGCACCTGCAGGCGCACATTCTCCTTCATGGCGAGCGCCACCGAGCGCGTCTGCAGCACCTTGGAGCCGACGCTCGCCAGCTCCAGCATTTCCTCATAGGTGACCCGGTCGAGCTTGCGCGCCCGGCTCACGATGCGCGGATCGGTCGTGTAGACGCCGTCCACGTCCGTATAGATGTCGCAGCGGTCGGCCTTCACCGCCGCCGCCACGGCCACGGCGGACGTGTCCGACCCGCCCCGGCCGAGCGTCGAGATGCGCCCGCTTGCCATCATGCCCTGGAAGCCGGGGATCACCGCCACCTGCCCCGCCTCCATGCCGGCGAGCAGACCCTCGGTCGCGATCTCCTCGATGCGCGCCTTGCTGTGCGTCTCGCCGGTGTGGATCGGCAATTGCCAGCCGAGCCAGCTGCGCGCATCGACGCCCATCGACTTGAGCGTCATCGCCAGCAGGCCGGACGTCACCTGCTCGCCCGAAGCGACGACGACGTCATATTCGGCCGGATCGTAGAGCGGACTCGCTTCCTTGCAGAAGCCGACCAGCCGATCGGTCTCGCCGGCCATGGCGGAGACGACCACGGCGACCTGATTGCCCAGCCCCACCTCATGCTTCACGCGCATGGCGACCTTGCGGATCCGCTCCATGCCGGCCATCGACGTGCCGCCGAATTTCATCACAATGCGCGCCATGGGCTTGCCGCGTGCCTCTCATCGACTATCAAAGGAACCACGGAAGAACCGGGTGTATCGGCCGCCCCGAAGCGGGGACCGGCGCCCTCTTAATCAGCAGGACAGCCAATGGCAAGCGAGCCACAGACCGGCACGATCGACCCGCGCGAAGCCGCGCATTTCGGCGCTCAGGCGGCCGACTGGTGGGACCCGCGCGGCAGCAGCGCGATGCTTCACAAGCTCGGCCCGGCGCGGCTGCGCTTCATCCGCGAGGCGATCGACGCGCATTGGGGCGGCGACGCGGCCGCGCTGCGCCCCCTCACCGGCAAGCGCGCGCTGGATGTGGGCTGCGGCGCGGGCCTCATCGCCGAGCCGCTGGCCCGCATGGGGGCACAGGTCACCGCCATCGACGCCGCGCCGGAGAATATCGCCGTGGCCCGCGAGCATGCCGCGCGGATGGGCCTCGCCATCGACTATCGCGCCTGCGCGGTGGAGACGCTGGACGAGCCGGCCTGGGACCTCGTCACCACGCTGGAAGTGATCGAGCATGTGACCGACCCGGCGCTGTTCCTGCGCGCCATCGCGCGGCGGCTGAAGCCGGACGGGCTGCTCATCCTCTCCACGCCCAACCGCACCGCCCTCTCGCGTCTCATGATCGTGACACTCGCCGAGGGGCTGGGGCGCATTCCCAGGGGCACGCACGACTGGTCGCGCTTCATCACGCCCGAGGAAATGGAGGCGCTGCTCGATGCGGAAGGGCTGAGGATCGTGGCGCGCAAGGGGCTGGTCGCCGATCCGCGCACCGGCTTCACGCTGAGCGAGCGGATGGAACTCAACTATATCCTGGCCATTGCTCCGACGGGTGCCTGAACGCACTCGCCGCCCTGCCCCCTCCGCCAGCCAGAGAGATGATCGCGCATGTCCACCCCGCGAACCACCCATGATCTCCTCGATCCGCTGAACGGCGTAAGCCGGTGGATCAACGACAACTGGGCCGACATCCTCGTCGCCATCGCGGTCGGCGTGGCGATCTATGCCGTGCTGGGCCTCGTCAACAGCTTCGCGCAGCGGCTGCTGCGGCGCGGCGCACCGTCCGCGCCCATCATGGGCGTGCTGGCCGACGCGCTGGCGCGGACCATGCACAGCTTCATGATGCTGGTCGCGGCGCGGCTGGTGGCGGGCTTCGCCGATCCGCCGGTGGCGCTGCTGCGGACGATCGCCTTCCTCTTCACGGTGGTGGCCGCCTTCCAGGTCGCGATCTGGGTGCGCGCCGTGGCGATCGGCCTCATCCAGCTGCGCGCCGCCCCGGAGACGGGCGGCAACGAGACGCTGGCCAATGCGAGCGGCCTCATCAAGGTGCTGATCTCCGTGGTCGTCTTCGCCATCGCCACGGTGGTGGTGCTGGACAATCTGGGCGTGAACGTCACCGCGCTGGTGGCGGGCCTGGGCATCGGCGGCATCGCCATCGGCCTCGCCGCGCAGGGCATCTTCTCGGACCTGTTCGCCTCGCTCTCGATCATCTTCGACAAGCCGTTCAGGGTCGGCGAGGCGATCAATTTCGGGGCGCAGACCGGCACGGTGGAACGCATCGGCCTCAAGACCACGCGCCTGCGCGCGGCCACGGGCGAGCGGCTGGTGGTTTCCAACTCGCAGCTGCTGAGCAAGGATATCGTCAACTATACCGGCCTGCGCAGCCGGCGCATCCTGTTCGCCATCGGCGTGATCTACCAGACGACGCCCGAGGTGGCGGCCGCCATTCCCGACATGCTGCGGGACATCGTCAGCGCGCATGGCGGGAGCTTCGTGCGCAGCGGCTTCGTCAAGTTCGGCGCCAGCTCGCTCGACTTCGAGCTGGAGTTCGACGTGATGACCGGCGATTGGGACAAGGTCTATGCCATCCGCCACAAGATCGGCCTCGGCATCCTGGAAGCGTTCAACGCGCAGGGCATCGAATTCGCCTATCCCACCCAGACCAGCTTCACCGCCGCGCCGGACGGGCGCATGGTCATGCCCTGGCCGAATCGGGACGAGGCGGCCTCCTGACGATCCGACGCCCGCTCTTGCCTTTCGGGCGGTTTGCCGCTAAGCGCGCGCCTCCCGTCATGGTCATCCCTGGAGGCGTGGCGGGCGACTGACATATCCAGCTTATCGGAGACACGCATATGAGCGACCAGCTTACGCTGTCGGCCGAGGCACGCGATCGGGCAGGCAAGGGAGCCTCCCGCGCTCTCCGCCGTGAGGGCCGCGTTCCCGCCGTCATTTATGGCAACAACGAAGAGCCGCAGATGGTTCATGTCGAGGAGAAGCTCCTCGCCAAGATGCTCGGCACCGGCCATTTCTTCAATTCGGTCGTCATGGTCGAAGTGGGTGGCAAGAAGGTCCGCACGCTTCCCAAGGACGTCGCCTTCCATCCCGTCACGGACCGGCCGCTGCATGCCGACTTCCTGCGCGTGTCCGCGCATGCCAAGGTGCATGTGAACGTGCCCGCCCATTTCGTGAACGAGGATGCCGCACCGGGCCTGAAGCGCGGCGGCGTGCTCAACGTCGTGCGCCATGAGCTGGAGCTGGTCTGCGACGCAGCGAGCATCCCGGACGAGATCACCATCGACCTCACCGGCTTCGACGTGGGCGATTCCATCCACATCAGCCATGTGACGCTGCCCAAGGGCGCGGAATCGGCGATCACCGACCGCGATTTCACCATCGCGACGATCGTCGCCCCGTCCGCGCTCAAGTCGAGCGAAGGCGACACGACCAAGGCCGAGGGTGAAGACGAGGCCGAGAGCGAGGAGTAATCCCGCTCTCCAGCGAAGGAGCGCATCGTGCAGCTTTGGGTGGGCCTCGGCAATCCCGAGCCGCGCTATGCGCTCCATCGCCATAATGTCGGCTTCATGGCGCTCGACGTCATCGCCGAGGACCATGGCTTCCCGCCCTGGAAGAAGCAGTTCCGGGGCCTGGCGAGCGAAGGCCGCATCGGCGGCGAGCGCATCCTGCTGCTCAAGCCCCTTACCTACATGAACGAAAGCGGCCGCGCGATCCGCGCCGCCTGCGATTTCTACAAGCTCGGCGTCGAGGACGTGACCGTCTTCCACGATGAGCTCGATCTTGCGCCCATGAAGATGAAGGTGAAGCGCGGCGGCGGCACCGCCGGCCATAACGGCCTGCGCTCCACCGAGGCGCATATGGGCAATGCCTTCCGCCGCGTGCGCATCGGCATCGGCCATCCCGGCCACAAGGACCGGGTGACGGGCCATGTGCTCGGCAATTACGCCAAGAGCGAGATGGACCCTCTCGCGGACCTGCTCGGCGTCCTCTCCCGCGAGGCCGACTGGCTGGCCAGGGGCGACGACGCCCGCTTCATGAGCGAGGTCGCGCTGCGGCTGGCGGATTGAGGCGGGATAGCCTCCCGGTCGATCCCGTGGCGTTTCGCCGGAACCCTCAGCGCCTCTCTTGCCGATGCTGTATCGCTCCGCCGTCGCGCAAGCGCTCTCCTGGGGCGTGTCCGTATGAGATGGAATCGATGTTCCTGCGAAGACAGGAGCACGACATGGTTCAATCTGAACCGGACAAACTCCAACCTTTCTGGGGGCTTTCGCATGCGTTCAGCACCGCGACAGCACCCATGACCTATTCCTCTGCTCGATGGCGAAGACTCGCCAGCTTCGTGAGGAAATGAAGTGATGCGACGCTTGTTCACACTGGGATTGATCGCCTCCACGGCGCTCTCCCTTGCAATGCCCGCCATGGCGGCGCCCGGTGAGGGTCGCGGTCGCGTGGCGCATCAGAATGAAGGCGGCCGCTCCGGCGGCGGCGATCGCGGTGAGGCCCGTCAGGCGCGCCAGTCCGCGCCGCCGGCCCGCGAGCAGCGCGCCGCACCGCCTGCCGCGAGGCAGGGCAGCGTGCGCAATACGCGTGTTCCGCCCTCCAATGCGGGCGCCCAGTGGCGTCAGCCGCAGGGTCAGGCCCAGGCCCAGGATCGCCGACCCGCGCAGCGCGTGAACAGGGGCGACGGGCGCGCGACCAACTGGCCGGAGCAGCGCCGGGTCGAGGCGAACCGCCCGAACCGTCCGAACCAGAGCCAGCAGGGCCGGCGCGCCTATGAAGGCAGCCGTTACGAGAACCGCCGCCCCGACCAGCCCCGCGCCGGCAATGCGCGCCCGGACCGGGACAATGCGACCAACCGCGAGCGCTGGCGCAACGACGATCGCCGGGACGACCGCAACCGCTGGCAGAACGACAACCGGCGCAATGACGGCCGCTACACCGGCAACGATCGGCGCGGCGGCAACTGGGACCGCAACAACGGCCGCCGCCTGGGCGACCGCGAGCGCTGGTCCGAATATCGCCGCTGGGACAATAATAGCTGGCGCCGGGACAATCGCTACGACTGGCAGCGCTATCGCAGCCTCCATCGCAACGTCTACCGGATGCCGCGCTACTCCGCGCCCTATGGCTGGAACTACGGCTATTCGCGCTTCTCGATCGGCATCTTCCTGAACAGCCTGCTCTATTCGAACAGCTACTGGATCGACGATCCCTATTATTACCGGCTTCCGCCCGCCTACGGCCATCTGCGCTGGGTCCGCTATTATGACGACGCGCTGCTGGTCGACGTCCGGGACGGCTATGTGGTCGACGTGATCCACAATTTCTTCTGGTGAGCGCCCCGCGCGCCCACCGACCGGCTTCCTGATCGGCCTTCAGGAAAGACTGGGCCGGCTCCCGCCTCGGCAGGAGTCGGCTCTTTTATCGTGCGGAGGGGCCGGCCCGGCGGCGCGGCCCCTTGTCCCACGCGGGCGAGTTTGGCAGGAACGGCGCCATGAAGGAAAGCTGGCTCGACGATCCCGACCTCCCCTCCGTGGCGCGGGCGGCGCTAGGCGAGCGCGTCCGCGCGCGGCTCAGGCGCAACCCGATGATGGCGCCGGTGCCGACCGAGCGCGCCGAGATGTTCCTGCGTCACGGCCTCGTCACGCCGCACGAATGCGCCGAGCTGATGCGGATGATCGACGAGGGCAGCAAGCCCTCCAAGCTCTTCTCCGGCACCGCCAAGGAATATCGCACCAGCAGCAGTTGCAATCTCGATATCTACGATCCGCTGGTGCAGACGGTGACGAAGCGCATGGACGCGCTGGTGGGCATCGAGGGCGAATATGGCGAGCTGCTGCAAGGCCAGCGCTACGAGGTCGGCCAGCTCTATCATCTCCATTGCGACTATTTTCCCGCCGGCACGCATTACTGGCCGGCAATGCGCGTCTCGGGCGGGCAGCGCTGCTGGACCGCCATGGCCTATCTCCGCGACGTCGAGGCGGGCGGCGAGACGCAGTTCCCCCGGCTGGGCGTCACCGTGCCGCCGCGCGCGGGAACGCTGCTGGTGTGGAACAACATGGCGGCGGACGGCAGCCCCAATCACGATACGCTGCATGCCGCGCTGCCTGTGCAGGCCGGCGTCAAATATGTGGTGACGCGCTGGTATCGCGAGCGGCCCTGGGAGCCGCGCAACAAGCCCTGAGCACAAGCTCTGAGTAACTGGCCGCAAGCATCCGGATTCCCGCGACAAATTGCGACATTGCTGACCGGAATCTGACAGCCGCATTCCTCATCCGTTCAGCGCGCAAGCGCGAAAAGGAGCTTGTCGGACGATGCGGCGATCCACCCCCCCTCCCGGATCGCGCCGCCCGACAGGACAAGGAGTGACTGCCATGAAAAAACTGTTGATCGCCGGCCTCGCCGCCCTGACGCTGATCCCGTCCACCGCCATGGCCGCCCCGCCGGCCCACAGCGCGCAGCGCGGCCATCAGCCCGACCGGGCGCACCAGCAGCAGAACGCGCGCTGGGACTATGCCCGCGAAATGCGCAACTACAATCGTGCGCATCCGTGGCGGGCGTCCTTCCGCTATCAACGCTTCGCGCCCGGCGCGCGCATCCAGCCGCAATATTACAGCCGCGCCTATGTGATCTCCGACTATGGCCGCTTCCGCTGGGCGCGGCCGGGCGCCAACCAGATGTGGGTGCGCCACTATAACGACGCGCTGCTCGTCAACACCCGCACCGGCCGCGTGGTGCGCGTGAACTACAACGCCTTCCGCTGAGGTCGGCGCAAGATGGGAAGGGGCCTCTCCGGCAGCGGAGAGGCCCTTTTTCGTGCCGGTGCCTTTTTCCCGCAGGTGATTGTCCTGCCGAAATTGGCGTGTTAGGCCGCCAACACACGGAGGCGTCCATCGCCCGAACACGAAAGGGATTCCCTATGATCCGCGCCCAGCGCCCTGCCCTGCTCACGGCCGCCCTGCTCCTCGCCGGCGCCGCCTGGTCCCCCACTCTCGCCGAGACGGCCGCGCCCGCCCCGGCCGCCGCCGCGCCCGCCGCGCAGACCGAGGACGAGAAGCTCTTCGCGCTGTTCGCCGCCTCGGACGAGGCGAGCCTGCGCCGCAATCCGCTCAACGCCCTGTTTCGCGGCGACATGCGCTATGCCGATCATCTGGGCGACTATATCACCGACGCCTATTACGATGCCGAGCGGGCCGCGGCAAACAGCGACCTCACGGCCCTGCACGCCATCGACCGCGACAAGCTCAATGCGCAGAACAAGATCGCCTATGACGTGTTCGAGTGGCAGACCAAGGAATCGCTGGACGGCCTGCGCCCCGAGATCCTCGCGCTGACCGTCGTCCGCCCGGTCAATCATTTCAGCGGCTTCCACACGTTCTACCCGACCTTCTCCTCGGGCAAGGGCGGCGCACCGTTCAATACGCTGGAGGATTATGAGAACAACCTGCTGCGCCACAAGGAATATATCGTCCTCACCGACCGCGCGATCGAGCGCTTCCGCCAGGGCATGGCCTCGGGCGTGGTGGAGACCAAGCTCACCATCAACAATGTGATCCAGCAGCTCGACGCGCTGCTGGCGCAGAGCGCGGAAGAGTCGCCCTTCTACCAGCCGGTGCTGAACTTCCCCGAGGGTATTTCGGACGCGGACAAGACCCGGCTGACGGCGGCCTATCGCGACATCATCGTCAATGGCATCAACCCGGCCGAGCAGCGGATGCGCGACTTCCTGAAGAATGAGTATCTGCCGGTGGCGCGCGACCAGGTCGGCCTCTCCAGCATGAAGGGCGGCGACATTCTCTATGCGGACATGATCCGCCAGACCACGACCCTGCCGCTGACGCCGGACTATGTGCACGAACTCGGCCTCTCCGAGGTGGCGCGCATCCGCGGCGAGATGGAGAAGGTGAAGACGCAGGTGGGCTTCACCGGCTCGCTGCAGGATTTCTTCACGCATCTGCGCGACGATCCGCAGTTCCACCCCAAGTCGCGCGAGTGGATGACGCAGGAATTCTACCGCATCGGCCATGTGGTGGACGAGAAGGTGCGCAGCCAGTTCTCGACCATCCCCAAGACGCCGCTGGAGATCCGCCCCTATCCCGAGTTCCGCGAGAAGTTCGAGGCCGGCGGCAGCTATGAGCAGGGCACGCCGGACGGCTCGCGCCCCGGCGTATTCTACTTCAACGCCTACGACCTGCCCTCGCGCAGCCTGCCGGGCATGACCACCCTCTATCTGCACGAGGGCTCGCCGGGCCATCATTTCCAGATCAGCCTGGCGCAGGAGAATGAGAGCCTGCCGGCCTTCATGCGCTTCGGCGGCAACACCGCCTATGTCGAGGGCTGGGCACTCTATGCCGAGACGCTGGGCTTCGACTTCGGCATGTTCGACGATCCCTACCAGCGCATGGGCCATTATGACGACGAGATGCTGCGCGCGATGCGGCTGGTGGTCGACACGGGCATCCACGCCAAGGGCTGGACCCGCGATCAGGCCATCCAATATATGCTCGACAACAGCTCGATGGGCCGCACCGACGCCACCGCCGAGGTGGAGCGCTACATCGCCATCCCCAGCCAGGCGCTCGCCTACAAGATCGGCGCGCTGACCATCCAGCGCCTCAAGGCCAAGGCGCAGGCGGCGCTGGGCGACAAGTTCGATGTGCGCGAATTCCATGCGCAAGTGCTGATGACCGGATCGCTGCCGATGACCGTGCTGGAGAAGAAGATCGACGACTGGATCGCCGCCAGGCAGGCCAGCTGACCATCGCATCCCCGGCGGCGGGCGCGCTGGCCGCGTCCGCCGCCGCACATCTGCGGCGCCTGCCACCTTGACCCCTCGTTCCGCACGCGGAACAAGACGGGTTTCAGGTGGGGGGACCATGGACATGACAAGACCGACGCGCGCGCCGCTGGCATCCATTGTGGCGATATTGGGCCTGATGCTTTCGTCGAGCGCCTGCTCGCTGGCCAATGGCGAGCCGTCCGAGCGGCAGATGCACGAGGCCGTGCAGGCGCGCTTCACCCGGATCAACAGCAATCTGGCCGAGCTGGCGGCGCGTTGCCGGGCGCGCGACTTCGGCAACAATCCGATCGTCGCCCTGCAATGCATGCAGGTCTGCGCGGGCGCGGCGAACGAGAGCTGCGACCTGTCCTTCGAACTGACCGAGTTCCACAAGATCGCCTGCCGCGAATCGACCGAGCAGCCGGGCTATATCTGCGATTTCACCGCCTCGCTCAGCTCCAGCGGTCCCTTCGTCCAGAAGGCGTTCGACGCCTTCATCGGCAGCGGCGGAACCAATGGCCAGGGCCGGTTCGTCAAGTCCGAGGGCGAGTGGCTGTTCATGCCGATCTCGGAAAGCTGAGAGTCTGTTTGGACATGCGCCTTGCGGCGCATAGCGGCACCGGCCCCGCCGGCCGATCCGCGCGCCGGAAAAACGGCGAGCGGAGCATGAGCATTATTGCAATTCGTTCGCAATAGCATACACTGAGTCGGATCGAAGACACTCCGACGAGGGGAATGCCATGGCGAAAAACCTGTCGAGCCTGTTCGCGCTGCGCGACCTGCGCACCTTCCCCCTGGCGGCCATGCACGTGGTGATGGGGATGCGGCTGTGCATCCTCTATGGCCAGGCGGGGCGCGACCCCCTGCCCGACCTCGCCGTGCGCCTGCGCAGCATGGATGCGGCGCGGCGGATCGAACGGATCGTGCGCGCGGTCCAGTGCGCCTGGCCCGAGCCGTTCCTGATCCACCGGCCGTGCAGCATGACCCTGACCCCGGACGAGACGATGATCGCCCAGCTCGCCGTCGCCGCGACGCAGGGCAATGAGGCAGGCGCCGTCACCCTGCTCGGCGACATGCTGAAGCGCGACGCGATCGACGAGCTGTTCCTCGGCCTCGTCGCAGCGGTCGGGGCGATCCAGTCGGCGCGGTTCCAGCCGCAGCGGGAGGGATAAAAGGGGCGGCCATTCTGCTTCGGTGAACGCGACAACCTCGGCTCCCCTTCCCGGGCCTCCCTCGCATTCCCCTTTGCGTTATGGGCACTCTCGATCAGGGAAAGCCGTGCTCCTGCGAAAGCAGGAGCACACCCCCCTCAACCTTCCGCCGCTTCCAGCGCGCGGGCGATCAGCTTGCGGCTGTTATCGATGCCGTAGAGCGCGATGAAGCTGCCCATGCGCGGCCCCTGCTCGGCGCCGAGCAGCGTCTCGTAGAGCGCTTTGAACCAGTCGCGCAGCTGCTCGAAGCCGTAATGCGGGTCCTTGCCGATCGCATAGACGATGTTCTGGATATCCTCCGCCGAGGCGTCCTCGGGCAGGGCCGCGATCTGGCTATCCAGCTCGCGCAGGGCCATCGCTTCATTCTCCGCCGGCGCACGCCGCCTGAGCGTGGGGGCGATGAAATCGCGGCTGTAGGCCAGCGCATTGCGCACCAGCCCGGCCATGCGGGGATAGGTCTCCACCGTAGCGTCCGGCGCATAGTTGCGGAGGTAAGCCCAGACCTGATGCTCGGTCGCATCCGCACCCATCACGCCGACAAGGTTGAGCAGCAGGCCGTAGGTCACCGGCAGGCCTTCGTCGGGCACCTTGCCGCCATGGACATGATGCACGGGATTGCCGAGCCGCTTGTCGAGCGGCTGACCGGCATAATTGCCCCGGAACTGCTCATAATCGTCCACCGCGCGCGGGATGACGCCGATGTGGAGCTGCTTGGCCGCCTTGGGCTCGCGATAGATGTAGAAGGCCAGGCTCTCCTCCGAGCCATAGGTCAGCCATTGCTCGATGGAGAGGCCGTTGCCCTTGGACTTGGAGATCTTCTCCCCCTTCTCGTCCAGGAACATCTCGTAATTGAAGCCCTCGGGCGGGCGGCCGCCGAGCGCGCGGGCGATCTTCGAGCTTTGCGTGACACTGTCGATCAGGTCCTTGCCGGCCATCTCATAGTCGACGCCGAGCGCCACCCAGCGCATCGCCCAGTCGACCTTCCATTGCAGCTTGGCGCCGCCCGAGAGGATGGACTGCTCGACCGTCTCGCCCGCATCGTCGAAGCGGATGATGCCCGCCTCGGCATCCACCACCTCGACCGGGACCTGCAGCACGATGCCGCTCTTGGCGCTGATCGGCAGCACTGGGGAATAGGTCGCCTGCCGCTCCTTGCGCAGCGTGGGCAGCATGATGTCCATGATCGCCTGATAATGGCGCAGGACATTCCTGAGCGCGTCATCGAAATGGCCGCCGCGATACTGCTGCGTGGACGACATGAACTCATAGTCGAAACCATAGCGGTCCAGGAAGGCGCGCAGCATCGCATTGTTGTGATGCGCGAAGCTCTCATGCGTGCCGAACGGATCGGGCACCTGCGTCAGCGGCTTGCCGAGATATTCGGCCAGCATCGCCTGATTGGGCACATTGTCCGGCACCTTGCGCAGCCCGTCCATATCGTCGCTGAACGCCACCAGCCGCGTGGGCGCGCCGCCGGTCATCTCCTCATAGGCATGGCGCACGATGGTGGTGCGCAGCACCTCGTTGAACGTGCCGATATGCGGCAGGCCCGAGGGGCCATAACCGGTCTCGAACAGCATCGGCGCATCCTTGCCCTGCGGATAGCGCTTCAGGAGCTTGCGCGCCTCCTCATAGGGCCAGGCCTTGGAGACGAGGGCGGTCGAGCGGAGATCGTCGGTCATGCGAGCCGCCTAGAGCGATTTCGAGGCGGATGGAACATCTGCCGGCCAGGAAATCGCGACAGGTGGAAAGAAAAGCGCGCGGAGAGCGCATCGTCGGGGTGCGGGCGAGCATGACACAGATACCCCACCTTGACGCGCGGCGGTGGCTCGACCAGCCTGTCCGCCAAGTAACCGGAAAGGGGCGGTGTTGACCTCGATTGCCTGCAATCTCTGCGGGGCCGACGATTATCGCATCCGCTTCGAGGCGGGTCGCGCCCAATCCGCGCGGATCGTGGAGTGCCGGTCCTGCGGCCTGCTCTATTCCAACCCACGGACGCATCCGCCCGACTATGTGCGTCTGCGACAGGCGGACCCCGACGCCGTCGAGCCGGTCGTCTATCGGCTCGACCGGGCGACCAAGGAGCGATTGCAGGTGCGCGACTATGCGGGGACGCGCGCGCGCCTCGCCGCGCGCTTCCCGCAGCGCGGCAGGCTGCTCGAGGTGGGCGCGGGCTATGGCTATCTGCTCGACGCCATGCGCCGGGACGGGTGGCGCGTGGAGGGCCTCGATCCCTGCGTGGCCTTCAATCGCTTCGCCAGGAAGATGCTGGACCTGGAGGTGCTGCCCCATATCCTGCCGGAAGCCGACTTTCCCGAGGCGTCCTTCGACGTCGTGCTGATGATGCATGTGATCGAGCATGTGCCCGATCCGGCGGACACGCTGCGCGCCATCTTTCGGCTGCTGAAGCCCGGCGGCATGCTGGTGATGGAGACGCCGCGCTACGATACGCTGATGTTCAGGCTGCTCGGCCGGCGCGAACGCAGCCTGGCATGCGAGGGCCATATCTATTTCTTCACCTCACGGACACTGCGCGCGCTCAGCGAGAAGGCCGGCTTCGTGGTGGAACGCGCGGACAAGGTGGGGCGCTCGCTGACGCTGGACCGGCTGGCGCTCAATGTGGGGATCGTCGCGCGCAGCCGGACGCTGGGCCGGATGCTGCAGGCGGGCCTACGCCGGCTCGGCCTGGCGAGTGTCGCGCTGCACTTCAACCTGCGCGACATGGAGCGCATCTATCTGGTGAAGCCGCACCCGCAGGCATGAAGCGCTCGAATCGGCAGCGGCGAAAGCGCCGCGCCCCCACACACAATGTTTCAGCAATGCGATTACCCGAAATTTTACCAATCCCTGCAAGTAAAGATGCTGTATGTCGTCCGGCGCGGGAGAAACGGGCGTTTGACGGGCAAGAGAACGGGGCCTTGATATGCAGATCGACCGAAAAAGCCGGCGGATAGCCGTCGAGATACCGGTGACGCTGACCACGGTGCTCGATTCGCTGGAGGCCGTGATCGTCGATCTCAGCACGCAGGGCGCGCAGATCGCCGGCTGCGCCCTCTCGCCGGGGACCCGCTTCCACATCGAATATATGGGCCAGACCATCTATGCGCTGTGCCGCTGGGCCGAGGTCGACCGGGTCGGCGCACAATTCTCCTATCCGCTCGTGGACGGGCCGCTGCACGATTGCCTCGTGGCGGCGCGCGGGCCGCGGCAACCGATGCCCGATGCCGTGCCGGCGATGCCGCAGGCGGCCCTCATGCAGCCGATGCGTCCGGCGATCCGCGCCTTCGGCCGCGCGCAGGCGAGCTTTGGTCGCCGCACCGGCTGAACCGTCTCCAGGCGTTCACGAATCGTTCCATATCCGCCACGCGCGCGCTAAGGGTGGCGCGTGACTCGCCTGCCCCCTGCCCTCCCCCCGGCTCTCCATGCCAGCCATGCCGGCATCTGGTTCGCCGACGAGGATAGCGCCCTCACCGCGCTGAGCCGGGGCGAGGCATTGGGGCGCGCCGCCGCGACCCCGCTGCTCATGGTCAATGCGCCGCTGCTCGGCGCCCGGCTGGGCGCGCCGGACATTTCCGGGCTGGACCTGCTGGAGCTGTTCGCCTTCCTCTTTCCCGCCCGCTTCGTCATCCCGACCGTGGCCGGGCTCGCCCGCGCGCTGGACCTGCCCCCGCCCGAGCGGGACAGCGACGCCGCCGCACTGGTGCCGCGCCTCGCCATGGCCATGCTGGACCGGATCGCGACCGGCGACTGGGCCGAACGCGAGGGCGCCTGGACCAGCCTGCGCCAGCTCGAACGGCTGCGCTGGAGCTGGGCGCCGCTGCTGCGCGACCGCATCACCCAGCCCGCCCAGGCCGAGCGCTGGCTGTTCAGCCGGCTCGCGCAATGGGAGGACAGGCAGGCCCGCCCCCAGCCGCGCCCGGTGCTGCTGGCCGATCCCGCCGTGGATGAGCGGCTCGCGAGCCTGACCGGCGCCAATGCCGAGCCGCGCGAGGGCCAGCGCGACTTCGCCCGCGCCGCCGCGCAGGCCTTCGCCCCGCGCACGCGCAACGACGGCCCCAACATGGTGCTGGCCGAGGCCGGTACGGGCACCGGCAAGACGCTCGGCTATCTCGCCCCCGCCACGCTCTGGGCCGAGGAAGCCGGCGGCACGGTCTGGATCTCCACCTACACCAAGGCGCTGCAACGCCAGCTCGATCGCGAGGCGCGCCGCCGCTATCGCGACGATGCGGCGTTCGAGCGGCATGTGGTGATCCGCAAGGGCCGCGAAAATTATCTCTGCCTGCTCAATCTGGAAGACGCGCTGCAGGGCGGCTTTGCCGGGCGCGCGGCGGTGTTCGCGCAGTTCGTGGCGCGCTGGGCCGCCTATTCGCGCGACGGGGACATGATCGGCGGCGACCTGCCCGGCTGGCTCCCCGCCCTGTTCCGCCGGGCCGGCGCCACGGCGCTGACCGACCGGCGCGGCGAGTGCATCTATGCCGGCTGCCCGCATTTCCGCACCTGCTTCATCGAGCGCGCCAGCCGGGCGAGCCAGGACGCGGACCTCGTCATCGCCAACCACGCGCTGGTGATGATCAACGCCGCGCGCGGCCGCGAGACGCAGGGCGCGCCGACCCGCATCGTGTTCGACGAGGGCCATCATCTGTTCGACGCGGCCGACTCCACCTTCGGCGCGGCATTGACCGGGCGCGAGGCGATCGAGCTGCGCCGCTGGGTGATGGGGCCGGAGCGCGAGCGGCGCGGGCGGCGGCGGGGCCTCGCCGCGCGCCTCTCGGACGTCGCCAGCTATGATGCGGAAGGCGCCGAGGCGATCGACGCGGCGCGCGAGGCGGCGCGGGCGCTGCCGGGCGACGAGTGGCTGCGCCGGGTGGTCGAAGGCGTGCCGGAGGGCGAAATCGAGGCCCTGCTCGGCGCTGTGCGCGACACCGTCTATGCCCGCGCCGAGCGGGACGGCCGGGAAAGCGACCCCGGCTACGGACTGGAAGTCGACCTTGCCGAGCCGGACGGTGCGCTGATCGACGCGGCGAGCGAGGCGGCCGCCGCGCTGGAGGCGCTGCTGCTGCCGCTGCGGCGGCTCACCAAGCGGCTCGTCGCGGTGATCGAGCTGGCGCCGGACTGGCTCGACGGGCCGGCGCGCGCGCGCATCGAGGGCGCCATCTCCGCGCTCGGCTGGCGCTGCGACCTGCTGCACGGCTGGATCGCGCTGCTGCTGCGCGTCGGCGGGCCGGGCGACCCGGATTTCGTGGACTGGCTGGCGGTCGACCGGGTGGAGGGCCGCGAATATGATATGGGCCTGCACCGCCACTGGCTCGACCCCACGCGGCCGCTCGCCGAGGTGGTGCTGCGCCCGGCGCATGGCGTGCTGGTGACGTCGGCCACGTTGCGGGCGGGCGGGGACGAAGGCAATGCCATCGCGCGCACCGGGGGCAGCCACCTGCCCGCGCCGCCGCGCTGGTTCGAGGCACCCAGCCCCTTCGACTATGCCCGCCAGTCCGAAGTGCTGATCGTGACCGACATCAGGCGCGGCGACCTGGCGGCGCTGGCGGGCGCCTATGCGCGGCTGATCGAGGCGGCGGGCGGCGGCACGCTGGGCCTCTTCACCGCGATCCGGCGGCTGCGCTCGGTGCAGGCCCGCATCGCCGACCGGCTCGCCCGCATCGGCCTGCCGCTCTATGCCCAGCATGTCGACCCGTTCGACCCGGCGACGCTGATCGACATGTTCCGCGACGATCCGCGCGCCTCGCTGCTCGGCACCGATGCGCTGCGCGACGGCGTGGACGTGCCGGGGGAATCGCTGCGGCTGGTGGTGATGGAGGGCGTGCCCTGGTCCAAGCCCTCCGTGCTGCACGCGGCGCGGCGGCGGGCGGGCGGCGACCCCACGGGCTTTGACGACCGGCTGGTGCGCGCACGGCTGGCGCAGGCGTTCGGCCGCCTCATCCGCCGCGCCGACGATGCGGGACAGTTCGTGATCCTTTCCGCCGCCATGCCGAGCCGGCTGCTCACCGCCTTCCCACCCGAGACGCCGGTGCTGCGCCTGCCGCTCGACCAGGCCACCGCGCGGGTGCGCAACCGGCTTGGTTCCCATGCCGATTTGGGGCAGGAAGGGCGCGGCGAGTCACGGGCAGGCGAGGTTCACGGCGAGGCATGAAGACGGTCGTGATCCTGCGGCACGCGAAATCCGACTGGAGCGACACGGGGCTGCGCGATTTCGATCGCGGGCTCAACGGTCGCGGCTGTCGCGCGGCCGAGGTGATGGGCCATTGGGCCACGCATGAGGGCATGCGCTTCGACGCGATCACCGCCTCGCCGGCCCGGCGCGTGATGGAGACGCTGCGCCGTTTCCGCGAGGCTTATGGCGATAGTCCCGAACCCCGGTTTGACCTGCGCATCTATCTCGCCTCGGCCGCCTCGATCGCCGAGGTGGTTTCGGAAACCGCGCCGGAGGTGGCGCGGCTACTGGTGGCCGGGCACAGCCCCGGCCTCGAATCCTTCATCCTGGAGGCGACCGGCGTGGACGACTCTTCCGCGTTGCGCGATGCCGTGGAGGAGAAGTTCCCGACCGCCGCCATGGCCGTGCTGGAGTTCGACATCGACGACTGGGCGGAACTGGCGGAGGATTTCGCCGGCCGCGCGACGCTGCGCGCCTTCACCCGGCCGCGCGACCTTGATCCGGCGCTGGGGCCGGAGCGGTAGGGAGGAGCCGTGCTCCTGCGGAACCGAAGGCGGGCATAGCCCAACGCAGGAGCCCAAGACCCGGCCGCGGTGCGTAGCCGCCCTGGGCTCCTGCCTTCGCAGGAGCACTGTTGTCATCTTCTGCGGATGCCGCGCCTTTCGGTTTAGTGCGCCAGTTCGAAGCTATCCGCCCGCGCGAGTTTCCAGGCGGGGCTGTAGAAATCGCGGTCGTGCGATCCGCTCAGCAGCTCGCCATCCTCCAGGAAGATGTGGAGCTGCGAGAAGAGCCGGATCTCGGTGAGCGACACGCGCCGCACGAGATGATGAGCGCTCAGTTGGTTGGGATGCTCCAGACCCGCCGCCGCCGTCATCTCGGCCAGGGCGGTCAGGGTGTTGCGGTGGAAATTATGGACCCGCTCCGCCTTGTCCGGCACCACCAGCGCGCGCTGGCGCATCTGGTCCTGCGTCGCCACGCCGACCGGGCAGCGATTGGTATGGCAGGAGAGCGACTGGATGCAGCCGAGCGCGAACATGAAGCCGCGGCCCGCATTGGTCCAGTCCGCGCCCAGCGCCAGCACGGCGGCGATGTCGAACGCGCTCACGATCTTGCCGGCGGCGCCCACCTTGATGCGGCTGCGCAGCCCCGCGCCGACGAGCGTGTTGTGCGCGAACAGCAGGCTCTCGCGCATCGGCATGCCCAGATTGTCGGCGAACTCGACGGGCGAGGCGCCGGTGCCGCCCTCGGCGCCGTCCACCACGATGAAGTCCGGGAGGATGCCCGTCTCCCGCATCGCCTTGACCATGCCCATGAACTCCCACGGCTGGCCGATGCACAGCTTGAAGCCGACCGGCTTGCCCTTGGAGAGGCGGCGCAGGTCGGCAAGGAAGGTCATGAGCTCGATGGGCGTGGAGAACTCCCTGTGCCGCGCCGGCGAGATGCAGTCCTCCCCGATCGGCACGCCGCGCGCCGCGGCGATTTCCGCCGTCACCTTCTCGCCCGGCAAGATGCCGCCATGCCCCGGCTTCGCGCCCTGGCTCAGCTTCACCTCGATCATCCTGATCTGCGGATCGGTCGCCTGCTCCGCGAACCGGCCGGGATCGAACCGACCATCCGCCGTGCGGCAGCCGAAATAGCCGCTGCCGATCTCCCAGATGAGGTCGCCGCCATGCTCGCGATGGTAGCGGCTGATGCCGCCCTCGCCCGTATCATGGGCGAAACCGCCCAGCTTCGCGCCCTTGTTCAGGGCACGGATCGCATTGGCGCTGAGCGATCCGAAGCTCATCGCGGAGATGTTGAAGATGGACGCCATATAGGGATCGCCGCCGTCATGCCCGCCGATGGGGATGCGGAAAGTGGCGGGATCGGCGACCGGCGCGGGGCGCGTCGAATGGGCGATGAACTCATAGCCGTTCTGATAGACGTCGATGAGCGTGCCGAAGGCGCGGTCGCTGCTCTCGTTCTTGGCGCGGGCATAGACCAGCGAGCGCTGGGCGCGCGAGAAGGGCGTCCGGTCATTGTCGCCCTCGATCAGATATTGGCGGATCTCGGGGCGGATCTCCTCGAAGAACCAGCGTAGCCGGCCGATGATCGGATAGTTGCGGCGCACCGAATGCAGCGGCTGGGCAAGATCGTAGAAGCCGACGACCGAGAGCGTCGCGCAGAGCGCGAACAGCGGCACCGCCCAGGCGGCGGGCAGATAGAGGCCGGTGACCACGGCACCGACGAGGCACAGGCCGAGGGCCGTGAAGCGGGTGAAGAACAAGGTCTTGCTCCAGCGATGATGCGCGGTCGCAAAGCGGGCGAGCGCGGGATCGGTTCGGTCGATGGAAAGAGGGAAGAGAGCGGCACGCGCGCGAAAAGCCCTGGACCGCCCGGAGGCGAGCCAGGGTTACAGGCGCGCGGTGCTGCTCCCCGCAGGGGCCGCGAAGGGACGACCTCGGTTCATCACGCGGGGTTACTTGGGTCCGCCGTCGCGGGAATGCAAGGGGCTTGTCTACCGAGACGGTAGCCTAACGCCCCCCCCTCCCGCTATTCCGCCCGCCGCGGTCCACCGTCCGCCGGGGTCTGCGGCACCTTCTCGCTGCGGTCCCGATAGATGGCGGCGCGCGCCAGCAGGATCAGCGTGACGGGCGTGGTCAGCGTCACGAACAGCGCGATCAAGATTTCGTGGATGACCGGCCGCCCCTGCGAGACCGAGAAGCACAGCATGGACGCCAGCAGGATCGCCGCCATCCCCGCTGTCGCGCCGAGCGTGGTGGCGTGGACGCGGGCATAGAAGGTCGGCAGGCGAGCGAGGCCCAGCGCGCCGATCAGGGTGACGAGCGCGCCGAGCACGACGAGGAAGCCGACGATGATCGCGGCCCAGACGGGAAGATAAGGCGCCTGCATCATTCGATGACTTCTCCCCGCATCAGGAACTTGCCGAGCGCGACCGTGCCGACGAAGCCCAGCAGCGCGATCACCAGCGCCGCCTCGAAATAGAGGGTGCGGCCGGTCTGAATGCCGTAGGTCACCAGCAGCAGCATCCCCGCCAGATAGAGCGCGTCCAGCCCCAGCACGCGATCCTGCGCGCGCGGGCCGCGCAGCATGCGGAAGGCGGCGCAGCCCATGGCGAGGCCGAGCAGGATCTGCGCACCGGTGATCGCAAGGGCGAGGAACAGGGAGATCATTCGAATATCTCCATCAGCAGGCGCTCGTAGCGCTGCTTGATCTGGGCGATCCAGGCATCCTCGTCGACGAGATCGAGGATGTGGATCAGGATGACATGCCGGTGGGCGTCGTGCTGCACCCAGAGCGAGCCCGGCGTCGCGGTGATGATGAGGGCAAGCACCGCCAGCGCATGCGGGCTGTGCAGGTCGGTCGGCAGCTCGATGAAGGCGGAGTGGCGCTGCGCGCGGGGAAGCAGGATGATCTTCGCCACCGCGATGTTGGAACGGACGATGTCCACCAGCACGATCATGGCGAGCCTGACCATGGCCCAGCCGACCCGGATGCGCGGCGGCTCGACCTTGAGCGACAGCATGGTCCGCGACACGACCAGGGCGAGGCCGGCGCCCAGCAGCATGTGGCCGGGCGAGAAACCGGTCAGCAGGATCCACATCGCCAGCAGCCCCAGCGACAGCATCGGGAAGGGGACGAGCCGCTTCATGGCCGCCCCTTCACGACCGGCGGCGCCTCGGCGACCGCGGCCAGATAGGCGACGGGATCGTGCAGCGCGGCGGAGGTCGTCTCGAGCAGGGTCATCACCGGACAGGCGCAGATCATCAGCGCGAGGCAGACCGCCAGCAGCAGGCCGATGGGCACGACCTCCACGACGCTGAGCCGCGGCGGCGCGTCCTCCCCCGGCGTCCACAAAAGATCGATGCCGGCGCGCGTCATCACGATCATGGTCGCGAGGCCGGAAACGATGAGCAGGCCGATGAGGGTCCAGTTCATCGGGCCGAGGCCGTCGGTGCGGAGCAGCGCGTCGATGATGGCGAACTTGGCGATGAAGCCGGAGAGCGGCGGCAGGCCCGCCAGCAGCAGCGCGCAGAAGATGAAGCCCCCGCCCAATATGGCGATCGTGCCGGGGATGATGACGCCGATCTCGTCCTCATCCTCCTCGACCGCGCCGACATATTCATCGTCGAACACCGGCTCCGCGATGCCGGCGACCATGTCGTCCTCGTCCGCATAGCGCTCGACCGGCTCGATGAGAAGGTAGAGCGCGCCGAGCGCGAGGGTCGAGCTGACGAGATAGAAGAGCAAGGCGGCCACCAGCGCCTGCCCGCCGATGCCGAGACCGGCTAGCAGCGTGCCGGAGGAGACCAGCACATAATGGCCGGCCACGCGGGTGAGGCGGCGCGCGGAGAGGATGCCGATGATGCCGAAGAGCATCGTGGCGATGCCGACATAGAGCAGCCCGTCATTGGCAAAGCCGGCCGCATCGCCCGAGGCCTCGCCGAACAGCAGGAAGGACAGGCGGACGATGACATAGATGCCCACCTTGGTCATGATCGCGAACAGGGCGGCGACGGGCGGGGCCGCAGCCGCATAGGTGCGCGGCAGCCAGAAGCAGAGCGGCCAGGCGCCCGCCTTGATGAGGAAGGCCACGCCCAGGATCGTCGCGCCCGCTTCGAGCAGCGCGATATCCTCGACCTGCCCACCCGTCACGCGGAGCGCCAGATCGGCCATGTTGAGCGTGCCGGTGACGGAATAGATCAACGCCACGCCGATCAGGAAGAGCAGCGAGGCGACGATGTTGATCGTGATATAGTGCAGGCTCGCGCTGGTCCGCTCGGTCCCCGCGCCATGCAGGATGAGGCCGTAGGAGGCCGCGAGCAGCACTTCGAAGAAGACGAAGAGATTGAAGATGTCGCCGGTCAAGAACGCGCCGTTCACGCCCATCAGCAGGAGCAGGAACAGCGCATGGAAGCGCGGTCCCGAACGGTCCCACCGGGCGAGCGCGTAGAAGAGCGAGGTGAAGCCCAATATGCTGGTGAGGAGCAGCATGACCGCGGACAGGCGGTCGGCCACCAGCACGATGCCGAAGGGCGCCGACCAGTTGCCGAGCAGATAGACATGCGGGCCGGCCGCGCCCGCCAGCGCGGGATCGTCCGTCAGCCAGAGCAGCATCGCGGCATTGACGATGAGCAGCGCCGCCACGCCCAGGCTCAGCCAGCGCTTCAGGACGCGCCGGCGCTCGTCGAAGGCGAGCATCAGCGCGCTGGCCAGCAGCGGCAGCAGGATCGGCGTGATGATGAGATGGTGGAGCCAGCCGCTCATGGTTCGCCGTCCTCGCCATCGACATGGTCGGTGCCGGTGAGGCCGCGCGAGGCGAGCAGCACCACGAGCAGCAGGGCGGTCGTCGCGAAGGAGATGACGATGGCGGTCAGCACCAGCGCCTGCGGCAGCGGGTCCGCGAACAGCGCCGGATCAGCCGATTCAGCGCTCTTGCCGACGATCGGCGGCGCATCGCTGCGCAGCCGCCCGGCCGCCACGATGAACAGGTTGACCGCATAGGACAGGAGAGACAGCCCAAGGATCACCTGGAAGGTGCGGGGCCGGAACAGCAGCCACAGGCCGGACGCCGTCAGCACGCCGATGGCAAGGGACAGAAGGAGTTCCATCAGGCGCTCCCCTCCCCGGCCTCGGCCTGGGGCGGCGGCGCGGGCTTCCTGGCGCGCGGCGAGCGGATCGACTGGTGGGCGATGGCGATCAGGATCAGCAGCGTCGCGCCCACGACCACCGCGAACACGCCGATGTCGAAGAGCAGCGCGGTGGCGAGCGGCACCTCGCCGAGCAGCGGCAGGACGGGATGGCCCGAATCGCTGGTGAGGAACGGAAAGCCGAACAGCCAGGCGGCCGCGCCCGTCGCCACGGCCAGCGTCAGGCCGGCGCTGATCCACCGGACCGGCTGGACATTGAGGCTCGCCTCCACCGAGCGCGTGCCGTTGGCCATGTAGAGCAGCAGGAAGGCGATGGAAGTCGCGATGCCGGCGGCGAAGCCTCCGCCGGGCAGGTCATGGCCGCGGATCAGCAGATAGAGCGCGAAGGTGAGGATCACCGGGAACAGCCATTGCATGATGACGCGCGGCACCAGTAGATAATGGGACAGCGTGTCGCCCATCTCGCGATGATCGCTCGCCGCGTCGAACGCGTTCTGCACCTGCTGCTGGCGGGGCAACTCGATGCTCTCCGGCGCGGGGCGGAAGCGGCGCAGCAGGGTGAAGACCGTCAGCGCCACGATGGCGAGGACGGTGATCTCGCCCAGCGTATCGAAGCCGCGGAAATCCACCAGGATGACGTTGACGACATTGGTGCCGCCACCGCCGGGATAGGCATTCTCCACGAAATAGCGCGAGATGCTGTGCGGCAGCGGCCGCGTCATCATCGCATAGGCGAGCGCGGCCGCGCCCGCCCCGCCGAGGATCGCGATGGCGAGGTCGCCGCCGCGCCGCAGATGGACCATCATGGGCGTGCGGCCCTCCGGCCAGATGTCGGGCAGGCGCTTGGGCAGCCAGCGCAGCCCCAGCAGGAGCAGGACGAGCGTGACGACCTCGACGAGGATCTGCGTCAGGCCGAGATCGGGCGCGGAAAGCCAGACGAAGCTGATGCAGGTGGCGAGCCCGGCGGCGCCGATCAGCACGAGGGCGACCAGCCGGTGGAACTTCGCCTGCCACGCCGCCGCGATGGCGCAGATGCCGCCCAATATCCACACCAGCGCGAAGATCGGGTCGACCAGCGTGTCCGGCAGCGGCCCGCGCGAATAGCCCAGCCGCAGGAAGGGCAGCGTGCCGCCCACCAGCGCCACCACGACGATGAGCCGCAACTGCACCTGCAGCCGCCGCGTGCCCAGCAGCAGATGGAGCTTGCGCGCCGCGTTGACGATCGCCGCCAGCACCGCCTCGAAGGTGCGGCGGCCCTTGAGCCGGCCGATCAGCGGCGAGCGCTCCATGTCGTTCAACCGCTCGCGGAAGATGATGTAGGCCGTGGTGCCCCCGACCAGCGCGATCAGGCTCATCAGCAGCGGCATGCTGAAGCCGTGCCAGATGGCCAGGCTGTAGGACGGCGTCCGGTCGGCCAGCACCGCCTCGACGGCGCTCGCCAGGAACGGCCCGATGGTGAGCGCGGGCACGATGCCGACGAGCAGGCAGATGAGCACGAGGATCTCGATCGGCAGGCGGATCCAGTGCGGCGCCTCGTGCGGCTGGCGCGGCAGGTCCACCGGAGGCGGCCCGAAGAAGGTCTGGTGGATGAACCGCACCGAATAGAAGACGCTGAACGCGCTGGCGATGGTGGCGAGATAGGGCAGAGCCACGTCGATGAGCGTCCCGCTATGCGACTCCAGCGCCTCGGCGAGGAACATCTCCTTGGAGAGGAAGCCGTTGAGCAGCGGCACCCCGGCCATGGCGGCGGCGGCGACCATGGCCAGCGTGGCGGTGATCGGCATGAAGCGGGCGAGGCCGCTCAGCCGGCGCAGGTCGCGCGTGCCAGTCTCATGGTCGATGATCCCGGTGGCCATGAACAGCGAGGCCTTGAAGGTCGCGTGATTGACCGTGTGGAAGATCGCCGCGACGGCCGCCAGCGGGCTGCCCAGCCCCAGCAGCAGCGTGATGAGGCCGAGATGGCTGATCGTCGAATAAGCGAGCAGGCCCTTCATGTCCTGCTGGAAGATCGCCGCCCAGGCGCCGACCAGCAGCGTGGCGAGGCCGGTGGTCGTCACGATGACATACCAGCTCTCCGTGCCGGCCAGCACCGGCCAGAGCAGGGTCAGCAGGAAAATGCCGGCCTTCACCATCGTCGCCGAATGCAGATAGGCCGAGACGGGCGTGGGCGCCGCCATGGCGTGCGGCAGCCAGAAGTGGAAGGGGAATTGCGCGCTCTTGGTGAAGGCGCCGATCAGGATGAGGATCAGCGCGGGCAGATAGGCCGCGTCCGCCTGGATGGCCTCACGCGCCGCCAGCACGGCGTCGACGTCATAGCTCCCCGCCATCCGGCCCAGCAGCAGCAGGCCGACTAGCAGGCACACGCCGCCTGCGCCGGTGACGATGAGCGCCATGCGCGCGCCGTCGCGCGCGCTCTGATTATGGTGCCAGTAGCCGATCAGCAGGAAGGAGAAGAGGCTGGTCAGCTCCCAGAAGAAGGCGATCTGAATGAGGTTGCCCGAGAGCACGATGCCCAGCATCGCCCCCATGAACGCTTGCAAGAAGGCGAAGAAGCGCGGCACCGGGTCGTTCGCCGACATATAATAGCGCGCATAGAGGATGACGAGCGCGCCGATGCCGAGCACGAGCGCGGCGAACAGCCAGGTATAGCCGTCGAGCCGCAGCGTGAGGTTGAGCCCCAGCGTGGGCAGCCAGGGCAGCTCGTAGCGCAGGACATGGCCGTCAGCGACGAGCGGATAGAAGGCCGCGAGGATCGCCGCGCCGACGAGCGCGATCGAACCGGCCAGCGTCGAGGCCAGCGTGCGGCTGCGCGCCGGCAGAAATGTCGCGAGCGCGCTCCCCATGAACGGAAGGGCGAGGACCGCCAGAAGATAGCGGGGATCGTCCATGGGAAAAGGGAATGGCCTCCACTGCCAGCTGGGTTGCCCGAAGATTCTGCCCTCTTATGGTAGACATGACCGGCGGGGGGCAAGGTGCGCGAGAGGCTTTTTCGCATGCGCGATCAGGATCGGGGCGCGATGAGTGCCCGAAAAGCTCAGTCCCCCGCCCGCTCGCGCACGATCAGGAGATCGCCATCGAGCCTTTCGAGCAGGCGCCGGTCCATGCTCCCGATCAGCGCCTCGAACAGGGCGCCATGGCCCTGGCTGCCGACGACGGTGAGATCGACATGATGATCCTCGACATAGGGGCCGAGCAGCGTGTCCGGCGCGCCGCGCTCGACGACGACTTCCAGCGCATCGAGCAGGGCCGCGTCGATCCGTCCGTCGGCCCGCAGCCTCTCCTTCGCGTCCCGCGCCAGCGCCTGCATCTCCCGCGTGGCATCCTGGTCCGCCAGATAGCTGCCATAGGGCATGTCATGACCATGGAAGAGCGACAGCACGGCCTCGGGAAAGAAGGCGGCGGCGGCCAGCATCGCCTGGACCGACGCCTCGGAAAAGTCGCTCGCGACCACGATGCGGCGATAGGGCGCGAGCGGCCGGTCGCGAACGACCAGGATGGGCATGGCGGCGCCGCGCACGAGGCGCGTCACCGTGTTGCCCAGCAGCATGCGCCCCAGCGTCTCATCGCGCGCGATGCCAGTCACGATGAGGTCGCAATCCTCCCGCCCGGCCACCTCGATCAGCCGCGCCGCCGGATCGCCCGTCTCGACCACGACGCGGATATCGTCCGCCACGCTCGCCACATCGCGCGACAGGCGCCAGCGCATGCGCTCGACGGGGTCGGCCTGCCGATGCCAGGCCCAGCGGGGCCGATCGAGGAAATCCGCCGGGTCCGGCTCGATCACGGTCGCGGCGATCAGGTCCGCCTTCCACAGGCCGGCCAGTTGCACCGCGCGGTCCAGCGCGCGGTCGCAGCGGCAACTGAGATCGGTGGCAAGCAATATGCGCCGGGGCGGATGGGTCGTAATGCGGCATTCCCTCGCTGCTGGTCACGCGATTCGCGGCGCAGTTTAGCCCTTACGGCGATTTGATCGACCTTGCCGACGAACGGCGCCGCAATGCCGCGCGGGACGGTCAAGGCGAGAAGCGGGACCGGCACCTCGTCACGCCCCGAGAGCGTATCCGCATGAGATGGAATTAGTGCTCCTGCGAAGGCAGGAGCACATGCCGGTCCAATATGAACCGGACAAACCCTAGGAAAGGCAGCGCCGCGAGGCCGGATCGGCCGGCGACCATGGCGCATGATAATGAATGGCGACGGCGGCTTCCGAGATGGCGAGGAAGAACCGCCACATGCGGGCCAGGAGGCCCATGCCATATATGTTGTCAGTCATTTGATACCTCCCTTGGCCGTGCAGCCCCGGCCCTGCGTTGGAAAAGAACGACCGCCGAAGCGACCGCCAATCTTGTAGGCCGGATCGCCAGACCATTGGCGCCAAAATTGGGAGTAGCGCCGGCCAATTTTTGCGCTAATCCATGATTCATGCAAAAAATCGCCGACCTCGACCCATTCGACCGGCGCCTGCTCGAGCGGGTGCGGCGCAACAATCTCGAACCCGCGCGGGTTCTCGCCGAGACGGTCGGCCTGTCCATCTCGGCGGCGCTGCGGCGGCTGCGGCGCCTGCGGGAGGAAAAGGTGATCGTGGCGGACATCGCGGTGGTGAACCCGCTCCTCACCGGATCGGCCCTCACCCTGCATGTCCTGGTCCGCATGCACGAGCCCGGCCGGCGGGTCAGGGACGCGTTCATGCGCAGCCTGTCGCATCATCCGGAGATCACCGGCGCCTGGGAGGTCACCGGCGATGACGACTATGTGCTGAAGGTGCAGGTCGGCTCCATGGCCGACTATGACGCCTTCATCCAGCGATGCCTGGGCGACGACAATGGCGTGCTGTCCTTCAAGACGCTCATCACCATCCGCACGATCGTCGAGGATGACGCCGCCACCCGCCCCCTGATCGGCGGATGAGAGCGCCGGTGTGGGCCGGTCGGGCCATCGCCCGGCTGTTCGCGGGGATCGGGCCGATCTACTTGGACTTGATGTTGAGCCTCACGACATCCCCGCGATAGATGTTGCGGGCGAAGAGGATCAGCCTGCCGTCCGGGTCCATCGCATAACGCTCGATCTGCGCGACCGGCGCATTGAGGGGAATGTCGAGCGCTTCGGACGCCTCCATGTCGGCAACGTTGATCGTCATGATCTGCTCGACTTCGCTCACCTCCAGCCCATGGATATCGGCCACGAGCTTGAGCGCCGTCTTGCTCGTGAAGGCGGCGCGGGGAATGGCATTGGCCCAGCGCTCGGCGATGAAGACATCGGCGATCATATAGGGCTGGTCGCCGCGCCAGTGGCGGCGGTGCAATCGGCGATAGGCGTCCTCGGGCGTGCCGAATTCGATCTTGCCCGCGATCTGCGCCTTATGTTCCTCGCTCAGCAATTCGATCTGCGCCCCTTCGCGCGCCTGGAGCAGGCCGAAGAAGTTGGTCTGCAGTTCGCACCAGAGCTGCTCCTTGGGCGCCGCTGTGACGAAGGTGCCCTTGGCCCGATAGCGGCGGATCAATCCCTCCTGCTCGACGATACCGAGGGCCTGCCGCACGGTTTCGCGCGCCACATCACAGGATACGGCGAGTTCGCTCACCGTCGGAATACGGGTACCGACTTCCCAGACGCCGGTTTCGATCCGCCGCCGGAACAGGGTCGCGAGTTGCACATAGCGCGAAACGCCCCGTCCGCGCGTCTCGGCCGAGTGCAGACCTGCTCTATCCATCAGCTTCATCCCCCGACCTGCCGGTTCATCGTCAAACCTCCATCCTATTCCGCCTCTTGCGGTTCGAGATAGTCGGCCGCGTTGAACACCCAGTTCTTCTTGATGAAATCCCGGCGCGGCGGTGCGAAGATGTCAACCAGAATGTGCAGGCCTTCACCGATTCCTTCGGTCGTATGTATCGTCTCGGGGGAGATGATGACAATGGATCCGGGGCCTGCGGTCAAATGCTGATCCTCCCGCCACAGTTCGGCATCCGGACCCCAGGGCGTGCGCAAATGATGGACAAAGTCACCGGCGATGGCCAGCGAGGCCTGCTCGAAGTCGCGGTGCGAATGGGGGCTGAGCGCATTGCGCCCCCGCGTTCCGCGATATTCGACCCAGTTGATGCTCATCGTCTCGCTTTGCAGGAAACGCAGGCGGCCATTGTCGGGCGGAATCGGGATGTCCTCGACCGGATAGATCCTGATGGCCGGATCGCCTCGCGCCGCGCCGAAGGGCGCGCCGATCGAGCGGACCCGGTGATCTTCGGCGCGATAGGCATCGGCATTGATGGCCGCGTCCGGACCGATGTCGCTTCGATCGGTGGCGAGGATATAGGCCTCTCCCCTGTCGGCCAGCGCCAGTTCGTAGTGGCCCGCCGGCAGGATGGCCACGCACCGGCCGCGCACCTCCGCCGCATGGGAACCGCTGATGCGGGCGCCGGCATCGGGCAGCAGGAGGATGATCTCGCTGCCGGCGCCGAACGTGGCCGGCGCGCCGCTTCGCTCGGCGGCCAGACGTTCGATGGTGAAGCGCTGGGCGCGCGCCAGCGTGCGCGACATCCCGTCCGCGCCGGGCGGCGACCTGTGACTGGCCAGATCAAGGAGCTGGGCGCTTCTCGGACTATCGTTCATGGTCAATATGTCGCCTCATTGGCCCGGCGGAATTTCCGCTCGAGCGAAAAATTTTCCCGCGTGACGGCATAGTCGGAACCACCGAGGCGGGAGATGGGCTGCGCCTTCAACGTGTCGAAATGACCGTTATCGTCGAGAAAGCCGGGCGCGATGTGCATGCCCACCACCTCGCCGAACGTGACGTTCGTCTCCGGCCCCGCATCGCGGCCGCCAAAGGCGATCGTGTCGATGACCCTGCACTCCAGGCTGCACGGCGATGCCGCCACGCGCGGCGGGCGGACCTTCACCGAAGGCGCCTTGACGATGCCCGCATAGTCGAACTCGTCCACCTCGCATCCGACCGGCGTCGACGTCTGGTTCATCTGCTCGACCAGATCGAAGCTGACCAGGTTGAAAACGAATTCTCCGGTCTCCCGCACATTCGCCAATGTGTCCTTGGCATGCCGGTCTTCCGGCGTGTTGCAGGAGAACATCAGGATCGGCGGCAGGTTGGAGACGATATTGAAATAGGAGAAGGGCGCCAGATTCGCCTCGCCCTGTCCATTCACGGTGCTGATCCAGCCGACCGGACGCGGCGCGACGATCGCATTGAAGATGCCGCGCTTCAGCTGCGTGTCGCTCGTCGGATCGATGAAGGTCCAATCGGAATTGCGCATGGCCTTCACCCTCTTTCCGCCGCTTCGCGCCGCCGCGCCAGTTGTGCCATGATTTCGGGCAGGCGTTCGCGGGCGGACCGCGCCGTCCGTTCATAGATCGAATTGCCGTGTGCATCGATGCCCACGGTCAGCGGGCCAAGACCCTCGACGCGCAGCCGGCTCAGGCGGAAATGCGCCGGAAAATCCTCCCACTCGACCTGCAGGACTTCCTTGATCGCATCCGAGAGGATCGAGCTGCCGCCGCCGAGCAGCGAGACATAGACGCAGCCCCTCTCCCGCATCGCCTCGACAGCTTCGGCTCCCAGGCCGCCCTTGCCGCCGACGATCGAGAGGCCGAAATGGCGAATGAAGCGGGGCATGAAATCGTCGAACCGGCGGCTCGTGGTGGGATTGACATAGTGGATGCGATAGCCGTCCCCCTCCTTCTCCACCATATGGGGAAGATGGATGAACACGCCGGACATGGCCATCGGCAGCGGCTCGTCCCGCTCGATATGGTCGGTCATCCGCTTGTGGGCCGGCAGGCCGCCCGTGACCACCACCTCGCCGCTGAGATAGACAAGGTCGCCGACCGCCAGCTTGCGCACCTCCTCGTGCGAGGGCGGGCTCATGATGTTCCAGACCGCCATCAGAAGATCCGCTCCACGCGTCCGTCGCTGTGCAGACGCGCCTTGGCGCGGCGGTTGATCCAGCAGTTGAAGCAGACCGCCACCGGCGTGTAGCCATGTCCGAAGGCGTAATCGACATGCACGGCCAGCACTGTGGTGGAACCGCCGACGCCCATCGGGCCGAAGCCGGTTGCATTAGCGGCCTCGGCCAGCCGTTCCTCCATCGCCGCCAGCATGGGCTCGGGATTGACCGAGCCCACTTCCCGATAGGTCGCGCGGTTGGCGAGCTTTGCGGTGAGATCGAAATTGCCGCCGATGCCGACGCCGACGACCACGGGCGGGCAATGCTGCGATCCCGCCTCCAATATGGCCTCCATCACGCAGGCTTCGATCTGCTCGAGCGAGGGGGAGATGAGTGTCGTGATCGACGCCCAGCGCCCCGAGCCCAGCGCCTTGGGCACGCAGGTGATGTCGATATAATCGGCGTCGCCCAGCAGATCGACACTGACCGAAGGCATGTCCTTGCCGGCGAAGCCGCGCTCATTGGTGAGCGGATTGTTGACATGCTTGAGCAGCGGCGGATCGATCGTTTCGACGAGATGCGCGAAGCCGCGGGTGATGGCGGCCTTGATGTCGCCTTGCCATCGCGCGCGTCCGCCGATCTCCACCAGATAGGTGGGGACGCCGCTGTCGGAGCAGAGGAACTTGTCCTTCTCGGACGCGATGCTCGCGCTTTTCAGCATCAGGTCGAGCGTCGCCCGCGCGCTCTCATGATCCTCGCGGTCGCGCGCCTTTTCCAGCGCGCGAAGCGTATCCTCCGGCACTTTTCGCAAGGCTGCCGAGTAAAGGTCCTCGGTGACTTCCTGAATCAGGGCCTCGTCGATCATGCTTTCCTCGTAACCCATACGTCTAGGCTATTGGGAGTAGGCCATCGCGATGCGTTCGGTCAAGGGCGACGATCAACCGCCGCCGTCCCGGGCACAGTGATCGACATACCCACCCTCCTTCGAGGGACGGGAAACGCCTCGCCCCGCCCAGGCCAATGACGCCTGCGAATATCGGGAACATCTCACAAAATTCTCCAGAATCCGTCGGTCGCATGGCTTCAGGCAATTCTGCATGATGCAGGACGGACCGTCAAAAGGAGCCGCATCAAAAATCCCGCACTTGTCGCGCTTGAAAACCGACAAAACTAGGTTTAATAGATCGCTCCCACAGGAGAGGCTTTCCGGGCACGCTCACGCGGCAATGGATGCGCCGACGAATTCGAGCATGAGCGTCAGGACATTGCACCCCTTTTTCACCTGCGCCTATGCCCGGATCGATGCGGCCATCATCCATGAGCGGGGATCCTCCAGGCCTGTCCACAGCTTTTCGGCCCTCCGAACAGGGGCCGCCAGAGCCGATCGATGGAGCAGACATGATGAAAATCGGTAGCGACCCTATTTGCCATGAGATGGCCTGGAACAATCCGCCCAAGAGCCTGTTCGTCCGCGCGCTGGAGGCGGATGAGCTCGAGGCGCTCGATCAGGCCCTGAACGCCACCCGGAACAAAGCGCCGCTTTCCGTATCCAGGGAAGAGTTCGACCATCCCGTCATCCGTCGCCTGGCCCGGGACATCATCGACGATCTGCGCAACGGCCCCGGCGCCACCGTGCTCAGCGGCCTGCCGGTCGATCGCTACGACGCCGAGGCCATCGAGCGGATCTACTGGGGCCTGAGCAACCATCTCGGCACCCCTTCGCTGCAGAATGATCTGGGCGATCTGATGGGCTATGTCGAGGAGGAGCCCGATCCCGAGAATCCCTATGACAACAAGACAAAGGGGCGCGGCTATCGCAGTTCCGGGGAAGCCGGCTTCCACACCGACACCGACGAGGTGGTGGGCCTGGCCTGCGTGCGCCGCGCGGAAAGCGGCGGAACCAGTGTCATCGCCAGCATGCCGACGATCTACAATGCCTTCCTCCGCGAGCGTGCCGATCTCCTGCCGGCGCTGTTCGAGGGATATTATGCCACGATCAGCCAGGACGAGGTGCTGACCGAAGAGAAGATGGCCATTCTCGCCGACGTCGAAGGCGAGTTGCTGTGCGAGTTGCAGGATGGCGGCATGCGCAACGCAGCGCGCAAGCGTGGCGACACCTTCCCGCCCCGGCTCGACGAAGCGTTGAAGTTCCTGCGCGCGGTCGCCGAGGAGACGCGCGCGGAATTCCTTCTCGAGGATGGCGAGATCCTGTTGTGGAACAACCGGAAGATCCTGCACGGCCGGCGCAGCTTCGAGAATTCGGCGACGCGCAAGCGACTCCTGCTGCGCCTCTGGCTGGCGCCCGATGATACGCTTCCGACGCCGCGCAACTTCCCGGAATATACGCGCAAGCGCCTGCGCCGCGAAAAGCTCGGTTTGCCGGCCTGATGGCGCGAGAGGAGATAGCGGCGCAGGCGCAGCCGGCGGGCATGCGCAATCCGTCCATCCGGACCGTTCGCCAATATGCCATCCGCCTCGTGGCCGATCTCGGGCCGCTGCCGGGCGCCGCGCCCAGCTTTCGCGGCAGGATCGGCGGCAACACCGTGCTTGAGATCGAGCTGGATGAAGGGCTTGTCGGTCTTGCGCCGGGTGTCGAGCCGGAATGCCTGGCGCTCCTGCGGGATCTTCTGACCGGCCGGCCGCTCTTTCCCCTCGCCGCGCATGTCCGCGCGCTGGAGGCCCGCCATGGCGGGGCCTCGGGCAAGAACAGCGCATCGGCAGAGATCGCGCTGTGGGACATTGTCGGCCATTTGCTCGGCCAGCCGCTTTACCGGTTGTGGGGTGGCGAGAACGGACGAATCGAAGGCTATGCCAGCACGATTGGACGCGGCGCCTCGATCGAGGAACGCACCGAGCTTGCGGTGCGCATCCATGAGGAGGGCTGGCGCAGCATCAAGCTGCGGCCGCACTGGGAGACGGTCGAGGACGATATCCGCCTCGTCCGCGCGGTTCGCGAGGCGACGTCGGAGACATTTTCCATCCTGACCGATGCCAATCAGGCGCGCGGCCGAAATCTGAGCGGCATCTCCTGGGACCTTCAGCGCGCGCTCCGCACTGCCCATGCCTTCCGCGACCTCGGGGTAGGCTGGCTGGAGGAGCCCCTGGCCCGGACCGACCATGCCGGACTGGCCGCACTCCGGCGGGAGGCGGGCATGCCGATCGCCGGCGGAGAGAATAATGCAGCGCTGGCGGACTTCCGCGACTATGGCGTCCATGCCTGCCTGGACATCTGGCAGCCCGAGGTGATGCTCACCGGGCCGGCCCGATTCCTGCGGATCGCGGCGCTGGCCGATGCCTTTGAGGTCGGCATCGTGCCGCATGAAGGCTATCAGAGCCTCGGCACGATCTGCCAGATGCATCTGAGCGCGGCGCTGAACGCGCCGCTGGTCGAGGTCCTGCACAATCCGCCTGCCGGAGATTTCCGTCACTATTTCACGCCCTATGACGGCGCGCCCCTTATCGGCGCAGACGGGATCGTCCAGCTCAACGAAAGGCCCGGCCTTGGCGTCACGCTCGATCGCTCGCTCGTGGAGGCGGAATATTGACCGCGGCAGCTTCAGCGCGATGGAAAGCCGAAAAGTTCGGCCGGATTGTCGCGCAGCACGCGGCGGAACGCCTCCTCTCCGAGCCATGCCCGCAGCCGATCGAGCAGCGCCCCCGCGTCCGGCGGCGGGCCGGCGAGCTTCACGAAGGGCCAGTCGGATGCCCACAGCATGCGATCCGGCCGCGCCTCGACCAGATCCGTCACGACGCGCTGCATATCGTCATAAGCCTGCGGCATGGCCGATTTGCGGAAATAGGTCAGCTTGACCCAGACACGCCCGCTTTGCAGCAGGTCCGCAATGGCATCGAATGATTCTGTGCCCTTGCGGTCGTTCGCCGTCAGCCCGGCGAGATGATCGAGAACCAGCGGCATGCCGAGGGCGGCGATCCGTCGGCCCATCCGCAGGGCGCATCCGCAGTCCGCCCAGAGCTGCGCATGCATGCCACAGGCCGTCATGAGGCCAGCCAGGGCATCGAACGCATCCAGGCCTTGCGTTCCGGGATAGCGGGCTCCGCTCGCCACGCGCATCTCGACGAAGCGCAGGCCCACCACGCCCTTGTCACGCAGCAATTGCAGATCTTCTCCGGACGTCGCCGCGGCGCAGGAGCCGATGCCGCGCAGCCGCCCTTCCCCATGATCGAGCGCGGAGAGCAGCGCCCTGTGATCCGTCCCGTAGGGCGAAGGCTGAACCAGGACGGCATGATCGAGCCCGAGCCGGTCGAGCACATCCAAATGCCTGCGGGCATCCGCATCGGGCAGAGCATAGCTCGCCGGTTCGGGAAGAGGAAAGCGATCGAGTGGCCCAAAGACATGCATATGCGTGTCGCAGGCGCCGCGCGGAAGGGGGACGAGAGGCGCGGAGACGGCCGGGGCGACCATGGTCTCGCAGAGTGGGCTGGCGGCCATCCATCCATCCTCTATGCTGGCAAATGTCGGGAACGACGGGGCAAGACGCCGCTCTCAGTCATCGCTCTTGCAATAACCTGCAATCATAGGTCAAATAAAATGATTCGCAAGGGATGAGAATGATCCATGGCCCCGCCCTGCCTGAAGCAGTCGGGCCGCGGATGCGTCCAGATCAGCCTGTCATTGCGCGTTATTGAATCATCTGAGGGAGGTCCGTCTCATGTCCGACAAGGCTGCGGAAATTGCGGTCATCGCCAGCCTGCCGGCGGACGTGCGCACGGCGCTGAGCGAGCGGTTCGCCTTGGCCGATTACCCGCTGGAAGGGCCTCAAGCCGTTCCCATATCCACCATCCCCCATCATTTTCATGTCGTCGCCACACGCGCCCTGCTCGGCGTGCCTCCGCTTCTGCTCGACGCCTTGCCCCATCTCAAGCTCGTCATCTCGATGGGCGCCGGCCTCGAGAAGATCGACACGGACCGCCTGGCGCAGCGGAACATAGAGGTGGTGCATACGCCCGATGAATTCACCGAGGATGTGGCCGACTTCGCGCTGGGCCAGATCTTCGCGGCCCAGCGCGACCTTGTTGCCGCCGACCGTTTCGTACGTTCGGGACAATGGGCGACCAGCCGGTTCAGAACGGCCCGCAGGGTCACGAATCGGCGCGTCGGCATCGTCGGACTCGGCCGCATAGGACGGCGCATCGCGGACAAGTGCGCCGCCCTCGGCATGGCGCCGGCCTATCACTCCCGCCGCCGCCATGACGAAAGCGACCTCACCTATTTCCCGTCGCTCGGCGACCTGGCCCGCTGGTGCGATATTCTCGTGCTCGCCTGCGCCGACACGCCGGAAACCCGCAACATGGTCGACAAGCCGGTGCTGGACGCGCTCGGCCCCGAGGGCATATTGGTCAACGTGGCCCGGGGTTCGGTCGTCGACGAGGAAGCCCTGATCGCGGCGCTCGAACATCAGACCATCAAGGCGGCGGCTCTCGATGTGTTCGTCGGGGAGCCGAGGCTGGACGAGCGATTTCTGCGGCTCGAGAATGTGCTGCTCTCTCCCCATTCCGCCAGCTTCACGGAAGAGGCGCGCGCCGCGGTCAACATGCGGCTGGTTTCCGCAGCTTCCGCCTATTTCGCCAGGCATTCGCCAGGATGAACCATAGGGCCGCGCCCCTTCGCGCGCACCGCATGAGTTCCGAAAAACATAAAAACTAAAAACTTAGGTAATTGACATTTTACTCCTGCTCGCAGACATTTCCATGAGCCCGCGAGGCCATGAAAACGGATGAGAGGGCGATGCCGGAGCGTGAAACGAACCAGACCATCGCACGGAAGGGAGAGTCCTGATGCGGATCGTCGTGTGGATTCCCGTCGAGCCTTACCGGGATGCGGTGGTCCCCGCGCTCGCCGATGTCGAGGGCGTGGACCTGGTCGTCATAGATGATCCGGCCCGCCTGCCGGAGGTGCTGCCGGGCGCCGCGGCGATGATCTCCTCCGGTGCGTCGAAATATTCGGCGGAAACCGCCCGGCTCCTGTCCGAAACCCCCTCCCTGCGGTGGTTCCAGACGGTCGCTGCCGGCAATGAGGGCTTCGAAAGCCATGGCGTGCCGGCCCATGTCACGGTCACCAGCAGCGGCGGCCATTCGGCGCCGGTGGTGGCCGAGCATGCGATGGCGCTGCTGCTCGCCATCTCGCATTGCATGCCGGATTTCATCGCAGCCAGATCGACTCACGACTGGAGCCGCGCCTTCGCTCCGCGTTTCCGTTCGATGTTCGGAAAGACGGCCGTCGTGGTCGGTCTGGGCCGGATCGGGCAGGAAATCGCGCGTCGCGCGCGCGCTTTCGACATGAAGGTCATCGGCGTGACCCGTTCGGGCAACCCTCACGCCGCCGTAGACGCCTGCTATCCGGCATCCCGGATCGCCGAGGCGCTTGCCCGGGCGGATGCGATCCTGCTGGCGGCGCCGCTCACCGCTGAAACCGAGAAGCTGATCGGACGAGCCGAATTCGCCGCGATGAAACCGGACGCCTATCTGGTGAACATCGCGCGCGGAAAGCTGATCGACCAGGACGCCCTGCGCGACGCGCTTTCCGGTCGGACGATCGCCGGGGCCGCGATAGACGTCACCTATCCCGAGCCCCTGCCGGCCGACGACCCGCTCTGGACCGCGCCCAACCTGATCCTCTCGCCGCATACGGCCGGTGGCGGAAGCGCGGAATCGCCCAGACGCCTGGCGGCCGCCGTCCGCGAGAATCTCGAGCGATTCCGGGCCGGGAAGCCCCTGCTGCATATTCTCAATTATGGAGCGAATGCGAGATGAGCGCACGGGACATGTCGATATCGGGCTCCAGCGCCACGCCCTCCCCCGCCGAGGTGACAGGCGGGCAGATGGAGCAAGGCCAGGACTTCAACCGGCGATCCATCTATGTCCTGGGCGTCATCATCCTGGTCGGCGCCTTCAACTATTTCGACCGATATATTTTGGGCCTGATGGCGCCGCTCATCCGCGCGGACATCGAGATCAGCGACACCGTCTACGGCCTCATTTCCGGCTTCGCCTTCGTGCTTTTCTATTCGCTGGTCGGCGTGCCGATCGGCGCCCTGTCGGACAAGATCAGCCGGCGCAACGTCATTTCCGCCGGCTTCGTGGTCTGGACGGTCATGACCATGCTCACCGGCATGGTGACCACGGCCGTCCAGCTGACAGTGACCCGCTTCCTCGTCGGGGCGGGCGAAGCCTGCGGCAGCGCGCCGGCGAATGCCATGGTGAACGACATGTTCAACCAGCGCACCCGCGGCCGGGCCTTGTCGATCTATTTCGCCCTGTCGTCCGGCCTCAGCAGCATCGTGCTGATCCCGCTCGCGGGGATCGTGAGTGCCATTTATGGCTGGCGCACGACCTTCGTCGTCGCGGGGCTGATGGGCCTCGTCGTCGCTGCGATCTTCTTCTTCACCGTCACCGAGCCGCCGGGCCGAGCCGTCGCCGCGAACAAGGATGAAGCGCCCAGGTCAGGCCGGTTCCTGGATCTGAGCTTCATCAAGCTGCCCTTCGCGCTGCTCATGTGCAGTTCCGCGCTCGCCGGGGCCAATCTCAATGCGGGCATGTCGTGGAACGCCATTTTCCTCAATCGCGTTCATGGCCTCACGGTTACGGAGATCACGGTCGCGCTGGGACCATTCAGGGGCATCTTCTCGATCGCAGGCGTCCTGCTCGGGGGCTTTCTCATTGATCGCCTGATCCGTGGGGACCGGCGCTGGCGGCTCTGGCTGCCCGCCATATCGATCTTCCTCATCTTTCCGTCCCAGCTCCTGTTCCTCCTCGGGGAGTCGCGGTGGATCTGGATGACGGGCATCGGGCTCGACAGCATCGTTCACCTCATGCACGTGGCCCCGGTCTATGCGCTGGCGATGGAGCTTGCCGGGCCGCAGCGGCGGGCGCTGGGCCTGTCCATATTGATGCTCTGCTCGATGCTAGTCGGCAGCGGCCTGGGGCCGCTCCTGGTCGGATATCTCAACGACCAGTTGCTGGCCGACATGGGCAATCAGGCGATCCGCGCCTCGCTCGTGATCGTGGCGGCCTTTCCGGCCCTTGCCTCGCTGATGTTGCTCAGCGCCAGCTATGTCCTCCAGCGCGACCGCAAACGACAGGGTGACTGAAGCCGGCGCCCGCGAAGGCAGGAGCATGAGATGGCTCGATATGAACGGGACGGAATTTAGAACTAGTTTCTCAGGTCAAATCCTGCCTTGCGTCGCACGGACAGGACGAGAGGGCAACTCGCGATCCGCAACACACAATCCCAAATCCAGCAGCAATATCCCGTTTTTTCCGCCATTCATCGCCTGCCAAACAGCCATCGACACGCCCGCAACAGGATGTTGCACATCGATCTTCATTAGTCTAATAAACTGAGTTATAGAAAATAAAGGCTTCTGATGAGGCTCGGTCAAATCGCATCGCGCCGCGGCGTGCCTACGCAGCGAGCCGAGCACCAGAAAGGGTGGAGGGGAGACGAGAATGACCAAATGCACCGGTTCGGCCAATCGCCGCAGACTGACGACCTATTTGCTCGCCGCAAGCGCACTGTCGCTGAGCATCGCCTTGCCCGGCCCGGCCGGCGCGCAGGACAGGCCGGCAAGCGATCCGGGCGTCGCTCCGGCGCCCGACGCGCAGGCCCCCTCGGCCATGGACGAGATCGTGGTCACGGGCACCCGCGTGGACATTTCCGGCTTCAATGCGCCGACACCGATGACCGTGGTCGGCGCCGACAGTCTGGACAAGTTCCAGGCCACCAATGTGGCCGACGTCCTGACCAAGCTCCCGGCTTTCAAGGCGACGTTCAATCCTGCCTCGACGGGCTTCCGCACCCAGCTGCCCGGCGCGAACTTCGCTGATCTCTACGGCCTGGGCGCCAACCGCACGCTCGTGCTCCTGGAAGGCATGCGCCTCGTGCCGCAGGCGCCGGCATCCTCGGCGGGATCGGCTCTGGCGGTCGACCTCAATGTCGTCCCGGCGCTCATGGTCGACCATGTCGACGTGGTGACGGGCGGCGCATCGGCCCAGTGGGGGTCGGATGCGGTGGCGGGCGTCGTCAACATGTTCCTGAAGACGCGCTACGACGGGATCAAGATCAGGGGGCAGGCCGGCATCTCGGAGCGCGGCGACAATGAGAATTACCGCCTGGGCGCCATGGTCGGCACGTCCTTCCTCGACGATGTCGGCCATGTCGTGATCGGCGTGGATTATTCGAAGAGCGAAGGTCTGGGCGACGTCTATACGCGCGACTGGAGTTCCAGGCTGTACGGCATCGTCACCAATGCGGGCTATGCCACCAACGGCCTGCCCGCGAACCTGCTCCTGCCCAATGTCGTGGCCAAGTCGACGCCGGGCGGCATCATCACCGGCCCCGCCAATTTCTCGCTGGCCAACACGCAGTTCCTGCCCGGCGGCGCGCTCGCTCCCTTCCAGCTCGGCCAGTATCCCGGCCTGCTGTCCATGGTCGGCGGCGATCCCAACTCGCCCTCTTTCATCACCAACAACAATCTGGTGAATCCGGTCGAGCGGGTCAGTTCCTACGCCCGTGTCGAATTCGAGGTGAGCCCCTCCACGACCCTGTTCGTCGATGGAGGCTTCGCCCAGGTCAACAGCACCAACATCGTCAATCCGCCCCGCGCGATCGGGGCCGCGATCAAGATCGACAATCCCTATCTCTCGTCCGAAATCGTCGACGCGATGCAGGAAAGCGGGATCACGAGCTTCACGATCAACCGCATGAACTACGATCTGACCGGCACCGACGAACTCGCCAACGGTGTCGCCAAGGGCCGCACCCGGACCTGGCGCGCAGCCGTGGGCGCGAAGGGCCGGTTCGGCGACGGCTGGAGCTGGGACGTGCATGCCGGCCTTGGCCGCAACCGGTATCGCAACATCACGCACAACAATCAGGACAAGGCCAAGTTCGCTTTCGCGACGGATGCCGTCCTGTACAACGGACAGATCGTCTGCCGGGCGACGGTCCCCGGCCCGGCGTTCAATCCGGACGCCGCCGGCTGTGTGCCCGTCAATCTCGTCGGCGGGGTCGGCGCACCCACCAGGGAAGCGGCCGCCTATCTCCTCCAGGATGCCTATCAATTTGCCGATTACGATCAGGAAACCTTCGCCGCGAACCTGCGTGGCAAGCCGTTCGACACCTGGGCCGGCCCGGTGGCGATCGCACTGGGCGTGGAATATCGCCATGAGGAAGAGCATGTCCGGGTCGATCCCGTGTCGGACGCCGGCGGCTATCTGCTGAACAACGCCACCAATCTCGACGGCGATTTCGACGTCAAGGAAGGCTATTTCGAAGCGCTGATCCCGTTGGCGCGGGATATGGCCTTCGCGCGATCGCTCGATATCGATGCGGCCATCCGCTATGCGGACTACAGCGCCGCCGGAGGGCATACCACCTGGAAACTGGGCGTGAATTACGAACCGGTCGCGGGCCTCCGGTTCCGGGGCACGCGTTCGCGCGATCTGCGCGCGCCGGCGATCTTCGAGTTGTTCGGAAAAGGCTCGGTCAACCAGAACACGCTCACCGTGAACGGTTTCCTGCGGAATATCCCGGTCAACAATTCCTTCGGCAACCCCGATCTGAGGCCCGAAAAGGCCGATACCCTCACGGCCGGCGTGGTTGTCCAGCCCGACTTCCTGCCGGGCTTCCAGGCGTCGCTCGACTACTACAAGGTCAACCTCAAGGACGCGATCACCTCCGTGGCCAGCGGAAACGCGGCGAACCTGTGCAATGCCGGCGATGAATTCTTCTGCAGCAAGTTCACCTTCGACGCATCGGGAGCGCCCACCGCACTGAACCTGCCGGTCCTGAACGCCGGCTTCGTGAAGACGGACGGGTTCAATCTGTCCGTGTCCTACACGACGGAACTCGGCAGCATCCCCGGTTCGCTGAAGGCCGATTTCGACCTCAACTATATCAACCATGTCCAGGTCAATCTGGGCGCGGGCGGCAACACCGTCGACCGCGCCGGGGAGAATGGCGGCAACAACAATTATTCGCTGCCCCGTGCCCAGTTCACCGCCTCGGCCACCTATTCGATCGGAAAGGCGGACCTGACCGCGCGCGTGAACTTCATCTCGGCGGGCACGATCGACAATTCCTACAACCAGAGCCCCTCGACCACGATCAACATCAACAGGGTTCCGGCGATCGCCTATCTGAACCTCTACGCCAATTATGACTTCACCGAGCGCTTCTCCATCTTCGCATCGGTCACCAATGCGCTGGACACCGATCCGCCGGTCGATCCGATCCCCGGCCTCTTCCAGTCGACCAACGCCGTCTACTACGATGTGATCGGACGGCGGTTCATGCTCGGCGCCTCGGTGGAATTCTGAGCATGCCGCGCGCATTCATCCGATCCGCGGTGCGCAGCCATGGCGCCATTCCTCGCATGTCTTGAGGGGAGGCGAGTCACGATGCGGATCACCGATATCGATATCATCCACGCCGACGGCGGATGGCAGACCTGGTCGTTCCTCAAGGTCCGGACCGATGCGGATGTCGTCGGCTGGTCCGAATTCTCGGCCATCCGCGTGGGCGCCTTGCCGGCCGTCATCCGGCACCTCGCCGAAGCCCTGATCGGCAAGGACCCGCGCGACACGGCCAGGATCGGCGCACAGCTGGAAACGGCGACGCGGCTGACCGAAGGCGGGCTCAACCGGCGCGCCGCCGCCGCGATCGAGAATGCCTGTCTCGACATCAAGGCGAAGGCGCTGGGCATATCGGTAGCAGCGCTGTTCGGGGGTGCGGTGCGGGAGCGCTTGCCGGTCTACTGGTCGCATTGCGGCCTCTACCGCGCGATGGCCCCGGACCTGTTCGAGTCCTTCGGAGCCGCGCCGGTGCGGCGGCTCGACGATCTGCGGGCGGTCGGCGCGGAAGCCGCCGCCATGGGCCATACATGCCTGAAAACCAATCTCCTGCTTTTCGATGAGAATGGCGGCGCCCTCACGCTCAACCGGCGCACCACCGACCCGTCACGCAAGCTGGATGCCCGGATGATCGGCGCGCTTCGCCGGCAGCTCGACATCATCCGCGAGGGTGCCGGCCCCGGCATGGGCCTGATGGTCGACCTCAATTTCGCGTTCAAGCCCGCAGGCTTCCGCAGCATCGCCCGGGCTCTGGAAGATGCGGGGCTGACCTGGCTGGAGCTGGATCTCTACGATCCGCAAGCGCTGGCGGACATCCGCGCCGGCTCACGCACGCCGATCGCATCGCTCGAGGCGATCTACGGATGCCGCGCGCTGTTGCCTTATCTCCAGCAGGGCGCCGTCGACGTCGCGATCGTGGACATGATGTGGAACGGCCTGCCCGAAGCCATGCGCATGGCGAGCCTGGCCGACATCTTCCATGTCAATGTCGCCGTCCACACCGCCGGCAGCCCGTTCCACGCGATGATGGGCGCCCATTTCGCGGCCGCCATTCCCAATCTCGATATCCTCGAATTCGATGCCGACATCGTCCCCTGGGCGCGCGACGTGTTCAGCGCCCTCCCCCGGATCGAGGCGGGCGCGATGCATGTCCCGGACGGGCCTGGCTGGGGCGTCGAGATCGACGAAGCCGCCCTGCGCGCGCATCCGCCCACGCGCCCGATATGACCCTCTTCCTCCTTCACCTTCGAAAGGTCTCGCGATGATGTCCGCCCAGTCCGCTACGATCGATCCGCACCAGCTCCTCGATATCCGGCCCGTCACCACCCATGCCGGTGCCGAGATCGCGGGGATCGACCTGTCCCGTCCGCAACCGGCCGAGGTCTATGCCGCGATCCGCAGGGTCACGGCGGACTATGGCGTCGCCTTCTTCCGCGGCCAGACGCTCACCCCCGCCGACCATGACCGGCTGGCCCATCATTTCGGCAAGGTGAAGAAGGTCCGCTTCGTCTCGACCGTGGATGGCTATCCGCATATGTCGGAAGTCCGCAAGGAAGTGGATCAGAGCCGCAATATCGGCGGGTCCTGGCACACGGACGGCTCATTCTATGAAGCGCCGCCGATGGGGTCGATCCTCGTGGCGCGCGAATTGCCCGAGATCGGGGGCGACACGCTCTTCCTCAACATGGCGGCGGTCTATGAGGCGCTGTCCGAAGGGCTGCGGGAGACGCTGGCCGGCCTCCGGGCGGTCCATTCCAACGCCTCCTACAGCAGGGCGAGCGGCGGCGGCCTCATCAATGTGGATCAGGCGACCGAGCGGGCGGTCCATCCGGTGGTCGTCACCCATCCGGTCAACGGCCGGAAATGCCTCTATGTGAACAGCGCCTATACCGAACGGTTCGAGGGCTGGAGCGAAGAGGAGAGCCGGCCGCTCCTCGACTATATCTATCAATTCGCCCCGAAGGCCGAGTTCTTCTGCCGCTTCCACTGGGAGCAGGGCTCGGTGGCCTTCTGGGACAATATCAGCTGCTGGCACTATGCGACCAACGACTATCAGGGCGAGCGGCGCCTCATGCACCGGATCACGTTCGAGGGCGGGCGGCTGAGCTGAAGCCAGCCACCGCGATCACCCGATGCACGACAAAATCCCAGGATGCCCACGATGAACGGTCTTCGCCTGCTTGCCCTTTCCGCATTGCTGCTCGGCGGCGGCGGCTGCTCGAGCCGGAACGACGACGCGGCGGCCGGGCGGCCCGACCCCTATGGCGAGGCCCGGATCGACGATGCGCGCATGGTCAATGCGGCGGCGGAACCGGAGAACTGGCTCGTCAACGGCGGCACCTATCGCGGGCAATATTATTCGACGCTGGACCAGATCAGGCCGGACAATGTCGACAAGCTGGCGCCGGCCTGGTTCTTCGAGTTCGACACGAGCCGGGGGCAGGAAGCGGAGCCCATCGTCGTCGATGGCGTCATGTATGTCACCACGGCATGGAGCAAGGTCTACGCGCTGGATGCGAAGACCGGCCGGCAGCTCTGGTTCTTCGACCCGGAAGTGCCAGGCCGGTTCGGCGTCAGGGCCTGCTGCGACGTGGTCAATCGCGGCGCCGCCGTCTATGACGGCAAAGTCTATTTCGGCACCATCGACGGTCGCCTCATCGCGCTCGACGCCAGGACCGGCAAGCAGGTCTGGAGCGCCCAGACGACCGATCCGACGCAGATGTATGCGATCACCGGTGCCCCTCGCGTGGCCCGGGGCAAGATCATCATCGGCAATGGCGGCGCGGATTTCGGCGTGCGCGGCTATGTCAGCGCCTATGACGCGCGGACCGGCGAGATGGTCTGGCGCTTCTATCTGGCGCCGGGCGACCCCAAGGGACCGCCCGACGGCGCCGCATCCGATCCGATCATGAAGAGCCTGGTCGAGCCGAGCTGGAGCGGCGACTGGCATGAATATGGCGGCGGCGCGACCGCCTGGAACGCGATTTCCTACGATCCGGAACTCAACCAGCTCTATGTCGGCACCGGCAACGGCTCGCCCTGGAACTATGCGATCCGGTCCAATCGCCAGGGCGACAATCTGTTCCTGTGCTCGATCGTGGCGCTCGATCCCGACACCGGCGCCTATAAATGGCACTATCAGGAAAATCCCGCCGAAAGCTGGGATTACAACAGCGTGCAGCCGATCATGCAGGCGGACATGGAGATCGGCGGGACGCTGCACAAAGTGCTCTTCCATGCGCCCAAGAACGGCTATTTCTACATCATCGACCGCACCAGCGGCAAGCTGCTCTCCGCCAATCCCTTCGTGAACGGCATCACCTGGGCGAGCCGGATCGACCTCCTCACGGGCCGGCCGGTCGACGCGCCCAATTCGCGCTACGAGGACGGCCCCTTCAGGCTGAGCCCGGGCCTGGGCGGCGCGCACGGTATCGCGCCCATGGCCTATAATCCGGCGACGGGCCTGGTCTACATGGCCACCTCGGAAAGCACGCAGTTCATGGAAGCGGCGCCGAACTTCATGCGATTGTCCGAAGGCCCCTCGAACACCGGCGTCCTCTCCCGCCCGATCAGCGCGCGGAACTTCTTCGCCGCGTTCGATCCGGCGACCGGGCGGACGGTCTGGCGCAAGGAGTTCACGGGCGGCGGCGCATTGACGACGGCGACCGGGCTGGTCTTCCAGGGGCGCGGCCATGTGGTGGGCGAGATGGTCGCCTATCGGGCGACGGACGGGCAGGAACTCTGGTCCTACCCCATGCCCAACGCCGCCATGCCCGCGCCCGTCACTTACAGCATCGACGGCGTGCAATATCTTGCCGTGGTCACGGGCGCCGGCGGGCCGACCATGACGACCGGCTCCTCGCCCTCTTCCTATGCGCCGCAGCCGGGCCGGGTCGTCGTGTTCAGGCTGGGCGGGACGGCCAAACTGCCGCCCGATCCCGGCCGGGCGCCGCCCGCTAACCCCGCGTCCGATCGCTGGACGGACGCGCAAATCGCGTCCGGCGACGCCCTCTTCGCCCGCAATTGCGCCCGCTGCCATTCGGCCCGCGCCGCCTCGCCCAACATCATCCCGGACCTGCGCCGCTCGGCCGCGCTGACCGACAGGACGCTGTGGCAAAAGATCGTCCATGACGGCCTGCTGGAGGCCAATGGCATGGTCGCCTGGCGCGATATCCTCGACGCCCGGCAAATCGACGACATCCGCGCTTATGTGTCCGCCCAGGCGCAGATGCTCAAGGATCGGGGCGATCCGGCGCCGGTGCGCCCGAAGAGCTTCATCGTCGATCCGCGCGGATCGGACGCGCAATGAGGCGCGGCGCGGCCATGCAGCGCCATGAAGGAGGCATGATCGGATGACATCGTCCCGCCCTCGCCACGATCCGCGAGACTTCCGCAAGCGCCTGCTCGCCCGCGAGCCGCTCATCGGCTCCTTCCTGAAATTCCCCTGCCCGCAGGCGACGGAGATTTTCGGCTCGATCGGCTATGATTTCGTCATGCTGGACGAGGAGCATGCGCCATGGTCGCGCGACCAGCTCGGCACGGCCTATCTGGCGGCGCGGGCTTTCGGCATCGCGGCGCTGGTCCGCATCGCTCGGCCCGATGCGGCCAGCATCCTCTCCGCGCTCGACGACGGCGCCACCGGCGTGATGGTGCCCCATGTCTCCTCCGTGGAGAAGGCGCGCGATGTCGCCTCCTGGGCGCGTTACAAGGGCGGCACGCGCGGCTCCGGCATGGGGCGCGCCGGCGAATATGGCGCCCGGCTGGGTCCGGGCGGCATGGACGCCTATTATGAGGATGCGGACGCGCACACCGCCGTGGTGGCGATGATCGAGGATGCCGAGGCGATCGAGCGGATCGACGACATCGCCGCAGTCGCGGGCATCGACGCCTTCTTCATCGGGCGCGGCGACCTCGCTTTGTCGCTGAGCAATGCCCCGGGCTCCCGGCCGACCCCCGCCGAGGCGACCCGGATCATCGCGCAGGCGGTGCATCGCCGCGGCAAGGCCCTCGCCGCCCTCACCGCCGATCTCGCCTCCGACGATGCGAAGGAACTGGTCGATCTGGGCGTCACCTGCCTGCTGGTGAGCAACGATCAAGCCTTCATGCGCGCCGGCGCGCTGGCCCAGCTGAACCATTTGAATGCCCTGCACGAGCCCGCTCGACCCGGGCCGGTGAACGCGGCGGGAACGCAGACAGGCCGATGATCGACAAAAGCAGGGCGGATTGCGCGGAGGCCGTCGCCGACATCTGCGACGGCGCATCCGTGATGATCGGCGGGTTCGGCACGGCCGGCATGCCCGATCAGCTCATCGATGCGTTGATCGCGCGCGGCGTTGGCGATCTCACGATCATCAACAACAATGCCGGCAATGGCGAGACCGGCGTCGCCGCGCTGATCCGGGAAGGGCGCGTGCGGAAGATCATCTGCTCCTTCCCTCGCCAATCGGATTCGCATCATTTCGATGCGGCGTATCGCGCCGGCAGGATCGAGCTGGAACTGGTGCCCCAAGGCAATCTCGCGGCCCGCATCCAGGCCGCCGGCGCCGGCCTCGGCGCGATCTTCACGCCGACCGGCTTCGGCACGCTGCTCGCGCAGGGCAAGGAAACGAAGCGCATCGATGGCCGCGACCATGTCCTCGAATATCCGATCCATGCCGATTTCGCCCTAATCAAGGCCCATGAGGGCGATCGCTGGGGCAATCTCGTCTACCGCAAGACCGCGCGCAATTTCGGCCCGATCATGGCCATGGCGGCCAGGACCAGCATTGCGCAGGTTTCCGGGATCGTGCCGTTGGGCGCTCTCGATCCGGAGGCGATCGTGACTCCCGGCGTCTTCGTCCAGCGCATCGTCGCGATCCCGCCCACGCCCATCCGGCCGGGAGAGCGGCCATGAACCGCCTGACCCGCGACCAGATCGCCGCCCGTGTCGCCAGGGACATTCCCGAAGGCGCCTATGTGAACCTGGGCATCGGCTTGCCGACCAGGGTCGCCGACTATCTTCCGCATGATCGCGAGATCTTCCTCCAGAGCGAGAACGGACTGCTGGGCATGGGTCCCGCACCCGCGCCCGGCGAGGAAGACTGGGAGCTCATCAATGCCGGCAAGCAGCCGGTGACGCTCCTCACCGGCGGCTGCTATTTTCATCATGCCGACAGTTTCGCGATGATGCGCGGCGGCCATATCGACATCTGTGTCCTGGGCGCCTTCCAGGTGTCGACCCGCGGGGACCTCGCCAACTGGCACACCGGCGAGCCGGATGCGATCCCGGCGGTGGGTGGCGCGATGGACCTCGCGATCGGCGCCAGGCAGACCTTCGTGATGATGGAGCTCCTGACCAGGCAAGGCGAGAGCAAGCTCGTCGAAAGCTGCACCTACCCGCTGACCGGGCTGGGCTGCGTCTCTCGCGTCTACACCGATCTCGCGCTGTTCGATGTCGGCCCGGCCGGCGCACGCGTCGTCGAGATGGTCGAGGGCCTGACCCTTCCAGAGCTGCGCCGCATCGCCGGCGTGCCGCTCGCCGCGCCAGCCTGAAACGAGAGAAACTCGCCATGACCGAAGCCTTCATCTGCGATGCCGTGCGCACGCCCATCGGCCGCTATGGCGGCATCCTCGCCCAGGTCCGTGCCGACGATCTCGGCGCCTTGCCGCTCAAGGCGCTGCTGGAGCGCAATGCGAGCCTCGATCCTGCCGCCGTGGAGGAGGTCTTCTACGGTTGCGCCAACCAGTCCGGCGAGGACAATCGCAATGTCGCGCGGATGAGCCTGCTGCTCGCGGACCTGCCGCACACCGTGCCGGGGGTCACGCTCAACCGGCTGTGCGCGTCGGGGCTGGAGGCCGTGGGCGCGGCGGCGCGCGCGATCCGCACGGGCGAGATGGCGCTGGCCATCGCCGGCGGCGTCGAAAGCATGACGCGTGCGCCCTATGTCATGGGCAAGGCCGACGGCGCCTTCGACCGCAACCAGGGGCTGGAGGACACGACGATGGGCTGGCGTTTCGTCAACCCCGCGCTCGACCGGGCCTATGGCACCGAGACGATGCCGCGCACGGCCGAGAATGTCGCCGAGGATCACCGGATCAGCCGCGCCGACCAGGACGCGTTCGCGCTGCGCAGCCAGCAGCGCGCCGCCGCCGCACGGTCGAAAGGCTTTCACACCGGGGAGATCGTGCCCGTCACCGCGCCGGGCCGCAAGCGGGGCGAGACGATCGAGGTCGCGGTCGACGAGCATCCCCGCGCCGACACGACGATGGAGGCTCTGGCGAAATTGAAGCCGCTGTTCGGTCCGAACGCGACCGTCACTGCCGGCAATGCGTCGGGCATCAATGATGGCGCGGCGGCGATGATCGTGGCGAACGAAGCGGCCGCGAAGGCGCACGGTCTGGTCCCGCGCGCCCGAATCCTCGGCATGGCATCGGCCGGCGTCGAGCCGCGCGCGATGGGCATGGGTCCGGTGCCGGCGACAGGGAAGCTGATGGCCGGGCTTGGCCTCACGATCGACGCGTTCGACGCCATCGAGCTGAACGAAGCCTTCGCCAGCCAGTCGCTCGCGGTCCTGCGGGCGCTCGGGCTTCCGGACGACGCGCCGCATGTCAACGCCAATGGCGGCGCAATCGCGCTCGGACACCCCCTCGGCATGTCCGGGGCGCGGCTTGCCCTGACTCTCGTTCGCCAGCTTGAGACATCGGGCGGCAGGCGTGGTCTGGCGACCCTGTGCATCGGTGTCGGCATGGGCCTTGCGCTGGCGATCGAGAGGGTTTGATCGACCTGCCCTGAGCGCCGCCACAATCGTGGACCACCCCAACCATTAGCACCGCATTAGCACTGGCCAGCCGCCGCCGGGCGCAATAGGGAGAGGCACGCCACGCAGCGGAGAGGGAAAGCGACATGAAAGCCAGCGACGCCATCATCGAGATCCTCAAGCGCGAGGGCGTGGACGTGCTGTTCGGCTATCCCCGCAATGCCCTGCTGGAGGCCGCCGCGCGGGGCGACGTGCGCACCATCATCCCCCGGCAGGAGCGCATCGGCCTGCACATGGCGGACGCCTATTCCCGCCTGACGCGCGGCGAGAAGCTGGGCGTCTTCTGCTGCCAGCACGGTCCCGGCGCGGAAGTGGCCGCGGCCGGCGTCGCGCAGGCCTATGGCGAATCGGTGCCGCTCCTCTTCATGCCCGGCGGCTATCCCACCGCCACCGCCCATGTCGGCCGCAACTACAACAGCGTGCGCAACATGGCGCACATCACCAAGACCGCCGAGCCGCTGACCGCGCCGGGCCAGGTCGAGGCGGTGATGCGCCGCGCCTTCACCGCCCTGCGCAACGGGCGCGGCGGCCCCGCGCTGGTTGAGCTGCCCGCCGATATCGCGGAGCAGGAGGGCGCCGAGATCGCCGGCTACACCCCGGTCCTGCGCAGCCGCTCCGCGCCGGACGGGGAGAGCGTCGCGCGCGCCGCCGCGCTGCTCTGCGCGGCGAGGCGCCCGGTCATCTATGCGGGGCAAGGCATCCACTGGTCCAATGCCTATGCGGAACTGCGGGAACTGGCCGAGCTGCTCGCCATCCCCGTCTGCACCAGCCTGCCCGGCAAGAGCAGTTTCGATGAGACGCATCCGCTCGCGCTCGGCTCGGGCGGCGCGGCCATGCCTTTTGCGGTGCGGCATTTCCTGGAGGAATCGGACCTGATCCTGGGCGCCGGCTGCTCCTTCACCAGCACCGCCTTCGGCATCCGCATGCCGGCCGGAAAGACGGTCATCCACGCCACGCTCGACCCCATCGAACTGAACCGCGCGGTGCCCACGCAGGTCGCCCTGATCGGCGACGCGAAGCTCGCCCTGCGCGCGCTCATCGAGGCGTGCAAGGCCAAGGTCGGCGGCACCCCGCGCGACAGCAGCGGCGTCGCGGCGGAGATCAAGCGCGTCGCCGACGACTGGCTCGCCAAATGGATGCCCAAGCTCACCAGCGATCAGGTGCCGATCACCCCCTATCGCGTGCTGTGGGATCTCCAGAACACGGTGGACGTCGCCAACACCATCATCACCCATGATGCCGGCAGCCCGCGCGACCAGCTCAGCCCCTTCTGGAAGACCACCGCCCCGCACACATTCCTCGGCTGGGGCAAGACGACGCAGCTCGGCTACGGCCTCGGCCTCGCCATGGGCGCCAAGCTCGCCTGCCCGGACAAGCTCTGCATCAATGTCTGGGGCGATGCCGCCATCGGCTTCACCGGCATGGATTTCGAGACCGCCGTGCGCGAGCGCCTGCCGATCCTCTCCATCCTGCTCAACAATCATTCCATGGCGATGGAGCTGAACGTCATGCCCGTCGCCACCGAGAAGTTCCGTTCCACCGACATCGGCGGCAACTATGCCGATTTCGCGAAGGCGCTGGGCGGCCATGGCGAGCGGATCAGCACGGTGGAGGAGATCGTGCCCGCCATAAAGCGCGGCATCGCGGCGACACAGGCCGGCAAGCCGGCGCTGCTGGAGTTCCTGACCAGCCAGGAGCAGGATTTCTCCCGCTACCCCTGAGCACAACCTAAGCCCCTTCAGGTTCAAACGAGTCACGTGCCTCGTTTGAAGGGTTGGGGTGGGGTCTGGCGGTCAAGCTCGACACATGAGATGGAATCAGTGCTCCTGCGCAGGCAGGAGCACGGTATGCTCATTCCGACCGGGCAATCTCCAGCCAGGCGCGCCAACCCCGAGTCGCCCGCCACCCCAACCTCTTGCAACGACGTCTCATTTTCAGCCCATCGCGGCCGGAGCGGCAATCGTCGCAAGCCTCTGGATCGGATGGTGCAGTGCGGCATTCTCCGCCACATGACCGGACTAGAAAACGCCGATTCCAGGATAGAGATCGCCGATGCCCAGTCGGAGATCGCCCGCGCGCTGCGCCTCAGCGCCAGCCTCAACAATCCCGACGATCATGCCGTCGTCGCCCAGTATATCGCCGAGCTGAGCCGCGCGCCCGGCGCGCGCACCGCCGACACCCGCGCGACGCCCTGAGTCCCTAGACTTTCCGCGCCGCTGGACTTTCCGCGCCGCCGCGCCATCTTGGCGCTGATGGCCAAGGATGTCGCCTGGATCCGCGCCGAGCCGCACGGCCTGCATGTCGTGCCCGCCGACTGCTGGGTGGACCCCGCCCGGCCCGTCGCCCACGCGCTCGTCACCCATGGCCATGCCGATCATGCGCGCGGCGGCCATGGCGAGACCGCCGCCACGCCCGAGACGCTGGCCATCATGGCGCTGCGCTACGAGACGCACGCGGGCGCCGTGCCCGTCGCCTATGGCGAGACGCTGCGCCTGCCCGGCGGCGTCGACGCCACCTTCCTCCCCGCCGGCCATGTGCTCGGCTCCGCGCAGATCCTGCTGGAGCATGCAGGCGAGCGGGTGATCGTCACCGGCGACTACAAGCGCCGGCCGGACCCCACCTGCCCGCCCTTCGCCGTTACGCCCTGCGACATCTTCATCACCGAGGCGACCTTCGGCCTCCCCGTCTTCCGCCACCCGCCCATCGCGCAGGAGATCGGCAAGCTGCTGGACGCCCGCGCCGCCAATCCGGATCGCTGCGTGCTGGTCGGCGCCTATGCGCTCGGCAAGGCGCAGCGCCTCATCGCCGAGCTGCGCCGCGCCGGCTGGCACGAGCCGATCTTTCTCCACGGCGCTCTGGAGCGGATGTGCCGCCTCTACGAGGAACTGGGCGTGCCGCTCGGCGACCTGCGCCTCGTCGCGGATACGCCGAAATCCGCCCTCGCCGGAGCGATCGTCCTCTGCCCGCCCGGCGCGCTCAACGATCGCTGGAGCCGTCGCCTGCCCGATCCGGTCACCGCCATGGCGAGCGGCTGGATGCGCGTGCGCCAGCGCGCCCGCCAGCGCAATGTCGAGCTGCCGCTGGTCATCTCCGACCATGCCGACTGGGACGAGCTGACCGCCACCATTGAGGAGGTGGACCCGCGCGAAAGCTGGATCACTCATGGCCGCGAGGACGCCCTGCTACGCTGGTGCGACCTCCACCAGCGCCGCGCCCGCGCCCTGGCACTGGTGGGATATGAGGACGAGGATGACTAGAAGCCGCGCTCCGAAAACCACGACAGTGCTCCTGCGAAAGCAGGAGCCCAGGGCGCATGAGCAGTGCCTTTCCGCCCTGGGCTCCTGCCTTCGCAGGAGCACATGCAGGGCCGATCCTGACAGGGAAGCAGCCAAATCCACGGCATCCCCATCCCCAACTATCCCCGTTCGCCCTGAGCTTGTCGAAGGGCCGTCCTTCTTCTCGACGCCACCAGAAGGACGTGCGGCCCTTCGACAAGCTCAGGGCGAACGGACGCGGCGTCCCACTCGCATCCTCCAGACCCTCCGCTGATCCCATGGAGCGCTTCGCCGCCCTCATCGACGCGCTGGTCTACACCCGCAGCCGCAACGGCAAGCTCAGGCTCATCGCCGACTATCTGCGCGCCACGCCCGATCCGGATCGCGGCTGGGCGCTCGCCGCCCTCACCGACGGCCTCGACTTTCCCGCGGTGAAAGCCTCCACCATCCGCGCCCTGCTCATGGAGCGCGTCGATCCCGTGCTGTTCCAGCTCAGCCGCGATTATGTCGGCGACACCGCCGAGACCGCCAGCCTGCTCTGGCCCGAACCGGCAAAGCCGCCCGCGCCGCCCCCCACCGTCGCGCAGGCCGTTGCCGCCCTCGCCGCCATGACCCGCATGAGCGCGCTCAAGGATCTCGCCGCCCTGCTTGACCGGCTGGACGCGCCCGGCCGGTTCGCCCTGCTCAAGCTCGCCACCGGGGCCATGCGCATCGGCATCTCCGCCCGCCTCGCCAAGGTCGCCTTCGCCCAGGCGTTCGACGTGCTCATCGACGATGTGGAGGAGGTCTGGCACGGCCAGCGCCCGCCCTATCGCGCCCTGTTCGACTGGGCGGCCAACGGCGCCCCGCCGCCCCGCGCGGAGGATCTGCCGCTGTTCCGCCCCTTCATGCTCGCGCATCCGCTGGAGACGCTGAGCGTCGACCTCGCCGACTATGCCGCCGAGTGGAAATGGGACGGCATCCGCGTCCAGATCGTCCATGTCGGCGGCGAGACGCGGCTCTATTCCCGCTCGGGCGACGACATCTCCGGCACCTTCCCCGAGATCGTGGACGCGCTCGACCGCCCGCTGGTGCTGGACGGCGAGTTGCTGGTGCGCGGCAGCCACCAGGGCGGCGCGAGCGGCGGCGCGGCGAGCTTCAACGCGCTCCAGCAGCGCCTCGGCCGCAAGACCGTCTCGAAGAAGATGCTCGCCGACTTCCCCGCCTTCGTGCGCCTCTACGACCTGCTGATCGAGGATGCGGAGGACTGGCGCCCGCTCGCCTGGGCGCAGCGCCGCGAGCGCCTCGAAGCGCTCGTCCCCCATCTCGACCCCGACCGTTTCGACATCTCCCCGGTCATCGCCGCCGCCAGTTTCGATGAGCTGGCCGCCCTGCGCGAACGTGCCCGCGACGACGCCATCGAGGGCATGATGCTCAAGCGCCGCGACAGCCCCTATGTCGCCGGCCGCCGCACCGGGCTCTGGTATAAATGGAAGCGCGACCCGCTGCTGATCGACTGCGTGCTCATGTATGCCCAGCGCGGCTCGGGCAAGCGCTCATCCTATTATTCCGACTACACCTTCGGCTGCTGGGATGGCGACCCGGACAAAGGCGCCGAGTTGCTGCCGGTCGGCAAGGCCTATTTCGGCTTCACCGACGAGGAACTGAAATGGCTGGACAGCCACGTCCGCCGCCACACCGTCAATCGCTTCGGTCCCGTGCGCGAGACCGACAAGAGCCTCGTCCTCGAAGTCGCCTTCGATTCCGTCCATGCGAGCAAGCGCCACAAGTCCGGCCTCGCCATGCGCTTCCCCCGCATCAACCGCATCCGCACCGACAAGCCCGCCCACGAGGCCGACCGGATCGAGACGCTGCGGGCGTTGGTGCGGGATTGAGGGAAGCGACGGCACCGGATCGCCCTCACTCAACAGTCACAATGCTCCTGCGAAAGCAGGAGCACATATTCGCGTCATGCTGAACATGTTTCAGCACGACCAGCGCTTGAAGGAACCGCCGGATGCCGATGCGCCTTTCCGGGGACATGCCTTTAAACATGCCCCCGGACAGACCCGGCCTTCGCCTTACATCCCGTCGACAGCCTTGCTGACGAGGATGTTCACCGAGACGCGGCGGTTCTGCGCCTTGCCTTCCGGTGTGCTGTTGTCCGCCGCCGGATCGGCCTCGGCCATGCCGGTGGGGGTCAGCATGCGATAGGGCGCCCAGCCGCACCGCTGCTGGAGATAGTTGACCACGCGGCCGGCGCGCCGCTCGCTGAGCGTCTGGTTGTAATCCTCGTCCCCGTCCGAATCCGTGTAGCCGACGACGAGCAGCAGCGCGTTGTTCATCGCCTTGGCCTGTTCCGCGGCGGCGCACAGCGATGTCTCGCCTTCGGGCGAGAGCTTCCACTTGCCCGTGTCGAAATAGACGTTGGTCGTGCCCTTGATATTATACTGGTCGATGTCGCCAAAGCGGCCGCGCAGCGCCTCGGTGGCCGCGGTCTGCTCGGCAAAGCCCTGGGCCGTGCCGGTGCGGATCATCGTCGCGGTCTTGAGGTCCTTGTTCTTGAGGTCGATCCGGCTGGCGATCAGGCCGCCATTCCATTGCACCGTCTCCACGCTCACCGGCAGCCCGTTGAGCAGTTGGTCCGTCGCAAGTGCCGTGCGGCCGAGGCCGAGAAAGCCGCCGCTCGCCTTGATCTCGGTGGCATCGGCGATGAAGAGCGTGGTGCGGGTGCCGTCAGCGCCGGTCACCTGCATCTGCTGGCCGTTGCGCGCGGAAATGAAGCCCTCGATCTCAGGCCCCGCTTCCAGACCGGTAAGATCGGCCGGCGGCGTGCCGAACACCGTGACCTCCTCCGTGCCATTGGCCGCCATGCCATTGGCCGGGTCCTGATGCTGCTGCGCGGACAGGCCGCCCCATGCGGGCAAGGCAAGCATGGCAAACAGCACGGGAATCGCTGGCGTTCTGGGAATGATATTCATAATGCTCCTCTTTCGACCCCAACCGGCGCTGCCGCATGTTCGCGGGCTTTCGCCGGATAGGCCCTGCCTGTTTAGCTCCACCTTTCTGCCAGATGAACGAGATTGGCGCAGCCCCCGATTTTGGGGCTGATGAGAGCGCGGCGAGCGGCGAACCGTTGCGCGGCGCGGCGCCCGGCTATGGTCTCGGGAACCCTGCAAACGAGCGGCGGAATGGGCTCTTCGGAACCCATGATCCTGCCTCGCTCCGCCGCCATCCGGCAGGAGGAACGGGCATCTCCCAGGTCCGGACGGTCGATCTGACGCCATGATGGGCGTGCCATCGACCGCCATTTGGCCGAGCCATGCTGAGGCCGGCCGGATCGCAGCCCTCGCCGCGCGCCGTCAGGCCCTCAGGGTTGCGGTTGCTGCGCGCACTGGCTGTAGTCGCCCGCACTGCATGCCGCCACCGCCGCTTCCCAGCGGGCCTGGTCGTCCGCGGCCTTCTGCTTGATCGCGGCCACTTCCGCGTCATGCGCCGCCACCGCCTCGCGGTAGCGCTGCTCGGCGGCGGCCTGCTCGTCGGCGATGGCCTGGCGCTTGGCCTGATAGTCCGCCATCTGCTGGGCCGCGAAGCGCGCCTGCGCCTCGTTGAGCTCGCGGCGCTGCGCCTCTTCCTCCGGCGTATCCTTGGCGATCGCCGCGATCGGGGCCATGAGGGCCACGCTCATCAGCAGACCCGCTCGCGCCACAGTGCCAAACCGCATGGTGAACCTCCTTCATGTCGCCGGCATCGCCGATGCTTGTCCGGGCAAAGATGTAGGCCCGGCCGATGCGCAGGCCAAGCCCCGGATCGCGGCCGGCGCCGAAATCGCCCTGCCGCCCCTACCATCCCGCACCGCAACATCCTATCTTCTTCTCTGGCCATCCAACAAGAACGAAGATAGAACGCACGTCCATGAGTCTCACGACAATTTCCGTGCGCGGGGCGCGCGAGCACAATCTCAAGGGCATCGACGTCGATCTGCCGCGCGACGCGCTGATCGTCATCACCGGCCTCTCCGGCTCGGGCAAGTCGAGCCTCGCCTTCGACACCATCTATGCCGAGGGGCAGCGGCGCTACGTGGAGTCGCTCTCCGCCTATGCGCGCCAGTTCCTGGAGATGATGCAGAAGCCGGACGTCGAGCATATCGACGGCCTCTCGCCGGCCATCAGCATCGAGCAGAAGACGACCAGCCGCAATCCGCGCTCCACCGTCGCCACCGTCACCGAGATCTACGACTATATGCGCCTGCTCTGGGCGCGCGTCGGCATCCCCTATTCGCCCGCCACCGGCCTGCCGATCAGCGCGCAGACGGTCAGCCAGATGGTCGACCGCGTGCTCGCCCTGCCGGAGGGCACGCGCGCCTATCTGCTCGCCCCCGTGGTGCGCGGCCGCAAGGGCGAGTATCGCAAGGAGCTGGCCGAGTGGCAGCGCGCCGGCTTCACCCGCGTGCGCATCGACGGGGAATTCTACCCGATCGAGGAGGCCCCCGCGCTCGACAAGAAATACAAGCATGACATCGAGGTGGTGGTGGACCGCATCGTCGTCCGCCCCGACATGGCCCAGCGCCTCGCCGAGAGCTTCGAGACCGCGCTCAAGCTGGCCGAGGGGCTGGCCTATATCGATCTGGCGGAGGGCGTCGTCCCCGGCCGCGAGGGCGAGGCGGCCGACGCGGGCGCGATGAAAGGCGCCGGCATCCCGCCCAACCGCATCATCTTCTCCGAGAAATTCGCCTGCCCCGTCAGCGGCTTCACCATCCCCGAGATCGAGCCGCGCCTCTTCTCCTTCAACGCGCCCCAGGGCGCCTGCCCCGCTTGCGACGGCCTCGGCGAGAAGCTGGAGTTCGACGAGCAGCTTGTCGTCCCCAACGAGGCGCTGAGCCTCAAGCAGGGCGCCATCGTCCCCTGGGCCAAGTCCAATCCGCCCAGCCCCTATTATATGCAGGTGCTCGCCAGCCTCGCCCGCGAGTTCGGTTTCAAGCTGGACACGCCGTGGAAGGACCTCCCCGGCGAGGTGCGCCTCGTCATCCTGCACGGCACCGGCGGCCGCCCGGTCACGCTCACCTTCATGGACGGACGCAAGACCTATGAGGTGAAGAAGGCGTTCGAGGGCGTCATCGGCAATTTGAACCGCCGCATGCTCCAGACCGAGAGCGCCTGGCTGCGCGAGGAACTGGGCAAGTTCCAGACCGCCCAGCCCTGCGAGGTGTGCGGCGGCGCGCGCCTCAAGCCCGAGGCGCTGGCCGTGAAGATCGCCGGCGCGGACATCGCCACGCCCACCCGCATGAGCGTGGTGGACGCGCTCGCCTTCTTCACCGCGCTACCCGGAAAGCTCACCGACCAGCAGAACCAGATCGCCCGCGTCATCCTCAAGGAGATCGACGAGCGGCTCGGTTTCCTCAACAATGTCGGCCTCGACTATCTGAACCTGGACCGCACCAGCGGCACCCTCTCGGGCGGCGAAAGCCAGCGCATCCGCCTCGCCAGCCAGATCGGCTCGGGCCTCTCCGGCGTGCTCTATGTGCTGGACGAGCCCAGCATCGGCCTCCACCAGCGCGACAACGACATGCTGCTGGTCACCTTGAAGCGCCTGCGCGACCTCGGCAACACCGTCATCGTCGTCGAGCATGACGAGGACGCGATCCGCGCCGCCGACCATATCGTGGACATGGGGCCGGGCGCCGGCGTCCATGGCGGGCAGATCGTCGCGCAGGGCAGTCTCGCGGACGTCCTGGCCACGCAAGGCTCGCTCACCGCCGACTATCTCACCGGCGCGCGCGAGATCGAGGTGCCGGCCCGGCGCCGCAAGGGCAACGGCAAGAAACTCACCCTCAAGGGCGCCCGCGCCAACAATCTCAAGGGCGTCACCGCGTCCATCCCGCTCGGCACCTTCACCTGCATCACCGGCGTCTCCGGCTCGGGCAAGTCGAGCTTCACCATCGACACCCTCTATGCCGCCGCCGCCCGCACGCTGAACGGCGCCCGCGTCATCGCCGGCCCCTATGAGCGGCTCGACGGCCTCGAGCATCTGGACAAGGTGATCGACATCGACCAGTCGCCCATCGGCCGCACCCCGCGCTCCAACCCGGCGACCTATACCGGCGCCTTCACCAACATCCGCGACTGGTTCGCCGGCCTCCCCGAGGCGCAGGCGCGCGGCTACAAGCCCGGCCGCTTCTCCTTCAACGTGAAGGGCGGCCGCTGCGAGGTCTGCCAGGGCGACGGCGTCATCAAGATCGAGATGCACTTCCTGCCGGACGTCTACGTCACCTGCGAGGAATGCGGCGGCAAGCGCTACAATCGCGAGACGCTGGAGGTGAAGTTCAAGGGCCACAGCATCGCCGACGTGCTGGACATGACGGTCGAGGACGCGGTCGAGTTCTTCAAGGCCGTGCCCCCCATCCGCGACAAGATGGCCATGCTGGCGGAAGTGGGCCTGGGCTATGTCAAGGTCGGCCAGCAGGCCACCACCCTCTCCGGCGGCGAGGCCCAGCGCGTCAAGCTCGCCAAGGAACTCAGCCGCAGAGCCACCGGCAACACCCTCTATATATTGGACGAACCCACCACCGGCCTCCATTTCGAGGACGTCCGCAAGCTCCTCGAAGTGCTCCACGCACTGGTCGAGCAAGGCAACAGCGTGGTGGTCATCGAGCATAATCTCGACGTCATCAAGACGGCGGACTGGATCATCGACCTGGGTCCGGAAGGCGGCGTCAAGGGCGGCGAGATCGTGGCGGAGGGCACGCCGGAAGCGGTGGTGAAAGTGGAGCGGAGCTATACGGGGCGGTATCTGGCACCGTTGCTGGCGAAAGGTGCTGGCGCGAAGGTGGCGGCGGAGTAGGAGCATCCCCATTGAGATTTGAAACATCGAAGTATCGTGAAACCGATCTAGTCGATGTTCCGGAGAGAGGACTTGTCCAATATATAATAAATGAAGCTTCCACTCTCTATTCATTTTTCAATTTTGTGGTTGAGCCTGCAATCGGATCGCCGCATGACAGACAGAGATGGGACTATCTCCTCTTTGCCGAAGCGCCACGTTTTGAGCTTGGCTTGGGTCCAGGGCAACCAGGTGATATCGACGTTTTGATCATCCCCGTGTTCGACAAAATTCCTAGGGCTGAATTTTCAGCCGGTATTGAAGTAAAGCGCTTAGCTCTTCGTGGTCCTAATTGGCTCAAAAATGTTGATAGATATGGAGTATCGCAAGCGGAAGGCTTACTTCGAGCCGGCCTCCCTTTCGTTGGCATATTACATCTTATTGTAAATCGCCCCGGCCCTCCGGATAATTGGAAAAACTTAACCAAAGCAAGGGTCATTGATGATCAAGGACGAATTGAATTAATGGGAGAAAGCCGCGTTGACATGACGGGCTATCTATCAGCGGAACGTCAATTTGCTCGTCTTCTTTCGAGAAATCCCAGTGAAGCTATTGGACTAAATTGTATCGCATTATCTCAGATCCAAGACGATGATGGGAAGCATGTTTGGTTTTCGACAACCGAGCCCGCCATCCGACACGCAAAAAGAAATCCGCGAACTCATCCTATGATGGTGAGAAATTTACAGTCTCTGGCAGAATGGGCGCAATCTAAAGCATCCCCACGCGTAGCGGACCAGCGCCGGCAAGCCGCCAAGAATGCCGGAGGTGTTTGGTAGACCTCACACGCGAAACTTGTCCGCACTATGACAATGTCATATAATTAATCCATGTCCGCTCGCCCCGCCAAGTCCATCACCGTCACGCTCGGTCCGCTCACTGATGCGGTCCAGTCGCGTGTCGCGTCGGGCCGTTACAGTTCCGCGAGCGAGGTGGTCCGCGCCGGCCTGCGTGCCCTTGAGCGGGAGGAGGATGCGCTGGACGCGCTTCTCGCGCGCCGGGTCGAGGAATCGCTGGCCGATCCCACGTCTCCCATTCCGCAGGATGACGTCTTCGCTGCCCTTAAGGCGCGCCATGCCGTCCGCAAGTCGGCCAGCAAAGGGGCGTGACGCCGCGACCGATCGTCTGGCGCGCCCGTGCCCGGGATCAACTGCTTGCCCTCTATGACTGGATCGCCGACCGCGCCGATCCCGATACCGCCTTCGCCTATGTGAGCGCCATCGAGGCGCACGTCGCCGGTCTGGCGCATTTCCCGGATCGCGGCACGCCGCGCGCGGATATCGCGGCCGGCATCCGCACCACGCCTTATCGGCGACGCACCGTCATCGCCTATCGCGTGACAGACGATCGGGTCGAGATCGTCGCTCTGGCCCATGGCGGGCAGATGCTGGACAATCTCTTCGACGAATGACTCCGGCAACCGCCGCAATCCCCTGTCCTATACCCCCCCATTCCATCATATCTGGTCCGTCCCCCAAACCCACGGAGGACAGCCATGCCCCACTCCCCCTCCACGCCCGACGCTGCCCAGCCCGCGCCGCGCGCCACCTCCACCCTCCCCGACACCGCCCTCGTCCCCGTCCGCCCGCGCCATGACGGCTGGACCCCGGCCCGCCAGCGCCAGTTCATCGAGACGCTCGCCGACACCGCCTGCGTGGAGGCCGCCGCCCGCGCCGCCGGGATGACGCCGCAGTCCGCCTGGCGCCTGCGCCGCCGCGGCGATGCCGGCGCATTCGATGCCGCCTGGGATGCGGCGCTGGAGCGCGGCTTCCAGCGGCTCGTCACCATCGCGCTGGACCGCGCCGTCAATGGCTCGATCCGCCAGCGCTGGTATCATGGCGAGCTGGTCGGGGAGGAGCGTGTCCATCATGACGGGCTGCTGCTCGCGCTCATGAAGCGCGGCGAGCGGATGCTCGACCATGACCGCGTCCGCCGCGCGCTGCGCGAGGACTGGGATGGCGGCATGGCGGCGCTGGAGGCCGGCGCGCGCGATGCGGACGATCTTGCCGGCGCGCGCTACGGCGTCTGGACGGAGGCCGGCGCCTGGTTCACCAATTGCCCGCCCGGCGCGGATTTCCGCGAGGGAATCGAGATCGGTAGTTTCGGCACGCCGGATTATCGCCGCACCCTTTCCACGGACGAGGCGCGTGCCCATGCGGCGCGCCGCGGGACCAAGGCGGAAGGCGAGGCCGCGTGGCGTGCCCTCTTCGCCCATCCCGGCGCCCAGCGCTCGTCCCCGCGCCGGGACCGCGTCCGCCGGTGAGCGGCATGAAGGGACGGGATACGCGGAATTTCGATTTCACCCGAACCTTCAGAACCTTTCGGACGGCCAGCGCCATCCCCACCGCCGCCCCGCGCGGCCCGATCCCCGCCCGCTCCACCGCACCCGCTGCCCGTCGCCGCCCATGCGCCCGCTGCGATCGCCCTCCCGCGCCCATAGCCGCCCGCCCCGTCCTTCCTCCGCCCCGTCCTTCCCCCGCCCTGTCCTTCCAATGTAACGCACGCGCCCCATATCGGGGGTCTTCGCAATCCATGCAGGAGCCTCCTCATGACCACGCGCACCGCAACCGCCCGCTATATCGGCATGGGCAAGGCCGGCCAGGGCCATCTCACCACACAGTCCGGCATCCTCTCGGACACGCTCTACGGATTCAACACCCGCTTCGAGGACGGGCCGGGCACCAATCCGGAGGAGTTGATCGCCGCGGCCCATGCCGGCTGCTTCACCATGGCGCTCTCCTTCGCGCTGGCCCGCGCCGGCTTCACGGAAGGCACGCTGGAGACCCGCGCCGCCGTCACGCTGGAGCAGGATGGCGATGGCTTCACCATCACCCGCTCGGCGCTCACGCTCAAGGCCAGCGTGCCCGGCGTCAGCCCCGAGCAGTTCGGCGAGCTGGCGAAGGGCGCGGAGAAGAACTGCCCAGTCTCCAAGCTGCTGGACGCGCAGATCGATCTCGACTGGACGCTCGAATGACCGCATGATCGACGCGTCCGGCCTTCCCGCTGCGGAACCCGGCGCACCGCCACCCGTTGATAGGGAGCGACGGACGGATCAGCCCGTCCCTCGCCGCGAGAAAAAGGGATAGGACCGATGCAAAAGCTACTGATCGCCGCTCTGACCGTCTCCATGCTGCCTTTGAGCGCCTGCTCCGATTTCGGCGGCAACGATCGCCCCGGCTACGCCCATGACCGTTATCGGGATCGCAATGGCGAATATGTGCTCGGCCGCAACGACCATATCTATCGCGATCGCGACGGCCGCTATTATTGCAAGAAGCCCGACGGCACGACCGGCACCATCGTCGGCGGCCTGGCCGGCGGCGTGCTGGGCAACGTCATCGCGCCGGACGGCAGCAAGACGCTGGGCACGATCATCGGCGCGGTCGGCGGCGCGGTCGCGGGCCGGGCGATCGATCAGGGCGAAGTGAAGTGCCGTTGATCTCCTGAACCCGGAACCGGTGGGAGCCGCCGCTCGTTGCAGGGGCAGCTCCCACAGGAACAGGCAATAAGGAGAATTTTCCCATGCTGAGGACATTGCTGGTCGGCGTCGCCGGCGCGCTTATCGGAGAGCGGCTGCTGCGGATGAACCGCGAGGGCCGGTTCGACGAGACCAAGGCAAAAGTGAAGGCCCGGGTGAAGGACGGGCTGGGAGACCGGCTGGAGTCGCTGCGCGCCACGCTCGCCGGCAGCCCGGATCTGCTGGTGGAGGGTGATGCCGAAAGCCCGCGCCGCCCCGCCCGGCCGCCTCGCCCCGCCGCGAAGACACATCCGGGCGCGTCGGACGATGTGTCGCGTCCCGCCCGGGCCGCGCCCTGGCCGGCGGACAAGCGCGCCCTGACCGAGGATCGTTGAGCGAACGGGCCGGCTGGTCCGGCGCCCCCGCCGCGTCGCCGGCGCCATGAGAGCGGGACGCGGGCAGAGCGGCGAGGGGCCTGATGACATCGCGCCGCCTCCGGCGCTGTCCGCGGCACTCCCACGCTGCGCGGGCGCCGGTCGCACGGCGATTCGATGTCGTCCCGGACGCTAGGGGCCGCCGCCTGAACGGCCGATGAGCCATCAGGCGATCCCGGTGATGCGCCTGACGGCGCAGGCGACACCGGCCCGCTCCCCCTCCCGGCCTCCCAACGACAGTATTTTATGGGAGGCCGGGAGGGGGAGCGGGCCGGTGTCGCCTTGAAAATTCGCTCTTTCGCGAATTTTCAAACAGGCTCTCAGCGCCGTTCAAGAAGACGGCGCAGTCCCTCGCTGTAGCGGTGCCGCTCGGCGAGTTCGCAGCCCTGGTCCAGCTCCAGCGCGTCACGGATGCGGCCGATCTCCAGGTCGGTCAGATGCTCGATGCCGATATAGTCGTTGCGCGCCGCTTCCATGGCGCGGATCAGCTCGTCCAGCTTCACCTGCATCGCGCTCGCGTCGCGGTTCTGGGCATTCTGGATCAGGAACACCATCAGGAAGGTGACGATCGTCGTGCCCGTGTTGATGACCAGTTGCCAGGTGTCCGACCAGTGGAACACCGGTCCGCTCACCCCCCAGACGAGGACGACGCAGATCGCCAGCATGAAGGTGGCCGGCTGGCCGGTCCAGTTGGCCATGCGTCCGGCAAAACGCGTGAAATATTGGTCCATGATGATGCGCGACTCCGGCCGGGCGGCGAGTCCGCACCGTGCGGCGGCGCGCGGCAAGCCAGCGATGCGCCGGTCTGCCGCCGCCGTCAATCCCGCCGCCGCCAGCGTGATTTCGAGGCAGGTGGAATCACCTGTCGGCGGCAAACACGGGAAAGCTGGACTGGATCCGGTCCAACCTGAACCGGGCCGGGTCTAGTCGGTGAGCACGAAGGTGATCTTGAGCGCCACGCGCCATTCGGTGATCGCGCCGTCGGTGACGTTCGCCTTGATGTCCTGCACCCAGACGCTCTCCACATTGTCCAGCGTCTTGGAGGCGCGCGCCACGCCCTGCTTCACCGCATCCTCGATGCTGACGGTGGACGAGGCGATGACTTCCGTGATGCGAGCGATCGAGCCCATCTTCTCTCTCCTTGGCTGCCGGCCCGTTCCCATGCGCGCCGGTGCCGCCAGCCTAACCCCGCACCGGCGATGCGGCCATGAAAAACTGGCTTGCGGAGCGCGGGCGCATTATCATGCGCGCCATGCCATCCCTCCGCTCGCGGCACTTCGCCGCCCTCGCCCTGCCGCTCCTGCTCGCCCTGCCGGCCTGCACCTCGCCGGAGGCGCGGCTGCGCCATGGCCTGATCGAGGCGGGCTTCAGCGAGCCGATGGCGGGCTGCATGGCCGGCCATATGGCCGAGCGGCTGACCAACAGCCAGCTCATGTCCCTGCGCTCGCTGCGCAAGGTGAGCCAGCGCGATCCCGCCCAGACGAGCTACGAGCAGCTCATGCACGACATCCGCGCCCTGCGCGATCCGCAGACCCTGTCGGTCACCGCGTCCGCCGTCGCCCGCTGCGCCTTTGCCCGCTGAGCGCGGCATTTCGCAACTTTGCAAACCGCGCGGCGACAATTCAGCGCTATGGGCGCGGCCAACAGCCATCTGAATAGGTCCGCTCCATGAACATCCATGAATATCAGGCCAAGGAACTGCTCGCCAAATTCGGTGCGCCCGTCCCCGCCGGCTTCGCAGCCCTCACCGTCGAGGACGCCGTCGAGGCCGCGAAGAAGCTGCCTGGGCCGCTCTATGTGGTGAAGGCGCAGATCCATGCCGGCGGCCGCGGCAAGGGCAAGTTCAAGGAGCTGGGTCCCGATGCCAAGGGCGGCGTGCGGCTGGCGAAGACTCTCGAGGAGGTCGAGGCCAATGCCCGCGACATGCTCGGCAATACGCTCGTCACTGTGCAGACCGGCCCGGCCGGCAAGCAGGTGAACCGCCTCTACATCACGGACGGCGTGGATATCGACAAGGAATTCTATCTCGCCCTGCTGGTCGACCGCGCGTCGGGCCGCATCGCCATGGTCGCCTCGACCGAGGGCGGCATGGACATCGAGGAGGTGGCGCACTCGACTCCCGAGAAGATCCACACCATCACCATTGACCCGGCGACCGGCTTCCAGCCGCATCATGGCCGCCGCGTCGCCGCCGCGCTGGACCTGTCGGGCGATCTCGCCAAGCAGGCCGCCAAGGTCGCGCAGTCGCTCTACAATGCCTTCATCGGCACCGACGCCAGCCAGATCGAGATCAACCCGCTCGCCATCGCCGGCGGCAAGATCCAGGTGCTGGACGCCAAAGTGGGCTTCGACGGCAACGCCATGTTCCGCCATCCGGACCTCGCCGCCCTGCGCGACGAGACCGAGGAGGATCCGATGGAGCTGGAGGCTAGCAAATATGACCTCGCCTATATCAAGCTGGACGGCGACATCGGCTGCATGGTGAACGGCGCCGGCCTTGCCATGGCGACGATGGACATCATCAAATTGAACGGCATGTTCCCGGCCAACTTCCTCGACGTGGGCGGCGGCGCCTCCAAGGAGAAGGTGACGGCGGCGTTCAAGATCATCCTCAGCGATCCCGCCGTGAAGGGCATTCTCGTCAACATCTTCGGGGGCATCATGCGCTGCGACATCATCGCGGAGGGCATCGTCGCGGCCGCCAAGGAAGTGAACCTCTCGGTCCCGCTGGTCGTCCGCCTCGAAGGCACCAATGTGCAGCAGGGCAAGGACATCCTCGCCAATAGCGGCCTCCCCATCGTGCCGGCCGACGATCTGGGCGATGCCGCGAAGAAGATCGTGGCCGAGGTGAAGAAGGTCGCGTGATGAGCGCGTCGGCCGCATCGACCGCCCAGGGCGGATGCCGGTGCGGCCGGGTGCGTCTGCGCGTGACCGGCGCGCCGCTGTTCACGGCCGCCTGTCACTGCCGGGGATGCCAGCTCATGACGGCCAGCGCCTTCTCGCTGACCAGCTGCTATGTCTCCGGCGCCTTCGCGGTGACGCAGGGCGAGACGGTGATCGGCGGCCTGCACGGGCCGACCCACCATCATTTCTGCCCGCATTGCATGAGCTGGATGTTTACCCGGCCGGAGGGCATGGACGAGATCGTCAATGTCCGCACTACCCTGCTGGACGAGCCACCGCGCGAGCCGCCCTTCCTTGAGACCTACACGTCCGAGGCGCTGCCCTGGGTGCAGACCGGCGCGACGCACAGTTTCGAGACATTCCCGCCCATGGAGCATTATCAGGCGTTGCTGGCCGAATTCGCGGGCCGGACGCACTGATTGACGTTGACGTGAACGTAAAGTAAGCCGCGCCATCGAAAGGAGAGCGCCGACATGAAAGTCCTGGTCCCGGTGAAGCGGGTGCTCGACTATAATCTGAAGCCGCGTGTGAAGGCGGACGGGAGCGGGGTTGACCTTGCGAACGTCAAGCAGAGCATGAACCCGTTCGACGAGATTGCGGTGGAGGAAGCCATCCGCCTCAAGGAGAAGGGCGCGGTCAGCGAGATCGTGGCTGTCTCCATCGGCGAGGCGAAGGCGCAGGAGACGCTGCGCACGGCGCTGGCGATGGGCGCGGACCGCGCGATCCTGGTGGTGCATGAGGGCGTCGCCGAGCCGCTTGCGGTGGCAAAGCTGCTGAAGGCGATCGCCGACGAGGAGCAGCCGGGCCTGGTGATCCTCGGCAAGCAGGCGATCGACGATGACAGCAATCAGACCGGCCAGATGCTCGCCGCCTTGCTCGGCTGGGCGCAGGGCACCTTCGCCAGCAAGGTCGAGGTGGCGGGCGAGAGCGTGAACGTCACGCGCGAGGTCGATGGCGGCCTAGAGACGGTAGCGCTCAAACTGCCGGCCATCGTCACCACCGACCTGCGCCTCAACGAGCCGCGCTATGCCTCGCTGCCCAACATCATGAAGGCCAAGTCCAAGCCGCTCGCACAGAAGACGCCGGCCGACTATGGCGTGGACATGACGCCCCGCCTCGCGACGCTCGACGTGTCCGAGCCGCCCAAGCGGCAGGCCGGCATCAAGGTCGCCGATGTAGACGCGCTGGTCGAGAAGCTGAAGGCGCTGGGCGTCGCGTAAACAAACGTGCCGTTCGTCCTGAGTAGCCATTGAGCGAAGTCGAAATGGCATATCGAAGGACCAGCGCGCAGCCCTTCGATACGGGACTTCGACTTGGCTCGATCCCACTCAGGGCGAACGGGAAGGAATGAGGTAGACATGAAAACCCTGGTTCTGGTCGAGCATGACAATGCGAGCGTCAAGGACGCGACGCTCCACACCGTGACCGCCGCCGCCAAGCTGGGCGAGGTGCATCTGCTGGTCGCCGGCCAGGGCTGCGCCGCCGTGGCGGACGCCGCCGGAAAGATCGCCGGCGTCGCCAAGGTCCATCTGGCCGACGATGCCGCCTATGCGCATCAGCTTCCCGAGAATGTCGCGCCGCTGGTGGTGAGCCTCATGGCCGACCATGACGCCTTCCTCGCCGCGGCGACCACCACCGGCAAGAACATCACCCCGCGCGTGGCGGCGCTGCTGGACGTGATGCAGATCAGCGACATCATCGCGGTCGACGGGCCGGATTCGTTCACGCGCCCCATCTATGCCGGCAATGCCATTGCCAAGGTGCAGACCTCGGACAAGAAACTGGTCATTACCGTGCGCGGCACCGCCTTCGACAAGGCGGCGACCGAGGGTGGTTCGGGCACGGTCGAGGCCGTGGGCGGCGCGAGTGAGAGCGGCCTCTCCAGCTTCGTCTCGGAAGAGCTGGCCGCCTCCGAGCGCCCGGAACTCACCAGCGCCAAGGTGATCGTCTCGGGCGGCCGGGGTCTGGGCAGCGGCGAGAACTATCATGCGCTGATCGACCCGCTTGCCGACAAGCTGGGCGCCGCCGTGGGCGCCTCCCGCGCCGCGGTGGACGCAGGGTTCGTGCCCAACGACTATCAGGTCGGCCAGACCGGCAAGATCGTCGCGCCGGACGTCTATGTCGCGGTCGGCATATCAGGCGCCATCCAGCACCTCGCCGGCATGAAGGACTCCGAGACCATCATCGCCATCAACAAGGATGAGGACGCCCCCATCTTCCAGGTCGCCGACATCGGCCTCGTCGCCGACCTCTTCAAGGCCGTGCCGGAGCTGACCGAGAAGCTGTAAGGGGATTTTTGGCGGGGCGGTTCGAACGAACGTCAAACACGCCCCGCGCGCCATTCCGGATGAAATAGAACCAGTGCTCCTGCGAAAGCAGGAGTCCAGGGCGGCTACGCACCGCGGCTGGTCCTGGGCTCCTGCTTTCGCAGGAGCACTATATGGCTCGACCTCAAGCGGATTGGACCTCGGGCGCCCAGTCCCCCCTCACGAGCTGCGATTGGCGAGATGCGCCGCGCGGCGCCGGCGCTTCTTCTCCAGCAGGGCGCGGCTGGCTTGGTCCAGCACCACGCTGTCCGCCATCACCGCGCCGCGCTGGCCGATCGGCCGGTCCGGACCCACGGTCGAATCCACCATGGTCTGCCGCTCGATCTCGCTGTTCACTTCCGCGCCGAGCAGCACGGCATAGGCGGAGAGGAACAGCCACATGAGGAAGATCACCACCGCCGCCAGCGAGCCATAGGTCGCGTTGTAATTGGTGAAATTGGCGACATAGAAGCCGAAACCGAGGGTGATGAGCACCCACAGCAGGGTCGAGAGCACCGAGCCGACCGAGAGCCAGCGCCACTTGGCCGCCCGCCTGTCCGGCGCGAAGCGGAAGAAGATGGCGAAGTTGAGGCTGATGAGCGCCCCGGCGAAGACCCAGGTGGCGATCTGCACCAGCAGCGCCGCGCCGTCGCCGATATAGGGCGCGAGGAAGCGGTTGGCATAGGCGAAGAGCGAGATGGCGAAGATGCCGATCACCGCCACCAGCACCATGCCGAACGTGATCGCCGCCGCCACGAAGGTCGTGCGGAAGATGTTCCGCGTCTCATGCTCCTCATAGATGATGTTGAGCGCCGCGATCATCGCCGTCGCCGCGCGCATGGCGCCATAGAGCGAGACGAGGATGGCGATGCCGAGGCCGATGCCCTGCGCCGACTTGCTGCTGGTGACGATGGCGAGAAGCTGCTCCTCCAGGATGCGCAGCACCTCGGGCGGCACGAAGCCGCGCAGCAGGTCGATGCTGCCCGCCACCGTCTGCGGATCGCCGATGAGCCCGTAGAGCAGCACCACCGAGGCGATGAGCGGCACGAAGGCGAGGAAGGCGAAGAAGGCGACCCCGGCGGCAAGCAGGCTGAGGTTATGGAAACCGATCATCACATAGACGCGCCTGACGATCTGCCACCAGGCGGCGCGCGGCATGGCGAGCGGGGACGCGCCGGATGCGCCGGGCACGGTCCGCGCCGCCTGCTCGATCTCCGCCTGCCCCGGCTCGTCCGCGCCGGGACCGGGATCGGGATCGGCCGGGTCCTTCATTTCCGCCATGGCGCTTCGTGCGGTGCCTCGTCGATCTGGTTTGAGACGACCATGCGATTGCGCATCTCGTTCTCGATGTCGGTCGCCTGCCCTTCCAGCGTATCCGACTGGGCGTCGTAGCGATCATCGAAGCTCGGCTCGCCCTTGCAGGCCGCGAGCAGCGCGAGGCAGGCGAGAGGCAGCAGCGCGCGCATCAATAGTCCTTCTTGTAGCGGAGATTGACGCTCGACCCGCCAAAGCTGCCGGCCTGGCTCAGCACCGAGAGCGCCTTGGACAGGGCCACTTCGAGCTGGGTCGCGGTGAAGCCGCGCGCATCGGTGACGATCTCCACATAGACGTCGTTGGTGATATACTGGCCGACCGACACCGCTGCGCCCCGCCCGGTCTCGTCGTCCGGGCCGAGCAGCCGCAGCCGGTCGATGCCGCCCGCCGATTGCAGCACGCCCAGCGGATTGAGCCCGCCCCCGCCGCCGCGCAGGCTGTTGAGCGACGCGGCGAGCTGCACGGCCTGGATGGCGCTCAGCTCGCCCACCGGCCCGCCGAACAGGATGCGCGCCATCAGCTCGTCCTCGGGCAGCGCCGGCGTGGAGCTGAACGCGATCTGCGGGTTGGTGGCCGAGCCGCTGATGTTGATGGTGATGGTCACATCCTCGATGTCGCCCTCGGCGGCGATCTCGAGGTCCGGATCGGTCATCGCGCCGCCGTTGAAGGCGATGCGGCCCGATTTCAGCTCGAAGCTGTGGCCGGCGAAGCCCAGCGTGCCGCGCACCAGCGTCACCGTGCCGGTGATGCGCGGCGCGGCGCTGGTGCCGCGGACCTTGAGATCGGCCGCCCATTCGGATTCGAGGCCCATGCCGCTCACATAGATGCGATTGTCCGCCTGCACCGCCACGTCGAGGCGCCAGTCGGAGGGGACGCTCTGCATCGGCTCGGGCGCCCCGCTGATCCGCTCGCGGCCGAGCGCGGGCTTGCGCCGTACGCCGGTCAGCGTCGCGACCTGCGTGGCGCCCTGATAGACGATGCGGTAGCGCGTCTCGGGCAGGTCGATCCGGCCGCTGATGGTCGGCGGCTGGCCGGCGCCGTTGACGATGCGCAGCTGCCCGGTGGCGCGCGCCGCCAGATCCTGGCCGGTGGCGAGCTGGGCATTGTTCATGTCGATGCCGAGCTGCATCGGGAAGCTCTCGGCCGCGCTCAGCGAGACGAAACCGCTGGCGCTCACCGTGCCGTCGCCCGCACGGGCGGTCAGCGTATCGACCTGCAACCGGTCGTTGGTGAAGCGGCCGTCGATCTTCATGCTGGTCAGCCGCGTGCCATAGCTGGCATTCTCGTAAGTGAGGTTGGTCGCGCGCACCACGCCGGTCAGGCGCGGCGCGTCGAGGCGCCCGGAGAAGTCGGCGGCGAGGCCGATCGGCCCCTTGAGGCTCTGGTCGGCCAGCGCGGCGAGCGAGAAGAGCACGTCCGCCGGGCCATTGTAGCGCACGCCGCCGGAGAGCGGCGCGGCCATGAGGCGCGTCGACCAGTCTCCCGCGTCCGAGCCGAGCGGTTCCAGATTGACCTGCAAGCGGCCGATCGCCGCGCCGCGCCGGCGGATGAGCGCGCGGGCATTGCCGCCCGTGGGCGAGAGGCGGCCGACCATGCTCAGGTCCACCGGCTCGGACACGGCGGCGAGGCTGGTGCGGGTGAAGCCGTCGATCTGCAACCGCGCCTGCGCGCTCGGCATGGCGGCGTCCGTCACCTGGGTGAAGTCCAGCGTGCCGTTGGCCATGCCGCCCAGCCCCAGGCCGGGCGCGAACGGGTTGAGCAGCGCCAGGTTAATGTCGTTGAGCCGCGCCTGCGCCGCCATGCCGGGACCGTAGCGGCCGGCGAGGTCCAGCGTGCCGGTGCCGACCGTGAGCGTGGCGGGCCGCAGCGTGTAGCCCCCCTCGCCCGGCACGATCTGCATGGGCGATTTCGTCGCCACGTCGATGCCGTTGAGCCGGCCGTTGAGCGCCACACGCCACAGCGTCGGGTCGAGCGCCGCATTGGCGGCGACGCGGAAGGGATAGCGGGTGCGGCCCTCGACCAGCGCCTTCGCCTGTCCCGCGCCGTTGCGATAGTTCACATTCGCACGGGCGCCGGCGATGTAGAGCTCGCCCAGCCGCGTGCCGGCCAACTGCACGTCGGCGAGGACCTGCGGCTGTTCGTAGAGGATGATGTCGGCATCGACGATCGCGCGATCGGTGGTGAAGCCCACCCGGCCGGGCAGGTTCACATTGCGCCCCGTCGCCCGCACGAGCGCGCGCTGGGTGCCCGACATGGCGGAGAGGTCGACACGGCCGTTGATCCCCGATCCGCTGGCGAGCAGCGTGCCGGCGAAGGGTCCGGCGTTCGTCTGCGCGATCCGGCCTGTGAGGCCCACACCCGAGAAGCGCGTGCCCTGCCGCATGTCGATGGTAAGCGGCCCGCGATCGGTGATGACGGCGACATCCGCCGCGAACGGCCCGTAATCGGTGCCGCCCGTCGCCGCGACCAGATAGGTGCCGCCTTGCCCCCGGATGGTCGCAGCCACGTCCGCCATGCCGACGCCCAGCCCCGGCCGCGCCGCCGCCACGCGGACGAGCGGCCGCTCCAGCGTGCCGGTCACATCGACGCCGAGCGGCCCATATTGCCGGGAATTGCCGCGCGCGGTGAAGCGCACCGATCCGTCCGCCCCGTAGCGTCCCTGCCCGCCGGTCATGCGGAAGGCGGGCGCGGCCACGTCCAGCCGATCGAGCGTGGCGAGGCCGTTGCTGTCATAGCCCACATCCGCGACGATGAGCGCATTGCCGCCCAGGAAGCCTTGCAGCCCGTCGTTGAGCAGCCGCGTCGAACGCGCCGTCACCCGGCCGCCCAGCTTGAAATAGCCGTTGTCGCCGGACTTGAGGTCCATGTTGGTCTGGATGTTGAAGATGCCGACGCTCTCGACCTGATAGCCGTTCACGCGCCCGTTGAGACCGCCGGTGTAGAGCGCCTTGTTGAGATCGGCGACCACGATGGCGGTGGCGTCGATCCGGTCCGAGCGCACCCGGATATTGTCGGAGAGCAGCCGGCCATTGGCGTAGGCGAGATCGCCGTCGAGCCGGACATTGGCGAGCAGCGGCTCGATGCTGGGATTGACGCCGGTGATCCGCCGGGCACTGCCATGCACGGGAATGCGCCACTGGTCCTTGTCGAACGCGGCGCTGCCCGAGACCGAAAGGCCCTCCAGCTGCGTGGCGGCGAAGGCGATGCGCCGCGCATTCAGCCCATAGGTCAGCGAGGGCGCAACGAAGCTGCCGTTCAGCACGGCCTGCGCGGTGATGTCGTCGCCGGCCAGATTCTCGGCGATCACGCTCGGCTTGAGCAGGCGGAAGCTGAGCTTGAGGTCCCGCATGCGGCTGGCGCCGAGATCGACCAGCCCGTCCGTGGCGAAGCTGAAATTGTCGCTGACGAGACCGCCCTTGAGCTGCATACGGCGTTCGGTGGCGCGGGCGGCCATGTCGATCTGCGTCACCGGCTCCAGCATGGCGCGGGCGGGGCCGGTGAGGAACAGGCCCGGCCGGATCGGCCCGCGCAGGGTGAAGGTGCCGTCGCGCGCGGCCAGCGTCACGTCGGCGAGACGCTCGTCGCCCAGCGTGCCGAACAGCCGGCCGTTCCACGCCATCCAGTCGCCATTGCCGGCCAGCACGAGGCTGGTGGGCTGCGCCACGCCGCTCATGCCGGCGAGGAGGCCGTCCGCCGGCGCGTCGATCTTGAGATCGATGTCGAGCCGGTTGTTGTCCGGCACGGCGTCCAGCACCAGCGCCAGCCGGTCGCCGCCCGCCACGCCGGGCGCCACGATCGCCCGGCCCTGCGCACGCACCTGCGCCCGCGCGTCCGCGATATGGACCCTGGCCGAGAGGCCGACCAGATGCCGCTGGCCGGTGAGCGCGGGGTCGATCTGCAGGCGGCCGATCTCCAGCCGGCCCACGTCGATATCGAGATCGGGCAGCAGCGGCGCGTCGCTGGGCGGCGTCTCCTTGAATTCCGGTGCGCGGTAGAAGCGCGCGGTCGGGATCACCAGCGAGCGAATGTCCACATGGCTGCGCAGATAGGCGAAGGGCCGCCAGTCCATCTGCACGTCCGGCGCGGCGAGGAACACGCCCTTGGGATCGCGGATGGTAAGGTCCCGCACACGCATCGCGCCGAAGATGGAGCCCTCGATGCGGCCGATGCCGATCGCCATGCCGTTCTCGAAGGTCAGCGCCTCGATCTGCCGCGCCACGAACGCGCGGCCGCTGTCCGTGCCGAGCCACAGATAGACGCCCGCCACCGCGACGAGCAGGAACGCCACCAGCCCGAGCAGGCCGAGCAGGATGCGCCGGCCCCATCGCGGGGACCGCGTCTCCGTCCGCGCCGGCGGGGCGATATCGTCCTGCGCCGCCATCAGAAGGCCTGCCCGATCGAGATATAGACGGAGATGCGCGATTCGCCCGGCTTGCGGCCCAGCGGCGTGGCGACGTCGAGCCGCATCGGCCCGAAATTGGTGTAGAAGCGCCCGCCGATGCCCGCGCCGAAGCGCCATGCGTCGAAGCGCGGCACCGCGCTCGTATAAACCTGCCCGGCATCGACGAAGGCGACGATGCCGTAATCGCCGAAGCGATAGCGCACCTCCGCCGCCGCCTCGACCAGGCTGCGGCCGCCGATCGGGTTGTTGTCCGGGTCCTTGGGGCCGAGCTCCTGATAGCCGAAGCCGCGCACCGATCCGCCGCCGCCGGCATAGAAGCGCCGCGATGGGGCGATCTGCGCCCGCGCCGCGCCGCCGATCATGCCGACGCGCGCCCGGCCGGCGAGCACGATATCGTCGCTGACCGGATAATAACCCGTGCCCTCGAAGATGCTGCGCGCATAGACCTGCGCGCCGCTGCCCAACGAGGTCTCGGGCGAGATCATGGCGGAAAGCCGGAAGCCTTTGGTGGGGTCGAGCAGCGAGTCCGAGGTGTCGAACTTCACCTGCCCCGGCAGCGCCAGGATATAATAGGTCCGCCGCCGCCGCTCGCCGGCCTCGAAATCATAGTCCTGCTCGTTGGTGCCGACCAACTCGAAGCCGTAGCTGTAGGTGAAGCGCTTCTGCCAGATGGGCGTGCTGTCATAGGAGACGCGTCCGGCGATGCGGCCCGTATAGGCCTCGAACGCATCGAAATTGCTGTGGTTGATGTCGATGCCCAGCTCGACCGTCCGATCGCGCCGACCGGCATTGGAGCGGCGGAAGACGGTGCCGAGCCCCTGCTCCTGCGTGCCCACCACGCCCTGCACCACCAGCGCGCCCTCGGGCGGGAACATGTTGCGGTGCGTCCAGCTCCCTTCCAACTTGATGCCCTGCCCGGTCGCATAGCCGGCCTGTCCGGCGAGCGTGCGCGGCGGACCGGCCTGCTGGTCGACGATCAGCGTGGCATATTCGGTCCCGTCGCCAGCCGGCTCGCCGCTCGGTTGCGGCGTGACGGACACGACCGAGAAGAGCCCCGTCGCGACCAGCGCCTTGCGCAGATCGTCGACCATGCGGCTGTCGTAGAGATCGCCTTTATGGAAGCGAGCGATGCGGGCGATATGCTCGGGCTCGAACACCGGGTCCTCGCCCGAGACGATGAAATCGCCGTAGCTGCTGCGCGGGCCGGGCGTGACCGGCAGCGTATAGTCGCCGGTGCGGGTCTGCGCATCGAGCAGGATGTCGCGCTGGCCCACCGCCACGAACGGGTAGCCATTCTCGGGCAGCGCGACGGCGATATTGGCTTCCGAGCCCAGGATGCGGTCGGCGACGATCGGCTCGCCCGGCTTGGGCACGAAAGCGCGCTCGATGAGGTCCGGCGGCGTGACCGGCGGCGCGTCGAAGCGTATCTCGCCCAGATTGTAGCGCGGCCCCGGCGTCACATCGAGCAGCACGGTGATCGGACCGTTGCTGCCCTGCTCGGGCAATTGCAGGCTGCCGCGCACCTGCGAATCGAAATAGCCCTGGCCCGAGAGGATGTCGGCCAGCAGCTTCTGGTCCTCCTCCAGCCGCGCGTTTATCATCGCACCATTGGCCGCGCGCCCGTCGCCGTCCTCGAGGGCGGACAGTTCATTGAACCGGGCGCGGATGGCGGCGGCGTCGACGGGAGCCACGCGGCTGGCGTCGGCCAGCCCGTCCAGCCCCTCGATGCGGTAAGTGTAGCGCAGCTCGGCCGGCTTGGCCTCCTCCTGCGCGGCATAGGCGCTGTCGTCGAGCGCCTGGACATCGAAGGAGTCGAGTGGAACCAGCGGCTGCTCCAGTTCGGCATCGTCGGTGCCGGCCTGCGCGGCGCGCTGCGCCTGCTCCGCCTCCCAGTCCTCAGCCGTGCCCAGAGGCGCATCGAGATCGGTGTCGATGGGCGGGATGCTCTCGTCGAATTCCTCATCCGGGATGATCGGCGCGGCGTCATCGCCCGTGGGCGGCGGCTCCGGTGCGTCGACGACCGGCTCTTCCGGTGGCTGGGCAGCGACCGGGGAACCGAAACCCATCCATGCCTGCAATCCGACAAGGGCTGCGAAACGCCTGAACCGGTAGAGACCCCTCATCGACAACCAATAGCCCCCTCGGCAAGCGCACCGCGCCTCGACCAAATGTTTCAGCGGCGTGTTGGTTGCGACCCTCACGCGACATAGCGCCCCACAAAAGGAAAATCGCCGAATCCGTCAATAGCTTGGCGACGGACGGCCATTCAACCGCTGCCAGCGTCCGGCATGCGCAGCGCCAGCGGTGAATCACAAGCCCTCGACGGCGCTTCAACGGGCATCGCTCGAAGGGAGCCCGGTCATGAAACGCTATGCCTATGGGTGGATCACCGCCCTCTGCGGCGCCGGTGAGCAGGGCGGGCGCGCGACCCGGTTTGAGTGCTCCTGCGAGTGCTCCTGCGAAAGCAGGAGCCAACGCGGCAGCGAACCGCTCATGCCGGTTCACGATGCACAGGACAGACTATGCCTCGAAAAGCCGCGCCGCTCAGGCCGGGAAGGCGCGCCGCGCGGCGGCGACGGCGGCATCGCGCTGGGTGTGGGAGGCGTCGGGGCTTGTCACAAATACCCCACCTAGCGCGGGGTCGACATGGGGGCTGGCTCCCGAGGATGATTTCATTTGCTATGTCAATGAATTTATGGTTCTGAGTCAACCATCCTCGTCCAGCATCCGCCCGAGCAGCTGGTAGAGCTTCTTCGCGGTGGCGGCATCGAGGCGCATCTCGACCTCCTTCTCGCGCTCGGCCTCGCCGGCGGAGGGGCGGGTCGCCGGGCCATCGTCGGCGCCGCCGGCCTCGAAACCTTCCTCCTCCAGCTCGTCCAGCCGATCCGAGATCAGCAGCAGGCAGGTCATGAAGGTGCGCACCTGCTGCTCCGAGAGAGTGGAGAGCATCTCGCGGTTGAGCAGGCGGCCGGCGGCATAAAGCTCGTTCTGGAGCTGCGCGCCGCGCTCGGTGAGCTGGAGCATGACCGAGCGCTGGTCGCTGGGATTATCCTCCTTGCGCAGGATGCCGTTCTCCGCGAGCCGCTGGATCACGCGGCTGCCGAAGCTCTTGTCGAGCCGCGCGGTTTCGCAGACCTGCTTGAAGGTCGCCGTCCCCAGCTCGGACATGATGCCGATCACGCGGCACTCGACCAGCGAGAGCCCGGTGAGCTTGCGGTAATAATCCTCCGAGACGCGCTGCGAGGCATTGCCGAGCCGGTGCAGGCGGACGCTCATGAGATTGCGGAAGCTCTTGAGCGGCTCCTTCTTCACGGACCCCGATCGATTGCTCATCACATCACCCCATGCTTGCGGCATCGCGCCGCCGCGAAAGACCCCACTCCTATCCCGCCTTGCTTGAAACACGCATCACATTTTTGTTTCTGTATATGGCATATTAGTTGACTTAAACAATTATACCGAGGCAAGGCGCGGACCGGCGATGCTGACACGCGAGCAAGCAGGAGCCGAGGAATCAGCCGTAGCGCCCATGGGTCCTGGGCTCCTGCCTTCGCAGGAGCACAAGGTGGGCCAATCTCAATCGGAACAACTCCGGACTCGATCCGATTCAATCTGAACCGGATCGAGCCCAGCTTTCCTTTGTGTGCCGTGATTTCCGAGCCGGCAGGTGATTCCACCCGGGACCGGCCCAATCAGTTTTTTGACTTAGCCAATGGGATGGCTTCGGTGGCAATCGCGCGCTTCACGCTTCCGCCCGACCATGTCATGCTGGCGACCGGGGACGTCGCCCTATGGAAGCCGCCCCGCCGATCCGCATCGGGCGCCTTACCGCGCCCGGCCATCGCGAAACGAAGGAGGATATCTTGACCAGACATAGAATCGCCATTCTCGTTGGCAGCCTGCGGAAAGACAGCATCAATCGCAAGGTCGCCCGCTCCATCGCAAGCTTCGCGGCGGACCGGCTCGATTGCGAGATCGTCGAGATCGGCGAGCTGCCGCCCTATAATCAGGATCTCGACGGAGCGCCCCCGCCGGCCTGGCGCGCGTTTCGCGAGACGATCACGGGCGTGGACGGCGTGCTCTTCTGCACGCCGGAATATAATCGCGGGCTTCCCGGCGTGCTCAAGAACGCCATCGACGTCGGTTCGCGGCCCTATGGCCAGAGCGTGTGGGACAAGAAGCCGGCCGCCGTCGTCAGCGCCTCGCCCAGCGCCATCGGCGGCTTCGGGGCCAATCACCAGCTCCGGCAGCTCTGCGTGTTCCTCAACATGCCGATGATGCAGCAGCCCGAAGCCTATCTGGGCCATGTGAGCGACGACAAGTTCGACGCCGAGGGCCTGCTGGCGGACGGCCCGCTCAAGGATTTCGTGGAGACGATCGCGACCGCCTTTGCCGACTGGGTGGACCTCATCCTGCACGGCGCGGCCAAGATCGCGGAGGACGCGGCCCACACGCGGGCGTAGCGGATGCGCATCGAATGGGCGTTTGTCGGAATTGACTGGATCAGGCGCGCAACTTATGCGAAATGCAATGGTTGTAATATTCAACCTATTATAAGCAAGCGGATGCCGTCATGCCCATTATCATCCCGATGCCCCGGCTCACTCTTGCGCTGGGCGCGCTCGCCAGTTGCCTGCTGGTCGGCGCGTGGGGCGCCGCGGCGGGAGAACCGGCGGCCGCCCCGCCCGCCGACAAGGGCGCCGAAACCGCCCTGCAGGAGGGCCATGCGCTGTTCGACACGCATATCTGCGGCACTTGCCACGCGCTCGGGGATGCCGGCGCATCCGGCGCGATCGGGCCGTCGCTCGATCATCGCCCCGACCTGACGCGCGCCTTCATCGTCGAGCGGGTGACGCACGGGCAAGGCGCGATGCCGCCCTTCGAGGGGCAGATGAGCGACGAGGAGATCGGCAAGCTGGCCGACTATATCGTGCACGCCTCCCGCAAGGAGTGAGCGGCCGGGGATCGCGCCCTGAATAGCATCCGTGCCCCTGCGAAAGGCTTCGGCCCGCTATGTCGTCGGCGCGTCCCTCCCGATCGGCGCCGCCATGAAGCACAGGGTTCAACATGTCGCATTCCTGGAACGGCGCCTGTCGGCAAGGCTTCTCAATCGCACCAGCCGGCACGTCAGCCTGACCGAAGTGGGGGACGTCTATCTGACGGAGGTGCGGCGCATCCTCGGGGCGATCGACGATGCCGAAGCGGTCGTCCGCGGGAACATGGTCAAGCCGTCCGGCATGCTGAAGCTCAGCGTCCCGCCCTGGCTCCTCGATGCCGAGTTCGCGGCGTTGCTGTCGCGATATCTCGAGACATATCCCGACATCACGCTCAATATCGACGTCGATCTCATCGAGCGCGGCGCGTCCTACGATTCCGACGATCTCGATATCGCCATCCGGATGACCAACGATCCGGGCGAGGGGATGGTGGCCCGGCATCTGACCACGCTCAAGTTCCGGCTGGTGGCCACGCCGGCCTATCTGGACGCGCGCGGCCGCCCGGATGCGCCGGGCGACGTCGACGGCTGGCCGTTGCTCAGCTACGCCCCCTATAACCGCGGGACGATCGTGTTCCGCAGCGGGGATCGCGTCAGCTTCCGGCCGCTGGTGCAAAGCTCGAGCACATTCCTCCTCTATCTCGCGGCGCGCGCGGGCATCGGGCCGGCATTCATGCCCTCGGCCATGATCGAGCAGGACGTGGCGCTGGGCCATCTGGAATATGTCCTGCCGGAAGAAACCGCCAAGCCGATGAAGCTCTATGCGATCTATCCCAAGCGGACATATATTCCGGCCAAGATCAAGACGTTCCTGAGGTTCCTCGAAGCGGCATACACCTAGAGCCGATCCGCTTCAGACTGAATCGGATCATCTCCCGTTTTCCGTTTGTTTGCCGTGATTTCCGAGCCGGCAGATGTTCCATCTGCCTCGAAATCACTCTAGGCGGCCCGCAACTCGGCGATTCGCCGTCGCCGCGCCACTTATCCACAGGGTCGGCTGGCCTTTTTGCAACAATCTGTCGAAGAGATCATGTCCCGCGAAATCGGGACTTGCCAATGTCACGAATTTGAAATCTTATCCCCTCCAAGGGGCAAAGACCCTCCGGACGCGAGAGGACGCCAAGGCGCCGAAACTGGTTGCTGGAGTCGATATGTCACGCGCATTGGGTGCCCGACCCATGGACGATGCCGACCGCGCTTGCCGCGCCGTGCGGATTTGTCGCCGCCCCTGCCGCCACGCGCGGCGAGGCTGACGGGCCATGGCGGACCTCGTCATCGATCTCGCGCGGGAGGCCGACATTCCCGAGCTTGAGGCGCTGATCGCCCATTCCGCCGGCAGCATCTGCTCCCGCTATTATGACCCCGCCGCCATCGACGCGGCGATCGAGCATGTCTTCGGCGTCGATACCCATCTCGTCCGCGCCCGCTGCTATCATGTCGCGCGCGTGCAGGGCCGCATCATCGGCTGCGGCGGCTGGAGCCCGTTCGCCACTTTGTTCGGCGCGGACAAGGCCAATGGCCGCAACGACGAGCGGCTCGACCCGCGCACCGACGACGCCCGCATCCGCGCCTTCTTCGTCTCGACCGACTGGACGCGCGCGGGCGTGGGCTCGGCGCTGCTCGACACCTGCGAGGCGGCCGCGATCGAGGCCGGCTTCGGCGGCACGCGCCTCATGGCCACCCTGTCCGGCGCGCCCTTCTATGCCGCGCGCGGCTATATCGCCACGGACGACCATGTCGCCCGCTTCGGCGATGCCGAAGTGCGGTTCGTGGCCATGCGCAAGACCCTGAGCCGCGCGCGCAGCAAGGCCCGCGCGGCTTAGAGGCTTTCCGGATGAAATGAAATCAGTGCTCCTGCTTTCGCAGGAGCACTGCTCATTTGAACGGCCCTCACTCGTGCCGCAGCGCGTCGATGGGGTTCAGCGCCGCCGCCCGGCGCGCCGGGAAATAGCCGAACACCACGCCGATGATCCCGGAGATGAGGAAGGCCGCCACATTGATCTGCGGCTCGAACGTCCAGGGCACCTGCATCAGCGGCGTCGCCACGGCGATGACGAGTTGCGCCAGCAGCAGCCCGACCAGCCCGCCGAGGCAGGAGAGCACCACCGCCTCCACCAGGAACTGCAACAGCACCTCGCGCGCCACCGCGCCGATGGCGAGGCGGATGCCGATCTCGCGCGTCCGCTCCGTCACCGAGACCAGCATGATGTTCATGATGCCGATGCCGCCCACCACCAGGCTGATCCCCGCCACCGCCGCGACGATGCGGGTCAGCAGCGTCGTGGTGCCGGTCAGCGTGTCGGAAATCTGCTTGGTGTCGAAAATGTTGAAATTGCTTTCCTTGCCGCCGGTGATGCGCCGCCGCTCGCGCAGCAGGTCGGTGATGCTGCTCTGCACCGTGCTGGTCGTATAGGCCTGATCGACCCCGACGAGGATCATGCGCACGTCGGTCGAGCCGGTGAAGCGGCGCTGCACCGTCTTGATCGGCATGATGACCACATCGTCCTGATCGCCGCCGAACCCGGCCTGCCCGCGCGTGGAGAGCGTGCCGATCACGTCGCAGCTCACATCGCCGATGCGGAAGCGCCGGCCGATCGGATCGGCATTGCGGAACAGGTTCTTGGTGACCGTGGAGCCGAGGATGCAGACCGCCTTGCCGGCCTCCTCCTCCGCCGGCGTGAACTGCCGCCCCGCCGTCAGCGGCCAGGGCTGCACCTCGAAATAGGCGCTGGTCGTGCCGTTGATCGTGGTCGACCAGTTGGCGCCCTCATAGATGGCGGTCGCGCTGGACTGGGCCTGCGGCGCCACCGCCGTCACGCCGGCGATCTGCTGCTCGATGGCGGTCACGTCCGCCATCTCGAAGTCCGGCGGCCGCGAGCCGCCGCCGCCGCGCCCGAAGCCCTGTCCGGGACGGATCTGCAGGATGTTGGTGCCGAGCGCGGCGATCTGCTGCTGCACGGCCGCCGTGGTCGCCTGGCCCAGCGTCACCATCGAGACCACCGCCGCGACGCCGATGATGATGCCGAGCGTGGTCAGGAAGGAGCGCAGCTTGTGCCGCAGGATGGAGCGCAGCGCGAGCAGGAAGGTGGTGCCGATCATGCGTCCACGCCTCCGCCTGCCCGGGCCATCCGGCCCTGCCCGGCCTCGATATGGTCCACCATCCCGTCCTTGAAATGGACGATGGTGCGCGCGAATTCCGCCATGTCCGGCTCATGCGTCACCATCAGCACGGTGATGCCGGCGTCGCGGTTGAGGCTGCTCAGCAATTCCATGATCTCGACCGAGCGCGCGCTGTCCAGATTGCCGGTCGGCTCGTCGGCGAGCAGCACGTCCGGGCTGGTCACGATGGCGCGGGCGATGGCGACGCGCTGCTGCTGGCCGCCGGACAGCTCGGCGGGCGTATGGTCCCACCACTCCTTGAGGCCCACCTTGTCCAGCGCGTTCATCGCCGCCTCGCGCCGCTCGGCCTTGCCGTCGCCGCGATAGAGCAGGGGCAGCTCCACATTCTCCAGCGCCGAGGTGCGCGCCAGCAGGTTGAAGCCCTGGAAGACGAAGCCCAGATATCTGCGGCGCAGCAGCGCGCGCTGGTCCTGGTTCAGCGCCTCCACATGATGGCCGCGGAAGAGGAAGGTGCCGGAAGTCGGCACGTCGAGACAGCCCAGGATGTTCATCGCGGTCGACTTGCCCGAGCCGGACGGCCCCATCACGGCCACGAAATCGCCCTGCGCAATGTCCAGATCGACGCCCTTGAGCGCCTGGAAGGCGGTGGGGCCGCTGCCATAGACCTTGGTGATCCGGCGCAGCGCGATGAACGGGTCCTCAGCCACCATTGCCCCCGCTGCGCCGCTGCTGGCCGTTGCCCTGTGCGCCGGCGGCATTGCCCTGCCCGCCATTGCCGGACCCGGAGCCCGAGCCCGCGCCCGAACCCGAACCGCTGCGGCTGGAGCCGGCCTGCGCCGCCGCGTCGCCGCTCAGCTCGCCGGTGATGACTTCCATGCCCTCGCGCAGGTCGCCCGAAAGGATCTCGGTCTGGAAGCCGTCCGTGTCGCCGGTCGTCACCTGCACGGCCTGCGGCTTGCCGTCCGCGCCGCGCACATAGACGGTCTGCGCCGCACCCCGGCCCAGCGTCACCGTGCGCTCGCTGGTTCGGCGCCGGCGCGGCCCCATGGAGAGCGAATCGGTGATGCCGCCGCCCGACTGGGCCGCCCCGCTGCCGCTGCTGGGCGAGAAGCGCAGCGCCGCATTGGGCACGAGCAGCGCGTTCTTGCGCTCGGTCGTGACGATGTCCGCGGTCGCGGTCATGCCCGGCCGCAGGCTGAGCTCGGCATTGTCCACCGTGAGATCGGCGGCATAGGAGACCACCTGCCCGCTCGTCGAGCTGCTCGACGACGAGGAGGATGACGAGGATGAGCTGGCCGAATCGACCGAGAGATTGGAGCCGATATCCACGCGCGTGATCGTCGCGGGGAAGGTCTTGCCGGGGAAGGCGTCGACCGTGAAGTTCGCCCGCTGCCCTTCCTTCACCGCGCCCACATCGGCCTCGTCAATCGCCACCTCCAGCTTCATCTTGGAAAGATCCTCGGCGATCACGAACAGGGTCGGCGTGTTGAACGAGGCCGCGACCGTCTGGCCGGGATCGACCTGCCGCGCCAGCACCACGCCGGAGACGGGCGAGCGGATGATCGCCCGCGCGCGCTGCGTCTGGTTCTGGGACAGCGCCGCCTGGCTGGCGAGCACATTGGCCCTGGCCACCGCCAGCGCGGCCTGCGCGCGCTGCACGTCGGCCCGGCCGGTCTGCATCTCGGTCTGGGACGGCACGCGGCCGTTGGAGAGGCGATAGACCTCTTCCAGCCGGGCGAGTTGCGCCTGCGCCTCGGCCTGCGTCGCCTGCGCCTGCGCCACCTGCGCCTGATTGGCGGCGAGCTGGGCCTGGCCCTGCCGGATCTGGTCCTCGATCTGCTCGGGGTCGATCTCCGCCAGCGGCTGGCCCGCCGTCACCCGGTCATTGACGTCGACCAGCACCTTGGTCACGAGGCCGGAAAGCTGGGAGCCGACCGTCACCTGATTGGTCGGCGCCAGCTTGCCCGTGGCCGAGACGGTGGTGACCAGCGCGCCGCGCTCCACCTTGGCGGTCGCATAGCCGCTGGCCGAGCCGCCGCCGAAGCAGCGCGCCAGCACCAGCACCGCGATCAGCAGCACCAGCAGGATCACGCCCCAGGTCGCATAGCGCCGCCAGCCCGTCGGAGGCTTGGCGCCGAGAAATTCATCGAGGTCCTGATCTGCCATGGTCAGTTCGTTCCGGTCGTTGAAGGCGCCGTGGGCGTGACGCTGGAATCCCAGCCTCCGCCGAGCGCGACATAGAGGGCGATCAGCGCCGTGGCCTTGTCCGAGCGCGCCTGGACGATGCCGTTGCGCGCGGAGATCAGCGCCGCTTCCTGCGTGTTGAGGGTGGTGAAGTCGGTGAGGCCCGAGCGATACTGGCTGCGCGCCAGCAGCGCCGAATTCTCGGCCGCGTCGAGCGCGATGCCATATTGCGCCTCGCGCACCGTCGCGGTCTGCAGGGCGACGATGGCATTCTCCACATCCTCCAGCGCGGTGAGCACGGAGGACTTGTAGGCGGCGAAGGCGGCGTCCGCGGCCGCGCGGCTGGAGCGCACCTGCGCGTTCAGCCGGCCGCCGTTGAAGATCGCCTGGCTGATGCCGGCGAACAGGCTGCCGGTGATCGTATCGAAGATGCTGCCCAGATTGGCGGCATTGGCGCTGATCCCGCCGCTCAGGTTGAGCGCGGGGAAGAGCTGCGCCCTGGTGACGCCGATCTGCGCGGTGGCGGCGGCGAGGTTACGCTCGGCCGAGCGCACGTCCGGCCGCTGGCGCAATATGTCGGCGGGAATGCCGGCCGCGATCTGGCCCGGCCCGGTCGGGATCGGCCGCGCCTGCGCCAGCATCGGCTTGAGCGCGCCCGGCGCCTGCCCGGTCAGCACGGCGAGCCGGGAGACGGCGGCATTATATTGCTGCTCGATCTGCGGCAGCGAGGCGGCGGTCTGCGCCCGGCTGGCGCGCGCCTGCTCGACGTCCACCGAGGAGACCAGCCCCGCCTGCACGCGGAAGCCGGCAATCTCCAGATTGTCGTCCTGGATGGTCAGGCTGGCGCGCCCGTTCTCGAGCTGTGCCTGATAGGCGCGGGCCAGCACATAGTTGCGCGCCACCTCGCTCTCCACGGAGAGCAGGGTCGTCGCATAGTCGAAGCCGGCCGCTTCATAGTCCGCGCGGCTTGCCGCCACGCCGCTGCGCACGCCGCCGAACAGGTCGAGCTGGTAGCTGGCGTCCAGCCCGAGCGAGAAGCTGTCGCGACCGCCCGCGCCGCTCGTGGTCACCGTGCCGTCCGGCAGGGTCTGCGTGGTGCCGCCGCCGCGCAGCGGCTCGGAGCGGCCATAGCTGCCCGATCCGCTCAGCGTGGGCAGCAGGCTGGCGCCGCTGACGACCAGCGCCTCGCGCGCCTGGCGCAGCCGCGCGATCGACTGGGCGAGATCGAGATTGGTGGCCGCGGCCTGCTCGACCAGCTGGGTCAGCACCGGATCGTCGAACCTGCGCCACCAGGCGGTGAGGTCCTCGCTGCTGGGCGCGGCCGTGACCGACCAGTCGTCCGGCACGCCGAGTTCTCCGGCGGTCTTGGGGTGATAGGCCGGGCCGACGCTGCACGCGGGCAGCAACATCAGGGCCAGCAGCCATGGACTTGCGCGCTTCATTCCGCCTGAATGCTGAACATGGCGAGGTTCGTCCAGCCGGAAATTGTCACAAACTGTCTCACGCCGAATAAAATCGTGCACCGATACTCAAGAATTGGAGATTGGTTACTGCCAATTTACAGAGCGCGTTCATGTTCGATACATCTCGATCGAACCCCAATGCTGCCTCGCGCGGTCGGACGGGCGCATGGCCTGCATGGGGACTGTGCTTGAGAATGCCGGATCACGCGGCCGTGACGTTTGTCCGCGCCACGCGTCATCCCAGCGAAGGCTGGGATCTCGTGCGGTAGGAGTTTCCACCAAAAAACGGGGGAGTGCTCCTGCGAAAGCAGGAGTCCAGGGCAGCAACGAACCGCCCATGCGCCCTGGGCTCCTGCTTTCGCAGGAGCACGGGTTGTTTCTCGACCGGACAGCTCCGGTCGCGCGGCGGGCACGCTCAGGCGCCCGCCGCTGCCCTGTCAGAAGGCCACGCCCAGCGACAGGCGCACCGCATAGGCGGGGTCGCCCTGCGTCTGTTCGGCGCTGCCCGAGAGCGTCCAGGTATAGTCGAGGCCGCCGCTCAGCAGCCGCACCTCGCCGAGCCAGCCGCCCTTCACCGCGTCGGGCGTCAGCGTGAAATCGTCGCCGTCGGCGAAATGCGCGACCGTGTCGCCCAGAGCGCCGCCCAGCCGGTTGCGCCGCCCACCCTCGATCTCCAGCGTCAGCGGGATGCCTTCGTTCGAGCGCGGGCCGAAGCGGTAGATGGCGGTGAGGGTGGTCGTCGCGAAGGCGGCGTCGCTGGTGCGCCCGGCGACCGTCAGGTCATAGGCGTCGCCGCCGCCGGCCTCGCTGTAACCATCCTCCTTGAGGTGGTAATAGTCGATGATCGCCATCGGCTTGAACGTGATCCGGTCGCCCATGTCGACCGAATAGGCGATGCCGGCCGTGCCGGAATACATGCGCCCGTCCCAGTCGGCCGTGGCGGTGCGGGTGAAGCTCTCGCCGCTCGCCGTGCCCGTGAAGCTGCGCGAGCCCTCGAAGCTCGCCAGCGCATAGGCGGCACGGGCGAAGGCGTAGAAGGGGCCGCTCTTCATCCGCCAGAAGGCGCCGAACTCATAGGCGTTGCCGTCCACCTTGCCGATGTCGCCATTCTTGTTGCTGCCGTTGAGCCAGGTGAAGGACAGGCCGACATGGCCGATGCCGGTCCCGCGCTCGATCCCGCCCGAGAAGCCCCAGCCGCTGGTCGTGTAGCCGGCGGATTCGGTCGCGTCCTTGCCGCCGCCCCATTTGAGCGCCTCGAACCAGCCGCCGACATTGCTGATGTCGAACATGCTGTTGTCGTTGGTGAGGTGGCGGGTGGCGAGGCGCGAGCCGCGCGTCAGCAGGTCGAAATTGCCGCCGGCATGATCCGGCATCAGGGCGCCGAACTGCCGCGACAGCTCCTCGCCATCCTCGATGCCGAGCAGGCTCTGCTCGATGGACGTGTCGGCAGGCGCGGCCGCCATGATCGCGCCGTAGATCGCCGCCTCGTTGCGGTTCAGCCCCAGCTCGCCCGACGTCTTGCGGGCGATGTCCAGCACGATCTCACCCGCCGCCTCGTCGACGCTCACCGAACCCTTGAACAGATAGGGCAGCACCGTGTCCTCATCCGAGAAGGTCGGCGCGCCGTTCAGCTCGTCGGCGGTGAGGATGACGTAGCTGCCTTCGCTGTTGTTGAGGCTGTCGATCGTCGCGGCCACATGCGCGCCTTCCTCGAAGGTGGCGCTGCCCACCACGAATTGCGGGTTGCTCTGCGTCTCGCTGTCGATCGCCACCTTGAGCGTGCCGCCCTCGCCCACGGTCAGCGAAGCGATGTGGACATCCTCCGTGCCGCTCGCCTCCAGCGTGCCGCCGTTCACCTGCACCGCGAGGTTCGATCCGCCGCTGATCGCGCCGGAGAACAGCGCGTCGTCCGCGATGGTCAGCACGCTCTGCGCATCGTTGAAGATGGCCGTGCCCTTGAAGCTGGCCTCGTCGGCAAGGCTCATCGTCGCCTGCCCGCTGCCGAAATCGATCCGGCCCTTATAGGCCGCATCGCCCGACAGGCTGACCCGGTCGTCGCCCGCGCCCAGCGAACTGTTGCCGGTGATCGTGCCCGCGCTCGCCTTGATGAGGTCGTTGCCCGAGCCGGTCAGGATGGCGCCGGTGATGACCGGGGTGCTGTCATCGACGGATTGCTGGTTGATCGTGACGCCGCTCGTGTTGGCGGAAAGGTCGATGGCGACGACCACGTCCTCGCCCGATCCCGTCGCCCGGATCGTCCCGCTGTTGTTGATCGTGGTCAGCGTGCCGGAAAGGTCCTGGATGGCATGCAGCGTGCCCTCGCCCGCATCGGTGATCGTCGCGACGATGGTGCCGCTATTGTCGAGGACGGGGACGCTCGCGCCCTCGTTGATGAGGATCGCGGTCGCGCCGGAATCATCCGTGGCCGCCTGCACCGTGCCGGAGACGGAGATGCCGCCCTCCAGCGTCACTGCGCCGCCCTGCCCGCCGATCACCAGCGCCGCGGTGTCGGTGTTGCTGTAATAGCTGTTGGACTTGACCGTGCCCTCGATCACCAGGCCATGGCCGCTGTCGCCATATTCGCCGATGACGATGTCGTCCGCCCCGCCGATCCGCAGCGCCGCGCCGTTTCCGTAGGATTGCAGCGCGCCGGTGCTGTCGTCGTTCGAGCCGATGCTGATGCCGCCCGCGACATTGCCCGCCACCGCCACCGCCGGCGCGCCCACGCGCACATCGTTGCGCGAGAGATACATGGTGTCGCCATCGTCATTGGTATAGCTGACCTGCTGGGAAATGGCGCTGTTCAGCTCCAGCGCGCCGCCGATGTCGCCGGTGATGTCGATCGCGCGCGCGCCCTCGCCGATCACCGATATGGCGCCGTCCACCGTCACGTCGCCGGTGACGTCGCCCGCGCGGATGCCCACGCTGTTGTCGCCGATGACCTTGATGGTGCCGGCGGAGGCGAGCGAGCCGGTCAGCGTGTCGTCCACCCGGATGCCCGCCGAATCCAGCCCCTCGACGCTGATCGAGCCGCTATTGTCGATATCGCCGGTGAACGGCCCGCGCACGCGGATGCCCGCCCGGTCGCTCGCCTTGGCGATGGGACCGTCGACGATCGAATTGTCGTCGTCATTCTCCGGCACGAAATTCTCGCTCACCACGATCGACCCGCTGTTGCTGATCGTGCCGCTGCGCGTGCCGGTCGCCTCGATGCCGGTCGCGCCATTGGCGCCGCCCAGCGCGATCTCGCCGTCATTGGTCACGTCGTTGTCGCTGTCCATGGTGATGGCGGTGCCGCCGGAGAGGGTGATCGAGCCGTCCTCGGTCACCTCGATATCCGCCGGCCCGCCCGAGACGGCGGTGGCGGTGCGCACCGGCGCGGTCGTGTCCTCGTCGATGGTCAGCTGCGCCGCGGCGGCGGAGGGCAGCAACATGAGGGAAATGGGCACGAGAAAGGTGGTCGATCGCAGGGTCCGCAACATCAACTGGTCCATCACAAATGAAGTGGAAGATCGGTTGCGACTGGCCCGCCGGGACCATCAAGGGAGGGGAATATGGCCCGTCGGACAAGAGCGAGGGTGCCGGCTCGCGGCCAAGGCACGTCCCGGGGGTGGGAGCGTCTTGCCCGTCGATCCGCCGCCCTTTCTCGGCAGTCGCACTGACATGACGGAGCGGCGGATCGATCCCCTCACCTCATCGCGAAAAAATCTCGTCACGCGCGCTTTGCTGCTAGACTCAGCTTTCCTTTGTTTCCGAGCCGGCAGGTGATTCCACCTGCCTCGAAATCACTCTAGGAAGCCCCGATGAACATTCGTCCAGAACGGCCCGGCGATGACGCTGCGATCCACGCGCTGACGCAGGCGGCGTTCAGGGATGCGCCTTATAGCAATGGGCTGGAGGCGCCCATTGTCAGGGCCTTGCGCGAGGCCGGAGACCTGGCCCTGTCCCTCGTGGCCGAGGAGGATGGCGCGATCATCGGCCATGTCGCCTTCTCGCCGCTGACCATCGAGGGCGTCGCGGACGGCTGGTTCGGCCTCGGGCCGATCTCGGTCAGCCCCGTACGGCAGCGGCAAGGCATCGGCGCGGCGCTGATCGCGGCCGGCCTGGCCCGATTGCGGGAGAGCGGCGCGCGCGGCTGCGCGCTGGTCGGCGATCCGGCTGTCTACGCCAGTTCGGGTTTCCGCAGCGACGGACGGCTCTCCTATGGCGATCTGGATCGCCGCTATGTGCAGCGGATCATCTTCGCCGGCCCGGCGCCCGGCGGCGCCCTCGGCTTCGCCCCGGCCTTCTCGATGGAACCGCCGGACGCGGCCTGACGCCGCTCAGCTCAGCGCACCGGCCCGATCGAGAGGCCGCGCCGATACTGCATGACGATCTCCACCGTGACCGGCCCATCGCCCACGGCCACCGCCACATTGCCGAAATCGGGCTTCATCTTGAACACGGAGAGCGACGGATTGCGGGAGAAGCCGCCGCCGTCATTCCAGTCCGAGCGGCCATTGTCGTTCGCGTCGTGGCGGATGGCGACGGCATAGCGGCCCGGCGCCGGCACGGGGAAGCAGAAGCGCATCTCCGCCCGCTCGTCGCGGCGGCGCTCGATGCGCGAGACATATTTGCCCGATTCCAGGAAGTCCGCCGGATTGGGGCCGTAGAACTGCGCGCGGACCATGCCCACGTCGGACTTGAAGCCGCTCACATGGACGATGATCGAGCGCTCGCCCGCCACGCAGGCGCGCGGCGGCGCATGCTCCTGCGCACCGGCGGCGGAGGCCGAAAGCAGCGCGAGCATCGCCGCAAGCGGCGGCAGAAAGGAGAATGATATTGATTTCATGTCTTTTTCCCGATTTCCCCACGCTATGCCATGACCATCCTTTACCGCGCTTGAATGCACCAGTCCGGCCGGCCGCGCCAAGGGCGAGCCGACATCCATATTGTAATCCGCGCCGGGATAGGCGAGCGAGTGCATCAATGGCCGCCGAGCTTCTCTTCCTCTTCAATCATGACGCGCCGCATCAGGTCGCCCATATCGCCGGGATCGCGAGCGCGGCCCGAGCCCTGCGGCCCGATCTGCGCGTCACCTGCGCGACGGGCACGGACGCCATCGGCCAGCGGCTGACCGCGTTGCTCGGCGCGGAGGCGGCCGCCGGCATGCACTGGCTCGACCTGTCCCTGCCCGCATGGAAGGACGCGCTGCTGGCGCTGCCCAACCGGGTCGCGCCCGTCCGCCGCATCGCCCGGCTCGATCATCATCGCGACCGGCTGCTGCAGGCGAGCGTGCTGGTCGCCGCCGAGCGCACCTGCCTGCGGCTGCGGCGTGGCGGCGGGGCCGGCAGCGGCGGCACCCGCTTCGTGCATGTGCCGCACGGCGCCGGGGACCGGGCGGTCACCTTCCACAGCAGCAAGGCCGGCTTCGACCTCATGCTGGTGAGCGGCCCCAAGACCGCGCGCGAGCTGGTGGCGCGCGGCACCGCCACGCAGGACCAGCTCCGCATCGTGGGCTATCCCAAGTTCGACACGGTGGACCGGGCGCAGCATCTCAGGCTGTTCGACAATGACCGGCCGGTGTTCGTCTACAATCCGCATTTCGATCCCTTCCTGTCCAGCTGGTATGACGAGGGGCCGGCGCTGCTCGACTGGTTCGCGAGCGCGGCGGGGCAGGCCTTCAACCTCGTCTTCGCGCCGCATGTGATGCTGTTCCGCAAGCGGCTGCACGTCTCGCTGGAATATCGCACGGCGCGGCTGCGGCCGGACATCAGGCCGGCGTGGCGGGATGCGCCGAACATCCTCATCGACACCGGCGGCACGCGACTGTTCGACATGAGCTATACGCTGGCGGCGGACGCCTATATCGGCGACGTCTCCAGCCAGATCTACGAGTTCCTCCTGAAGCCCCGCGCCGCCTTCTTCATCGACCGCTTCTCGGACGATCCGCGCTCGCGCGAGGGGCGTTATCCGGCGTGGCAGGCGGGCGACGTGGTCCGTTCCGCCCAGCCGCTCACCGCGCTGCTGCCCGACTTCCGCGCGCGCGCGGCCCATTATCGCGACCGGCAGCAGGCCATCTTCGCCGACACTTTTTCGGTCGATCCGGCGCATCCGGCCTCGCTTCGCGCCGCGCAGGCGATTATCGGGCTGCTCCCATGAATGCGCATCGCACGCCCGGCGGAGACCGCCACCGATGACGAACCCCGCGGAAAACGCACCGCGCACCGGGCGGCTGCGCAACGTGTTCGGCAATCTCGGCTGGCTGCTCGCCAGCAACGGCGTGATGGCCGCCCTCTCGCTCATCTATGTGGGCATCGCCACGCGCACGCTGGGGGTCAAGGAGTTCGGCCGCTTCGCGCTCATCACCGGCGCCTCGCAGACATTGGCGGCGCTGGTCGGCTTCGAGACCTGGCGAATCATCGTGCAATATGGCGTCGAGCATGCCGCCAAGGGCGAGAAGGGCGCGCTCTGGCGACTGGAGAAGGCCGGGCTGTCGCTGGAGATGACCGGCGCGCTGATCGGCATCGTCGGCCTCGCCATCCTGTTCGCCCTCTCGCCCCAGCCCTTCGGCCTCAAGGACGCGGTCTATCCCTTCGCCTTCGGCTATGCGGCGATCCAGCTCCTCACCTTCCGCTCGACGCTCACCGGCATATTGCGCCTGCACGACCGCTTCCATCTCGCCGCCATCGCGGACGCGACCCAGTCGGTCGGCCGCCTGCTCGGCGCCACCTGGGCATTGTTCTACTGGCCGAGCGTGACGGGGTTCCTCATCGGCTATGCCGCCGCCGAGATCATGACCACGGCGGTCTACTGGGGCCTCGTGGCGCGGCTGCCGGACATGCGCGCCATGCTGCGTGCGCCGCTGGACCGGCGCGCGCTGTTCCGCGAAAATCCCGGCCTGCTCAACCTGACGCTCAGCTCCAATGTGCAGCCCACGCTGGGCCTTGCCGCGCGGCAGATTCCGTTGCTGCTCGTCGGCGGCTTCGCGGGGCCGACAGCGGCGGGCGCCTTCCGCCTCGCGCTGCAGCTCTCCAATGCCTTGTCCAAGCTCTCCAGCCTGCTGACCCGCGCCGCCTTCCCGGAGCTGGTGCGCTCGATCCGCGCGGTGGAGGGCGCCGATCTCGGCCGGCTGATCGGGCGGATCATGCTGGCGGCCGCCGGCGGCGGCATCGTGGTGATGATCCTGGTCGCGCTGCTCGGCCGGCCGCTGCTCACGCTGGTGGGCGGCAAGGAGTTCGGCATCGCCTATGTGATGCTGCTCTGGCTCACCGCCGCCGGCTGCGTGGAGCTGGCCGCCGCCGCCATCGAGCCGGTCCTGCTGGCGCTGCACCGGGCCGGCACCGCCATGCTGGCGCGCGGCTGCGCGGTCGTCATCCAGCTCGTGGCGATGGCGGTGCTCCTGCCGCTCGCGGACGCGCTGGGCGCGAGCATCAGCATCTTCCTCGGCTCGGTGGCCGCGCTGGTCCTGCTCGGCGCCACCCTCGTCCGCCTCGGCCGCACGCCCAGCCCGGCGCCGTAGAAGCTCATCTCCATGGAGGTCACCGTTCGCCCTGAGTCTGTCGAGGGCTCTTCTTCCTTCCTGCGACATAGCGCTGGAGTCTGTCCGCTTGAGGTTGAACCAGCTTGTGCTCCTGCGAAGGCAGGAGCCCAGGGCGCATGAGCTGTGCATAGCCGCCCTGGGCTCCTGCCTTCGCAGGAGCACTGATTCTATTCCATCCCGACGAACTCTAAGAGAGCCCTTCGACAGGCTCAGGGGAGGTTCAAACGAGCCCGCGCACCAGCTCCAGATCGGCGACCTTGTCGACATCGACCGCCGCCAGACCGAAGGGGCTCTCCACCGCCTGCGCGGCGAGGCCCGCGCGCCGGCCCAGATGCGCCACGCCGTCCGCCAGCGTCAGCCGGCCGGCCAGATAGCGCAGCAGCAGGCCGAAGCCGAGCCGGGAGACGATGCGCCAGGGCCGCTTGCGGTCGGCCTCCACCTGCCGCCACAGGCCGAGCGCCGCGCCCGCGCGCGGCGTCGCGAGGCAGAAGAGGTTGCAGCCCGACCAGTCCCCGTCGGCGAAGCGCCAGTAGGAGCGTTTCGAGCCCGGCGCGTCACGCGCGATGCTCTGCCGCCGCGCCAGCAGCACGGCGACGTCCGCGTCCGGCCGGCACCGGGCGAGGAAATCCGTCACCCATTCCGGCCGCAGCAGCGCATGGTCGGCCGTAGTGAGCAGCATCGGCGCGCCGAGCAGCGCGAAGCCGGCCGCCGCGCTCTCGCTCGGCCCCGTTTCCGCCGGCAGCGTCTCGCAGCCGAGCCTCTGCGCCAGCGCCACCACCGGCGGATCGGAGGCGACGACGGCGATGCGCGCCGCGCCCGCCGCCCGCAGCGCGGCCACGACGCGCGCCAGCATCGGCTCGCCGCCGATCTCGATCAATGCCTTGGAGGACACGCCCGCCGCCTGCGCGAGCGGATCGCCGCCGGGCCGCGATCCGGCGAGGACGAGCGCGTTCCAGTCCGTCATCGCCGCTCGGCGCGCCACAGGCGGAAGAGCACGCCCGGCGCCGCGAGCACCGGATGACGCTCCCGCCAGGGCGTCAGCGGGATATGCACGCCGCTGTGCCGCTCGATCTTCCACAGCGCGTAGCGGGCCGCGCCCTCGAAGGTCCAGGCCGCCTTGACCAGCCGCATGATGTTGAGCGGCTTGCCCGCCCAGCGCCGCACGCGCCAGCGCATCGCCAGCCGCCGGCGCTCCGCCGGGGCCATGTCCGGCCGCAGCGCCCCTCGCCCCGATGCCGCGAGCAGGCCGGTGCGCCGCCATGCCGCGGGCAGCGCGGTGTCATAATAGTCCGGGTCGGTGGCGAGGATCTTGTCGGCGCGCTTGCGGGTCTCGATGCGGAACTCGGTGCCATAGGTCGCGCCGAACAGCGCCGCCCAATAGTCCCGCGCGGTGCCAGCGGCCGGCCCCAGCAGCGCGGCAAAGCGGCCGGCGGTGAGCACGCAATCGACCGCCGCGCCCCGCACCCGCCGCGCCACGCCCTCGTCGCGCGCGAACACCAGCCGCGCCGGCTGGGCGAAGCGCGCCCAGACGGTCGTGTCCATCGCCCGCCCGGCCGCCGCCCGCTCGAAGGTGGCCAGCTTCATCCGCGCGACCTTGGCGCGCAGGCGCAGCCCGCCAATCTCCAGCTCGTGATAGCTCACATCGGGCCAGAGGAAGGCGAAGGGCCGCCAGCCCCGCGCCTTCACGCTCGCCTCATCGTCCAGCACGTAGAAATCGAGCACGCCGTCCAGGTCGGGATCGCGCAGGGCCGATCCGTAGAAGAGCAGCGCGTCGCCGCCCATCGTCCGCTGGAGGTCGCGCGCGACCGCGCCGATCACGGCCGGCACCTGCGTGTCCAGCCGCGCGGCGACGAGCGCTTCAAGATCGCTCACGGCCGGATCGCTCAAGGAACGACGAACTCCACCGGCGTCGTCCGCCCGATGACCAGATTGCCGCCGGGGAAATGTTCGCCGTCGAGGATGAAGCCCTTGCGGATGGCCAGGAACACCCGGTCGGCATCGCGCCGGATATAGCCATTCTCCTCCAGCTTCGACGAGGTCCTGCCGCTCAATATGGCGGGCACGAAGCGCAGGATCTGCCTGGGCGGCGCCTTCACCGCCAGGAATTTGAGGCCACCGCGCGGCCGGCCGAACGGCTTGATGCCGAGCGGCATCTGATGCAGCGTCGAGCCGAGGATGAGGAACATCCGCTCGCTCAGGATATCGAACCGGTCGCGCGACACACGCACCAGACTGCCGCGCCGCCAGCCGCCGCGCCCATCGCCCATCACGGTCGCAAGCACGGCGCGCGCCACGGTCATGGCCACGGCCGGCCCATGGAACCAGCCCTGCCTGTGGATGCGGCGCGCCAGCAGCGTGGCGCGCACATAGGCGCCGAAACCGAAGATGAAGCCGAGCGCCGCCGGCCGGTCCGAATTGAGCCAGCGCACCAGGATCGGCTCGCGCGTGGCGACATGATCGTGCTGGTGGGCGGCGAGCGCGTCCGCGATCGTCCAGTCGCGCGGCACGCCCAGGTCCATGGCGAGCGCGTTGGTCTTGCCCGATTGCAGCACGGCGAAGCGCGGCAGGCGGCCGCCGAAAATATCGTGCGCGGCGGTCAGCACGTCGCGAATCGTGCCGTCCCCACCGTCGATGACGATGAGGTCCATGCGCTGCTCGGCGAATTCCCGCAGGCAATCCAGCAGTGCGTCGTGCGTGTCGGGCGTGTGCCGGATGACGACCGCATCGGGCAGGTCGATCGCGCGCACGCCATTGCGATTGCCGTGGCTGCGTGGATTGCTGATGACGCCGATCCTCGGCGTGCGCGGCTTTACAACGGGAGCGGCATCCGGCGAGACGGCACCGGCTTCCCGAACATCGACGACATATTTACTCATGCGGCCTTGCTTCTTATTTGGTTGGGCTGTCCGGACATTCCCGCCCCTTCCAATATCCGGACGAAATTGGGTTCCCACCCGCTCTCATCAATATGTAACAAACAATAAATTGCGTCAAAAACAGGGCCGAGCGAGCCGAATGGCCGATTTTGTCGGTCGCCACCGCAGATTTTGGCCCTAATATGCGGCCACACATGAAGGGCAGGATACGCTTGACCGGAAGTTTCTCGTCGATCCAACGAACCATCGCCACGCAGATCGGCCTCTCTCCCTCCCCAGTCCAGCATGACGCACCGGCGCGCGCCGGACACCGTCTGGCGCGCCTTTCGGCCACGGGACTGGCCGGAATTCTGGCGCTTCACGCCCCCGCCTTCGCCGCGCCCACAGACAGCGCCCCGCCCGAACCGGCGCTGGCCGAGACCGTGCTGCCCGGCATCGCGCCGCAACTGCCCGTCAGCTTCCGCCTCGCCCCCGCCATGGCCGCCCGCATGCCGGCGCCGGACAGCGATTCGCGCGGCTCGCCGTCCATCTGCCTGCTGCCGGAAGATTGCCTCGGCCCCTCCGCCGCCGATCGCCGCCTCGCCTTCGCGGCGCAGGACGCCGGCACCCCGGAGGGCGCCGCGGCCTATGGCCCGCCGGAACCGGTCGATCCCGATGCGGGGGAGGAACGCCGCTATCGCTCCTTCGGCAGCCAGCTCGGCGCCATCAAATGGGAGATGGGCGCGATCCTGGCCTATTATACCGCCATCAACGGCCCCAAGCTGTTCGAGGACCCGACCTGGCCGCATGTGCACCACGAAGGGTGGTTCGGCCGGTCGACCAACAATATCGGCATGGACAAGCTGGCGCATACCTACAGCGCCTATGTCCTCTCGGACCTGATCTACGCGCGCCTCAAGCGCAAGACCGACAACGCACCGGGCATCGCGCTCACAGCGGCCGCTCTGGGGTCGGCCACGATGCTCTACACCGAATTCTGGGACAGCATCGAGAAGAGCGCCGGCTGGTCGTGGGAGGATGTGGCGTTCAATTCGCTCGGCGCCGGCTTCTCGCTGCTGCGCAACTCGGTGCCGGGGCTGGACCGCAAGCTCGATTTCCGGCTGATGATCGTGCCCAATTCGAACATCATCGATGTCGAGGGCAAGCGCCATTTCGAGCAGCAGCGCTATTTCTTCGCCTTCAAGTTCGCCGGATTCGAGGCGTTCGAGGACAGCCCGCTGCGCCTGCTCGAGCTGCATCTGGGCTATTATGCCCACAACTTCACCCTCGAGGACCGGGCCGCCGGCATCCGCCCGGACCGCCGCATCTTCGTGGGCGTCGGCATCAACCTGCGCGAGCTGTTCTTCCGCGATTCGCGCAGCCGCGTCGGCCGCGCGGCAGGCGAGGTGCTGGATTATTTCCAGCCGCCCTACACGGCGATCCAGGCGCATCTGACGAATTAGAGCCCCGCTCAAGGAGGACCAGTGGTCCTGCGAAAGCAGGAGCCCAGGGCGCATGGGCGGTTCGCTACCGCCCTGGGCTCCTGCTTTCGCAGGAGCACTTGACTACGCTATTGCCGTTACCCCGGCGCAGGCGGAGGTGAGGTTGTTCCAAATATCGAGATTTAACCTCCAAGCCTCAATCCGGCACGGACCCATCCTCGTCGTCCATCGGTTCCTCGCCCTCGAACGCGTCCATGTCGATGCGGCCGCTGCGCGCCATGTCGGTCATATGGTCCACCACATCCTGCGTGTCGTCGGGCAGCAGCGCCGCGGGGTCCGGCCGGCCGCCATGCTCGCTTTCCTCGTCGCGCGTGGGGCGGGCGGGATCGCGCAGCGCATCCTCCGCCACGTCCTGCGCCTGCGTGCCGCTCTCGTCCTGCTCGGCATTCTGCCGGTCGGGATCGTTGAAATCGCCGCCGGTGCGCGGCTCCTTTCCGTTCACCATCGCTTCGGCCCTATTCCATCTAATTGTTGATCGCGTCCTGGCCGGCCTGGCCCACGGATTCGATATCGCGGCCCGCGCCCTTGACCGTCGCGCACGCCTGCAGAACCAGCGACGAACCGAGCAGCAGGGCGAGAATGAGGTTACGCTTCATCGGACAGTCCTTTCCTTATCCTGATCGGGAAGGAAACGCGCCATCAGGTCTTCGGTTGCGATCAGGCCCCCGCCTGCCACACACGGATCGCCTCGACCGGCCAGGCCAGCATCAGGATGTTGAGCGTCAGATTGTCGCGGATGACGAGCAGCGTCATCGCCTCCATCGCGAGCGCCAGCCCCAGCGTCCAGCGCCAGGGCAGCCGCGCGGCGATGAGGAAGCCCAGCATCATCATGGCGACGTCGCTCAGGCTGTTGAGGATGGAATCGCCGGTATAGCCGACCGCGATCGTCGCCTGCCGGTAACGGTCGATGATGATCGGCGAATTTTCGAGGATCTCCCAGCCGCACTCGATCAGCACCGCCGCCACGAGCCGCCACGCCGCCGGCACCCGCCGCGCCACCGTCCACAACAGGGCGAAGAAGATCATGCCGTGGATGATGTGGCTGAAGCTGTACCAGTCCGAGAGCTGCTGGCTGTTGTCCGCCGTATGCACGCCGCCCGCCCACAGCCCGATCCGTCCGCACGCGCAGAAGAACACGCGCCCCATGCCGTGCAGGATCGCCGCCATGCCCGCCAGCAGCAGCAGGATGAGCGGCGCCGCGATCCGCCATGCGCCATGCCCGGCGGCGCTGCCCGTCCGATTCATCCTCAAACGCCCTGCCCCCTTGCCTCGTCATCCCGGTGAAAGCGGGACCTTTGCATAATCGGCAGGCGGGATCGCGCCCCTTTTTCTCCTTCGTCATTCCCGCGAGGGAAAGGCAGCCTTGCCCACCCTGTCCCACACGCCCGCCCCTGTGCCAGCATGCGCCCCATGCCATCGATCCCATCCCGCCTGATTCAAAAAGCCGCCTCTGCGCCCCCGGGGACCAAAGGCGGACTTTTTGGTTTTCTTCAGAAGCTTCGGGAAGAAAAATCACGCGTGCCTCACAGCCGGAAAGGCATGTGAATTGCCACTTTTCAATATCTTATCGGAAAATCGGCCGACTCCGCCCACCCTTTCCGCCCGATTGACGCACGCGATGAGTCGCGGCAGGAGCAGACATGGTCGAGATGTCTCCAATCGCCGCAACCGATCCGCTTGCCCAGCCCGCCTCCTTCAAGCGACGCGGCCTCTTGTTCGTCCTCTCCTCGCCTTCCGGCGCGGGCAAGTCGACCATTTCCCGCAAGCTGCTGGCCGACGATAACGGCCTCACCATGTCCGTCTCGGCGACCACCCGGCCGATGCGTCCCGGCGAGCAGGACGGGGTCGACTATCATTTCGTGGACCTCGAGACCTTCCGGCAGATGGTGTCGGACAATGAGTTCCTCGAATGGGCGCATGTGTTCGATCATCGCTACGGGACGCCGCGCAAGCCGGTGGAAGGCATGCTGGAGGCCGGCCACGACGTGCTGTTCGACATCGACTGGCAGGGCGCCCAGCAGCTCCACCAGATCGCCGGGGGCGACGTGGTGCGCGTGTTCATCCTGCCGCCCTCCATGGTCGAGCTGGAGCGCCGCCTGCGCGGCCGCCAGACCGACAGCGACGAGGTCATCGGCCGCCGCATGGCCCGCGCCCACAGCGAGATCGCCCACTGGGACGGCTATGACTATGTGCTGGTCAACGACGATGCCGACGCCTGTTTCGCCAAGGTCCGCACCATCCTGCGCGCCGAGCGCCTCAAGCGCAGCCGCCAGACCGGTCTCATCGGCTTCATCCGCAAGCTCGACACCAACGAGGTTTAGGCCCGGCCGGCATTCGCCGTCACCGGATTTCAGTCAGCGGCGCCCTCCTCGCGATTGTCCACCGCCGGAGGCGGATCGCCAAGCAGCGGCCGCCCTGCCAGCTGCCCGATGACGCCATCCCGCCACCGAAGCGATCCGCGCCCCCAATGGCCGGACGGGCACCAACGGCCTGCACATCCGTTTCCGATTTCCGATCGTTCGTGCAGTTCTTCCTCGAGGCCCCGTCCATGCCGCAAAGCCCCCTGTTCACGCGCCGCCGCCTTGTGACCGGCGCGGCCCAACTGGCTTCGATCGCCGCGGCAACGGCACTGCTGCCGCCCCATGTCCAGAAGCTCATGGCGCAGCCCCCCCGGCGGACGGGTGACATCAGGGACATCAAGCATGTCGTCATGCTGATGATGGAGAACCGCTCGTTCGACCATTATTTCGGCACCCTGTCGGGCGTGCGCGGATTTGCCGACCCCGCCGCGCTCACGCTGCCCGGCGGCAGGGACGTGTTCCATCAGCCGGACGCGGAAAATCCCAGGGGCTACATGCTGCCCTTCCATCTCGACAGCTTCACGAGCGCGGCGCAGCGCATGCCGTCCACCAGCCATGCCTGGTCGGTGCAGCACCGCGCCTGGAACGGCGGCAGGATGGACCGGTGGCTGTCCGCCCATCGCGCGGCCGATGGCGCCAAAGGCCCCTATACGATGGGCTATTTCAAGCGCGAGGACATTCCCTTCCACTTCGCGCTGGCCGAGGCGTTCACCATCTGCGACGCCTATCATTGCTCGGTGATGGGACCGACCTGGCCCAACCGGCTCTACTATCTGACCGGCACGATCGACCCGGAGGGACGCGCGGGCGGGCCGGTGATCCAGAACAAGATGCCGCCCGAAGGCTATCGCTGGACGACCTATGCCGAGCGGCTGGAGGAGGCCGGGATCAGCTGGCGCGTCTATCAATATGGCGCGGCGGGCAAGCATGCGCACAATATGTTCAAGTTCTTCGCCCAATATTTCGATGCGCCGGCCGGCTCGCCGCTCGCCGTCAAGGGCCTGCCCGAGGCGGAGGAAGGGCTGTTCGAACATGACGCGATCCATGACCGCCTGCCCACCGTCTCATGGATCTTCCCCAGCGTGGCGGCCAATGAGCATCCCGCCCAGTCGATGCCAGCCGCCGGCGCCGCCTTCATCGCCAGCAAGCTCGATGCGCTGGCCGCCAACCCGGACGTATGGGCCAAGACCGTGTTCATCCTCAACTATGACGAGAATGACGGCCTGTTCGATCATGTGCCGCCGCCGGTGCCTCCGGAAGGCACGCCGCAGGACTATGTGGGCGGCCTGCCCATCGGCGGCGGCTTTCGCGTGCCGTGCATCATCGTCTCGCCCTGGACGGCGGGCGGCTGGGTGTGCAGCCAGCCGTTCGACCATAGCTCGATCCTGCAATTCCTCGAGCGCGTCACCGGGGTGCGCGAGCCCAATATCTCCGATTGGCGTCGCAGCACCTTCGGCGATCTGACCGCCGCCTTCCGCTTCGGCCAGCCGGCAGGCGCGCTGCCGCTGCTTCCGGGCACCGGTGGCCCGCTGAACCAGGCACGCTATGCCGCCGCCCACCTCCCCCCGCCGCCGATGCCGGGCGCCGACCAGCAGATGCCGGTTCAGGAACGGGGCACCCGCAAGCGCGTCCACGGTTAAGGGAAAGGCGAGACGTCACCCCCGCACGCGCCGGCGGCCCCGACCAGGGCCGGCAATCTGGGCGCGGAGACGATTGAAGGACGTCCGGCGGCGAGCCGGGGGCCGCACCCTGACGCAGCTTTCCTCAGCCAACTCGTCAGTCGTTGCAAGAAAACAGACATGCAGATGTCATGCCTCTGTCACAGCCCGCGCGCATAAAATGACCGAAAAGTGAATCAGGAAAGACCGAGCACCTCACAGGTCGCTCGTCCTATTCGATCGCGCAATGCAGGCGATTACGGATTCGCTACCGGATTTTATCTTATCTGCTTCAGATAATAAGGGAATCTATTGCGATGGCCGCCCATAAATTTTCCGCCATCAAGGCAATATATCATGAAATACTGAAACGATTCCATACATTACTGGAAATTGGCGGAAAGTATCTGGACATATCCCTCATCAGACAATCCGATATGTTCGACAACTCATGGTACATTAAGACATATCCGCATTTTCCAGTTAAAAAGATGGACGCCGCCGAGCATTATCTGGTCTACGGCGGCGCGATGGGCTTCAATCCATCGCCCAAATTCGATGCCGTCGCTTATCTGGAAGCGAATCCGGATGTCGCGAACAGCGGCGTAAATCCGCTATTCCACTATGAGAATAGCGGAAAATCGGAGGGTCGCCCGGCGATCCCCGTGATCGACACGAGCCCCATCAGGAATTTCATCGCGGACAAATCGCCGAAATTGCCGCTGGTTCTCTATGAGAGTCACGATCTGAATTATCATGGAGCGCAAAACAGCCTGATGGAACTGGCATCGGGCATCAAGGCTGGCAACAGCTTCGAGACATTCATGATGTCCTCCAATGACGGTCCGTTGGCCAACCAATATAAAAGCAACAACATCAAACATTTCATGCATGGCATTTCGCTTATGCGGATCATCGCCAACATGAACAAGAATGTGGATACTCTCAGCTCCATATATTCCTGTCTTTCACCCGATATCATCCATGTGAATACGATCAGGAATTTCTTTGCGGTCCTTGCCGCCGACCGCGCCGGCATTCCGGCAATCTGGAACATAAGGGAGAGCGAGGACCCGGAAAGCTGCTTCGACTTCCTCCCCTCATCCCTGCGCCCCGTCGCCCTCTCCTGCTTCGAGCGCGCCCGGGCGATCGTGTTCGTGTCCAAGGCCACCCAGGCGCTATGGAATGGGCACCTGCCGGGGCGCGCCGAGCAGTTCGTCATTCCGAACGGGCTCGACACCAGGCGTCTGGGCGCCGCCGGCATGGACCGGAAGGCCGCAAGGCGAGCGCTCGGCATCCGCGAAGACCAGTTCCTGGCGCTCAACGTGGGAGCGGCCTGCGAGCGGAAGGGGCAGAAGGATATTCTCGATGCGATGCAGCTGGTGCAGGCACCGTTCGAGACGGAGCGCTTCGCCGTCGCGCTGGTCGGCCTCAATCAGGGGGCCTATGCCGATCAGCTGCGCGAGGATGCCGAGGCACTGCGGCGCTCGGGCATGACGATCCTGACGATAGAGGAAACGCATCGGGAGGAAGAACGCAGGAAGCTGGGCATGCTCTATGCCGCTGCCGACGTTTTCATATTGTCATCGCGCCTGGAAAGCTATCCGCGGGTCGTCCTGGAAGCGATGCATTTTGGGCTACCCGTGATCTCCACGCCTTGCATTGGCGTCAACGAGCAGCTTGTCGATGGTGAGGGCGTCATCTATTATGACGTAGGAGACAGCAAAGGACTTCTTTCCAGAATTCGGTTCCTCGCGAACCATGAGGAAGTATGGCGGACGATGAGCCTCGCCAACCGGACCCGCCTTCCGAAGGTCAGCTCCTATGACCAGATGGTGGATTCATATTCCGACTTATATCGTCACATCCTGCCCAATAAGAATTAAATCTGTCATAAATTTTTATTCAAGCCGTCACAAAACGCTTCCATCTGCCGGAAGATGGCTAGCAACGAATCAAAAACGGACATGAACGGGCGTGTCGTGGATCTCTCCGACACGCGAAAAATGGAGATGGCGAAAGCGATCGCTTCCAATTGGAGCGATATCATCTCCTTCGATATTTTCGATACGCTCGTGATCCGGCGTTTCTTCGACCCCAAGGATCTTTTCGTCCATATGGCGGGGGCGCCCACAGTCTCCGACCTTATGGCCGGGCAGGATTTCGGGACGATGCGTCCGGCGGCGGAGAAGACCGTCGTCAGTCGCCTGCTTGCGGAAGGCAGCAAGCGCGACCCCACGCTCGACGAAATCTACACGCAACTGGCGCAGGACGCCAATCTCCCGGCGCGGGTGGCCGACTGGATCAAGAAGGAAGAAATCGACACCGAACTTGCGTTCGCAAGGCCCCGGACGGCGATCCGGGATCTGTACCGTTACGCGCAGGGCCTGGGCAAAATCGTCGTCATATGCTCGGACACCTATTTGCCGCGCGCAATGATCGAGACGATGCTGAAGCAGTGCGGCTATGACGGATGGCACAGCCTGTTCCTGTCCGGCGAGTGCGGCGAGACCAAGAAGCATGGCTCGCTCTTTCCCATGGCGGCCCGCGCGCTCAAGGCCGCTCCGGGCAGCATTCTGCACATCGGCGACAACCGGCACTCCGACATCAAGATGGCGGAACGGGCGGGATGCCGGGCGATGTTCGTCACGGACGTGCGCCAGATGCTGCTCAAGGAAACCAATGCCGCGCTGAAGGGCCTGGTCGGCCCGTTCGATACCGCCCGCGACATGCCGGACATGGCGACGAAGCTGACCCTAGGCCTGCAGGTGGATCATCTCTTCAGCGGCCGCCTTTCCAGCGCCCCGGATCTCGGCGCTTCCGAGGCGTTCGGGCGCATCGTGCTGGGGCCTTTCATCCTGTCGCTGGCGCTATGGGTGCGCCGGCTCGGCAGGCAGAAGGGCATAGAGCATGTCGCCTGGCTGGCGCGCGACGGCTGGCTTCCACTGGAGGCCACGAAGATTATCGACAGCGTGGCCGGCAAGGCGTTCGACTCCACCTATCTGCCCATTTCGCGGCAGGCGCTGTTTCCCTGGTTTCTCGATAGTCACAGTGGGATCGAGACGATCCTGGGCATTCGCTACAAGTCCGACTACACGGTGCGCGACTTTCTGACCGAACGGTTCGGCCCGGCGGGCATCGATCTGTTCACGGACGCCATGGGCGCGGATGGACCGGCGCTTCTGGACGGCTTCATGATCGATTGCCACGACCATGTCTGCGCGGTCCTGCGCGACGGACGCGACAGGCTGAGGACGGCCATGTCGCAGGCCAGCGCGAACCTCGTGAACGCCTACCGCAAGGCGCTGCCGGCCGATCGCCGCACGGCCATCTTCGACGTCGGCCGGAAAGGAACCTTCCAGTCCGTGCTGTCGCGCATCACCGGCGCGCCGCTGAGCGGCTTCTACGTGGTCAACGACTATGAGATCCACCGCAACGCACCCGGCCGCTCGTTCGATTCCTTCCTTGGCATCATCGATCACCGGATCAGGCAGAAGAATCCCGACACGATCATCTACGAAGCCCTGCTCTCGGAACAGGCCGGCAGCTTCCTGGGCTTTGACGCGGATGGGCAACCCATCAGGCGGGCGCATGTCCTGCCCAATGAGGACAGGGCGCTCTTTGAAGCGCTGCACCGCGGCGCCCTCGCTTTCGTGCGCGAAGCGGCGAGCATGTTCGGAGGCCGGGTGACGGAGATGGAGCAGGAGCCCTTCTACGCCGCCTATGGACTGGAGAACTGGGCACAGAACGAGCAGGCGCTTTCGATCCTGTCGCGGACGCCGCACGACGACCCCGTGTCCAATTCGACGCAGCTCAGTGTCGCGGGCCATCTGCTGGGCCACACCGCGGCCCGCGTGGACCCCTGGCTGCGGCTGCCGCCCCGAACGGGGCGCAAGCGCGTCATGATCTACAGCCCGGCGATGACCCGCCTGCGCGGCGGCGCGGAGCGGGTGGCCGCCCGCGTCGCCAATTTCCTGGCAGGCAAGGGCTATGAGGTCCTCATCTTTTCATCGGGCCGCCGGTCCGACCCGGCGAAGCCGGTCTATGATCTGGCGCCCGGCATCCTGGTGCGGAATGTGAATGTCCGTGACACCGAGGATATGAACAATCTGGTCGCGGCCTATCAACCCGATGCGGGGATCGTCCTGGCATCCGGCTCCGCCGTGATAAAGGTCGGCCTCGCCTTCCTGGAGAACCGCGTGCCCTATCTCCTGTCGGAGCGGGCGAGTCCGGCGCACAGCCGCAAATCCTATTGGCAAGGTTTCGACGCGCGGGACTATCATGTCGCACATGAGGCGGCGAACATGATCGCCTTGCAATTCGATGCCTATCGGGAGGATTTCCCGGACCATATGCGCGACCGCATCACGGTCCTGCCCAACCCGATCGAGCTACCTGCGCCCTCCGGCCATCAGCGCGAGAAGACCATATTGTGCGCGGCGCGCATCTGGTTCGAGCAGAAGCGGCAAGACCTGCTCCTCGAGGCCTTCGCGATGGCGGGCGCGGCAGAGCGCGGCTGGCGCCTGAAGTTCTTCGGCAATGCCTATGGCGACGACGAGAAGAAGCTGGCCGCCCGGGCCGTGGCGCTCGGCGTGTCGGAAAGCGTCGAGATCCACGATTCGACGAACAGCATCCAGGAACAATATGAGCGCGCCTCGATCTTCGTGCTGCCTTCGGCCTATGAGGGTTTCCCCAACGCGCTGGCCGAGGCCATGGCCAGCGGTCTGCCGTCCATCGGATATGCCTCGTGCCCCGGCGTGAAGGATCTCATCCTGAATGAGGGCAACGGCCTGCTGGTGGAGGATGCCGACCTTCTGAAAGCCGCGGAGGAAGGCAACCCGCGCACCGCGCCCTTCGTGCAGGAGGAGCTGGCGCGGAGGCTGGGCGACGCGCTGGTGCGGATGATGGACGACGACGCCTTCAGAGACACCACCGGTCGCGCGGCGGCGGCATTGATCCGCCAATATGACCAAGATGAGGTTCTGGCGCGCTGGGAAGCGCAGGTGGCTTCGCTCTGCGCCATGGATGGCGGCCTGTTCCACAGTCATCGCCTCTATGCCGTGAGGGCATTGGTCACCCGCAAGGCGGGCGGTACGTCCGATCCGGGAAAGGCCGCGACCAGCCCGGCCGTCTCCACCTTTCAGGAAGAATATGATCGCGCCCTCGCCCATGTCCGCGAAGGGATCGCGCCGAAGGGCATGCTGGGCAAATTCCGGGCCGCGTTCGTCAATCCCGGCAAGGGGCTGTCGGACAAGGCGCTGCTCGAAACCGGGCTGAAGCGGGGCAGCAAGGTGAGGCTGCCGGTGCCGCCCGATTTCAACGAGAACGCCTATCTCGCCCGCTATCCCGACGTGGCCGCGGCCGTGGCGGCCGGAGGCATGCAGAGCGGTTATCTCCACTATCTGCTCTACGGCCATCACGAAAAGCGCGAGCGGGGATGACAGATGAAAATCGTTGCGATCAGCGGCGAGACCGACGCTCTCATGGCACGCATATAGCCGGCGACATTGCCGGCGCCCCGGCAATCTCCACATGCCGGCACCGTTCATTGCGCTATGCGCGCTCACCATAAGGCGCGCATGCCGAGGACACCCCGTTGCCCACACAGCCTCGCGACCAGGAAGACGCGTGGGTGAATCGCAGGAGCGCCTCTCTAAAATGGGTCCCTGAATTCGCCGCATCACCACGGCTGTGACGGGAAAGGAAAGGAAAGCCGGCACGCGCCGCGCAGCCATTTTCATCCGGTGAAACCTATCCTGTTAGGCGGCCGGTGTTTCTTACTAGACACAGGGCCTCATGATAGAAGCCGCCCGCCCGGCGAAACAGTCACAGGAGACCGCAAGGTCCAACCCGGGTTGAGGAGGAGAGCAGCATGCGCGTGGTTCACGCAGTTTCATCTTGCACATTCGCTTTGGCCATTGCCCTGGCCGCGCCTGCCTGGGCGCAGGAGAGCGCCGAAGCACAGGATCAACAGGCCGCGCAGGACGCCGGCGACATCGTGGTGACCGCCCAGTTCCGCTCGCAGCGGTTGCAGGACACGCCGCTGGCAATCACGGCGATCAACAGCGAGTTGCTGGAGCAGCGCAGCCAGACCAGCGTCGCCGATGTGGCCGCGCAGGCACCCAATGTGACGCTGGCGCCACAAGGGCAGCAGAATGGCTCCGGCCTCATCGCCTTCATCCGCGGCGTGGGCCAGACCGACTTCAACTTCGCCCTGGAGCCGGGCGTCGGCATCTATGTGGACGATGTCTATATTCCCACGCTGACCGGCTCGCTGCTCGACCTCATGGATCTCGACCGGGTCGAGGTGCTGCGCGGCCCGCAGGGCACGCTCTCGGGACGGAACGCGCTGGGCGGCGCCATCAAGCTCTTCTCGCAGAAGCCGGAAGGCTCGGACTCCGGCTCGCTGCAGGTCACTTATGGCTCGCTGCACCGGATCGACGTGCGCGGCATCGCCGACTTCGGCCTGACCGACAATCTGTTCGTGCGCGTGGCCGGCGTGACCAAGAACCGCGACGGCTATGTGAAGCGGCTCGACTATGCGATGACCCATGAGGGATCGGTGGTGCCGGGCAACGCCACGGGCACCGATCCGGTGCTGGGCACGCTGGGCGGCCAGTCCTATGCCGCCGGCCGCATCGCGCTGCGCTGGGTGCCATCCGACAGCATCGAGATCAACGTGGCGGGCGACTATACGCGCGACCGCTCGGAAGCCGGCGCATCGGTGCTGCTCTATTACAACAACCCCTCGGTCAATGCGGACGGCATGGCCTGGCTGCCCGGCACGGACGGCAGCACCATCGCGGGCAACTGCGCCTTCGTGCCCAGCGGCGTGAACAGCTGCGACACGCTGACCGGCTATGACCGCCGCTATGTGAGCTACGCCACCTTCGTCGACCGCACGCCGCCGACCAGCCAGTCGCCCTACAAGCCGGTGGTGTTCGAGCCGCACCAGTGGCTCGACAATTACGGCGTCTATGGAACCATCGACTGGAAGATCAACGACGACTTCCAGGTGAAGTCGGTCACCGCCTGGCGGCACTATATCTCCGACTGGTCGCAGGATGTGGACAATTCGCCCATCGCCAACCAGCAGCTCAACCAGCATCTGGTGAACGACCAGTGGAGCCAGGAGCTGCGGCTCAACGGCCGGCTGTTCGACGGCGCGCTGGATTTCACCGTCGGCGGCTTCTACTTCAAGCGCACCGGCTATCTCCAGGCGCGCGTCGTGCTGAACTATGCCGGCATCGACTTCCTGCACGGCCCCGACCAGACGCCCGCCTCCAACAAGGCGCTGTTCGCCACCGCCACCTGGCATGTGAGCGACGTGTTCAACATCACCGGCGGCGTGCGCGAGAGCTGGGACAGCAAGGACTATACCTTCATGCGCCGCAATCCGGACATGACGGTCCCCGGCGTGTGCGAGGTGTTCACGGGCACGGCGCCGCCGGGCGTGGTGGCACCCACGCAGATCGGCAATTCGCCCAACTGCCTGCTCAACGGCCTCAACAATGTCTCGGCGCATTTCGAATCCACCCGGTTCGATTACCGGATCAGCGCCGACTATCGCTTCTCGGATGCGGTGATGGCCTATGCCACGCTCTCGACCGGCTATCGGGCGGGCGGCGTCAATCCGCGGCCCTTCTTCGGCCCGACCAGCCCGTTCAACCAGGTCAAGTCCTTCAAGCCCGAGACGCTCACCGCCTATGAGGTGGGCTTCAAGACCGATCTGTTCGACCGCCGCATGCGGTTCAACCTCTCGGCCTTCTACAATGATTACAAGGACGTGATCCTGACGCTCTCGGCCTGCCCGATCTCGCCCTGCCTCCAGCCCAACAATGTGGGCGCGGCGCATGTGAAGGGCATCGAGTTCGAGACCTTCATCCGGCCGGTGGACAATCTGACCATCGACGGGTCGCTGAGCTATCTCGACTTCGAATATACGCGGATCGACGACGCCAACACCGGCGTGTCGCTGGACATGGTGACGCCCTTCACCCCCAAGTGGAAGTGGAGCGGCGGCATCCAGTATGATTTCCAGAATGTGCTGGGCGGCCAGCTTTCGGCCCGCTTCGACGGCGCCTATCAGAGCCACATCTACACCGAGGCGATCAACTATGACAGCGTCGCGGTGCCGGCCAATTCCGGCCCGCTGGCGACCTATTATGCCAGCAACCGGATCGACGGCTATTTCCTGGGCAATGCGCGCCTGACCTGGAAGTCACCGGAGCGCGACTGGTCGGTCGGCCTGGAGGTGCAGAACCTGTTCGACAAATATTATTTCACCTCGCTCTACGAGCAATATGCGAGCCCCAGGACCGTCTCGGGCGCGCCCGGCCTGCCGCGCACCTGGGCGCTCACGGTCAAGCGCAACTTCTGACGCGCGGTGGAACGGTTCCGCGAAACAATCGAGGGGTCGGCACGCGCCGGCCCCTCTTTTTCATGCCGCGGAAACCATGCTAGGAAAGGCTTGAACGGAGAGCCCAAGCCTGCTCTCTATCATGATAGATAATCAGCGATTCCCGGACGCCTGCCAGCGCCGTGTCGCGCCATTCGCGGGAGAGCGGCATGCTCATCAGACGGCTCGATCATGTGAACATCCGCACGCGGGACCTGCCGCCGGTGGTGGCCTTCTATCGCGACATCCTGCTGCTGGAGGAGCGCGACCCGCCCTCCAATCTCGACAAGACGATGGTGCGCTGGATGTACGATCACAAGGATGACCCGATCGTCCATATCAGCACGCCCGGCGCGCTTTCCGAGCATGGGCAATATGACAAGATCACCGGCACGACCGGCGGCCTCGACCATGTCGCCTTCCAGTGCACCGGCCTCGCCCCGCTGGTCGAGCGGCTGAAGGCGCATGGCGTGCCGTGGCGCGAGAACCGGGTGGAGGTCATCAAGATGACGCAGGTGTTCCTGCACGACCCCACCGGCGTCCAGATCGAGCTCAACGTGTTCGACGAGGACCCCGGGAACTGAGCGGGCGGCTCCGCGCCGATCACGACAAGACGCCGGGACCCCGGAAAAACACGGGGCCGGCAAGACCACAGGAGAGCGATGGCATGAACAAGCCCGAGACGAAGATGGAAGCGCCGCCCTCGCAGGTGCGCAAGATCGTCAAGGTGCCCGAGCTGTTCCCCGACCTGATCGCGAAGCACGCGCATGCCGGCCGCTTCGTCGACATCGCGGAGAAGGACAGCCCCTGGGTGCCCTTCGGCGAGAATGCGGCGATCAAGCATCTGCTGTTCGACACGCGGCACAACATCTATTCCAACATCCTGTGGATGAAAGGCCCGAGCGTCGTCGGCACGCACAAGCATCGCGGCTATGTGGTGATGATGTGCCTGGAGGGCAGCGTCCATTATCTGGAATATGACTGGCTCGCGACGCCCGGCTGCTTCATCTACGAGACGCCGGGCGAGGCCCATACGCTGGTCACCGACCATCCCGACGGCGTCAAGCTGTTCGGCTGGATGCAGGGGCCTAATGAATTCTACGACGAGAATGGCTCACTGGTCATGACCGCCGACGTCTGGTGGTTCATGGACCATTATGAGAGCTACTGCCGGGCCAACGGCATCCCCATCAATCCCGAACTCTATCTCTAGGAAATGGACCAGCATGGCCAGTGAACCGCTGCGCGCGCCGCCATCGGGCGCATACAAGATCGTCGATGTGCCGGAGGTGCATCGCGATGTCGTGGACCGTTATGTCCGCCCCGGCAGCTATGTCGGCAGTTCGGAAACCGAGAGCCCCTGGGTGCCGTTCGGCGACAATGCCGCCATCCGCCACCTCGCCTTCGACGTGCGGCAGAATGTCTATGCCAACATCCTGTGGATCAAGTCGCCCGGCGTGATCGGCACGCACAAGCATCGCGGCATGGTCTGGGCGATCGGGCTGGAAGGCACGTTCCGCTATCTCGAATATGACTGGCTGTGCCGCCCCGGCGAGTTCATCACCGAGTTCCCCGGCCACGCCCACACGCTGGTGACCGACGAGCCCGATGGCATGAAGGCCTTCTTCTGGATGCAGGGCGCCAACGAATTCTACGACGACCAGGGCAATTTCGTCGAAACCCTCGACGTCTGGTGGTTCATCAACCACTATGAGACCTATTGCCGCCAGCACGGCCTGCCCATCAACAAGGAGCTTTACCTATGAACGGCGTGGTCTCGGCCAAAGGCCCCAGGGCGCTGGAGCAGTTCGACATATCCGGGCGCAGCGCGATCGTCACCGGGGCGGCCTCCGGCATCGGCCTCTCCTATGCCGAAACCATGGCCGAAGCGGGCGCCCGCGTGACGCTGACCGACGTGGACGGCGCAGCCGCCGAGCGGGAAGCGGCGCGGCTGCGCGACGAGGGCTTCGAGGCGCGCGCGGCGCAGCTCGACGTCTCGGACCGGGCGCGCACCGTGGCGGTGTTCGACGAGCATGCGGCCGCCTATGGCGGGCTGGACATCGCCTTCGCCAATGCCGGCATCGGCACCGGGCCGGGCTTCTGGGATCCCAATGGCCACCGCGCCCCGGAGGGCCAGGTCGACACCTATGACCCCGCCCTGTGGGACCGGATCATCGCCATCAACCTGACCGGCGCCTACAACACGATGCGCGAGGCGGCGCGGCTGATGAAGAAGGGCGGCAAGGGAGGATCGATCATCGCGACCTCCTCCAACGCGGCGGTGATCTGCGAGGCGATCGTGCCCCTGCCCTACATGCCGGCCAAGGCGGGCGTCTCCCACATGGTGAAGCATCTCGCCTTCGAGCTGGCGGAATACAAGATCCGCGTGAACGCCATCCTGCCCGGCCCGTTCGTGACCAACATCGCGGACGGATCGCTCAAGGACCCGGTGGTGCGCGAGGCCTGGGACAAGTCGACGCCGATGGGCCGCATCGCCGAGACCTACCAGATGAAGCCGCTCGCCCTCTATCTGGCCTCGGACGCCTCCAGCTATGTGACCGGCAGCCAGATCATGATCGACGGCGGCATGTCGCTCGGCAAGGTCGGATAGGAGACAGGACCCATGAGCACCAACGCCCAGGCGGCGATCTGCTACGGCGCGGACACGCCCTTCGCCATCGAGGATGTGACGCTCGACGCGCCGCGCGCGGACGAGGTGCTGGTCCGCATCCTCGCCTGCGGCGTCTGCCATACCGACATGGCGGTGCGCGACGGACAGCTGCCCACGCCGCTCCCCGCCATATTGGGCCATGAGGGCGCCGGCATCGTCGAGAAGGTGGGCGCGGGCATCACCCATGTGAAGCCGGGCGACCGCGTCATCATGAGCTTCAACAGCTGCGGCCATTGCCCGAGTTGCGACGTCGACAAGCCGACCTACTGCTATAATTTCGTGCCGGAGAACTGGACCGGCACGCGGCCGGACGGCAGCTTCACCGCCCATCGCGGCGAAGCGGGAGTGAACGCCAATTTCTTCGGCCAGTCGTCCTTCGCCACCCATGCGATCGGCCATGCCCGCAATGTGGTGAAGGTGCCGGAAAGCGCTGCCCATCTGCCGCTGGCGACGCTGGCGCCGCTCGGCTGCGGCCTGATGACCGGCGCGGGCGCGGTGCTGCGCAGCATGAAGGTGCGCGCGGGCATGCCGATCGCCATCTTCGGCGCGGGCGCGGTGGGCCTGGGCGCGCTGATGGCCGCGAAGATCGCCGGCGCGGACCCGATCATCGCGGTGGACGTGCATGACAGCCGACTGGCGCTGGCCCGCGAGCTGGGCGCCACGCACATCATCAACGGGAAGACCGGCAATGCGGTGGAGGAAATCCGCGCGCTCTGCCCGCAGGGGCTGGGCTATGCCTTCGACACCACCGGCATCGCCGCGATCATCGAGCAGGCGGCCGGGCTGCTGGCGCCGCTCGGCATCGTCGGCATCCTCGGCGCCTCCTCGCCCACGGACGAGATCAGCTTCAACGAGGCGGCGTTCATGGGCGGCGGCAAGCGGCTGATGGGCATTCTCGGCGGGGATTCCGATCTGTTCGACTTCCTGCCCGAGCTGATGGAGCATCATTTGGCCGGCCGCTTCCCGCATGACCGGCTGATCCGCACCTTCCCCTTCGCGCAGATCAACGAGGCCTTCGCGGCCAGCGAACGCGGCGAGGTCATCAAGTCGGTGCTCGTGATGGAATGACGGGCCGCGCCCCTGCGCGGACTGTCCGGCCTCCCCTTCCCTTCCCCTGACCGGAGTTTGACACCATGCGCGCCGCCATCATGCAGGGCCTGCACCAGCCCCTCGCCGTCGACACCCTGCCCGACCCCACGCCGGGCGACGACGAGCTGGTCGTCAAGGTCGGCCGCTGCGGCATCTGCGGATCGGACCTGCACATGACCGAGGACCCCTCCTTCGGGCGCGGGGCCGGCACGGTGCTGGGCCATGAATTCGCGGGCGAGATCGTCGCCATGGGAAAAGGCGTGGAGGGCTTCGCGACGGGCGATCTGGTCTCGGTGAGCCCGCTGCAGAGCTGCGGCCAGTGCGAGGCCTGCCGCGCCGGCGACGTGGCCTGGTGCGCGCAGTTCGGCCTGCAGATGGGCGGCTATGCCGAATATGCGCTCACCCGGCCCAACCAGTGCGTGAAGCTGCCCGCCGCGCTCAGCCTGGCGGACGGCGCGATCGTCGAGCCGCTGGCCGTGGCGCTGCACGGCGTATCCCTCTCGGGCATCCGGCCGGGCGACAAGGTGCTGGTGCTGGGCGCCGGCCCGATCGGCCTGGCGGTCGCCTTCTGGGCGCGCCGGGCCGGCGCGGCGCGGGTGATCGTGCAGGACATCGCCGACTGGCAGCGCGCGCGGGCGATGGAGATGGGCGCCAGCGCGTTCATCGTCGATCCCGACGATCCCGTCGCCGCCTCGACACGGGCGCTGGGCGGACTTGCCGACATCGTGTTCGAATGCGTCGGCGTGCCGGGTCTTATCGCCCAGGCGGTGAAGCAGGTCCGCGCGCGCGGCACCATCCTGCTGCTCGGCCTGTGCAGCCAGCCGGACACATTCAACAGCTTCGCCATGCTGAGCAAGGAAGTGCGGCTCGTCACCTCCGCCTTCTTCACCCAGGGCGAATATGAGGCGGCGCTGGACGTGCTCGACCGCGGCGCGGCCGAGCCGCGCGCGCTGGTGACCGAGACGATCAGCCTCGATCGCACGCCGGACGTGTTCGAGAGCCTCAAGCGGCGCACCCATCAGTGCAAGGTGCTGATCGCCCCCATGACCTGATCCGAAACGCCCCCTTCGAATAATCAAGTAACAATCAATTGAACAAAAATGATGCGAACTACAGTGACGTGTCATGAAGTCGTATCAAATTGGGTCATGAATTGGATTCAAACTATTTTGCGGACTGAGACATCGGTCTGCTCACCATGGGCGGCGACACTCCTGTGGTTCAACGCCGGGACAGCTCGGAAATGCGATAAGCTGCTCGATTGAAAGGGCGAAGCGATTCGCCCGGTGCCGCCTCACCCCTTCCGGAACCACCGAAAGCGGTCCCGACATGGGCCTCGGCACGTAGCCCTGACAAGCACGGCAGACCATGCGCCATCCAAGAAATAGCGGAATTCCATGGAATTCGGCACGCCGCATCTCGGCTCATCATAAGTGCGACAACAATTGTTAATCGAGTTTACGATTCCTTAACTATGCGATATTGGATGACTTTGTCGGGTCCTTCCGACACACATAATCAGGAGTCGTCCATGTCCAAGGAACAGGTTGTCGTCGAAGAACTCAACGAGCGCGAGATCGACGTCGTTGCCGGCGGTGGTCCGAACAACGAGTCGAACGGCGGCGTTCGCGGCTAATCACTCTCGCTGGCTGGGCGTTCATCCACGGATCATCGCCCAGCCGGCTTCTCCGGTCCGGCCTGCCTTTGCGGCCCAATCCGTTCTTCCGGCCGGGTCCGCTTTTCCGGCCTGCCTGGCCCTTCTGGCGTTGTGATTGCATCCGTCGCCTTCGGCGCAAGCCACCTTTTCAGAATAGCGCTGGTTTTTGACCCGTCCCGCACCCTAAGAAGCGGCGCGAGACGAGATATATGAAGCTGTTCCGCCAACAGGCCATCGACCATCAGCATCGCCTCCATGGCGAGGTCTTCCTTGTCTCGCCGCTACCCTGGCGGATGATCGCGGCCTTGCTGCTGGCCCTCGCTCTCGTCGCCACGGCGACTCTCGCATTCGGAACCTCCAGCCGATCCGTGGGCGGCAGCGGCCTGTTGCACACCGAGGACGGGCAATGGCTGGTGACCCTCATCGTGCCCGCCCGCGCCCGGGCGCGGCTCCGCCCGGGACAGCCGGCGCATCTCGCCCTGATCGCCGATCCCACACCGGGCGCGGACGACCTGTCCGGCGCCGTGCGCCATGTCGATGCGGCTGGCGGCGACCAGTCCGCGGTGACGGTGCTGCTTGACCCGCTGACCCCGGCCCAGCGAAGCCGAGGCCTCACGCTCCAGCCGGGGTGTCCGGTCAGCGTGCGCATCCTGGCCGGCCGCGAGACGCTCTTCGAGGCCCTGACCCGCTCCGATGGGGACGGGGAGCCATGAAGCTCTTCCCCGCCAATTTCGGCGGCCGCCGGCGCATCCGGCCGATCCGCCAGACCGAGGCGGCCGAATGCGGCCTCGCCTCGCTGGTCATGGTCGCCAACTGGCACGGCCATGATGTCGACCTCAATTCGCTGCGGCAGCGCTTCGGCGTCAGCGCCCGCGGCATCAGCTTGCGCCAGCTCATGCAGACGGCCGACGCCATGCAATTGCTCGCCCGGCCGCTCAAGATGGACTTGCCCGGCCTCGCGCTGCTGCACCTGCCCGCCGTCCTGCACTGGGACATGAACCATTTCGTCGTGGTCGAGCAGGTGGCGGGCAACCGCGCCTATATCGTCGACCCGGCCGGCACCGCGCGCTGGTATGAGTTCGACGAGCTGGGCAAGCATTTCAGCGGCGTGGCGCTGGAGCTGCGCCCCAGCCACGATTTCCAGCCTGTGCGCACGCGCCATTCGCTGCGCTTCCGCGATCTGTGGAGCGGCCTCGACGGCGCCCCGCGCGCGCTCGCGCAGACGATCATCCTCAGCATCGTCATGCAGGTCTTCGTGCTGGCGACGCCCTATTATCTGCGCATCGCCGTCGATACCGCCGTGCCCGCGCTCGACCGGCGCCTGCTGGTCACCCTCGCCCTCGCCTTCGGAGCGCTGGCGCTGATCGGCGCCTGCGCGGCGCTGCTGCGCAAGTTCGTGCTGCTCTCGGCAGGCGCCGCCCTCTCCTTCGGCATGACGTCCAATCTCGCGCGGCGCCTGTTCCGCTTGCCAATCGCCTGGTTCGAGAAGCGCAAGGTCGGCGACGTGCTGACCAAGTTCCAGTCGGTGCTGCCCATCCAGCGCTTCCTCATCGAGAGCGCGCCGCTGGCGCTGATCGACGGCCTGCTCTCGCTGCTCACCCTGGCGATGATGCTGATGACGGCGCCGCTGCTGGCGCTGGTCACCGCGCTCGGCCTCGCCGCCTATTGCGGCATCCGCCTCGGTCTGCTGCATGCCGAGAAGCAGCGCGAGGCCGAATATGTGAAGGCGCTGGCCAAGGAGCAGGGCGCGCTCATCGAGACGCTGCGCGGCATGGTGACGCTGCGCCTCGCCGGCCGCGAGACGATGCGCCACGCCTATTGGCAGAACCGCCTGACCGAGGCGCTCGGCGCGCGCTATCTGCACGAGCGGGTCAAGGCCTGGCACGAGACGGCGCGCATGCTGATCCCCGCGGTGGAGCTGGTCATCATCGTCTTCCTGGCGATGAACGGCGTGCTGGCCGGCACGCTCTCGCTGGGCGCGCTGTTCGCCTATCTGGCCTATCGCCAGCAATTCGTGCTGGCCGGCCAGTCGCTGCTCGACGAGGGCGTGAAGCTGCGCCTGCTCGAGCTGCATCTCGACCAGCTCGCCGACATCGCCCAGACGGAGGAGGATCGCGGCTTCGCCGAGCCCTTCACCCAGCCCCGGTTCGAGGGGCGGATCGCGCTGCAGGATGTGCATTTCTCCTATGGACGGCACGATCCGCTGGTGCTGGCGGGCGTGAGCCTCGCCATCGAGCCGGGCGATTTCGTGGCGATCACCGGCCCTTCGGGGGGCGGCAAGAGCACGCTTGCCAAGATCATCCTAGGCCTGATCGATCCGGTCGAGGGGCAGGTGCTCATCGATGGGCGTCCGCTCGCCCAATATGGCCGGCGCGCCTTCCGCCAGCATGTCGCGGCCGTGCTGCAGGACGATGTGCTCTATGCCGGCACCATCGCGGACAATGTCGCCTCCTTCGACGAGGTGGACATGGAGCGGCTGATGCAGTGCCTGCGCGATGCGGCCATCCTGGAGGATATCGAGGCCATGCCGATGCGCCACCAGACGCTGGTGGGCGACATGGGCTCCACGCTCTCGGGCGGCCAGCGCCAGCGCATCCTGCTCGCCCGCGCTCTCTATCGCCAGCCGCAGATGCTGCTGATGGACGAAGGCACGGCGCATCTCGACCTCGATCACGAGGCGCAGGTCAACCGCGCGGTGAGCGCGCTGGGCATGACGCGGATCGTGATCGCGCACAGGCCCGAGACCATCGCGGCGGCGCATCGGGTCGTCCATCTGGAGCATGGCAAGCTGCGGGATATCTGACGACCGGCCCCTGCCCTTCCCGCCCCATCTGTCCCATCCGTGCCGACATTGACGCCTGCCTGCACCAGATCGGGATTCGCGATGCAGGAAACGCGCATAAGGCACGGAAGGGGAAGAAGTTGTTAACCCTTTTCTGTCATCGCTCATCATCGGCGGATCGTGCCGCCCTGGATTAGAGTAGACATGTTCCGACTGCGCCTCCTTGCGGGCCTGACGAAATTGGCTCGCCCACTGGTTCTCGCCGCGACATGCCTCATCGGCATGATCGTCGCGCTGACGGGTGTCGGCACCGACATCGACAACGGCCTGCGCACCGAGCGCTACGAGCATTTCCGCAAGGCGCCGAGCGGCGAGCTGGTGCTGGTGACGATCGACACGTCGAGCATCAAGGCACTGGGCGCATGGCCCTGGCCGCGCACGCGCCATGGCGATCTGATAAAGGCGCTGGATGAGGCCGGCGCGAGCAAGATCGTCTTCGACGTCATTTTCGACCAGCCGGCCGCCAATCCGGGAGAGGACCGCGCGCTCGCCACCGCCATGCGCAACGCGAAGGCGCAGATCTATCTCGCGACGCTGCTCGAGAATCTGAGCAACGGTTCCGAGACGCATCAATCCCTGCCGACATCGGCGCTGCTGCCCTATGCCGCCCCGGTCAGCATCTGGTTCCAGAGCGACAGGGACCAGATCCATCGCCGCGTCCCCCTCAACGTGCCGATGATCGGCGGCGACCTGCCCGCCATCACGCAGGTGCTTGCCGGCACCAATTTCAAGGATGACGGCACGGTCCTGATCGACTGGTCCTTCTCGCCGGACGACATGCCGAAAGTCTCCTATTCGGACGTGCTGGCCGGCCGTTTCCCCAAGGATTTCTTCAAGGGCAAGACCGTGGTGATCGGCGCCGACGCGTTCGGCATGGGCGATCAATATAGCGTGCCCTATTATGAGAAGATCTCGGGCCTCTACATCTTCGCCGCCGCATCCGAGACGCTCCGCGCCGGCCGCCCCGTGCCGCTGGGCGACTGGCCGGCGCTGGCGGGCGTGCTGCTGCTCGTCGGCGGCGCCGTGCTGGTGCGGCCGCGCATCCGCTATACGCTGCTGGTGCTGGGCTTCGCCGCCCTGCCACTCTCGCAATTGCTGGTCGAGCATCATCTGCAGCTGCGCTTCATGGTCGGCGGCGCCATGCTGGCGCTCGGCGCCGCGCTGCTCACCCAGCTGCTGCTGACCATCGCCAAGGCCCTGCTCGACCGCATCACCAAGTCGGCCGAGGCGGGCCTGCCCAATCTCGCCGCCATGGAGCTGCATGAGCGCGATGACGGCGTGACCGTCGTCGTCTGCCTGCGCAACTATGTCGAGACCACGGCCCTGCTTGGCTTCACCGCCCAGGGCGCGCTGCTCAACAAGATCCGCGACCGCCTGATCCTCGCCGCGGGGCACGACCGCATCTACCAGATCGACAATCACAGCTTCGCCTGGCGCAGCCGGGAGGACGTGCCCGAGGTGGTGGCCAGCCTGGAAGGACTGGAGGCGCTGTTCGCGCCCGGCATCCAGGTCGACCAGCTCACCGTGGACATCACGCTCAACGCCGGCTTCTGCGACACAGCCGGCCTGACCATCGAGGCGGCGCTGCCCAAGGCGGTGATGGCCGCCACCAACGCGATCAATCGCGGCATTCTCTGGGAGCGCTACGAGACGGACGAGGAAGAGGTCTTCTGGAAGCTCTCGATCCTCAACGAGTTCGATCAGGCGCTCAAGTCCGGCAATGTGTGGGTCGCCTACCAGCCCAAATACGACCTGCTCAGCCAGCGTGTGGCGGGCGCCGAGGCGCTCATCCGCTGGACGCATCCCGAACGCGGCTTCATCCGGCCGGACCGCTTCGTCCGCGCGATCGAGGAGGCCGGCCGCATCGAGAAGCTGACCCTCTATGTGCTGGAGCGCGCCATCGCCGATTTCGCGCCACTCGACATGGGGATCGCGGTCAACCTCTCCATGCGGATGCTGGGCAAGAACCGCCTGCTTGCGCCGATCCAGCAGCTGCTCGACGCCTATCACATGCCCGCCGACCGGCTGACGCTGGAGATCACCGAATCCGCCTCGATGGCGGACGATCTGGGCATGGCAGAGCTGGAAAGCCTGCGCGCGCTTGGCATCAACATCTCGATCGACGACTATGGCACCGGCCAGTCCACCCTCTCCTATCTCAAGCGCCTGCCGGCCACCGAGCTGAAGGTGGACCAGAGCTTCGTGCGACAGGTGCTGGTCAGCCGCAGCGACGCGGTGCTCATCAACAGCACCATCAAGCTGGCGCACGAGCTGGACATGCGGGTGGTCGCGGAAGGGGTGGAGGACGAGCAGGTCATGCAGGCCCTCGCCCGCATGGAATGCGACATCATCCAGGGCTATCATATCGGGCGACCGGCGGCCTTCGACGAGTTCGTCTCCCGCTATGTGCGGGCATCCGCGCTGGACGCCGCCTGAACGCCGGGTCTGGGCGCTGCGCTCAATCGCCGTCCGGCACTGCGGGCGGCATGAGAATGGCTTCCAGCGCGCCGTAACTATAGGGCTTCTTCAGGATCCGCGTGCCACGCAGCGGCTCGGGCAGGCCGAGTTCATCGCCGAAGCCGGTGACCAGGACGATCGGCACGCCATCCGCGACCAGACGCAGCGCGATCGGCAGGCAATCCTCGTCGCCCAGCTTGAAATCAAGCAGCGCCAGATCGAAGCGCCGCGCGTCGATCAGGGCCAGCGCCTGCGCGACGGAAGCCGCCACGCCGACATCGCCCACACCCATGTCGCGCAGCAGTTCCTCGGTGTTCATGGCGATGATCGGGCTGTCCTCGACAAGGAGGACGAGGCCGGGACAGGATGGGGTCTGTGCTGCCGTCATCGGGGTGATGTGCCACGCTCCCCCCGCGGCGTCCACCGTCATATCCTTGAAAGGCGGGGATTCAGGAGTTGGCCACCTTGTCCAGATCCTGGAGGATCTGCCGGTGGGAGATGGACTGGGTGCCGCCCTTGAAGGCGCCGCCCGGCTCGGCCTCCATCATCTCCTCCAGCGCCCGTCGCGCGCGCGCGACGCGGCTCTTCATCGTGCCCACCGCGCATTGCGCGATGGCGGCCGCTTCCTCATAGCTGAACCCGCCCGCACCGACGAGCAGCAACGCCTCGCGCCGCTCGGGCGAGAGCTGCATCATGGCTGAGCGCAGGTCGCCCAGATGCAATCCATCCTCCTGATCGGCGGCGCGGCTGAGCAGCCGCTCGGCCGCGTCCGGATCATAGTCGCCGCGGAAGCGGTTGCGCCGCGCCTCGCTCAGGAAGACGTTGCGCAGGATCACGAAGGTCCAGCTGCGCATGCTCGTGCCTGGCCGGAAGCTGTCCCGCGCGCCCCACGCCTTGAGCAGGGCTTCCTGCACGAGATCGTCGGCATAGTCCGGCCGCCCGCACAGGCCCCGTGCGAAGGCGCGCAGATGCGGAACGACCTTCGTAAGCTCCTGGCGGAAATCGAATGGCGGTTGCGTGTCAGCTGCCACTGGCATCATCCAGCTTCTTCAGCAGGTCGACGAAATCGTCAGGCAGGCTCTCCTCCACGACTTCATCATACATGCGGCGCAGCCCATCGGCCCAGACAGGCTTACGCCCGCCGTTCCGGTGGTTCGCCGCGCGATCCGCTCCCTGCTGCTTGCTGGACATCAGCCGTTTAAAGCCGTGTTCGGAGACATTGTCGAGAATATATTCCACGATTTATACACCGAGCCTCTTAACTCCCGGCCCCGCTGTCCCGATCTGGACAGGCCCGGACCAAATTTCATCACCATCCTCCAGCCGGATACCGCATGAGTGCCCGGTCGCACGAAGCATTGACCGATATTGAACATTGTCGCGGTGCGCATATGATCCATCATTTCGCCGCGACATCTTGCCTTGTTCGTCTTCCACATTGCCAGCCCCTCCCCACCGCGCACAAATGCGCGGACGGGGTTGCCTTGACCATCGTCTTCTCCGCATATGGAAGCGCTGTTGCTTTCCGGAACGAACTCCATTGGGAAGAGTTCCAAAGGAATTCCAACAGCCACGCAGGATGGCAATCGGGTCGATGGTTTCTTTGAAAATGGGTGAGCACGCCAAGCACCGTTTCGCCCGGTGGCTGCGCGACTATCCCAGGGCAACGCCCGTCAGCATTTTCCTGTTCGCACTCCTGCTCATCGGCATCAGTGCATGGTCGGTCGAGGTGACCGGCAAGCGGACGCGGCAGGCGAATGCGGCAATGACGGCGAACGAGATCGCCGGCGCGATCGGCCAGCAGACAGCCGCCAGCACCGCCTCCCTCCAGGCGACGAGCGCGCTGTTCATGAGCTCCCAGACCATCTCGCCCAGCTTCTTCGGCGCGTTCGCCGAGCGGCTGCGGCTGAACGACGGGCTGGGCGGGGTGGCCGGCCTAGGCTGGTCCGAGGCGATTTCCGCCGGCGAGGCCGGGTCGCTCTCGCGGCGCATGGTCGCGGCGGGCCGGACGGATTTTCGCATTTATCCACTGCCGGTGCCGACATCGGGCCGGCTCGACATCATCACCATGTTCACGCCCGAGACGCCACCCAATCTGGCCGCCATCGGCTATAATATGAACAGCGAGACGCGGCGCGCCGCGGCGATCGAGCAGGCGCTGCGCACGGGCACGATCGCCGCCAGCGATCCGGTGCGGCTGGGGCAGGATGTCGGCGTGCGCAACGCGCCGGCCTTCCTGGTCTATGCGCCGGTCTACACGCTGGACGAGCCGCGCACGCTCAAGGGCTTCGTCTTCGCGCCTATCCGGGTCCGGGATTTCGTGAAGTCAGCGGTCAGTCACCGTCTGCTCGCCGCGGGGCGGATCGAAATCTACGATACGACCCCCTCCGGCAACGAGCTGGTCTTCTCGTCCGCCGGCAGCGAGCCTCTCTCCGGCACGCCGGTCGTGCAGCAACTCCCGGTCTTCGACCAGCAATGGACGCTGCGCTATTATCCGCCCACGGTGGCATCGCCGGTGCCGCTGACCCTCGTCGTCCTTATCGGCGGGGTTTCCTTCGCCCTGCTGCTGCTGGCCTATGTACTGCTCGTGCAGCGCCGCAACGGCGACCTGCAGGCGCTGGTCGACGCGCAGGCCGAGCGGGAGACCGACCGTGCCGCCTTCGTGCGCGAACTCAATCACCGGGTGAAGAACACGCTCTCCAACGTGATCTCGATCATCGCGCTGACCCGGCGCAGCGCCACCGACCTGGAGAGCTTCGCGGGCGACCTGCTGGAGCGCGTGCGTGCCCTTGCCGCCAGCCATTCGCTGCTCGACGGCGCGCAATGGGGACCGACCGACCTCAAGGCGCTGGTGGAGGCGCAGCTCAGCGGCCATGACAAGACCGGCCAGCGCATCGAGATCGAGGGGCCGAGCGTGCTCATCTCGCCCAACGACGCCCTCACCGTAGGTCTGGCGCTGCACGAACTGGTGACCAATGCCAACAAGCATGGCGCCCTGTCGACGGACGAAGGGCGTATCGCGGTGCACTGGACCGTGGAAGGCGACGAGCAGGTCGCTGTCACCTGGCAGGAGACAGGCGGCCCGCCCGTGTCACCGCCCGACAAGCGGGGCTTCGGCCTCAATCTCATCGAGCGCGCACTGGCGCAGGAGCTGGGGCAACCGATCACCATCGATTTCGACAAGGCCGGCCTGCGCAGCCGCTTCCTCATCAAGCTGCGCAAGCCCCGGCAGTTCCGGCTGCGGAACTAGAGGCAGGCCGATTGAGGTGAAAGCAGGACGGGCTCCTGCGAAGGCAGGAGCATTGTGACGCCCCTATCAAACCCCGAGGCAGTGCCCCGCGCCGTCTTCAGCCCAGCGGGGCGGTCGATCCGAAGAAGGTCACCTGGCCGATGGTCGCCCGCACGAAATCGTCGCTGAACGGCTTGGTGACGAGATAGGTCGGCTCGGGCCGCTCGCCGGTGAGCAGCCGCTCGGGGAATGCGGTGATGAAGATCACCGGCACCTCGAACTTGCCGAGAATCTCGTTGACCGCATCGATGCCCGAACTGCCGTCCGCGAGCTGGATGTCGGCAAGGATCAGGTCCGGCCGATGCGCATCGAACAGCGCGACCGCCTGGGCATGCGTCGCCGCCGTTCCGACGACGCTGTGGCCCAGCGACGTCACGATCTCCTCGATCTGCAGCGCGATCAGCGGCTCGTCCTCGATGATGAGCACATTGGACCGGCTGCCCTGCTCCACATCGCTGAGCGCGCTCTCGATCATCTCCTGCACGCCGCTTTCCTCGACAGCCAGTATCTCGGCGATCTCGGCGGGCGAGAAATCCTCGACGGCGCTCAGCAGCAGGGCTTGCCGCGCCACCGGCGTCGCCACTTCGAGCCGGCGGCTCGCGGTGGCGGCCGCCTCCGAAGGCGCGGCCTCCGCCACGGCGAGCTGCGCGCCGGTCGACGCGTAGATCCGGGAGAAGGCGGTGAACAGGCCGACGCGCGAGGCGGAAATGCTCTCGCGCAGCGCCGCGTCGGCCAGCGCCGCCTCCAGCAGTTCCCGCACCAGCCCGTCGCCGAGCGACTGCGATCCTGTCAGGATGCGCGCATAGCGCCGCAGATAGGGAAGCTGGCGTGCGATCATATCGGAAAAAGCCATGTCGTTCGGGCCTCGCATGCTATGGTTTTGCCGGGTTTCTGAGCGCACACGTTCCAGACGCGGGAGCGCGCCCGACACACCGCAAATTATGATCCCCGTTCGTTCGAGGACAACATATTTATTTTTCCGAGGCGCGGGAACCTTGGACCGGGGGCCGGCGTTCCGGGGGAGACTGACATATCCTGCCCCCAACGTCAGTCCTCCTCGGCCGGTTCCCGAACCTCCTCACCCCCCAACGATATTCGGGAACCGGTCATGTTTTTTCCCTGTCCACCCCGGAATCATGCTGCCGCGAGCCGGACGCCGTGCGCGCCGGACGGCGGGAACAGTCGCGCGGACCGGGCGTTTCCGCACCACCTACCGCACGCAATATCGAAGGAGCGACATCATGAGCAGCGCGAACCTGGCGGCCAAATATCGTGAGACCGGCGCGGATACGATCGTGGCGCTGCGCAACCAGGCCGAGCGCCTGTCGGCGGCGATGCGCCCGCATGTGGTCGCCGGCATCGACCGCGCGGGCGACGCCATCGTCCACCTGAAGGACGCCACGTCGCGCAAGGTCTCGCATGCCATGGACCAGCGCGATGCGCGGACGGCAAAGCGAGCCGCCGCCGTCCAGCTTCCGGCCATCGCGAGTGCTGCCGCCCGCCTCGCGCGCCGTCATCCCCTGTGGCTCGCGGCCGGCGGCGTGTCCGTTGCGGCGCTCGGCTATCTGGTGTGGCGCGGCCGGCAGGAGGACAGCGTCGAGGACGAAAATGAGGCGGTCATGGAATGAATGATCGCGCGCCAGCGTAAGGATTATCGTCCTGTTCCGGGAACCAGTTCCCGGCTGGGCGATTGTCTGCCAGCGATCTGACAATGTTGGCCAATTCGATGCTGCTGGACCAACATTGTCAGATCCACGGGCACCACTGGCGCCTCAGCAGGCCCCTCCTCATCCCGACGTCGGCGCATAGCCATAAGCCTGCCGCGCCAGTTCGACCACGGCGGGATCATTCTGCGGCATCTCCATCGGCACATGCGCTTCCAGCGCATCGGCCACGACCCGCAGCGCAGCGATGCGCGCGGACTTGCGGTCATTGCCGTCGATCACATGCCAGGGCGCCCAGCGCGTGTCCGTGCGCGCGAACATGTCGTGCATCGCCTCCAGATAATCCTTGCGGTGCGCGCGGTTGCGATAATCGTCCACGCCCGTCTTCCAGCGCTTGAACGGCTCGTCGAGCCGCTGGGCGAGTTGCTTGTCCTGCTCCTTCTGCGTCACATGGACGAACAGCTTGACGATGGCGGTGCCGCTATCGGCCTGCTGCGCCTCGAACTCGTTGATTTCGTCATAAGCGCGCTTCCACTCCTTCTCGGAGCAAAGCGCTTCGACCCGCTCGACCAGCACGCGGCCATACCAGCTGCGGTCGAAGATCGCGATGTGCCTGTCCGCCGGCAGCCGCGTCCAGAAACGCCAGAGGAAATGATGGCCGCGCTCCTCCTCGTTCGGCGCGGAGATCGGCCAGACCTTGTAATAGCGCGGATCGAGCAGGCCGGTCATGCGCTTGATGATGCCGCCCTTGCCGGCCGCATCCCAGCCCTCCAGCATGACGACGCTGCGCCGGCCATGCACGATATGGGCGACCTGGATCTTCTCCAGCCGCTTCTGCAGCTTTTCGAGGTCCTTGTCGAAGTCGCCGTCATAGTCGGCGCCCTTTTCATAGTCGGAAAGCGTGATGGCCATGGGGCCATCCTTTCGACCGTGGGCGCGCTGGTCAAGGCCCCTGTCAATCGCCTGATCCCACCCGTTCGCCCTGAGCTTGTCGAAGGGCTGTTCTTCTTTCCTTCCAACGCCGGAGAGAAAAGGGCGGCCCTTCGACAGGCTCAGCACGAACGGGGGCGTGTTGGAAGGCGAGGCGCGCGCGATCGCCTCAGCGCAGGATCGCCGCGCTGTCGGCCAGATGGAGGTCATGCATCTGGTCGAGATAAGCCTCCAGATACCATTTGTGCGAGAGGCCGACGATCACCAGCGTCCGCTTGCCGGGCGCGAGCGCCATCGCGTCGCGGATATTGGCGGCCATGCGCAGGTTGCGGGTCTCCCAACAGCCGACATATTGGCGGCCGAACTGCTGGGGCGAGATATCGGTGAGCGCGGCGCCGAAATCGCTCTCATAGACGAGTTGCGCCTGCTCGGGGGCATTGTAGCCGCGATAGGCCGCGAGCACGCCCTGCGCCGTGCCGATCCCCGCCATGAGCCGCGCGTCCAGCGCCTTGCGGCGCTCGACGGCTGCATTGGTCCACACCTTCGTAATGGCCGCGCCATAGGCTTCCTCGTCCGCGATGGGCGCATCGGCGCTGTGGTCGTCCATGGGCACCAGTCGCTCCAGCCCCAGCCGCGCGGCGAGCGGCACGGCGATGAGAAACACCTCGTTGCGGCGAGTGCGCAGCGTGGCGAGGCGCGCCGCCAGCGTCGCATCCAGCCCGTCGCCCTCGTGCCGCTCGGCCTCGGGCAGGCGCAGCCACTGCACCAGCGCCGATTCCTGATCGCCCGAAGCGAGGAACAGCGCGGCGAGATGCCGGCGCCGGGCGGGCGCGGGATCGGCCGGCCAGTCCGCCAGCATGCGCTCGGCCGCCTGGACCGCGGCCGGGACGTCCAGTCCGGTGGCGGCGCGGGCCGGCGCGGGGTCCCAGCAATAATCCCCGACCGTCTCGGCATAGCGATCCGGATAGCGGCGCAGCATGTCGCATTGCGCGCCCGACAGGGATTCGATGGCAATGATGCCGGGGCGCCACGCCGCCAGCCGATCGAGCAACCCGTCCAGCAGCGCGGGATCGAAATCCTCCGGCCAGCCCGAAAGGTGCGGCGTGCCCAGCACCATCAGCTCATTGGGAGCGCCCGGCACGGCCGGCTTGAGCGCGCTCGGATCGAAATCCCGCGCCCGCGCGGCGGGCGCCAGCGCGAGGGTTGCGGCGAGGACGGCGGCGGCAAAGATACGGAACGGGGGCATGGGCGTCTCTCCGAAAGGGATGCCCTGCCCCTAGCGCAACTGTGTTATCGTATCAATACAGTTGGACAGTCGAAGTCAACCCCGTGCTCCTGCGAAAGCAGGAGCGCCGAGTCGTCCTGGATCGAAAAGCCGCTATCCGCCGACAGACGTAGTTCCAAACACACTCTCAGCCCTTCTGCGGCTCGACCACGCGGATGTGCAGCTCACGCAGTTGCTTGAGCATGGCCGGAGAAGGCGCGCCCATCAGCAGGTCCTCGGCGCGCTGGTTCATCGGGAACAGCGTGATCTCGCGCAGATTCTGCGCGCCGCACAGCAGCATCACGATGCGATCCACGCCGAACGCCGCGCCACCGTGCGGCGGCGCGCCATATTGGAAGGCGCGATAGAGGCCGCCGAACCGCTCCTCCACGTCCGTCTGGCTGAGACCGACCTTCTCGAAAGCCGCGACCATCGTCTCAGGCTTGTGGTTGCGGATCGAGCCGGAGGCGATCTCATAGCCGTTGCAGACGGCGTCATACTGGAACGCCTTGATGGACAGCGGATCGGCGCCCTGCAGCGCCTCCAGCCCGCCCTGCGGCATGGAGAAGGGATTGTGGCTGAAATCCAGCTTCTTCTCGTCCTCGTCCCACTCATAGAAGGGGAAGTCGACGATCCAGCACAGATCCAAGCGGTCCTTGTCGATCAGGTCGAGCTGCTCGCCCGCCCGGGTGCGCGCGAGGCCCGCGAGCTTGGCCGCCTGATCCGCCTTGCCGGCCGCGAAGAACACGCCGTCATTGGGGCCGAGGCCCAGCGCCGCGATAAGCGCGGCGGTGCGTGCCTCGCCATGGTTCTTGGCGATGGGGCCGCCGGGCACACCATCCTTGATGTTGATGTAGCCGAGGCCCGAATAGCCTTCCGAACGCGCCCAGTTGTTCATGTCGTCAAAGAATTTGCGACTGCCCGCGCCCGCCCCCGGCGCCGGGATCGCGCGGATCACGCCGCCGCTGCCGACGATGGAGGCGAAGATGCCGAAGCCCGAATCCGTGAAATGCTCCGTCACGTCCGTGATGAGGATCGGGTTGCGCAGGTCCGGCTTGTCCGTGCCATATTTGAGCATGGCCTCATCGAAGGGGATGCGCGGCCACTGGCCGGCCGGGGTCACCGGCTTGCCCTCCGCGAACTTCTCCATGACGCCGGACATGACCGGCTCCAGCGTCGCCCAGATATCCTCCTGGGTGACGAAGCTCATCTCCAGGTCGAGCTGGTAGAATTCGCCCGGCAGGCGGTCGGCGCGCGGGTCCTCGTCGCGGAAGCAGGGCGCGATCTGGAAATAGCGGTCGAAGCCCGCCACCATCATGAGCTGCTTATATTGCTGCGGCGCCTGCGGCAGCGCGTAGAACTTGCCGGGGTGGATGCGGCTCGGCACCAGGAAGTCGCGCGCGCCCTCGGGCGAGGACGCCGTCAGGATCGGCGTCGAATATTCAGTGAAGCCCTCGGCCGTCATCCGCGCGCGCATCTCCGCGATGACCTGCGTGCGCTTGACGATGTTGGCGTGCAGCGTGTCGCGGCGCAGGTCCAGGAAGCGATAGCGCAGGCGGATATCCTCGGGATATTCCTGCTCGCCCGCCACCGGCAGCGGCAGCTCCTGCGCGGCGGACTGCACCACCGCCTCGACCGCGCGGATCTCGATCTCGCCGGTCGGGATGTTGGCGTTCACCGCCTCGGCCGCGCGCGGCTCGACAGTGCCGGTGATGGTCACCACGCTCTCGGGCCTGAGGCTCTCGATCACGGAGAAGACAGGGCCGTCCACTTCGGTGACGATCTGCACCATGCCATAATGATCGCGCAGGTCGATGAAGACGAGATCGCCATGATCGCGCTTGCGATGCACCCAGCCCGAAACCCGGACGGTCTCCCCGGCATGGCTTGCGCGCAGTTCGCCGCAAGTATGAGTGCGATAGGCGTGCATGACGACGTGCCTTTATTTCGTGCCCCTCATTGCGGGACCGCAGGATGAATGACAAAGACGGCGGAGCAAGCTACAGAGACACAAGACTGGCCGCTCGCCCGGCGTCCGACCGAGGACCGGCCCATAATAAGATCACCTGCCATATGCAAATCCATCCACTGATTACCCGCAATGCCGATCTTGCCGCTCTGTGCGAGCGGATGGCCACGGCCGATTTCATCGCGCTCGACACCGAGTTCATGCGCGAGAACAGCTACTGGCCCGAGCTGTGCCTGTTCCAGATCTCCGACGGCAAGGAAGCCGCCGCCATCGACCCCAAGGCGCCGGGCCTCGATCTCAAGCCCCTGCTCGACCTGCTGGTCGAGAATGAGGATGTGCTCAAGGTGTTCCATGCCGGCGGCCAGGACATCGAGATCGTCTACAATCTCACCGGTAAGACGCCGCATCCGCTGTTCGACACGCAGATCGCCTCCATGGCGCTCAGCCAGGGCGAGCAGATCGGCTATTCCAACCTCGTCGACTCGTGGCTCGGCATCCATCTCGACAAGGGCGCGCGCTTCACCGACTGGGCGCGCCGGCCGCTGGACAAGCGCCAGATCGACTATGCGATCGGCGACGTGACGCATCTGGCCGAAATCTTCCCGCGCATGCTGGAGGAGCTGCGCAAGACCGGGCGCGGCGTGTGGCTCGACCAGGAGATGGAGCGACTGGGCGATCCGGCCCATTATGCGGTCAATCCCGGCGAGGCCTGGAAGCGGGTGCGCATCTCCAGCCGCAAGGCGGACGTGCTGGGCCGCCTCAAGGCCATCGCCGGCTGGCGCGAGATCGAGGCACGCGACAAGAACCTGCCGCGCGGCCGCATCGTCAAGGACGAGACGCTGGCCGACATCGCCTCCCATCCGCCGCGCACCCAGGAAGATCTGGGCAAGGTGCGCGGCCTCTCGATGAGCTGGAAATCCAACGAGATCGGCGCGCGGCTGATGGCCGCCATCGCCGCCGCCGAGCCGCTGCCGCGCGAGGAGATGCCCGAGCGCGATCCGGGCCGGCCGGGCCTCGGCAAGGAAGGCGCGCTGGTGGCGGACCTGCTCAAGCTGCTGCTCAAGATCCGCTCGCGCGAGATCAATGTCGCGGCGCGCCTGCTGGCCCGCTCGGACGACCTGGAGTCGCTGGCGGCGGGCGTGCGCAACGGCCTGCCTATCCTCGACGGCTGGCGCTACGAACAGTTCGGCCGCGACGCGCTGGCGCTGGTGGAGGGGCATATGGCCTTCGCGGTGAAGGATGGTAAGCTGCTCATGACCAGAACGGAGCTGTAACCGATGCGGATAAGCCCTCTCCTCGCTCTCGCCCTGCTCCTGCCCGCCTGCACGGCGACGACCAGCGAGCCGCCCGCAGCGCCTTCGGCCGGGATCGGCGCAGGCGAATGCTCCAATGACGGGCTGGACGCGTTCGTCGGCCAGAAGGCGACGGCCGAGGTCGGCGCGCAGCTGCTCGCGGCATCGCACGCCCGCACGCTGCGCTGGGGACCGCCGCGCTCGGCCATGACCATGGATTTCCGGCAGGACCGGCTGACCGTCAGCTATGACGACGACATGGTGATCCAGAGCGCGCGCTGCGGATAAGCTGAAACCAACGACCTCCAGAGGAAATCAGTGTTCCTGCGAAAGCAGGCGTCCGGGACGCAGGAGCGGTTCATAGCCGCCCTGGGCTCCTGCTTTCGCAGGAGCACTTTGTTCCGTTTCGTGGCGATGAGCCCTCAACCGTCGATCAGGAAGCCCATGCCCATGGCCTGGCCGAGTTGCTTGAGCCGCCGGTCGATCGACTCGCCGGCAAGCGCCGCATAGTCCCGGTCGAGGCGCAGGATGATGGTGCCCTCGCCGATCCCCAGCGACGAGCCTTCGAGCGGCCCTTCCGCCCCGCCTGACAAGCGCTGGCAGAGGCGGATGGCGAGGCCCCATTGGGTGGCGCGCGCCAGCATGTCCAGCGGGGCCAGCGTGTCGAGACCGGGCGCGATGGCGGTGCCGCCGCCGAAATTGGAATAGAGCGCCTGCGCCAGCGCGGCCCGCTCGGCGGCGGTGATCCCCACCCAGTTGCCGTGCAGCGCGAATTCCAGACCGCGCTCCTGCCGCAGGTCCGGATTGGCGCGCCAGCCGACATCGGCGAGCATGCAGGCGGCGAGGCGAATGCGTGCCCATTGCGGCGCTTCGTCAGCGAAGAGCGGCGCGATCCAGGCACTGATCGCGTCGCCATGGCCGATGAACCGGCCCTGCGACTCGCCCTCGACGCGCGTGGCGACGAGCAGAGGGTCCTGCGCGGCCAGCTCAGGCGGCAATTGCTGGAAGAGCAACCCCTCGCGCAACCCAAAGGCCGAGACGGTGAGGCTGCGCGACCGCAGGCACCCGGTCAGCACGGCGAGCAGATGCGCCGCGTCCGGCAGGGTCGGCAGGCGGCCGACGCTGAGCGCGGGCACGGCCTTGAGCACCGATTTCGGCGCGCGGTCCAGCCATTGGGCCAGCGCGGGCGGGCGTGTGGCCGGCATCTCATATTGATGCAGGATCGGCAGCGTATAGCCGGTGAGTTGCATGTCCAGTCGGGCCAGCGCGCGCCAGCTGCCGCCGATCATGTAGAAAGGCAGGCCGCTCTCCCGCTCCGCAAATCCGCTCTCGCGCAGCATGGCGTCGACGCGCTCGGCCAGCGCCTTGCGGCCCGTCCGGCGGATATCACCGAGGCGGAAGACGCCGAGCGGCAGCGATACCACGCGCTCGATCGCCCCGCCGCTCACGCGCGCCAGCTCCAGGCTGCCGCCGCCCAGATCGCCCATGATGCCGTCCGCCCCCGGCATACCGGAGAGCAGGCCGTGCGCCGATGCAATGCCCTCCTGCTCGCCCGAGAGCAGCTCCACCTCCAGCCCCAGCTCCGCCGCGCGGGCGATGAACAGCGGGCCGTTGCTGGCGTCCCGCACCGCCGCGGTGGCAACGCAGCGCAGCTCGTCCACGTCCATCTCGCCGCACAGCCCCACGAAGCGCTCCAGCGCATGCAGGCCGCGATCCATCGCCGCCCGCCCGATCTTGCCGGTGCGGCCGAGATCGGCGCCCAGCCCCGCCATCACCTTCTCGTTGAACAGGATGAACGGCACGCGGCGCGGGCCGTCATAGACGACGAGGCGGATGCTGTTGGAGCCGATGTCGATGATCGCGGTGCGCCGGAAATGGGCGCCGCGCAGGTTGGTCTGGACCGGGCGTCGCGAGAGGCGGTCGAGCAGGGTCACGGGTCGAACAGCTCCGCTCAGTCTCGGGTCGAGAGTGACAGTTTCGGCACGGCCTCGTCCTTGCGCCGCGCCGCGCCGCGTCCGGACAGAGAGGGATTCGTCATGAAATAGGTGTGCAAGTTGAAGGGCCTGCCATCGCCTGCTGTCTCGCGAACATAACTGCCGTCGCTGCGCAGAGTCCAGCTCTGCTCATTGTCGAGCAGGTTGGCGACCAGCACCTGATCCAGCACCTGATCGTGGACGGTGGGGTTCTCGACAGGCAGCATATATTCCACCCGCCGGTCGAAATTGCGCGGCATCCAGTCGGCCGAGCTGATGAACACCTTCGCCCGGTTGCCCGGCATCGCCTCGCCGTTCCCGAACGCCCAGATGCGGCTATGCTCCAGGAAGCGCCCGACGATCGACTTGACCATGATATTGTCGGACAAGCCCGGCACGCCCGGACGCAGGCAGCAGATGCCGCGCACGATCAGCTCGATCTTCACGCCCGCGTTGCTGGCGGCATAGAGCTTCTCGATGATGGCGGCATCGACCAGGCTGTTCATCTTGGCCCAAAGCGTGGCTGGCCGCCCGGCGCGGGCATGCTCGATCTCGGCGTCGATCAGTTCGGCAAGCCGCTGGCGCAGGGTGCGCGGCGAGAGCGAGAGCAGCTCCATCGCCTGCGGCTCGACATAGCCGGTGATATAGTTGAACACCTGCGCGGCGTCGCGCCCCGCGCGCGGATCGGCGGTGAAGAAGGAGAGATCCGTGTAGATGCGCGCCGTGACGGGGTGATAATTGCCGGTGCCGAAATGGCAGTAGGTGCGGAACCCCTCCCCTTCGCGCCGCACCACCATCGAGATCTTGGCGTGGGTCTTCCACTCGATGAAGCCATAGACCACCTGCACGCCGGCGCGCTCCAACTGGCTCGCCCAGAGCAGGTTCTGCTCCTCGTCAAACCGGGCCTTCAGCTCCACCACCGCCGTCACCGACTTGCCCGCCTCGGCCGCGTCGATCAGCGCGCGGATGATCGCGCTCTGCTTGCCGGCGCGGTAGAGCGTCTGCTTGATCGCCACCACGTCCGGATCGTCCGCCGCCTGCTTGAGGAAGGCGATGACGACGTCGAAGCTCTCATAGGGATGGTGGACGACGATGTCCTTCGCCCGGATCGCGGCGAAGCAATCCCCGCCATATTCGCGGATGCGCTCCGGGAAGCGCGGCACGAAGGCGGTGAACTTGAGGTCCGGCCGGTCCTCCTCGACCAGCTCGGCCAGATCGTTGATGCCGATGAAGCCGTCTATATCGACGGTCATCGCCTCATGGCCGTGCATCAGCGTCTGGAGCATGTCCTCGACCGATTCGGCGACGCCCCGCTCCATCTCCAGCCGGATGATGCGGCCGCGCCGCCGGCGCTTGATGGCGCTGCGATAATAGCGGACGAGGTCCTCGGCCTCTTCCTCGATCTCGATGTCGCTATCGCGCAAGATGCGGAACACGCCGCTGTCGCGCACCTCGAAGCCGGGGAAGAGCAGCGCCGAATAGCGCCGCACCAGCGATTCGGTGGCGATGTAGCGCGCGGCCTTGCCGGGCAGGCGGATGAAGCGCGGCAGCGTGGCGGGCAGGATGACCAGCTCCTGCACCTTCTCCCGATCCGACTCGCGAACCAGATCGAAGAACAGGCTGAGGCCCTTGTTGGGGATGAAGGGGAAGGGATGCGCCGGATCGAGCGCCTGGGGCGTGATGACCGGGAAGACCTGCTCCTGGAAATGGGCACGCAGCCAGGCCTCGGCCTTGGCATCCACCGCTTCCTGGTCGATCACGAGGATGTGTGCGCTGCGCAGCCGTCCGCGCAGGTCGTGCCACACGGCCTGCTGCTCCGCCATGAGCGAATCGGCCTGGGTCGCGATGGCGTCCAGTTGCTGCGCCGGGGTGAGGCCCTCGGGCGAGTGCAGCTCCACGCCCTGAAGCTGCTGCCCCTTGAGGCCGGCCACGCGGACCATGAAGAACTCGTCGAGATTGTTGCCCGAGATGGAGAGGAAGCGCAGCCGCTCCAGCAGCGGATGCGCCGGATTGCTGGCCTCCTCCAGCACGCGCTGGTTGAAGCTGAGCCAGGACAGCTCGCGATTGAAATAGCGCGCGCCGGCGCCGGCAATCGTCGGGTTGGGATCGGCTTCAGCCACGGTGCTGCATGTCCTCGTCGCTGGTCGTGTCCGCCGTCGCGCCCGGTTCCGCGAGGTCCAATATGGCTTTGGCCGAGACGATGCTGAGCTTCTGGCCGGACGCCAGGGAAGCCGCATTGAGCCGGGTGACGACGCTGTCGATCGTCTCATAGCATCGCGCGGTGCGGCGGGCGAGGAAATCGGGGAGATCGGGCGCAAAGGCGGAACCGGCCGTCTCCAGCCCATGAGCGATGAGCGCGGACGCGGCTGCCTCGTCCGGCACGACGATGCGCGCGAGGGCGGCGGTGCCGATGCGCGTGCGCAGGTCCGGCAGGGCGATTCGCCAGGGCACCAGTGCATCGTCGGCAATCAGGAGCAGCGGCCAGCCGCCGTCGCGCGCCTCGTTCCAGAGATTGAACAGCCGCGCCTCGTCGCAGCGCTCCGCCTCGTCCACCGTCATGCCGCCGGTCTCGGCCTCGAACAGCCGGCCGAGCAGGCTGCGGCCCGAGCGGCGCGGGCCGACCAGCAGCGTGCAGGGCGAGGGCCAGCGCGGCCAGCTGCGCAGCAGGGCGACGGCATCGGCATTGCCCGCATGGATCAGCAGATGCCCCTTCTCGTCGCGCCCGGACCAGGCCATGGGCAGCGGCAGCTGGATCACCGGGCGCCCCCGGGCGGGCCGGACGGGGCCGCCGCGCGGCGCACGATGCGCAAGGTGTTGCCCGACACGGCAACCGTGAAGCCGCGTGCCTCCAGCGCGGTGCGCAGCTGGTCCAGCGGCGTGTCGGCGGTGACCTGCATCACCGATGTGCCGCCCAGCGCCAGACTGCTGGTGGAGGCCGAGCGCACACCCGGAATGGCGCGCAGCAGAGTCTGCATCTCGCTGACCGACTCGACCGTGGGCGTATCGACCTGGATCGCATAGCTGCCCGATGCCGTGGCCGCCGCGCCCTCATCGCTCGGCAGGGCGGCGATCAGGCCGTCCAGCTCGCTCACATTGTCGATCGCGACGGCATTGACCGGCTGCTCGATGACCAGCGACGGATCGGGCCGCAGCAGGCCGCTCATCAGGGCCTGAACATAGAGCTGGTCCATCTTCTTGACCGCCTCGGCCATCATGCGTGGAATGTCCGAGTCGCGCGCGGCGCGCAGGGTGAAGCTGCCGATGAGCTGGTTGTCCGGCCCGTAGCGCGCGGCGAACCGGCCGGTGACCGGCCCGCCCGGCCAGCTCCGCTCCAGCCGCGCGATGGGCATGACGACGTCGGCCGCGCCATAGAGATCGAGCAGGATGCGCCACCAGTTGCGGCCGCGCCGGTTGATCTGGCCGGCGTTGAGCAGCATGGGGTCGGCGCCGTCGCCGGCGGTGCGGACATAGTCGATGGCACTGTCCGCCGTGCGGAACATCGCCCAGGCCTTCTGCCATTCGGTCGGTCGCTCGAAGACGGTCGCCGTGCCGCCGTCCCACAGCACGGGGATCACCAGCAGCGGCGGCGAGCGCATCACCTGGCCGCTCACGCCCAGCGCCTGCCCGGCGCGCGCGCGGTCGAACATCACCGCCAGCGTGGCGATGTAGCGATTGGGGCCGATCTGCTCCTGCTGCACCTCGATGCCGGAAACGAGGCTGTCCAGCACGCCGTCGGCCAGCATCGGCCCGGCGCCGCCATTGGTGCGCGTCCAGAGCGAGCGCCAGGCGAGCCGCTGGGCGAGCCGCCAGCCGGCGGTGCGCGCCGCGTCCGCATTGGGACCGGCAATGTCCACATGCACATCGCGCACCTCGAAATCGCCGTTGGAGGCGATCGGCGCGATTCCCCGCTCGCCTTCCATCTGCGCCACGAGCACGGCCGCGAAGGCCGCCAGGACCAGCGCGAAAAGGATGTGGATTGGGCGCAGGGAAGGCAGGCTCAGCGTCACGGCGCCCTTTTGGCGGCATTGCTCTGGAAAACCAAGCCCGATTTGGTAAGGCGCGCAGATGGACCCGAAACATAATCAGCCCGCCTCCACGTCTTCCGCCTATACCTATGCGCAGGCCGGCGTCGACATCGCCGCCGGCAACGCCCTGGTGCGCGCCATCGCCCCGCTCGCCCGCGCCACGCGCCGGCCGGGTGCCGACGCCGATCTCGGCGGCTTCGGCGGCTTCTTCGACCTGAAGGCCGCGGGGTTCCGCGATCCGCTGCTGGTCGCGGCCAATGACGGCGTGGGCACCAAGCTCAAGCTCGCCATCGACAGCGGCCGGCACGACACGGTCGGCATCGACCTCGTCGCCATGTGCGTCAACGACATGATCGTGCAGGGCGCCGAGCCGCTGTTCTTCCTCGACTATTTCGCGACCGGCAAGCTGGACAATGGCGTGGCCGAACGGGTCATCGCCGGCATCGCGGACGGGTGCAGGCAGGCCGGCTGCGCGCTGATCGGCGGCGAGACGGCGGAAATGCCGGGCATGTATGCGGATGGCGACTATGACCTCGCCGGCTTCTGCGTGGGCGCGGTCGAGCGCGACGAGGTGCTCACCGCCGACAAGGTGGCGGAAGGCGATGTCATCCTCGGCCTCGCCGCCTCGGGCGTGCATAGCAACGGCTATTCGCTGGTGCGGCGGCTGGCGGCGGACAAGGGCTGGAAGCTCGACCGTCCGGCCCTGTTCGATCCCGAGATACTGCTGATCGACGCGCTGATGGCGCCCACGAAAATCTACGTGAAATCGCTGCTGCCGCTGGTCCGCGCCGGCAAGGTGCATGCCATGGCCCATATCACCGGCGGCGGCCTGCTGGAGAATATCCCCCGCGTGCTGCCCGCGGGCCTGCATGCCCATGTCGAGGCGGACCTGTGGCCGCAGCCGCGCCTCATGGCTTTCCTGCAAGCACAGGGGAATATCGAGCCGGGCGAGATGGCCCGCACCTTCAATTGCGGCATCGGCATGGCCGTGGTCGTCGCGCCCGCGGAGGTGGAGGCGGTGACGGCGGCGCTGCGCGAGGCCGGCGAAACCGTCCACCGCATCGGCGCCATCGCGGCCGGTCCCAAGGGCTGCACGGTGAGCGGCTCGGCCGACGCCTGGAGCGCCATGGCGGCCTGGACGGCCACGCACAACGCCTGATCCACCCCGCCATCGCAGCAGACGAGGGACGCGCAGATGACCAAGGCCAGAGTCGCCGTGATGCTCTCGGGCACGGGCACGACCATGATGTCGCTGCTCTATGCCTCGCGGCTGCCCGACTGCCCTTATGAGATCGTGCTGGTCGCCTCCAACGTGCCCGAGGCGAAGGGCCTCACCGTCGCGGCGGCAGAGGGCATCCCCACCTTCGCGCACAGCCACCGGGGCATGACGCGCGAGGCGCATGAGGCGATCATGCAGGCCGCGCTGGAGGACGCGCGCGCCGACCATGTGGCGCTGTGCGGCTATATGCGCATCCTTACCCCCGGCTTCGTCGAGCGCTGGGCGGGCCGGATGCTGAACACCCATCCCTCGCTGCTGCCCAAATATACGGGGCTCCACACGCACGAGCGCGCGCTGGCGGCCGGAGACAGCCATGGCGGCTGCACTGTCCATCTCGTCACCGGCGAGCTGGACGACGGGCCGATCCTCGGCCAGATTCCCGTCGCCATCCTGCCGGGCGACACGCCGGACATCCTCGCCCAGCGCGTGCTCTATGCCGAATATCAGCTCTATCCCCGCACGCTCGCGGCCTATGTCGGGCGCGCCTTCGATCCGGACTGGATCGTGGCGCGCGTCGGCGACCTCGCCCTCGCCCTGCCCGAGACCGACGCGCGCAATTCCCACGGCGCGCCGGGCTGGCGCGTGGGCGGCGAGAAATCCGGCAAGTTCTTCGCCTATGTCTCGGTGCGCCATCATGGCGAGGACGCCGTCTCGCTGCTCGTCAAGACCAGCGGGCCGGACGAGATGAACGCCCTCATCGACGCCGACCCGGACATCTACTACCGCCCGGCCTATTATGGCGCGTCCGGCTGGATCGCGCTCCGGCTGGACCGGCCGGGCGTCGACTGGGACCATGTCGCGGACTGGCTGGCCAAGAGCTGGCGCGCCGTGGCGCCGAAGAAGCTGACGCGGATGATGGACATCGCCGACCAGTTCTGAGGGCGCAGGTCCTCGAAGAGCCGGCCCTCCTTCCAGTCATGTTCCTTCGTCATGCTGAACTTGTTCCAGCATCCATTGCGCCGTCCAGCCCCGGGGCCAACCGCCTGACCCTGAACTGTCTTGGAAACGACGCCGGTTCGTCACGACTCTTACCACAGCATGTCAAAAATCCCGCCTAGGCGGCTCGCGTTGACATGTCGTTAACCAAGTGAGGGAGCTTGAATATGGGCCGTAAACTCTTTGCCGCGCTGACCGCGCTCGCAGCCATCGCCACGCCGATCGCCGCTTCGGCGGACGTGCGCATCACCGAATTCATGTATCAGGGCGCCGCGGGCGACGACCGCGAGTTCTTCGAACTCACCAATATCAGCGACAGCGTGGTCGACATCAGCGGCTGGTATTATGACGATGACAGCAGGAACCCGTCGGTCGCCTTCGGCAGTGTCTTCGGCGAGCTTGCGGCCAACGAATCGATCATCGTGACCGAGATGAGCGCCGACGCCTTCCGCACCTATTGGGGCCTTGACGCGAGCGTGCGCATCTTCGGCAACAACACGGTGAATCTTGGCTCCGGCGACGAGATCAACATCTACAGCTCGTCCTCCCCGGCCGATCTGGTGGACCGCGTCGCCTACTCGGGCACGACGCGCGGCATCTCGCGCAACCGTCCGGTCGATGTGGACGGCTTCGTCACCAATGCCGATTTCGTCAATTCCGCGATCGGCGATGCCTATGGCTCGACCTTCGCGCCCGGCACGCCGTCCGATCTCGCCAATCCCGGCCGCTTCCCGGTGGTGCCGACCGCCGCCGTGCCCGAGCCGGCCACCTGGGCGATGATGATCCTGGGCTTCGGCTTCATCGGCGCCAGCGCCCGCCGCACGCGCAAGCAAGCCTTCGCCTGAGCGGCATAACGACAAGAAAAGCCCGGCCTTCGCATCACGCGAGGGCCGGGTTTTCCGCCAGCGCCGACGAGCCGGAAGCGGCGGAACTAGAGTTTATCCGTGAGATGGACCCAGTGCTCCTGCGAAAGCAGGAGCCCAGGGCGATAGGGCACTGCTCATGCGCCCTGGGCTCCTGCTTTCGCAGGAGCACGATATTATCTGAACTGGACAGCTTCTAGCGGAAGTTATCCGCGTAAGCCTGAATTTTCAATGTCTTCGGCGGCGTTGTGACGATATGATACTCAATGCCGTAGCGCTCGGCATAGGCACGAGCCGCCGCCTCGCTCGGGAACTGAAGCTTCACCTGCTCCTGCGTGTCGCCCGAGCCGGCCCAGCCGGTCATGGGATCGGGCCGGCGCGCCTCGGCCAGCTCGAACTCCAGCATCCAGGTCGCCGTGCGCGCCCTGCCGGACTGCATGGCATTCTTGGGAATCTGGTAGATCCGCGCGGACATGGAACACTCCCGAAACAAGCTCGCATTCGCCGTCGCCCATTCATGCGGGCGCTGTCAAGAGCCGGCATCAGAGTGATTTCAAGGCGGATGGAACATCCGCCGGCTCGGAAATCGCGGCAACCGGAAGACACTGATGCCGATCCGCTTCAAGATGAAGCGGATCGGCATCAGCGGCGGGCGTCCGCCTTCTTGGTCCGCAGCGTGGCGGCGGCGCTGGCGGGGTCGTCCGGCCAGGGATGCTTGGGGTAGCGCCCGCGCATTTCCTTGGCGACATCGGCCCAACTGCCCGCCCAGAAGGCCGGCAGGTCGCGAGTCGTCTGGATCGGCCGGCCGGCCGGCGAAGTGAGCGAGAGGACCAGCGGCACCTGCTCGATGCCGACCATGGGGTGCGCGGCGAGGCCGAACAGCGCCTGCACGCGCAGCTCGACGGTCGGCCCGGCGGGCGCGCCATAGTCGATCATATGCTGGCTGCCGGCGGGGCTGGTGAAGGCAGCCGGCGCCAGCGCCTCGATCCGCTGGGTCGCGTCCCAGCCGAGGCGCTGGGTGAGCAGACCATGTAGCGCGCCGGCATCGATGGCGCCCAGGCGGCGGGCGCCGGCCGGCAGCAGCAGGTCCAGCCAGTCCTCCGCATCGGCCAGCAGCGCCGCGTCGGCGACCGTCTCGCCCACCCCGGCATAGCGCGCGCGCACCCGGAGGGACTCGGCGGCCTTGCCCCAGGGCAGGAGATCGAGACCCTCGCTGCGCAGGGCCTGCGCCAGCGCCGCGACCACGGCCACCCGCTCCGGCGCGTCGTCCGGCCCACTCGCCAGCCGGATCGCGCCCAGCCAGCGCTCGCGCAGCGCTTCGACGCCGGCGAGGTCCTTCCGCCAGCGCACAGTGCGCCGCTCCTCGATGCGATCGGCCATGGCGGCCAGCGCCTCGGCCTCGCCGATCGCAGCGGCCGAGAGGATGCGCGCGCCGGCCGCGCTGCCCTGAATCTCACCCACCGCCAGCCAGTCCGCGCGTGCCAGCGGGTCCGCGGGGTCGAGCCGGAAGGCACGGCCGCCGGCGCTGATCCATGTCTCGCCGGCCGCATCCCGCCGCCGCGCCACGCGATCCGGATAGGCGCGCAGCAGGCAGCGGGCGATGGCGGCATCGTCGGCCGTATCCGCCTGCGCCTCGCCCACCATCCCCGCCCAGCGCCGCGCCAGCTTGCGCGCACCATCCGCGCGCTGACCGCGCTCGCGCCGCCAGTTCGAGCGGCGCCGGTCCAGATCGACGGCAGTGCCGCCCAGTCCGCGCTCGGTGAGCAGCACGGCGATCTCCGCCGCCACCGCCGCTTCCCCCGCCTCCGCGGAGGCGAGCAGCATATGGGCGAGGCGCGGCTCCAGCGGCAGCTCGGCGATGCGCCGGCCATGCGCCGTCGCCCGTCCCTCTTCGTCCAGCGCGCCAATCGCGATGAGTCGCCGCCGCGCCTCGCTCACCGAGGCAGCGGGCGGCGGATCGAGCCAGCGCAGCGATGCGGGATCGGTGACGCCCCAGACGGCGCAGTCGAGCAGCAGGCCGGTCAGGTCGCTCTCCAGGATCGCGGGCGGATCGAAAGGCGGCAGACCCGCCGTGGCGGCGGCTTCCCACAGGCGATAGGCGACGCCCGGCGCCTGCCGCCCGGCGCGGCCCGCGCGCTGGGTGACGGCGGCCTGACTGGCGCGCTCCGTGACGAGGCGGGTGACGCCGGCGGCCAGATCATGGCGCGGCCGGCGCGCGAGGCCCGAATCGACGACGATGCGCACGCCGTCGATGGTGAGGCTGGTCTCGGCGATGCTGGTCGCGAGGATCAGCTTGCGCGTGCCGGGCGCGGCCGGGCGCAGGGCTGCGCGCTGCTCGCCGGGATCGAGCGAACCGTGGAGCCGGTGCAGCGCGACATGAGGCGGCAGACCGGCCAGCCGCTCGGCCGTGCGCTCGATCTCGCCGACGCCGGGCAGGAAGGCGAGCAGGTCGCCCGCCCCTTCCTCGGCCAGCGCGCGGCGGATGGCGCCAGCCATGGCATCCTCGATCCGCATGTCGGCGGCGCGACCGATATGGCGCAAGTCGATCGGGTGCGTGCGGCCCTCGCTCTCGATCACCGGCGCACCGCCCATCAGCGCGGCGAAGCGTGCGCCGTCCAGCGTGGCCGACATGGCGATGAGTCGCAGATCCTCGCGCAGTCCCGCCTGCGCGTCGAGCGCCAGCGCCAGCCCGAAATCGCCTTCCAGGCTGCGCTCATGGACCTCGTCGAACAGCACGGCGGCGACACCCGCCAGCTCGGGATCGGCCTGGATGCGGCGGCGGAACACGCCTTCGGTCACCACCAGGATGCGCGTGCGGGCGGAGGTGCGGCTTTCCAGACGCGTCACATAGCCGATCGTCTCGCCGGGCTTCTCGCCCGCCAGGTCGGCCATGCGCTCGGCGGCGGCGCGCGCGGCGAGGCGGCGGGGCGAGAGCAGCCAGACCTGCCCGGCCGCGACCCAGGGCTCGGCCAGCAGGGCGGGCGCGACCATCGTCGTCTTGCCTGCGCCGGGCGGCGCGACCAGCACCGCATTCGGCCCGGCGCGCAAGGCGGCCAGGAGATCGGGCAGGACCTGTTCGACGGGAAGGCGCATCGCAGCCCAACTGCCGCGCGGCGCAGCCGGTTGCAAGCGCCACGCGCGCCGACCTCAGCCCGGCAGCAGGCCCGCTATGTCCGCCGAGCGCAGCGTCGGCGCCGCGCCGGCCAGATCGCCCGCCTTCAGCGCCCGCGCCCCGTCGAGCAGCCCGTCCAGCGCCCGGCGATACAGGGCGCCGCCGATGCTCACCCGCTTGACGCCGGCCGCCTCCAGCGCCGCGAGCGGCACGAGTCCCTCACCCGGCCCCATCACCACATTGACGGGCAAGGGCGCCACGGCCCTGGCCACCGCCGCGATCGCATCGAGCGACGGCAGGCCGGGCGCATAGAGCACATCGGCGCCCGCCTCCGCGAAGGCGACGAGGCGGCGGATCGTATCGTCGAGATCGGTGCGGCCGTGGAGGAAATTGTCGGTGCGCCCGGTGAGCAGGATGCGGCCCTTCGCCGCCCGGGCGGCGGCGGCCACGCGGGCGACGGCGGCCTCGAAACCATGGATCGGCCGGGCGGGATCGGCCGTGGTGTCCTCGATGCCGAGACCGGCGAGACCGGCGGCGATGGCCGCCTCCACCGTCGCCGCGCAATCGGCGGGATCGGGACCGAAGCCGTCCTCCAGATCGCCATTGACCGGCAGGCCGCTCACGCGCCCGAGCAGCGCGGCATTGTCGATCGCCTGGGCGCGGCTGACGGCATGGGCGCCGTCCGGCCGGCCCAGCGCGAAGGCGATGGCGAGCGAGGTGGAGCCGAGCGCCTCGAAGCCCTCATGCGCCAGCAGCGCCGCCGAGGCGCCGTCCCACGCATTGGGCATGATGAAGGCGCCGGGACGCGCATGCAGCGCCCGGAAGCGCTCATGGGCCTCGCCCTGCGTCACGACGGCCGCTCCGGAATGGCGAGCCCGCGCTGCACGGCCGGGCGTGCCAGGCCGGTCTCCAGCCAGCGCGGCACATGGGTGAGCGCCGCATAGTCGACCAGCTCGCCCGCCTCGTAGAAGCCGACGAGATTGCGCACCCAGCCCAGCGTCGCGCAATCGACGATGGTGAAGGCCTCGCCCATCAGGAAGGCGCGGCCATCCGACAGGCGATCCTCGAGCAGCGCCAGCATCCGCTTCGCCTCGGCGAGATAGCGGTCGCGCGGGCGCTTGTCCTCGATCTCGCGGCCGGCGAACTTGTGGAAATAGCCCACCTGCCCGAACATCGGGCCGATATGCGCGGCCTGGAGGAACAGCCATTCGCGCACGTCGAGCTGGCCGGCGCGGTCGGCGGGGATCAGCTTGCCGGTCTTCTCGGCGAGATAGAGCAGGATGGCGTTGGATTCGAACAGGCCGATCGGCGCGCCGTCCGGGCCATCGGGGTCGATGATCGCGGGGATCTTGCCGTTCGGGTTGAGCGAGAGATATTCGGGCGTCCAGCTCTCGTTCCTGCCGATGTCGATGGCGTGCGGCTCATAAGCCAGCCCCATCTCCTCCAGCGCGATGGAGACCTTCACGCCGTTGGGCGTCGGCAGCGAATAGAGCTGGATGATGTCCGGGTTCGTCGCTGGCCAGCGGCGGGTGATGGGGAATTGGTCGAGCTTGCTCATGCTGGGTCCTCTCCGCGCGATGCCGGTCAGCGCTGCCATGGCGAACGCGCGATGGTCAAGCGGCAGCGGGACTCTCAGTTGTGGGCGAGCAAGCGGATGAACGCCAGTGCGATCCCATTGCCAAGCAGCGCAAGACAGGCGCCCAGGGCAAGCTGCAGGCGGAACTCCAGCTCGGCACCGACCAGCCCCGTCGCCACCACCAGCGCCGGCACTTGCAGGCTCACATATGCGAGGACGGGGTAAAGCAGACCGCCTTCAGGTGACATGCCCTGCGCAAGCGCGATCACCGGATCCGCTCCCCGGAAATAGAGATAGGCCACAGCACACAAGGCACCCCAGATGAGGAGCCCGAAGAAGACGCCGAGGAACATGCCGCCGAAACGCATCCGTGGATGCACCGCGCCCATCACGCCCGCGACAAGCCCGCCGATCAACGCAACGATGCCGAAGAAAAGCACCGCGACCACGCCGTAGCCCACCAATGGCACATCAAGCGGCGTGCCATAATGGCTGAGCGCGCTCACGGTTAGCCAGCCGAGGCCGCACGCGCCCGCGAGCATCACAGCGCAGCTGACGAGATTGGCGAGAAAGGCCAGGAAACCGGACCGATCGACCAGACGGCCCAGCGCAATCGTCATGCCCAGCAGCGGCAACGCGGCAACGAGCGCCAGCGCCTGGATCCGGGCGGACAGCGGCGGCGGCGCGATGCCGAAGCCGACCAGCATCTCGAACCCGTTGCCCGCTCCGAGCCGGCTGTTCGCCTCCATGTACATCCAGCCCAGCGCCTGACCGACCGGCCCCGCGCCGATCAGCGTAGGGACCATGCGCAGCAGATGGAATTCCACGACGCACAACACGCAAAAGACAAACATCGCTTTGATGGTCGCGAGAAGCACCGTCCTGAACCCGATGCGATAGCTGCGCAGACGGAGCATGGCGCTCAGCACCGGCGCCCCGAAGAAGGACAGGAGAATGGTGGGTACCGCTGCAAGCACCGCAAGATAGGCGAGCAGCAGCATGCCCATCAGGATCACGCAGCCGCCGCCTCCACCGCCGCCGCCACCGCCGCGGGCGAAATCCTGCCCCGCCCCCTCGCCCCCGATGGCGAACGGATTTTCGAGCGCCGTCCCCGCCCGCAACGTGCCTCTGTTGAAGTCGTCAAGCCATGCCATCGCCCGCCCCCACCGGCAGCCCGTGCCGACATGCGTAAGGCAAAGCCGTTGAAGATCAAGCGGCCCGATGCGGGGAGGATCTCAGTTCAGCCGGCGCGGCAACGCCCGCGACAGCCCCTCGTCAATAAGCCCGGGCGATGGCGAACTCGACCGCCTCGACCAGCGCGGCGCGGGCGCGGGCGTGGCCGAAGGGCGCGATGGCGTCGATGGCGCGCTGGCCATAATGGCGGGCGCGGGCGAGCGTGTCCTCGATCGCGTTGGTCTGGGCGAGCAGCTGCTGGGCATGGGCGAGATCAGCATTCTCGCCATGCAGGCCGGACATGGCCTCCTTCCAGAAGCGCCGGTCGCTCTCCGAGCCGCGCGCATAGGCGAGGATCACCGGCAGGGTGATCTTGCCGTCGCGGAAATCGTCGCCCGTGTCCTTGCCCATGGTCTCGCCGTCCGACACATAGTCGATGGCGTCGTCGACGAGCTGGAAGGCGATGCCGAGATTGCGGCCATAGGTGTCCAGCGCCAGCTCCTCCGCCTCGGGCCGCTCGGCCACCACGGCGGCGATGCGGCAGGCGGCGGCGAAGAGCGCCGCGGTCTTGGCGACGATGATCTCCAGATACTGGTCCTCGTCCGTCTCGATGCGGCGCTGGGCGGTGAGCTGGTTCACCTCGCCCTCCGCGATCACCGCCGAGGCGCTGGAGAGGATCTTCAGCACCTTGAGCGAGCCGTCCTCGACCATCAGCTCGAAAGAGCGGCTGAACAGGAAGTCGCCGACCAGCACCGAGGCGTTGTTGCCCCAGATCATGTTGGCGGTGCGCTTGCCCCGGCGCATGGCGCTGCCATCCACCACATCGTCATGCAGCAGCGTGGCGGTGTGGATGAACTCGACCGAGGCGGCGAGCTTGTGGTGGCGGGTGCCGGCATAATCGAGCAGCCGGGCGCAGGCGAGGGTGAGCATCGGCCGCATGCGCTTGCCGCCGCCGGCGATGAGATGGCCGGCCAGCTCCGGGATCAGCGGGATGCGCGACTGCATCCGCTCCAGGATCACGGCGTTGACGCTGTTCATGTCGTCCGCGACCAGGTTCATCATCGGCTGGAGGGACGGCGCCGGGCGCCCCGGCATGCGGTGAATGGTCGCGCTCATGGGGCGTGCTGTGGCGAGACGGTGGCGCTTTGGCAAGCAAATTGGCTTGCCTTGTGCGGCCATAGCGGCGAGTGATGCCGCCCGCTCGCCAAGGGAGACCCGCAGGGATGGACGAAACGCTCAGCCGCTATCGCGAAAGCATCGACAATATCGACGCGGCGCTCGTGTTCATGCTGGCGGAGCGGTTCAAGATCACCAAGGCGGTGGGCGAATATAAGGCGACGGCCGCCCTGCCCCCGGCCGACCCGGATCGCGAGGGGAGGCAGATATCCCGCCTGCGCCGCCTCGCCGTGGATGCCAATCTCGATCCCGACTTCACCGAGAAGTTCCTGCGCTTCATCATCGACGAGGTGATCCGCCACCATGAGCGGATGCGGGGCAACGATTAGGTTCCGACCGCCGGCCGCTCAGGACATGGTGCGCGCGATCGCTTCGGCCGTGGCGTCGATGGCGGCAGGCTCCGTCTCGCCGGTCAGCGCATAGGACATGTCGCCGCGCTGCCAATAGGCCACGGATTGCGGCCCTTCCCGGATGGCGTCGGGACGTTCCGGGGCGCCCAGGCGTCCCCGGATGGCGAAGAGCGAAAGCTGCTCGCCGGCAGGCGTGCGCACCGCGATCACCAGCGCCGGCCCCCGCTCCGCCGGGAAGAGCTGCACGTCCGTCACATGCCAGTCGGCCGGCAGGTGCGGCATGGAAATCCGGGTCGAGGTGGCGATCTCGGCAGAGTCGAAATGCGGCGTCTCGACCTGCGACTTCATGCCCGCGCGCAGGAGCGCGATGCGATGGGAGCTGACGGCATCGTCGATATAATTGGGCGGGCGCTGCTGAACGAGCGCCAGCACGGCCAGCGCACCGAGGCCGAAGGCGGAGAAGCCGACCAGCCGGCCATGCCGCTGCCAGAAGGAGCGCTTCGCCATCGCCGCCAGGGCGCCCGCACGCCCGGCCCAGGCCGCGTCCGGCGACCCGATCTGCGCGAAGAGGAGCTTGAGACCGCTCGCCGCGCCCAGATCGGCCATGACGCGCGCGGCCTGCTCAGGATGGCGCGAGAGATGCGTCTCCACCAGGAACTTGCCGTTCACGTCGAGCTGGCCACTCACATAGGCCTCGATCTCGGCGGAAGAAGGTTCGTCATTCATCGTCCTGCCCCCTCACGATACGCAATGCCGGACCCGCATCATCCCGCTCCCGCAGCGCGGCCCGCGCGCGGCTGAGCCGCGACATGATCGTCCCGATCGGCACGCCGAGCACGTCGGCCGCCTCCTGATAGTTCAGCCCCTCGACGGCGACGAGATGGAGCGCGGCGCGCTGCTGCGCCGGCAGCGCGGCGAAGGCGCGCGCCACCTCGTTCAGCCGCGCGACCTGCTCCTGCTCGGGGTCCAGCCTTTCCAGCAGCGTCTCGGCGAAGCGGCCGTCGCGCCGCGCTTCCGCCGCCTCCCGCCGCTTGCGGGAGATGAAGACATTGTGGACGATGGCGAGCAGCCAGCGGCGTCGCGAGCGCTCCGGCGCGAAGGTCGAATGGCGCTCGATGGCGCGCACCAGCGCATCCTGCACGACATCGTCGGCATCGGCGTCGTCGCGCGCCAGCGCCAGCGCATAGCGGCGCATGGCGGCAAGGTCCTCGGTCACCATCCGGTCGCTCTTCATCGCTCGGGCCTCGCGCGGCATTAGCCCGGCTCAGCCGATCGGGTCCAGCAGGGCGCGATATTCGTCCACCACGCCGGAGAGGCAGGCCTCCCAGGAAAAATCGTCCGCCGCCACCGAGGCCGCGACGCCGAGCCGGCGCCGCAGGTCGCCGTCGCGGACGAGGGCAAGGGCCGCCCGCGCAAAGGCGTCCGCCGAGACGTCGCCGACCAGCAGGCCAGTGCGGCCATGCGCGATCAGGGCCGAGGCGCTGGTCACGTCCGCCGAGACGATCGCGAGGCCGGAAGCCATCGCCTCCAGATTGACGTTGCCGAACGCCTCGGTGACGCTGGGATTGATCAGCAGATCGGCGCTGGCCACCGCCGCGCCCAGCTCCCGGCCCGAGAGATGTCCGAGAAACCGCGCCTCGGGCAGCCGCTCCGCCAGCCAGCCACCCTCCGGCCCCTTGCCTATGATGAGCGGACGGACGGCCAGCCCCTGCGCACGGATGCGGTCGATCGTCCCGGCGAAGATGCCGAGGCCCTTCTCCTTCACCAGCCGGCCGAAGAAGAGGGGCACCACATCGCCGGGCGCATAGCCGAGCCTGCGCCGCAATGCCTCGCTGCGCAGCGAGGGATGGAACAGCGTGCGGTCGACGCCGCGCCCCCACACCGCGACCCGCGCCCCGCCGTAGCGCGGCGCAAGCTCTTCGGCCATGCCGGCATTGGGCACGAGCACCCGGTCGCTCGCCAGATAGAAGCGGTCCAGATAGCGCTCGACGGCCCCGCGCAGCATGGAGAGCCGGTAATAGTCGAGATAGGTCTCGAAGCGCGTGTGCAGGCTGGCCACGACCGAGATGCCCCGCCTGCGCGCCCAGCCCTGCGCCTGCCGGCCGAGCAGGTCGGGCGCGGAGACATGCACGACATCGGGCCGGAACCGCTCCAGATCCCGCCGCGCGCCGTGCGTCAGCCCCAGCGCCAGCCGATATTCCGAGCGGCCGGGAATGGGCAAGGAGGGCACCGAGCGCACCTCGCCCACCGACACGAAGGCCGGCTTCGCCCCGGTCGGCGAATAGATGCGGACATCGGCCCCGGCCTGCAGGAGCAGATGGGCGACCAGCCGGTTGAGCGCCTGGTTCGCGCCGTCGCGCACGCAATCATAATTGCCCGAGAACAGCGCGACGCGCAGCGGCGCGGGAAAGCCGCTCGCCGATGCGCGCGCCGGTGCGGCGGGCCGCCGGGCGGGAGAGTCGAGGGAAGGGCTGCGACGGCGCAGGTCCAAAGCGGTGCCGGTGCATGTGGTCATGGCCGGTATACGCGCGCCGGGCGCGGCTTATTCCATGACGGCGCTGGCCGCCGGCTACCGGTCGACAGGCCCGGCATGGCGCGATAGGAACATGGGTCATGGAGCATCAGGCGCTCGTTATCGCGCTTATCGGCGCGCTCGGTGTGGGGGCACAGTGGATCGCGTGGCGCACCGGCTGGCCGGGGATCGCGCTGATGCTGGCCGCCGGGGTCATCGCCGGGCCGGTGCTGGGCCTCATCGACCCGCATCTTGTGTTCGGCGACCTGCTGGAGCCGATGATCTCCATCGCGGTGGCGCTGATCCTGTTCGAGGGCGGCCTGAGCCTCAATTTCCGGGAGCTGCGGCGGACGGACGGCGCGGTGACCCGGCTGGTGATGCTCGGCGCGCCGATCGGCTGGGCACTGGGCGCGATCGCGCTCTATTATGTCGCAGGGCTGGTCTGGCCGGTCGCCATCCTGTTCGCCGGCATCCTCGTGGTGACAGGGCCGACGGTGGTGCTGCCCCTGCTGCGGCAGAGCAACATCGCCGCGCGCCCGCGCGCCATCCTCAAATGGGAAGCGATCGTCAACGATCCGCTCGGCGCGCTGTTCGGCGTGCTGACCTACGAATATCTGCGTCGCGCCGGCGAAGGGGGCACGCTCGCCAGCGTCATCCTGTCGCTGGTGGCCGCGAGCATCATCGCCGGCCTCCTCGGCTATGGCGCAGCGCGGGCGATCGGCTGGACCTTCCCGCGCGGGCATGTGCCGGAATATCTGAAGGCGCCGGTGCTGCTGGTCGCGGTGATCGGCGTCTTCGTGCTCTCCAACCTCGTCCAGCAGGAGACGGGGCTGCTGACCGTGACGGTGATGGGCGTCGCGCTCGCCAACATGCGGCTCGATTCGCTGCGGGACATCCATCCCTTCAAGGAGAATGTGACCGTCCTGCTCATCTCGGGCGTGTTCGTGCTGCTCTCCGCCTCGCTGGACTTCGAGGTGCTGCGCCAGTTCGAATGGCGCTTCCTCGCCTATCTGGTGGCGCTGCTCTTCCTCGTGCGGCCGGCGACGGTGCTGCTCAGCCTCGCCTTCAGCCCGGTGCCGTGGAACGAGCGGCTGTTCATCGCCTGGATCGCGCCGCGCGGCGTGGTGGCGATCGCCATCTCCGGCCTGTTCGCGCTGCGGCTGAGCCATCTGGGCTATGGCGACGGGTCGATCCTCGTCACCCTCTCCTTCGCGGTGGTGGTGGCCACCATCTTCGCGCACGGCTTCACCATCCGGCCGCTGGCGCGCATGCTCAGGGTGACCGGGCCGACCGAGCAGGGCCTGCTGATCGTGGGCGGCACGAGCTGGAGCCTGGCGCTCGCCGAGCAGCTTCGCCAGCTCGAAGTGCCGGTGACCATCTGCGACAATAGCTGGCAGCGGCTGGCGCCGGCCCGCCAGGCGGGTATCGACACCTATCATGGCGAGATCCTGGCCGAGGCGACCGAGGACAAGCTGGATCTCACCCAGTTCCAGGTGCTGGCGGCCGTCTCCGAGAACGAAGCCTATAACGCACTGGTCTGCATCGAGTTCGCGCCGGAAGTGGGGCGCGACAATGTGTATCAGCTCGGCGATGCGAGCAACGACGATCCGCGCTCGCTGCCCGAGGCGCTGCGCGGACGGGCGCTGTTCGCCTCCGGCCTCGGCGTCGAGCAGATCATGGACCGGGAGACGAAGGGCTGGGGCTTCCGCAAGACGCGCATCAGCGAGCAGTTCGGTTTCGACGCGGCGCTGGCGGACCTGCCGGAGGGCGCGGACATGCTGCTGCTCGTGGGCCGCAACGGCCGCCTGCGCTTCTTCACCCACGCATCGCGCCCGACGCCGCAGCCGGGCGACACCATCCTGTCCTATGTGCCGCCGGGCAGCCGGTCAGCCGCACGAGAAACCAGGGGAGAAGCCGCATGAGAGACTGCACGAGACGAGGCGCAGCATGGCTGCCGGCCATGTTGAGCGCCTGCCTGATGACGGCGGGCTGCGACATCCGGAAGGCGGACGGCAATCACGCGGCGAACGATGCCGTGAACATGGCGGCCGAGGGGAACGCGATGGCGGGCAATGGAGCGGAAGCGATGCCCCAGCGCTCGATCATCCGACCCGACGTTGCCCCCTCCCCCACGCCGCCACCGCCGCCCGAGCCGATCGAGGCGGTCATCGCGTTCGGCGCCTCGGGGCTCAAGCTGGACGATGCCGGCAGGCAGGCGGTCGACGCGCTGCTGGCGCAGGAGACGACAAGGACCGGCGGGCCGATCATCCTGCGCGGCAACACCGATTCGCGCGGCGCGGACGGCGACAACCGGGTCGCCTCCCGCAAACGCGCCGAGGCCGTGCGCGACTATATGGTCGGGAAAGGCGTGGCCCCGGAGCGCATCCAGGTGATCGCGCTGGGCGAGGCACGGCCGATCGCGCCCAATGCCAGGCCCGATGGCAGCGACGATCCCGAGGGCCGCGCGAAGAACCGGCGGGTCGACGTGGAGATCCGGCCGCATGTCACCGTGCCGCTGCCCGATATCCCGGACAATGCCGCGACCAGCGACTGAGAGTCTGTTTGGACATGCGCCTTGCGGCGCATGGCGGCACCGGCCCGCTCCCCCACCCGGCCTCCCATAGAATACTGCCGTTGGGTGGCCGGGTGGGGGAGCGGGCCGGTGCCGCCTCGAAATTCGCCCTTCCGCGAATTTTCAAACAGGCTCTGATCGCCCTCACTTGCGGCGATTGTCCGCCGGCGCGGTGAGGCGGGGCTGCTGGAGACTCGGCCGCTCGCCCAGCTCGCGGCGGAGCATGCGCATCATCCAGTCGCGATGCCGGTCGAGGAATTCGGGGAGATCGTCGGGTTTCGCAGGATCGAGCACGGGCACGGCCCAGGCGCTCTCCGGCTGATCGCCTTCGCGCATCTGCTCGGCGGCCGGGTCGTCCGGCGGCGCGACATGCTCACCGGCATAGATATTGCCGTGGAAGCCCACCTCCAGCGGCGGCGGGAAGCCGGGGCCGTCGATATAGCGCCCGTTGGAGCGGCCGGTCTCATAGCCGTAGCGCGCCGTGCCGGCCGTGCCGAGCCAGTTGTTGCGGATCTGTATGCCCTTCGACCAGCCGTCCCACCAGGTGGCGACGACCATCTGGACATCTTCCTTGCCGGCATGGATCACATTGTCGGCGATCAGCACGTCCGTGGCACCGCCGAGCTGGAAGATGCGCTCATGGTCGTTGTAGCTCACATTGAAGCGCGCGACCGTGCCGATATTGCCGATATTCTCCGCCGGATCGGCGCCGACCGGCGTGCAGACGAGCAGGAAGCCGCCCTCATTGTCATGGCTGTAATTGTAGAGCAGCGTGGTGCCGCGCGAGTTGAAATCGGAATCGAAGCCCTGCCCGTCCAGCAGGCCGTGGGTGAAGCTGGCCTCGTTCAGCTGGATGAGCGTGTTGTCCGTGCTCCATTGCCAGATGGCGACATTATAGCCGGGCGCGCGGGCGGCGGCGTGGCGGACGATATTATGCTCGACCAGCGTGCCGTCCGTGCCGCGCGGCACGATGCCGTCGCCGCCGATATCCTCCAGCACATTGTCGCGGATGACGACATAGCGGCTGGGGAACCAGCGAACGACATTCACCTGATCGCTGATGCCGGCGATGCCGGAGCGGTCCACGCGCCAGATGAGGTTGCGCTCGATGGTGATGCCCTCGAAGCGTGTCGGCGTGCCGGTGAGGCTGGCGATGGCGGAGAAGACGATGCCGCCATTGTCCTTGCGCTCGTTGGTGCCGTTGACGTCGTGAATGTAGAGATCGCGCAGGACGATGCCGCGCGCGATACCGAAATCCGCCTCGTTGACGAACACGCCGCGCCGGATCGCGGTGCCGGGTCCGCTGTTGGTGATCTCCAGCCCGCTGATCGCCACATTGTCGGCATTGCGGATCTCGACCGCATTCTCGGCCACGCCGCCCGCATCGATGCGGGGCCGCGCGCCCTCGCCCGTCCGCGTGACCGTGATCGGCGCCTCGGCGGTGCCTGACTGTGTAATGAGCAGCGGCTCGCGCCAGACCGATCCGGCCGTCAGCAGCACCATGTCGCCGGGCTTGAGCGGTGCCTCCCGCAGGCGCGCCAGCGTGCGCCAGGCCTGATCCGGCGCCAGGCCGGTGCGGCGATCGTCGCCCTTCGCCGAATCGACATGCCACGCCTCGCCATGGGCGCCGGTGGCGGCCGACAGGGCAAGCAGGAAGGCCGAGCGTTTCTTCACGGAGTCGGACACTTTGCGAGGATCGAAGAAAAAGGCCGCCAGATCAATCCGGCGGCCTCCATGGCATTGTCGGATGTGGCGCGTGGCTCAGCCGACGATTTCTTCCGGCTTGAAGAAATAGGCGATCTCGATCGCCGCATTCTCTTCGCTGTCCGAACCGTGGACGCTGTTCGCCTCGATGCTCTCGGCCAGCTCCTTGCGGATGGTGCCCGGCTCGGCATTGGCGGGATTGGTGGCGCCCATGATGTCGCGGTTGCGCTTCACGGCGTCCTCGCCTTCCAGCACCTGCACGACGACCGGGCCGGAAATCATGAACGCGACCAGCTCGCCGAAGAAGGGGCGCTCCTTGTGAACCGCGTAGAAGCCCTCGGCCTGCTCGCGGGTCATGTGGATGCGCTTGGAAGCGACGACGCGCAGACCGGCGTCCTCCAGCATCCTGGTGACGGCGCCGGTCAGGTTGCGGCGGGTCGCATCGGGCTTGATGATCGAGAATGTGCGGGTGACCGCCATGGGAAATGCTCCGGATTTTCGGCTGATTGAAAGACGCGCGCGCTCTAGCGATGTTGCGGTGCGGGATCAAGGGGCGGCGATCAGGCCGCGGTGCGCGGCCCCAGGATGATGAGGGCGACGCCGAGCAGGCAGAGCAGCGCCCCGCCGACATCCCAGCGATCCGGCCGCAATCCCTCGATCGCCCACAGCCACAGCAGCGAGGCGCAGATATAGACGCCGCCATAGGCCGCATAGGCCCGCCCGGCGGCATCGCTGTCGACGAACGTGAGCAGCCAGGCGAACAACGCCAGCGAGAGCAGGCCGGGCACGAGCCAGAGCGGCGACTTGCCAAGGCGCAGCCAGGCCCAGAAGGCATAGCAGCCGGCGATCTCGCAAAGCGCGGCGCCGGTATAGGCGAGGATGGTGGGCATGATGGCGCGGCCTCGGCTTGGGACGGGAGACAAGGGCTCCTGCCAAGGCAGGAGCCCAGGGCGGACAGGCACGGCTCATGCGCCCTGGGCTCCTGCTTTCGCAGGAGCACTCACGCCGTGCAAGGCGCCCGATGGACTGCGCCCCCGCGCGCTCTATATGGGAGCGCATGGCACATACCCAGGCAAAGCTCGTCATCCGTCCGGCCCTGCTGGCGGACGCGCCCGCGATCGCGCGGCTCTCCACCCGCATCTACGGCCGGCGCGAGGGGCTGCGGCAGGCGCAGGTGCGCGGGCAGATCAACAATTTCCCCGAGGGCCAGTTCGTCGCCGAATATGAAGGCGAGATCGTCGGCCACTGCGCCACGCTGATCGTCTCGCACGAACTCGCCTTCGCGCCGCACTCATGGGCGGAGATCACCGGCGACGGCTTCGGCTCGCGCCACGATGCCGAGGGGGACATCCTCTACGGCATGGAGGTGTGCGTGGACCCCGATTACCGGCGGCTGCGCATCGGCCAGCGCTTCTACCGCAAGCGGCAGGAGCTGTGCCAGTATTTCGAGCTGAAGGGCATCGCCTTCGGCGGGCGCATGCCGGGCTATGCGCGCCGGGCGAAGGACTATCCCGATCCGCAGGCCTATCTGGACGCCGTGATCGACCGCAAGCTGCGCGATCCGGTCATCGGCTTCCAGCTCAGCCAGGGCTTCGAGGCGAAGGGCACGCTGCCCGACTATCTGCCCGGCGACCGGGACAGCGGCGGCAATGCCGTGCTGATGGTCTGGCCCAATCCGCTGGCGCCGGAGGAAAGCCCCGGCCGCAGCAAGGACCTGCTGCCGCGCCTCCCCGCCTCCGTGCGCGTGGCGACCGTGCAGTTCCAGATGCGCGGCATCCGCAAGGTGGAGCAGTTCGAGGAGCAGGTCGAATATTTCGTGGACGTGGCGGCGGACTATAATGCCGACTTCGTCACCTTCCCCGAGCTGTTCACGCTGGAGCTGCTCTCCATGCAGAGCACCAAGCTGGCGCCGGCCGCGGCGATCGAGAAGATCGCCGACTATACGGAGCGCTTCTGCGACTTCATGCAGAAGCTGGCCGTGAGCTACAATATCAACATCATCGGCGGCTCGCACCCCACGCGCATGCCGAACGGCGACATCCGCAACATCTGCTACGTGTTCCTGCGCGACGGCGCGATCCACACGCAGGACAAGCTCCATCCCACGCCCTCCGAGCGGCGCTGGTGGAACATCAAGGGCGGCTATGGCGCGGACGTGATCCCGACCGACTGCGGGCCGATCGGCGTGATGATCTGCTATGATTCGGAGTTTCCCGAGCTGGCCCGGCACCTCACCAATCAGGGCGCGCTCATCCTGTTCGTGCCCTTCTGCACGGACGAGCGGCGCGGCTATCTGCGCGTGCGCTACTGCTGCCATGCGCGGGCGGTGGAGAATCAATGCTATGTCGTGACGTCCGGCGTGGTCGGCAATCTGCCGAACGTGGAGAATATGGACATCCACTATGCCGAGAGCGCGATCCTGACGCCCTCCGACTTCCCCTTCGCGCGCGACGGCGTGGCGGCGGACACGGCGCCCAACACCGAGACCATCGCCATCGCCGACCTCAGCCTCGCCGACCTGCTGACCAGCCGGCACAGCGGCGCCGTGCAGAATGTGAAGGACCGGCGGTTCGACCTCTACCGGGTGGAGTGGCGCGAGCCGGCGCTTGGGCGGTCGGCAGGGGATTGAGGGGCGGAGCTGGCGGTTCCTTGCCTCCCCTATCATTTCCGCAAGGGCGAGACCTCTGCGAAAGGCATCTCAATCAAATCCCCGTTCGCCCTGAGCTTGTCGAAGGGCTGTTCTTCTTTCTTTCCAACGCTGGAGAAGAAAAGTGCAGCCCTTCGACAAGCTCAGGGCGAACGGAAATGGGTTTTGCAGAGGTCTCGCGTTCGCAGGAATGACGGGGGCAAGTTGAGGCTTCAGGGTCCCGGTCCCGGTCACGGCCCCTGCCGCCACTTGCCGCCGTCCTGCCGCCAGAAGCGCGGGGTCACGCTCTCGGCCTTGCTGAGCGCGCGCCAGTTGGTGCGGGCCTGCTCGATGGTCGTCTCGTCGAAGAAGTAGAAGGCGCGCTCGAAGCCCAGCGCCTCCTCGCGCCACTGGCCGTCGGCGAGCGCGATGTGGCGGGCCTCGTTGGCGGGCGAGCAGCCGGCCGAGAGCAGGATGGGCTGCGCCTCCGGCATGGCGGCATCGTCATGATCGTTGGCGAGATAGGTCTCGGGACCGGCGCTCCACAGCGCCCGCGAGATGCCGTCCAGTTGCGCGCGCTCGGCCGAGACGACGAGCAGCCGTCCGCCGCCCTCCAGCACGCGGCGGGCGATGGCGGGGATGACGGTTTCCACCGGATCGCGGGTGAGCTGGTAGAAATCGACCTGCATGATCGTCCCTTAGCGCAACCGGAGGTCGCTGCGAAGGCGATGCTGGATCGCTCCCGCCTTCTCCCAATCCGTTCGCCCTGAGCTTGTCGAAGGGCTCTCCTTTTTCTTCAGCGTTGGAGAGAAAGAAAGAGAACCCTTCGACAAGCTCAGGGCGAACGGGGATTTGGGGTGAGAGGGCGTGTAGCGGGCCGGCCTGGCCGGTCAGGCCCGCCAGATCCTCACCCCGCCTGATAATGATCCCGCACCAGCTGATCGAGCAGGCGCACGCCGTAGCCGGTCGCGCCCTTGTCCCAGGTGGCGCCGGGCTTGTCGGCCCAGACCATGCCGGCAATGTCCAGATGCGCCCATTTGACGCCGTCCTGGATGTAGCGCTTGATGAACTGCGCCGCCGTGATCGAGCCGGCGAAGCGCGGGCCGATATTCTTCATGTCGGCGATGGGGCTGTCGAGCAGCTTGTCATAGGCGTCCGAGAGCGGGAAGCGCCACAGCTTGTCGCCGCTCTGCGTGCCGGCGGCGAGCAGCTGATCGGCGAGGCCATCGTCATTGGCGAACACGCCCGCATGCTCGTGGCCGAGCGAGATAATCATCGCGCCGGTCAGCGTGGCGAGGTCCAGCACCACTTGCGGCTTGTAGGTCTGCTGCGCCCACCAGACGGCGTCGCACAGCACGAGGCGGCCTTCCGCATCCGTGTTCAGCACTTCCACCGTCTGGCCGGACATGGTGGTGACGATGTCGCCGGGGCGCTGGGCATTGCCGTCCGGCATGTTCTCCACGAGGCCGCAGATGCCCACGACATGCGCCTTGGCCTTGCGCAGCGCGAGCGCCTTCATCGTGCCCGCGACGGCGCCGGCGCCGCCCATGTCCCACTTCATGTCCTCCATGCCGGGGCCGGGCTTCAGCGAAATGCCGCCGGTGTCGAACGTGACGCCCTTGCCGACGATGACGAGCGGCGTCTCCTGCGCGCCGCCGGTCCCGTCCCAGCGCAGGGCGAGCAGGCGCGGCTTGCGCACCGAGCCCTGCGCCACGCCGAGCAGTGCGCCCATGCCGAGCTGCGCCATCTCGGTCTCGTCCAGCACGGTCAGCTCGATGCCCAGTTCGGCCAGCGGCTTGCAGCGCTCCACGAAGCTCTCGGGATAGAGGATGTTGGCCGGCTCCGAGACCAGCTCGCGCGTGAAGGCGACGCCGCCGGCAAGCGCTTCCCGCTCCGCCCAGGCGGCGGCCAGCCCGTCCGCCTCGCTCACCAGCGTCAGCGTCTCCAGCGTCGGCTTCGACGTCTCGGGAAGCTTGGTGCGATAGGTGTCGATCCGCCAGGCGCGCAGCAGGGCGCCGAGGCCGAGATGGGCCAGCGCGTCCGCATCCAGCCCGCGCCCGTCGACCGCGGCCTGCGCCACGCCCGAGGTGAGCAGCCGCGCGGTGACGGCGGCGCCGGCCTTCTCCATGTCGGCGGCGCGGCTCTCGCCCGTGCCGACCAGCAGCAGGCGCAGCGTCTCGCCCTTCTCCGTCACGAACAGCTCGACGAGCGTGCCGGCCTCGCCGGTGAAGCGGGAAGCGGCGGCCGCCTCCGCCGCGAGCGCGCGCGCATCGATGGCCGGCTCCACGGCCGCGCCCTTGGCGATCGGAACGATGAGGCAGCGCGCATCGCCGGGAAGGGTTGCGCTGAGGGCGATCTGCATGGCGAATGCTCCTGAAGAGTTCGAAAAGCCGCGCCGAACGGCGCGCAAGATGACCCCGAATAGCGAAGCCGCGCCCCCGATGCCACGGCAAACGGCGCTGGATGCGCGATTTCATGCGCCGCAAGACGATTGCGATAGGCACGCGGCGATGCAATAGGCGGCGAGTGAACGCGCGGTGCATGATTCCGGCTTGCCGGACCGAAATGACGGGCCAGGCGATTTTGACGCGCCGGGGCGGAACCAGACCGGGCCATGCCGTGCTGCGCGGCGTGGCGCTGCCGATGGCGCTCGTCGCGCTCGGCCTCGCCTGCCATGCCCGCCCCGCTCATGCGCAGGAAGCGCCCGCCCCGCAGGGCGAGGCCGATCTCCAGACCCCGCCCGGCGCCCCGCAGGACGTCGCCCCGCCCGCCCAGCCGATCTCCGCCGAGGAGATCAGCTTCGAGGCGGACCGGATCGACTATGACCAGGATAGCGACATCGTCACCGCCAGCGGCAATGTCCGCGCCGCGCGGCAGGGCGTGACGCTGGCCGCGGATTCGGTGACGTGGAACCGCAAGGACGGCACGCTCATCGCCCATGGCGACGTGGTGCTGGTCAACGAGAATGGCGACAAGGCCTATGCGGACGAGATGGACGTCACCGAGAGCCTGCGGGACGGCATCATCGACAATCTGCTGATCGTCAGCCAGAGCGGCAACCGGCTGGCGGCGGTCAAGGGCCAGCGCACCGGCGAGATCTATGTGCTGGAGCGGGCGGCCTATACGCCCTGCCGCGTCGAGACCGAGGAAGGCTGCCCCAAGGACCCGACCTGGCAGATCCAGGCCGACAAGGTGGTGCTGGACACGGCGCTCGAACGGGTCCGCTACGAGGGCGCGCGAATCTCGCTGCTCGGCCAGCCGATCATCCCCCTGCCGGGCCTTCGCCACAGCATCGGCGACAAGGGCAGCAGCGGCCTGATGGTGCCCAGTGTCGGCTATGACCGGCGCAACGGCCTCGAATTCTCGCTGCCTTACTATCTGCGGATCGACGACAATCGCGATCTCACCCTGACGCCGCACATCTACAGCAACGTGCTGCCGATGCTGGAGGGCAATTATCGGGCGCTGCTCTCCAACGGCGCCTATCAGATCAGCGGCTATACGACGGTGAGCGGCCGCACCTCGTTCGACGATCCGGGCGTGATGCTGAGCGAGGACCGCTTCCGCGGCTATATCGCGGCGAGCGGCAAGTTCCAGTTCGATCCGCAATGGTCGCTCACCGGCTCGCTGCGCGCCGTCACCGACCGCACGTTCCTCAACCGCTACGACATCAGCCGCGAGGACAGGCTGCGCTCCACGCTCAATCTGGAGCGGGTCGGGCAGAACAGCTATCTCTCGATCGCCGGCTGGGCCTTCCAGCCGTTGCGCGCCAACACGCCCAACGGGCAGGTGCCGATCGCCCTGCCCGCCATCGACTTCCGCCTGCGCGCCAAGGACCCGCTGCTGGGCGGCACCGTGCAGTTCCAGGCGAACAGCCTCTCCATCCTGCGCACCGAGGGGCAGGACACGCAGCGCGCCTTCATGGGCGTCACCTGGACGCGCAGCATGCTCACCGGCATGGGCCAGGAAGTGACCTTCACCGGCTATGCGCGCGGCGACATCTATCACAGCGCCCAGAACGATCTCAGCCCGACGGTCATCTATCGCGGCGATCCGGGCTGGCAGACGCGCGGCATCGCGGCGGTGGCGGTGGACGTGCGCTGGCCGTTCATCGGCGAGGCGTTCGGCGGCACGCAGCGCATCGTGCCGCGCGTGCAGCTGGTGGCCGCCCCGCGCATCGCCAACCTCATGGTGCCCAATGAGGATGCGCGCGCGATCGACCTGGAGGATTCGAACCTCTTCGCGCTCAACCGCTTCCCCGGCTATGATCGCTTCGAGGATTCGACCCGCATCACCTACGGCTTCGACTATCGGCTGGACCGGCCGAACCTGACCATCGACGCCACCATCGGCCAGAGCTACCGGCTGAACGAGCGCGAGACCGTGCTGCCGGACGGCACCGGCCTCTCCGACCGGCTCTCCGACATCGTCGGGCGCTATCAGGTCCGCTACAAGGATTTCATCCAGCTCACCCACCGCTTCCGGCTGGACAAGGACAATTTCGCGGTGCGCCGCAACGAGATCGAGGCGACGGTCGGCTCGCGCAAGACCTATGTGGAAATGGGCTATCTGCGGCTCGACCGCAACATCACCTCGGGCGTCGAGGATCTGCGCGACGTGGAGGAGATCCGGCTGGGCGCCCGCGTCGCCATCGCGCGCTTCTGGTCCGTGTTCGGCTCCACCAACATCGACCTGACCGGCACCAATGACGACCCCACCAGCACGCTCTCGGGCTTCGAGCCTGTGCGCCACCGCTTCGGCGTCGCCTATGAGGACGACTGCCTGGAAGTGGGCTTCACCTGGCGGCGCGACTATCAGACGGTGGGCGACGCGCAACGCGGCAATTCCTTTCAGCTGCGTCTGGTATTTAAGAATCTGGGTCTGTAAGACGATCCGCCATCCCGCCGAGCGTGCCCGCGCGCCCGCTCAGCGAGGGTTAAGCCATGATGGAGCAGAGGCGGGCGGCATTCCGGCGCATCGCGACACCGGCCAGGACATGAGAAGGATGAGTTTGACGTGAAGCTGTTTTCCTTGCGCCTGACCCGGATCCTGTTCGCGCCCCTCTTCGTCAGCCTCCTGTCGCCGGCGGTGACGGCGCAGACCGTCGACGAGGGGGCCGGCGCCGCGCCGTCCTCCGCGCTCGATATTCCCGAGGATGTCACCCTGTTCGCCAATCGCGACCCGAATGTCCGCCGCGCGACCGCGCTGGTGAACGGCGAGGTCATCACGCAGACGGACGTGGAGCAGCGGCTGGCGCTCGTCGTGCTGGCCAACAGCGGCCGGGTGAGCGACGAGGAGAAGGACCGCCTGCGCCTGCAGGTGCTGCGCAACCTGATCGACGAGACACTGCAGATCCAGGAAGCGGCGGCCAAGGACATCCGCATCTCACCGGCCGAGCTGGACCAGAATTTCGACCGCGTGGCCCAGAACTTCCATTACACGCCGGCCAACTTCGCCACCTATCTGGCCTCGCACGGCTCGTCCGCGCGCAGCATCAAGCGGCAGATCGAGGGCGAGGTCGCCTGGTCGCGCCTGCTCCAGCGCGAGGTGCAGCCCCGCATCAACGTCTCCGACGACGAAGTGAACGCCGTCATCGACCGCCTCAAGGCGGCCAAGGGCCAGGACGAATACCGGATCGGCGAAATCTATCTCTCCGCGACGCCCGAGACGAGCCAGCAGGTGATGGCGAACGGCCAGCAGATCCTGGAGCAGATCCGCCAGGGCGGCTCCTTCCAGGCTTATGCGCGGCAATATTCGGAAGCCTCGACCGCGGCGGTGGGCGGCGATCTGGGCTGGGTGCGCCTCGCCCAGCTGCCCGACGCGCTCGCCCAGACCGCGCAGGAGATGCAGGTGGGTCAGGTCGCCGGGCCTATCGTGGTGCCGGGCGGCTATTCGATCCTCTACGTCATCGACAAGCGGCAGGTGCTGACCGCCGATCCGCGCGACGCGCTGCTGAACCTCAAGCAGATCAGCATCGAATTCCCCGCCGGCACCACGCCCGCTCAGGCCCAGCAGAAGGCCGACGCGTTCGGCACCGCCATCCAGTCGCTGCGCGGCTGCGGCGCGGTGAACGACGTGGCGCATTCGCTGGGCGCCAGCGTGGTCGAGAATGACGGCATCCGCGTGCGCGACCTGCCGCCCCAGCTCCAGAACGTGCTGCTGCAGATGCAGATCGGCGAGGCGACGCCGCCGTTCGGATCGGTGAGCGACGGCGTGCGCTCGCTCATCCTGTGCGGCCGCGACGATCCGCAGGATGCCGGCCAGCCCTCGTTCGACCAGATCATGGCGCAGATGGAGGAGGACCGGGTCGGCAAGCGCGCGCGCACCTATCTGCGCGACCTGCGCCGCGACGCGGTGATCGACTATAACTGACGCGCCGGCCCTCCCCGGCCAGCCGGCCGCGCTGGCGCCGATCGCGATCTCGCTCGGCGATCCGGCGGGCATCGGCCCCGAGGTGATCGCCAAGGCCTGGGATCTGCGCGACACGGCCGGCCTGCCGCCCTTCTTCGTGGTCGGCGACATCGGCGCCTTCCGCGCGGTGTGGGACGGCCCCGTTGCCCGCATCCACGATCCCGCCGAGGCGGTGGGCCTGTTCGGCCACGCCCTGCCCTGCCTGCAGGCGGTGCAGGATTGTGAGACCGTTCCGGGACAGCCGACGATCGACGGCGCGCGCTGCGCCCTCCAGGCGCTGGAGATGGCGACCGGCCTCGCCCGCTCGGAAAGCGCCGGCGCGCTGGTGACGGCGCCCATCTCCAAGGCGCAGCTGGCGCAGGTCGGCTTCACCCATCCCGGCCAGACCGAATTCGTTGCCGAGCGCTGCGGCGTGGCGCGCGACAATGTGGTGATGATGCTCGCCGGGCCGGACCTGCGCGTGGTGCCGATCACCATCCACATCCCCTATCGCGCGGTGCTCGACATGCTGACGCCGGCGCTGATCCGCAGCCGCGCGCTGGCCACGGCGCGCGGGCTGCGGCGCCTGTTCGGCATCGAGCGGCCGCGCCTCGTGATGGCCGGGCTCAACCCGCATGCCGGCGAAGGCGGACTGCTGGGCGACGAGGAGGTCCGCATCATCGAGCCGGCGCTGGCCGCGCTGCGCCGGGACGGGCTCGACATCAGCGGCCCGCATCCCGCCGACGCGCTGTTCAGCGCGCGCAGCCGGGAACGCTATGACGCCGCGCTCTGCTGCTATCACGATCAGGCGCTGATCCCGATCAAGACCCTGAACTTCGACGAGGGTGTGAATATCACGCTCGGCCTGCCGATCGTGCGGACCTCGCCCGACCATGGCACGGCCTTCGACATTGCGGGCCAGAACCGTGCGCATCCGGGCGCGATGATCGCCGCGATCCGCATGGCGCGCGACGCGGAGCTCAATCGCCGCGCCTTCGCCGATCCGGGCTGAGCGCATGACCGCCGCATTGCCGCCCCTGCGCGAGGTGATCGCCGCCCACGGCCTGCGCGCCAGCAAGGCGCTGGGCCAGAATTTCCTGCTCGACGAGCAATTGCTGGACCGGATCGCGGCGGTGCCGGGTCCGCTGGCCGGCGCGCGCGTGTTCGAGGTGGGGCCGGGACCGGGCGGCCTCACGCGCGCGCTGCTGCGCGCCGGCGCGCAAGTGACGGCGGTGGAGCGCGACGCGCGCTGCCTCCCGGCGCTGGCCGAGCTGGGCGCGGCTTTTCCCGGCAAGCTGACCGTGATCGAGGGCGATGCGCTGGCCGTAGACCCGGTCGCGGCCTGCGGCGGCCCGGCGCATATCGTCGCCAACCTGCCCTATAATGTGGGCACGGCGCTGCTGGTCGACTGGCTGGAAAGCGCCGTCTGGCCGCCCTGGTGGCTCTCGGCGACCCTGATGTTCCAGGCGGAGGTGGCGGAGCGGATCGTCGCCGCGCCCGGCAGCGATGCCTATGGCCGGCTGGCGGTGCTGGCGCAGTGGCGCGCCCGTGCCCGGATCGCCATGCGCGTCCACCGCTCGGCCTTCACGCCGCCGCCCAAGGTCATGTCCGCGATCGTGCATATCGTGCCGGGCGATGCGCCCGCGGGCGTGGATGTCGGCACGCTCGGCAGGCTGACGGCCGCCGCCTTCGGCCAGCGCCGCAAGATGCTGCGGCAGAGCCTCAAGGGCCTGCCCGGCGCGCTGGATGCCCTCGCTGCGGCGGGCATCGACCCTAGTCGCCGCGCGGAAACGCTGTCGGTGGCGGATTATGTCACGGTTGCGCGATTGCTGGCGGGTTAGGGATCGCGCTGATCGAACAACCTGCGTGCTCCTGCGAAAGCAGGAGCCCAGGGCGCATGAGCAGCCCCTTGCCGCCCTGGGCTCCTGCTTTCGCAGGAGCACGTGGAATCTAGGGATGCTCGGATGGCGCCGCGCCATTCTCGGTGTCGGCCGAAGCCACTTTGGGCGCGCCGGCCGCGATCGCCGCGACCAGCGGATCGGCGACCGCGCACTCCGTCTTGCACAGGGTGCGCAGCTGGGCCAGCGTCTCGCGCGCGCTCTCGGTCGCGCCCTTGTCCATCATCGCCAGCCCTTCCGCCTGCATGGCGAGCTGGTTGTTCGGCTCCATGTCGAGCACGCGGCCGAAATAGCGGATCGCCTTGCCCGGCATATGCTCGGCGCGGGCGATGCGACCCAGCGCGAAATAGATTTGCGGGTCCTCGGGCGAGAGCAGCAGCGCCGTCTCATATGAATCGCGCGCGGCGGCATAGTTGCTGGCGCCGAGCGCGGCCGCGCCCCGCTCCTTCCACTGCGCGGCGCGCACGTCGGCATCGGCGATCTGCGACGGCGCCGCCTTCCGGGTGAGGCCGCTGCTCGCCGAAAGGGCCAGCGCGCTCGCCAGGATGATCGAGGCAGGCGTGAACCGCATAATCGTCTCCAAAATCGTGCCGCGTGTTTCCACAACCATTGCACGGCCTGCCTAGCACGCTTTTTCCAGCGCCGCGAAATAAAAGCCGTCCGTTCCGCCGTGTCGCGGGGTGAGCAGCGTGCCCTCGCCCCATGCGCGACCCGCCGTTTCCGGGCGGACGGTTCGCCATAGCGGATCGGACCTGACGAATTGCTGAATCTGTGCCCGCCCCTCCCGCTCGAGGAGCGAGCAGACGGCATAGACGAGCCGGCCGCCCGGCTTCACCAGCGGCGCGGCCAGCGCCAGGAGCCTGGCCTGAAGCGCCGCGACGCGCTCCAGCCGGGCGGGATCGAGCCGCCAGCGCGCCTCGGGATTGCGCCGCCAGGTGCCGCTGCCGCTGCATGGCGCGTCGATCAGCACGACATCGCAGGCGCCCGCCAGTGGCGCCAGCGCATCCGCCTCGCGCGGCGGATCGAGCAGCAGGGTTTCGACCAGCCCGGAAAGGCCGGCCCGCTGCGCGCGCGGCAGGAGCCGGCCGAGCCGGTCGCGGGCCACATCGGCGGCGATGAGCCGGCCCGTGCCCGCCATGTCGGCCGCCAGCGCCAGCGTCTTGCCGCCCGCGCCCGCGCACAGGTCCAGCACGGTCATGCCCGGCCCCGCGCCGCAGGCCTGCGCGATGATCTGGCTGCCGCCATCCTGGATCTCGACCGCGCCGTCGCGCCAGAGGGCGCTGCCCTCCACATCGGTGCCGGCAGGCAGCGCGAAACCATGGCGCGTGCCGGGGATCGGCGCCGCGTCCGGCCAGCAGGCGAGCAGCGCCGCGCGGCTCTCCGGCTGTGCGCGGACATGCAGCGGCGCCCGGTCGAGCAAGGCTGCCTGCTCGTCGGCGTCGACGAGGCCGGCCAGTTCCGGCCCGACCCAGCGCGGCAGAAGGGCGGCCTCGGCGCGCGGCTCCTCCGGCGCGATCGACGCGGGACCGTGGTGCGAACCGTCGAACAGCGCCGCCAGATCGGCATCCGCATCGGCAAGCGAGACCATCGCCGCGCGGCCCCCCGGCGGCGGCTCGCCGTGGCGGCGGATGGCGCGATAGACCAGATCGCGCACGGCGCGGCGGTCCTTCGAGCCGGCATAGCGCCGGTCCTTGAAATAGCGGGCAATCAGCGTGTCGGCGGCCGGGCCGTCATCGCGCGCCGCGAGGATGATCGCATCCAGCAGCTCTATCGCGGCCTGCACGCGGGCGGCGGGAGTCATGCGTCCGGCTCGAACAGGCCGCGATACTCCTGAGGCGTCGGAGCCGGAATGCAGAAGTAGCGATAGCGCGTCGCCTCCGCGCGCGATTGCGCCCCATCCCTCTGCGCGATGAGCGCCGCGCCTTGCGCCTCGCATGCCTCGGGCGAGCGATGGAGCGAATGCCGCAGCGCCATGGAGTCAGCCGGCGCGCCCGGCGTCCAGCCGACGATAACGAGCAGATAGGGCACGATCTCGATCATCGGCCACGCGCCTCACCGCGTCGGATAATTGGGCGCCTCGCGCGTGATGGTGACGTCATGGACATGGCTCTCGGAGAGGCCGGCATTGGTGATCTGCACGAACACCGCCCGCTGCTGCAGGTCGCGGATGGTCTTGCTGCCGGTATAGCCCATCGCCGCCTTCACGCCGCCGACGAGCTGGTGGATGACATCCTTGGCCGACCCCTTGAACGGCACCTGGCCCTCGATCCCCTCGGGCACCAGCTTCATCTGATCCTTGATATCCGCCTGGAAATAACGGTCGGCCGAGCCGCGCGCCATGGCGCCGACGCTGCCCATGCCGCGATAGCTCTTGTAGGCGCGGCCCTGGTAGAGGAAGGTCTCGCCGGGCGCTTCCTCCGTGCCGGCCAGCATGGAGCCGATCATCACCGCCGCGCCGCCGGCCGCCAGCGCCTTGGCCACGTCGCCCGAGGTGCGCAGGCCGCCGTCCGCGATCACCGGCACGCCGCTCTTCAGCGCTTCCTCGGCCGAATCCATGATGGCGGTGAGCTGCGGCACGCCCACGCCCGCCACCACGCGAGTGGTGCAGATGGAGCCCGGCCCGATGCCGACCTTGATGCCGTCCGCGCCCGCGTCGATGAGCGCGCGCGTCGCCTCGGCGGTCGCGACATTGCCCGCGACGAGCTGGACCGAATTGGAGAGCTTGCGGATACGCTCGACGCTCTGCGCGACGGACCGGGAATGGCCATGCGCCGTATCGACCACGATCAGGTCGCATTCGGCATCGATCAGCGCCTCGGTCCGCTCCAGCCCCTTGTCGCCCACGGTGGTCGCGGCGGCGACGCGCAGCCGGCCCGAGCCATCCTTGGTCGCCTGCGGATAAGTGACCGCCTTCTCGATATCCTTGACGGTGATGAGGCCCACGCAATGGAAGGAATCATCCACCACCAGCAGCTTCTCGATGCGGCGCTGGTGGAGCAGCCGGCGGGCCTCCTCCTGATTGACGCCCGCGCGCACCGTGGCGAGATTCTCGTGCGTCATCAGCTCGCGCACCGGCTGGGCGGGATTCTCGGCGAAGCGCACGTCGCGGTGGGTGAGGATGCCGACCAGCTTGCCAGAGGCCTCGACCACCGGGATGCCGCTGATCCTGTGCCGTGCCATCAGCGCCTGCGCGTCGGCGAGCGGCTGGTCCGGGCCGATGGTGATGGGATTGACCACCATGCCGCTCTCGAACCGCTTGACCGCGCGGACGGCGGCGCACTGCTCCTCCACCGAGAGATTGCGGTGGAGCACGCCCAGGCCGCCCAATTGCGCCATGACGATGGCCATGTCCGCCTCGGTCACCGTGTCCATGGCGGAGGACAGGATGGGAATATTGAGCGCGATGTCCCGGCTCACCCGGGTGGAGACATCGGCCTGGCTGGGCAGCACATCGGACTCGCCGGGCTGCAGGAGCACGTCATCGAAAGTGAGGCCGAGCCGAATGTTCATGGATGCGCCACCTGGTCTTGAGGGAATCCCGCCGGGGAATCAGTGGCGGCCCATGTAACCATTTCGGGGGGAGACCGCTAGGGGGGTGGCGGCGGGCTCGTGCGATCCGCGCGCGGCGGCGGTTGACAGAGCGGTGCAAGGGTCCGAAGCCTGAGCCCATGCAAAACCATCTGTCCACGTCCGCGCTGCTGGCGCTCGCCCTCGCCGCTCCCCTCGCCCCGGCCCAGGCGCAGGAGGCGGTCAATCCCGATACGCTCACGCAGATCGTGCGCACGCTCGCATCCGATCCGTTCGAGGGGCGCGGCCCCGGCACGCCGGGCGAGGAGCGCACCATCGCCTATCTCGTCGAGCGCTTCCAGGCGCTGGGCCTCGAGCCTGGCGGGCCGGACGGGCAATGGACCCAGCCCGTGCCGCTGCTGCACACGAAGCTGGGCACGCCCCGGACGCTGAACTTCGCGGGACCGGGCGGCGAACAGGCGCTGGACCTGAACGGCGACATCTATGTGACCTCGCTCCAGCCCCGCGACGCCGCAACCATATCGGCCGCGCCGGTGGTGTTCGTGGGCTATGGGGTGGACGCGCCCGAGCGCGGCTGGGACGATTTCAAGGGCATCGACGTGCGCGGCAAGCTGATCGTCATGCTGGTCAACGATCCCGATTTCGCGGCGGGGCCGGACGAGGCCGTGCAGGGCGAATTCAAGGGCCGCACCATGACCTATTATGGCCGCTGGACCTACAAGTTCGAGGAAGCCGCGCGGCGCGGCGCGGTGGGCGCGCTCATCATCCACGAGACCGAAGGCGCGGGCTATGGCTGGAATGTCGTGGTGAGCGGCGGCGGCGAGAATTACGGCCTGTCCCAGCCGGGGCAGGAGACGAGCCTGACACTGGCGGGCTGGCTCTCGGGCGAGGCGGCGCAGACGCTCTTCTCCCGCGCCGGCCTCGATCTGGCGGCGCTGCGCACGCAGGCGCGCACCAAGGCGTTCCGGCCGGTGACGCTGGCGGGCGTGACCTTCAACGCCGACATTCCGATGACGCATGAGGTGGTGCAGAGCCGCAACGTGCTGGCGCGCATCCCCGGCACCAGCCGGCCGGACGAGGTCGTCTTCTACGGCGCCCATTGGGATGCCTATGGCGAAGGGCCGCCGGACCCACAGGGCCGCATCTACCGCGCCGGGGCCAATGACGATGCGCTGGGCATGGCGGGCCTGTTCGAGATCGCGCGGCTGTTCAAGGCCGCGCCGCCGCCCGAGCGCAGCATCGTCTTCGGCATGTGGACGGCGGAGGAGCGCGGCCTGATCGGCTCGACCGCCTATGCCGAAAGTCCGGTCTATCCGCTCGCGAAGACCGTCGCCAATCTTGATCTCGACATCCTCCAGACCGCCGGCGCCGCGCGCGACGTGATCCTCGTCGGCAAGGGGCAGAGCACGCTGGAGGATGATCTCGCCCGCTTCGCGCAGCGGCAGGGCCGCACCGTGACGGAGGAGAGCCTGCCCGAGCGCGGCCTCTTCTACCGGGCGGACCATTTCCCCTTCGCGCGCAAGGGCGTGCCGGTGCTGCTGATGATGGGCATCGCCGGCGCCTCCGACCTGGTGGAGGGCGGCCGCGCGGCGGGCCAGCGCTGGGTCGATGACTATACCGGCACATGCTACCACCAGACCTGCGACGCCTGGACACCGGACTGGAACCTGGTCGGCGCAGTGCAGGACATCACGCTCATGTATGAGATCGGCGACGAGCTGGCGCGATCGGACCGCTGGCCCGAATGGAAAGCCGGATCGGAGTTCGCGCCCGTGCGCGCGCAGACCGCCTCGGAACGTTAAATGGAATCAGTGCTCCTGCGAAAGCAGGAACAATAGAAAGCCGCCCCGGTCCATTGCGGATCGGGGCGGCTCTGTGCTCCGCCGTTGCTACGGCTGTTACGACCCGGAGGGCGGCGGGGGCGAACCCGGCTGAGGCGAGGCCATCGCCGTCTGGATGCGCTGCTGGAGCTGCGGATCGCTCTGCGAGGCCTGCGTGATCTCATTGAAGCGCTGCGGGGCGAGACCCGTTTCCTGGACCTTGGCGAGCATGGCCTGCTGCTTGTCGGCCTCGGTGACGGTCGTGTCCTGCTGGACCTGATTGATCGCCGCGAGCGCGCTGGCATATTGCTGCACCTCGGCATCCGATACCGGCGCGGCAGCGGCGGCAGGGGGCGCCTCCGAAGCGGGCGGCGCGGCCGGCTCAGCCGAAGCCGGCGGCGGTGCGGCCGGATCCTGCGCGGCATCCTGCGCAATGGCCATCGACCCGAAACTCGCCATGCTCAAAAGAATCGTAGCGTGAAGAACCTTCATCATTTGCTCCTTGCGACATTTTCGATGAGTGAATGCCATTCTTCGCAATGGGTTCACATGGTTCAACGAAACAGGTGGCAAGACGTTCGGCAGACGGGACAGGCTGAAAAATGACCGATATTAGGATCGCGCGCGCCGGCCATAGCGTTTTTCGCTACGCCGTCGCGGATTGTCCAGCGCCTGCCCGCGCGGAGGCTGCCAATAGAGCGCAGCCGGCGAACTATTCGACAAGCAGGGCGTCAATATATTTCGCCGCTCCACAATGACATTCCGCTCCATAGGCGCTGCCAAAACCGCCCGCCGGACCAGTGCCTCCTAGCGCCGCTGACGCTCCGCGCGCTCGATGATGGCCTTGGCCTCCTCCACATGCATGGATTCGATCATGCGGCCATCATAGCGCTGGGCGCCGCCGGTGAAGGCCTCCACCAGCGCGCGGGCTTCCGCCACCACCGTCTCGTTGGGGGAGAAGGTGCGGTTGGTCGGCCCGATATGGCTGGGATGGATGATCGACTTGCCGTCATAGCCCATCTGCCGCCCTTCCTCGCATTCGCGCGCCAGCCCGTCGAGATCCTCGATATGGTTGTAGACGCCGTCGAACGCGGCGATGCCGGCCGCGCGGGCCGCCAGCACGATGTTCTGGAGCCCGACCGAGAAGGCGGTGCGCGGCGCATCCGGCGGGATGCTCAGGCCCCGGCGCAGGTCGTTGGTGCCCGCCAGCAGCGCCATCACCCCCGGCTCGCGGGCGATGCGCAGCGCATTGACGAGGCCGGTCGGGCTCTCGATCATCGCGATCACCTGCCGCTGCGTCACCAGATGCACGTCATGCGCCTGGCGTGGCTCGATCACCTTGGGCACGATGACATAGGGCGGCGCGGCGGCGCGCACCGCCACCATGTCCAGCCCATGGTCCGCGCGCCCTTCCGAATTGATGCGGATGGCGCAGGGACGGCCGTCGAAGCCGGCGCGCACCGCCTCCACGGCGGTCTGGCGCGCCTGATCGCGGTCCTCGGGCAGGACCGAATCCTCCAGGTCCAGGATGATGAAGTCGCAATCCAGCGTGCGCGCCTTCTCGATCGCGCGCGGGCGCGAGGCCGGCACGAACAGGAGCGAGCGCACAAGGCGCAGCGGCATGGCCGCCTCGATCCTCTGCTTGGGCATGTTCATCATGAGCGACCAGTCTCCATCATTGTCTTTCAGCCGCCGATTCTCCTTTGCGGCGGCCTTGCGGCGGGACATAGTAGCGAGCGCCCGAGCAGGAGACCATTGGCCATGGACGTGTTCACCTTCGCCCTCTTCGTCGCGATCCTCGTGATCGCCTATCTGTTCGCGAGCGTGAAGATCGTGCGGCAGGGCTATCGCTACACGATCGAGCGGTTCGGCCGGTTCACCGAGGTCGCGGCGCCGGGCTTCAACGTCTATCCCGCCTTCTTCTATCGCGTGGGCCGCAAGGTGAACATGATGGAGCAGGTGATCGACGTGCCCAGCCAGGAGATCATCACCAAGGACAATGCGATGGTCTCGGTGGACGGCGTGGTGTTCTTCCAGGTGCTGGACGCCGCCAAGGCCGCCTATGAGGTGAGCCAGCTCAACGTCGCCCTGCTGCAGCTCGCCACCACCAATCTGCGCACGGTGATGGGCTCGATGGACCTCGACGAGACGCTTTCCAAGCGCGACGAGATCAATGCGCGGCTGCTGAGCGTGGTGGATCATGCGACCAATGCCTGGGGCGTCAAGATCACCCGTGTGGAGATCAAGGACATCCGCCCGCCGCAGGATATCGTCAACGCGATGGCCCGCCAGATGAAGGCCGAGCGCGAGAAGCGCGCCAACATCCTGGAGGCCGAGGGCCTCAAGAGCGCGGAGGTGCTGCGCGCCGAGGGCGCCAAGCAATCCCGCATCCTGGAGGCCGAGGGCCGGCGCGAGGCCGCCTTCCGAGATGCCGAGGCGCGCGAGCGCGAGGCGGAGGCCGAGGCCAAGGCGACCACGCTGGTGAGCGAGGCCATCGCCGGCGGCAATGCGCAGGCGATCAACTATTTCGTGGCGCAGAAATATGTGGATGCGGTGGAGAAGTTCGCCACCTCCAGCAACGCCAAGACCATCCTCTTCCCGGTGGAGGCGACGCAGCTCATCGGCACGCTGGGCGGCATCGGCCAGCTCGCGCGGGAAGCGCTGGGCGGCGATGACGATATGGCAGGCGCGGCACGCACGCCCACCGGCCTGCCCCGAACCCGAGGCTCATGATGATCGGCGACTGGTTCGGCGGCCTCAATCCGGCGATCCTGTGGGGCATATTGGCCATCATCCTGGCGATCGCCGAGCTGGCGGCGCCGGGCGTGTTCATCATCTGGCTGGCGCTGGCCGCCGCCCTCACCGCGGGCCTCGCCTCGCTGGTGCCGATCGACGGGCCGTTCCAGCTGCTCGCCTTCGCCATCTTCAGCGCCCTCTCGGTGAGCGGTGGGCGGCTCTGGTATCTCGCCCGGCCGGTCGAGCCGGAGACGCCGCTGCTGAACGAGCCTTCCGCCCGGCTGATCGGCCGGCGCGTGGTGGTGCTGGAGGCAATCCACGACGGCGAGGGCCGCGTGCGCGTGGATGACGGCAGCTGGCCCGCCACCGGCCCGGACGCGCCCGCCGGCGCGCCGATGGTGGTCGCGGACGTGCGCGGATCGGTGCTGGTGGTGGCGCATCCGCCTGCGGGGGACTGAGGCGGCGCGCCCGGCGCTACGCCACGCTTCTCGATTCCACGCCCTTCTTTTTCCGTTCGCCCTGAGCTTGTCGAAGGGCTCTTCTTTCTGTCCAGCGTGAGGCGAAAGAGGAAGGGGAGCCCTTCGACAAGCTCAGGGCGAACGGGTGCTATTTCATGCAATGGAGTCCGTGGACGGCAAGGCGCAGTCCACGTATCCGGTCAGACAATCACGCAAAGCCCGCGCAGTTCAGCGACCAAATGCCTTCCCCGCCATGCCGAGAATGTCGTCGAGCGGATTGCCGTCGCCATTCAGGTCCAGCATCGAGCCGAGGCCGCCGGCGGTGCCCTGCGCCGCCGGCGCGGCCTGGCCGCCGCCGCCCAGCAGACCGCCCAGCAAGCCGCCGAGACCGCCGCCACTCCCCTGTCCGCCGCCGAGCAGGCCGCCCAGCAGCCCACCAAGACCGCCCTCGCCGGTCGCCTGAGCGCTGCCGGCCTGCTTGGCCATATAGCCGGCGGCGAGCATCGCCACGAGCGGGAGCAGCTTCTTGAGGACCGAGCTATCCAGCCCCGTCTGCGTCGCAGCATGGGCGGCGACCACGCGGCTCACATCCTTGGAGCCGAAGATCTGGCCGAGCACATTATTCCCCGCGTCCACGTCCGTGGGCTGCTGGCCCAGCACATTGTCGAGCAGGGCGCCGCCGCCCAGCCCCTGCAGCATGTCCATGAGGCCGCCGGCACCGGCACCGGCGGCGGCCTCGCCCTGCACGCTCTTCTTGAACCCGCCCAGCACGGCCGGCAGCAGCGCGCCGATGCCGCTCTGCGCCTGCTGCGGCGTGATGCCGACCTGCGCGGCAATCGATTCAAGGCCGCCGGCCTGCGCAATGATGTCCTGCAAATTCATGGCTTGATCCCTTCCTGCCCCGGCCGCGAGTCGAGCGGTGCCAGACATGCGGCGTCAGGATGACGTCATGCCACGGGCCGTGCGGCGCGCGAAGCGGCAAAAGGCGCCGGCGCCCGCTTCGCGCGAAATGGCTTCTCAGGCGGCGCGCCAGATGCAAGCTTCAGGGGCGCGCGGGACCGAGTCGCGCGCGCCACATCGAGGCTCCAGCGCAAGGACACGAACGATGGGTATCTTCAGCACGATCAAGGACGCAATCTTCGGCAAGAAGGCGCAAGCCGCGCCGCCTCCGCCGCCCCAGGCCCAGGCGCCCGCCGCAGCTCCACCGCCGCCGCCGGCCGCGCCGACGCCCATCACGGACGTCGACGTGATCGCCAATCTCGAGGCGCTGGAGGCGCAGAAGGGCGTCAAGCTCAACTGGCGCAGCTCCATCGTCGACCTCATGAAGCTGCTCGACATCGATTCGAGCCTGTCCAACCGCGAGGAACTGGCCAAGGAGCTGGGCTATACCGGCGCGCTGGGCGGCAGCGCGGAAATGAACATCTGGCTGCACAAGGCCGTGATGCGCGAGCTGGCCAAGAATGGCGGCAAGGTGCCGGCCGAACTGACCGACTGACCGGCGTTGCGACACCTCAGCCCCTTCCCTTCAGTGGGAGGGAGAGGGGCTGGGGCGGACGCTCCTGTCCGGAACCCGGGTCGCCGGCGCAAGCGCCCGTTCACACCTCCAGGGCTTGTCCGGGCAAGATGGGATTTGGAGTCCGCCCGTATGAGACAGGATCAGTGCTCCTGCGGAAGCAGGAGCACAAGGTGGCCGAGTCTCAATCGGAAAACGCCGGAGCAACGAGCCTTTCGCCCTCAGCTTGTTGGAAGAAAATAAGGACAGCCCTTCGACAAGCTCAGGGCGAACGGGCGAGATTTTCGGAAGAGGTTTTGCAGAAGAGGTTTTGCAGAGATCTTGCGTTCGCCGCGACGCATCGAGGCCGCATCTTCGATAGCGCGACCTCCCTCTTCCGTCCGGCAAAGCGCCGCTACTCCTTGCCGAACAGCCCCTTCACCATGCCGGTCAGGTCGTTGAGCGGATTGCCGTCGCCGTCCTTGTCCAGCGCGCCGGTGATCTTGCCGAGCATGCCCTGCGCGCCCTCGCCCGCATTGGCCAGCATGGCCTTCACATTGTCGAGCGACACACCATGCTCCCGCGCGACCTCGGTCAGGCCCGCCAGCTGGTCGCCGCCGGCCGAGAGCCTGGCCTGAGCCGCCTCGACGAAGCCCTGCACCTTGTCGGCGGGCAGGCCGATCTTGCCCGCGATGTCGTCGAGATTGCCGAGAATATTGTCGAACATGCTCACGGTCGTTCTCCTGCTGCGATGGGCAGGAGAGTAGCATTCGCGCGCCGGCGCCGGAATATGGAATCGCGCCCGCCGGACATGCGACGGGTCCGGGATGCGTCATCCCGGACCCCGCAGTCTTTCCGTTTTCCGCGCCGGTCAGGCGGCTTCGACGAGCATCACCTCGCGCACCGACTGGTCCACGTCCGCCTCGAACTGTTTGAAATTCTCGACGAACTGACCGACCAGATAGCGCGCCGTCGCGTCATAGGCGTCCTTGTCCGCCCAGGCCGCGCGGGGATCGAGGATGTTGGGATCGATGTCGCCTACCGCCACCGGCACCTCGAAGCCGAAATAGGAATCGGTGCGGAACTCGACATCATTGAGGCTGCCGTCCAGCGCCGCATTGAGCAGGGCGCGCGTGATCTTGATCGGCATGCGCTTGATGCCCGGATCGGACGCCTTGCCGCCGGTCCAGCCGGTGTTGACCAGCCAGCACTTCACGCCGCCCTCGGCGATCCGCTCCTTGAGCAGATTGCCGTAGACGCTCGGCCGGCGCGGCATGAACGGCGCGCCGAAGCAGGTGGAGAAGGTCGCCGTCGGCTCGGTCACGCCGATCTCCGTGCCCGCCACGCGCGCGGTGTAGCCGGAGAGGAAGTGATACATGGCCTGATCGGGCGAGAGGCGCGAGATGGGCGGCAGCACGCCATAGGCATCGGCCGTGAGGAAGATGACATTCTGCGGCACCGGCCCCAGATTGTCCTCCGAGGCATTGGGGATGAAGTCGATCGGGTAGGAGGCGCGGCTGTTCTCGGCGAGACTGTCGTCGTCGAGGTCGATCTCGCGCGTCTCGGGATCGATCACCACATTCTCCAGCACCGTGCCGAAACGCTGCGTGGTGGCGTAGATCTCCGGCTCGGCCTCGGCCGAGAGGCGGATCACCTTGGCATAGCAACCGCCCTCGAAATTGAACACGGCGGTGTCCGACCAGCCATGCTCGTCGTCACCGATCAGCGTGCGGCTGGCATCGGCAGAGAGGGTGGTCTTGCCGGTGCCCGAGAGGCCGAAGAAGATCGCCGTATCGCCCTTGGGGCCGATATTGGCCGAGCAATGCATCGGCATGATGCCCTTGGCCGGCAGCAGATAGTTGAGGATGGAGAAGACGCTCTTCTTCATCTCGCCGGCATAGGCCGTGCCGCCGATGAGGATGAGCTTCTCGGTGAGGTTGACCGCGACGATGGTCTCGCTGCGGCAGCCGTGCCGGGCCGGATCGGCGCGGAAGCTCGGCAGGTCGATGATCGTGTAGTCCGGCACGAAATCGGCCAGCTCGCTCCGCTCCGGGCGCACCAGCAGCGTGCGGATGAACAGATTGTGCCAGGCCAGCTCGTTGACGACGCGCACATTGACGCGGTGCTCGGGCTGCGAGCCGCCATAGAGATCGGCGACATAGAGCGTGGCCTTCTCGCCCAGCGCGGCGAAGAAATCGGCCTTGAGCGCGGCGAAATGCTCGGGCGTCATCGGCACGTTGGTCGCGCCCCAGGCGATCGTGTCCTCGGTGGTGGCGTCGCGCACGATGAACTTGTCCTTGGCGCTACGGCCGGTGTGCTTGCCGGTCGCGACCACGAAGGGGCCGTCCTTGGCCAGCAGGCCCTCGCCATTGCGCACCGCGTCCTCGACCAGAGGGGCGGTCAACAGATTCCATTTCACTTCGGCCGAGGTCCGGATGCCCTGATCGGCAAGACCGTGGGAAGATTGAGCCTGCAACACCTGTCTCCTAATGCACGGCCCGGTCGAGGCTGAACCGGCCATTTCTGGCGGCAAACCGGGCGAAGAATGATCTGTCCGTTCCCCGGCGCATAAGCATTTGCCCCCCGAGCGTCAAACAAACTGCATGCTGCACTGCCACGCATCGGGACAGTCGGGGCACGGCCGGGCATGGCTCGCAATATGCCCCCCCAATCACCGTTCGCTTCGAGCGGCCGGTGAGAAGCCGATGGATAGGTTCAGAAACCACACGCATCCCCGCAAACCGGCCGCTCCTCCCATCCATCGCCATCCCGGCACCTCGCCCATGTTGCGCCCGCCCGTGCCATGGTCTAGGTCCGCACCCGCAAGCAACGGCATGGCACAGCGCACCCCCCGATGAGCGCCTCGATCGCCCTGGTCGATGATGACCGCAACATCCTCTCCTCGCTCAGCATCGCGCTGATCGCGGAGGGCTTCGTCACGCGCCTCTATTCGGACGGCCAGTCGGCGCTGAAGGCGCTCTCCGACAATCCGCCGGACCTGGTGGTGTGCGACATCAAGATGCCGAACATGGACGGCATCGAGCTGTTGCGCCGCCTGCGCGAGAAGAACAGCCTGCCCTTCATCTTCCTCACCTCCAAGACGGACGAGCTGGACGAGGCGCTGGGCCTCGCCATGGGCGCGGACGACTATATCGCCAAGCCCTTCTCGCAGCGCCTGCTGATCGCCCGCATCCGCGCGCTGCTGCGCCGCGCGGCGCTGAACCAGGCGCCGGAGTCGCAGGATGAGGCCGAGGCGGCGGAGCAGATCGTGCGCGGCCGGCTCACCATGGACCCGGCCCGCCACCGCGTGCAGTGGAGCGGTGAGGACGTCGCCCTCACCGTCACCGAGTTCATGATCCTGGAAGCGCTCGCCCAGCGCCCCGGCATCGTCAAGTCCCGCAACCAGCTCATGGACGCGGCCTATCAGGACGATGTCTATGTCGATGATCGCACCATCGACAGCCACATCAAGCGCCTGCGCCGCAAGTTCCGCGAAGTGGCGCCCGATTTCAACGCGATCGACACGCTCTATGGCGCCGGCTACCGCTTCAACGAGGAGTGAGGAGCGCCACGCCGGCGGCGAGTGGACGACGCGGATCTCGCTCACGCGCCGCATCCTGGCGGTCAACATCTTCGCGCTCGCCATCCTCGCCGGCGGCTTCTTCTATCTGGACAGCTACCGGGCGCGGCTGATCGACGGGCGGCTGGTCGCGCTGGGGCGGGAGGCGGCGCTGATCGCCACCGCGCTGGAAGAGGCGCCGCCACCGGTGCGCCTGCGCCTGCTGCGCGGCGCCGCCACCGCTACCGGGCTGCGCCTGCGCCTCTATGATCGCAGCGGCGCGCGGATCGTCGACAGCTTCGCGCTCGATCCGCCGGCCTATGCGCTGCGCGATCCCCGCAAGGACCCGCCGCATCTCAAGCTGGCGCGCACGCTCGACCGGATCGTGGAGACGATCGCCCTCGCCAGCCGCCCGCCCTATCTCGCCGAGCCGAACCCCGACCGGCTCGACGCCTGGCCGGAGGCGGAGCAGGCGCGCCTCACCGGCCGCTCGGCCGTGGTCTATCGCTTCGCGCCCGACCGCACGCCCTTCCTGAGCGCGGCGCGCGCCCTGCCCCGCACCGGCGACACGCTGCTCGCCACCGTCAATGCGCGGGATATCACCGAGATCGTGCGGGCCGAGCGGCTGCGGATCAGCCTCGTCCTCGCCGCCGCCATCCTCGCCTCGGTGCTGCTTTCCCTGTTCCTCGCGCGCACCATCGTGCTGCCGCTGCGCCGCCTCGCCCGCGCCGCCGTGCGCGTGCGCCTCGGCCGGGCGCGCGAGGTGATCGTGCCGCGCCTGCCTGAGCGGCGCGACGAGATCGGCATGCTCGCCCGCGCCGTCTCGGACATGAGCCAGGCGCTGCGCCAGCGCATCGACGCGACCGACGCCTTCGCCGCCGATGTGAGCCATGAACTGAAGAACCCCATCGCCTCGCTGCGCTCCGCACTGGAAAGCCTCGCCAGGATCGAGGACCCGGCCCTGCGCACCCGGCTGCTCGACATCGCGCAGGACGATGTGCGCCGGCTCGACCGGCTGGTGACCGACATTGCCGAGGCTTCGCGCATCGACGCGCAGCTCTCGCGCACCCCGTTCGAGCCGATCGACCTCGGCAAGCTGATCGGCGGCATCGTGCGCACCCAGTCGACGCGCGAGACCGAGCCCGTCGTGCGGCTGGTCTATAACGGCCCGGGGCGCGGCAAGCTCTTCACCAGCGGCGACCCGCAGAAGCTCGCCCGCGTGATCGAGAATCTCATCGACAATGCCCGCTCCTTCTCGCCCGAGGGGGGCCGCGTGCGCGTGGGACTGGTGGCCGAGGAAGACGGCAAGATCCGCATCGCCGTGGACGATGAAGGCCCTGGCGTGCCGGCGGAGGAGCGCGAGGCGATCTTCCGCCGCTTCCACAGCGTGCGGCCCGAGCGCGACGGGTTCGGCAAGCATAGCGGGCTGGGCCTCGCCATTGCGCGGACGATCCTGGACGGCCATCATGGCGCCCTCCATGTCGAGGACCGGCCGGACGGGAAGAAGGGCGCGCGCTTCGTCGTCACCCTGCCCCGCGCGGACAGCAACCCGCCGGGGCCGCGCGCCCGGCAGCCCGGCTGAAAGGATCGGAGCGCATGAGCGAGGGATCATCCGAGACCGTCCATGCCACCAGCGTCGCGCTCGATGGCCGCGGCCTGCTGCTGCTGGGCGCGAGCGGCGCCGGCAAGTCCGACCTCGCCCTGCGCCTGATCGACGCGGGCGCCACGCTCATCTCCGACGACTATACGCTCGTCGAAAGCCGGGGCGGCCGGCTGTTGCTGCATGCGCCGCAGACCATTGCGGGCAAGATGGAAATCCGCCACCTGGGTCTGATCGACATGCCCCATGCGCAGGACGTGCCCGCCGCCCTCGCGATCCGACTGGACGAGAAGCCCGAACGTATGCCCGAGCATGTGCCCACCATCCTGCTCGCGGGGATCGCCCTGCCGCTGGTGACGCTGAACGGCCATGAAGCTTCAGCCCCGGTCAAGGTAAGATGGGCTATGCGGCTGCATGGCCTGGACTGATCCATCATGAGCGCGGCGACCTCGCCCAAGACCATCCTGATCGTCACCGGCCTCTCCGGCGCCGGCAAGTCGACGACGCTGCGCACGCTGGAGGATGCCGGCTGGGAGACGGTCGACAACCTGCCGCTGATGCTGCTCGACCGGCTGCTCTCCGCCCCCGCGCCGCAGGGGCATGAGGCAATGGAGGACCGGCCGCTCGCCATCGGCATCGACAGCCGCACGCGCGGCTTCTCGGCCGACGCCGTGCTCGGCCGCATCGCCAGCCTGCGCGCGCGGGGCGAGAGCCGGGTGGAGATGCTGTTCCTCGATTGCGCGGGCGCCGTGCTGGAGCAACGCTATGCCGAGACGCGACGGCGCCACCCCCTCGCCCTCGACCGGCCGGCCAGCGACGGCATCGCCCGCGAACGCGAGTTGCTGGAGCCGCTGCGCCGCGCCGCCGACCATGTGGTCGACACCAGCGACATGGCCAGCAATGCGCTCCAGCAGGCGATCCGCCAGCGCTTCTCCGAGCGGTTCGAATCGACGCTGACCCTGCTCAGCTTCGGCTTCGCGCGCGGCGTGCCGCGCAATGCGGACCTGATGTTCGACATGCGCTTCCTGCGGAACCCCTATTGGGAGGAATCGCTGCGCGACCAGACCGGGCTCGACCCCGAAGTGTGCGCCTATGTGACGGCCGATCCCCTCTTCGAGACCGCGATCGGCCAGATCGAGGCTTTCCTGCGAACTGTCCTGCCGCGATACAGCGAGGACGGAAAGGCCTATGTCACGATCGCTTTTGGGTGTACCGGCGGAAGGCACAGGTCGGTTTGCGTGACCGAGGTGATCGCCGGGCGCTTGCGCGCCGCGGGCTTTTCCCCCACCATCGCCCACCGCAACCTGGAATCGGTGCAGCTGGATGCCTATGAGAACCGGCGCCGAAGCGAACGTAGTGACAACGAAGGGCGGGGCGCACTCTCATCATGATCGGACTGGTGCTCGTGACGCATGGCGGGCTGGCGACGGAATTCCGCGTTGCCATGGAGCATGTCGTCGGGCCGCAGGAAGCCATCGAAACGGTGTGCATCGGCCCTGACGACGACATGGAGGCGCGCCGCGCGGACATCGCGGCGGCCGTGAAGCGCGTGGACACCGGCGAGGGCGTGATCCTGCTCACCGACCTGTTCGGCGGCACGCCCTCCAATCTCGCCATCTCGCTGCTCGACGCGGGGCGCATCGAGGTGATCGCCGGCGTCAACCTGCCGATGCTGATCCGCCTCGAAAGCGCGCGGCGCACCATGAAGGTGACCGAAGCCGTCGCCGCCGCCCGCGAGGCGGGGCGCAAATATATCAGCGTGGCGTCCGAGCTGCTGGGGGATGTCCAGTGAGCGGTGCGCCGCTGAGCCGCTCCGTCCTCATCACCAACAAGCGCGGCCTGCACGCGCGCGCCAGCGCCAGATTCGTCACCCTCGCCAGCGGCCTGCCGGCGCACATCACCGTGAGCAAGGACGGGCAGGAAGTGGTCGGCACCTCCATCATGGGCCTGATGATGCTGGGCGCCGCGATCGGCGACACCATCACCATCGCGGCGAGCGGCGACGACGCGGAAGCGGCGCTGGCGCAGGTGGTGCAGCTCGTCGAAGACCGGTTCGGCGAGGAATGAGCCGCATCGGCCGGGCGCGCGGCGCCGGCGCTGAAGCGTGTGCGGTGAGCCGATGACATATCGTGATCCATCATTGCCGGTATCGTGCTCCTGCGAAAGCAGGAGCCCAGGGCGCATGGGCGGTTCGTTTCCGCCCTGGGCTCCTGCTTTCGCAGGAGCACGTCTCGCCATCCGGCACATGCCGTCCTAGAAGGCCTTCGCCATGTCCCGCGAGATCACCGGCTTCTCCAATCCGCTCGTCAAGCGCGTGCGCGGCCTGCGCGAGAAGAAGCTGCGCAAGCGCGAGGGGCTGTTCCTCGCCGAGGGGCTGCGCATCCTCACCGAGGCGCGCGACCAGGGCGTGCTGCCGCAGATGCTGTTCATGGCCACCGGCAAGGCGCCGCATCCGCTGGCGGCCGAGCTGGCCGATGCGGTGGAGGCGGCCGGCGGCGACGTCATCCTCACCAGCGCCGACATCCTCGGCAAGATCTCCGGCAAGGACAATGCGCAGGCGGTGGTCGGCGTCTATGAAGACCGCCTGACCCCGCTCGCCGCGCTGGACCGCAGCGCCGCGCCCATCTGGTTCGTGGCGCAGGCCATGCGCGACCCCGGCAATCTCGGCACGCTGATGCGGATCGGCGACGCGGTCGGCGCCGGCGGCGTCATCCTGGTGGACGATTGCGTCGATCCCTTCTCGGTCGAGACCGTCCGCGCCTCGATGGGCGCGCTGTTCACGCAGGCGGTCGCGCAGGCGAGCTGGAGCGATTTCCTCGGCTGGCTGCGCGCCGGCCCCGGCCAGCTCGTCGGCACCAGCCTCAACACCGATGCCGATTATCAGGCGCCGGCCTACGCGCCCCCCGCCTTCCTCCTCATCGGCAACGAGGCTCGCGGCCTGCCCGCCGACTATGAAGCCGCCTGCGACCTCCTGGTGAAAATCCCCATGATGGGCCGCGCGGACAGCCTCAACGCCTCCGTCGCGGGCGCGGTGATGGCCTATGAGGTGCTGAACCAGTTGCGGCGGCGGGGATAGGCAAATGCTCGGCTGAAGCCGGCCCCCTTCGCATGGGAAAGTAAGTGCTCCTGTGAAAGCAGGAGCACTATATTCTACCCCGCCGAGACCGCCGCTAGGCCCGCAGGATCTTGTCCATCGCCTTGCCTCTGGCGAGTTCGTCGATCAGCTTGTCGAGATAGCGGATCTCGCGCATCAGCGGGTCCTCGATATCCTCCACGCGCACGCCGCACACCAAGCCCTTGATGGCGGATCGGGTCGGATTCATGCGCGGCGCCTGCGCGAAGAAGGCTTCGAAGGTCGTGCCCTTCGCCAGCTCCGCCTCCAGCGACTCGATGCTGTGGCCGGTCAGCCAGCAGATGATCTCATCGACCTCCGCCTTCGTGCGGCCCTTCTTCTCCGCCTTGGCGACATAGTGGGGATAGACGCTCGCGACGCTCATCGAATAGATGCGGTGTTTCGCCATATACCCTTCCTCCGACCATCGTCGTGCGCTTCATTCTAGCATCAAGGCGCCAAATCCGGCTACGGAGCATCGCGGCCCGGTCGAACCTCGTGTCCGAGGGGCCGCAATGAGCCGGAAGGGGATGCCGATTGAGCGAGCAAGCAATGGCCGGAACGAGCATGCGGGACGGCCTCGCCACCATGATGCGGCACCGGCGGGTGCTGCTCGCCAGCCTGATCGGCACGGCGGTCGAATTCTATGATTTCTATATCTATGCGACGGCGGCGAGCCTCGTGTTCGGACCGCTCTTCTTCCCCTCATCCTCGCCGGTCGCGCAGCTCATGGCCGCCTATGCGAGCTTCGCCCTCGCCTTTCTGGCGCGGCCGCTCGGCGCGGCTGTGTTCGGCCATTATGGTGACCGGATCGGGCGCAAGTCGACGCTGGTCGCCTCGCTCATGCTGATGGGCGGATCGACCGTGCTCATCGCCTTCCTGCCAACCTATGCGATGATCGGCTGGGTGGCGCCGCTGCTGCTCTGCATCCTGCGCTTCGGCCAGGGCTTCGGCCTCGGCGGCGAATGGGGCGGCGCCGCGCTGCTGGCGGTGGAGAATGCCCCGCCCGGCTGGCGCGCGCGCTTCGGCATGATGCCGCAGCTCGGCGCGCCGATCGGCTTCATCGCCGCCAACGGCCTGTTCCTGCTGCTCGGCCTGTGGCTGAGCGAGGCGGACTTCATCGCCTGGGGCTGGCGCATCCCCTTCCTGGCGAGCGCACTGCTGATCGCGCTGGGCCTGTGGACGCGGCTCAAGATCAGCGAGACGCCGGAGTTCAGCGCCGCGCTGAAGGAGGAAGCCCCCGCCGCCGTGCCGCTCGCCGAGCTGTTCACCCGCCATGCGCGCGAGACCGTGGCGGGCACGCTGGTGGTGGTGACATGCTTCGCGCTCTTCTACATCTCCACCGCCTTCGCGCTCGGCTATGCGACGACCAATCTCGGCATGGCGCGCGCGACAGTGCTGGAGATCCAGCTCGCCGCCATCCTCATGCTGGCGCTCGGCATCGTGCTGGCCGGCTGGCTGTCCGACAGGCGCTCGGCCGCGCTGGTGCTGACCGCCGGCTGCGCGGCGACCGTGCCGCTCGGCATGGTGTTCGGCGTGGGCTTCAACGCGCAGGCGCCGGAGCTGCTGTTCATCGTGCTGTCCGTCTCGCTGCTGCTCATGGGCTTCACCTATGGGCCGCTCGGCGAATGGCTGACCGCGCAATTCCCACCGCGCGTGCGCTATTCCGGCTCGTCCTTCGCCTTCAACGTGGGCGGCATCATCGGCGGGGCGCTGGCGCCGATGGTGGCGCAGGCGCTGGTCGCCGGCTGGGGGATCGGCGCGGTGGGGCTGTATCTGACGGCGGCGGCAGTCATCAGCCTGATCGGGCTGCTGGGGCTGACGAAGCGCTGACGATCGCTCACGAGAAACCACCTCGTGCTCCTGCGGAAGCAGGAGCCCAGGGCGCATGAGCGGTCCATAGCCGCCCTGGGCTCCTGCTTTCGCATGAGCACTGGAGAGTGGGTGGGCGGAGCGCTCGGGTCGCGCCGCCCGCCAATCACCTCACGCCAGCGCGCCGTGGCAGTGCTTGTATTTCTCGCCCGAGCCGCAGGGGCATGGCGCGTTGCGGCTGATCTCCTGCCCCGCATAGGGATTGGCCCCGACAGCGCCGGGTGTCATGCGCGGGATGCTCGTGGTGATGAAGCCGCGCGTGCCCGCGTCGATGTCCGCGCTGTTGTCCTCGCCCGTGAAGGGGTCGATGTGGCTCGTCAGGAAATCCGGCAGGTCCGGCAGCGGCGGCGGCGCGGGGTCCTGCATCTGGAACTGCACGCGGCTCACCGTGTAGGTCACGTCCTCGCGGATATTGTCCAGCATGCGCTGGAACAGGGCGAAGGCCTCCTGCTTATATTCGTTGAGCGGCGTCTTCTGCGCATAGGCGCGCAGATGCACCACCTGCCGCAGCGCATCGAGCGTGGCCAGATGCTCCTTCCAGTGATGGTCCAGATTCTGGAGCAGGATGCTCTTCTCGATGGACCGCCAGGTCTCGGGCTTGAGGTCCGCGACCTTGGCGGCCAGCTTGTCGTCCGACTGCTGAATGAGCCGCTCGACGAAGATCTCGGGCTCCACCGTCTCCTCATGCAGCCAGGCATCGAAGGCGGGGGTGAGATCGAGCAGGCGCTCGGTCTCCGCCTTGAGCGTCTCCATGTCCCACTGCTCGGGATAGGTGCCGTGCGGGCAGGCGGCGCCGACGATGGCGTTGATCGTCTCGTGGCGCATCTCGGTGACGACGTCGCTCACGCTTTCCGAATCCATGATGTCGCTGCGCTGCTCGTAGATGACCTTGCGCTGGTCGTTCATCACGTCGTCATATTCGACGACCTGCTTGCGCTGGTCGTAATTGCGCTGCTCGACCTTCTTCTGCGCGGTCTCGATGGCCTTGGACATCCAGCGCGAGGGCGGCAGGGCCTCGCCATCCTCCAGGCTGGAGCGCATCATGCGGGCGAACAAGGTGTCCGGCCCGAAGATGCGCAGCAGATCATCGTCGAGGCTCAGATAGAAGCGGCTGAGGCCCTTGTCGCCCTGACGGCCCGAGCGGCCGCGCAGCTGATTGTCGATGCGGCGGCTCTCGTGCCGCTCGGTGCCCAGCACGAACAGGCCGCCGACCTCCAGCACGCGCTCGCGCTCGGCCTTGATCTCCTCACGGATACGCGCGATGCCGGCGTCGCGCTCAGGCCCCTCGGGCATGTCCTTGAGCTCGTCCTCGACGCGGAATTCGAGATTGCCGCCGAGCTGGATATCGGTGCCGCGGCCGGCCATGTTGGTGGCGATGGTCACCGCGCCGAAGCGGCCGGCCTGCGCCACGATATGCGCTTCCTGCTCATGGAAGCGGGCGTTGAGCACGCTGTGCGGCACCGCCTCCTTCTTGAGGAACTCGGAGAGCAGCTCGGACTTCTCGATGGAGACGGTGCCGACCAGCACCGGCTGGCCCTTGGCCTGATGCTCCTTGATCGTCTTGGCGATGCCGGCGAACTTGTCCTCCAGGCTCTTGTAGAAGAGATCCTCGTCATCCTGCCGCTGGATGGGCAGATTGGTGGGGATGGTCACCACGTTCATCTTGTAGATGTCGTAGAATTCCGCCGCCTCGGTCGCCGCCGTGCCGGTCATGCCGGCCAGCTTGGGATACATGCGGAAATAATTCTGGAAGGTGATGGAGGCGAGCGTCTGGTTCTCCGGCTGGATGGTGACGCCTTCCTTGGCCTCGACCGCCTGATGCAGGCCGTCCGACCAGCGGCGGCCGCTCATCATGCGGCCGGTGAACTCGTCGATGATGACCACCTCGTCATCCTTGACGATATAGTCGATGTCGCGCCGGAACATGTGGATGGCCCGCAGCGCCTGGTTCACATGATGGACGACCTGCGTGTTCTCGAAATCATAGAGATTGGCGCCCTGGAGCAGCCCGGCATTCTCCAGCAGGCGCTCCACCTTCTCCGTGCCGTCCTCGGTGAGGACGATGCTGCGCAGCTTCTCGTCCTTCTCGAAATCCTCGGCCACCAGCTGCTTCACGAGGACGTCGACCGCCATATACATTTCCGACTTGTCGTCGGTCGGGCCGGAGATGATGAGCGGCGTGCGCGCCTCGTCGATGAGGATGGAGTCCACCTCGTCCACGATCGCGTAATTGAACGGGCGCTGCACCATCTGGCTGCGCTCATATTTCATATTGTCGCGCAGATAGTCGAAGCCCAGCTCGTTGTTGGTCGCATAGGTGATGTCGGCATCATAGGCCGCGCGGCGCTCCTCCTCGGAGAGATTGGGCACGATGACGCCGGTGGTGAGGCCAAGGAAGCGATAGACCTGGCCCATCCAGTCGCAGTCGCGGCGGGCGAGATAGTCGTTCACGGTGACGACATGGACGCCCTTGCCTTCCAGCGCATTGAGATAGGTGGCGAGCGTGGCGACCAGCGTCTTGCCCTCGCCGGTGCGCATCTCGGCGATCTCGCCGCGATGGAGCACGATGCCGCCGACCATCTGCACATCATAGTGGCGCTGGCCGAGCGTGCGCTTGCCGGCCTCGCGCACCGTGGCGAAGGCCTCGGGCAGGAGATCGTCCAGCGTCTCGCCCGCGGCCAGCCGCTCGCGGAACCGGGCGGTCTGGGCGACCAGTTCCTCATCGCTCATCGCGGCAATGGTCGGCTCGAAGCCGGCGATCTTGTCGACGGTCTTGCGGAGCGTCTTGACGTAGCGGTCGTTGGACGACCCGAAAACGGATTTGGCGAGCGCGCCGAACATAGCGGGAATCCTGTCAAAATGGAGAAAATGACGACCGGCCGGTGGCGGCCGGGATCAGGCGCGCAGGCTGTGCGCGAATAGGGCGGACGGCGCCGGGCGCGGTCCGCGAAAAGGGCTTATTCCAGCCAGCTCTGCTTGACGGGAAGCAAAGTGAACGGCGCGGGAAGAGCCGCCGGGCGAGCGGCCCGCGCCGGCACGGGCAGCGCGGCGAGACCCGCCGGATGCGGCAGGCCCTGCGTGGGTCGCAGGCTCACGGCCAGCGCCACAGCGCCGGCCTGCGCCACGGTCGCGACGGCGCTGCGCTCCACCTGCGCACGCGCCACCGGCCGCTCGCCCGACACAAGGCCGGTCAGCGACGCCAGAAGCGCGGACAGGAGGATCATCAATTGCAAGCGCAAGCCACTCCGAAAGTGCGACGGCCATCACATAAGGCGCGATGGACGGTTCGTCTACGCCGTTCAGGATGAATGAGGGGAGAATGGATGGTCACAAGAGCGCCGATAGGCATCAATCCTGATGCTGCCTCGCGAAGATCATGAATCCTACACTGATCTGCCGCGCTCCCGAACTGCCATCATCACTGGCGAGCGGCTGCGTGGTGAGACTGTCCGCAAATGAGCATAGAGGCAGATTCGCGCTGGTGGAGCCGAGCGGCTGGGTTATCTCGCAATCCTGCGCCGTGCCCTCATCGTTGACAGACAAGGCCGCGTTCTGCCTGACAAGCGACGTCCACCCGGCTTCCGCCACAAGCGGTCCGTCCAGATCTGCTTCCGCCCTCATGACAGCTATGATGCCGAGCACATCGACCTCGCCGGAAAAGCCGACCCTGCTCAGGATCGAAAAAAGGCCCGGTCCCGCAAATAGTGCAGTCTCGCATTGCTGCGCATGTTCTTGCCCGGCAACCAGCAACCTGTTCATACAATCCGAAACGCTGCGGTCCGCATGAAGCCGAAATTCGGTTCGATAGACACGCGGTTGAAACGAACCGGGATTCTCCATCGGCAGCCGCCAGACGATGCGCCTCTCGATCTTGCCGGCGACGGCGCGTCCTTCACGGTTGCGCGCCGGCCTGAACTCCGCGCGTGTCTGATATATTTGGCAAGTGGCCTGATCGAGCACATCATGGCCACTGCTCTGAATGACCTGGCAAGCCTGCACGCGTCCGTTCGCATTGATCGTGAGCCGAACCTCTGTCCGGCCTTGCAGTTCGAGGCGGAGCGCCTCGGGCGGATAATCGTCCTCGGTAAACAACTCTTGCGCGTTGAGTTGCTCGGGGGCGGATTCCGCCGCGAAGGCAAAGCCCGAAGCGGTCATGGCGAGCAGCATCGCTCCGATCGCGCGTCCGATATTCCTCATCACCCCCCCAAAGCCCCCGTCGCGATATCATATCGCCTTGCCAATCATAGCCGATTGACCCCCGCCCGCCATGCGCTAATCGCTCCCCTATGACCGACATCTCCCCCCTCGCCCGCCCCTTCCCCGCCCTGCCGTCCATCGCGGGCGCGACGCCGCGTGTGGCGCGGGCGCATTACAAGGAATGGGATCGCTGCGACCTCACTTATGTGGCGCTGGACGAGGGCACGGCGGTGGCGGGCGTGTTCACGCGCAATGTCTGCTGCTCCAGCGAGGTGGAGCTGGGGCGCGAGAGCGCGGGCGGCGGCAGCGCGCGGGCGCTCATTGTGAATGCGGGGAACAGCAATGCCTTCACCGGCCGTCGCGGCCGCGAGGCGGTGGATCAGATCCGCACGCAGGTGGCGGCGCATCTGGGCTGCGCGCCGGCGGAGATCTTCGTCAGCTCGACCGGCGTGATCGGCGTGCCGCTGCCGCGCGACAAGGCGCAGGCAGGCGTCGCGGCGGCGCTGGCGGCGGCGCCCTGCTCATGGCAGGCGGCGGCGGAGACCATCGGCACGACCGACACCTTCGCCAAGGGCGCGACCGCGAGTGCGATGATCGGCGAGACGAAGGTGCAGCTCTCCGCCATCATCAAGGGATCGGGCATGATCGCGCCGGACATGGCGACGATGCTCGGCTATATCTTCACCGACGCGGCGATCGCGCCGGCGCTGCTCCAGCAGATGCTGAGCGCGGCCAATTCGCGCAGCTTCTCGTGCATCACCGTGGACAGCGACACCTCGACCAGCGACACCGTGCTGCTCTTCGCCACGGGCAAGGCAGGCAATCCCCCATTGACGAGCATGGACGATCCGGGCGCGGACGCTTTCCAGGCGGCGCTGGACGATATCTGCCTCCAGCTCGCCCATCTGGTGGTGCGCGACGGCGAGGGCGCGCGCAAGTTCATCGAGATCGCGGTGACCGGCGCGGCGAGCGACGAGAGCGCGCGGCGCATCGGCCTCGCCATCGCCAATTCGCCGCTGGTGAAGACCGCCATCGCCGGTGAGGACGCCAATTGGGGCCGCGTGGTCATGGCGGTGGGCAAGGCGGGCGAGCCGGCCGACCGCGACAGGCTCTCCATCCGCTTCGCCGACCATATGGTGGCGCGCGACGGGCTGGCAGTGGACGATTATGACGAGGCGCCGGTCGCCGCGCATCTCAAGGGGCAGGATATCCGCATCGGCGTCGATATCGGCCTGGGCGACGGGCGCGCCACCGTGTGGACCTGTGACCTGACGCACGGCTACATCTCCATCAACGCCGATTATCGGAGCTGAGTCGATGGATGCGCTGGCGCGGAATGTGGCGGTCCTCATGGAGCAGGTCGCGGCGGAGGTGGTCCTGCCGCGCTATCGCAATCTCGCGGCGCATGAGGTGGAGGAGAAGTCGGCGGGCGAACTGGTGACGATCGCCGACCGGGAGAGCGAGCTGCGCCTCAACGAGGGACTCGCGCGGCTGCTGCCCGAAGCGGGGCTGGTCGGCGAGGAAGCCTGCGCGGCCGATCCGGCACTGGTGAACAAGCTCTCTTCCGGTCTCAACTGGCTGGTCGATCCCATTGACGGGACAGGGAATTTTGCGGCCGGCAAGGCGCCCTTCGGCATCATGATCGCGCTGGTCGACGGCGGCGAGACGCAGGCCGGCTGGCTGTTCGATCCGTTGAGCGGGCGCCTCTGCCACGCCGCGCGCGGCAAGGGCGCGACGATCGACGGTGAGCCGGTGCGGGCGAAGGAGAGCGGCGCACCGCTGCCGATCGCGGGGCTTTCGCTGCTGTTCGTTGATCCGCAAGCGCGGCAGGGCCTCATCGACCGCGCGACGAGCCGGCTGGAGATGGTGGACATTCCCCGCTGCGCCGCCGAGCAATATCCGCGCATCGTGCTGGGTGTGAACGACCTCGCCATGTTCGAGCGCACTCTGCCCTGGGACCATGCGCCCGGCGCGCTGTTCGTGACCGAAGCCGGCGGCCGGGTCGCGCGGCCGGACGGCACGCCCTACCGGCCGGACCAGACAGGCACGGGCATGATCGCGGCGGCTTCCCCGGCGATGTGGGAGCGGGCGGCGGCGATCCTGTTCGGGTGAGGCGGGCGCTGCGCTCGCGAGGGTTCCCAGCGCAAAAATCAAATCACCGTTCGCCCTGAGCTTGTCGAAGGGCCGTTCTTTTCTTTGAGGATATGCTCGAAGAAGAAGGACTGCCCTTCGACAAGCTCAGGGCGAACGGGGGTGTTTTGTAGGCGTTTCGGATTTAGCGGGAATGGCGAAGAAGCCCGCCCCCTCACCCCTTCCGCAACACCGGGCTGCTGTCATCCAGCACCGTCTCCATCGCCACATAGGTCGACGTGCTCGCCACATGCGGCAGGCTGGAGATCTTCTCGGCCAGCACGGCGCGGTAGCGGCGGATGTCCGGGGTGCGGACCTTGAGCAGATAGTCGAAATTGCTGGCGATCATGTGGCATTCCTCCACCTCCGCGATGCGGCGGACGGCGGCGTTGAACGCGCGCAGCGCGCCCTCGCGGGTGTCGGACAGCTTCACCTCGGTGAAGGCGACATGGTCCATGCCGAGCTTGCGCGGATCGACGATGGCGCGGAAACCGGCGATGACGCCACTCTCCACCAGCCGCTTCAGCCGCACCTGGCAGGGCGTCTTGGAGAGGCCCACCCGCGCGGCGAGATCGGTGACGGTCATGCGGCCGTCCTGCACCAGCGCATCCACGATCCTGCGGTCGAAGCCATCCAGTTCGACCGTTTCATTACCATTTGCCATGCGATATGGCTATCATCCCCGCCATATGAAGGCAAATTGCCGGCTCATCGCCCATCGAAAAGTCTGATCGGCATCGCCGGATGATGTAGGAGAGGCCATGTCCGACAATAGCCCGCCGCCTTTCGCCGCCTTCGCCCCGCCGATCCGCCCGCAGTCGCCGCTGCGCCGGGCGATCACCGCTGCCTATCGCCGGCCCGAGCCGGACTGCATCGCCGCCCTGCTCCCCGCCGCCACCCGGCCCGAGCCGGTCCGCCTCGCCGCCCGCGAGACGGCGCGCGGGTTGGTCACGCGGCTGCGCGCCAAGCACAGGGGTAGCGGCGTCGAGGGGCTGGTGCAGGAATATGCGCTCTCCAGCCAGGAAGGTGTGGCGCTGATGTGCCTCGCCGAGGCGCTGCTGCGCATCCCCGACGCCGCAACGCGCGACGCGCTCATCCGCGACAAGATCGCGCCGGGCGACTGGGCCGCGCATCTGGGCGGCGGGCGCTCGCTGTTCGTGAACGCTGCCACCTGGGGACTGGTCGTCACCGGCAAGCTGGTCGATCCGGTGAACGACGGCGGCCTCGGGGCAGCGCTCACGCGGCTCATCGGCCGGGCGGGCGAGCCGGTGGTGCGGCGCGGCGTGGACATCGCCATGCGCATGATGGGCGAGCAGTTCGTCACCGGCGAGACGATCGGCGAAGCGCTCAAGCGTGCCGCCAAGCTCAACGGGAAGGGCTTCACCTACAGTTTCGACATGCTGGGCGAGGCAGCCGCCACGGAAGCCGACGCCGCCGCCTATCTCGCCGCCTATGAGCGCGCCATCCACGCCATCGGCGCGGCGGCGGCGGGGCGCGGGCCTTATGCCGGCAACGGCATCTCCATCAAGCTCTCCGCCCTGCATCCGCGCTATGCCCGGTCGCAGGCCGACCGGGTGATGAGCGAGCTGCTGCCGCGCGTGGCGGGGCTGGCGGCGCTCGCCAAATCCTATGATATCGGCCTCAATATCGACGCCGAGGAAGCCGACCGGCTCGAACTCTCGCTCGACCTGCTGGAGAGCCTGGCACTCGATCCCGCGCTCGCCGGCTGGAACGGCCTCGGCTTCGTGGTGCAGGCCTATGGCAAGCGCTGCCCCTTCGTCATCGACTGGATCGTGGATCTCGCCCGCCGCGCCGGGCGACGCATCATGGTTCGGCTGGTCAAGGGCGCCTATTGGGACGCCGAGATCAAGCGCGCGCAGGTGGACGGGTTGCCGGACTTCCCGGTCTACACCCGCAAGATCCATACGGACGTCGCCTATGTCGCCTGCGCGGCGAAGCTGCTGGCGCACAAGGATGTGCTGTTCCCGCAATTCGCGACGCACAATGCCCAGTCGCTGGCGACCATCTACCAGATGGCCGGGCCGGACTTCACGCCCGGCGACTATGAGTTCCAGTGCCTGCACGGCATGGGCGAGCCGCTTTACGAGGAAGTGGTCGGGCCGGACAAGCTCGGCCGCCCCTGCCGCATCTATGCGCCGGTCGGCACGCATGAGACGCTGCTCGCCTATCTGGTCCGCCGGCTGCTGGAGAATGGCGCCAATTCGAGCTTCGTCAACCGCATCGCCGATCCGCGCGTGTCGATCGACGAGCTGATCGCCGATCCGGTGGCGCAGGTCGCCGCCATGCCACTGCCCGGCGCGCAGCACGAGCAGATCGCTCTGCCCGCCGACCTCTATCCCGACCGGCGCAATTCGGCGGGGCTCGACCTCAGCGACGAGACCGTGCTGGCCGACCTCTCCACGGCGCTGCACAAGAGCGCCGGCATGCCATGGATCGCCGCGCCGGGCGACGGCGCCGGCACCGAGCGCGGCGTCTTCAACCCCGGCGACCGGCGCGACCGGGTCGGCACCGTCATCGAGATGGCGCCGGAGCGCGCGGCGGCGGCCGTCGAGCGCGCCGCCCGCTCGGACTGGCCACTGCTGCCCGCCACCGACCGCGCCGCCATGCTCGAACGCGCCGCCGAGGCGATGCAGGCGCGCATGCCATTGCTGCTCGGCCTCATCATGCGCGAGGCCGGCAAGTCGATGCCCAATGCCATCGCCGAGGTGCGCGAGGCCATCGATTTCCTGCGCTACTATGCCCATCAGGCGCGCACGGGCCTGACGCCGGAGATGCCGCCGCTCGGCCCGGTCGTGTGCATCTCGCCCTGGAACTTCCCGCTGGCGATCTTCACGGGGCAGGTCGCGGCCGCGCTGGTGGCGGGCAATCCGGTGCTCGCCAAGCCGGCCGAGGAGACGCCGCTCATCGCCGCCGAGGCGGTCAGCCTGCTGCACCAGGCCGGCGTGCCCGCCGACGCCTTGCAGCTCGTTCCCGGCGACGGCGCGGTGGGCGCGGCGCTGGTCGGCGCGCCGGCGACGGCGGGTGTGATGTTCACCGGCTCCACCGAAGTCGCGCGGCTCATCCAGGGCCAGCTCGCCGAACGGCTTTCGCCCGCCGGCCGGCCGATCCCGCTCGTCGCCGAGACGGGCGGGCAGAATGCCATGATCGTCGATTCCTCCGCCCTCCCCGAGCAGGTGGTGGCGGACGTGATCGCCTCCGCCTTCGACAGCGCCGGCCAGCGCTGCTCGGCGCTGCGCATCCTCTGTTTGCAGGAGGATATCGCCGACCGGGTGCTGACCATGCTGCGCGGTGCCCTGCGGGAGCTGCGCATCGGCCGCACCGACCGGCTCGCCATCGACACCGGTCCGGTCATCACCGCCGAGGCCAAGGCCGGTCTGGAGGCGCATATCGAGGCGATGCGCGCGCGCGGCCATGCGGTGGAGCAGCTCGCCTTGCCCGCCGAGACCGTCCACGGCACCTATGTGCCGCCGACGATCATCGAGCTGCCGCACATATCGGAGCTGGAGCGCGAGGTGTTCGGCCCGGTGCTGCATGTGATCCGCTACAGGCGGGCGGACCTGGACAGGCTCATCACCGCGATCAACGCGACGGGCTACGGCCTCACCTTCGGCCTGCACACGCGGCTGGAGGAGACGATCGCGCATGTCACCAGCCGCGTGCGCGCCGGCAATCATTATGTGAACCGCAACATGATCGGCGCGGTGGTGGGCGTGCAGCCCTTCGGCGGGCGCGGCCTCTCCGGCACCGGCCCCAAGGCGGGCGGGCCGCTCTATCTCGGCCGGCTGGTCGAGAGCGCGCCCATGACCGGCGCCCTGCGCGCGCCGCGCATGGACCCCGCGCTGGCCGACTTCGCCGGCTGGCTGGAGCGGATCGGCGAGCCGGAAGCAGCGGCCATCGCCCGCGCCTATGGCGCGCACACGCCGCTGGGACTGGAAACGGAGCTGCCCGGTCCGGTCGGCGAGCGCAACCTCTATGCGCTGCACCCGCGCGGCGCGATCCTGCTGCTGCCGGTGACGCCGGCGGGCCTGCGCCAGCAGATCGCCGCCGTGCTGGCGACCGGCAACCGCGCGCGGATCGAGGGCATGGCCCTGCCCGCCGACCTGCCGGCCAGCGTCGCGGCGCGGCTCAATGCCGGCGCGGAGGAGAGCTTCGCGGGCGCGCTGGTCGAGGGCGAAGCGGAACAGGTGCGCGCGGCCCTCGCCGCGATCGCGCGGCGCGCCGGCCCGGTGCTGCTCACCCAGGCCGCCACCCCCGCCGCCTGCGCCCGCGAGCCGGCCTATCGGCTGGACTGGCTGGTGGAGGAGGTCTCCACATCGATCAACACCACGGCCTCGGGCGGCAATGCGAGCCTGATGACGCTGGCTTGAGCGAGGAAAGGATGCACCATCCCCACCCCGTTCGTGCTGAGTAGGGCCTGAGTAGCGCCGCGAGGCGCGTAGCGAAGGCCCGTATCGAAGCATCGCGCGCAACCCTTCGATATGCCACTTCGACAGGCTCAGTGGCTACTCAGGGCGAACGGGGAAGAGCGTAATGACGCGAGACGCCATATTCCCCTTGCGGGAGCTTGGAGAGGTGTGCGGCGTAGACCCCCTCTCCACAGCGAGCTGGCAAGGCTCCCTATCCTCTCCCGCAAGGGGAGAGGATGGCAAGCGCGACCGCATCCTCAGATCGGATAATGGCCCGGCTGGGTCTCGACCGTCACCCAGCGCAGCTCGGTGAAGCTGTCGATGCCGGCCTTGCCGCCGAAGCGGCCATAGCCCGAGCCCTTGACGCCGCCGAACGGCATCTGCGCCTCGTCATGCACGGTCGGGCCGTTGACATGGCAGATGCCGGACTGGATGCGCCGGGCAATGCCGAGGCCCCTGGCGATATCGGTGGTGAAGACCGAGGCGGAGAGGCCATATTCGGTGTCGTTGGCCAGCTCCACCGCATGATCGGCGTCGCGCGCGCGGATGATGCCGACGACCGGGCCGAAGCTCTCGTCGCGGAACAGCTTCATGTCCGGCGTGACCTTGTCGATCACATGGGCGGGCATCAGCACATTGTCGGTCGTCTCGCCGCCGACGAGCTGCTCGGCGCCCTGCGCCAGCGCGTCCTCGATGAGCGAGCGGCAATGCGCCACCGTCTTGGCATCCACCACCGCGCCGAGCGGCGTGGTGCCCTGGCGCGGATCGCCGACCGGCATGGAGGCGACCTTGGCCTTGAACTTGGCGGCGAACGCATCGGCGATGGCATCGACGGCGATGATCCGCTCGGTCGACATGCAGATCTGGCCCTGATTCATGAAGGCGCCGAACGCGGCCGCCTTCACCGCCTCGTCCAGATCGGCATCCTCCAGCACGATGAACGGCGCCTTGCCGCCCAGCTCCAGCAGGCAGGGCTTGAGATGCTCGGCGGCGCGCTTGGCGATGATCCGGCCCACGCCGGTCGAGCCGGTGAAGTTGATGCGCTTCACCTCGCGCGCATCGATCAGCGCGCCGACCACCTCGCCCGCGTCCTGCGGCGCGTTGGTCACGACATTCACCACGCCCTCGGGGAAGCCGGCCTGCGCGAACGCCTCGATGATGAGCGCATGGGTGCGCGGGCAGGTCTCGCTGGCCTTGAGGATGACGCTGTTGCCGCAGGCGAGCGGCACCGCGATGGCACGCACGCCCAGGATGATCGGCGCGTTCCACGGCGCGATGCCGAGGATGACGCCGACCGGCTCGCGCAGCGCCATGGAGAGGCAGCCCGGCTTGTCGGACGGGATGACCTCGCCGGAAATCTGCGTGGTCAGCGCCGCCGCCTCGCGCACCATGGACGCGGCGAGGCCGAGGTTGAACAGCGCCCAACCCTTGGTGGCGCCGATCTCGCCCATCATCGCGTCCACGAAGGCGTCCGCCCGCGCTTCCAGCGCATCGGCGGCCTTCATCAGCACGGCGCGGCGGGCATTGGGACCCATTTGCGACCAGGCCGTGAAGCCCTCCTGCGCCCGGGCGGCGACGGCGGGAATGTCGCCCGCCTTCATGGCAAGCGCGGACGAGGCGGTCTCGCCGGTCATGGGGTTGATACGGGTGAATTCCATCATCGCTCTCCTGGGGCTGAGGGTCGAACGGGCCGTTCCGCCGCTCTTTCGCCCCGGTGTGCGACCGAGTCCAGCCCCTTATTGATTCGTCAACACGAGGAGCCGCGCGTCGGCGCGAAATTTTGCCCGCCAGTCGATTCCCGACTTGCCAGCTCTTCGCAAGCGCAATAAGCGGACACAATGTCCGGTTATTGAGTCGCCGGCCCCTCTTGCTCGTGTCGAGCCTCCCCAACGAAAGCGTCGCATGACCCAAGACAGCCACACCGAGGAGCAGCCCGCGGACGACGCCGCCGCGCAGGACAAGCCCACCCGCCGCCTCAGCCCGCGCGCCCGCATGATCCTGCTGATCGTCGCCGCCGTGCTGGTGCTGGGGATCGGCGCCTGGTTCATCTACCATGAGACGCGCGGCAAATATTATGAGGAGACCAACGACGCGCAGGTTCGCGCGGACATGGTGACGGTGGCGCCGCGCGTCGCCGGCTATGTCTCCGAGCTGCTGGTCAAGGACAATCAGGACGTAAAGGCCGGCCAGCCGCTGCTGCGCATCGAGGCGCGCGACTATGAGGCGCGGCAGGCCCAGGCCGAGGCGCAGATCGCCGTGGCCAATGCCGGCGCCGACAATATCCGCGCCACCATCCGCGAGCAGCAGGCGACCATCGCGCAGGCGCGCGCCCAGCTCGCCCAGGCCCGCGCCAAGGCGAGCTACGACGCCGCGCAGGTCGCCCGCTACACACCGCTCGCCGAATCCGGCGCGGAGCGGCGCGAGCAGCTCGCCACGCTGCGCGCCACCGCCGAGCAGTCCGCCGCGCAGGTGCGCGCGCTGGAGGCCGCGCTCGCCATGCAGGAACGCAAGGTCGCCACGCTGCAGAGCCAGATCGAGCAGTTCGACGCGCAGGCCCAGGCCGCGCAGGCCCAGCGCGCCTCCGCCAATGTGGATGTGAGCGCCACCCTGCTGCGTGCGCCGATCGCCGGCCGCGTGGGCGACCGGACGGTGACGAGCGGCCAGTTCGTCCAGCCGGGCGTGCGGCTCATGTCGCTGGTGCCGCTCGACAAGCTCTATGTCGTCGCCAATTTCAAGGAGACGCAGATCGGCCTTATCCGCCCCGGCCAGCCCGCGACGATCAGCATCGACGCGCTGGACGGCGCGGAAATCCACGGCCGCGTCTCCAGCATCTCGCCGGGCACGGGCGCGCAATTCTCGCTGCTGCCGCCGGAGAATGCGACCGGCAACTTCACCAAGATCGTCCAGCGCGTGCCGATCCGCATCGAGATCGACGCGACGCCCGAGGCACGGCGACTGATCGTGCCGGGCCTCTCGGTGACGGTCACGGTCGACACCATCTCGGCCAAGGACGCGCCCCGCCGCATCCAGGCCGAGCAGGCAGACCAGACGCGAGGCTGAGATGGCCGCAGCCGCCGCCAGCACCGCGCCCGCCGGCGCTCCGCCGGTCGAGCGGGCGGATTTCACCGCCTGGCTCGCGGTCGCCGCGGGCACGCTCGGCGCGCTCATGGCGACGCTGGACATCTCCATCGTCAACTCGGCGCTGCCCACCATCCAGGGCGAGATCGGCGCCACCGGCACCGAGGGCACCTGGGTCGCGACCTCCTATCTGGTCGCCGAGATCGTCATCATCCCCATGGCCGCCTGGCTGGAGCGGCTGCTGGGGCTGCGCACCTTCCTGCTGATCGTCGCGGGCCTGTTCACCGGCTTCTCGGTGCTGTGCGGCTTCGCCGACAATCTCACCATGATGATTATCGGCCGCGTGGGCCAGGGCTTCACCGGCGGGGCCATGATCCCCACGGCGCAGACGATCATCGCCACCCGCCTGCCGCGCCGCCAGCAGCCGGTCGGCATCGCCATGTTCGGCGTGACCGCGATCATGGGGCCGGTGATCGGCCCGCTGCTCGGCGGCTGGCTCACCGAGAATATCAGCTGGCACTATGCCTTCTTCATCAACCTGCCGATCTGCGCGCTGCTCGTCGTGCTGCTGCTCGTCGGCCTGCCGCACGAGCGGGCGCGGCTCGACCGGCTGGGCGAGGCGGACTGGCTGGGCGTAGCCGGGCTGGCGCTGGGCCTGGGCGGCCTCACCGTGCTGCTGGAGGAGGGCCAGCGCGAGCAATGGTTCGCCTCCGAGCTGATCCGCTGGATGGGCGTCGTCTCCGCCATCGGCTTCGCGCTGCTCATCACCGGGCAGCTCACCGCGAAACGGCCGGTCATCAAGCTCAAGCTGCTGCTGGACAGGCAGTTCGGCGCGGTGGCGCTGATGGCCATGGTGCTGGGCGTGGTGCTCTACGGCACGGCCTATGTCATCCCGCAGTTCCTCGCCGCCATCGCCGGCTATAATGCGCTGCAGGCGGGCAAGATCGTGCTGATCTCGGGCATTCCCAGCCTGTTCATGATGGCGATGGTGCCGGTCCTCATCCGCACCGTCGACATCCGCATCGCCGTGGCGGCCGGCCTCGCCATCATGGGCGGCTCCGCGCTGATGGACGCCGGTCTCAACATCGATTCGGTGGGCGGCGATTTCGTCTTCTCGCAGCTCCTGCGCGGCGTGGGGCAGATCCTCGGCATGCTGTTCCTGAGCCAGGCCGCCATCCAGTCCGTCTCGCGCGAGGATGCGGGCGATGCGTCGGGCCTGTTCAATTCGGTGCGCAACCTGGGCGGCAGCCTCGCGCTCGCGGGCATCGCCATCATCCAGGATCAGCGCCTGTGGTTCCACAGCCGGCGGCTGGAGGAAGTGCTCAACGCCAACTCGCTCGCCGTGCAGGACTATGTCGCCGGCCTCGCGCGGACGCTGGGCGGCGAGCCCGCGGCGCTGCGCCTGATCGGCCAGCAGGTCCAGGCCCAGGCGCTGGTCATGACCTATAATGACATTTTCTGGCTCATGGGGATCGGCACGATGCTGGTCATCCCGCTCGTCATCTTCCTGCGTCCCTTGCCCAAGGACGCCTCAGCCGCGGCCATGCACTGATGAAACAGATTTCCCCTCTCGCTCTCGCTCTCCTGCTGGCGGCCTGCACGGTCGGCCCGGACTATGCCGGACCGCCCGCCACGCCCTCCGACGCCACCCCGGGCGCCGCCTTCGTCCGCGCGCGGGACTCCGCTTTCCAGCCTGCGCCCGGCCTTGCCAACTGGTGGCAGACCATGGGCGATCCCACGCTCGACGGGCTGATCCGCGATGCGCTGGCCCACAATCCGGACATCGACGTGGCGCAGGCGCGCATCCGCGAGGCGCTGGGGCAATTGCGTGCCCGGCAGGCCGACCGGCTGCCGAGCGTGAGCGCCAGCGGCCTCTATGCCCATGCCGAGCTGCCGGGCGGCCTTCTGGGCGGCGGCGAGGACGGCGAGAGCGGGGGCGAGGGTGGCGGGGGCACCAGCGCGCTCAATCTCTTCAATCTCGGCCTCAACGCCTCCTGGGAGATCGACCTGTTCGGCGGCAGCCGGCGCCAGCTGGAGCAGGCCCGCGCCGCGCTCGGCGCGCGGCAGGCCGATCTGGCGGACGTGCAGGTGAGCCTCTCGGCACAGGTGGCGCAGGCCTATATCAACCTGCGCGACGCGCAGGCGCGGCTGCGGCTCAATGACCAGTCGATCGCCTTGCAGGCGCAGATGCTGGGCCTCACCCGCCAGCGCTTCGACGCCGGCACGGCCTCGGCGCTGGACGTGGAGCGACTGCAAGGCGAGCTGGACAGCACGAAGGCGCAGACCCAGCCGCTGCATGCGGACGTGGACGCCTATCTCGACCAGCTCGCCGTGCTGACCGGCCGCGCGCCCGGCACGCTCGACCGGCAACTGGCGGCTCAGGCCCCCATCCCCCTGCCCCCGGCGCAGGTGCCGATCGGCGATCCGGCCGCGCTCATCGCCCACCGCCCGGACATACGCGCGGCGGAGCGGACGCTGGCGGGGAGCAGCGCGGCGATCGGCGTAGCCGAGGCGCAGCGCCTGCCGCGCCTCTCCTTCATGGGGATATTGGGCCTCGGCGGCACGAAGCCGGGCGACATGTTCGACGTCGACAATCTGACCGCGCTGGCCGCGCCGCAGCTGAGCTGGTCCTTCCTCGATTTCGGGCGCGGCACCGCCAATGTCCGCCAGGCCGAGGCGCGGCGCGACCAGGCCGAGGCGCAATATCGCAAGAGCGTGCTGACCGCCTTGCAGGACGCAGAAACCTCGCTCTCACGCTTCGGCCATGCCCGGCTCCAGGTCGCCAGCCTCGCGCGGGCCGATCAGGCGGCGCAGCGGTCCGCCACCCTGAACCGGCAGCGTGTCGGGGCCGGCACGAGCGCGCTCATCGACCAGCTCGACATCGAGCGCCAGCGCCTCTCCGCCGCCGCCGCCCTCAGCCAGGGCACGGCGGCGCTCGCCAACAGCTATGTGGCGGTGCAGAAGAGCCTGGGCCTCGGCTGGTCGGCGCAGTGAAGGCAAGGCCCACCCCGGTCCGTCACCCCTAGCAAAAGCTGGGGTCTCCATCGCATGAGGCCCCAGCTTTCGCGGGGATGACGATCCAATAGGTCGGACAGTCTCTAAAGTGTGTCCGTTTCAGGTTGAACCATGTCGTGCTCCTGCGAAAGCAGGAGCACTGAGTCCATCTTTTCCGGACAGACTCTAGCCGGGACAGGCCGGACTGTCTCCCCGCAGCCCCCGCATCAGCAGGGCCATGGCGCGGTCGATCTTCTCGCGGATCTCCTCCTCGGACATCTGCGGGATCAGCAGGCCGCTGATCATCCGCATGCACATCATGATGTCCATCGCGCTCAGGTCCGCGCGCAGGGCGCCGTCCGCATGCGCCTTGTCGATCAGCGGCTTGATGATCGTGGCGACGCGCTCGGCCAGATGGTGGAAGTCGCCCAGATTCTCGCGGCTGAGCGGCAGCTCGATCGCCATGCGGGTGAACAGGGCGGAAGCCCGGGCGCCGCTCAGCAGGAAATCGCTCACCGCTTCCTCGATCGGCCGCTCCATGTCGAACCGGGCCGCCAGCGCATCGATATCGCGCTCGAACACCGCCAGCGCCAGCGAGGCGCGATCGCGGAAATTGCGGTAGAGCGTGCCCCGCCCCACCCCGGCGCGGTCGGCGATCTCCTCCAGCGGGACGGTGTAGCCCTTCTCGGCGAAGCAGGCGGCGGCGGCGGCAATCAGGGCATCGCGCCGTTCGCGCGCGTCGCGCCGCATGGCCGGGACCGAACCGCGGCCCGTCTCGGAACGGGCGCTCCCCTTGGACGACACTCTTCTCTTCCTTTCCAGACCCACCTTAGGCCAGCGGCCGCGCGCCTTCAACGCCGCGCATGACGGCTCATCGCCGGCTCGCCAGCGCCGCGGCGCACAGGGCGAGCGCGGCGGCGATCCAGAACATGACGGTCGAGCTCTCGCCGGCCAGGCGCAGGCTGACCGCCGAGACCAGCGCGCCCGCCGTCTGGCCGATCAGCCGGCATTGCGCCTGCATGCCCGCCGCCGCGCCGGCGCGGTCGATGGGGCCGGCGCGCAGCATCACATTGTTGTTGGGCGACTGGAACAGGCCGAAGCCGACGCCGCTCAGCCCCATGGCCAGCGCGATGAGGCCGACCGGCGCGCCCGTGGGCAGCAGCAGCGCCAGGGCGGCCAGCATCAGCGCCTGCAGGACGAGGCCCGCCGCGCTCATCCGCCCCGCCCATGGCTTGTCGGAAAGACGGCCGGCCAGCGGCGCCACCGCGCCCAGCGCGATCGGCAGCGGCAGTATCAGCAGGCCGACCTGCGCGGCATCCAGCCCGCGGTCCTTCTCCAGCAGGAAAGGCAGCATCACCAGCATGCCCATCTGCGCGGCGAAGGCGCAGATGGACGCGCCATAGGCGAAGCGCATGCGGGGAACGCCGAGCAGGTCGAGCGGGATGAGCGGGCGCGGCTTCTCCCGCACGCGGCGGATCAGCCAGACGCCGGCGGCAAAGCCGGTGAGCGCGGTGACGGCGAGGCGGAGAGACCAGCGGCCATGCACCACCTCGGACGCCGCCAGGAACAGCGCGCCGAACATGAAGGCGTTGAGCAGCGCGTCCGGCCAGTCGAACAGCCGCGTCACCGGCGGCGTGCGCGGCCCGAAGCGCAGCACCAGCAGCAACGCGACGATGCCGATGGGGATGTTGATGAGGAACAGCCAGTGCCAGCTCCCGACCGAGAGGATCATGCCGGCAATGGCGGGGCCGGCCGCCGCCGTGCAGGAGACGACCATGGCATTGTAGCCGATGCCGCGCGCCAGCAGGTCGCGCGGCCAGGTGTGGCGTATCTGCGCGCCGTTGACGCCCATCATCGCCGCGCCGCCCAGCCCCTGGCCGAAGCGGAAAGCGGCCAGCAATTCCAGACTGGGCGCCAGCGCGCAGGCGACCGACATGAGCACGAACAGCACGAGCCCGCCCAGATAGACGCGCCCATAGCCCAGCCGCTCGCCCAGCGCGGCGGCCGGCAGCAGCGTCATCACGATGGCGATCTGATAGGCGGTGACGACCCAGGTGGCGGTCGCCGCGCTGATCGACAGGTCGCGGGCGATGGAGGGCAGCGCGATATTGGCGATGGAGCTGTCGATGACCGACATGGACATGCCGGTCCACAGACCGATCAGCGCCCAGGTGCGGCGCGGGTTCCGGAGGCCGTCCGGCAGGGGCGCGGCCTCGCTTTTCCGCAATGGCGCAACCCCGCGCTCAGAGCCCGGCATAGGCGTCCGTGGCGCGGATCAGGCGGTCCAGAATGCCCGGTTCGGAATAGGCGTGGCCCGCATCCTCGATCAGATGATAGTCCGCCTCCGGCCAGGCGCGGTGCAGCTCGTGGGCGGTGCGCACCGGACAGGCCATGTCCCAGCGGCCCTGCACGATCGTCGCCGGGATGTGACGGATCTTCGGCACGTCGCGCAAAAGCTGCCCGTCCTCCAGCCAGCCATGATGCACGAAATAATGATTTTCGATCCGCGCGAAGGCGAGCGCGAAATGCGGGTCGGCGAAGGGATCGCTGGTGTCCGGGTCCGGCAGCAGGGTGAGCGTGCGCCCTTCCCACAGACTCCAGGCGCGCGCCGCCTCCAGCCGCACCGCCTCGTCCTCATGGATCAGCCGCTTGCGATAGGCGGTGCGCAGATCGCCGCGCTCCGCCTCCGGGATAGGCGCGAGGAACGCCTCCCATTTCTCGGGATAGACTTCCGAGGCGCCGAACTGATAATACCAGTGAAGCTCGCTTTCGCGCACGGTGAAGATGCCGCGCAGCACCAGCTCGCTCACCCGCTCTGGATGCGTCTGCGCATAGGCCAGCGCCAGCGACGAGCCCCAGCTTCCGCCGAACACCAGCCACTGCTCCACGCCGACAAGCGCGCGCAGCCGCTCGATGTCCGCGACCAGATGCCAGGTCGTGTTGGCCTCCAGCCCCGCATGCGGCGTCGAGCGGCCGCAGCCGCGCTGGTCGAACAGCAGCACGTCATAGGCCTGCGGATGGAATTGCCGCCGGTGTTTCGGCGAGATGCCGCCACCCGGCCCGCCGTGCAGGAACACCGCCGGCTTGGCGCCCGGCGTGCCGCAGCGCTCATAATAGACGCTGTGCCCGTCGCCGACATCGAGCATGCCGGTCTCATAGGGTTCGATCTCGGGATAGAGGCTGCGGCGCTGAGTCATGCCCGCCTGTTGCCGTGTGGGGACGCGAAGGTCCAGTGCGTTTCATGATGCGCCTGACGGCGCATGCGGCGCCGGCCCGCTCCCCCACCCGGCCACCCAACGGCAGTATCATATGGGTGGCCGGGTGGGGGAGCGGGCCGGTGCCGCTTGAGACATCGCCCTTCCGCGATGTCTCAAAACGGACTCTCAATGCCCCTGATTGCGCCAGCGGCTGATGATGCGCTCGACCACTTCCTCCTCGCCGCCGCACTGGCGCCACAGGTCGGAGAAGACCGGGTCGGCCGAGGCTGGGCGGCGATGCGCTTCCAGATCGTCGAAGGCGACGCGGATGGGCACGGTCACACCCTCGCCGCAGACGATGCACTCGCGATTGCGCAGGGCGGGGATCGAATCGAGGAAGCCGCGCGAGCCCTCCGGCATCGCCGCCTTCACGAAATTCTGGTCGCGATCATTGTTGAGACGCATGGCGATGATCGTGCCGCACTGCGACAGCACGCCCTCGGCCAGATCGGACGGGCGCTGGGTGACGAGGCCCAGCGACACGCCATATTTGCGGCCTTCCTTGGCGATCCGCTCCAGGATGCGACGCACCGACTGGCCCTCGCCGGCCTTGCTGGCGGGAATGTAGCGATGCGCTTCCTCGCAGACGAGCAGGATCGGCTTCTGCTCCTCGCCGCGCGCCCACACCGCAAAGTCGAAGATCAGCCGGGCCAGCACGGAAACCACGACATGCGTGATCTCCGAGGGCATGGCCGAGGTGTCGATGATCGAGATCGGCTTGCCCTGCGCGGGCAGGCGGAAGACCTTGGAGAGGAAGGCCTGCATCGTGTCCGCGACCAGCATGCCGGAGAACATGAAGGAGAAGCGCGGGTCCGAACGGATCTCGTCCAGCCGCGCGCGCAGGCGCACATAGGGCAGCGTGTTGGTGCTCTTGTCCAGCTTGCCCATCTCGTTGGCGAGGATGGTGGCGAGGTCCGAGAGCAGATAGGGCACGGGCGAATCCACGGTGAGCTTGCCGATGCCCTCCGCCACCCGGCTGCGGCCGCGCGCGGCCAGCAGGCACTTGGCGAGGATATCCCGGTCCTGTGCGCGCTCGGGGCCGTGCGAGGTGACGAAGACCTCGCAATGCTCCTCGAAATTCATCAGCCAGTAGGGCAGCTCCAGATTGGTCGCGCCGTAGACATGGCCATTCTCGGCGAAGGCGGCGCCATATTCGCCATGCGGGTCGATCATCACGATATGGCCCTGCGGCGAGGCATCGCAGATGCGGTGCAGGATCAGCGCGGTCGAGGTCGACTTGCCGGTGCCGGTGGAGCCGAGCAGCGCGAAATGCTTGCCGAGCAGCGGATCGACCAGCAGCGAGGCGCGGGTGTCCACCGTGGGATAGACGGTGCCGATCTCGATGCTCGCCTCGTCATGCGCGGCATAGATTTCCAGCATGTCCGCCTGCGCGACCGGGAAGACCGGCGTGCCGGGCACGGGAAAGCGGGTGACGCCGCGCCGGAAGCGGAAGATGCGGCCGGTGAGCTGCTCCTGATCGCCCTCGCCCAGGAAATCGATGTCCGCCACCACATGCTGCGGCACGCGCGGGTCGATCGACAGGGTGCGCACGGTGGCGACCACCCAGCACTGGCCGACGAGCATCTTGATCTGGCTGCCGACATGGCCGGCCATGGCGATGCTGGGGTCCTCATGCGCGCTGGTCGCTTCCATCGCGGCGATCTCCAGATGCACGCGCGCAGTGCCGCCCGCGATGCCGGCGACGATACCGACGATCTGATCGGTGATGCGCCGGCGCGGCGGCCCCGCCGATGCCGATCCGGTCGCCTGCTCGACGTTGAGATTGCTCATGAACGACATTGGACACGCGGCTCCCAGCTTCACCATTCCGACGCGCGAAATTATCGCCAAGCGGTAAACAAACCGCTTCGGCTCGAAACGAAAATCGCGCCTGAGCGCGGCGTTTCCGCGTCAGATCCGGCTGGCGACGAAGCCCGCGAACCAGCCCATGACGAGCGCCAGCGCCACGGCGATGAGCCCATAGGCCACGTCATGATCTTCGGCGAACTGGCCGATCACCCGCTCGAACCCGGTCTTGCGCACCTCGATCTCGCGCACGGCGGCGGCCAGCACGCGGCCGTTCTGCACGAGGAAGGTCTCGGCCGTGTAAGTGCCGGTGACGACGCGCGCGGAGAGCGGCAGGCGCGCACGGTAAAGCACGCCGTCGGTGATCTCCACCGAGCCGGGCGCCTCCAGATAGAGGCCCGAGCGGCCCTTGAGATCATTGAGGCCGGTGGCGAAGCGCCCGATCTCCGTCGTGTCGCTGAGCGAGGAGGGCGAGAGCTGGAGCTTGTCCAGCCCCAGCTCGTAGATGGCGGCGGTGCGCTCGTCGACCAGCTTGTCGATCGGCTTCGACGAGGCCAGTGCGTAGAAGCTCGGCGCCGAGCGGAAATCGATGCTGTCCGCATTCACCCAGATGCCGGCGATCTTGCGCTTCTCGCGCATGGTGACGGACTGGCTCGGCCCCTTGAGCACCACGATGATGTCCGCCGGCTCGTCCGGCAGGCGGCCGCCCGGATAGAGGATGGCGCCGAACAGCAACAGCTCGGCCCCGGTGAAGCTGAACTGGATCTCGACCGTGCGCTGCGACACGTCCGGCACCAGCTGCGGCGCGGCTCGCTGCGCCGGGGCGGCGCTCGCCAGGCCCAGCAGCGCCACGGCCAGCAGGAGGCGCAGCCCGCTCACCGGACGATCACCGTGTAGATCTCGTCGGGCCGCCAGCCCAGGCCCAGCGCCATGCGGATGGCGACGACAAGCACGATGAACGCCAGCGCCACGCGCAGATATTCCGGGCGCGCCGACATGGAGATGCGCCCGCCGACCTGCGCACCGACCACGCTGCCGACGAGCAGCAGGAAGGCGAGGACAAGGTCGACCGCATGGGTGGTGACGGCATGCGCCATGGTGGTGACCATGGTGACGAACAGGATCTGGAACAGCGACGTGCCGATGACGAGCTGCGTCGACATGCCGAGGATGTAGATCATCGCGGGCACGAGGATGAAGCCGCCGCCAATCCCCATCAGCATGGTCATGATGCCCGAGACGATGCCGAGCAGCAGGGGTGCGAGCGGCGAGATGTAGAGCCCCGAGGCATAGAAGCGCCAGCGGAAGGGCAGCGCGGCGACCAGCGGGTGGTGCCGCCGCTTGCGCGCTTCCGGCCGTAGCCCGCGCCGCGCCAGGATGAGCGCGTGGATCGCCTCCCGCGCCATCATCATGCCGATGGAGCCGAGCAGCACCACGTAGAGCAGGCCGATCACCGTGTCGATCTGGCCCAGCCGGTCGAGCAGCTGGAAGATCCAGGTGCCGATCACCGCGCCGACCATGCCGCCCGCGACCATCACCCCGCCCATGTGCAGGTCGACGGTCTTGCGCTCGAGATGGCTGACCACGCCCGAGACGCTGGCGCCCATCACCTGCGTGGCGGCCGAGGCGGCGGCGACCGTGGGCGGGATGCCGTAGAACATCAGCAGCGGCGTCGTCAGGAAGCCGCCGCCCACGCCGAACATCCCGGACAGAAGGCCGACGACCCCGCCGAGCCCGATGATGACGAGCGCGTTCACCGAGAGATTGGCGATCGGCAGATAGATGTCCATGCCGTCCTCGGTAGTCGCAAAGCGGCGGCGCCAAAAGGGGCCAGCCTGCCGCGAGCTTCAAAAAACCGCGATGAGCGTGACCGCGGGGCCGCGCGACGGCCGGGCGTCGCCCGCGATGCGCTCGCGCCATTCGGTCGAAAGCCGCATGGCGCCGGTGCCGAGCGGCAGGCGCAGGCGCAGTTCAGGGCCGATGTCCAGCCGCTCGGCGCCGGGCTGGGCGCTGCCGGAGAGGCCGGCGCCAAGCGAGAGATCATGGCGATTCGCCACGCCGGTGAGCCGATAGCCGAGGCTCGCCTTGCCGTCGGCAAAGCCGTCCAGCCCCGGCGCGCCGACCACGCCGGCCTGCGCATAGCCCTCCGCCTGGACGCGGGGCGCGACGTCGCGCGGCCCCAGTCCGCCGGCGGCCATCAGCGCGAAACCGCTGCGGCCGCCCGGCCCCAGCCGCTGCCGGCGCTCGGCGAGCAGCGAGACCGGCAGGCGCCCCGGTCGCCAGGCCAGCCCGACCGCGCCTTCCTCGGACGAGGGGCCGGTGAGCGCGCGGCTGAGCCGGGCATAGGCGCCGATCCGGCCCAGTCGGCCCTCGCCCAGCCGATAGTCGAGCCGCGCCCCGGCCTGCGAGCCGCCCAGCAGCGGCGACTGGGCGAAGCCGGAGGCGACATCGGGCCGCCACAGCATCCAGGCCGTAACGCCCCAGCGACGCGCGCCGCCATCCGCCCTGCTCGATGCGCCCGGGCCGGCGACCAGCGCGTCCGCCAGCCCCGGACTGCCGGATACGGTATCGGTCAGCCGGCCGAACAGACCGCTCGCGCGGCGCGGCGCCAGGAAGCGGGCAGCGCCGCCGAGCTGCATGTCCGCGTTCTCGTCGCTCCAGCCGGCCGGGAGCAGCGCGGCCCCGCCGGCGCGGCGAAGCGGCTGCGGCATGGATGTGGCGGCGGCAACCAACCGGCGGGACGGCAGCGCATGCTCATCCTCGGCTGGCGCGACAGGGCGCGCCCCGCCATGATCGCGCAAGGCATGCTGCTGGAACACCCTGCCGCCGCCCGATGCGGGGTCCATCGACCAGGCGCCCGAGAGGCCCAGAATCAGCATCCGCCCACCCAGCCACAGGCCGAGCACGGCGACGAGGAACCGCAGGGGACGTCCCGCACCCGTCATCATCAGGCGGGCACCGGATCGGCGACGGGATAGCGATGCGCGGTCTTGTCCCAGCTCAGCGCCTGTCCGCGCAGGTGGCGGACATAGATCGCCACCGCGCGCCGCGCCGCCATCATCGCGATGATGTTGGCGACCAGCGTGCGCGGCACCGACCGCACGGCCTCCACCGGCCCATAAGCGCGCCAGACGAAGAGCATGCGGACCAGCAGCCGCCAGAGCAGCAGCAGGGCGTTGACGACCATCAGGCCCTGGAGGCCGGCGGGCAAGGCGGATGGGCCGCGGCCGGCCAGCATCTCGGCGACCGGCAGCGCCACGCCCAGCAACAGCCCGGCATAGGCGGCGAGCAGGATGAGCGCCGCCAGCGCCGCTCGCCGGTCGCGCAGGCGCATCCATATCTCGCTCCAGCTCCGGCTCCAGCCGAGTCGGTCCCAGCCCGCGAGCGCGATGCCCACCGTCCAGCGCGCCTTCTGGCGGACAGCGGCCGACAGGGTGTCCGGAAAATATTCGCGCGTGGCGATCAGCCCGCCCCGCGCGTCGCGCATGCGCGCCAGGATGCCGCGCCCGCCCGCCTCGCCCAGGCGCAGGCCAAGCTCATAATCCTCGGTCAGGCTCGCCGGATCGAACGGCCGATCCTCGCGTTCGGCCGCGATCCGCCCCAGCGCCGTCCGGTTGATGCCGCAGCCGACACCCGCCGAGGGCATGGCCGCGCCCAGCGCCTCACGCGTCAGCAGCGCCTTGCCATGCGCCTCGGCGAACTCGTCGCAATAATGGCCCGAGACCCAGCGCGAGCCGCGCGAGACCAATGGCAGCACCGGCAGCTGCACCAGCGCGAAGCGCGGCGCCAGCAGGCCGATGAGACGCATGGCGTCGGGATGGACCACATCCTCGGCATCGTGCAGGACGACCGCCAGCATCTCGCGCCCCGTCGCGGCTTCCCACCGGCGCATGGCGGCCCAGAGCTGGTTGAGGCAGTCCGCCTTGGTGGTCGGCCCGGGGCGGTGATTGACGACCAGCGTCAGCCGGGTCTCGCCCTGATCGGCCATGTCCGCCATGGCGCGGCAGATCGCGTCGATGGTCGCGGCGTCGTTGGGATAGGCGCCGACGAAGAGCTGCACATCATCCTCCCGCCAGGCCGCGAGGCAGCCGCGCAGCATGTCGCCGATCACCCCGGCCTCGTCCCAGGCGGGAATGAACACCGCGATCGGCCCCGCCGCGCCGGCCGGCGGCAGGTCCGGAGCGGTCATGCGCGGAAAGCGGGAATAGATAGCGAGCGAGCGCCACAGCCGGCGGATGCCATAGATGAGATCGAGCAGCAGATCGTCGATCCCGCCGATCAGCAGGCCCACGCCCGCGAAGAGCAGAAGCTCGTTGCGCAGCAACACCGCGCCAGCAAATGCCGGTTCCATCCCCCCTCCGTGCCCCCACGGTCAGGCATGGATATCATCGCAACATCGCACGCAATGCAAGCGCTATTGGCGTATCGATTCAAGCCATTGCGACGACCGGAGCGCGGACCCTAGAGATCGAGCCGGGCGAAGCCGACGAGGCGCGCGCCGACATGGCGGTCCTGATAAGGCGCGGCGGGCATGGCCCCGTCGATGCTGGTATCCGTGTAGCGCACCCCCACCGTGAAGGGGCCGATGGGACGATCGACCCCGACCGCATAGTCCCAATAGCGATTCTCCGGCCGCAGCCGCGCGGCGCGAACGGGATCGTCGATCGCGCCGGAGGAGCGCCCGACGCTCGCGTGCAGCGTGAATCCCGAGCCGGGAATGCCGATATCCGCGCCGGCCTGGAGATAGAGATTGTCGCCGCCGATCGCCGACTGGGCCGGCGCATAGAGCGCGGTCAGCCCCAGCATCGCCGGGCCGATCTGGTAGGAGGCGGCGCCTTCCAGCTCGACATAGGACAGGCCGCCCTCACCCGGAAAGACATGGCCGACCACGCCCGCCGAGAGCCGCCAGCCGCCGCCGACATCCTGCCCCACGCGCACCAGTCCATCTATGCCCACATCCGCGCCGCCATGCCGCGCACTGCCGCGCAGGCTCGTCGCGCCCACGCCGATGGTGAGCGCGTCGCCCACCGGCAGCGAGACGAAGCCTTCCACCGCCGGCCGGCCGTCGCTCCAGCTCAGGCCCCGCCGGCGCTGGTCGCTGTCCAGCTCGATGCTGATATCCGGTTTGGGCACAATCTGCGCGAGCGCCGGGGCGGCGGTCGCGAGCGAGCAGACGCCCAACAACGCCAGGCGTGCGCACCGCATCAGGCGATCGCCTCAGCGCGCGGCGAGCGCGTGCGCGGCCTCGATATCCGCCCGGGCTGCGTCGGCATCGGCCTGCGCCACGGCGCGGACATGATCGTCCGATCCCGCGATGCGACGCGCCAGCTCCGCCTCGATGGACCGCCGCGCCTGACGGCAGGGACCGGGCCGGCTGCCTTCCATCGCCCGCGCATCCGGCAACAGCCTGCGCAGCCCGTCCTGCGCGCCGCTCGCCCGGATGGTGCGCTCCACCCGGAGCGTCGCCGACCAGAGGCAGCGCTGCGTGCTGGGGCGCGAGCCAGCCGCCATGCCGATGGTCCGCATGTCCAGATCGGCATGCGAGCGGTATTCGAGCTGATAGAATGTGTCGCCATGCCGCATCGTCATTTCATGCGCGGCCGGAAAGGACAAGCCGGCAGCGGCAGCAAGCAGCAGAACAGGCATGAAACGCTCTCCCTCGACGACCGGAAACGCCCCGCGCCCCGGCTTTGGCCAGGCTTTGCAGGCGGCCCGTCATCCCGGTGAAGGCCGGGACCTCTCGGGGGGCAAGAGACCCCAGCCTTCGCCGGGATGACGGTTCCGTGGAAGCCGCTCTAGCGGCGCGGCATGTCCGCATTGTGTCTGGCACGTTTCGTTCTGCGAGCCGGCGCAGCCGACGCCGCCGGTCCTGTTTGACGCGCCCTGTGCGCTCCACTAGCCAGCGATGCCATGAACGATGCACCCCGATCCGCCCTCCGGGCCTTCCTCGCCGGCGAAGCGGGCGGCGGGATGCTGCTCATCCTCGCCTCGGCGCTGGCCATCATCCTCGCCAATGTCTCGGCGGACAGCGCGGCGGCCTATCATCATCTCCTGCACATGCCGCTCGGGCACATGCTCAGCGCCAAACTCGGCGAGATGACACCACATCTGTGGATCAATGACGGGCTGATGGCGGTGTTCTTCCTCGTCGTCGGGCTGGAGATCAAGCGCGAGTGGCTGGACGGCCGCCTCTCCGACTGGAGCCGGCGGCGCCTGCCGGTGATCGCCGCGCTGGCGGGCATGATCGCGCCCGCCATCATCTATCTGCTCGTCGTGCGCGCCGATATCGGCCTCTATGGCGGCTGGGCGATCCCGGCGGCGACGGACATCGCCTTCGCCATCGGCGTGCTGGCGCTGCTCGGCAAGCGCGCGCCGCTCTCGCTCAAGCTGCTGCTCACCACCATCGCCATCGTCGACGACATGGGCGCGGTGGCAATCATCGCCATCGCCTACACCGCCAGCATCGGCGGCGCGGCGCTGCTGGCGGCGGCGCTCGTCTATGGCGGCATGCTGCTGCTGGGGCGGCTGGGCGTCAAGGCGCTCTGGCCCTATCTGCTGGCAAGCCTGCTGCTCTGGTATTGCGTGCTGCTCTCGGGCGTGCATGCCACCATCGCCGGCGTGCTGGCAGCCACCGCGATTCCCATCCGTCCCACCCCCGGCGCGCCGGACGCGGCCGACAGTCCGCTGCACCGGCTGGAACATGGCCTGCACCCCTGGAGCGCTTATCTGATCGTGCCGCTCTTCGGCTTCGCCAATGCCGGCGTGACGCTGGAGGGCGACCTGATCGGCCAGCTCGCCGGCCCGGTGCCGCTCGCCATCGCGCTCGGCCTGTTCCTGGGCAAGCAGATCGGCATCTTCGGCGCCATATTCGCCAGCGTGCGGCTGGGCCTGGGCGCCATGCCGCGGGGCGCGACCTGGCTGCAGGTCTATGGCATGGCCCTCCTGTGCGGCATCGGCTTCACCATGAGCCTGTTCATCGCCGGCCTCGCCTTTCCCGGCCACCCCGAACTGGCCGAGGAAGCCAAGGCCGGCATCCTCGCGGGCTCGATCCTTTCGGCGCTGGCGGGCTTCATCCTGCTGCGCCTCGCGCCGCTGCATCCCAATCACGCGGAGATCACCGCCGCCGAGACGGCCGAGATCGCCGCGGATGGGGACGTCGCTGCATGAGACTCGGCAAGCGCCGGACGGTGGGCCTGCTCGGCGGCTCGTTCAATCCGGCCCATGGCGGGCATCGCGCCATCTCGCTCTTCGCCCGCGCGGCGTTAGGGCTGGACGAGGTCTGGTGGCTCGTCTCGCCGGGCAATCCGCTCAAGCCGGCGCAGGGCATGGCGCCGCTCGCCGCCCGCGTCGCCCGCGCGCAGGCGGTGGCCCGCCACGCCCCCATCCGCGTCACCGCCATCGAGCGCGAGTTGGGCACGCGCTATACAGCCGACACGCTGCGCGCGCTGCGCCGGCGCTATCCGCGGATCCGCTTCATCTGGCTGATGGGCGACGACAATCTCCGGCAGTTCCACCGATGGAAGGCCTGGCGCGACATAGCGCGCGCCGTGCCCATTGCCGTCATCGCCCGTCCGGGCTATATTGGGCAGGCTTTCGGCTCACCCGCCATGGCCTGGCTGCGGCGTTTCGTCCGACCCGCCAGCCTGAGGACAAGCTGGACGACATGGAGACTGCCGGCGCTCGTGCATCTGCGCTTTCGCCCTGATCCCCGTTCGGCTACCCTGCTTCGGCAGGCGGCCCCCTTTTGGCACCGCAGCTACGCTGATATCGCGCCACGCGATGGCGTGACCGGTCGCCGCATCCCCAAGGAGTGATTTTGCCCGACCCCCTGCCTACCCGCCGCGCCCATCCCGCCAATGATGCGGGTCCGCCGCCCGCCGGCATGGACGCCACGTCCGATCGGCTCCACGAGATCGTCATGGCCTCGCTCGACGACGATCAGGCGCAGGACATCGTCAGCATCCCGCTCGCCGGCAAGAGCAGCATCGCCGACCATATCGTGATCGCCTCCGGGCGCTCCTCGCGCCAGGTCGCCTCGATCGCGCAGAAGCTCGCCGAGCGGATCAAGCAGGCGACGGGCCGCTCCGTGCGCCTCGAGGGCCTGCCGGTCGCCGACTGGGTGCTGATCGACGCGGGCGACGTGGTCGTCCATGTCTTCCGCCCGGAAGTGCGCAGCTTCTACAATCTCGAGCGCATGTGGGGCTTCACCGATGCACCGCTGACCGCCGCCGGGGAAGCCTGAACGGCGGTTTGGAGACGCGCCTTGCGGCGCATGGCGGCCCCGGCCCGCTCCCCCACCCGGCCTCCCAACGGCAGTATTCATGGGAGGCCGGGTGGAGGAGCGGGCCGGGGCCGCCTCGAAATTCGCTCTTCCGCGAATTTTCAAAGGAGGAAACCGGCGGTGCTGCTGCATATCGTCGCGCGCGGGCGCATCGGGCGCTCGCCCGAAGCCGAACTGGTCGAGCGCTACATGAAGCGCGTGACCTGGCCGACCCGCATCACCGAACTCCCCGACAAAGGGGGCAAGGAGCCGCCCGCGCTCCAGTCCCCCGCCGTCACCGTCATGCTGGACGAGACCGGCGATCAGCTCGGCTCCATGGCCTTCGCCGAGCGCCTCGGCCGCTGGCGCGACGAGGGCATGCGCGAATGCCGCTTCCTGATCGGCGCGGCCGACGGCTTCACACAGGCGGAGCGGGACGCGGCGGCGCTGCGCATCGCCTTCGGCGCGATGACCTGGCCGCACATGATCGCCCGCTCCATGCTCGCCGAACAGCTCTGGCGCGCCACGAGCATCCTTGCCAACCATCCCTATCATCGCGAAGGATAGGGGATGGGGAGATCAGCCTGCCCGGATGCGCAACCCGTGCTCCTGCGAAAGCAGCGGCCCAGGGGGCATGAGCGGTGCATAGCCGCCCTGGGCTCCTGCTTTCGCAGGAGCACCGGACTCGCAAGATCACCTCTTATCGCCACCCTGCTCGCTCTCTGCGTCCTCGTCCCCGTCGCCCTCCTCGCCCAGTCCGCCGGCTCGCCGCTGCCGGGCACCAGCATGGCGGAGGAGCAGGCCGCGCTGCTCCGCGCCCGGACGCAGGCCGAGGAGGCCCGCAAGCGCAGCGAGGCGCTGGAGGCCCGCGCCCGGCGGAGCGCCGTCGCCGCCGACAAGACCCGCGACCAGATCGCCGCCCTCGCCGCCCGCATCCAGCAGAGCGAGGCGGACCTGCGCGCTGGCCAGGCCCGCATCGCCATCATCACGCAATTGCAGGCGCGGCAGGCCGGGCGTCTCGCCGAGCGGCAGCGGCCGATCGTGCGCCTCACCGCCGCGCTCCAGCAGATCGCCCGCCGCGCGCCGATCCTGTCGCTGGTCGAGCCGGGCACGGTGAGCGACGCGGTGCATCGCCGCATCGTGCTGGCCCGCGTCATGCCGCAGGTGATGGCGCGCACGCAGGGCCTGCGCGCCGAGATCGCCCGCAGCACCGACCTGCGCGCCAGCGCCGAGGCCGCCGCCGGGGCGCTCGCCCACACGCGCGACGGCCTCGCCGCGCACCAGCGCACGCTGGCCTCGCTGGAACAGCGCCAGCGCGTCGAGACGCGCGACCTGCGCCAGAGCGCCAGCCTACAGACCGAACGCGCGCTGGCCATGGGCGAGGAAGCCCGCGATATCGGCGAGTTGATGGACCGGATCGAGGATGCCGGTGTCATCCGCGACGCGCTCATTACCCTGCCCGGTCCCAGCATCCGCCCCGCCGCGTTCGGCGCCGCCCTGCCCGACGACCGCGCCACGCCCGGCGGCGAGGCCGCCCCGCCCGCCTATCGCCTGCCCGTGGTGGGCGATGTGGTGACCGGCTTCGGCGAACTTTCCGAAAGCGGCGTGCGCGCGCGCGGCCTCACCATCGCCACCGCGCCAGCCGCCACGGTCGTCGCGCCGGCGGCCGGGCGCGTGGCCTTCTCCGGGCCGTTTCGCGGCTATGGCCAGATCGTCATCATCGAGCATGGCGGCGGCTGGACGACACTCATCGCCCAGCTCGGCCGCCTCTCAGCGCAGGTCGGCGACGATGTGCGCCAGGGCGATCCGGTGGGCACCGCCGGCCCCGGCAAGCCGCGCCTGATCGTCGAGCTGCGCCGGCAGGACCGGCCCATCGATATCGCTGCATTGCTGCGCTAGGGTCGACCCGCTTCGAATTGCAGCGGATCGACCCTAAGCAATGGAAATGCGCATGCCCAACGCCCGAACAATCGAAGCTATGGTGGCGAAAGACGGATTCCCGTTATCGCCCAGCGCCTTGTAAAGCCCCGCACGGGTGATCCCTGCCTTGCTCGCCACTTCGGTCATTCCGCGCGCGCGTGCGACATTGGCAATCGCCTGCTTGATAATGGCAGGATCGCCATCCTCGAATGCTGCCTCAAGATAAAGGCGGATTTCCTCCGCATTATCGAGATGCTCAGCCACGTCATAGGTCTTCAGTTCAATGTCCATTACAATTCCTTCGCCATCCGTTCGGCCAGCGCAATATCGGCCGCTTGGCCCTTCTTCGTTCCACCGCAGAGCAGAATGACGATCTCGCCGTTGCGTTCGGTGTAATAGACCCGATAGCCTGGGCCGAAATCGATCTTCATCTCCACCACGCCTGCCTTGAGATTGCGGATCTGGCCGGGATTTCCCAAGGTCAAACGGTCAATACGGATGCGGATACGAGCGACTGCCCGACGGTCCTTGAGACCATTCATCCACCTCTCGAACACCGTCGTGATTTTGATTATCTTCACGCCATGCGTATACCGTAGTTGACGTCAATGTCAACCACAGGATACGCGCTGCCGGGTCAGGATCGTGGAAATGACGAAGAAAGGAGATGGAATGATGTCCATCCCCTACTCCCCCCATTCAGCCTCGCGTAACCCGCCCGCGCCCATGGTGTCGCCGCGCTAGGCAGGCCCTGCTTTCGCGCCTATAGGTTGCACAAGACCCGCTATTCACGAAAGCGACATGATGCCGAGCGCCCGCAACAAGTCCTTCCTCGCCCGCAGCGCCATCGTGCTCGGCGCCATCGCGCTGGTGCCGGCCTCCACGTCCGCCGTGACCGAGAGCGAGAGCCAGACCTACAAGCAGCTCGACCTGTTCATGGACGTCTTCCAGCGTGTGCGCGCCAGCTATGTGGACAAGGTGGACGACACCACGCTCATCAAGGGCGCCATCGAGGGCATGCTCTCCAGCCTCGATCCGCACAGCTCCTATCTGGACGTGCGCGACTTCGAGAATCTGCGCACCCAGACCGAGGGCAATTATGGCGGCCTCGGCCTCTCGGTGACGGCGGACGACGGCGTCATCAAGGTGATCGCGCCCATGGACGACACGCCCGCCGCCCGCGCCGGCATCAAGGCCGGCGACTATATCACCCATATCGACGGCACGCTCATCTACGGCATGTCGCTGGACGAGGCCGTGGCCAAGATGCGCGGCGAGCCCGGTTCGCCGGTGAAGCTCACCATTGCCCGCATGGGCCGCGACGAGCCGTTCGACGTGACCATGAACCGCGCGATCATCGATCTCCAGCCGGTCAAGTGGCAGGTGAAGGACGGCATCGGCGTCATCAAGATCGTCAGCTTCTCGGCCAATACGGGCGCTGACGTGCGCAGTGCCATCCGCTCGATCGACCAGTCGCTGGGCCGCAAGCCGACCGGCTATGTGCTCGACCTGCGCTCCAATCCCGGCGGCCTGCTGGACGAGGCCGTCGCCGTCTCTGACGCCTTCCTGACCAGCGGCGAGATCGTCTCCCAGCGCGGCCGCCTGCGCGATGACACCCGCGCTTATTATGCGCGGGCCGGAGATGATACGCAGGGCCTGCCCATCATCGTGCTGATCGACGCGGGCTCGGCTTCCGCCTCCGAGATCGTGGCCGGCGCGCTGCAGGACCATCACCGCGCGCTGGTGATGGGCGAGCGCAGCTTCGGCAAGGGCAGCGTGCAGACGCTGCTGCCGCTCTCCTCGGACACGGCCCTGCGCCTCACCACGGCGCGCTACTACACGCCCTCGGGCCGCTCGGTGCAGGAAGGCGGCATCGAGCCGGACATCCTCGTGCCGCAGCTCTCCGACGAGGATTATGCCAAGCGCCCGCGCTACCGGGAAAGCGATCTGCGCCGCCACCTCATCAACGAGGCCAAGCTGGACCGCACCGAGCTGGAGGCGGACGCCAACATCGATCCGCGCTTCACCGCCACGCCCGAACAGCTCAAGGAGCAGGGCGTAGAGGATTATCAGCTCCATTATGCGCTGCAGACCATCGGCCGCCTCGCTCCGGCGCCGCAACTGGCCGGCGAAGCCCGGCCGGCCGGCCGGCAGCGCTGACATGCGGCGCGCATCGATCCTCGCGCGGGCGCGAGTGCTGGCGCTCGTCCTGCCGGCGCTGCTGCTCGGCGGCGCGCTGGTCTCGCAATATGGCTTCGGCCTCTATCCCTGCGAGATGTGCATGTGGCAGCGCTGGCCGCATCTGGCCGCGATCGTCGCCGCCATCGTCGCCATCCTCCTGCGCGGCAATCCGCCGATGAGCGCCACATTCACGCTGCTCGCCGCGCTCGCCATCCTGACCAGCGGCGCGATCGGCGCCTTCCATGCCGGCGTCGAATATGGCTGGTGGGAAGGCTTCACCACCTGCTCGACCATGGGTCCGCCGCCGCCCGGCATGTCCCAGCTCGACGCGATCATGAACGCGCCGCTGACCCGCTGCGATGTGGCGCCCTGGGACCTGCTGGGCATCTCGCTGGCCGGCTTCAACGCGATCCTCTCGATCCTGGGCGCGCTCGCCATCTTCGCGCTGGTGCGCCGCTGGGGGCGGGCATGAGGAAGTGGGCATGAGCGCGGCTCCTCGCCCCGGCCGGCGCGGTCCCGATCGCAAGGCGATGCTGCGCGTCGACCAGGCGGGCGAATATGGCGCGGTGCGCATCTATGCGGGCCAGCTCGCCATGCTCGGCGACCGCCATCCGATGAGCCGCGAGATCGCGCATATGGCGGCGCAGGAAGAGCGCCACCGCGCCCGCTTCGACGCCATGATGGCAGAGCGCGGCGTGCGCCCCACCCTGCTCCAGCCGATCTGGCATGTCGCGGGCTTCGCGCTCGGCGCGGTCACCGCCGCGCTGGGGCCGGAAGCCGCCATGGCCTGCACCGCCGCCATCGAGACCGAGATCGACGATCATTATGGCCGCCAGCTCGACGAACTGGGCGACACGGACAGGGAACTATCCGGCGCCATCGCGGATTTTCAGGCTGAAGAAGTCGAGCATCGCGAAGCGGCGCTCAAGGCCGGCGCGGAGAATGCACCCGCCTATCCGCTGCTCTCCGGCGTGATCCGCCTCGGCTGCCGCGCTGCCATCGCCCTATCCACGCGTATCTGAGAGGAACCCAGCCATGCGCGCCCTGCCCCTCGCCCTCACTCTCGCCACGCTGCTGGCCGCGCCCGCGCTGGCCCAGGCGCCGGCCGATCCCGCACCGCCTGCCGCGCCCGTCGCCGGCCCGCAGGACACCGAGACGCTGAAGCAGGTGATTGTCTATGGTGATGACCCCTGCCCGCAAAGCACCGGGGACGAAATCGTGGTGTGCGCCCGCATGCCGGACAATGAGCGTTACCGCATCCCGCCCGAGCTGCGCACCGATCCCAATTCGCCTGCCGTGCAGAGCTGGGTGAACCGGGCGCGCACGCTGGAATATGTCGGCCTCTCCGGCACGGACAGCTGCTCCACGATCGGCGGCGGCGGCTTCACCGGCTGCTTCCAGCAACTCGCCCGCGTGGCCCGCGAGGAGCGCAAGACCATGCTCGGCAGCGCCTCCTGGGCCGATGCCGTGGCCAAGGCCCGCGCCGAGCGCCTCGGCAATATCGACGCCGAATCGGAGGAGATCGAGGCGCAGGCACAGGCCGAGGAAGCGGCGCAACGCGAGGCGGCCGAGCAGGCCCCGCCGCCGGCCGACACGACGCAAGGCCCACAGGAACCACCGCCGCCCCGCTCGCCCGACAATCCGCAGTGATGCGTGAGGCAAGGCCATAGGGCCGGCCCCGCAGGTATCCCCATCACTCCCGCAAGCGCGGGAATGATGGGGCGGGACGGGAAACATCCCCCTCACCGTTCGTTTCGCCGACACTACCGGCCGCACCGTCATCCGGCGCGTCCCGGCGGACCATTCGCTGAGGGAGGAAGATCAATGCCGCTGCTCAATGTCGTCATCATACTCATCGTCGTCGGCGTGCTGCTGTGGCTGGTGAACAGCTACATTCCGATGGACGGCAAGATCAAAAGCATCCTCAATGCCGTGGTGGTGATCGTGGTGGTGCTGTGGCTGCTGCAGGCATTCGGCGTGCTGGGATCGCTGGGGGGCATCAACGTCCGCTGACCGGCCCGCCATTCGCGCTATCCATCGGCGCGCGCCTCGGCTAACCGTTGCGGCGTGACAGTCCAGCAGAGCCTTGATGACGCGCCCGCTGGCGGCGCCCCGCTATATCGCGACCGGCTCGACCCGGCCGTTATAGCGCATTTTCATGCCGCCCGCCCGTCTCTCATGGGCAGACCGCGCGTGCAGGCCGGCCGCGCCGGCCGGCCATTCGGAGCGCACGGCGCATGAAGAAGGCCGTCATCATCGGCTCGGGATTCGGTGGCCTCGCCCTGGCGCTGCGCCTGCAATCGGCGGGTGTCGCCACCACCATCATCGAGGCGCGCGACCGGCCGGGCGGCTGCGCCTATGCCTGGACGCGCGAGGGCTACACATTCGACGCCGGGCCGACGATCATCACCGATCCCGATGGCCTGGCCCAGCTCTGGCGTCTTTCCGGCCACGACATGGCGCAGGACGTGACGCTGCTGCCGGTCTCGCCCTTCTACCGGCTGCACTGGCCGGACGGCGCCAGCTTCGACATGACCGACGACGAACCGCGCCTGCTCGCCGAGATCGCCAAGTTCAACCCGGCCGATGTCGCCGGCTACCGCAAGTTCCTCGCCTATAGCGGCGACGTCTATCATGAAGGCCATGAGCGGCTCGGCCATGCCGCCTTCCTCGACCTGCGCTCGATGCTGAAGGCGGTGCCCAACCTCGCCCAGTATCAGGCATGGCGCTCCGTCTATTCGATGGTCTGCGGCTTCGTGAAGAACGAGAAGCTGCGCCAGGCCCTCTCCTTCCAGACGCTGCTCGTGGGCGGCAATCCCATGACGGCGAGCGCCATCCACGCGCTCATCCACAAGCTGGAGATGCAGGGCGGCATCTGGTTCCCCAGAGGCGGCACCCATGCGCTGGTGCAGGCGATGGTCAAGCATTTCGAGCGGCTGGGCGGCACGCTGCATCTGGGCGATCCGGTGACGCGGATCGAGACGATCGGCGACCGCGCCTCAGGCGTCGTCACCCGCGCCGGGCTGCGCTTCGAGGGCGACGCGGTGGCGAGCAATGCCGATCTCATGCACAGCTATGCCGATCTGCTGACCGACCACAAGCGCGGCCACCTTCAGGCGCAGGCGCTCGCCCGCAAGCATTGGAGCCCCAGCCTGTTCCTCGTCCATTTCGGCATCGAGGGAACATGGCCGGGCATCCCGCACCACAGCATCCTGTTCGGCCCGCGCTACAGGGACCTGCTCACCGACATCTTCGACCATGGCGTGCTGGCGCAGGACATGCTGCTCACCCTGCACCACCCGACCATCACCGACCCTACGCTGGCGCCGCCGGGCCACTCGACCTTCTCCGCGCTCTGCCCGGTGCCGCATCTGGGCAAGCTGCCGGTCGACTGGTCGCGCATCGGCCCGATCCTGGAGGCGCGCATCCTGGACGAGATCGAGCGGCGCTTCATCCCGGACATCCGCTCGCGCATCCGCGTCAAATCCTCCTATGCGCCCAATGACTTCGCGAATGATCTTCGGATGCATCATGGCAGCGCATACAGTCTGGAGCCGCGCCTCATGCAGAGCGGCTGGCTGCGCGCGCACAATCGCGACGATGTGATCGGCAATCTCTATCTGGTCGGCGCCGGCACGCATCCCGGCGCGGGCATTCCCGCCGTGCTGGGCTCCGCCCAGGCGACCGCGACCCTGATGCTGGAGGATCCTGGATGACGCAGTTCCATCGTCTCGCCGTCTATTGCGGCTCGGCGACCCCCGCCGACCCGGTCTATGTCGAGACCGCCCGCGCGGTGGGCGAGGCGCTGGCGCGGCGCGGCATCACCGTCGTCTATGGCGGCGGCCGGGCGGGGCTGATGGGCATATTGGCCGATGCGGCGCTGGCGGCCGGGGGCGAAGTGATCGGCGTCATTCCCGAGGCGCTGGTGAACACCGAGGTCGCGCATCGCGGCCTCACCGAGCTGCATGTCGTGCCGGACATGCACGCCCGCAAGGCGCTGTTCACCACCCTGTCGGACGGGTTCGTGACCCTGCCCGGCGGCGTCGGCACCATGGATGAGCTGTGGGAAGCGATCAGCTGGGCGCAGCTGGGCTATCATGACAAGCCGGTGGGGCTGCTCAATATCGGCGGCTTCTACGACCAGCTCATCGCCTTCCACCGCCACATGATCGAGACCGGCTTCATCCGCGCCCCTCACGCCGGCATCCTCATCGCCCGCGACGGGCTGGACGCGCTGATCGACGCCATGGTGGCCTATCAGCCGCATGAGCCGATTTTCTCCATGTCGCTCGATCGGCTCTGAGGGCGCCTAACCCCCAGAAACCCGAACGGAATTTGGTCAGGCGCCACCCATTCAATCAAAGGACCGCCGTGCTCCTGCGAAAGCAGGAGCACGCCTCCTTTTCCTCACTCTCCCGCCGCACATTCCCATCGCGCCGGGTCGTTGGGATCGCCCTCCCCCTTGAACCGCGCCATCTGCGGCCAGGGGCAAAGCGGACGCGTGACGGCGCGGTCCCTGCTGCGCGTCGCCACCAGCGTGGCCGGCGCTTCCCCCTTCTCCACCCACATATCGAGCGCGGCGAGCCAGTCCACCGCGTCCGGCCCCGGCCCGCCCCAGCAATGCTCGACGCCGGGCAGCAGATAGGTGCGCAGACCCGCCGCCGCACCTGCCTCGTCCGCCTGCTGGACGGCCGCCGCATAGTCGATCGTCCCCACCGGACTCGGTCCCGGATCGGACTCGCCATGCCACAGGATCAGCCTGCCGCCCCGCGCGAAGAAGCGCTTGAGATCGGGATCGGTCGCTTCATAGGCACGGGCGAAGGCGCTGGCGCGCGCCTCGGGCACGTCCGTCGCGGGATCGAACCGCGTGAAATCGACCTGCCGCTCGCCGAACAGCAGATGCACGAGGCCCGGCATGCCGCCGCCATTGGCATTGCTGTTGCCGGTTCCGGCCGCATTGACGAAGCGGCTCCAGCCCGTCTCCCCGCCCATCGAGAGCGGGAACTGCGCCCAGCTCCCATCCGGCGCGCGAATGCCGGCATACATGGTGCGTAGCGCACCGACCTGCCCGTCCGACAGGCAGGTTTCGGCCGGCTGGCCCGGACGGCAGGCCAGCTGCGCCGGATCGAACGGGCAGCTGCGCGGCGCGCCGACGATGCCGTCCGCCACCCCGTCGCGCGCGTCGCAGGCACGCAGCACCGCCGCGTTGGCCAGCCGAAGCTGCGCCTCGCTGAAGCCCGCGCCCGGCGCCGCAAAGCCATTGTTGCGCAGGATGGCGCTGGTCTGCACCTGCAGGCTGTAGACCGGCGCGCCGGCGACGATGCCGTCATAATCCTCCGGGAAACGCTGCGCCTCCATCAGCGCCATGCGTCCGCCAGTCGAGCAGCCCTGGAAATAGGCGCGGTCCTGCGCGCGGCCATAATAGGCCCGCACCAGCGCCTTGCCGGTCACGGTCATGCGGTTGATCGCCCGGTAGGCGAAATCGGTGACGGCCTCGGTGCTGCTGGTCCAGCCCATGTCCCAGATCTCGGTTGAGGCATGGCCGCCGTCCGTCTGCGCCGTCGCATAGCCGGCCTTGAGGCCCGGCACGGCCACGGCGAGCGTCACATTGCCTGCCCATCCGCCGCCGCCCAGCCCCAGCAGCTTGCCGTTCCAGCCTGCCGGAAGCCGATAGACGACACCGATCCGCGAGCCGGACACCGGCGAGAGTGCAGCGCTCACCTCGCAATAAGCCGGCACGCCCGCCGCCGCATCCGCCGCGATCCAGCGCGCGGTCACGCCGGTGCCCTGGGCGATGGCCTCGCCTAGCTGCGCGGCCGAACAGCGCGCCGCATCCGCCTCCTGCGCCGCCGCCGGTGCGGGCATCAGCCCCGCCGCGCCGCAGATCGACGCCATCACCCATCCCGCCATGCCCGGCTTGCGCATCCCGTCCTCTCCTCGCATCTGTCCGTCCGTGACGACGACTAACCCGATGGATGCGGCAGGGCCAGCCCGGTCAGGCCGGCGCGACGCCCTCGGCCTCGATCACATCCTCGCCCACAAGCATGCCGGCCACCCGCACGCGCTTCTCGACATGGTCGACCGGCACGCGATGCAGGACCAGCCGATATTGCCGTCCACGCGCTGCGCGCAGCACGAAGCCGCCCGCGTCGCGGATCAGCGTGCCGGTGATGTCGATGGGCGTGGGGCTGTGCATGAGGAGCGTGATGATCCGGCGGCGGGCGGGACGTCAAGTTCAGGAAATCCACTATCTCGGGGGCACGAAATTCCCCGAAACACCTCCGTTCGCCCTGCGCTTGTCGAAGGGCGAACGGAGGCGGGAAAAGGGAGGTTCACATGCGGGAATGACGGTGGAAGCCGCCTAATCACCGCCAAGCAACTTCGCAGCCTGCTTGCGCAGCCGCTTGAGCGCAGCCGCGTGCAGGGCGGGCACCGCGCACAGCATGCCGATCACATGCGGATCGGGTTTGTTGTAGACGATCGGATCGCCCAGCACGTCGCTCACCGTCGCGCCGGCTTCCTGCGCGATGAGGCTGGCGGCGGCGATGTCCCATTCCGCGCCCCGGCGCAGGCCGGCGACCAGATCGGCCTCGTCCGCCGCGACCATGGCCATGCGCAGCGCGATCGAATTGGGCTTGGGCACCAGCGCATAGGGCATGTCCACGCGGCGCAGGTCGTCGAGCGGCACGCGCGCGCCTTCCAGCCGGTCCTGCCCACCGACCGCCAGGCGCGCGCCGTTGCGGAAGGCGCCCTGCCCGCGCACGGACCACCAGCGCTCGCCGCGCGCCGGGGCGATCAGCACGCCGGCCGTCACCGCGCCGCGCTCGACCAGCGCCACGGAGACGGACCAGCCGGTGCGCCCACGCACGAAATCGCGCGTGCCGTCGATCGGATCGACCACCCAGGCGAACTCCGCGTCGCTGCGGCCGGGCGACTCCACGCTTTCCTCGGAGAGCCAGGCGGCCTCGGGCAGCAACATGCCGAGCCGGGCGCGCAGCAGCGCGTCGACCGCCAGATCGGCCTCGCTCACCGGCTGGCCGGGCAGCTTCTCCCATTGTTTCCGGGCCGGTCGCCCCTCGGCCCAGTCGGCCATGGCGAGGGCGCCGGCCTCGTCGGCAATCGCCAATATGTCCGCGATCAGGCCATCAGGCGCCGGCAATGGTCATTCCATCGATGCGCAGCGTGGGCACGTTGATCGGGTAGCGGAACTGCAGGTCGTTGGCCGCGATCAGCCGGGCGAACATGTCGCGCAGATTGCCGGCGATGGTCACCTCGGCCACGGCATGGCCCACCGAGCCGTTCTCGATGAGGAAGCCGGACGCACCCCGGCTATAGTCGCCAGTCACCGGGTTGACACCATGGCCAATCAATTCCGTAACATAGAGGCCATATTTCACATCCACCGTCAGCTCACGCGCGGTCGCCGTGCCGCCGGTCAGATGCACATTTGTGGCGCCTACGCCCGGCGTGCCGCCGCCGCGCGTGGTATGGCCGGTGGGCGCGAGGCCGAGCTGGCGGGCCGAGGCGCTGTCCATCATCCAGTCGACCAGCACGCCGTCCTCGACGAGCCGGGTGAGCACGGTCGGCAACCCCTCGCCATCGAACGGCCGCGAGCGCAGGCCGCGCACGCGCAGCGGATCGTCGATGAGGTCGAGGCCCCGCGGCAGCACCGGCTTGCCGCGGGCATCGAGCAGGAAGCTTGCCTTGCGCGCCACCGCCGGACCGGAGATGGCGCCGAGCAGATGGCCGATCAGGCTATTGCCCACGCGCGGATCGAAGATGACCGGCATGGTGCCGCTGGGGATGCGCGTGGGGTTGAGCCGCGCCACGGCGCGGGTGCCGGCGCGCACGCCGATCGCGTCCGGCGTCTCCAGATCCTCGATATGCCGGGCGCTGTGGCTGGCATGGTCGCGCTGCATGCCCGCGCCCTCGCCGGCGATCACGCTGGCCCAGAGCGCATGATGCGTGCCGGCATAGGCGCCCGCGAAGCCGCCGCTGGTGACGAGCGCCGCCTGCGCCCGGCCGAAGGACGCGCCGCCGCCCTCGCTGTTGGTCACGCCGATGACGCCGCGCGCCGCATCCTCGGCCGCCAGCGCGCGCGCGCGCAGCTCCGCCGGCTCCGGCTCCTCGTCATCCTCGATGTCGAGCGCGGGCAGCTTCTTGCGCATCAGCCGGTCCTCGGGGGCGAGGCCGGCATAGGCGTCCTCGGGCGCCTCGCGCGCCATGGCGATCACCCGCTCGACCAGCGTCTCCAGCGTGCGCGGCGCGAGATCGGAGGAGGAGACGGTCGCCGAGCGCTGGCCGATGAACACGCGCAGGCCGACATGCTCGGACTCCGAACGCTCCACATCCTCCAGCTCGCCCAGACGGACGCTGACGCCCGCGGAGGCGTCGCAGCCATAGACCGCATCGGCTGCGTCCGCGCCGGCCGTGCGCGCGGCGGAGACAAGCGACTGGGCGCGATCGAGGGCTTCGTTGAGGCTGAGCATATGAGGTGCGATCCGGTCCGAGTCAGACGCAGCGCTTTAGCCATGCGACGCTGGGGACGCAATGCGACGACTCCCGGCGTGGGACGGGCTGCTCGGTGTGGGAGGCGGCATCTTGGACGATACATCCAGAGCACCGTTCGGTGAGAACCCATCCAATGCTCCAGCGCAGGCAGGAGCACGACATGGTTCAAGCCGAACAAAAGGGGCGGCCCCAAGGGATGGCCGCCCCTCCCCCTTATTCAGTCGACGAAGGCCCGCTCGATCACATAGTCGCCGGGCTTGGCGTTGGAGCCTTCGGTGAAGCCGAGGGCGTCCAGCATGGCGGCGGTGTCGCGGATCATCGCCATGGAGCCGCACAGCATCACCCGGTCGGTCTCCGGATCCAGCCGGTGCGGGCCGCCCAGCCCCTGGAACAGCGCGCCGCTCTGGATCAGCGAACCGATGCGGCCATTGGTGCGGAATGGCTCGCGCGTCACCGTGGGATGATAATGGAACTGCAGCAGCGCCTGATCCTGCACCAGCGGATCGCCGGCCAGTTGCGCCTCCAGCTCCACACGATAGGCGAGATCGGCCACCTCACGCACGGAATGCGCCAGCACGACCTGCCCGAAGCGGTCATAGATGTCCGGATCGCGCGCCACGCTGAGGAAGGGCGCGAGGCCGGTGCCGGTGGAGAGCAGGAACAGGCGGCTACCGCCGGTGAGCGCATCGGCGACCAGCGTGCCGGTGGGCTTGCGGCCGAGATAGATGCGGTCGCCGGGCTGGACCTGGCAGAGGCGCGAGGTCAGCGGGCCGTCCGGCACCTTGATCGAGAGGAACTCCAGCTCCTCGGCATAGGCGGCACTGGCGATCGAATAGGCGCGCAGCAGCGGCCGCGTCTCGCCGGGCAGGCCGATCATCACGAACTCGCCCGAGCGGAAGCGGAAGGTCGGCGGGCGGGTGATCGCGAAGCTGAACAGATGCGGCGTCCAGTGGCGCACCCAGAGCACCTCCTCCACGCTGAGCGCGCCGGTGGGCACCATGTCGAAGCCTTTGTGAGTCATTTCATTCATGCGGGAACCTGTTGCATTCCGGATCGTGGAGGGCGTGTGCGGGCGTCAGGCCGGCATAGGCCAGTCCCTGCCCCATGGCGGTGAGAGCGATGAGCAGCGTGCCGGCGGCTTCGGGCACGACGATCATCGCCATCGTGTCCTTCGCGGCCTGCGGCTGCATGCGCGATATGGTCCGCAGCAGGCCGATGAGCAATGCCTCATGCTCACTCACCTGGCCGCAGCTCACCGCGCCGAAACGCAGCGGCGTCAGCGCCTCCCGGTTGAGCACCGCCATCATCATGTTGAAATGCGGCAGGCAGGGCATGAGGCCATGCGCCTGGAACGCCGCGCCGATATCGCCGCATGGACAGCGCCCCATGCCGGCCGCCTTCACCCAATGGCGCATCGCCCCCACGAGGAGGCGGCCGCCGCGATTGAGCGACCGGACCGGCTGGTCGATCATGTCATACATGGCACATCCACTGCTATTGCGAACCAATCGCAAAAGCCGATAGCGGTCAGCGCGCCCGCGTCAAGCGCTTTATGCTTGGGTGTGCTGAGGAATAAATATCAAGGTGGGATGGCGCCCTCCCCCTTCCGTCCCTCCCCGTCTTGGGCCTTTCGTGGACTCGGCCTCAGTCCCCCAGCCAATGCCGCAACATATGATGCGCCACCGCCACCGTCGAAGGCGGCAGGAAGCGCGCGCCCGCCTCGCCGGCCAGCGCCGAGCGCACCTCGTCGCGGGTCACCCAGATCGCCGCGGCGATCTCCTGCTCGTCCAGCGTGAGATGCGTGTCCAGCGCCTGCGCGATGCAGGCGATCATGAGCTGGGAAGGGAACGGCCAGGGCTGGCTGAACAGATAGTCCACCCGTCCCGTGCGGATGCCGACCTCCTCCCACAGCTCGCGCCGCACCGCTTCCTCGAATGTCTCGCCCGGCTCGACGAAGCCGGCGAGCGCCGAGAAGCGCCCTTCCGGAAAGCGCGGATTGCGGCCGATGAGCACCTTGTCCTCATGCTCGGCGAGCATGATGACCACCGGATCGGTGCGCGGGAAATGCTCCGCGCTGCACGTGCCGCACTGCCGCGCCCAGCCGGCCTTCACCGGATGTGTCTGCGCGCCGCAGCGGGCGCAATATTGATGCCGGTCGTGCCAGTCGACCAGGCTGCGCGCACCGCCATAGAGCGCCGCTTCCGCCATGCTCAGCTGCGGAATGATCTCCCACACTTTGGGCGGGAAGCTCGGCGGCGCGTCGGACTTGGCGAGGATCAGCGAGATGAACAGCGGCGTGCCGTCCTCGCGCAGCCCGAGCAGCGCATGATCGGCCAGTATATCGGCCGGCGTCACCAGCCGCGTGGCGAGCCGTCCTTCGTCGGTGGGCTGCGGATCAAGCCCGTCCAGCTGCAGCATCTCGGCGCGCGGATCGGCCCAGGCGGCGGCCAGCCGCTCGGGATTGACGCGCAACTGGTCCGCCCGGTCGAGCGTCCCGCCGGTGAAGGTGATCGCGGGGGCGGGACTCATGCCGGCCTTGTTCATCGTCCCGTCTCCTGATTGCTGCCGGTCGCGGCATCGGCCACGCGCGCGAACAGCGTGGGCAGGCCGGCCTCGTCGAGTCTGTCGAGCGGCCACCATTGGCCGGGGCCGAGCGCCTTGGCAATGGCGCCGGGGGGCAGCCTGTCGCTCGCCTGCAACCGGAGGATGTCCAGCTCCAGCGCGAAATGGGTGAAGACATGGCGCACCCGCCCCGGCAGCAGCGACCAGAGACCGGGCAGCGGCTCGGCGACATCCGGCGCGCCCTCCCGCCACGGGCCGGTCGGCACGCCCAGCATGCCGCCGAGCAGGCCCCGCTCGGGCCGACGCACCAGCCACACGGCACCGTCACGCTCCACCCACCAGGCGATGCCGCGCCGCTCCGGCCGCGCCTTCTTCGCGGCCTTGAGCGGGTAGCGCTCCGGCGCGCCGGTCGCCCGGCCGGCGCACAACGCCGTCAGCGGACAAGTGAGGCAGGCGGGATTGCGCGGCGTGCAGATGGTCGCGCCGAGGTCCATCATCGCCTGCGCGAAATCGCCCGGGTCGTCATCCGGCGTGATGCGCTCGGCCAGCGCGCGCAGCATGGGCCTGGCGGCCGGCAACGGCGTCTCCACCGCGAACAGCCGGGCGACCACGCGCTCGACATTGCCGTCCACCACCACCGCCCGCCGGCCGAAGGCGATGGTCGTGATGGCGGCGGCGGTATAGGCGCCGATGCCCGGCAGCGCGCGCAATCCATCCTCCGTGGAAGGGAAGCGTCCCCCGAGCAGCTCCGTCACCTGCCGCGCGCAGGCCAGAAGATTGCGCGCACGGGCATAATAGCCGAGCCCCGCCCAGGCGGCCATGAGGTCGCCATCCGCCGCGGCCGCCAGCGCCTCGACGGTTGGCCAGCGGGCCAGGAAGCGCTCATAATAAGGGATGACCGCCGCCACGGTGGTCTGCTGGAGCATGATCTCGCTCAGCCACACCCAGTAAGGGTCCGGCGCCGGCGTGCCCGGCGGACTGCGCCACGGCAGGGCACGGGCATGGACGCGATAATGAGCGAGCAGCGCGGGGGCGACTCGCTCGTCGGCGGTGATTAATCCATCGACGGGCATGGGGCGCCTATGGCATGGACGAGGGCATGACAGAACCCGCCGAAACGACGGACAAGATTGGGGGCAAGGCCGGAACCAGGACCGGTCGCCCGCGCAAGGTCTCCCGGCCCGAGCCGGCCGAGCGCCCGCGCATCGGCGCGCCGCGCGCCATCGCCGATCTCATGCCGGATATCGGCCGCGCCGCCTTCCGCAAGTTCGGCTTCATCCAGTCGAGCGTGGTGACGCGCTGGGCCGAGATCGTCGGCCAGCGCTATGCCGGCCTCACCGCGCCCGAGTCGATCCGCTTCCCGGCCGGCCGGCGCGCGGGCGGCACGCTGCAGCTCATCGTGGCGAGCGGCCATGCGCCGATGGTGCAGCATATCCTGCCGGAGATCATCGAGCGGGTGAACCGCTTCTTCGGCTATGAGGCGGTCGCGCGCGTCAACATGCGGCAGGGCGTGGTCGCGCCGGCCGAGCCCGCGCGGCGACCGCCGCCCGCCATGCTCCGCCCGATCCCGCAGGAGCTGGGCGATGGCCTGCGCGAGGTGAGCGATCCCGAGCTGCGCGCCGTGCTCGAATCCATGGCGCTGGGGCTTGCCAATCCCGCGCCGCCGCCGAAAATCCGCTGATCGGACCCATCAGATGAAAGCCCCCTATATGCTCTCCATGTTTCGCCGCCTGGCTCTCTGCCTCCTGTCCCTGTTGGTCATCGCCCTGCCCGCCGCCGCGCCCGCCCAGCAGCAGCAGGCGCGCGACTGGAGCCGCACGGTGACGCTGGGCGCGAACGGCGCCTATATTCTCGGCAATCCCGCCGCGCCGAACAAGCTCGTCGAATATATGAGCTACACCTGCCCGCACTGCGCGCATTTCGCCCGCGATGCCACGACGCCGCTCAAGAGCGGCTGGATCCGGCGCGGGCTCGTCAGCATCGAATATCGCAACTTCGTGCGCGACGCCTTCGACCTCTCCGCCGCCCTGCTCGCCCGTTGCGGCGGCGCCGGCAAGTTCCTCGGCAATCATGAGGCCATCTTCGCCAATTTCGACCCGTGGATGGAGAAGGCGCAGGCCTTCGCGAACAGCCCCGAGGCCGCCACGCCGTCCGACGACCGGGTGGCGCAGCTCGCCACCATTGCCGACAAGACCGGCCTGTTCGCCCTGCTCGCCCCGCGCGGCCTCACCCCGGCCGCGCAGCGCGCCTGCCTCGCCGACCGGCAGGCCATGGACCAGGTACTGGCCATGACCCGGGGCGCGCAGGAGGTGGAGGGCTTCACCGGCACGCCCTTCTTCATCCTCAACGGCCAGCCGCTCGCGAACGTGCATGACTGGGCCTCGCTCCAGCCGCGCCTGCCGGCATTGCCCGCGCCCCGCAACTGAGCTAGATCAGCGGCACTAGTCGCTCCCGTTTCCCCTCGACGAGGCTCCCGAATGATCCGCCAGACCCTTGCTCCGCTCGCCCCTCTCGCTCTTGCCCTGTTCGCCCTCTCCGCCTGCGGATCGCAGGGCGGCGGCAATACCGCCGGCGGCGCCGGGGCGCCGGTCGAGGGCAAGGCCGCGCCGGAGGGCAAGAGCTGGGGCGAGGTGATCGTCGCGACGCCCGAGGGCGGCTTCCGCATGGGCAATCCGGACGCGCCCATCAAGGTCATCGAATATGGCTCCTACACCTGCCCGCATTGCGCGGATTTCGCCCAGCAGTCGCACGACCCGATCGAGCGCGACTATGTGAGCAGCGGCAAGGTGAGCTTCGAATATCGCAACTTCGTGCGCGATCCGCTGGACATCGCGGTCTCGCTGCTCGCCCGGTGCAGCGGGCCGGAGGCGTTCTTCCCGCTCTCGCTGCAATTCTTCGGCAACCAGGAGCCGATGATCAAGCAGATCCAGGGCTATGGCGAGGCGGCCTATCAGCAGGCGGTGACCGCGCCGGCGGAGCAGCGCTTCATCAAGCTGGCGGAGCTGGGCGGACTCATCGAGTTCGCCAAGCAGCGCGGCATTCCCGAGGACAAGGCCCGCACCTGCCTCGCCAACACGCGCGAGGCCGAGGCGCTGGCCACCGGTGTCGAGCGCTCGGTGGAGCAATATCAGATCAACGGCACGCCCTCGATCATCCTCAACGGATCGAAGCTGGAGAATGTGGCGACCTGGCCGGCGCTGCAGGAGCGCCTCAAGGACGCGGGCGCCTGATTGGCTGAGCGGGGGATCAGTCGGGACGTCCGCCGGACCAGCCGCCGCCGCATGCGGGCGGGGCGAGCTGAGCCACTGGGCTGAACCATGCAGATCCGCCGCCTCAAGCTGACCGGTTTCAAGAGCTTCGTCGAGCCGACCGAGCTGCGCATCGAGCCGGGCCTCACCGGCATCGTCGGCCCCAATGGCTGTGGCAAGTCCAACCTGCTGGAAGCGATCCGCTGGGTGATGGGCGAATCCAGCCCCAAGTCCATGCGCGGCGGCGGCATGGACGATGTGATCTTCGCCGGCACCGCGACGCGCCCGCCGCGCGACTTCGCCGAGGTGGCGCTGTTCGCGGCACTGCCCGAAGGCGCGATCATCCCGGCGGTGGAGCTTGGCCCGGACGGCGAGCTGGACATGGTGCGCCGCATCGAGCGCGGGGCGGGCAGCGCCTATCGCGCCAACGGACGGGACGTGCGCGCCAAGGATGTGGCGTTGATCTTCGCCGACGCCGCCACCGGCCCGCACAGCCCCGCGCTGGTCAGCCAGGGCAAGATCGCTGCCGTCATCGCCGCCAAGCCGGCCGAGCGCCGCGCCATGCTGGAGGAAGCGGCGGGCATCGCTGGCCTGCATGTGCGCCGCCGCGATGCCGAACAGAAGCTGCGCGCCAGCGAGGCCAATCTCGCCCGGCTCGACGACATCCTCGCCGAGATGGACACGCGCGCCAATGCGCTGCGTCGGCAGGCCCGCGCCGCCGAGCGCTATGCCCAGCTCAGCGAACAGATCAACCTGGCCGAGGGCCGCGCCCTGTTCGCTCGCCATCGCGAAGCCGCCGAGGCCGCCGACCGCGCGGCGAGCGAAGCCGAAGCCGCCGAAACCCGCGTCCGCGCCGCGCAGGAAGCGCAGCTCGGCGCCGCCGCCCATGCGCAGGCCGCGATCGAGACGCTGGCCCGCGCCCGCTCGGCTGCAAACAGCGCGCGCGAGGTGGCGAGCGAGGCGCGCTTCAGGCTGGAGCGCCTGACCGCCGAGCGGGACGGCATCGTGCGCCGCATCGCCGAGCTGCGCGGCCAGATCGAGCGGATGAGCGAGGATCAGGCGCGCGAGGGCGCGCTCGCCGCCGATGCCGCCAGCGCCATCGAGGCGTTGCAGGCGGAAGATGGCGAGATCGCCCGGCGTCTCAAGGAGGCGCAGGCTGCCCTGCCCGGCTTCGCCGCGCGCCTCGCCGAGGCGGAGCGGACCGGGCGCGACACCGAGGTCGCGCTGGCGCAGGCGCTGGCCCGCCTCGCCGGGGAGCAGGCGGAACGGCGCGTCGCCGAGGCGGCGCTGGGCGCTGCCCGGCAGAAGCTGGCCCGCGCCCGCGAGGAAAGCGGCCGCATCGCCGCCGCCATCGCCGACCTGCCCGATCCCGCGCCGCTGGCCCAGCGGCAGGCCGATGCCGAGCGCGCCAAGGCCGAGGCTATCGCCACCCGCACCGAGGCCGAAACCCGCATCGCCGCCGCCACGGCCGCGCGCGAGACGCAGACCGAGACCGTCGCGGCCCAGCAGCGCGCGCTGGCCGCCGCCCGCGCCACCGCCGCCGCGCTGGAAAGCGAAGCGCAGGCGCTCGCCAAGGCCGTCGCGCGGCCCGGCAAGGGCGACCGCATCATCGACAGCCTCACCGTCGCGCCGGGCTATGAGCGCGCACTGGCGGCCGCGCTGGGCGACGATCTCCAGATCGGCCTCGACGCGCAGGAGAAGGCGCGCTGGACGGGCGCGGCCATCCTGCCCGACGATCCCGCCCTGCCCGAGGGCACCGAAGCCCTTGCCGCCCGCGTGACCGCGCCAGAAGCGCTGGCCCGCCGCCTCGCCCAGATCGCCGTTGCCGACACGGACGAAGGCCAGCCGCTGCGGGTCGGCCAGCGCCTCGTGACGCGCGACGGGCAGATGCGCCGCTGGGACGGGCTCGTCATTGCCGAGGGCGGCGCAGACACCGCCGAGCGCCTCATCCGGCTGAACCGTCTGGAAGCCATCGCCGCCGAGCGCCCCGGCGTGCAGGCCGCCGTGGATGTGGCGCAGGCCGCGCTCGCCGCCGCCGAAGAGGCGCTGCGCACCGCCAATGGCGAGGAACGGCTGGCCCGTCAGGCGGCCAGCGAGGCCGAGACCGCCCTGCGTGCCGCCGACCGCACGCTGGGCGAGGTCGCCATCCTCATCGAGCGCCATGCCGGCCGCCGCGCCGACCTGGAGCGCCGCGCCGCCGAACTGGCGCAGGATGTGGAGACCGTGCAGGCCGAGACGGACGCGGCGCAGGCCACGCACGACGCGCTTCCCCGGGGCGACGAGACCGCCGCCGAGGTCGAGTTGCACAAGGCCGCCGCCGGGGCCGCGCGCGCCGAGATCGGCCGCATCCAGACCGAGCAGGCGATGATCGCCCGCGCGGTCGCTGCCGACGAGGCGCGGCAGAAGAGCGTGCACGCCGAGGTCTCCGGCTGGCGCGCCCGCGCCGGCGACGCGGCGAAGCGCATCGCCGAGATGAAGGGCCGCGCCCAGTCGCTCGCCGTCGAGCTGGAGCAGATGGAAGGCCGCCCCGAGGCGCTGGCCGCCGAGCTGGACGCGCTGGCAGAGGCCGCGCGCGAGGGCGCCGCCCGCGCGCAGGCCGCGCAGGTCGGGGAAACCGAGAGCGAGAAAGCCCTCGCCACCGCCGAAAAGACCCTCGCCTTCGCCAACGAGACGCTGGCCGCCGCCCGCGAGGCGCGCGCGGGCGCACAGGCCCGCGCCGAGCATGCCGTCGCCCGCCGCAAGGAGATCGGCGCGGCGTCCGGCGAGCGGTTCGGCTGTCCGGCACCGGTGCTGCCCGCGAAGCTGGGCTTTGCGGGCGAGGAGGTCGGCATGGCCGCCGACGAGCAGGCCCGGCACGACAAGCTGGTGCTGGACCGCGAGCGGCTCGGCCCGGTCAATCTGGTCGCCGCCAGCGAACTGGCCGAGCTGGAGGAGACGCAGGCGAAGAGCCGCGCCGAAAGCGCCGAGCTGACCACCGCCATCCACCAGCTGCGCGGCTCGATCGGCCATTTGAACCGCGAGGGCCGCCAGCGGCTGCTCGCCGCGTTCGAGGCGGTCAACGGCCATTTCCAGCGGCTGTTCACCACGCTTTTCCAGGGCGGCAGCGCGCATCTGGAACTGGTCGAGAGCGACGATCCGCTGGAGGCCGGGCTGGAGATCATGGCCCAGCCACCGGGCAAGCGGCTCACCACCCTCACCCTGCTCTCCGGCGGCGAGCAGGCGCTGACCGCCGTGGCGCTGATCTTCGGCCTGTTCCTCACCAATCCCGCGCCGATCTGCGTGCTGGACGAGGTCGACGCGCCGCTCGACGACGCCAATATCGAGCGCTTCTGCACCCTGCTCGATCGCATGGTGCAGGACACGCAGACACGCTACCTGATCGTCACGCACAATGCGGTGACGATGAGCCGCATGCACCGCCTGTTCGGCGTCACCATGATCGAACAGGGCGTGAGCCGCCTCGTCTCGGTGGATCTGCAGGGCGCGGAGCAGTTGCTGGCGGCGGAGTGAAGGGGGCTCTTCTTCTTTCTTCCAACGCTGGAGAAGAAAAGTACGGCCCTTCGACAAGCTCAGGGCGAACGGCGCTTTTTAGAGCGTGTCCGGATGAAATGGAATCAGTGCTCCTGCTTTCGCAGGAGCACGATATGGTTCAACCTCAATCGGACAGCCTCTAGCGAAAGCGCTTGCCTTCTACCTGCGCTCCCTCAGTTCGGCGCCTTGCTCGTATCCACCTTCTCCACCCATTCCGGGAAGAAGGTCGGCTCGCGCGACGACCAGCCCGGCGCGGTGGCGGCGGCCTCGCTGATCGACTGGAGCAGCGAGCGGCGGCGCTCGGGGTGGAGGTGCGGCAGGCTGGCGGCGGCGCAGAAGGCACCCGGCAGCCACGGCCGCGAGCCGGCCCCGATCAACCGCTCGTAGAGGAAGCGATAGGCGGAGAAGCCGTTGAGCCGGTTCTGGCCCAGATCGAAGGCGGAGACCGTCACCAGCGGCGCCATGAACGGCTCGATCTGGTCGAGCCCGCTATCGTCGGGCACCAGCGTCTTGATCTCGTCCAGCCGGTCGTAGATGCGGGCCTGTGCGCGGATGCTGGCCGCCTCGACCACGTCCCGGCCCCATGTCTCCATGGGCGAGCCGCGATGGAAGGCGATGTCCAGCGAGCGGCGGATATAGCGCTGCGTGGCGGCGGGAAAGGACGCAAACTCGCGCAGTTCCGCGAGAGTGATCGCGCCATCGGACGGTTTCGAATGCTGCGTCATCGCTGCCTCCAACCTGGTTCGGCATATGCGACTGTGCGCCTGATCCGGTTACGGGACGCTTAAGTCCTTGTTGTGCCGTATTCAGATGGAATCAGATTAGCTTGTGCGCTGCAACACAAAAATGCCGATGGCTGGACCGGGATGGGACAGGCCAATGCGGGGTGTTGCGGGATTGCACCAGAGAGACCGACGCCACGTCCAGTTCCAGAGCCCCACCCCAACCCTTCAAACGAGGCACCTGACTCGTTTGAAGGGTTGGGGTGGGGCTATAATGTGGTTCGGCCCCCTCAGCCCGCCTTTTCGACCACGATGTCCGGCGCGTTGCTGAACAGTTCGCCGAACGGATCGTCCTCCACCTCCGGCGCCGGGGCCTCGCGGACGGTGGCGCGACGCATATCGCGGCGCTCGCTCCAGTCGAAGCCGCCGCCGCGATGATAGGCGGAGAGATTGTCCCAGATCGTCATGTCGCCGACCGCATAGTCGACCGAGATCACATAATCGTCCTGCGTCGCATGGCTGTTCAGGAAATCGATCAACGCACGGCTCTCGTCCCAGTCCCAGCCGACCACGCGGTAGCAATGGGCGCCGAGATAGAGCGTCTTGCGGCCCGAGCCTTCATGCACATGCACCATCTTGTGCACCGGCCGGTGGCGCTCCTCGATCTGCTCGCGCGAGATGTCCGCGCCGGCCTGCTTGCGCGACCACCACAGCGAATGCTCGCACTCCAGATTCTCGATCTTGTCCTTCACGTCCTGCGGCAGGTCGTCATAGGCCGAGCGCGCGTCAGCGAAGCAGGTCGGGCCACCGGAGGCCGGCACCTCGACCGCGCGCAGCATCGAATAGGACGTGCGCAGGTCCATGAACGAAGAATCCGTGTGCCAGAGCATGTCGCCCTTGCGATAGCGCTGAGCCGACTCCTCCCAGTTGATCTCGCCATTCTTGAGATTGCCGGCATTGAAGAGATAGAGGCGCGGCCGGTTGCCCATCGGCGGCAGGCTCTCCAGATGGCCGAAATTGCGGGCGAACCGGATCTGGCCCTCATCGTCGAGGCCGGTCTCGCGATAGACGGTAACGCCCCATTTGTCCTGCAACGCGATCAGTTCCCGGATCGTGGCGGGGTCCAGCGGCTTGCTGATGTCAACGCCGGAAATCTCGGCGCCGAAGCGCGGGCTGAGCGGGGTTGCGGTAATGGCCATGGATGTTCTCCTATCACTGTAGGCAAATGCCGCAGAATCGTTGCTATGTCAAGTATTTGATCGCAGGACGCAAGGAAATCCGCCTCGGCCGCCAGAACTTAATCCAGCTCCAGCGCGCTCAGCACCTCGCTCAGGGACGCGCGGGTGACCGGCTTTCCAAGAATCGGCGCGTCGACGAGGCCGGCAAGGGCGGCGCGGCTGTAGCCGGTGACGATGATGAACGGGATGGCGGATCGCGCCAGCACCGCCAGCACCGGCTCGGCCGTCTCCTCGCCCAGCTTGTAGTCGACCAGCGCCAGCTGGAACGACTCCCCGGCCAGCGCCGCCAGCGCCCGATCGACCGACATGGCGAGCCTCGTCGACGTGAAGCCGAGATCCTTGAGAATCGCTTCCAGGTCGAGCGCGATCATCGGCTCGTCCTCCACGATCAGCGCGCTGGCCACCCGACCAATCTCCCTCATTCGCCATGATGCGGCACGGGAAGAGCGGGATCGGCCGATGCTCCGGCCGCGCATCGCTTTCCCTTGCGCGCGTCACGCTATGCGCGAGGCCGATCGCCATGTCTGTTCACTAGTGAACAGTCGGCGGAACCGGGGTCGGGCTGGCGCGTTCCCTCGGCAATGCACAGGATCACATCGCCCGGCGCGGGACCCGCGCATGCCGATCTTGCCGGCAATCGGCTGTTCAGTTCGCTCAACGCCGCCGACCAGAACCGCCTCGCAGCCGCCGCGACGATCATGCAACTGCCCGGCGGCTATGTCTTCTACGAGCCGGGCGACATCGTAACCGCCGCCTATTTCCCCATCGGCGCCGCGATCGCCTCCTTCCATGTGGGCATGGAGGACGGCGCGGCGATCGAGACGGCGATGATCGGCCGAGAGGGCGCGGTCGGCGGCATCGTCAGCCAGGGACAGCTCGCCGCCTATGCGCGCGCCTGCGTGATGCACAAGGGCCTGTTCGCGCGCATCGAGACCGCCACGCTGGAGCGCCTCAAGGAGGCATCCCCGCCGATCCGGCACCTGCTCGCGCGCTATGCGGACTGCCTGCTCGCGCAGATTTTCCAGTCGGTTGCCTGCAACGCCTCGCATCCGCTGGAGCAGCGCGCCGCCAAATGGCTCGCCTCCGCCGTCGAGCGCACCGGGCTCAACCATGTCGCCATGACACAGGACCAGTTCGGCTCCATCCTGGGCGTGGGCCGCAGCTATGCCAGCCGCCTCATCCAGCGCTTCAAGGCGGACGGGCTCATCGGCACGCGCCGCGCCGGCCTGCTGGTCCACGATCCCGCCGGCCTGCGCCAGCGCGCCTGCGGCTGCGACGATCTGGTGCGCGCCCATTTCGAGCATGTGCTTGCGGGCGTCTATCCCCCGCCGGCGGAGGAACTCGAGGCATAGGATTCGCGGCCGGATACACTCCCTCCCGCAGGCGGGCGGGAGTGGAGAATGCGCACCGGGGCCGGCCAGCGCGCCTGGCGACCCCGGACATTCGATCCGCCTTACCAGTGAGTACGAACCCCGACGCGGAACGCGCGCTGCACAGGATCGAACTGCAACTGGTTGCCGAACAGGCGCAGCTGCGAGGGTTCCTCAGTGTCGAAGACGTTGGTGACCGCCCAATAGAATTCGAAGGTCTGCTGGACAAGGAACGAGCCGGACAAGTCGAGATAGAAACGGCCGGAGACCTTGTTGGTGCTGATGCTGTTGGGATTGTTCACATCATAGCCGTCCTGTTCCGGCCCCACCAAACCCTGCATGCGCGATCCATGCCATGATCGGCCAACCGAAACGCCGGAAAGCGCAATGGACCGGATCGAAGCGCTCATCGAAAAGAACAAGGAACGCGACTGCCGTGATTTGCGTCACGGCCCCTCGCAACGGATGCGTGGTACAAATTGCGCCTCACATCAGGAGGGATGCCGCCATGCCAGGTCATCAGGATCTCGTTGATGAGGCGCGTCAGCCGGCAACGCCGGACCGCGCGTCCGTCCTGAAGTCTATCGAGGATATCGTGGTCGGCATGCAGCTTCCGCTCAAGCGATCCTTCGATCCGCAGTGCGACTTCCAGGAACTGGGGCTCGACTCGCTGGCAATCGTCGAACTCGTGGCCGAGACCGAGCTTCGCCACAGTCTGGTGATCGAGGATAGCGACTATCGCCAGATCCGCTCGGCGGATGCGTTCGCCACCTATCTGCTTGGCCGGCTGGGCTGAGGGGGGCGGCAGTGGAGGCTCCTGTCGCCATCACCGGCATGGGATGTGTGACCGCCTTTGGCGATACGCCCGACCGGCTGTGGGATCGGCTCATCGTCGGAGACTGTGCTGCGCGGCCATGGGATGATCTCGCGCAGCAGGGTTTCCGGGTGGTGGTCGCCTGCCGCATAGCCGATTTCGACGCGCCGGCCGATCGCCGGGCCGAGCGGCTCGGCATCGCGGCCGCCACCGCAGCGCTCGCCGATGCGGCGCCGCCTCCGGGCGCGCGGCTCGGCGTGCTGCTGGGGTCGACCATGGGGGAGAGCGGCTGTTTCGAAAGCGCGGCCGAGCAGGGCGCGCCCGTGCCCGCACGCGACGGTTCGGTCGCTGCGCTCACCGCCGGCGTCGCGGCAGCGCTCGGCACGCCGGTCATCGCACGCAGCTATGGCAATGCCTGCGCAGCCGGCAATACCGCGATCGGCGCGGCGGTCTCACTGTTGCAGCGGGGCCTGATCGATGTCGCGGTGGCAGGCGGCGTCGACGGCTTTTCCCGGATCGCGATGGCGGGCTTCGTCCGCTCGCGGGCAATGACGCCGGATCTGTGCCGGCCGTTCGATGCCGGGCGCGCGGGTATGCAACTGGCCGAGGGGGCCGCCTTCCTCGTGCTCGAGCGGACCGCCGATGCGCTGGCGCGTGGCGCGGATATCGTCGCGGGGGTCCATGGCACGGGCCTGTCCTGCGATGCGTTCCATCCGACCGCGCCTGCGCCCGGCGGAGAGGGGATGATGATCGCCATGCGTCGCAGTCTGGCGCTGGCCGGCGCCAGTGCCGCCGATCTCGCCTTCATCTCCGCGCACGGCAGCGGCACCGTCGCATCGGACGCGGCCGAGGCGCTCGCCATCGCCGGGGTCGCGGGCGACGTGCCGGTCGCCGGCTGGAAAGGCGCGCTCGGCCATGCGATGGGAGCGGCCTCGGCGATCGAGGCGGTGATTTCCGTCCTGGCGCTGCGCCGCCGTCGGCTTCCGGGGACGACCAACAACCGTGCGCCCGATCCATTCATGCGGATCAACCTCGTGCGCCAGCCCCAGGCCCTGTCCGGTCGCCGCTTCGCGATCAGCAACGCCTTCGGTTTCGGCGGGATCAATTCCGCCTTGCTGCTGGAGGCGGCGTGATGGCGGGCGCGATCATCGCCTGCGCCGCGCAGAGCGCGCCGTGGAGCGGGCGGGAGCCTGAATGGCTCGCGGCTCTCGTCGCGCCGCTGCTCGCCGATGCCGATCCGGCGGCGACCGGCGTCTATCTCGCCACGCCCGATGCCGGCGCGGCGATTTCGACCGGCTTCTGGGCGCGGGCGCTGCGCGAGACCGTGACCTTCGTCTCGCCGCAGGATTTTCCGCTCACTCTTGCGAGCAGCATCGCGACGGGCATCGCCCGCGCGCTGAAGCTGCAAGGACCCAACCACACGCTGGTCGGCGGCGGCGGCGATGCGTCGCGGGCGGCGTGGGACGAGGCGGCGCACGATCTCGCGCGCGGCATCGTCGAGCGCGCCGTGCTCATAAAGTTCGTCGCGGGCCATCCCGGTCTCCCTTCCAGCGCCCGGATCGTGATCCTGTCCGCTGGCGGAGACGCCGCTGAGGCCATGTCCGGAGAGGACGGCGATCCGATCGACAAAGCTTGCCGGGTACATGGTGTGCCGGCTGCGAGAACAGGGAAGCACGCTCACACCTAACCTTTTTGGAAAGGGATGAAAAATGAACGCGCTGAGATTGACTGAAATCGCCGGGGCCAAGCTGCCCGAGGGGGCCGTCCTGGCCAAATTGCTGAACGACGAACCGCCGCCGCTGGCCGAAGTGCCAGTCGCCTTCGACATCGCGCTGAAGCGCGGCCGTGGCAATGCCGTCAAGCTCGCCACCGCCTATGCGCAAGGCCTGCCCGACCTGCGCTCGCACCGCGCCTTTTTCCAGCATCTGGCCGTGCTCGAAAAGGATAGCCGCCGCGCGGGCATCGAGGGCTATCGCGCCGCCGGGCTCGGCGATGCCGTGGTCAACGCCGTCGGCTTCATGCCAGCCACGCAAGGCCGGGTGGTGATGCAGGACTTCGTGCATGACGCCAAGGGCAAGCTCGACAAGAAAGCGCTCAGGGATGTCGGCAAATGGCTGGCCCGTGCCGGCGCCGACATGATCCGCGCCCAGGCGCGGGAGCCCGAGCCGGAGCCGGATTTCGATTCCGCCATCGTCGAGTGGATCGAGGGGGCGGTCGATTCCCTGGTCGGCGCGGTCAAGGCCGTGGCCGAGGCGGTCATCAACGCGGTGGGTGACGTCATCGGCGCCATCGCGGGAGTGATTTCCGACGTGGTCAACTGGGCCATGGACGAGGTCGTCAGCTTCGTGCGCGCGGTCCTCGCCGCCGGACGCTCGATCGCCGAACTGGTCGAGGGCGCCTGGAATGCCAGCTTCAAGGTGCTCAAGGCGATCATGACCGCGCTCCAGCAGGCCGGCAAGGCGCTGCACACGGTGCTGACGGAGATCGTCCATTTCACCGGCAACCTGCTGAAGGATGCGCTGCGCGCGATCGACCAGATCGGCCGCACGCTTGGGGAATTGCTGACCTGGATGGCCACCCAGGTCGGCAATGTCATCACCAAATTCTGCGAGGCGCTGATCGCGATCGGCAAGGAGATCGGCAATATCCTGGCGCAGACATTGCAATTCGCCGCGTCCATGATCTTGGATGTCGTGAAGGCGCTGATCGCGATCGGCCGGAGCGTGGGCGAGATCCTCGTCGCGGCCGTCACCCGGCCCGGCAGCCTGCTCGATGCGGTCACCCGGTCGCTCCGCAATCTCGGCCACAGCCTGGGCGACATCATCGACCATATGGCCAGCACCGCGATCGATTTCGTGGACGAGGTCGCTGCCTCCATCGCGCGGGTCGGCACGACCATCGCCGATTTCGCGACCTTCCTCGCCCAGACCACGGTGGATATCGCCCGCCGGGTGGTCAAGGGCATCATGGACATCGGCAACACGCTGGTCGACCTGCTCAAGGAGATGGCCAGGGCTGGTCTCGACGCGCTGAAGAAAATCGTCGACGCCGCCTTTTCGCTCGGCAAGACACTGCTCGATCTGGTCAGGACGGTGATCGACGCCGGCGCCGATCTGCTCGGCCAGGTCGTCAAGGCGATGCTCGCTCTGGGCAAGACGGTCGCCCAGCTCGCCGCCTCGCTGGCCGCATTCAGCTACCGGGTCGGCGCGCGCCTCACCCGTGCGCTGATCGATGCAGGGGTCGCCGTCGCGCAGATCATGGCGACCGCGCTGCAGCAGAGCTATTATCTGTTCCGCCGCGCGGTGCACGGCATCCTGCAGGCGCTCGGTCCGGTCGGCGACGTGCTCGACTGGGTGCTGACCCAGGTTGAGAATGTCGGCGCGGAGCTGTGGCGTCAGGCCGTCCGCGCGATCCGCTACACCAAGCAGAACATCCTGGAGATCATGGACTGGGCGGTTGCCCAGACGCAGGAGGTGTTCAACGCCATCCTCAACGCGATCGAGGAAGCCGGCGAGAAGCTGACCGAGGTGTTCGAATGGGCGGTGGCGGTGGGCGATGCCGCGATCGACCAGCTCGTCGTCGCGACGATGAAGCTGCGCAACTCGGTGACCTATCTCATCAGCTGGGCCACGAAGAACGCGCTGCCGGCGCTGGCCCGCATCGCCAAGGCGCTGCTGGCGGCGGGCTATGCGGTCGCCGGCCTGCTGGCCGCGGTCGTCAATGCCGGCCTGGCCGCCGTGCAGGAGACGGTGAAGGCGATCCTCGAAAGCGGGGCAACGCTCGCCACCCTGTTCGCGGACACGCTCGTCCACCCCGACCATTTCGTGCAGAATGTCGTCGCGGCGGCGCGCGGCCTTGGCAAGACGATGACGCAGATCGTTGATGGCGCGATCGCCAGCGCCAAGGAGGCGTGGGGTCGCATCCTCGACGCGCTCAGGGAACTCGGCAACCAGAGCTGGGAGATATTGGAGGCGACCTACGATCTGGGCACCACCGCACTCGGCCTCGTCTTCTCATATATCCTGCTGTGGTCCGGCGCGCATCGCTCGCTGACCAACGCTGAAAAGGCGGATGCGAAGAAGGTGTTCGGCACGTCGATCCCGCTCGACACGGTGCTCGTCTCGGTCGTCAATCCGCCGGTCGAACTGATCGAGCTGGTCAACAAGCAGCGACCGTTCACCACCATGGCGGTAATCAACTTCGCCTCCTGGGATGAGGTCGATCGCAAGACGCTGATCCATGAGCTGGCGCATGTCTGGCAGGGCATCGCGGTCGGGCCGCTCTACATGCGCCAGGCGATCCACGCGCAGATCGAATATGGCAGCGGCGCCTATGACTATGGCGGCGCGGCCAATCTCAGGGCCGTCCGCGCGGCGGCGGCGAACGATCAGGACGCCTTCGACAGCTTCAATCGCGAGGCGGAGGCCCATATCATCGAGGATTATTGGGACATACGCTACAACAAGACGCCGCCCTCCGCGCCGGCGGACTGGGCCGATCACCAGCCCTATGCCAATGTCGTCCACAGCTGACGCCTGGCTGCTGATCGCATCGACGGCGGCGCGGGCCTCGCTCGCGCCGCTCGTCGATGCTCATGCCGCCCGGCGCCCCGTGCGGGTCTTCGCCGAGGAAGAAGACTGGCGCGGCGCGCTCGATGATGCGGCGGGCGTGCTGCGCGTCACGCAGGGACGCCGGGCGCCGCGCAATGCCTTGCCGGGGCTGTTCCTGACCGCGCCGTCCGGCCGGCGCGTGCCCGCCGGCTGCATGCCGCAGAGCGATGCGGCCACGCTGCGCCGCTATGCTCTGGCCGCCGCCGCGGTGCAGCGCCGTCCGCCCGGGCCGGTCCCGGTCGCGCTGCTCGCCCAATGGGACGATCAGGCGCTGCGCACCGCGCGGCGCACGGCGGACCTGCTGCGGGCGGGCGGGGATCTGCGCCTGTTCGAATGGGGCGCGGATCGCATCATCCGGCGCGACCTGCTCGCGGCCCTGCGCGGCGGTCCCGGCCTGGCGCTCTATTTCGGCCATGGCCGGCCCTATGGCTGGTCGGGCTATCACGGTCTGCATATCCGCCATTTGCAGCATGCGGTGGGCGCGCCGCTCGGCGCAATCGTCTCGCTCACCTGCAACACGGCGGCGCGCAGCCGGGGCGGCCGCTATGCCTTCGCCGAGCAGGTGGCGCTGCACGGCATCGCCGCGGCGGCGCTCGGCGCGATCGAACCGACGCGGACTGCCTCCAACTGGCGCTGGGGCCTTGCCCTGTGTCGTGAGCTTGCGCGTGATCCGCACCGGCCGATCGGGGAACTGCTGCTGCGCGCGGGCGAGGGGCCATCGGGCGACTGGCTCGGCGAGGCCGCCTATCGCCTGATCGGCGATCCACTCGCGATGCCGATTGGCGCGATGGGCGCACTCGAGACTTGCCGCAGCGTCCACGCGCCGGACCCGGGCCGCTGGCCCGCTGGCGGCCTCAGCAGTGCCGCCCAGGCTCAGGGTCCATTAAATCTCTCGCGATGCTGGTGAAGGAGCTGCATCGCGAGCAGATGCTGCCCTTTTCCTCGACGCCGCCGCCCTGCCTAATCGGGTGGAGGCTTGTGGAACCGCTCATCACTGGCCCCGCACGCTTGCAGCAATGGATCATGAAGTCCGTCTGATACCGCCATCATACGCCAAGGCCTATGTGAATGGATGCATTTGGCTTGCAGTGTTTTCCCATGGCTCCATAACCCGTCGCTCTGCCCCTACCCGTTCGAGACTCATGCAACTGAACAACTTCGACGTCGCCATTTTCCTGCGCGATTACTGGCAACGGAAACCTCTGCTGCTCCGGAACCCCTGGGGGAACTGGCGCAATCCGCTCATGCCCGACGAACTGGCCGGTCTCGCCTGCGAGAAGGACGTGGAATCGCGCCTGATCATCCGGACGGGCGACACATGGGGGCTCGAACATGGCCCGATTGCGGAAACCCGTTTCGCGGAGCTCGGCGACAGGCTGTGGACGCTGCTGGTGCAGGCCGTCGATCATCATGTCCCGGACGTGGCGGCGCTCGTCGAGCCGTTTCGCTTCATCCCGAACTGGCGCGTCGACGATGTCATGGTGAGCTATGCAGCCGACGAGGGCGGCGTCGGGCCGCATTTCGATCAATATGACGTCTTCCTGGTCCAGGGTCTCGGCAAGCGGCGCTGGCAGATCGGCCAGACCTGCGACCGGGATACGGAATTGCTTCCGCACGACGATCTGCGCCTGCTGGCGCATTTCGAAGCGACCGAAGAATGGGTGCTGGAGCCCGGCGACATCCTGTATCTGCCGCCGGGTGTCCCGCATGACGGCATCGCGGTCGGCAGCGACTGCATGACCTATTCGATCGGCTTTCGTGCGCCCTCCAGCAGCGAACTGATCGCCTCGTGGTGCGACGATCTGCTCGCGAACCTGGATGACGACGATCGTTACGCAGATCCCGGGTTGCTGATGCAAGGCAATCCCGGCGAGATTTCCGCCCAGGCTATCGCGAAGCTTCATGAGATGGCGATCGCGAAGATGCTCGACCGCGATAGCTTCGCGCGCTGGTTCGGGCGTTACAGCAGCACGCGGCGATATCCCGATATGGACTGGCAGCCGGACATGGCCATTTCGATCGACGAGCTGCGCAAGGCGATCGCCGATGGCTTGGTCCTGTACCGCAATCTCGCCAGCCGATTTTCATTCGTCGCGCGTGATCGGGGCGCGATCCTGCTGTTCATTGATGGCGAGAGCTTCGAATGCACATCCGAGGTCGCGCACTTTGCAAAGCGATTATGTGCGCAGACTCGCATTGAGGTCGATCCGGCCCTGATGCACTCGGAGGCGGCGCTCGCATTGATCGCCGCGTTGCACGATCAGGGCAGCGTCGCGTTCGACAGCGAGGATTGAGCGCGAAGCAGCGCGGAATTCCGGCTATACAGCGATTTCTCGCCATTGTCCCGGTTGCAGTCCCTCGACGGTCCAATCGCCGACACTCAACCGCACGAGTCTCAATGTCGGCAGGCCGACGGCAGCCGTCATCCTGCGCACCTGCCGGTTGCGCCCCTCACGAATCGTGAGTTTCAGCCAATGGTCCGGCACGCTCTTGCGAAATCGCACCGGCGGGTCACGCGGCCAGAGAACCGGCGGCGCCATGCACTCGACCTCGGCAGGGCGGGTCGGGCCGTCGTTCAGGCCAACTCCTCGGCGCAACTGTTCAAGCGCGTCGTCCCGAGGAGCGCCTTCGACCTGGACGAGGTACGATTTAGGCAACTTGAAACGCGGATCGGCAATGCGCGCCTGCAACCTGCCGTCATCGGTCAGCAGGAGCAGACCCTCGCTGTCGCGATCGAGCCGGCCAGCCGGATAGACTCCGGGCAAATCGATGAACGCCGACAAGGTCGGACGCGGCGTTTCGGTAGCCGCATCAGTGAATTGAGAGAGCACGCCATAGGGCTTGTTGAACAGAATCAATCGCGACATCGCCACGATCCTATGCGGTTCAGCGCTTCTGCGCGAACCATATAGTGCGCCGGACGCCCTTGCCGTTGGGCCAGCTTCGCAAGAGATTGAATAGGTCCTGAGCCTAGGTGGCCGAGCGACGATGCATCAGGCTTTTTTCATGCACGCGGTCGCGTAGCTCGGCCTTGAATGCAGCAGCGCGGTTCTGGCAATCGTCGAGCGCCTTCATCCAGCTTTTGAGGATCTGGGTATCGACCGCCTTCTCCTCGGCGAAATTGACGACGAAATCGGCGTCGAATTTTTCCGAGTGGAAGGTGAGCCTGCGTTCCGCGGCGTCGACTTCGCCAAAGGCATGGGGCAGGATGTAGCGGTTTTCCGCTATGCTCTCGGCGTCGAGACAGATGGTCCGGGCTTCCGCCCACAGGCTCTCATCGGCGAAATTCCTGGTGAGCGCCTTCAGCAGGTTCATCTTGCCGCCGAAACTCCCATAGCTGTCCCAGATCATGCGCGCCCGAAGTTCGTCTATGCCGAGCAGGTCAGTCAACCATAGCGCCAGTGAAAGCTCCAGCATCGCCCAGCGGCGGATGACCTCGCCGGTGAGCCGATAAAAATTGTCCCGATCGCGCTCGCGTCCTTCAGCCGATGTCATCGCCTCACTCCCAATCCTGCACCGTCGTTTGCGCAGCGCGTCACAATGTTAACATGATAAATTATTACCGCCAACAAGGTCCCCGAGCGCCGATATGATTAGCCGCGCCGGAGCGCCGCTCCGGTCGTGGCGGACGGCAAATCGAAATGGGAAGGATTGAGCGACGTGCCGGGCGGGACCAGCGCATCGATGCGATCGAGCGTCTCGGCGCTCAGCACGAGATCGCCCGCGGGGAGCAGGCTCTCGAGCTGCTCCATCGTGCGCGGCCCGATGATCGCGGCCGTCACCGCGGGATGCTGCATGACGAACGCCACGGCCATCTGCGCCAGCGTCGCGCCCGCCTCGTCGGCGATGCCCGTCAACTCGGCCACGGCCTCCAGCTTGCGGCGGACCCAGCCCGCTTGCGGATCGAAACTGCCGCGCATCCGCCTGGCGAAATAGGCGACGCGATTATCCCCTTCCAGGTCCTGCGGGCCGCGATATCGACCGCTGAGGAACCCACCGTCGAGCGGGCTGAACGTGATCGCGCCCATGCCGTAGCGCCGGCATGCCGGCAGCACGAAGCGCTCCGCATCGCGATTGAAGATCGAGTAGCCGGGCTGCTCGCAGCGGAAACGCATCGTGCCCCGCCGCTCGGCGATCCAGTGGCTCTCGACAATGCGATCGGCCGGGAAGCTCGACGATCCGAACTGACGGATCTTGCCCTGGCGGACCAGATCGGTGAGCGTGAAGAGCACCTCCTCGATGTCGGTATCCACGTCATATCGATGGAGCTGATAGAGATCGATATAGTCGGTGCCGAGCCGGCGCAGGCTATTCTCCACCTCGCGCACGATCCAGCGGCGCGAGGCGCCGCGCATGTTCGGGTCCTCACCCATCGGGTTGAAGAATTTTGTCGCGAGGATGAGCGAATCCCGCCTGCCCCTGATCGCCTTGCCGACGATCGTCTCGGACTCTCCGGTCGAATAGCCGTCCGCCGTGTCGATGAAATTGATCCCGCCGTCGAGGGCGCGATGGATGATGCGCTGACAATCCTCATGGTCGCCATTGCCGAGCGCCCCGAACATCATCGCGCCCAGGCAGAGCGGGCTCACTTTCATCCCCGTAGCGCCGAGCGTGCGGAATTCCATCGCCTTCATCTTCCTTTTTCATTTGCCCGGTATTGGCGACCCGACGATCAGACCGGCTGGGCGGGCGCTGCGTCAAGCAGGATCGTCTTGGTTTCGAGATAGTGCATCAGGCCTTGGGCGGTGCCCTCGCGGCCGATGCCCGACTGCTTGTAGCCACCGAAGGGCAGCGAGAAATCGCTGCGCATCCCGTTCTGGCCGACATTGCCGGTGCGCACCCGGCGCGCCACCCGCCAGGCCGCATCGGCATCATGCGTGAGCACCGAGCCGTTGAGGCCATAGCTGGACTCATTGGCGATGCGGATGGCGTCATCGACATCCTCGCAGGGGATGAGGCTCAGCACCGGGCCGAAAATCTCCTCCTGGGCGATCACCATGTCGTTGCGGACATTGGCGAAGAGCGTCGGCTCGAAGAAATAGCCGCGATTGAGGTTTGCCGGGCGGCTTCCGCCGGTGACGAGCGCCGCCCCTTCCTGCTGCCCCTTCTCGACATAGCCTTCCACGCGCTCGAGCTGGCGCCGCATGGCGAGCGGACCCATCTGCGCCTCGGGATCGTCGGAATGGCCGATCCGGATCTTCTGCATCGCACCGGCAATGGCGTCCGCGATCTCGTCATGGCGTCGCCGGGGCACGATGGCGCGCGTGAGCATGGCGCAGACCTGGCCGCTGACCAGCGTGATCGCGCCGGACAGCGTGTTGGCCACCTCCTCCGCCGAAACATCGTCGAGGATGATCGCCGCCGACTTCCCCCCGAGCTCAAGCGTATAGCGCCCGATGCGCGACCCGCAGACCTGGGCGATGCGCTTGCCGACGGCCGTCGAGCCAGTGAAGCTCACCTTGTCCACGCCCGGATTGCAGACGAGATGATCGGCCGCCGCGCGATCGCCCGGCACCAGATTGACGACGCCCGGCGGAAGTCCGGCCTCCTCGGCGCATTCGGCGATGATATAGGCTTCGAGCGGCGTCTCGGGCGAGGGCTTCATGATGACGGTGCAGCCGGCCAGCAGCGCCGGACCCAGCTTTGCCGTCATGAGCATATAGGGCACGTTCCATGGCGCGATCGCAGCCACGACGCCGACCGGCTCGTGGACGACATAGGCGGCCGCCGCCGCCGGGCTCTCGGCGCGCGTGATGAACGGGAAACCTTCCCCAAGATCGGCAGCCTCCTGCAGGTTCTGCGTCCCCCTCGCGACGAGGAACGGCGCGATGCCGGCAAGACCGCCCATCTGGAGCGACCAGACTGCCGCCAGTTCCGGCTCACGCCGGCGCAGGGCCTCGACAAGCCGCGTCATGCCCGCAACGCGCTCGGCCGGCGCCATCCACGGCCATGGCCCCTCGTCGAACGCCTTGCGAGCCGCCGCGACGGCGCGGTCCATGTCGACCTCATCGGCCTCGGCGACATGGGCGGTCACCTGTTCGCTGTCGGGCGAGACGATCTCCAGTCGCCGCCCCGAATGCGGCTCGACCCAGCTGCCGCCGATGAACAGCCGGTCGGGATGGCGGATGGCGGCGAGGCTCATGCGGATCGCTCCATCGAACGGAGAAACAGGGTCATGAGCATCGCTTCTCTCCTCGGGCCGGCGCGTGGCGGCGCCGCTCCATTGCGCACGACGAAGAGCGGAGATCAGTCCGCGGACTCCGATCGCTTCATGCAACACCAGTTAACATGATAAACATTTTCATGGCAATGATGATTTGCCGAGGGCCGGCCGCGGGCCGCCCCGGAGAGGAACGCCCCCCCTATTCCACGCCCTTGATCGCGGCCGAAAGCGCGCGCAGTTCATCGGCCAGCCGCTCCATTCGCTGCGTTCCGAAGCGGTCGGAATATTCGTGCATCACCCGCAACACCTGACGCGAGATGTCCTTCACGACCTCCTGCCCTTCCGGGGTGAGCGCCACCAGGGAGCGGCGGCGGTCGTTCGCATCCGGCTGGCGCACGATCAGCTTGCGGTCCTCGAGTTCCTTGAGAATCCGCGTCACGCTCGGCGCATGAAGGAGGCCGACTTCCGCAAGCCCCGTCGCGTCGGCCGCCCCTCGGTCATTGATCACGCGCAGGACCCGCCATTGCGGCTCGGTGATGGCATATTCCCGCAGCTTGGGCCGCATCGGCGCCAGGACCGCCTCCTTGGCGACGAGAAGAATCGCGCCCATTGTCTGCTCGAAGGGCGGCAGCTTGCGAATCCGCTTCATTCCGCCTCCCCCAGGTGACATGTCCTCATCATTTCCCGCCAGAACTCCTCGACATAAAGCGATCGCCGTTCAATATAGTTCAGTCCGATGGTTCTCCAGCCTTTCGGAACTGCGCGCAACGACAATGATGCTTCCGATCCGATGAAGCTTGTCGATGCAATATGTTCGACCATGTGGATGGTAGCCGGATGAGGGGATCGGCGACCTACGAACCTTCGGTCCCGCGGGCGCTTGCCCTCGCTTCATGACAGCGCGGCAACCGTCCGCGCGTGCGATGCGCCAGAACCGCAAGGGTCCGCAATGAGCCGATATTTTCACGCCCCCCCCTTTCTCGCCGCTCGGTCTTGACTGGCATATATTTAACGCGTTAATCTTATTGCCATCAGCCGATCCGATGTGGTCCATCCGGCCGGCACCCTATGTATTGTGAACGAGGCCGGGAAACGGGATGAGCAGCTTGTTGACGCGGGAGGATAGGCGACGCGATGAGCCCCCCATCATGAGCGCCTTCAGGTTTTGCTCGGCCCGGCCATGAACGCCTATGATTATATCGTGGTGGGTTCCGGTTCGGCCGGGGCTATCGTCGCCGCACGGCTCAGCGAGGATCGCGACGTCTCCGTCCTGCTGCTCGAAGCAGGCGGGCGCGACAACCATCCGTTCATGGCCATGCCGATCGCCTTTCCCAAGGTCGCGAACAGTCCCTCGTTCATCTGGCCTTTCGAGACGGAGCCCGAGCCGGGGCTGAACGGCCGCACGCTGCCGATCTGGCGCGGCAAGACGCTCGGCGGATGTTCCTCGATCAACGCCATGATCAATGTGCGCGGCAGTCGCCACGATTATGACCTGCTGGCCGAGCAGGGTCTGGAAGGCTGGAGCTACCGGGACGTCCTGCCCTATTTCAAGAAGCTGGAGACGAGCTGGCGCGGCGCCGGACCCTATCACGGCACGGACGGACCGATCCCCAATGTGCTGGTGGACCGGCCCGAAGCGCATTACGCCGAGCTCGAACAGGCCGCGCTCGCACTGGGCCTGCCGACCTGCCATGATCATAACGGCGCCGGGCAGGATGGCATCAGCCGCGTGGAACTCACCACCATGGCCGGCCGCCGCGCCAGCTCCGCGCGGGCCTATCTCCATCCCGCGATGAAGGACCGCAGGAACCTCACGGTGCTGACCCGCGCCCATGCCACGCGCGTCCTGCTCGAAGGCACGCGGGCGGTGGGCGTGGAATATCTGCGCGGCGGCAGGATCGAGCGCGTTCGGGCCAATCGGGAAGTGATCCTCAGCGCAGGCACATACAAGTCCCCGCAACTGCTGCTGCTCTCCGGCATCGGCCCGGCGGATCAGCTGCGCGCGGTCGGCGTCGATGTGGTCCACGACCTCAAGGGGGTCGGCGAGGATCTCCAGGAACATCCCAACCTGCTGAACATCTATCGCACGAAGGGGAAGCTGGGCCTGTCACGCTATCTGCGTCTCGATCGCGCCACGCTCTCCGTCATGCGCTGGGCGCTGACCGGCGAGGGGCCGTTCGCGACCGCGGGCACGATGGCGAACATCTTCACGCGCACCCGCCCGGATCGGCGGCGGCCCGACATCCAGATCATCGCCATGCCGGTGCACCAGCATGCCGAGCTCTGGTTCCCCGGCCTGACCAAACCACCCATCTATGCCTACACGGCGCGCGTCGGCGTCCTCCATGCGCTGTCGCGCGGCTGGGTGCGGCTGCGCTCGGCCGATCCGCTCGATCACCCGCGCATCCGGTTCAACATGTTCACCGAGCAGGCGGACATGGACGCGATGATAAAGGCCGTCCGGCTGAGCCGGGATCTGTTCGCCCAGGAATCGATGAGGGACCTGATCGCGGAGGAGTTACTGCCCGGCCCTCAGCTCCGGACCGACGCGGAGCTGGCCCAGGCCATTCGCGAACAGGCGGAGCATCGCCACCATGCCGTCGGCACCTGCCGCATGGGCACGGACGCGGACGCGGTGCTGGACGCGCAGCTTCGCGTCCGTGGCATCGACAATCTCCGCGTCGCCGATGCGTCCGTCCTCCCCGATGATCCTTCGGGAAACACCAATGTCCCGACGCTGATGATCGGCGAGAAGGCAGCCGATCTCATCAAAGGCCGGGCGCTGGAACCGGAAGGGGTCTAAGGGATGCCCTCCTCTCTCCAGACGGCACGACCATGACCCGAACGCTCGAAACCTGTCACAATGTCGATGACCTTCGCCGCGCCGCGCGGAAACGCGCGCATCGCATGGTGTTCGACTATATCGACGGCGCAGCCGACGATGAGGTCGCGATCCGCAACAATTGCGCCAGCTTCCGCGATTATGAGATCGTCCACAAGGTGCTGACAGGCGCCGAACGGATCGACCTTTCCACCACCTTGCTGGGGCACCGGATGGAGGTGCCGTTCTTCCTGGCGCCGTCGGCGGGCAATCGGCTGTTCCACAAGGATGGCGAGCGCGCCGTGGCGGCGGCAGCAGCCAAGGTCGGCACCATCTATTCGCTCTCCACCCTGTCGACCGTCTCCATCGAGGAGATTGCCGCGTTGACCGGCACGCCCAAATTCTTCCAGCTCTATGTCTGGAAGGACCGGGGGCTCGTGCGCGATATGCTCGCCCGTGCCCGCGCGGCCGGCTATGCCGCAATGATCCTCACCGTGGACATGCCGATCGCCGGCAACCGCGAGCGCGACAAGCACAATCGCTTCACGATTCCGCCGAAGATCACGCCGCGGCAGATCCTGGATGCGCTGCGCGCTCCATGGTGGACGCTCGACTATCTCACCAGCCCGCCCATCACCTACGCCAACTATGCCGCGCGGACGAAAGCCACCAGCCTGGCGCGCTTCTTCGAGGACCAACTTCATGCCGGCTTCGACTGGCGCGACGCGGAATGGCTGCTGGGCGAATGGAACGGCACCTCGATCCTCAAGGGCGTCGTCCATCCCGAAGACGCCGCCAGAGCCGTGGCCCTGGGCTTCGACGGGATCATGATATCGAACCATGGTGGCCGCCAGCTCGATGCGTCGCCCGCGCCGATCACCATGCTCCGGCCGCTGCGCGATCGCATCGGCAACGATGCCGAGCTGATCGTCGATGGCGGCATCCGCCGCTGCACGGACATCATCAAGGCCATGGCCATGGGCGCCAATGCGGTCAGCTTCGCGCGCCCCTATCTCTATGGCCTCGCCGCGGGCGGCCAGCAGGGCGTGGAGCGTGCCCTCGACCTGTTCGTGACCGGCCTCCGGCGCGATATGGTCCTGACCGGCGCCAGCTCCATCGCGGCGCTGGACGAAAGCTTCATCCGTTACAGGGGCTGATCGGACGCCGGCTCCGTCGCATGGCGGCGCGTGCGTTCACGATGCCCCGTGCGCCTCAAGGATCGGATCGACCACCTTGAATGGCGCATACATGCCTTCGAAGCCGGTATAGAACATGGCCGTGGCGGTGATGGCGCGGCCGATCAGCGCCGGGGTGATCCCCCAGGCGAGCCCCAGCAGCGTGGCCTCCTTCAGCCCTTCCTCGCAGCCGGTGATGACATGGTGCCGCAGCATGATGTAGGGCGCGATCTGCCGGGGCAGCGTGCGGATCGCGGCTTCCCACTTGCCGCGGTTCACCTTCACGAATTCCGGATGATATTTGAGGCCGAACCTGATGGACTTCGGCAGGTAGCCGATATTCTTCTCATGCCAGGCGGTCAGATTATCGATGTCGGCCCTGGTCATCTCGCGGGTCGTGAAGTCCAGGCCGCATCTGAACGCCTCAGGATCGACATCCCAGCCCTCGGGAAAAGGCACATGCGCATCGGCCGGCCGCCTGTAGCACGGCAGCGTCTCGCCGACAGCCCGGAAGACATGGCCAAGCCCCCGCATGCCGGCATAGAGCTGGTTGAACATCACCAGCTCCATCAGCTGCTCGACGGACATGCCGTTGCGGGTCAGCGTCTTGAACGAATTGTGGACGCCGGTTTCCCAGCCGAGCATCATGTAGCTGTGCAGATTCTGGCAGGCGAGCACGGTGATGTTGGCCGGGTCCGGGCGACCGAACAGGTCCGAGCCCCACCGGTGCAGCTTGGCGAATGCCGGCGCATGATCGAGCATGAGGCTGGTCGCATATAGCTCGTAGAGCGGGCCGCGTCCGCTCCCGTTCCACACGCTGGCCAGATTGGCGTCGATCTCCTCGGGAGTCATGTCCCCGATGTTGGTGAGGTCGAGACCTTCGCTGTTCCGCGCCATATGGGCGTTGCTCCTCGTTCAGTCGAACCGCGGCGGGCGCGAGAACAGCTCGCGGACCATGGGCTCGAAAAATTCGAGCGGCAGCGAGTCATAATCGGGATCGAAGCAGTTCTCGTCGTAATTCTCGACGAAATGGACGGCATCGTCGAACCACGGATTGTCCCGGTATATGTCCCGCGCATTCCTGTCGGCGCCGATGAAGTCCGCATAATAATAGGCGGTGAAGACCGGGTGGACCTTCAGGATCCAGGTGAGCCGCGGCTCCACGAACGGCTTGATTACCGCCGCCGCGATCTCGCCATGGGAATAGGGCGCGATGATGTCGCCGATGTCATGGACGAGCGCGGCGACGACATAATCCATGCTCTCGCCCGCGCGATGGGCACGCGTGGCCGATTGCAGCACATGCTCGATGCGATTGACCTGATAGCCGCCGACGCCCTCGTCGGCGGACTCCTTGAGCGCCTCGATGATCCGGTCGGGCAGGTTCCCGGTCAGCGTCCGCAGGGAGAGCATCACCGTGGCGAACTCCTCGGGCGATCCGTCGCGAATGCGGGTGAAGGTCACCGGCTTCGGCACGATGCCCGCCTGCTCTTCCATGCCGTCCGCCGAGGCGGCGTGGCGAGGATCGGTCCTGTTCATGGCCAGACTCCTTTCCGGCAGCGAGTCAATCAGATCGGCGCGCGGGGGCGGCGGGCGGCGAAGGCGGCGGCCTCCTGAGGCCGCTGCCGCCACGCGCTCCACCTCATCGAGCGCATGCGCGAGTTGCGCCGGGTTCAGAGAGGCCGCGAGCCTGTCCGCGCCCAGTTGCATCAGCAGTTCGGGGAGCCGGTCGCGCAGCGTCCGCATGGTCCAATCCAGCATCGGCCCGTTCGCCACGCGATCGAAATGGACGAGCATGTTGCCCTTGCCCGGCACGATATAGTGATAATGGGGCTCATCGTCGAAACAGTCGAAGCGCAGATATTCGTCCAGCCCGTCCGTCCCGAACACATGCACGCACACGCCGCCGTCGATCTGGTCGGAATGGAACAGCGCATCCGGGCCGGCGGCCGCGATCTCCTCCGGCGTGAGCTTGGCGGCCTCGGCCACGGGATCGAACAGGCGCGGCTCGATCCCGAAGGTGATGGGGCCGGCCTCGACGAAGGTCGTCACCTCCGGCTCGTGCGGCACCGGAAACGAAGCGACGAACGTTCCCATCCGTTCCGTCTCGATCATAGTCTGGCTTCCTTCTCGTCGAGAATGTCGTCCAGCGCCTCGAAGGCGGCATAGAGCCCCTCGAACCCTGTGAAATACATGGCCGAGCCGGTGATGCCCTGGACGATCAGCTTCTGGGTGATCCCCCAGGATTTCGCCAGCAGCGCCGCCTCGCGCAAGCCTTCGACCGAGCCGGTGATGGTGTGATGGCGCAGCATCAGGAACGGCGCGAACTGCTTGGGCAGCGTGCGGATCGCGACTTCCCACTTGCCGCGGTTCACCTTCACGAATTCCGGATGATATTTGAGGCCGAACTTGATGGAATTCGGCAGATAGCCGATATTTTTCTCATACCAGGCGGCCAGATTGTCGATGTCGGCCTTGGTCATCTCGCGGGTCGTGAAATCCAGGCCGCATTTGAACGCTTCCGGATCGGGCGCCCAGCCTTCGGGAAGCGGCAGCGCAACCGTCGGCGCGGCATATTGCGGCAGCGTCTCGCCGACGGCGCGGAAGACATGGCCAAGCCCCCGCATGCCGGCATAGAGCTGGCTGAACATCACCAGCTCCATCGTCTGATCGACGGACATGCCGTTGCGCAGGAGAGTCGCGAACTCGTTGTGAATGCCGGTTTCCCAGCCGAGCATCATGTAGCTGTGGATGTTCTGGCTGCTCAGCAGGATGATGTTCTCCATCTTCGGGCGACCGAAGAAATCGGAACCCCAGCGGTGCAGCTTGGAAAGCTCGGGCGCATAATCCAGCATCAGGCTGTTGGCATACATCTCGTAGAGATTGCCGCGCCAGCTCCACACCTTGGCGAGATTGGCGTCGACCTCCTCCGGCGTCATTTCCTTGATATTGGTCAGGTCGAGGCCTTCAACTGTCCGCCGTCAGCGCCAATGGCACAGATTTGAGGTTGTGATTTAAGGAGGATTTGGGCTTCGTCGTAGTGACGAGGGAACGAAGATGAAGCCCAAATCCTCCTTGAAAAAATCGGCGCCGAAGGCC